>Ga0208034_1000083_pt1 | contig 94342 bp, 95 predicted proteins | sample June2015DPH_8_10_FD_184699 | JGI IMG/M metagenome (GOLD analysis project Ga0208034, IMG submission 184699) | Peatland microbial communities from SPRUCE experiment site at the Marcell Experimental Forest, Minnesota, USA - June2015DPH_8_100... | ecosystem: Environmental > Terrestrial > Soil >... | reverse complement strand
TCGGATCACACTTCCTTGATCAGCTGCGAACCACCCACTTGATTCGATTCCATGTGCGCAGGCTTCAACATCTCGGACTTGAAGTTGCCATCACACCCGCGACAGCCTGAATTTTCAGGGCAGATCCTTCGTCGCTACACTCCTCAGGATGACAGAGATGGAGTGGAGTTCGTGCTATCCCCGGTCCCCAAATGCGAGGGATCTCCACCCCACAGACTAAGACCTGTGTGTGGGGACCCCGAACCTGGGGCACCCGGCAGCAAAGATAGGGCAGCAGGAAGGGGGCCGGGTTCAGGGCTGAGGAGCGATGCGGAAGATGCTGCCTGAGACGCCAGAGTTTCCATTGGGCCGCTTTTCGGCGCCGATGCTGCCGAGGTCAAAGGTTGCACGCGAGCGGCCTTCGGACACGCCGGTGCGCACGGTCATGGGGGTGCCCCTGCAAGGAGATGCCGTGAGGTGGTCCTTCGGATCGCGGTCGCTTGGAATGAGCGGTCTCCAATAGCCGAAATTCGGAATGGTCTTATGCACAGGATCGGGATCGAAATCGGCTGGGAGACTGGTGCCGCGCATAAGGTTGGTGGCGAAATGGCCCGTGGGCAAGGGCGATTCGTTCTCCGCCAGAGGACAGGTGCTGGCAGCGGAGTCGATGCGGAATTCAATGACCTCGGGAAGGCGGAGAGGCGCAGTACACTCGAGGCCACTGAAGGAAATGAACGGAGCGCGATCGCCTGGTGCGATGTTGTTGAACCAGCGGCAGACGAGGCTGCCGGGCACGCTGAAGCGGTTGGAGGCCGTGTTCACGGGGATGGGCGCGCTCATCCGGTCGAGACCAAACGCGAGCTCGACTGAAGCCCGGGCGTGGGCGGCGGCCAAACGATCGGCGACTTCTGGCGGCATGGGAATGTCGAGATCGCCCTGGGGAGAATCCCTGGTGAACCTCGGTCCACCGTTGATCCACGCGGATTGCCAGCGCCAACCGTTGTCCCCATTGAACGTCACGCGCAGCCCTTCGAGATCGACGATGGTGTCAGGGTCGATCTGCACTACGATCACCGGGATCTGAAGATGAGCCTCGCGGGGGTAGACGATGTCGTATCTGTTGTAGCTGCGTCCGCCGGTGTCGTCCGGGGAGATGGCGAGCTGGAATGAAGGCGCGGTTCGCAGGCGGGGATATGCGATGGAGCGGATGAGAGGGGTTCCCGAGAGAAGAATGACGAGGGGAACGACGAGCAATGCGGCGGCGAAGACGAAGCGCGCGGGCCAGACTCTGCGCCGCGCAAATTGCCACACGAGAACAAAGGCAAGTGCGGGCGCGATAAGCGCCATACCGAGGACGGAGCTGACATTCTCGCCGCCCTCGAGGCCGGGAGGAAGTTTGCCGAACGGAATCCACGACAAGATTACGAAGAAAATGGCCATGCCGACCACGGCGAGGCCCCATTGGACGAAGGATTCAGTGATGGAAGCGAGCGCGGCGACAGGAAAGGTGAGGAAGAACACGAACATCAGCTGAAGGAAGAGGAGGCCGGGGACGAGCGACCAGGACAGGGGAATGCCAGCGAAGTGAATGAGAGCGATTTGAGCAACGAGCAGCGGGAGGTTGAGGAAGAGAATGAGGAAGATTGCCTTGGCTGTCATCAAGTGGCCCCAGCGATAGGGGCGTGTCATCCAGAATTCGCGGTCACCCACGAGGGATTCGCCCTGCACGACGCGAACGGTGAGAATGAACCAAAGCAAGAAGGGAAGAACGGGCACCAAATCGCGCTGAGGGAGCCACATCCAGCCAGCCGGGTGGCCGGTTTGCCACGCCCAGGCCGTGAATGCGAGCACGTAGAGCGTGATTTCAATCCAGTGGCGGCGGAGATCCTTGGCGAGAATGTGCAAGACGATTTTCATGACTGACTCGCTGGCGATGAGGGCCGACCGGATCGCGCCATGGTGAGGAAGACTTCGCGGAGCGGGATGGGATCGGCGGAAACCTCGACGGTGCCGAAAACTTCGCGGGCTTTTGCCGCGCTGCGCTCGGGGTCCCATGCGGTTTCGATCCAGCGGGCGGTGGCTCCGTTGGAGGTGAAGTGCAGCCATTCGGCGGGCGGGGCGGCGGGGATGGAGAGTGGAGCGCTGCCTGTGACTGCGACGCTGCGAAAGCGCGAGCGAACGCTGGACAGAGGCTCGGAGATCAACAAGCGCCCCTGGTCCATGTAACCGATATGACTCGAGTAGGACTCTATCTCGGCCAGATCGTGCGACGAGAGCAGGACGGTTGATTCTGCGGCGCGTTCACGAAGGCTCTCGATGAGATCGTCGCGCACGAGCGGATCGAGGCCGCTGAGCGGCTCGTCGAGAACGATGAGGCGAGGACGAAAAGCGAGAGCGCTGATGAGCGCAGCTTTCATTCGTTCGCCCCGCGAAAGGTGCTTGAGACGCCGTTTGAGCGGCAGATCGAAACGCTTGACGAGGTGCTGCTCGAGAGCGATGTCCCATGTGGGATAAAACGGACGGCAATAAGCAAGGAACCTGCCGACGGTCATCCAGTTGGGCAGCTTTTGATTCTCGGAGACGTAGCCGATTGATTCGAGGCGCCGGCCTTCAAGGTGCGATGCGCCGAGGCCGAGCACGGAGATTTTGCCATCCGTGGGGCTCATGAGATTCATGAGGAGCTTGATCAGAGTGGTTTTTCCGGCGCCGTTGGGGCCCATGAGCGCGTAGACCGCGCCCTCCTCGACCTGCAGGCTCACATCGCGAACCGCGCGGACCCGGCGGAACTGCTTGTTGACGGCGGAGGTCTGAATGGCAAACATGCGCGGTGCGTCCCCATCGCGGTTGCCCGGCCAGGAATCTTCCCGGAGATGGAGATTCGGAATTGCGTTTTTCCGGCTGGCGAAATCCGAGACAGCTTACCACACCTGGCGGGTAGATTGGAGAGATGGAACCGGCGAAGGCGGATCGGGGGCGGGATCTGGGGTTGATGGTGGCGCAGGCTCTGGAGGGTTGTTTCCCGCGACAAGGCTTTCGAGAAGATCATTCGACGTAGGGCCGGAGTCGTATTGTGGAATGCTCAATCCGCGCCTCGCAGGGAAATCCAGTAGTACCGGCGCCAGCAGAACTTGCAGCGAACAGGGCGGAGAATAAACAAGCCAAGCAGGCCATCGAAAGAACGCAACTCGGCGGGTTTGAATTGGACGCATTTGCAGCGAGGGCACTTTCGCCGCAGCCAGAGTACCCGCGGCAGCCAATCCGGCCAGGTCATCGCATCAACGTTCATCGGGAGCTTCCTTTCAGGGTAAGGGCGGCAAGCATTACAGCTCAGTTCCGTCTCCCCCGCTGGAATTCGCGTCCAGCCATGTGAGAAGACAACGGATGCTTCCCGTGGCTAAAGCAACGCTGGAATCGGCTGCTCCGTAATAGAGGTTGATGGTATCGCCATCGGCGCCGATGGTTTGGCCGCAGGGAAACACGACGTCGTGCACGTCTCCAATGCGCTCGTAGGGGGCTTCGGCGCCGAAGATCCATTTGTCTCCGCGTTGCAGGCAGATCTCAGGCTGGTCGAGGTCGAAGAGCGCGAGGCCGAGGCGATAGATGCTTCCCGAGGCGGTAACCCGCACGCCGTGGTAGATGACCAGCCAGCCTTTGGGCGTTTCGATGGGCGGAGAGCATAGGCCGATCTTATTCGCATCCCACCAGCCCCCGCGCCGTGCCGCCAGGATGATTTTATGGCTGCCCCAATGGCGCAGATCGGGGGAGTAGGAGATCCACATATGCGCGCCGGTGGTGGTCATGGGGCGATGGATCAAGGCCCAGTAGCCGTTGATTCTTCGCGGCAGCAGAGCGGCGTCCTTATCTTCGGGCGACATGATCACGCCGAATCGCTCAAAGCTGCGAAAGTCCCTGGTGAGCGCGAGTGAAACTCCCGGACCGCCGCGGGCGAAGGAAGTGTACGCCACGGCATATTGCTCGAGCTCGGGGACGTAGGTGATGCGCGGATCTTCGATGCCCCAGATTTCTTCAGGGTAGTCGCGTGGATTGGCCATCAGCGTTGGCTGGGCATCGATGCGCCATCCGTTGATTCCATTGTGTGAACGCGCCGCGCACAAGTGCGACAGGCCGCTGCGGTCTTCAACGCGGCAAAGGAGCAGAGTATCTCCGTCGTGCAGGAGCACTGCACCTGCATTGAAGACGCTGTTCACGGCATAGGGCCAATCGTGCCCGCTAAGAATGGGATTGTCGGAGTAGCGCGTGAGCAGAGGAAGGTCAGTACACGGCCCCGGTTGCGGCTGTTCCAAAGCAACAGCCTCAGGCAAGGCGACTGGAGGAGTAAGTGGGTTCAAAGGGAGATGCTCATTTCCTGATACGTGGTTTCAGCGTGGGGCCCGTTCGCTCGCTGCATTTCAAGGAGCGCCATGAGGAACGAAAGCGTTGATTCCGCGCCCTGATTTTCATTGACGCGGTCGGGATGAAGTCCATCTTTGCATCCGCCGGTGGTTGCATCGTAGAGCGGCGCCTGCAGATCGTTTTTGCCCAGGAACCAATGGAAGACGCAATGGGCTTCGTCGGTCCAGCGCTCGTCGTGCGTGAGCCTGTATGCCTCAAGACAAGCGGAGATGGTGGCGCAGGCTTCGACGGGCTGCTGATCGAAGCGCGGCTTCTCGCCGCCCTCGGTGTAGCAGACGCTGGAGCCAATGGGCACAAAGATCTGCGGGTCACCGCAATGCTGAGCAGCGACAAGCCATTCGAGCGCCTCAATTCCCGCCGCGATCATTTTCTTGTTCTTGCTGCGTCCGCCGGCCAGGATGAGCGCCTGCGGCAGCCTCGCATTGGAGTACGCGAGACTCTTCTCAAACCAATGCCAGGCGCCGGAACGGCTGCGCTCGTAAATGTCAAGCAGGCGATTGGCGAGCACGTTGCGAGCGTTTTGGATGGCCCTGTCGCCGGGGAACCAGTCGAGATAGGCCTGCATACCGAGGACACTGAATGCCCATGCGCGCGGGCTGCTGAACTTAAGAACCGCAGGTGCGGTGGCCTCAAAGAGCCTTCCTGCGGCTCCCCGCATTCCGGCATTCTGCGACTGGCCGAGCACCGAACCCAAGGCCCACAATGCGCGCCCGTGGCTGTCTTCAGAACCGACTTCCTCAAGCCATTTGCGGTTGTAGCCGAGGAAATTTCTGAAGCGTCCGATATCGGAATTAAATGCAAGCCAGAGAAACGCGAGGTAGCGGCGAGAGAGGTTGAGATGGTCCTCCCCGTGCGGGAACCCAACGCTCTCATTGAGAAGAGTGGCCACGATCAGCGCCCGCGCGTTGTCGTCGGTGGTATAGCCTTCGCGCGTGTTGGGCACAGAGAAGATTGCGTGTTGCAGCATGCCGGTGTCGTCGGTCATGGTGAACAGATGATTGGTGTTCAGAACCGGCAGGTGCTCCATCGGATCGATCAGGCCCACTGCGATTTCGTCCGGTTGGGTGGCCCTTGGCTGCAAGGAGCGCTCGAAGCGCGCCCGCTGGAAGGTCGCCATATAGGCCCGCGCAGTCGTCGGCCACGTTGTTCCACGGGAGTGCAGATAGGCACGTTTGCGCATCGCATGGCGCTCCGCATCGTTCTCCAGTAATGCGACAACGGATTCGGCAATGGCGTCTGGATTGTCGAATGGGACGAGCACGCCTCTTCCGTCCGCGAGCAATTCCTTGGCGTGCAAGTAGGGTGTGGAGATAATTGCCTTGCCGGCTCCGAGCGCGATGGCCAGCGTGCCGGAGACAACCTGCGCCTCCTGCCGGTAGGGGGTGATGTAGATGTCAGCGGCGCCTACGTGCTCTACCAGTTCTTCAGCGCTTACGAAGCGATTGTTCAGAATCAAATTGGAGGAGACGCCAAGCTCGGCGGCCAGCGCCTGCAACCCTTCGCGGTAGCGCTCGCCATCTCGCTTCCGGATATGGGGATGCGTCACACCGGAGACGATGTATACGACGTTCGGATGCCGCTCGAGAATCGCCGGCAGCGCCCGAATGACGTTCTCAATTCCCTTGTTCGGGGACAGCAAACCGAATGTGAGCAGGACGGACTTGCCTTCCGTGCCAAATTTGTCCTTGAAAAAATTGGGGTCCATAAACGGCATTTCCGGCACGCCGTGCGGGATCACATCGATTTTTCCGGCGGGAACCGCATACACTTCGCGCAACAGTTGGGCCGCCAATTCACTCATGACAATCAGGCGGTCGGAGAGCTGTGCGATCTCTTCAAGCACGATGCGTTGATTTGCATCAGGTTGGCGCAGAACCGTGTGCAGCGTAGTGACCAGTGGCATTTTCAATCGGCGCAGCAAGGCCAGAATGTAGCGGCCCGCGGCGCCGCCATAGATGCCGTATTCATGCTGCAGGCAGACGAGATCGTTGCTATTGAAATTCAGAAAATCGGCGGCCCGCTCATAGGAGGCAATGTCCTCCTGCGTCAACTCCAGGCGCACTTGCTCCGGATAGTCGTAGCTCGAATCGGGATCGTTGACGGGAATGGCAAACAGGCGACCTTCGCCGTATTCGGCGGCGAGCGCGTTGCAAAGGTCGGTGGTGAAAGTAGCAATGCCGCACTCCCGCGGCAGATAATTCCCAACCAGAGCGATGCGCGTGGGCAAAGGCAGGCGGCTGGCTTTCAACGCTACGGGCAAAGAAGCTGATGCACCATTTCTTCCAGCCTGTGTTTCGGGACTCTTGATCTCGGGGAACGACATGCTGTCCTCTTTTCAATCGTGATTCGATCCTCGCTTGAGGTGCGCCGTCCGATATCAGCGCGGACGCCAAACCCATGACTTAACCCTCGGCCCTCGGGCTGCACGGCTTAATGTACGGGGACCGCTTGCGGATGCATCTCGCCGGCAATGTCGAGCCACGAGTATTGCTGGATCTGGCGAGGTTGAACGGTAACGATTGCCGTGTGCAAGCCCAGGCTCCGGTTGACCTGGATGGAAACAAGTTCGGCGGCGTTGAATCGGCGTGCGACTGCGCGCAAGGCATGCGTTAACGCTCGCTGGAACGCACCTTCATCCGTCGTCCCAAAACCTTTTCGGGAGCAGGGGCGGTCTACCCACAGGAAGTGCCAGCCCATGCGGCGAATCATGGTGTCGAGTACCGGCGCTGTGATCTCTTCCACAAGTGTCCAACTTTCTCCAACCGGCTCCGTGAGGGGATCCAGACGTTCCGGCAGGATGCAGTCCCTGCGCAGGAAAACGGAATGCGGGTTCACGCTTGCGCGCTTTTCGATGCATTGGGAGCCTGCGGGCGGCTGGATCCGATCACAGGATCGGCCGGCGCGACGGCTACGCGGGTTGTGGAATGTTCCGCAACGAAATCCTCAGCGAAAATCGATGGTTTTGCTTCGGTTGCGTCCGGTTCGGCCACGGAAAACCCAGTTGCATCGGGTTGGCTTTCGGGTGGGCACAAATGTATTTTCGTGCGGAAGCGAGGAGACAGGTGGTTCTTCACGTCGCTTTTCCTGGTGAGGCTCATGGCGGCTCCAGTGGTTCGGTTGCGTGCCTGAAAGATACTCGTCTGGAGCGAAGCCTGGAATGCAGAAGGCGAGAAGGGAAAACGGACTGCTAACCCAAGCATACGCCCAGAAGAGTATGCGTGCCGGGAGTTGCTTTTCATCGTGATCAAAAGTGCACACATGGAAGCAGCGCAAGGAGTTCACGCGCGGGGATGGCTCGGGGCCGCTGTGTGGATTGGGGCCGAATTGGCACCCCGTTTTTTCCAAGTTCCCCGTGCAACATTGCGCCTCGAGTCTGTAACCGCTGGCTCCCTATGGTGCGGTGGGATTGCCCCAGTTTCAATGGGGGAACGAGAACCGGTCTCATAAACCATCTCTGTCAACTCGCAGGAATCATGGGAGCCGCCTCGTTGTCGGGTCCCATACTTGCGCACTATGCTCAACAGGCATTTATGAGACCGGTTGTACGCTTTTACCCCTTGCTTGACTCGGTCGTCCGATATGCCTCGCGGCCAGCCTCGACCGCTTCGGCTAACCGATTCGATTGGTCATCCACGATGCTCCGGCCGCGCTCCACATACTCACCTACCTGCTCTTTGCCCTTGTCCACCAGCGTGCCCATATGCTCGGCGACCTGCTTTGCACGAGTGCGCAAGCGCTCCGTTCCCTCGCGAGCACCCTGAGCAATGTCCTCTCTGGTTTCGCGACCGCTCTTGGGGGCATAAAGAATCCCCACCAGTGCACCGACGCCGAGTCCTGCCAGCAACCATCCCAAACCCTGTCCCTTGCTTTCCTCAGCCATGATGAAGCATCTCCTTTCACTCAGTTCCTTATATGTCGATACACCCCAGGAAGCCCAAACGTGCCAGATTCGATGACACGCTGATCGAGGCGGAACCCCTGGATGGCTTTGGACACCGGCGGCTCATTTGGAGCCTAAGTCACCAAATGCCGAGGTACCTACACCGAGGGTCTTCCACCTCAGCCGCCACCCTCCTGCACCGAGGGTCGTCCATCTCGACGGCTACGCGCGTGAGCAGTACGCCCTGGAGCAGGCCCTTGCACCGGGGATCTTCCATCTCAATTACAACACCCCTGAGCAAGCCCTTGCACCGAGGGTCCTCCATCGCAATCGCCGCGATCCTGCACCGAGGATCTTCCATCTCAATCACCACACCATCAGGCAGGTTCTTGCGCCCGATAGCCTTGCAAGCGTGCTGGAGTCAGTTTTGCGCGATCTGCGGAACGCGGACTGTGCAATATTGACCGATGAGGCTGACTTTGTGCGCCGGGAAAACAGGCGGCTTCTCGGAGTTGTGCTCGGGCAATTGATCGAGCAGGACCACATTGAGCAGCGACTTGCGTACCTGGATGCGGCCGTCGTAGTCGATGAAGCCGAGCTTGCGAAAGCGGTTCATGAAGAAGCTTACGCGGGATCGCGTGGTGCCGATCATCTCCGCCAGGGCTTCCTGCGTAACGGGGGGAATGAAGGTTTCCGGTTCCCCCGGCTTGCCAAACTCCGCCATCAACAGGAGAATCCGCGCCAGGCGTTTTTCGCTGGAGTTGAAGAGCTGATCGACAAGATCGGCCTGGGTGCGCATGCTGCGCATCAACAGGAATTTGAGGAAAATCTCAGCGAATGCAGGTTCGTCATGCATCACGCGGGTCATTTCGTCCCGTCCAATCTTGAGCGCCATGCAGGCGGTAATGGCGGTGGCCGAGGACAATCGCAGCCCAGGCACCGCCGCCAGGGACTCCTCTCCGACAAAGTCCCCGGCGGAGAGAAGCGTGATGATAGCCTCTTTGCCGTTGTGCGCAACGACGGTAAGTCTTGCCCGGCCGCTCTGAAGATAAAAGACGGAGTCTGCCGGATCTCCCTGGGCAAAAAAAGTCTCGTTCGGCTTCACGTCGACAAATCTTCGACCAAGGCCGGCGTGCGCAAGAAAAGCGGCAGGGTCGAATGTGGAGTTGTCTTTATTGGTCATCAGCATAGAGCCTCCTTTGGGGCGGCCCGGAAACGCGCTGCAGACTGCGATAGGCGGATCAAAAGCCAAGGAGGAAGCGCTTCAGAATGGGAGAGCAGTGCATCCCGCGCAGCCTAGAGCGTTTTCGATTCACTAGTCGACATCACCAGCATCGTGCAGGGTGGCAATTTCTTCCACCCCACAGACGAAGGCCTGTCTGCGGGGACCCCGGTTGAGGAAATTACCACTCGTCATCCTGCATTCTGTCAAGAGCAGAATCGAAAAAGCTGTACCCAGCAACGCAGGCCCGGGTCGCTAACCATGGGTAGAGGCCACGGCTTTTGGGGTGAATTTCCCGCACTTGAGGCCTATTACACCATTGTCTTGACTAGGATGGCTCCGGCTCAAAGGCATTGTCTGTTCTGTTTTGCTCACTTTTGGGAGATTTCGCGGAATCCGATTGGGGTCACTTGTTGAAAAATCGCCTGGTGACTCGTTGAGTTCTGGTCAGTAACGAAAAGCTGGCAAGCGTTCTGCAATCAAGTCGGCGAGTGGGGGCAGGAAGGCGAGAAGGGAAAAACGGACTGCCAACCCAAGCATAAGGCTGTCAGAGCCTCGGTGGCGGCGCCTTTCCTCTCATTATTCTGAAAGGCTGGCAAATAGGTTCCTCGCGGGCCGCGGGCTTTGGCGGCGAAGCCGGCGGTGCGCCCGCCCGATACATTGGAGAGATGGAGCGACGGCAAGCCGAGTGGGGGCAAGAGCTGCGCGCGATGGTATCCCTCGCCGTGCCGGTGGTGCTGAGCGAGCTGGGCTGGATGCTGATGGGCGTGGTGGACACCATCATGGTGGGCGCGCTGGGCCCGGCGGCGATTGGCGCAGTGGCGCTGGGCAACGCCATCTGCTATACGCCTTCGCTTTTTGGTGTTGGCCTGATGCTGGGTCTGGACACGCTGGTGGCGCAGGCCTACGGGCGCGCGGATCACGACGAGTGCCACCGATGGCTGGCGCAGGGCGTGTACCTGGCGGCGATTGCGGCCGTGCCGATCATGGCGGGGATCGCGCTGGCGAGCTTCTTCTTTGGGCGATTCGGAATCACGGCGGAGGTGGCGGGGCCGGCGAGCCGATATTTGCTGTTGCTGAACTGGGGCACACTGCCGCTGCTGGTGTACGGGGCGTCGCGGCGGTACCTGCAGGGCGTGGGGCAGGTGCGCGTGATTACGGCGACCTATGTGGTGGCGAACCTGGTGAACTGGTTCGGAAACTGGGTGCTGATTTACGGAAAGCTGGGATTTCCGGCGATGGGCGTGAGGGGGTCGGCGCTCTCGACGGTGGCCTCGCGCCTGGCCATGGCCGTGGCGCTGATGGGATTTGCGTGGAGGTACGAGCGGAAGCGCGGGCATCCGCTGTTCCGGCACTGGGCGAGGCCGCAACTGGCGCGTCTGAAGCGGCTGTGGCGGCTGGGAGCGCCGGCGGCGGGACAGATTCTGCTGGAGGTGGGCGCGTGGAATCTGGCGACGTTTTCCGCGGGGTACCTGACGCCGGTGGCGCTGGCCACGCACCAGATTGTGCTGAACTACGCGAGCGTGACGTACATGGTGCCGCTGGGGATTTCTGCAGCGGCGGCTGTGAGCGTGGGGCATGCGTTGGGCGCGGGCGATGCGGCGCGCGCGCAGCGTGCAGGATGGCTGGCGCTGGGACTGGGAACGAGCTTCATGCTGCTGGCGGCGATTGTGTTTCTGGTATGGCCGAGGCCGCTGATTGAGCTTTACACGCGCGACGCGCGGGTGCTGGCGGTGGGGCCGGCTCTGCTGGGGATTGTGGCGGCGTTCGAGGTGTTCGACGGGATTCAGACGGTGAGCACGGGAGCGTTGCGCGGGCTGGGCGAGACGCGCGCGCCGATGTGGGCGAACCTGGTGGGGTATTGGGTGTTGGGACTGCCGCTTGGATTTTTTCTGTGCTTTGGATTGCGGTGGGGAATTTACGGACTGTGGATTGGATTGACGCTGGCGCTGATTGTGATTGCGCTTGCGCTGATCGCGCGATGGAGGAGGGATGCGGAGAGGCAGCTTGTAGCCAGTAGCCAATAGCCACTAGCCAATAGCTGGCGGAGGCGAAGAAAACACAATGGTTGCACGGGTGACGACGGGGCGAGTGACAGGGTAAAAAGTCAAAGGAACGAGGGGGTTACCAAGGGGGCGCAGAATGGGACAGTTTGGAGTATGAAGTGACTATAATCACATATTGGGGCGAAAAGTACCGACACCCTCGATGAGTGAGTCGACGCCCGTAAAACGGTCAGAATTTATCGGAAGGGAATCCCGCCAAATGGCGACAGGAAACCTGGCCCTGGGTCAAGAACAGGGCGAAAGCAGTGCGCGTCCGCGCGTCGTCAACGACTTCAGCATCATCGTAGCCACGGTCAACGGATCGGGTTCGCAGTCCGCCAACAGCATCCTGCTGAAGAGCATTTTCGGGATGGGCGTTTCCGTGAGCGGGAAGAACCTGTTCCCATCGAACATCGCGGGACTGCCGACGTGGTACACGATTCGCGCGAGCAAGGATGGATATGTTGCGCGCAAGCGCGAAATCGACCTGCTGGTCGCGCTGAATCCCGAGACGGCGCAGGAAGACATGATGCACGTTCAGCCGGGCGGCGTGGCCATCTACGAGGAGTATTTGAATCTGAGCCGGCACCGCGACGACGTTGTGTGCTATCCGGTTCCCTTCGACAAGCTGACGCAGGCGATATGTCCTGAAGCCAAGTTGCGCAAGCTTGTGAAGAACATGGTGTACGTAGGGGTGGTGGCGCAACTGCTGCGCATCGACCTGGGCGTGGTGGAGCAGTGCGTGCGGAAACAGTTTGCCAAGAAGCAGAAAGTCTTCGACCTGAACTTCGGGGCCGTGGAGACGGGATACGAATACGCCAAGGTCAATTTCACCAAGCAGGATCCGTATTTCATCGAGCGGATGGACCAGACCAAGGGCAAGATCATTGTGGACGGTAACGCGGCTTGCGGAATGGGCGCGGTGTTTGCGGGCGTGACGGTGGTGGCGTGGTATCCGATTACTCCGTCGACCTCGCTGATTGAAGCGACTACCGATCTGCTGAAGAAATTCCGCGTGACGCCGGATGGCAAGGCAACATTTGCGGTGGTGCAGGCCGAGGACGAGCTGGCGGCGATCGGCATGGTGCTGGGCGCGGGCTGGGCCGGCGCACGCGCGATGACGTCGACTTCGGGGCCGGGCATTTCGCTGATGGCGGAGTTCAGCGGGCTGGGCTACTACGCCGAGATTCCGGGCGTGATCTTCGACGTGCAGCGCACGGGGCCTTCGACCGGCATGCCGACGCGAACTTCGCAGGCGGATTTGCTTTCGACGGCGTTTCTTTCGCACGGCGACACCAAGCACGTGATTCTGCTGCCGGGCAGCGTGAAGGAGTGCTTCGAGTTGAGCTATGCGGCGTTCGACCTGGCAGAGCGGCTGCAAACGCCGGTATTCGTGCTGACGGATCTCGATCTGGGCATGAACAACTGGATGTCGGAGCCGTTTGAGTATCCTGAAAAGCCGCTGGACCGCGGCAAGATTCTTACCGCGGAAGATCTGGAGCGGCTGGGCAGCTTTGCACGCTACCGCGACGTGGATGGAGACGCGATTGGATGGCGCACGCTGCCGGGAACGAAGCATCCCAAGGCGGCGTATTTTACACGCGGCTCGGGACACAATGACGCGGCAGGTTATACCGAAAGGCCTGATGAGTATCAGGTGGTGATGGACCGGCTGGCGCGGAAATTTGAGAACGCGCGCAAGCTGGTGCCGGCGCCGGTGGCGGTGAAGAACGGAACATCGAAGATCGGGTTCCTGGCATATGGGTCGACCGATTTCGCGCTGCGCGAAAGCCTGGACCAGATCGCGAAGGAGCATGGGTTGAGCGTGGACTACATGCGCATCCGGGCGTATCCGTTCGCGCACGAGATCCACGATTTTGTTGCCAGCCACGAGCGCGTGTACGTGGTGGAGCAGGATCGGGATGCGCAATTGGCGAGCTTGTTGAAGCTGGATCTGCCGGGCGACCAGGTGGCGAAGCTGCGCAGCATTCTGCACTACAACGGATTGCCGCCCGACGCGCGAACGATCACGGATGAATTTGCAACCAAGGAGGGCCTCTAACATGGCGACCGCAACAGCAGGCGGGGCAGCGGGCCCAAAACTAAATCATATTGGACTTCCGATCCTGGAGTATCGCGGCGGCAAGTCAACACTGTGCGCAGGCTGCGGGCACAACGCGATCAGCGAGCGCATTATCGACGCCATGTGGGAAATGGGCGTGGAGCCGGAGCGGGTGATGAAGATGAGCGGCATCGGATGCTCGTCAAAGAGCCCGGCCTACTTTATGAACCGCTCGTTCAGCTTCAACGGCGTGCATGGGCGCATGCCCAGCCTGACCACGGGCGCCGTGCTGGCAAACCGCACGATGAGCGCGCTGGGCATCTCCGGCGACGGCGATACAGCGTCGATCGGGATGGGGCAGTTTGTCCACCTGATGCGGCGCAATCTGCCCATGATTTACATCATCGAAGACAACGGCGTTTATGGATTGACGAAGGGGCAGTTCTCGGCGACGGCGGATATCGGGTCAAAGCTGAAGACCGGCGTGATCAATGATCTGCCGCCCATCGACACGTGCGCCATGGCGATCCTGCTGGGCGCGACGTTCGTGGGGCGGTCGTTCTCCGGCGACAAGAAGCAACTGCTCTCGATGCTGAAGGCGGCGATTGCGCACAAGGGCACGGTAATGCTGGACGTGATCAGCCCGTGCGTGACGTTCAACGACCACGAAGGATCGACGAAAAGCTACAAGTTTCTGCAGGAGAACGATGAGCCGATTAACGAGATCGGATTCATCGCCAGCTTCGACGACATCGAAGTGGATTACGATTCCGGCGAAGTGTACAACGTGGAAATGCACGACGGGTCGCAACTGAGACTGCGCAAGCTGCTCGAAGATTACGATCCGACCGACAAGGCGAACGCCGTGCGCACGCTGATGGAGGCGCATGCCAAGGACGAGATCCTGACGGGCGTGTTCTACATCGACGCGCACAAGGACACGTTCGTCGACCAGTTGAACCTGGTGGACGAACCGCTGGCCACGCTGCCCGAGTCAGTGACGCGGCCGCTGAAGTCGGCGCTGGAAAGCCTGATGGCGAATTTGCAGTAGGGCAGAATCCGAACTGAAGGTGCACACGAAGCGCTCCGCCTGCGGCGAGGCGCTTTGTTGCGATGGGAGAAAGAGCGAACGGTCAGGACGCCTTGGAGCGCAGCGCCTGTTCGGCGCGGAACCAGTCTTCCTCGTCGTGTCCATGCACGCGGCCGCGCTCGGCGAAGAACCGGTGTGCAAGTTGCGCGACTTGGTCGTGGGAAATCGAGCGCCCGTTTCCATTCGAGTTGACGACGGTCTTTTTCGCTGTGGGCTTACGAGGTTTAGCAGCTTTCGGCGCAGCGCCTGGCTTTTTGACGGACTTTGCCATGGGAAATTCCTCCTGTGGAAGTACGACAGATTATCAAGCGTTCCTCTACAGAATACCGAAAAGCCGGTATGCGCGCGAGCGGATCGCCCGAAAAAGAACCGCCGGTGTAAACTCGCGCCGCTGAGCCTGTGGATTTTCACACAAGCTGAGCCAGCAGCGTGTATCGTGGTTTAAAGTCATAAAACCTGATGACAACGCCCGCCATCGATACGACTGCGCTCACCCGCCGATTCGGCGACTTCACCGCGGTCGACAACGTGAACCTGCGCGTCGACGCGGGACAGTTCTTCGGATTCCTTGGACCGAACGGGGCAGGGAAATCGACCACCATCAAAATGTTGACCGGCCTGCTGGCGCCGACTTCAGGAAACATTCGCGTTCTCGGCGAAGATTTGCAGGGCAACCCGGCAGATGTGAAGAGGCAGATCGGCGTGGTGCCGGAAGGGATGGCGCTTTTTGGCCGGTTGACTGCGGAGGAGTATCTGCGTTTTGTGGGGCGCATGTATGGTCTCGATCGCGCGACGGCGGCGCAACGCACCCAGGAACTGCTCGAGTTTATGCAACTGGCCGACGAGCAGAAGAAGTTGATCACCGATTTCTCGCATGGGATGCAGAAGAAGCTGGCAATGGCGGCTGCGGTGATTCATGGACCGAAGGTTCTTTTCCTCGATGAGCCGTTTGAAGGCGTAGACGCAGTTGCCGCGGGCACGCTGAAGGCCATGCTGCAGAGAATGATCGCGCGCGGCGCCACGGTGTTTTTGACTTCGCACGTGCTGGAGATTGTGGAAAGGCTGTGCACGCACATCGCGATTATTCATCGTGGACAGTTGGTGGCCCAGGGTTCCATCGATGAGTTGCGCGCGGGCGGCGGACGCCTGGGGCAAGCGGCGGAGGCAGCGGGGCCGGCGCCGGCGGGCGAAAAGAATCGCACGCTCGAAGAGATTTTTCTTGAGATTGTGGGGACCGATCGCGAGGGAAGCCCGGCGGCTACCGCGCCTACGCAGGAGCTGTCGTGGCTGGGCTAGCGGGCGGAGAAGGGATGCCGACTTTGGCGCGAGACATTCCCGCGCGGGTGCAACTCGCGGCGGTGGCCTGGCTGCGCTGGCGCATATTCATCAACAGCCTTTTTCGGCGGCGGCCGAAAAAGCCAGGGCAGGTTGTCGGACTTGTCTTTCTTGTCATTCTGCGCATCATCGTGTGGCCGATGATGGCGATGACGGCGATCGGTCCCATTTTTGGCAGCGGATATTTTGCGTGGATGGCGATTGCAAAGAACCATCCGGAGAGTTTGACGCCGCTGCTTGCCGGAATTACGATGCTCTGGCTTTTCGTGAGCATCAACGGCCAGAGCTTTGCCGCCGCTGCCGCGCATTTCGATCCGTCGTCGCTGGTGCGCTTTCCGCTTCGGTTCGGGCGGTACATGGTGTTGCGAACATTGATCGGCGTGCTGACGCCGAGCACGATTGTGGGCTGCCTGGCCTTGCTGGCGGCCGCCGTGGGCATCGCAGTGGCAAACCATGCGCTGGCGCTGCCCGCAGTTGCGGTGATGGTCGTCTACGCGCTGATGAACATTTTTTTGACGCGCATGATTGGCGCGTGGATGGAGCGCTGGCTTGCGAATCGCCGCTTCCGCGAAATCTTTACCGGGCTGATGGCGCTGATTGCCGTGGGATTCCAGTTTCTGAATTTTCAGCGCAATCCTGCGCACGCGTATGGCGCACGGGCCAGTTTTCTGATGAGTCTACTGCACAGCTCCGGCACATCGCTGCACTGGCTGCCGCCGGGCTTTGCCGCCAACGCGATTCTTATGGCCGCGCATCCCTGGGTGGCGCTCGCGGAATTCACGGCACTGCTGGCGTGGACGGCGCTGCTTGCGGCGGGATACGGCATCCGGCTGCATAAGCAATTCCTGGGCGAATACCTGAGCGAAGGCACGAGCCGGCGCACGAAGAAAACTGTGCGCGAGCGCCGGCGGTGGTTGGCGCAACCGGCCAACGCGGGTGAATTGCCGGCGCTATCGCGGCCCGATCGAGCGGCGTTTCCGCCGATTGTGGCAGCGTGTTTGCGGAAGGAGTGGCTGATTCTGCGCAGCAGCGGGGTGCAACTGATCAATATGCTGACTCCGCTGATCTTTGTCGTGATTCTGAATCGCTCGATTTTTGCGCGGCACTCGGATTATTTTCTTCCGGGCGCGATTGCCTACGTTCTATTTGGCGTTCTGGCGAATCTGTATAACGTCTTCGGCGCCGACGGCCTGGGAGTACAGCTTTATCTCCTGGCTCCCATTCGCATGCGCGACGTGATTGTGGCGAAGAATCTGATGAGCCTGGTGATGATCGTCGGCGAGGCGGGGATGGCATGGGTACTGGTTTCGTATCTGTCGCGGGCGCCTATTCCGATCGCGGCACAATTCTCGACCGGGCTGTGGACGATTTTTGTGATCGCGGCAAACCTGGCGCTGGGAACGGTACGCTCGATCCAGGCTCCGCGCCGCTATGTGCCGGGACAAACGCGCCAGCAGCGAGGGACGCCGACCAATCGCACCAGCGGCCTGCTGATTCTGCTGGTGCTGTTCGGAAGCATGGCGCTGCAGGTGCCGGTCATCTTTGCAAGCCGCTACTTTAATGAGCCATGGCTGGGCGCGTCGGTCTTCGGCCCGCTTGCTGCGGCGGCGACGGGCGCGTACGCGATGCTGCTGCTGAATGCCGACAAATTGATCCTTGCTCACCGCGATGTGTTTGCGGAGGAGCTGTGCAAGAGCTAGAGCGCGCGTGCTCGGGGCTGCAAGCGGGCCGGCGGAATTCGGTCAGCGCTAAAGTTCCCACCAATCAAGTGCGGACATGCGCGGATAATAGAGCGCACCGCATATCTTTGCATCGGCGCCGCGCAGGTTGCGGAGGACGTTCGCATAGGCTTCGATCTGTGGCGCGAAGAGGCGGCGCAGCTGTGGCAACGCGGCTGCCGGGTCGAGGCCATCTTCGTGAGCAGTCTTGTAGTCGATGATCCACCAAGTGCCGGGATCGACGGTTAATGCGGGAGTGTTCGGCGCGGGCCCGGCGCGAAAGACGCGATCGACCTGCACGGTGCGCAAAGCGCCGGCGACCACGCCGGTCCAGCGAACTTCGGTGGCAGTGTCGGGGTGCGGGGCAAGAATCCATTGCGCGAGCGGATCGGCGGCGGCCTGGCCGACGATGCGCAACGCTTGCGCAGCGATGCGCGCGGCGGTGGCCGGTTCAACGCCGGCGGCGCGAATGGTTGCGGCGATGCGGGGTTGCTGTCGCGCGAGAGAGGCGAGTGCAGCGTCCTGCAGCTGCGAGGCAAGAAGCTGCGCGAACTGCTGGAATAGAGCATGAACCGCCTTGCCAAGAGCGCGTGAGAGCAAGCCGCCTTCATGGCGTTCGTAGAGGCGGCCCGCGCCGAGGAGCGGCTCTTCGCCGGCGGGCGTGGAAAGCGCGGGCGATGATGCGGCAAAGCAGGGCGGAAGACGGCGGAGCGTAGTGGGCTTGTCCGCAATCGACGGGAATTCGAGCGTATTGCCGGCGGCGGCGAGCGATTCGATGGTGAGGGGCTCGGCGACCGATACGGCGCGAGCGCGGAATTCGTCGAAGCGGCGTTGAATTTCGGGCTGCCACGCGGGCCATGCTGTACGGAGCAGGCTTTCGCGAGGCTCGACGAGTTCAGACGGTGCGCCGTTGACTACTTTGTAGGAGGGGCGCGCGAAGAAATGCAGTTCGTCGCGAGCGCGCGTAGCAGCGACGTAGAGCAAGCGGCGCGCTTCCTGCCGTTCGCGCTCGCCTCGCTGGCGGTCGACCCACTTCTTCGCCAGGCCGGGATCGGAGCCCTTGGTAGAAAAAGGCGCGACGAGAAATTCCGTGACCTCGCGGGAATCGTTCGGCTCGTTTGCGCCGGCCTCAGGCGGAATGCCGCGCTCGAGCCAGGAGAGCATGCCGGGTTTTCCGCGGCCCGGGCCGGCCTGGAGATCGGGCACGATGACGACTTCGAATTCGAGTCCTTTCGATTTATGGATGGTCATGAGCTGCACACCGCAATCGCCGGAGGCGGAGGGATCGGGCATGGCAGTGAGCTTTTCGAGCGCCACGTCGAGCGTGGAGCCGAGGAGGTCGGGTTCGCCCTGCGGCAGGTTGTCGAGGCAGCGCCAAAGCAGATCGAGATTGGCGCGCGCGGCGGCGTCAACGCACTGTGCGCCACCGAGATGCAGCCAGACCTGCTCGAGCCAAGCGCCCAGAGTAGCCGAAGGTTGCGCGGAACGCAGGCGGCCGGCGAACTCGATTGCGCGAAGAACGCGATCGACGGCCTGACGGCCTTCATCGTTGAGAAGTTGCGCGTGCTCGGAGAGGAGCTGCGGCACGGGCCAGGCGAGGAGTTCCGGCGAGTCGCCGCTCGAGAGGGCGTGGAGATCGGCGAGCGAAAGGCCGCACCAGGGAGCGCGAAGAACGCCAAGCCACGCTACGCGATCGTGCGGATTGAAGAGAGCGCGCGCGAGGGCGAGAGCATCGATGATCTCGGGGCGGTCCTGCAGCTTTTCGAGCTCCACTGCGCGGAAGGGGATACAGGCGTCGCGCAGGGCCGCGGCGATGGGCACGAGCGATTTGCGCGCGCGGGCGAGCACGGCGATGCGGTATTTGGCGCCAACGGCGCGGGCGGAGTCGATGCGAGGCTGGTGATCGCCGATGAGCGCGACAATTTCGTCGATCTGCTTTTGTTGCGCCGCTTCGCGCTCGGCGGCAATTTGCTTTTTGCGATCGGGGTTAGCGCCGTAGGCCGAATTTGGGATGAATTCGAAATGAAGGTGTATGGGAAGGGCGGATTCGGTGATGAGGTGCGGGCCGGAGTGCTGCGACGCGTCATGTCGAGCCGGTTCCGCTATGGTGTATGTGACTCCGCTGCCATCATCGGCGGCGAAGACCTGCTCGAAGGTTTCGTTGATGCCAAGGACAAGCTGTGGCGCGGAGCGGAAGTTGGCGGTGAGATGGACGGGATCAAAGACGAGAGGAAGGTCGCCGGAAATTTCGAGGCCGAGTTGCTCAACGCGCGGGAAGAGCTCGGCATCCGCGTTGCGGAAGAAATAGATGGACTGCATAGGGTCGCCGACGACGAAGCATGTGCGGCCTTCGCGCCCGGTCCACGCAGCGATGAGGCGCCGGAGCAGTTCGTGCTGGCGGCGGCTGGTGTCCTGGAATTCGTCGACGAGCAGATGGCGTATGCCGTCGGCGACGGCAACCGCGGGATCGGTAGGAAACCCGTCTTCGCCTCGGAGCACGTTCAGTGCGATTTGTGCGACTTCAGTGAAGTCGGCGACAGCGGATTCCGCGAAGACCACCTTCAATTCGGCCGCGGCACGGCGGAGCAGCGTGAAGCAGGCGCGAATGATTTTCCATTCGGCGTCGGTGTAGCCGGCTACGCCGGAATCACCGGCGCGGCGGAAGGGAAGTTCGAGACGCGCGCGCAAGCGGTCCCAGTCCTGCTCGCCCTGCAACACGAAATCGTGCATCCAGCGGTCGCGATTTTGGAGCATCTCGACGATCAGGTCTTCAATTTCGCGCCAGTTGTTATCGCGCCAATCGAGGAGAGCCTCGATGGCTGCGCTGAGCGTTGCGTTGGCCTGACCGATCTGCTGGAGCGTGCGGCGGGCGGCGCGGCGGTAGAGTTCGGCGGGTTGCTCGTCGATGCCGAGGCTGCCTCCCAGGCCGGAAAGGAGCGGCTGCTGCAAAGCCAAGTCGCGGCAGAAGGAGTCGATGGTCTGGATGCGCAGTTGCGCGGGAAGATCGAGGAGATTCCAGCCAAGTTCCTCCGAGTGGAGCAAAGCGCGTTTGGCGATGGGGCCGGGTTCGTCGTTGCGAAGTTCATCGAGAATGCGATTGCGCATTTCGGCGGCGGCAGCGTTGGTAAAGGTGATCGCGACCACCTGGCCGGGCTCGTCGACCTCGGCGAGCAGGCGCAGAAATCGGTCAGAAAGCAGAGTCGTTTTTCCGGAACCGGCGGGTGCGCGCACGAGGATGGAACGCAGCGGATCAAGCGCCACGTCGCGCTGCGACTGATCGGGAGGATTGTTGCGAGGAGAGCTAGGCATCGGCGGCCTCCTCGTCTCCCGATTGGGGCGGATTCTCCTGGACCCGGCAGAGCGCCTGCAGGCCGCAGTACTCGCAGGTGCCGGGGTATTCTCGCGGGTCGACGACGGCGCGGCCGGAGAGAAAATCGAGCGCCAATTGCTCGATGCTGGCGCGCCAGGCGGAAAGCTGTTCTGAATCGAGCGGCTTCTTCACCAGATTCGTGTTTCCCCTAAGGTCGCTGCGCAGAGTCGCCTTCGCATCGCGCACCAATCCCGCGAATGCCGTTTCTCCGCGGCGCACTTTGGCGAAGACGAGGCCGCCGATGGCGCTCGGATCGCAATGGAGCGCGAAGTTGGCGTAGAGCGGCAACTGCACGTCGTCGGGGCGCGGGAGGTCCCAGTCGCTGGGTGAAACGCTGCCGGATTTGTAGTCGATGACGAGGAGCGTGCCGTCATTCAGTTCGTCGATGCGATCGAGGCGGAGATGGAGCGGCAGGCCCGCGACGGAGGCATCCGCTTTCTGCTCGGTTTCAAGCACGGAGAATGGAACGCGCGCGGATTCGTAATGGAGCCACTCAGCGACGAGGTTGATGAGGCGCGATTCTTCGAGGGCGAGATAGCGTGGCGGCATGGAATCTCGGGCGCGGGAGGGCATGTTCGACTGAAGGGCGCGGCGGACGTGGTCTGTGACGAAAGAGCGGAGATCGGGGAGCGCAACGAGTTCCGCATGGGAGCGAATGCCGTGGGGTGGACCGGCCCAGGCGGAGTGCAACACGGCGTGTAGCAGCGAGCCGCGTTCTTTTGCGCTCAGGCCTGCTTCGGCGCGATCCCAGCGCTCGGCGCCGAGACGCGCGGTGGCGAATGCCTTGAATGCGCACTGCGATTGCGCGGTGAGCGTGGCGGCGCCGCCAGCAGCGGTGGAGGGAGGGAAGGGAATAAGGCTCGCGTCCTCGAATGACACAGTGAGAGTGGGTGGGGCGGGGAGCGCGCAGAGTTCCGATGGCAGCGGCAGTGATGCGCCGGCAAGCTGCACGACGAGCCGGGAGGGACGGGCTTCGACTCCTTCGCTTTGGCGCGCGAAGCTGAAGTGAACCTCGGGCGCGGAGGCGAGCAGGCGGCGCGTCATGGCGGCGGCGACTTCCCAATCGAGGGCCGCAGAGGCGTGAGGCATGGCGGCATCGCGTTGAACAGAGAGGGGGAGCAGCGGATGCGTGGCACCGGCGGCGGGCCAGGATTCTTCGCCGGCGCCGAGAAACCAGACGGCATCGGCAGTAAGGCCAGCAGTTTCGGCGGGGCCTGCGATCAATATTGATGCGTCCTGCGATTCGGGCGCGAAGAGCGTTTCGGCGACGGCGCAATCGAGGGCAGCGAGGAATTCCTTCCACGGGATGCGGCGGCCATCGAAGCCGAGTGAGGCGCAATCGTCGAGGACCTGCAGCCAGCGGCGGTGAGCTTGAAATTCGGCGCTCGAAAGCGGCCGCGAGCCGGGCCAGCCGGCGAGCTCGAGCAACCGGGGCACAAGCTCGGACCAGACGAGCGGAGACTGCGCGCGTGCGATGCCGTCCTGGAACTGGCGATGAGCGAGCCGCATGCGCGCGGCCCATGCGGCAGGCAATTCAAGCCGAGGCTTCTGGCGGAGGAAATCCAAGAGGGTCCATTGCGTGCGCTCGAAACCGCGGTCGCGCAGGGCGCGCATGAAGGCCGTGAGAGCGAGAGACTCTTCAGGCGAGGCGGCGGTTTGTCCGCTGGAAAGCAGCCAGTCGAGCTCATTTTCGCTGATCGGATCCGTGTGCCAACGGAGCAGCAGCTGCGCGCCGCGCACGAGCGGAATTTGAATGAGCGCCACGCCGAGCGAGAACTCGAAGAGACGGGGAGCGTTGGCAGGGTCTTCGTCCGGGGACGCGAAGCGAAGAAACGCACGCTCGATCTCGCCGCGGCGTTTGGGCACATCCTGCGTGACGACGAAGATCCGCGCGTGTGGGGTGGTGGCCAGACTGGCTTTGCACCAGAGCGCGCAGGCGGCGAGTTCTGACGTCGGATCGACGGCCTGATGGAATGCGATGCGCGACGCAGTTTCGCCGAGTGCAGCTTGTGCGCAGCCGCCCCACGCGTCGAAGAACCGTTGTTGCGTGGGCAAGATGCGATCGAAGCCGGCGAGCATAATGGGTGGGCGGCTGGAAGAATCGGACTGGAGCGCGGAGATCAGTTCAAGCGGAAGGCGCGCGGCGCTGACGAGATTGCCGGCGCGGCAGACGCGATCGAATTCCCCGAGCCAGACACTGAATGCTTCGGCGTCGCGGTCCCAGGCGCTCCGCGGGTTTGTGTTCAAGAACAAAGGGGCATACGAACATAGAAGCTCGTGTGCTTCCATGGCCAGCGCGGCCAGGCGTTCGCGCGCGCCCGCGAGCTGCGACGCATTGGGAGATCGAGCGGCGACGATCGCAGACCAGAGCGATTGCTCCTGCAGCGAGTTCAGCACAACGCGAGCATCGAGGCTGCGTTCTTCCCAGACGCGGCGGACGAAAGCGTGCCAATCCTGGATGTTGGGAGAGGGCCATGCTGCGAGACCTTCGGCGCGGCGGGCGCGATGGAGTGCGGCAGTGAGAAATCGGGCGGCGCGCTCGCTGGCCGTGACCACGAGGCCGCCGGCACGAAGCCACGCATCGATTTCGGGTGAGATTTGACGATCCACGGTTCGCCGTTCGCAGCCCCAAGTGCAAGGATACAGCGGCGGGGATTAAGGGGCGGCGGACCGCGAAAACGGCCCAATTAGCACGGAAACTATTGGGTCAGAGCAGGATGTTTAAGTGGTCAGTCCACCAGATGTACACTAAAAATTGTCATGCGTATCTTTCTTGCAAGTTGTCTTGTTGCTGTTGGCGTTCTCGCCGGGTGCCATTCCAGCAAAACACAAGGACCGCAGGGAGCGAATTCGCAGAACACGGTGTATCACCTGCGCGGGAAGATCGTATCGACCGATGTCGCACATGGAATCGTCGTGGTGGATCATGAGGCGATCCCGGGATTCATGGATGCGATGACAATGTCGTATCCGCTCAAGGATCCGAGCATCGCGAGCGACCTGCACCCGGGCGACACAATTACGGCGGATGTGTTGGTGTCAAAGAGCGCTGAAGAGACAGCGGTGCTGGATCACATTGTTGTGATCGCGCAGGCCAAGCCCGATTACAAGCCAGCGGTGTTCTATCACGTGCCCGCGCCGAGCGACGAGGTGCCGGATTTCACGCTGCGCAACCAGGATGGGCGCTTAATTCACACGAAGCAATTTCGCGGCAAGGCGCTGCTCGTGACATTTATCTACACGCGCTGCCCGCTGCCCAACTTCTGCCCGCTGATCACGCACAACTTTGCGGTGATCCATCGCGATCTGGCTGCGAACCCGGCGCTTTATGCCAGGACGCATTTGCTGTGTATCAGCTTCGATCCTGAACACGACACGCCGACGCGGCTGCGCGCGTACGGCGCGGAGTACATCGGCAGCGGCGCGAAGGACGCATTTGCGCATTGGGATTTTGCCGTGCCGACAAAACCGGAGCTCGTGAAGATGGCAAAGTACTTCGACGTGGGGATCACGCCCGGTCCGGACGAAACGATTACGCACACGCTATCGACGACGCTGATCGACCCGCATGGAAAGGTGGCGCAGTTTTATCCGGGCAACGAGTGGACGCCGGAGCAGGTGGTGGCGGACGTGAAGAAGGCAGCTTCCAGTTCCTAGCTACGGGCTTGACCGTGGTGAGGAGAGTTTTGTGGTATCCCACCCTTTCGCCAAAAAGCGGCGAAAGGATGGGGCACCCAGAGGTGAGGCGAGTTGGGAAGTGTTGGAAATTTGAACGACGCAAGGAGAGAACGATGAGTGACGGGCTGAAGATTCGCAAGGATGGCGAGTTGGATTTTCTTTCGCTGGGGGCGTTGGTGCACCGGCTTGATCCGGGGATCATTCCATTCCGCAAGGCGACGGAGTGCAAGATTCACGTGAGCGGCGGCGAATTCAATGTTGCGGCGAATTTGTCGGACTGCTTCAAGATGAAGACGGCGGTAGCGTCGGCGATGGTGGACTACCCGATTGGCGACCTGATTGCGGAGCGCGTGCGTGCAATGGGAGTGAAGCCGATCTACAAACACTTTGAGCATAACGGCGCGACGGGGCCGAACATGGCGACCGTGTACAGCGATCGCGGAGCGGGCGTGCGGCCGCCGGTGGTGTTCTACAACCGCGCCAACGAAGCCGGCGCGATGTTGAAGCCGGGCGATTTCGACTGGAAGGCGATCTTTGCGAAGGGCGTGCGCTGGGCGCATTCGGGCGGGATTTTCGCCGCGCTTTCATCCACGACGGCGCCGCTGGTGGCCGAGATGATGAAGGCGGCGAAGGCCGCAGGCGCGGTGACGTCGTTCGACCTGAATTTCCGCGAGAAGCTGTGGAAGATTTCGGGCGGCGCGGACAAAGCGGTGGAGACGATTGCGCAGATCGTGAAGAATGTGGACGCGCTGATTGGGAATGAAGAGGATTTACAGAAGGGACTTGGGATTCCCGGTCCCGATGTTCATGCAAAATCGAAGCTCGATCCCAGCGTCTTTTTCGGGATGATTGACAACGTGGTGAAGAAGCATCCGCACGTGAAGATTGTGGCGACGACGCTGCGCGAAGTGCACTCGACGAACCGGCATAGCTGGAGCGCGGTGGCGTGGATCGAGGGCAAGACGTACGTGGCGCCGACGGCGGAGCTGGACGTGGTGGATCGCGTGGGCGGCGGCGACGGATTTGCGGCAGGATTCATCTATGGCCTGCTAAGCGGCGAGAAGCCGGAAGATGCGCTGAGATTGGGATGGGCGCACGGCGCGCTGCTGACGACGTTCATCGGCGACACGACAATGGCGACGTTGGACCAGGTGCGCGCGTTTGCGAAGGGCGGGTCGGCGAGAATTCAGCGGTAAAAACAGGGATCAGGGAACAGGGATCAGAGAAGCCTTTCTCGTTGGCTGCTTGCAGTCATAAAACGCCGAATGAGAAGGAATGTTGAACTTCCTTTCATCCCAGAGGATGGAGTGGCGAATCGGAATTTTGTTGAAGGACAACCGCAGATCCTTCGACTCCGTTTGGCCGGCAAACCGGCCAAACGTCGCTCAGGATGACAATCCATTTCTGGTGCGAGCTTGAGAGAGCATCTTGAGCCTGAACCCTGGTCCCTGACACCTGAACCCTGTCCACTGTTATTCTTGCCATGCGAACAGGTGGAGGTTGGGCATGGCAAGAGTCACTTATGTATTTGGAATCCTTCTGATTGCTCTGGGGCTGATTGGTTTTTGGGGCACGGGGAGCATTCACTCGACAGCGCTGATTCCTACATGGTTTGGCTTGGCGCTCGTCGCGGGCGGCATCCTTGCCATCAGCCCCAACGAAGGCCGGCGCAAGCTGTTCATGCACATCAATGTGACGGTTGGGCTCCTGGGCCTGATCGGCGCGATCGCCGCGGCGCTGCAGGGTTATGGGCACGCGCGGTCGCTCGGCGTGAATCCGGACTACATCGCGCTCGCGGCCAAGCTTACCATGGCCGTGCTGCTGCTGATTTACGTGAATCTTTGCGTCCGGTCGTTCATCCAAGCACGCAGATCGCGCAAGGGATAATCGATGGCTACAATACGCGGCGGGATGGGAATGGGGATGCGCGCAGAGCGCTCGCCGCACGGGCGAAGTGCACGCGCGGGCGCGGAGCCGCCCAAAAAGAAGACGGATTTTCGCAAGGCGATGCCGGAGATCTGGAGGCTGGTGCGGCCGCGGAAATGGCTGCTGCTGCTGGGCCTGGTGCTGGTGGCCATCAATCGTGTCGCAGGCCTGACGCTGCCATATGTATCAAGACCGTTTGTCAACCTGGTGCTGAGGAAGCATGAGAGCGACAAACTGATGCCGCTCGTGGTGGCAGTGTTTGTTGCCACGTTCATCCAATCGATCACTTCGTTTTTGAACACGCAGTTGCTGTCGAAGGCGGCGCAGCGCATGATCGCCGATCTGCGCCAGCAGGTGCAGCGGCACGTGGGCCGCCTGTCGGTGAATTTCTATGACGCGAATCGCAGCGGGCTGCTGGTTTCGCGGATCATGAGCGACGTGGAAGGCGTGCGGAACCTGATCGGAACTGGCCTGGTGGAGTTTGTAGGCGGCCTGCTGACGGCTGCGATGGCGTTCATCTTTCTGCTGCACCGCAGCCCGAGGATGACGCTGATCGTGTTCTCGGTGATCGGTATTTTCGTCTTCGTTCTGCAGTACGCCTTCAAGACGATCCGCCCGATCTTCCGCGAGCGGGCGAAGATTACCGGCGAAGTGACGGGGCGGCTGACCGAATCGCTGGGCGGCGTGCGCGTGGTGAAGGGCTACCACGCCGAGGAACGCGAGGCGGGCGTGTTCAGGGTAGGCGTGCTGCGCCTGCTGGACAACGTGATGAAGACGCTGACGATGACCAGCGTGATGTCGATGACGGCGACGACGGTGCTGGGGATTGTGGGCGCGCTGGTGATGCTGCTGGGCGGGCGCCTGGCTTTGCACAACCAGATGGATGACGGCACTTACATTCAGTACACGATGTTTCTGGCGTTCATGATTGCGCCGGTGATTCAGGTGGTGAATATCGGCACGCAACTGACCGAGGCGGTGGCGGGGATCGATCGCACCATGGAGATTCTTTCAGAGAAGGATGAGTTCGCCGATCCGGCGCGCCAAGTAAAGCTGGGCGAGATTGTAGGCACGGTGCGCTTTGAGGATGTGGAGTTCGCCTACTCGCCGGAGAAGCCGGTGCTGCACGGCATCAGCTTCAGAGCCGATCCGGGAACGGTGACGGCGCTGGTTGGTTCGTCGGGCTCGGGCAAGTCCACAATCATCAGCCTGGTTTGCGGCTTCCACACGCCGCAGAAGGGGCGGGTGCTGGTGGACGATGTTGACCTGGCAACCGTGGACCTGAACACCTACCGCTCGCAACTGGGCGTGGTGCTGCAGGAGTCGTTTCTGTTTGACGGCACGATCCGCGAAAACGTGATGTTCTCGCGGCCGGATGCCACCGAAGAGCAGTTCCTGTTTGCCTGCCGCACTGCCTGTGTGGACGAATTCGCCGAGCGCTTTCCCGAGGGGTACGAGACCGTTGTGGGCGAGCGCGGAGTGAAACTGAGCGGCGGGCAGAGGCAGCGGTTGTCGATTGCGCGAGCACTGCTGGCCGAGCCGAGGATTCTGATTCTCGATGAGGCAACGAGCTCGCTCGATTCCGAGTCAGAAGCGATGATCCAGGGCGGGCTCGCGGAGTTGATGCAGGGACGCACCACGTTTGTGATCGCGCACCGGCTGTCGACGATTCGCCGCGCCGACCAGATTCTGGTTGTGGAGGGTGGCCGGATCGTGGAGCGCGGCAATCACAGCGAGCTGTTTGCGATGGGCGGCCGGTACTACGACCTCTACACGCGTCAGCACGGGCTGGAAGCGAATCTGTTTCTTGCGCCAGGCGAAGGCGACACGGTGGAAGAGGCGGAAGAAGAGCGTTGAGCGCAGAGCAGAGATCAGAGAACAGGGAACAGAGATCAGAGATCAGAGGTCAGAGAGCAGTGAGCGTGGACCGCGGACGGGCGGCACTCTGATTTGGTCCAGAACCGCGCGAGAGATGGCGTTTCACCTGTTGACGAGCGTCCCATCATGTGAGAAACTGGAAATGGACTCAAGGATTGGAACAGAGGATCAACATGCGAGACGCGATTCCCCAAGGCACATACAAAGTTCAGGCTCTCGACCGGGCATTTGCCGTCCTGGACCTGCTGGGCGAGAGCGAGACGCCGCTTGGGCTGGCGCAGGTGGCGGCATCGCTGCAACTGCACAAGAGCACGGCCCACCGTTTTTTGATGGTTTTGGAGCGGCATCGGATGGTTGAGCGAACCGCGAACGGAAAATTCCGGCTGGGGCTGCGGCTGTTCGATTTCGGCAACCGGGCGATTGAGCAGTACGACCTGCGCGACCGGGCGCAACCGCACCTGCGCAGGCTGGTTGCGGAGACCGAGGAGACGGCGCACCTGGCGCTGCTGGAAGCGGCGCGCGTGATTTACATCGACAAGATTGAGCCGACGCGCGCGGTGCGAATGATTACGCGCATCGGGGCGAGCAATCCCGTGCACTGCACGTCGGTGGGCAAAGCGATCCTGGCGTTTCTGCCGCCGGAGCGCGCCGCAGAAGTGCTGAAGCGCGTGCGCTTCGAGCGGCCGACACAACGCACCATTGCCACGCCTGAGGCGCTGCGGGCGGAACTTGAGAAGACGCGACGGCGCGGCTATGCGGTGGATGACGAGGAGCTGGAAGAAGGCCTGCGGTGCATCGCGGTGCCGGTGCTGGACGCGCAGCGGCTGCCGGTGGCGGCAGTGAGCGTGTCGGGGCCGTCGTTCCGAGTGACGGCGCAGAAGCTGCCAGCGATCGCCAACCATCTGCTGCAGTGCGTGCGCGGCATTTCGATGGACATGGGCTATATGCCTTCAGGCCGCGCGGCGCGGGCAGTTGTCAATGCTTAACTGAAGGAAATGCCTGAAAGAACTTGTTGCGCCAGTCGACGGCGATCGTTACGCCTGTGACGATTTGGCGCGCAGACCCCACAAAATAAGAATCGTAGAGATGACGATCACGAAACCTACGCTCATGAAGCCGGCCGTGACGAGAGTTTCCTGCCATGGCTGGGCGATGCGCCCCGGGGCCGTGATGGGAGACAGAGCTCCGGTGCCGAGGATTGCGGCGAGTGTGGTGACAACCCAGTTCACATACGTCCCATAGAGCGCGGTCCAATATGCGGTTGCTTTGATCGCCGGCCTTAGACTCACGGCGCTCCAGGCGGCGCCCAGAGCAAGCAGGAAAATGCCGTTCATCACGCCCTCCAGGTGAGCGGCAAGCCCCATGCGGACGTTGGCAAAGTGCTGCTCAAGGAATCCAGTGATCAGGCCGAGCAGGAACAAGAACATTCCATGCCACATCAGACGGCGGTTGGCGTTTTCCATGTCAAATCTCCTCTTCATCTAGGAAAATCGTTGGATGAGCGGGGAAGGTCCGATCCCTTTCTAGCATTTGAGTGACTCGCCGCGCAACGAATACTGTGCGGGCCGAACTTTGGGTAAAGGCCGCGCTTCGGCGCATGCCGAGAGATGCGTGTTTCTGATACACTCATGAATGTTGCCGCCGCGTGAGCGCGCCGTTTTTGGACGCTGAAAAACGCGGCAGATGCGGTACAAAAGCCCTCCCAGGGCGCGGAAATGCGAGACTCCCAAGGCCCGTTTTTCCGGTTGTACAGATTCTCCTTGGGGACGTAGCTCAGTTTGGTTAGAGCGCTGCCTTCGCAACAATTTCCTTTCTTTTCATAGACATATCGATATGCTGTCCATCGTGCTGTCCATTATTTGACCGAGATTGCCGCTCAGGTTATCTATGCCAGGTCTCACCAGGAGGCTTGGAATCGATGGCCAGAGCAAAGCAGTACGCCGACCGCGTCAACGTCATTAAGAGAATCAAACTGGGCTCCAAATGGCCCTTCGCCCCGGTGGTGGAACGTAACGGCAGGATCGTTCGCGATCACGTCTGGGTTCAAAAGCGCGAGGAGCACCACCCGGAAGGCCGCTACTACCTTGAATGGTACGAAGACGGGAGACGACGCAGAAAGCCCGTCGAACGCTACGATCTTCTTCTCCCCTCCGCTCGCGCAAAATCGATCGAGCTCAATGCCGTAAGGGCGGGCCTATTGGCCCTGCCCGAGGCGCCGACCACCTCAGCGCCGGCGCGCCTGACCATGGATGCGGCCATCGATCAGTACCTCGAATACATCCGAAAGCATCGCAGCCTCCGCACCTATCGGACCTACCGCCCCGTCCTCAAAGTCCTCTTTCGCAACTCCTACACCAAGACCTATGTGGATGAAGTGAACCGCAGCGATATGCTCAAGTTCATGAGCGACTGCTTCGACCACGGACTTGTCCCGCGGACGGTCTACGACCGGCTGGTTACCGTCCTGCAGCTCTTCAAGCGTCACGGATACAAGAGCTTGGTCGAACGCAGCGACTGGCCCAATTATGTCGAGACCATCCGCCCAATCTACGAGCCGGAAGAGATTGCCGCTATGCTCCGGCACGCCGATCCGGGCGAGGCGATGCTCATCAAGTTTTGTCTTGCCACCGGTTTCCGCGACCGCGAGATCCGCTACGTCACCTGGCGTGACGTCGACTTCCGCAATTCGCTGGTGCGCGTCACGGCGAAACCGCTCTGGAGGTTCAAACCCAAGAACTACGAGGAGCGCGCCGTGCCTGTGCCCGCGGTCCTGATCGAGCAACTCCGGGAGCTCAAGGAGAGGCGCGACGCGGCTCTCTCGGACTTGGTCTTCCCCAATACCAAGGGGAAGCCGGACAGTCTTCACATCGAGGTCGTCAAGCGGGTCGCGCACCGGGCCAAACTCAATTGCGGCCAATGCGTGACCAAGCACGGAAACCGGTGCGCCCGGGGCCCTTACTGCCAGCGGTATTACCTGCACAAGTTCCGGCACACGTTTGCGACCGAGCACCTCCGTCACGGCATCGATGTCCGCACCTTGCAGGGCTGGATGGGGCACCGCGATATTCAGTCAACGATGGTTTATCTGAAGGGGATTCAATCGAAGGATGCTCTGGAGAAGGTGAATGCCGGCTCGCTCGCCGCATACGTCGCCTAACCTCGGCAGGAGAAGATAAGAGGGGCATTCATCCCGACAGCAGCGTGGTTAGCCTGCCTGGGTCATCGCGCTGGCTCTGAGGCGCATCATTTCACCACAGTTGTGGCGTCCGGCAAAGGCGGATGGGCTGTCTCAGCGCCGCCATTGGCGGAACCGAGTGCGCCTGGCCGATGACCGGCGCAAATCCCTAGCCCAGGCGGCAGCGATTGACTGACGTAGCGTAGCCTGGACCTTTGTTCTCTTAATTGGCAGAGAAAAACGGGCAGTTCAAGCCGTCTGGAATTCGCTCCTCCTCAAGAGGGTTACACTGAACAATTTCTGTTGCCACCAAAATGGCATTCTGCAATTGGCTCTATCTCCCCAGATGTTCATTGAGGTACGCTCTGCCAGGCACTTACCACGGCGGCCCATTGTCTGCTCAACTCTTCAGTGCTCCCAATATATTCAACCATTCGTTCATAGTGACGATTGCAATCTCGAGACCCAATCCCCAGACGTTCTGCTATTGCAACGACAACGTTCTCTGACAACGCCCATCGTATTTCATCGACAACAGCCCTGATCTGGTTTGTCGCTGCCTCGTATGCATCGTTATTCCGCCAAAAGCTATCCCCATAGCTGAGCGTTTCTATGATAGCTAAGCAGCTGGTACGGATATCGTCGAACATCCTCACATATTTCTGCCACAAGGTATTGCGGAAGTTCTGAAAGCAATCGAAGCTAACCACGCTACGGCAGTGTGATGGGCTCGACATCCAGAATTTCTCAAACATGTAGAACAACTCCGCTCCCAAGTATTCGCTTTTCAGCTCGCCGCTCAGATCGAATCTTCCTGCGCTGTCCTCCTCAACGCCATATCGGTGTTCCGCTCTCTCGTGCATGACCGGAAGAGGAACTGCCCGCCAACGACTGGATGAAGAACACGCCGCAACACATTGGATCATAGGTAAGAGATCTATCCTGCGCAAATCATCCAAGACTACATGCGGAACGTCAAAATATGATGACGTAAGCCGATAACACCTATTGGCGCCTGGAGCCTTTGTATCAGGAAGACTAGGTCCGCGCAGGATATCGTCTAGGTGCTGGACGCTATAGAAACTTTTGCGAGAGATACTCCCACCACGAAGCAGCCTATGAATTTCAGACCCATACCTCAAAAACGTGTGGCCAAATGTCGCGCGATCCCTGCCTCTTGGGACCATTATCCTGGGATCAACGTAAGCATCGGATAAGCCATAGTAAATATGCAAACGGCAATCGTACATGCATGGATTTATAGGCAAAGGGAGACTGGCCTCTGCTCCCTTCACACACGCTTGTTTCAAGAAGTAGAGCAAATCCGCCAATTCATATTTCAGGATTAGAGCTGTCGAGACCGGGGCGTCCCCGCAATAATACGCCGTCACCGAATCCGTCTGGGTCTCATCAAACACCCGACTCATCATCTGAAAATATGGATAAAATCGCTCCTCGTAATATCGGTCCTCCACCAAGATGTTCGCGCCAAGTCGATTATCGTCGTCCCATATAAGCACTAGCGGTTTTCTACCGGTGCGCCGACTAAATCTCAGTGCATAGAGTCTCGCAAGATTACGGAGGCAGGGAACCGTCACTATGCCATCCCGCTCTAAGTGGCCGAAATATGCACTCAAGTCTGCTCCCGGACAATTCTGATGAAGGTCGTCGACCATGCGGAGCATGTCACTCTTTTTGATGTGTGCGACGGTTAGTCCATGGTGTAACGCATCAGCGATAGAATCCTCATTCGCCTTAGCCATCTCGTCAGAGGAGTGATCCAGTATTACGACTGAAAGCTTCTTGAGCGGATAGCCGAAACGCCCGCGGAGAAGCGAGGATAGAAGGGCGGCGAGGCATTTCGGACGGTTTTGCGTTCCAACACAAAGGAGAAAGTCGTGGCGAGTATCTTTGCATTCTCCTGTCTCCACGAAGGTGTCTAAAACTTCCTCGTAGAAATAAGTCATCAGTGCGTACTCTCTATGACCGTTTTTGGAGCGGGCGCAGAGGTCTATTACACGTTCCTCAAGAAAGTTTAGCCACTTCAAAGATTTAGAACTGTGCGACCTGGCTGTCGGCGTGATGATCTGTTTGAGTTCTACGTGTAACCTAGTGAGCCACAGCAGGAGGCGTAAGAGCAAAACGTTCAGCGCGAGTTGCACACTGGAGGCGAAATGTGGGGTAAGCCGAGGAGCCTGGTTTTGTGGCATGTCATTCCACGTAGTGTGTTCGAATCTAACGTGCTTTGCCAATAACGGAGTTCCCGACACCTGCGACGTTGAGCTGAAGGCCAAGGCCCATCTCTGGCGCAGGGCTCCTACCCCGTCTGAATCTCGGGGCGTGGGCGAGTGGGCCAACTCCATTTGGCGCATAATTGCTCTGCACTGTCTGCAAGGCTCGCGAGCTCTTCCATGAACCGTGCTTTCATCCCGCTCGTGAGAAGGGATGACCGAAAGGCATTCATTTCGAGGCTGACGATATCTGACGGTGAAAACCCATAGTACCCCGCTAAGATAAGTAGTTCATCGGTGACGGAGGTCCCAAAAATCAGTGGATCGTCAGAATTAACAGTGAGTATACAGCCGGCATCGAAAAGGGCTGGGAAAGGGTGGGATTCCAGCGATGGCACGGCCCCGAGTTTAATGTTTGCGGTCAAGCAGGCGTGCAGACAAATGCCCTGTGACACGATGCGTTGAATTGCCTCGCGTGAGTCAGCCACCCTGATGCCATGACAAATCTCACGAATCTTAAGGAGGCGAAGAGCAGCTAGAACACTCGCGCAGCCGGAGGTCTCCCCGGCGTGAGCTTTCGTCTTGAGACTAGCTTTGCGAGCCTTCTGAAACCACGCTCCAAGAAAATCTGGCAGGCCAAGCCGTTCGTCCCCGTGCAAGTCAATTCCATCAGCGATCCGTCGCCCCGCCGAATCCACGGTTGAGATGGCCGTGTGAATCAGGCTGCGGACCTCACTTTCGGCTAAGCGCCTGCTTAAACCGACGATGATCTTTGCCGTGATAGGGAATGCCTGCTCGCCGCTCATTCGTCCACGATGAACCGCTTGCAGCACGCTGGCTGCATCCAGAGCGTATCCCGTGTGAAAATATAGAGAAACACTAAGTTCAACGTAGGCTACTCGCTGCGCAGCCAGGTCCTGCAAAACCTCAAAGACATGCCGTTCTATAAGCTCTGGCGTGCCGGTTGCTGGCTTAACATACTCCTCAAAAATGCGTAGAAACTCACCGAAGTCTACAAGACGGTCGCGTTGCTGCCATGGCGCATGAACTGGAAGCTGACTTCGTCGTGGATGCACCTCCCGAACTGTGCTCCATCGCATTGCCCCTTCCAGATGTAGATGTAGTTCCGCTTTCGGAAGGCCCTCAATGAAGGACCGAATCTCCGAGGGTAAAATAGCGACGGAATGTTCCGCCTCGCGCAGCATCTCCTTGCCTCCTATCTCTCACTGACCACAGCACTCTTTCAAACTGGCGTCTACCTAACGGTCCGCTTCACTCCACTGCAAATCTGCGCAATTCCCCAAAACCCCACAGCCGAGCCTCATTCCTCAAGCTTTTTCTGAGTTTTCCCATAACCAGTTGAAGTACTCATCAATCGTCTTAAAAAGCGATCTCTTATCATTCTCCACAACGCATACTGGAGAGTCGTGCTCTTTAAAACCACGAAAATAATACTGAAGGTATGCTCTCGATCCGTCTATCAACATGACCCTCCACAAAGGAAGAGTGTCATACTTTGCAATCTCCACACTGCCTCGGCGATTCCGGTGTAATCGGTGCACGTCCTTTCCAATTCTCTTTACCGTCCCGATGGTAGTCTCAATGTCACGTTTCCACTTATTAGGGTCCTGATTCTCATCGATAGCCTTATCCGCCAGATACTTCGACTCCGGATTCAATACCAAGACTCTAACTCTGGCACCGGTTCTTATCTTTTCCAGAATCACTTCGCTACTTTTGTCTTCCTCAAGGAACGAGTAGCATGAAATCGCCAGCAGATCAACGTTCTTGTTAGCCTTTGTGATAAAGTCGAGCGCCGACGGGCTCTTCTTAAACTCCTTATAAATGCGCTTGATGCCCATCGACCGAAGCTCGCGCTGTCTCTCTAAACACCAGCCCACGAGCATTAGTATTGTGAAGCTGCCGCAGCCAAGGGTGATTGCGGACGCAGTGCCTAGAATTCTCAAAAGTGCACTGAGGAGTGCTAGTACGGCTCCGCCAGCAATCGATACTAACAGGTCCCTAGTTGTGTTCGTGATCGTGCTCCTCATCGATTCTCCCTTTCGAAACGACTGAGATTCAGAAATGAACTCGCCTATGATGGTCCTGCTCGAAGTGGCCGCCCGATCCACGTACACAGATAGTCTTTGTGCACGAGTACCACGTCCGCTGCGAGCCGCGGTTGTTGAGGAAAAGTGTTGCAGTCCATCGTCATAGAGCGCTCCCGTAAACAATACGGATCTCTTACGAACAAAGAGCGACAGCCGGTTTCGTGCAAGTGGTGTAGATAGCTTCTTGCGGCGCAGCCAGCCCGACATGTAGACAAATAGGAACATCCCCCGCATCCAGCCACACGGTCTGGGTTCGCGTTGCGCCGTCGGAAAACTCTGAAGGATGGTGACATGATTATGTCCACAAGGTTATCCTTAAGCAAATCGCCCACCTTGTACTCGTGCAGATATACACACGGTGACACCGGAATGCGTCCTTCGGGGGTGATGCTATGAATCCTGAAGCTCGTCCGTCCGCAAGGACATCCGTGGCCAGGGTGGCCACAAGCCGCCGCTAGCATTGGCTCGCCGAGATCGACTTGTTCGCATTCAGTCATCAAATAAGAAAAGCCCGCATAAAACGTACTCGCATCAGGAAGCATTGCCATATGGGCTGCTTCAACAGGTTTGAGCGGATTAATCCGTATATGAGCGTGATGCTTCCGAGCGAGCTCTAATAGAGCGTCAAGGTGCGACCGAGTAAAATTCCACTTCATCGCTGTCATGATAAGCGTGCGGTTGATCCCCATTTTCTCGCAAATCGTGAGCGCAGTAACTGCCGTTCCATAGAGGTCGGCGCCGCGGTTTTGGTTGTGCTCATTTGGGAATGGGCTGTCAAAAGAAACATCAACATCATTGAGCAACGCGAGTTCAGCTGAGTGAAATCTGTTAAGGTGGATGAGAGTAATACCGCTTGTAGTGAGTCCTACAGTGATTGCTCGACTCCTCAGAGAGCGGATGATATAAGGCAAGAGGGTGTTGCCGACGTCAAGGCCATTCGTAAAGATCGGTTCGTTCCCGCCAAGGTTGACCGTCTCAACACGCCCTTGCGAAAGTTGGCCGGACACTCGGTCCACCATCCAGCTTTCGAGATTTGCCCCGAGCCGCCTTGCGCTCATCGAATAGCAGTGCGTGCACCGATACGGACAGTCATTTCCCAAAGTCCACCCGACATTTGCGATCGCGGGCTCGCACTCTGGAGCCTCTGGGTGTTCCAACGGGCCGACCATCCCATGGTAATGGGCCTCTGCTTGGCTATTCACGGCGCCTAAAAGAGGCAAGGCAAGCCCGGACGGAGGCACTTCTCGGCTAGTCATCAGCCCTTCCTTCCCAGCCATAAAACTGCCAGCCAGAATGCACGCCAACGTAATAATGAAGATGTTGGCGGTAATGATAGTAGTCAAACGACGACAGGTCAAGAGCATCGCGCCAGATCCCAACCCGCCTCATCCGTGATGGTCCCATTTGGTAGACAGCGCCGTCCTCCTCGAGAATCACGCATCCGCCCCCGTCGCGATCATAGTCTAGTGTGCGGACTGTGAGTTTTGCGGTTTCCGTTCCTTGGCGTAATCGTTCAACTCCATCCTTCACAGCGGCTTCGAATCGCTCGGAGGAGATCGCCAGCGCCACATCGGATTTCCCAGTGCGCGAGGGCATGCACTTAATGAACTTACATTCAACCACACCCTCTCGTTGCAAAAGAAATAACAAGTGATGCAGTTCATCAGCATTGGCACGATGCACAACAGTAAAGACTCTCACTCGCAAGCCCGCATCTCGAAAGTGTTTAATAGCAGCGAGTGCGCCCTTGTAACTTCCGGAACCGCGCACTGAGTCATTCGTGCGTTCGTCTGCGGAATCCAAGCTAACTTGGACGATTGAGCAATAGTGTGACAGTTCCCGTGCGTGTTCCGCGCGAACTAACATGCCGTTCGTTGTAACGACTGGCACTACTGTCTCAGAAGCACGAGCCACGAGTTGTAAGAGATCCCTTCTCAAAAAAGGCTCGCCTCCTGAAAAGTCTAATCGTGGCACCTTAAGCTCGCGAACCACATCCAGCGCTCTGGCGAATTCGTCAGCGGTCGGCCGATACTTGGAAAAGATTCCGTCATCAGCGAAGCAGTATTTGCATCCGATGTTGCATATCTGCGTTGGGCTCCAAAGGAACGAAAGCGGCGACGTAGTCGAGAGATGCGCGATTTCATCACCCTGAAGTCGACGCACACCTACCGCACTTCCAGAGATGACCTCGCTAATGACGCCAAGATCAAATTGTCTCTGGTCGCCCTTGAACGGGCCGTCGGCGAATGCCCAATAAAGATCTGTTACTGGATCATAGACGGTGCTGCCCCACCGCTCTCGGCGCAGGCGCAACGTATGTGTCTTAGCGCAACCAACAGAGGGGATCGGGCTCATAGTAATTCGGCGTCACGCGACGCGTGTACGCCTTACAACCTCCTCGACAGACGCTGAGATGAGGACAGCCATTGCATTTCCCAGGTGGATCGTATGCGATATTTCGCAGACGCATAAAGGGTACCGTGTTCAGGCACTCACGAAGGGTATGTGTGCAAATGTTACCGACGACAACTTCTGTCATAATTGGGCAAGGTTGTACATCTCCCGAGGGAGATATTCCCAGCCAGCCGCGCGTATATGCGCCGGCGTTACAATCAAGTCTTAGAGATCTTTCCGGCGGCACAGCGCGCCCGATCGAGTGCAAATAGGCGAGCAAGAGGGGATCGTGAGAATAGAGTTGGATGTCCGTCTCAGTCTCCATTAGCTCCGCCCAGATGGTTAGAGCCTCACGCAACATTTCCCTGGTCAGTTCCCATTTCTCGTAGGACACGCCAGGTCTTCCGCGCGGAACAAATCGCTTTAGAGTGACTCTGGAGCAACCTGCCTCACGAGCCCACCGAGGCACGTCGTTCAGAGTCTTGTAGTTAAGTGCTGTGAGCGTATAGTCAAGATTAACCGACATGCTGTGATCCGCGCAGACGCGGATACCTTGAACGGTCTTAGCAAGATTCCCACTGCCGCGCAGACCGTCGTGAATGTCCGCTGTTGTGGCATCAATGCCGATCGAGATATGACAAACACCGTTGTCTACCAACCTTTCAGCCGTTTTGCTCGACAACACGGTGCCGTTAGTATTGACGCAAGGGGCGATTCCGTGGTCGCGAATGGATAATAGTAACGGCCAAAAGCCGCGCGCCAGAAACGGCTCCCCTCCAGCGAGAAATATCATCTTGACGCCCAGGTGCTTAGCTTCGGCGACCACCCTCACCTTTACGTCGAGCGGGGGCTCCTCCTTTACAGTAAAGCCGGCATCAAGGTAGCAGTGGGTACATCTCAGATTACAGGTTCCACTTATATTCCATGCGATAAATGCTAGGTCGCTACGGACGCGCTCTGGTATCGGCTGATCGCCCAGAGGGTTGGCAACTTTGGAATCATTAGAAGCAGCTAGTTGAACGAGTTGCATTTCGATATCCTCGCTGGAGCCATCAATCAAGCGGTCGCTGGGCACTCATCGAATGCACTCACGTGCAGTAAAGTCGGCGATTCAGCGCTCAGAAGAGCCATCGCGAGATGCCGAAGTCGAGCCGATGCACCTTTTGGAAGGGGACCCGGGAGAAATTGCAACGTCTCTGATCGATATAAACAACCTAAAACGAAATGGAGAAACACCCGTCGCTCCTCTAGGTCTGTGGAAACACGATTCAAGGCCTTCCAGTAGCTTTCAAATAGCGAAGAAAGACGCTGCTCAACCCGTTTGAGCCATCCATCCGCTTCGCGACGCAGCTCGGCGACCGCCAGATCAGAAGCTAGGAAGCCCAAGTCTGATAGGGGGTCGCCGTAATTTGCTTGTTCAAAATCGAGCAACCACAAACAGCCGTTGACCGGCGTGCAGAGAAGGTTCTTAGTTGTGACATCCCCATGCACGAATGTTCTCTCACCTACATACGGGTCAGCAAGATAGGTTCCCAGTGACCGGGCGATGCACTTGGGCAGGAGATCCACCCGCCCAAGCCGTTGGCGATAGCTAATGGTATCATTCACCAAGTTCTCTGACACGAGGTCGGAAGGAAATCCTCGTAGGCTGCGGAAATCAGCCAATTGCTTTCCAAGTGCCTCGATTTGCCCAAATTCCAGGTAACTGACCGGTAAAGCCGGCTCGATCGCCAGCATGAGATTCCAGTCCGCCTCGCGGTTGGTTGAGAGAAGAGTGGGTACTTTCACCGGTCCAGTGTGCGCGCGCAACAAGACAAGAGCAGCCATCTCTCGCTCTGCTCTACGGTTGAGGATGGCTCCAAACTTCCTGCGAGGTTCGCCTACAAAAAATGGAAAATATTTCTTAAGGACGCAACTCACACACCGATTGTGTGTTGTAGCGGAGATCTGATACCGAATCTTTAGATTTGCGATTCCTTCTTTTATCTCACTCGTGGCAGATACACGCCAAGAGGTGCAGTTAAGCAAGTAGTCAATCGCTTCGCGAGTTTCAACATGGCTGCGAAGAACAGCTGTCGATCGATGAGGATCGAGTAATTGATCGCGAGTCTCTCGGAGCGATGCTACCGTGTTTCTCACAAGACTCCTTACTTTGTTGGTAAGTTAGTAGATCGCATTCAGAGTCTGGATTGTTATAAGATCACTTCCTGATTTGGGAGTCCTAACGTCGGCCCTCTCACATAAAGGATCTGGAAACATTGAGCTACCACGCTCTAACTGAGCGACCCCCCGGCAACCGCCGCGGCAGCTAAGAACCTCAGAGCAGCTCGTAGGGCAGTTCGCGGGATTCGCGGTTAGGTCGCGGATGCGACGAAAAGTGCTGCCATGCCAAATCTCCTGTACGGATCTTTCGTGGAGAGAGTTTTCGGGAGTTCGATCAATCCAATAGAGAGCGCATGGGTGAAGGAAGCCCCCTGCATCGATAGCCCCGACCGTCGTACCGGCCCCACATGTGTCGAGCGGTGCGGTCTCAACCAGTCTGGAACTGCGAATCGGCAGTGTGGCATTTCTCCTTTCACGCAGGTGCCGGATCTCGGAGACGACCGCTCTTCGTTCGCTAGGTTTTAATTCGATTCTTGATCGATTGGTGATGGCTGCACCATCAATGACGAGGCCTGCAAATGTTAACGACGCGGCATCAAGCGCTAGCGCGAGGTCGAGGACTGACGCCAACTCATGGTGATTAATCCGAGTTGGGACGAAGGAGAGATCCACTTCGATGCCCGCCACCCGAAGACACCGAATTCCGCGAAGCGTCTTTGCAAAACTTCCCGGTCTATTTCGCTGAGAATCATGTGTTTCCGAAGTAGAGCCGTCAAGGCTGACAGTCGCCTCCTTCAAACCAGAGTCTCGGAGTGTGCGCGCGAGTGAATTATCTATGAGGCCGGCGTGGGTATTCAGATCAACCAGGAGGTTGCGACGATGAGCTTCCAAGATCAGCTGACTGAGGTCAGTTCTAAGCGTGGATTCTCCGCCAACGAAAATCAGTTTTCGTACGTCGATCTCGGTTAGCTCGTCTAAAATGTCGATACAGCGCCCGGTTGACAATTCCAGCCGCCGGTCTTGAACGACTCGAAAGCAGTGAAGACATGTTAGATCGCATCGAGTTGTCAGCTCCCAAAGCATGCGGACTCCACCAGTCGAAATCGGCCGGAAACAGCAAATACTGTCTTCGTTACCACGAATGGAATGCACGTCAAGATTTGCCACTTGGACCCTCCGATCTGTTCGCAGACCTGGAAATCACATCCTCTGTTGAAGGTCCAGTCGTTCCTAAAATGACGTTGCATTTGACAATCGGGCAAATAGGTACCGTTCCCTGGGCAATCTGCCAGCGAGGGTCTCGCGCGGCGGGACGGTTCTGTCCGGCCAAATAAGCCCAGCACCCTGTGGGCTCAAACGCGGCCGAGTCGCCGTGGCCAGCAGTTCTGATGCTCTCAAACGTCTTCCAATGTTCTTGGCTGCTCCAAACTTCCTCAAGCGAATGTTGTCGGACGTTGCCGAGAGAGTAAGGTGTGACTATGAACATCGTGCACGGAACAACGCGTCCGTCACACATAATCTGCGCATAGTCTGGCGAAGCAATCTTGCACCCATGCAACATTGGATTCCACGCGTTCTGAGCCACAAACGCTTGCTCTGCGACAACTTGCGTTCCCACTGGCACCCCAATCTTGGTCCAGTGATGCTTCAGGCTTTCTAGGAACGCAAGCCATATCGGGCCAGGCACTTCTTTTAGAGTGGTGTGAACTCCGCGACCGTGCGGTGTGTAATAGAAAAACGAATGAACATCCACTCTCATTCCACAAGTTTCTTCCAAGAGACGCAGCATACCGGCCATGTTGTCGCGGTGCACCACAGAGTTTACGCGTACAAAGAGTCCCCCTGCCTTGGCGCATGCCACGCCGTCCATTGTTCTTCTGAAAGTTCCGACGCCACGAATCGTTTCATGGTCGACACCATACCCATCAACGCTAATCATTATGGAGTTGACACCTGACTGTTTGAGTGTCTGTACTAGCTTAGGGTTTAGGTGCACTCCGTTGGTCTGCAGGCGTACGTGAAACCCTCGGTTAGTCGCAGAATCGAGAATCGCTAAGATACTATTTCGGACGAGCGGCTCACCGCCAGTGATGTGTACCTCCCGAATCCCAAGACAGGAAAGTTCATCGAGGAGTTTCTGCATCTCCGCGACCGTCATTTCCTCCATAGCCAGGGTACCGGACTCAAAGCAACAGTGTGTACATCTAAGGCTGCACCGATTCGTGACGTGCAGATCGACTTCGACGAGCGGTTGAACATCAAATTGCATCGGTCGACACCCCAATACTTTGCAAACCAGTCGAACTCACCGTGATCGTTTTACTGGAATCTCCATAAGGGAACCTCTGCGGATCCCGTTACCTTGACGCTTAAATGATCTGATTCGAGGCTGGGGTCGGGAAGCCGGCGGGCATCGGGACCTCTGCCTCGGGAGTTGCGGTCTCTTTAGAACCCAGCATATACACAGGTTCCGAAGACACAATTTGAGGAATCCAAATTGGGCCGAGTATACCCCCGATGGGTCGGGATTTCCAAGTTCTTGCGGCTGAGTTTTTCGCGGCGGGTCAGACTGGGGTTTGGCCGTGCAAATTTTGATTTGTATCGCCGTGTCCGCCTTTGACGCAACCGATCGTAACTTTGGCCCTTTTCTCACTAACCGCAAGACATGCAACTTCCATATTCGTCAATGACTTATATCGTCGACCCCGATCGTTTACCTCATCTTCCTTTGTTTGGCAGGCAACAGCCTCAGACTAAGTCGCTGCCACCGACAATGCGCTAAACGCCGGCACCATCATCCGGACCAGTCGTGTCCTCACATAGTTTGTCGCCACCGCGCCCGAGAAGTTCCGCGGGTGCTTGATAAGACGCCCACCGCTCTTCAGTAATTGCCCCTGTGAAGTCGTCGGATCAGCTGTCGCTCCCATTTGTTGTACTGTACTGATTAATGCCACAACTCTCCACAGCTGTTGGCCATGACGTTCGGTTACTCTCATATGTCGTTGGAGGGAGGTCGTGGCTCAGCCCCGATCATTTTGATCGCCTGGATCAAACCTCCCAGGGGCATTGAAAGAGGCCAAATTGGTGGATTGTTACGGCTAAAGCAGTTGAATCAAGCCCGCGAAGGACGTCTTCTGCCAGCTTCGGTTGCCGAAGGGCCTCTTCAAGAGCCTCGACGCATATGTCATTTGTTTCCGGGCCTGCAACCAAGACCCTTAGCCCAGATTCACGCTGACAATTGCACGGAAAGACCGCGACACATCTCTGGTCCGAGAGCCATGTTATTATATGTGCTTACAGAGGTCTGGTATAAGTGAAGATCGGTATTGTGGGGTACGGTTCTGTAGGTAAGGCTCTTGCGGACCTGTTCTGTTCAGCAGCGGATCATGAACTTGCCACTTATGACAAGTTCTTGCCGGATTACGCCACCGAATACTGCAGGGCAAATATTAACAAGTGCGCTCTGGTTTTCGTCTGCGTTCCCACGCCAAGCCTCGCAGATGGATCTGCTGCGGACGTTTCAGCCGTTGAAGATGTGGTGGGATGGATTCGTCCCCCAATATGTATCAAATCTACAGTGATCCCGGGTACAACAGAAAGATTGATTGAGCGCACACGCAAATCTATAGTCGTCAGTCCCGAATACATGGGTGAATCCAAGGGGCACCCTTGGGGCAGTCCAGCCTCGTGTGGCTTTTTGATAGTTGGCGGCCAAGTAGAGACCAGTGAATTGGTCTTTGAGGCATATCGGGCGTGCCTGGGACCAACGTTCACTTGTTTCCATACCGATGAAAGAACGGCTGAACTGTGCAAATACATGGAGAATGCTTTTCTTGGTATGAAGGTCGCCTTTGTTAATCAATTCTATGACATCTCTATGGCGCTAAATGTGGATTGGCCAGATCTCAGAAAACTCTGGCTTCTGGATAATCGCGTAGGTACTTCGCACACGCACGTTACAGCAGATCGCGGTTTCGGAGGGAGATGCCTTCCAAAGGACATGCGCGCGTTAGTTGCATTTATGAAAGACAAAGGTGGCGCTCCACTTCTCGAAGCACTGCTAGCATATAACGAGATGGTTCGACGGCCTACGTCTCGAGCTTCGTGATTCTCAACGTCATGATTGGAACTTCGCTGACCCAAACCCGGAAGGCTGCACCAGTTGAAACTAGAGGTATCGTGGAAGTTAAGGTCCTCGGAAGGAATCGAGGAGGTTCAACATGCCGAAGAGGGGACACACCGAAGAGCAGTCATTACGACTCCTTCCTCGATCCGTGCAGGCAGGTCGTCTCATCGCAACCAACGCGTTCGAACCGACGCAAATCTGATCGGCACCCTCGCCAGCACCCTCATTTCGCCCGAGTCTCCGGAAGAAATTGGCGGACTGAAGCTTGGGAATGGAACAGATTGCGGTCGTTGCCGTGCAGCGCAGGTTTAACTGCGCTTGTAGTGCCAGTCGATAACTTTGATCCCTGTGTCTTCGAGGTTGGCGCAGAGGGTATCGCCGTCCCGATAGCGAAGATTCCGTAAGCGCTGCAAAGTCATTGTTCCCGCTTCCAACCAACACAATCCACAATGTTTATGGCCGCAAACCGCTGCCCTTTGTGCGCCGCGGAATATAACCGGCGGGAGTTTACCGATCCGAGCCTGTTTGACCGAAATCTCGGTTCATTTCATCATTCAGCGCTGTTGAGTGAAGAGAAGCGACGCATGTGCCGCCAATCGTGCTGGCACAGATCAGGGAGGGGTACGCCCGTGAGACTTGTCGAAATCATAAGGGAAAAGCAGGAGGCGCTTCGAGTTCGCGACCTGGCCCAGCTCCTAGGGGTTTCTCAGCAGCAAATTTACAAGATGGCGGCTAACGGCGAGATCCCATCGTTTAAAGTGGCCAACGCCGTCCGCTTCGATCCTCACGAGATCGCCGGGTGGTTGACGGAAAAGTACCCCCCTCGTGGCGTAGAGGTGCGATTCGCAGCGGCAAAGAGAGCATAACCATAAGCAATTGCAAGATCGCGGGTTGCAAAACCAGGGGTCCCGGCCAACAGCAAACTCACCGCTTCGCGAAATGTGGCGGGAAAGACGGCCGGAAATTTGACCGAGTTTTGAAACCACTTCATGCTGTCTCCGCATTGGAGGAGGCCCGTGGCTGAACGCAAAGCGTATCTCACGATCGCCCTACTGCTGACGATTCTCGACACCGTCGTGGTTTTGCGCTATGGAGGAGCGATCTGGACGGCATGGTCGGGAGTCGTGTGGATTCGCTTGCGAATGCTCCTCCTAGCAGCGCTTTCGGCAACGTCGCTCGCCAATGTCTGGGCCCAAGCCATCTATGGGTTAGGTCGGGCGCTCGATGGTAAGCCGAGTGCGCTCGCACTGAGCGCGGCAGCATATCGAACGGAACAGCAGGGAGAAGGCGATGTTTGATTCGATCACTGGCCTCGCTAGCAAACTCGCCGGGACGGGCTACTTCATCGACCCGGTCATGACGCAGGTCGTGTTTCTCGCGGCCAAGCTCCAGAAGCCTCTTCTGCTAGAAGGTCCCGCAGGGTCCGGCAAGACTCAGCTCGCCATCTCCGTTGCCGCCGCGGCCGGCACGCACGTCGAGCGCCTGCAGTGCTACCGCGGGGTGACGGAAGAAAAAGCGATCGGGCGCTTCGATGAAAGTTTGCAGCGGCTCTACATGGAATTCTCGAAGAGTCAGCACGAGAGCTGGCAGACCGTGCAGGCTAACCTCAAGGGTCGGGATTTCTTTCGGCCCGGTCCATTGATGCGAGCGCTCGAATGCGAGCGGCCTTGCGTACTGCTCATTGACGAGTTGGACAAAGTAGACGACGGATTCGAAGCGATGCTGTTAGAAATCCTGTCCGCCTGGCAGCTCTCGATTCCAGAGTTCGGGACTGTTGCCGCGAAGAGCATCCCCTTTGTTGTGCTGACCAGCAATGAAGAGCGCCGTTTAGGAGACCCCATCCGAAGGCGCAGCCTCTATGTTCGCGTGGAGCATCCGACTCCGGAGCGCGAGGCGGAGATCATAGCCAGCCGCACGCCGAAGGCCGATGAGAACTTTCACCGGGAGATGGCGGGGATCGCGCTCTCTTTCCGCAATTATTCTCTCGAAAAGCCGCCATCGGTTTCAGAGATGATCGATTTCGCTAACGCTCTACAGCTTCTCGGAACGGACCATGTGACCGAGGAACACCGCGATGTCCTGCTGCCTTTTTTGGCGAAGACTGAGAAAGATCGTCGGCATCTTTTGCTTCGGGAGGGATTCAAGAGTCTGCTCGACGACGGCGCCAGGTTCGCGCAGAGTATGACGGTCTCCGGAGGGCCAGCCTCATGAAGCGATGGCCTCTCTTCCTGCTGCTCGTGTTTCCTGGGTTTGCGTTGGCCCAAGCCGATCCCGCGGCGGCGGATCACTTCGTGCGGCAATATGCGGCGCACTATCGTGTACCGCCAGAACTGATCGCCGCGTTGATCGACGTTGAATCGCGATGGGACCCGCAAGCGGTTTCAGACAAGGGCGCGATGGGGCTCATGCAACTCATGCCTGCGACAGCGCGGCGATTTGGCGCCTTTCAACCCTTCGACATCGAGCAAAACATCGCGGCAGGCACCCGCTACGTCACGGCGTTAATGTGGGAGTTTCACGGGGATCTGCGCTTGGTGGCCGCGGCCTACTACGCGGGCGACCACGGGATCGCGCGGGAGCAATTGAACTATCGCAACCCGGAGGTTGTGGCTTATGTGCTGGCGGTCCGGCGGCAGTACATGATTCGCAGATTTGCGGCCGTAAGGCCGCTGAGGAGGTCATTTCCGTGAAACTTTGCTGGATCATCCCCATCGCGCTTTTGTTACCGCTGCGTCTGGACGCAACGGACGCGGCGGTCGCGGCGCGTGTCGCCACCATCGCCATCAACCCGAGAGAGATCACAGTCCTGCATCTGCGGCTGGAGTTTGAGTCCACGATTCGTATGCCTGAGGAAGTCACCTCGGTCATTCTGGGTAGCCCCGGCGAGTTCAAGGCCGAGCATAGTGCAGGCGAGCCCAATTACGTCTACGTCAAACCGATCACCAAAGAGCCTGCTCAGTCGAACCTTCTGATTGCGACGAAATCGGGTCAGCATGTGACGTTAGAGTTGGTCAGCGATGGTGCGAGCATCGCGAATCAGTCCCAACCGGTGGACTTCCTGATTGAATACCGTTCCGCGCGAAGCTTTCTGATCTCGTCGGATTCCGGCGCTCTGGCGATGCTAACCCCGCCGAGCAAAGAACGGGTAGATGCCACGAATAGCTCGGGCGCCGGCACGGGCTCAGCGCCGCTTTCCAGCCTCGACGGAGAATTCAAGGAGCAGGCGAGAGTGAACGCTCCCAGATGGACCAGGTGGGAAGGCCAGCAGATTGAGACATCGATTGGCGACATGCGGCAGTTGAGCAACGAGACCATGATCTCCTATTCCATCCTGAACAGTTCTAATCAACCTGTCGAAGTCCTTCCACCGCAGATCCAGATCACGGGGCGCGTGGCTACAAAGAAGAAGAAGAAGAAGAAGGAAGGCAAAGGCATCATCTCGGACCAGTTGGAAATTCGGGACTACCGGTTGAGCACAACCAGGCTGGAGCCAGGAGAACGGGCCGACGGCGTGGTTGTCTTCGATCGGCCCAATTTCAAGGAATCGACGGAGAAGCTGTTTCTCCAAATCGCCCAGGCGGACCAGGTGGATCATCCGGTGTTGATTCGTCTGCCGTTTACCCCACCCATCTCCGGCAATGGCAAGTAGAAAGGAGCCAAGAGGCTATGAGCACCGATGTCAACAACACGAACGGAAGCCGAGGGTTGTCTACCCCGGTCGTGGAAGCCGCTGAGCCGATGGCATCATCAGCATCGTCTCAGACGCGTGACACAACCACCCCGAATGGCAAAGAAGAACCTTCGACCAGGTTCGCGACGAGAGCTGACGTCAAGGGAGCGGACGGGATCAGCAAAGGCAAACTCATTCTTCTCGGAGGCGGCTTGGCCGTCGCGGTTTTATTCTTTGTGTTCACGGCTATCGTCGGCAAGTCTGGGAAGAAGCCGGCGCCCGTCAAGCAAGCGTCTCAGTCTCAGCAAGCCAAACAGGAGCAGACAACTCCGCCCAAGGGCAGCGTAACGCCACTGATGGACACCCCGCGCACGCCGGCGCCGGACAATACCAGCGGCCAGCTCGGGCCAGGCGACATCCGGCGCACACGCTCATTAGACAATGGCGCAACCACCAAGCCATTTGCCGCCAAACCTGTTGTTGCCAGATCTCTGGGAGCGGTACCCTCTTTCGCGGACACACAACAGAGGTGGGAAGATCCTGCGCCTTACGGCGGAACTCCACCCGCAGAGACGCCGCAAACGCAGCAGAACAGCCTGAAGGAGACGTCCATCATCTTCGTGCGGAGCCAGGCGCAGAACCAGGCTGGACCAGCGCCCAGGGTCAGTTCCGATGACGATGGAGCGCCACGATTGGACCTGACTCCGGGAACGCGCATTCAGGCGAAGCTTGAGACGCAGATATCGAGCGCGGTGGTCGCCCCTGTTGTGGCGGTAGTCGAGTACACCTATGCGATTGGCGACAGGATTGTCGTTCCCGCCGGCGCGCGCGTGTATGGCCAACTTCAGCAGGCTGATCGGAGCGGGCTCGTCAGCGTGAAGTTCGACGAGATCGAGTTACTTGATGGCGCGCGGGAGAAGATCGACGCGGTTGGCACCGGGCTCGATCTAGGACCGATCAAGGGGAACGTCTACGGGAAGAACACGGGCAAGAACTTCCTGGTGCGCGCCGCATCGGGGATCGGCTCGGTGCTGGCCGAAGTAGCCGGAAACAATACGAGCGCCGCTTTTTCCGAAGACGATATGTTACGGGAGCGGCTGGCCGAGAACGTCGGCACTGCGGGCGACTCCGAGGTCATGAGCCTCAATGCCAACAGCCGCGTAGTCGTCTCCGTTCCCGCCGACACGAAGATCTACATCGTGTTCACTAAGCACGAACAAACCCCCGCCGAGCTTCACGCGGCAGCGCCCACGGTTCAGTAAACCGCGGCACCCACACACTTCTTTTTCTCGCCCTGGCTCGAGCGCCAGGGCGTTTTTGTGTACTGCGATCTAGTGCCACGGACTGCCTACCTGGGCGAGTTGAACTACTCTTGCATCCCGTCTTCGATGCTGCTGCGGTGAACGAGTTCTACCCGTCATTGCAACCCTGCCCGGGCAAAGATCGGTCCGGTTGACCCGGTGTGCGGTTGAGCAAACTTCGCTCCCAATGCCCCAAAATGCAGTTGAGCAAAGATCGTTCCCGTTGACCCAAATCCGAATTGAGCAAAGAGCGGTCCCGATGACTCAGTGTGCGGTTGAGCCATTTACGATCCCGATTGCCCAATTCGGAATTGAGCAAAGATCGATCCCGATGACCCAAAGTGCGGTTGAGCAAAGATCGGTCCGGTTGACTCAATTCGCGATTGAGCAAAGTACGGTCCCAATGACCCAATGTGCGGTTGAGCCATCTTCGGTCCCGATTGCTCAATTCGGAAATGAGCAAACATCGATCCCGATGCCCCAAAATGTGTTTGGGCAATCGTCGGATTGGTGACTCGGTGTGCGTCTGAGGCAAAAACGTGCAATGTGCCTCAGGAACTGTGGTTATGTATATCCTGCCGCCAGGCTCAATAGTCTGTGGTTCCTGATGTTTGTTCTGGCGAATCACCTCAAGAAGTTTCCTGGAGCGTCTCGGCGAGTTCGACGAGACCGATTGCATCGGTCATGTCGTCCAACGGAAAGCGTTCGCTTCCTGAATAAACCAAAAAGCGCCTTTGGGGTTTGAGGTCGGCACAGGCTGAATAAAATCCGCGCTCGATCTTGGGCGCCGAACTGCGTTTCACTTCGATAGCCCAAAGGTCGCCATTCGGCAGCGTAAGGAGAAGGTCCACTTCGGTGCCGTTGGAGGTCCGATAGTAGTGCGCTTCAGTGGCGTCCGGAGACGTGGTGATGAGGGTTTCGATGACAAAGCTCTCCCAGGTTTGTCCCACAACCGGATGAGCAAGCAACGCTTCTTTATCACGAATTCCAAGCAGGGCATGCGCTATGCCAGTGTCGCGTACATATACCTTGGGCGACTTGACCAGCCTCTTCCCGATATTTCTGTGCCAGGCCGGCAGCCGGCGAACGACCAGGAGATCGACAAGAAGGTCGAGATACCCGGCGACCGTCTTGCCATCGACAGCTAAGCCCCGCGCCAGATTGGCAGCATTTAGAAGCTGCGCCTGGTTATGTGCCAGCATCGTCCAGAAGCGTCGCAGCGTTTCAGCCGGTATGCGCAATCCGAATTGAGGAATATCGCGCTCCAGGTACGTTCGTACAAAATCGCGCCGCCACTCGATGCTGAGATCGTCGGATTCGGCCAGGAAACTGCGTGGAAAACCGCCTCGGACCCATAGTGTGTCCATCGCCGCAGCACCGGTTTCGAGGACGTCGAAAGGGGCGAGTTCCAGATAAGAGATACGTCCTGCTAGGCTTTCACCGGACTGCTTGAGTAAGTCCATCGCGGCCGATCCTAGAAGAAGAAACCGTCCATTTGCCTTCCCTCTACGGCGTCCCTTGTCGATGATGCCGCGCAGTTGCTGGAAGATCTCCGGCACGCGATGCACTTCATCCAGGATCACCAGTTGGTCTTCATGATCTGCGAAGTACTTGTTCGGGTCAGAGAGCTTGGCGCGGTCATTTTCGTCTTCAAGATCGAGGTAGACAGAATTCTGCTGCCCGGCAATCTCGAGCGCGAGAGTGGTCTTTCCCGACTGGCGTGGGCCCAGCAGGGCCACGGCTGGAATGTGACTCAGTAAAGAGCTCAGTTTTGGCCTGAGGCGGCGCGCTATCATGTATGCAATTATAGAGCGTAGCTCCCTATTTGCATAATATGATGGTAAGTTGAAAAGATTCTATGGCTTAAGTGTATGCATCTCTCAGCAGAAGTTCATTTCAGGGTGGCCACTCGACCAGAGGAAAGGAGCTTCCGTCTACAGCTTAGGAAGGGATGAGGCGAAGCTTCCCGCAACGCCTACAGATATAGGTGTGCTCCCAGTTCCAACGGAGGCGAGGATAAACCTCCCGGTTGTAACGGGCAATCCTGCGGAGACTGTATGCTAATCCCACAATAGAAGCGGCACCGAGGAACAAGAAAACAGCAACCGTGTTGGGCTGCAGTGCGGACCTCATCGGGTGTTCATAGATCGAGCTCACCCCCACAATCGTCCACATGAAGAAGATGACAATTGCAGGCCCCCAAAGAATGAGGGGCAGGAAATGCCCCCGTGGGCAGGGTGGCTCAACGGCCCGCGCTGAATAGGATTGGCTTGTCCCCGAATTGAAAATGCCGGAAAAGGTGCGTGTTCCCTGTTGGTAGAGGACGGGGGCAGCCACGATATTCGTGGTTCCGCATTGGTCGCATTGATAAGGGTTCGGCTGCAATACGGATGCCATTGCGTTTTCCCTGACCTGGCGACAGCTTGCCACACCGGGTTCTTCGACTGCGATTTTAGCGCGACTGATCCAAATTGAGCTACAACGCCGGCAAGGTTGAAGCCCAGCGCGCATCTCTTCAATTGCCAAACTCACACAGGGGATTGGAGATAGAGCAATTTCCCATCCTGGTCTCTGCCGGGTCATTTGACCGAGTTTCGGTTTCATCACATTCTCTGGCTCGACACGGATGCCCTAGAGCAGCCGCGTCCAGGAGAGAAAACGTATGAGAACCGCACTGGCCTTCTGGCGGCGCTCCCGAGTGTCCGCCTCAACATCCGCACGTGTTCATTATCGTCCCGATGAAATCAACTGGATGCACGTTGCCCTGAAGTTCGGCCTGGGGCTCTTGCTTCTGGGAAACCTCGCCGCGCCCTTCGCAGTCAGAGCCCAGAACCTGGGAACATCTCCCCAGTTCGGCCAGGCCGTACAAGGGCAACAGGCAACTACGGTCGAAGGCACGGTCCTCAACATCGTGAACTGGGGATGCAACGTCATCGCTCCGGTCATCGCCGTGGCATGCCTGGGTGTGGCCGGATGGCACTTCAAGAGCGGCCGTGGCTACCTGGGTTGGGGCGTCACCGGCGTGGCACTCATGGTGATCTCCGGTCTCGGACGGATGGCCGAGGGTTTCATCACCCAGGCACAGGGCATTCAGTAACAAAGGCAGAGAGCAATGCAGGCGCCACAGTTCCTCCTCGACCTTCTCCAGCTGCTGCTCGATCTCGCGGTGCCGGCTGCGTTCTGCACGCTGGCCGCCGCTGGAGTCAGTCTGCGGCATGAAGGCGGGATCAACTTTCATGTGAATGGCCGCACCGGTAAGTGGATTCTGTGGACCATTGTCCTTCTCACGCTTCCGCAACTGTTGTCGTGGATCGCTGCGCAAGGCATCAACATCCCATCCGGGAGCGGATCGGTGGGCACGGGTTGGCTGGCCAGCATGGAGACGGTCTTCAAAAACTTCGTCAACCAGATCGTTGTCGCAAAGCTCGTTCCGGTAATTGCAGCGTATTTCGTCCTGAAGGCAACGCTCGATGGGGCGGCTGGAGAGAATCCACTCGGCTCGATCGTGGCCGCTCTCTTCCTGATGTCCTTGTCGGCCACGATGCAGCTTATGCAGGGCTGGAATTCGGGAGGCCAGTATGCGATGACCGACATGCTGACCTCCCTCTGGAACTACATTGCCGGGCAGATCATGCCGGCCGCGGCGGGACTGGCATGTGTCGGAGCCGTCATCAACTTTATCCGGCACAGGCCCTGGGCCAGGCTGGTCTTCGCCGCGATCTCTTTTCTAAGCGTGAGCGGTCTTCTCGCGCTTTTTCAGGCGATGGCGGCCTGAGGAGAACTCGATGAGTCTCGATGGAGCTATCACGAATCTCGCTTCCTGGGCCGGTAACACCATCATGCCGACGATGGCCGGCCTGTTCTTTGCGGGAGCCGTGTATCGCTACAGCAAGGGCGGCCCATTCGAACAGTTTCTCTATGGCGGCTTTGCATCGTTGATGTGCTCCGGCATGCTTCGCGCACTGGAGGGCTTTGTCCAACATGCAGGGCCGACGAACGCCGACGCTTTCTGGATGGCGACCATGAGTCTGGTGAATTGGACCGCCAATGTAATTCTGCCCATGTTCGCTCTGACACAGCTTGCGGCGATGGCGCTGCACATGGGCGGCGTGGTTTCGGAGATTTATCCGGGCTCGACCTGGATCAGGAAATTCGTGGCGGCGATTGCTGCGCTGATGGTTTCGGGCATGGTTCGCTTGGCCGAGTCGATGATTACGCAGGCGCATGGAATATGAGGGGAAGCTCATGAGTCTCGATCTGACGCCGGTTCATCGCAACCTCCACACCAAGGTGACGTTTCTTGGCCTGGAGTTTGAGGACCTGATTCTGGTGCTCGCGCTTGCGGCGATCATGAATCTGCTCGCGCATTTTGCGAGCGGCAACGCGCACGTGTTCGGAATGCCGCTCAACATCTTCATGGAGTTCGTGGTGCCTGCGCTGGCAGTTCCGTTCCTGATCCTGTTCAAGTACGGACGGCCGCGCGGATACCTGACCGATCTGATGCGCTCGTTTCTCGCACCGAAGGCGTGGTGCGCACTTGAGCCAGATCCGGAACTGAAAGAGCCTTACCTGGTCGAGGAGGAGGAATAGCCCAGTGCACGCCTCGATCAAGAGGAACGCAGACGGCTCAGTCGCCATCGAGCTCGATCTCGACGCGGCACGGGCGGTATTTGCGAGCATTCTCTTCGCAGCGCGATTCCATGAGCGGATCGCTCCGTTGGTAATCGTCGCAAAACAAGGTCTCGACCTCGACGGTCAAAAAGCAACGCGGAGACAAGAACCATGCCGATGACGTATGCGGAACACGAACGGAAGTTGAAGGCGCCAGCCGTTTGCGCGTTGCTGCCTCTCCGGGATCTACCCAAAGGCGACAACATCATGGTTCGCACCAGCGGCGCATTTGCGGCGGGCTATGAGCTGAAAGGCGTCCTCGCGTACTTTTCGACCGACAGCGATCGCAACCAGACCAAGTCGATGCTTGAAGCACTGTTTCGCAGTGTTCCCGACGTCAGCATGCGCATTCAGTTCCGCTATGAGATCTCGGAGCACCTTGGCGACCTCCTCGACACCTACATCCACGAACAGCGCACCGAGCAGTCGGAAGTGATGGCGCTCGATACCCACCGGCTGAGAATGTGGCGGCAGAAGGAGCGTAGCGGTTTCTTCTTCGAGAACCGCCTTCATGTTTACTTTATCTGGGACCCTCGCACGCACGCGAAGCTCTATCACTCAGCACAACAGAACCGCAGCCTTGCCGCATTCACTCCAAGCCAGAAAAAAGCCATCCAGCGTGCTCGGAAGGAGCATGAAACCTATCTGGCGGAGTTTGAATCTATCCTCCGGGGCATCGAGGGGTCGATGGAGGCGGCCAGCCTCGGGCCCCGGAGACTTTCGACGCAGGAACTCTTTGAGGAGCTGAAACACGCGCAGCACCCGATTCGACGCGACCGCCGGCCTTATGTCCCCGGAGAGGAAATGATCGAGTACCGCAGCGCGCGGGAACAGGCGACTGAAGCCAGCATCCACAACGAGACCGAGACCTACCTCAACATCGACGGCTATCTCTACGCGGTTGTGAGCCTCAAGGAACTTCCGGATGCGACGTTTCCTGGAATGCTGCAGAACTTCTCGACGCTTGGCTTCCCGGTCGTCATCAGCGGGCAGGTCGTGATCCCCGACCAGGTGAAGGTACTGAAGAGTTACAAAAAGCGGCTCCAGAAGATGACGGCCGCCCAGAAGGACGCGAACGGCAACTTCAAATCGAATCCCGAGGCCGAAGTGGCGCAGGCGCAGCTCATCCAGGTCCAGCGCGACATCATCTCTTCCTCTCTCAAGACAGCAAAGCTCAGTCTCTGCGTTGTAGTCCGAACGTCTCAACCGGCGATCACGCTTCGCGATCTCGAAAAGTCAGAGCGCGAACTCGCGAATCGTACGCAGGAGGTCCTGAACGCCTTCACGCACATGAACGGCGCGAAGGCCGTGGCTGAAACCATTGCCAAGCGGCGCATTTTCCTCGGGACGTTGCCGGGCATGGCTGAGGCCGACAAGCGGGATCAGGACATGCTTACGTCGAATGTTGCCGATCTCGTGCCGGTCGAGATGCCGTGGACGGGCACGCGCAGGAGCCCTCTGATTCTCTTCGAGACTCCGTATCGGCAGCTCATTCCGTTCTCGATGTTCGATCCCGATCTATCCGATGCGAACGGCCTGCTGATGGCGAAAAGCGGCGGCGGCAAGACGCTTGCTGCGCAGCAGATGCTGCTGATGGCTGCTCGCGCAAATCCGTTGATTTCGATCCTTGAGCGTGGGGATTCGTATCAGCCCCTGGTCGAACTGATGGGCGGGGAGATGATCGAGATGTCGCTCGACAGCGATCAGACCATCAATCCCTGGGATCTGCCGAGAGGCGAAGACAGGCCCTCGAACGATCAGATCTCCTTTCTCAAGAACCTCACTCGCCACATGCTGGGCGAGAACACCCCACCCGATCTCGATATTGACCTACTCGACAGCGTTTTGCTTGAAGCCATCGCTTCTACATATAAGAGGTGCAGCGCCAAGACCTCGAACCCGATTCCACTCTTCGGCGACCTCGCCGCGGAATTGGCGCACTGGCAGGATCGGGACCGCAATCAGAAGATCAACGCGATGGCGCAGATGGCTTCGACCAAGTTGCGTGCCTGGGTCGATGAAGGGCCATATGCCCGCTTGTTCGATCGGCCGACAACAGTCCAGCTGAACAATCCGTGGCTCTACTTCAATGTCGAGAAGCTGAAAGACGATCCGCGGTTGGAGCGGGCTATGAGTCTTCTCATCGCGCATACGGCCACGTACCGGGCGTCAGGGATGAGCGGCCAGCCGAGCATCGTTCTCCTCGACGAGTGCTGGGCGCTGCTTGAGTCCCCGATCCTTGCGGGCGTTGTGGTGCAGCTCTTCCGCACCGCGCGCAAGCGCAATGCCAGTGTCTGGGGCATCAGCCAGACGCCGGAGGACTTTGTCGGTACGCCCGACCGGCCCAACGAGCATGGCGCCGGCATCGTCAAGAACGCAACCACGAAGATTATCGGCAAACAGCCGGGGGATATGACGGCGCTGCGGGAGCACGTTCATCTGAACGAGACAGCGCTCAACCAGATCAAGACCTTCGCCCACCCGAAAAAGGGCGTGAGCGCGGAGTTTCTGATTGCGATCGGGGAAAAGGCGGAGTCCACGCACGCGATCCGGATCGTGCCCAGTCCCGTGGATTACTGGATCACGACCACCTACGCGAGGGAGCGAGCCTTTCGCACATGGTGGTTGCGGCAGCACCGGCAGCTGCCGTTGATCCAGGCCTATGAGGAACTTGCCGCAGAGTATCCGCGGGGTCTGGCGGAACTGGCGCCCTTGCCGGTCGAACTCTCGGGAGAGATGCAGGAGGCGATGAGCCAATGACAGAGAAGAACCAATCGGAGACGGAACTGCTTTTGAATGGTGTGCCATATAGTGGCGAAGCAATACGCGATCGCAGACCTGGCGCTCGCTGGAAGAGACGGCTGCTCATTGGCATCCTCTTGATCGAGACATGCTTTGTGGTGCCAAAGTTCGCCCATGGGCAATTCCTCAGCATCTTCAACTCGATCTTCAGCACCATTCAGAACGACATCGGCAGTTCGTTGAGCGCGATCAACCAGGTTGTCCAGCAGGTGCAGAAGCTCTACCAGACGACGGTCGCGCCACTTGCGGCCCTCAATCAAGCCCGCGGCTTTGTCGCAAACTCTATCAACAGCTTTCGTGGCGAGAGGAACCAGATCTTCAATACGTCCTTTACAAGCGCGGTTACGGCGGGTCCGCAGCAATTCGAAAGCATCCTGCACAGCCGGCTTTCGACGGAAATTCCTGCATTGCAGGCCAGCTTCACGACAAACTACGGGGCCATCCCACAGGTCAATGCGGCATCGCCGCAGGATCGCGTCATGATGGATATGGACGACGCTCTGGGCCAGGAGAACCTTAAGACAACCCTCGTCGCCGATCAGGGCGCCGACGTGATTCTTCAGACTGCGGACCAGATGGAGAACCAGGTAGCGCTCAGTACGCCCGGTTCCAATCCCTTCCTGACCGCCCAAGCCCAGGTCGCCAATCTCCGCGGCCAGGCATACATGCAGAAGATGCTCGCGGCGGAGTTGCGCCAGGAGGCGGGCCGCATTGCCCACGACAACGTTCTCGTCAAGCGTCGGACAGCGGCCACAGGCGGAATCAACAGTTTAATCACCGGCGCGCTTACCGCGCGATAGGGAGGTTTCCATGACGGACCCCAAGAAGAATAGAAACGAGCAGCGCAAGTTGTTCTTCTGGCGGCGTAAGGCTGATATGTTGCCGGAACTGACCGAGTCCATGAGCGGCATGGATGCCAGCCAGCAGAGTGCGCGGCCATGGTATCGGGCCTCACTCCTGAAAGTGGCGGTGGTTGCCGTTGGGGTTTTAGCCATTCTCCCGACGCGCGCGAATGGGCAGTTCGGCGTCGACGTGGCTGCGATCCTGGCGGCGCTGTCCCAGATGCAGTCACTGATGAACACCTACATTGTTGCGCCGCTCAAGACCATCAACCAGGTCGAGCAGAGTGTGGCGAACTATGAGCAAGAGGTGATGTATCCGCTCGCGGCCATCAACCAGGCTAAGACCTCCGTGACACAGTTTGAAAGCCAGTTTAGCCAGGTCAGCAGCCTGTTCCACGTTAATGTGTCGAGCGCCACTCTGCCGCAGTCGCAGGATCTCGAAACCCTTCTACTTTCGCGCAATGCGGGAAATGTGCCCAGCGTATCTGGCCAGTTTCAGAGTGTGTATGGCGTCGTGATGCCGGCGAATGCAGCATCCCCGCAGATGAGAACGATGACCGACATGACCGATGCGCAGGCTCAGGATGCAATGAAGCGGGCGATTGAGATTGACAATCTTGCGGATGCCGAGTTGACTGAGGCCGACCAGATGGGTCAGCAGATCTCGCAGGCTGCTCCCGGCAGCGCCCCGATTCTCGAAGCCGAAGCCGACGTGTGGGTCGTACGGGCGAACGCTTATACACAAGCAGCTTTGGCAGAGCTGATGCGCACGCGCGGAATCGACCTTGCCAATCAGAGCGCAATTTCCAAGCTTGCGACCACGGACAACACGACCAATAACGGCCTCATCAACGGAGCGCTGACCAACAGGTGACAGGCATGGTGTTCGCCAGCTTACATCCCGCTGTGATGCTCGCGTTCTTTCAGGCGACGCAACTGAATCTCTTCGAGCGATTTCTGACGCAGGCCATGTCGGGAATTGACTCGACCGGAATTACCGCCGGGATGCAGAACGTGGCATACGTCGTTCTGCTCGTGGGTTTCCTATGGCAAGTCTATCAATCGGCACTGCACGGAGGGGATGTGCGCGGGCTGGGCACGAGCCTCATCAAGTACATCGTCACAGCGGTCGTCGTAATGAACTACGGGACGGTGTTTACGACGATCAATCAGGGATTCGTAAACGCTGGCAATTGGATAAGCAACGCATCCGGTGGCAATGTCTTCGAAAACTGGGGAACGGCTCTCCAGACACAATTCACTCAGGACGGTGCGCAGCAATTGTGGGGTCTGATTACTGGATCAATGGCTGGCCTGATCGACGGTCTTCTGATCCTTGTGGCCTACCTGCTCTATCCAATCGTTGTTGTGGTCTTCGGTTTCTTCTACATCTTCTACGGCAGCATTCTGTACATCTTCGGGCCGATTGTGATTGCTCTCATGCCTCTAGGCGGCGCGAACCGCCTCGCCAAGTCCTACGTCGAAAATATCTTTGTCTGGAATGCCTGGCCGATCCTGTACGGCGGTTTTGGAGCACTGATTACCGCAGTTCAAATGGGTCAAGTTGGACAGATGCTCAACCAGAATGACTTCCTCGGCGGGTTGGGGAACCTCGAAGGTTCGTTTCTGATCGGGATTGTGAGTATCGTCTACTCCCTGGCGATCGCTGTCATCCCTTTCATCGCCAAGCGGATTGTCAGCGGCGATGTAGGAAGTACAGCAGTTGCGCTGGTTGGCACTGCAGTCACCGCGCTGACTGCGGGCGCTGCCGGGATCGAGGGAGCGGCGGCCGGAGTAGCAGCGGCAGGAGCGAGTTCCGCAGGCGCTGGAGCAGGGACCTCCTCCGGTGCAGCGACCGCGGGGGCGGCACGAGCGCTCACGGCCTCGGCAGGCGGGAACCAACCGGCTCCGCCGCAACAGGCTCCTATCGCCCCCTCGCCAGCAGTAAGCGGCTCTGCGCTCCATGATGGCATTCCGACCCTGGAGAGTCATGCGGACCAGATTCGCACGTCGATAAGTGACGTGATGGGCGCCGATAGCGCCAGCGACGAGAGCGGTGGAGCGGTCGCCGTGGCGACCGAAGACGCCGGCGCTCAGCAAGGCCAGTCCAGCGTTGGATCTGCCAAACCCAACGTTGGCTCCAGATCATCGGCATCAACGAGAAGAGGGCCGACGATACATCGTTACAACCTGGGCACATGGAGCGCCTACCATGCCGCCCGGATCGCGGCGCGCACCATAGCGAGCGCAACGAGCCATCAGGATTAGGAGGATCTATGAAGACCAGCACAGTCGCCGCAGACGAAGCGGTCATCGCCAGACCGAAGTATTACGAGATGGATGGCGCGCTCCGCGCGAACGCGAACCGAGCCTGGCTGCTCGCATTTCTGACCATTCCCATCGCTCTCGTCGCAATCGGGTTCGCAGTCTTTGTACGCCTGCAGCCGCCGACAGTCATTCGCATCGGTCCCAACGGGGATGCCTCTGTTCTGGGTAGGCCCGCAAAGGGCGCTGTATCGGGTCTTGCCACCGCCGGGACCGATCAATTCCTCGACGAGGCCTTCGTAAGACGCTTCCTGACGAGCTACCTCAACTATTCGCCCGCCGACGTGGACGACCATTGGGCGGCCAGCCTCAACATGATGACGCGCAACCTGCGCACATACACGCTGAAGGCGATGGCGGACGACGATACACGCGGCAAGATCGACGACGGCCAGATTCAGTCTGTATTTCATCTGCGCGAGATCGATGCAGTGCCGGGTGAGCCGCTCGCGTACGTCGTGTACGGCGTCAAGGATGTTCACCATCTGTCGAAAGGCGCCGAGATCACGGACCACTTCGTCAACGAGTACCGCGTGCGCCTTATCGCGGACCGCCGCTCCGAGGTGAACCCGGATGGTCTCTGGATCGCGGAGTACAGCGAACGGCCGATCGATGGCGAACGGCAGAATCAAATTCTCAGTGCGCCCGACCTTGTCCCGGCCGGAGACGGCACGGCGAACAAGGGAGGTCAGTGATGGAAAATGCACTCGCTAAAGTGGCGGAAATGCAGCCGCCGGCAGGACCCGCGGAGCCGCAGCGCCGCCGCAGGATGCGCCAGCAGACAGAGGAGGTTGTCCGATACTTTCTCGCCAAAGAAGGAACATCGATTGAGAAGCCCGAACTTGGAGCAGAAGTTGCCAGTGAAGGAGAGGCTCTGATCAAGGCGTTTCAGTCGAAGAACGGTGTGATCTACACCGTCCTTGCCTACAAGGCGGAAGCAGAGATACAGGGAGGATCTCCGACATTGGTAAAACGGCCCCTGCGCAAGTAGGGCGCCGACGTAAGTAGCAGCGGTCAGCACGGATTCAAAGAGGGGACAAACCTGAAATACGGCTCATGTCGCCTCCTTTGATGCCTTATCGCCAGAGCGATGAGGAATTCCGCTGACCCGGTTTGCACTCTCAAGCCTGGTTCGGCCAACACTCCACCCCTAACCCGGGCGGCCAGGCGAGAGACAAGAATCCGGCGTCAGCCAATCTCTTGTCACTTCGTCTCGAAGCGCCAGACAAGTGAGGAGAACATGACAGCGAACAGGACACAAAACGCGGCACTCGATCAACGGCTCATTCTTGAGCTGCGGATCGATGCATCCGGTGAAGTGACCCGCAAGCCAACCAGACTCGGACGGAAGGACACGCTCGAAGGGAAGCTCCTCGGGCAACTCTATCCGGGTATCCGTGTCGCGCGCGTCAGCGTGCCGTATGAGTTGACGCCGTATGAGCAGTCTGTGGTCGAAAACCGCATGGCGAGCCTTCATTACGGCGGGGTCGAGTACAAGCTGGTGGGCGCCAGTGGCTCGGCGAAGGATGGCAAGTTCTACTTCGTCGATCAGGCGCACGCCGGCCCGATAGCTGAGCGCTTTCAGCATTGGCCCGAGGCGGCGATCGTGTACTTTGCGATCCTCGTCTCCGACTGCAAGCTGATGGTCGAGGAGCCCAATCTCCGCATTGCTGTGGTCAAGGATCATGTCCTTGGCACCAACGATTGCCGTGGCTGGGCTCGTGATTCCCTCTACCGGAGACTGAAGATCGGCACGAATCGTTTTTGCCAGTTCCGGCTGGCATTCGACGCGAACGAACCCAAGCAGGCGAAAGGCGCATTGAAGGCGATGAGCGACCGCGTGGCCGACAGGCTCGCAGTTGACGTCATTTTGCCCGAAAGCGCCTGCAAACCGGCCTTGAAGGGAGGAGTTCGATTTCTTCCCCAACTGGGCACATCGGGCCGCATGTTCACGGGCCCGGCGACTCTCGGGATAAAACAGATCTCCCGTCAGTCGGAGTTTGGATCAAGCTACACCTTGATCGAGCATGCTTCGGAAGAGGCGCTGCAGTTTGAACTGAAACTGTGGGCGCTCCAACGAATCAAGACGATGCGGAAGGCATGGGACGAGGGCGACTACCAGGCGTTGTTCGAAGTGATCGGCAAGTCCGAGGTGACAACGATCGACGATGGTGTCGGCTTCGACCCCGACAGTCTGGAGCGAGAGGACGATCCCGCTTCGGAAGGATGCGATCCGGCGGAGGCAGTTCTGCTGGCGGACCGTAGCGGAAATGCAATCAAGATTCCCTACGTCTTCAACCAATTGAACCGCAAGCTCGCCCGCTGGGCGTTTCGTGCCTGTACGAGCGCGGATCTAAAGCTGCCATCGTTTGCTCTAGCGGATGACGGTGTCCTAATCGAACACCGAGGAAGGATTCTCTCGGCGTCCGACTGGATACCCGAAGGCAGCACGATCACATCGTTGACGGCGGAGAAGGGCCTTTGCATCCGGTACCCGATCCGAATGCAGGAGGATCTTCTACCCGTCCGTCATCTCACCAACGAAGAGCTTGTCCCGGCGCTAAAACAGGCGCTCGGAACAGCCGACCTTGACGAATCCGAGGTCGCCTACCTTCTGGACCGGCAGCTTCGCATGGAGGGAACCTACATTCTCCATTCGAAGACTGCAAGCAGGAACGGCGGCGACTTCGACTTCGACACTATCTGCGTCATGGCATCCGATCAGTTCCCGAAGTTCGTTGCGGGAAGGATCGCATATGGGGAGAGGTTCCATCAGGAAAAGACGAAGCATAAGAAGGCCAAGTCTCCCTGGTGGAATGCCTGCCCGGTTGCCATGAAGGCGCGGGGAAACCGGATCGGTTCGATCACCGACCTCAAGACCTCGTGCATTGCGGCGGGACGGCCTGACTTGGCCTACAAGCTCGTCGAGCAATTGCAGAACGCGCTCGATTCCCTGAAACACAGAGTCGAGATCGATGAATCCGTTGTCAGTGAGATCAGGAAGGAGGTAGCGCCGGCTCCCTGGCTCCGCTATAAACGCGAGCGCAGAGTGTCGGAGCTTCCCGCCCATCTTGAAGTCGCCAACACGGACAAGGTTGGAAGGCTCTATAACCTCCTGCGCAAGGAACTCGGCTTTCTTCCCGATGAAACCGGCAACGGTTTCGAGGAGAAGATGGCGATCGAAGACTTTCGCGGACTCTTCGCGGGCGAGACAGTAACCCGGGAGATGTTCGAGGAATGCCAACTGGTCAACTCGATCTACGGCGACATCGCCAGCCGGATTGTCCAGCGCGAGGAAGAAGTCAAGCAGCAATTGAAAGACGCACAGGCGCAATGGGAAACCGTGCGCCAGAGCGAAGACAAGGAACGGAGAAGGTCAGCGGTGCTTGTGCGCAACAAGGCGCAGGCGGCCCTCTGGGAACACGAGCAGGATGCGAGGGATCAATTCAGCTCCCTTCATCTGTTCGTCCACTACTGGGCGCAAGGCAAGCAGGAGAACCGGCGGGCATGGGCACAGGCGATGAATGCAGTCGTCACCGGCGGCTCAGGTTCCGGCGCAGTACTGTTCCAGTCGTTTCCGCAGGAGGTGGTTGACGCCTTTGCGGAGGTGACCGGCGGCCAACGGGTTCGGGTTCGGTTGCCGAAGACCGTCAACGGCTATGCCTGGTTTGACGATGAGCAGCGAGCATTCCTCGTGGAGCGAATCGCCAATCCGGAAGGCCCGGAATGTGAAAAGAGGGTCTTTCTCTTTCAGTACAAGGGGAAGCGCAGTCTGATCTTCGAAAACACGAGTGTCCCAGTTTCACTGGAGCACTCTTAACCGGCAAAGGGGAAGCTTGAGCTTACCGCTCGACTTCTCCTTTGCATTTTGTGCCCTAGGAGGCCGCTATGAAGACGCTCACGACGATTTACCTTGCTCTTGCGGTTGCCGCTGCGGGGGCGCAGACCACGACCCAAAGTCAGATTCGGCACGTCGAGACTTCGCTGAACCATCTCACCGTCCTCGAATTTGGCGAGCCCGTGACCACGCTCGCAATCGGCGATCCCGACAGCTTCCAGGTGGAGCGCCATGACGACAAGGTCTTCGTGAAGCCTCTCCAGCAGGGGGCTTCGACCAATCTCTTCGTTTGGACCGCCTCACGGGAGCTGAGCTATGAACTCGACCCGGCTGGACAGCTTGCGGCAATGGATGTCCTGGTCCGTGCCGAGCCTGAGCCCGATCCGCACGCCAACGCGCGTGCCTCCGCCGAACTAACGGATGCGGAGATTCGCAAGATCGCATCGCTTGTTCTTGCACAGACAATGATGGGTGTCGAGGACATCGCGCATGACGCGGACAAACGTCCAGCAGATCGCGTGCAGGTCACCCTCGATCAGGTCTTTCGCGCGAAGGACCGGATATACATTCGCTATTCGGTCGTGAACCAGACGAATGCTCCGTTCCGGGTGACGCCGCCCGATGTGTCTGCTCCGCTGCCCACTGAGCAGCCGGTCTCGCTCCTCAGTCTAAAGGACCACCAGATCACTTCCAGGACATTCGCAGCCTTCAAAGTCAAGCAAGGATCGAACCTTCCTGTTGTGCAAGCTGAGTCTGTGACCCGCGATCTTGCTCCGGGGGAGAAGACTACGGGCGTCATCAGCATTAGCACTTCGCCAGCCACCGAACCGCAGATTTATCAACTGAGTTTTGGCGCCGACCAGAACGGATCTTTGAAGGTCGAGGCGGTTCTCTAGCCATGGACGCGCAGGGCTACATTTCTCCGGAGGAAGTGCGCCAGGCGCTCAGGCAAATCTATCGTGGTGACCCGGAATCGAACCTGCAGAAGGCCCTCCTCCATTCACTCGCCGATGGCCTCAAACCTATCAATGAAAAAGGCCGTTGGAAACCCAGTCCGTTGCTTGTTCTCCTATTCCTTCTGTTGTGCGCCCTGATGGGCGTCTTCCTCTATTTCTCCAACGGGGTGCGCCTGTGAGCCCGTACTACGATCAGCCGACATGGCGCCAAAGAGGACCTGAGAATTTGGCCGGCGTCCTCGTGTTGTTTGGCTGTGCGGTTCTTGCATTTTGCTGGTATGTTGCGGTGTCCCGGCTGCATTTACGGAACGACCAGTGCCTTGAAATCTTCCTGTACGCCGCCATTCTGTTCTTCGGCGGAGGCCTCGTTGTCGCACAACTGGTCGGCCGCAGAAAGAAGAGAGAGGAGAACTGGCCTCACCCTGCCATCCTGATTCCGGCGTCGAAGGATGCGGAGATCGTTCGTAATGCCAATCGGGACGGGGCCACGCTACTCGGATACAACGTCCACAAGGAGCCTTGGGTTTGGCCGGATACGGTCCGAATAAAGCACGGCGTTATCGTGGGAGGCACGGGCGCGGGTAAGTCCACATTCCTTGAAAACATCATTGCGCAGGATTTGACGCGGCGCTTTGGCGCACGAAAAATGCCCATGATTATCTTCGACGGTAAAGGGGAACGCGAATTCCTTGACCGCCTGCTGCCGCACATCGAAGCCGCCGGCCGCCTGCAAGATCTGCGCGTGATCGATCCAACTCACCCTGCGGAATCGGCGCGATATAACCCGTTTTATGCACTCGACGATGCTTACCAGGAACACGTAAATTTCATTTTCCGGTCCTTCGGGCTGCGCGAAGACTTCTTCAAAGGCCATCAGGAGGCGTATCTTTCGGACCTCGTACGCATCCTGCAATACACCGGCAAGCTCTTCAACGTATACGACGTGCTGGTGATGGCGCTCGATGAGAAAGTGCTGGAGGAGCAGATCGGGGCTGCGAAGGTGCGTCTGGCTTCAGTGCAGGGTATCTCCATGCAGAAGCGGTTGAACTTCGAGATGTCGGTCAAGATGCTCCAGCGGTCGCTCGCAGACCGGGAGCGCGTAGAGAAGATTCAGGGCCTTCTGAATGAGTTGCTAAGCTTCCTCGAAGATGAGTTGTCGATTGTGACCGGCTCCTACCAGGATTTGCTCACACTCGACGACGTTCTCGAACGGGACCTCATCCTGTTTGTCTCCCTCAACGCAAACCGCAACCAGCGCGCCGTCGAGGCCTTGGGAAAGATCCTCCTCCAGAACATCCAGCTGATGGTGGGCAAGCGTTATGCGCAGCCGGCAAGTGGGCGGGATGCCGATGAACCGATGCTTTCCGTCATTCTGGACGAGTTCGCGGCCTTCGCCTATCCAGGGTTTACGCAGGTGCTCCAGACGGCGCGCGGGGCGCGCGTCTCGTTTCTGTTTTCGTTTCAGAGCATTCCCCAGTTGCAACGTGTAAGCCAGGCGTTCGCGGACGAAGTCTCATCCGCGCCGGGAACGAAGATGATCATGAACGTCTCGGAGGAGAATACGGCGCAATGGTTTTTGAAGGCATCGGCCAGGATCGCGACCAAACGCCGTAGCCTGTCAGTGCGTCGCACCGGAATCTTCTCGACCAAATACACCGAGACCGGAACGGGCAGCGAAAGCGACATCAAGGAGACGCGCGCGCGGGAGGACCACATCAAAAACCTGCCGGTAGGCCAAATGGAGATCCTGATGGTGGACAACCGCGAGGGCACGCTCCACTCCCATCTCCACGTTCGCCGTGCGCCAAGCTTTCGCCTGGACGGTTTCGTCTCCTTTCTCTATCCGAAGATGCACAGCTATCTGGACGCGGCAGTAGGCGTGAATCTCCGCTTCAAAGAGGCTGAAAACCGGAAACAGCGGCGCAGGAGAACCGCCGGCTTGTTCCTCGGGACAGCCGCAGGAGAGTGACAATGCGACATGCAATGAGAACCCGCTGGGGCATTCTTGTCATCGCGCTCAGCTGCGTGTGCGGCTACTCTTTCGGTCAAACTCCAAACAAGCTGAGCTCCGCAACCGCGCAGACCCCGGCGAAGCGCCAGGGATTCTTCGACTACGCCTTGGGCAAGATCAATTCCCACGGCAACGACTACGGGGCATCGATGGATTCCGCCCGGAACGCCGCCGTCGAGAATACCATCGACGATCTCTACTTCTGGTCGAATGCGGTGACCCTGCTTTTGCTCAGCGGACTGGTCGCCATCGTTCTTCTTGAGTGGCGCGCTGCGGACAAACGCGAGGTCATCGCGGCGTCGCTCATCGCACAGTTATGGAACGGCCGCGTCAGCGACCGGATCGAGATTGAGCGCCGGACCCATCAGTTCAATGAACTGGTCGAAGCCCATAACGTCGATGTGGAGAGGAACTTGTCTCAGAAGCCAGGCCCTCCGCAACAGGATGCCGAGGCGACCGGAAGCGTGACGCGGAGCGTTCGCAGTCCCGCGGGGAGCAAAGGAATCTCGCCGGTGGAGGCAGAGAAGATTGCAGCGGCGGTGCCGGATGCGGCTGCAGCGAGCCTGCAACAGAGCAATCTTCTGCTACAGCGGCGCGTGGAAGCATTGCAGAACAGTGAACAGAATCTCAAGCAGCGCCTCAACCAAACGACCGTCCTGCTCGACCAGGAGCGGCGGCGTAACGCGTCTCTCAAGGGCGCCTGAAAGGGCCAGAATGACCAGAAAGACTCCATCCGACTTCAGAAGCCATGACGACTGGCTCATCCATGTCCGTCGTGAGATCCCTGTCTCAGAGCAGCCTTACGCGCTTGCCTTCGGTCGCACGGATCTCCTTCGGAGCTTCTACCGGATACGGAGGCTTCCCATTCCTAATCCATTCGACGAGAAACTGGAGCGCATCGAAATGCTCCACGATCCTGAAAGGACGGCTGCATTGGAAGCTCTGAACGATGAGATGTTCAGGAGCCTCACGGGACATCTGCTCGATCGGGCGCGGCTGAGAATCTCAGAAGATGACGCACTGAGACCTGCCTCTCCGCGGGAACAGATTCGGGAACTGCTCCGCCATCTTTCGCAGAACAACCCCCACTTCGCGCTGTGGGTTGCCTACAAGAAGGGCATGAACGACCACTCGGTCGCCGAGGATTGGGACGAGTATCTCCTCCAGGAACTCGGGGCCGAAAGCGCCGAGGAAATCACATTTGCGCACGCAATGGTCGAGTTGGACAAGCTTCTCACCCTTTTTTACGACGGAAATCGGGTGCTTCCTAGCCTCTCCGTCGAGCGCATCTGGTTCCTTGATTCCCTCCGTGGCCCGGAGCGAATGCTCCAGACATGCGCCGTCCTGGGGATGCTTACAGCGGAGTTGACGGCATGTACGTCCGCGTAGTCAGCTTCGGAACGAATTGGTGGGCCATGCATTCACGCGACACAGCCGATCCGTTTTGCTTCCGGCGGAGGGCGGCCTGGTTCAATGCCGCGGCTCTGATGTCGGGAAGGCGCCTCCATCACTGCGCCGTCTTTCCTGGCCAAGTCCGCTTCAATTCGAAAACCGGATTCGATCCTGAGTTCCCATTGCGCGCCGTTGGTAAGACGTTCGTATGTTCGGAACCGCGCCAATTCGCGGGAAAGATGCACTTGTTATTCGAGCGCCACGCTACCGGGATGACGCCCGAAGCCTATCTCGTCAGCCTTAGATCCTCGGAGCACGGCGCCATCCGGTTCGACAAACCGGGGTGGAAGTCTGCTGGCGTTCGTCCTATTTCGATCAGTTTGCGCGGCCAAAGATATGAGGCAATGCTGCTCTTCGGGGGTCAGGATTGGGTGGAAAGTGACTTGGGGAGATGGCAGGTCGATCAACTTCTGTGCCGTATCAGGCTTGGCGAGGCCATCGAAGGAGCGTCGCGGTGAGGTATTACAAGGGATATATCGCGCTGTCCGACACATGCGATGTGCCAGTCCTGCTCCATGTCCGGAACTCGCGCGCGATCTGTTTCGATCAGCTCCGCGAACTGCTGTCGCACGAAATGCTGGCAGCAATCGTTCGTTCTCTGCGCTGGCGGGTGACGCGGCTCGAGAAAGTCGGATTAGTCGCGCGGTTGAATGGACAGCGGTTTCTCGGTAAGCCTGTCTATGGAATTACCCAACCGGGCCTTGAATGTCTTGAGTCGCGCGGGCACTATCTGGTCTCGCTGCCCAGCAGCACGGAGCAGATTCTTCATCCGTCGAAGGTTGCTCACGCACTGGAGTTGGTCAATATCCATCTGGCTTTTGCCCGAGCAGGCTTGCTCCGTTCCTGGAAGAGCGACGTCGAGATCACGTCACGGAACCTGGTCGCCGCCAACGGAACGACCAAAGACTATGACGCCATCGCGGAGATCGAAGTTGACGGGCACACACGAAGCCTCGGAATTGAATACGAAAGAAGCGTGAAATCTGTGTCCCGATATGCGGCAATTTGCAAGGCTCTCGACAAAGACATGACCACGGATATGGTTTTATATCTCACTGCAAGTGACGATATCTTGTATCTGCTTGCCATGGAATTGCGCGCGACTCGGAAGCGGATCGGGTTCGCATTGAGCGAAACATTCCGCCGTTCGCTGCTCGAAACTCGCACGCTGACCAACACGGCAAGCTCTGAAATCGTGCTTCTGCGCGATCTTCTTGATCTGAAGAATCCGTAATTGCCACTCCGCAGTGCCAACCATTCCTTTGAATGTCCATTGCGGTTGCATTTACGTCGGATTTGCGTTCGATTGACCACGCTTTGACCCGTTTTGCATCGTTATTGAACGGAATCGGCACTCCCTAAATCATGCCCCCTCAAGAGCTTGCAATCTGACTATCCCTCTGTACACATGACAATTTCGAGGTGGCGAGAAGAAGTTGACGTTGGAAAGACATACGCAAGTGGGACTCACAATGCGTCCAGGCGCCAGTCTGGTGCAGATTGTTGAAGCCTATGCCTCAACGCCAGTCGAGGAAGTCCGGCTACAGAGCTTCTGCTCCTGAAAGAATCACCCGCCCTCAGTTTGCACTGCCAAACAACTCAAACCTCGGAAGCGCGCGCAAAGCTCGTCCTTGAAGCCCGCGCGTTAGGGCCAGCTTGCGCGTGCTCCACGAACGCCGACCGGCACATCCGTGCCACGGAAGGAAGGAATCGCCATGTCCAATCCCAGCTCGATCGCCGCGACTCAACTGATGAAAGCAGCAGCTTCCACCAACCGTTTCCAGCGCCGGTTTGCGATCTGTCTCGTGCAGACCGTGTTCAACGTAATCGTCGTCGCGAAGTTCGCTGGAACACTCCATCGCGCGACCGTGCACGACACGCTTCAGCAGGTCGGAGTGACCTTGCTGTTCGCGGCCCTGCTCGGATCGCTTGCTCGGATGTGGTTTCTCGCATTGAGGAGCCAGATCCGATAAGCGACAACCCACTCCGTCAACCCCAACTCAGAACAAAGGAGAACCGCCATGCAACCCAGCTTAGGAAAGATGACTGCGTACAAGATCGTCAACTTGCGGGACCAGGCCGTCGGGTCCATCGAAGAAATCGTGGCTACCTTCCTGGAACTTGGTGAAGCCATCGCTACCAGGTGGATCGAGACACGAAAGGGTCTCCTGCTCCTGCAGATGGTGCCGGACGATGGCGCATCGGGAGCAATCTACGTCTTCGATCGTCAGCGCGAGCAGTGGTACATGTTGTCGTTCGAAGAGTGTGAAGACCAGTTCACCTCGGAGAAGTTTGACCACGTGTTCTCCGAATATGACCTGTTCCGCGTGGTCGAACAGCCCGGACTGCTACTCTCCCAACTTCCGGCCGCCAGCGCCTAACCCAGCCTTTCCCTCCGCTCTACGCCCACACAGCTTGACCAACCAGTTCAACTCCAGGAGGAGTTCACCATGCGTCTATCCGCAAGCCGTATTCGCTCGATAAATCGCAGCATTGCCAAAGTCAACGGAATCATTTGTGGCGCATCTGACGGTCCGCGGCGGGTCTCCGTCGAAAGCGCGAAACTCCCAACCTCTGCAATTCCGGCACGCACGCTCAGGATCGTCGCTGTACCAAAGCCTGTCAGTGCTTGAAAACTACTTTCGGAATCGGCGAGTGCAGGTCGTCAGAAGAGACTTAACTCGCTGTTTCCGATGAGATTTGACCGAGTCTCGGACCCGGGATACAACCACATAGCGGATGAGGGAGGCAGAACGCCATGTATGCCAAGTTCTGTGTAAGCCGGGAAGCGGCAAGCGACTTCATGCGACTGTTCGTGAACCGGCGCGCCTACGGAATTCAGGCTGAGCGCCCGCTGCCGAATGGATCTGTCCCCTACTACCCGGCACGGAATTGGAAGACCAAAGAACCGAAACCGCTCGACGATGGCGTGGTACGCATGCACCTCAATGGCGACATCACCATCAGTTTGTACGCCATCAATCCGGAAACACAACGCTCGAAGTGGGTCGCAATCGATGCCGATTTCGATGGAGCCTTGGAGTCCCTGTTTCAACTGCAATGGGAGTTGAAGCAGGACGGAGTAGATGCAGCCCTGGAACAATCGCGCCGAGGCGGGCATCTTTGGATCTTCGGCGCCGAGCCACTGCTCGCTTCCGAATGCCGGATCTATGTCTATAATCTCGCGCTCCGGCTCGGAGTCCCGGTCAAGGGCGCTGGTCTCAAAGAAGGCATTGAGGTCTTCCCGCGCCAGGACCAGATCAAAGACGGAGAGCTTGGCAATGCAATCCGCGCTCCGCTTGGAGTACACAGAAAGACGAACCGGCGCTACTGGTTTTACGAAGCGGAGCCGGCTCCGGAAGCGCAGCTGACCTATATCGACAGGTTGACAAAGCTGACCGAGGTCGAACTGAGGACATTCATTGAAGGGATGAGCCTCCCGGAAGCCTACAGGCCGGTCGTCCCGGCCGCGTACACCCCGCGCACTCCATCTCCCAGCTACCCGGAGTTCCGGATTCTCGACTACGTGCGGACGACGCGCAAGGACGGCCGGAACTGGTGGGCAAAGTGTCCTTCCTGCGCTGGCGCCGGTCGCGACCGCACGGGCGACAACCTCGCCATTCAGATCCAAGATCCCCGCTTCTACAAATGCTGGGCCGGCTGCACGAAGGAGGAGATTCGAGCCGCGCTCGGTCAATCGATCCGAAATCGCGTCGCCGTTCAGGGAGCAAAAGGATGAACGCCTCCAAGAAGCAGAAGCCCGAATCCGCAACCTCTCGTCACGCCATCTATGGATTGGCACTGCCGGCGAGCGTACTCAGGGCGCTCCAGAAGCGAGGCATCTACTGCACCCCCGGAGTCTCGCTCGAACACCAGCACCTCGCTAGCCGCTATGTGCTCCGGGGCGTGGAGTCGGGCGGCGCGGTCTCCGATATGGGCAGGGCGTGCGCTTTCGTCGCGCCGGACGGATCGCCGCTTACGTGGTTACAATCGCTCCACTCGCTTGCCGTCAATGGCCGCCACGCCATCTTTCTTGCGGAAAGCCTGGTACGTCTGGAGATGCTGCGCAGCTTGCAGACCTACGAGCTGGCGATTACGCTCCACACCGTGTCGCGTGTGCCGGGGCGCAAACGCCCACAGATTGCCTCAAAGCTGCTCTTTCGCGGACGGGACGGTGTGCTCCCATTCGATCTTTGGAAGGAGGAGCGCCGCGCACTCCGGGAAAAACTGACTCCCATCTTCTACGACCGCGCCGGCGAAGTTCTCCCGCTACCGCCGCAGTTTGAAGAGGCGATCAGAAAATTGACGGCGCACGTTTGTTGCATCGGGTGCAAGCACACCCACATGGGCGTTCCTCCTGTCAGCGGTGGATAGAGACCATGACGCGGTTTGTTCGAGTCCCCATCACTGTCGGCGAGCCGAATTGGGCTCCGCTTGAGCTGGTTCTTCCGGCCTCGGAGTTGGAGAACTTTATGTACATAGGCCGCGCCGGCGAGATCGAGTTGTACAAGCACCGGTCCACGCGCCGCTATCTCAACATCAGCGCGGACGGGCGCAGGTTTTACCGCTATTCCGACGGAATGTATGTCGAGGTCAGCCAATCTTCGGCGCTCGATTATGTACGAGACCTTTAAGAAAGGAGCATCACCGTGGCAAAGAGTGTCAACAAAGCGCTGTTGCTCGGATACGTTGGCAAGGCGCCTGAGATCCGCTCCACCGCGAGCGGCACGCTGGTCGCCAGCCTTTCTCTGGCCACCGCCGAGCGGCAAGAGGACCGCCAGGGGAACTGGACGGATAGAACCGAGTGGCACAACCTTGTCGCTTACGGTCGCACAGCCGAGATCGTCCGCGACTATGTGAACAAGGGCACGCACCTCTTCATCCAAGGCAAGATCCAGACCCGTTCCTGGGATGACAAGGAATCGGGCCAGAAGAGGTACCGCACCGAAATCGTGGTCTTCGATCTGACACTGCTAAGCGGCGGCCGTGGAGAGAACGCAGGCTCCGGCTACGGCAGTGGCAGAAGTGAATCCCGGCAAGACGTCGGCCGGTCCGAGAATCAGCGACAAGAGATGGGCAGCCAGTACGGTGACGAAGAACTTAGTCCGGACGAGATCCCATTCTGAAACTTGGATTAGTTGAGAGGCGCAACCAAGGCGCTCTTCGGGGCGCCTATTTCTTTGAGGAGCGACAACGATGGCGACCAATGAAGGGAAAAAGAGTTTGGATCTCGACGCTCTGTTCACGCAGTTGGCGGAGCCGTTCGATCCTTCCGAGATCAAGTGGCGCGTCACCCACACAACCCAGGATGGAAGCCGCGGAGCCGTGATCGCATACGCGGACCCACGGGCCTACACCGACCGTCTCAACCAACTCTTCACCCCGAGCGGATGGACCAGGAACTACGACGTCACCGCAGTATCGGCCGTGAGCCGGCAGAAGCGGGACAAGATCATCCAGACCGGCAAAGTGTTGGTCACCTGTACACTGACGATCGCGCGTCTTGGAACTCACGCAGGAAGCGGAGAGCAGTGGGCGGATGAGCAGAATGCGATGACGGCAGCGGAGGCGCAAGCCTTCAAGCGCGCCGGCAGTTGTTTTGGCCTGGGCCGTTATCTGTACAACCTGCCGGAGACCTGGGTACCGCTCGACGGGCAAGGCAAGCCGATCAGACTTCCGGCACTTCCCAACTGGGCGCTTCCCAAGGCGAGTCCGGCGACCGGCAAGACCAACCCCGCCTGCGGTCCGCGGCCTCCGGTGGTGCAACGTGGCCCCATCGACCAGGAGACGACGGCGAGAATCGAGGGGTTCCGGCGTACCCTGGGCGACCCCATTTACGGGGAAATCCTCTGGCGCGTCGCACGCGTGCGGAGGGCGAACGATATGCCGAACTCTCAGCTTCAGACCAATGTTGCTGAGGCGATGGAGCGTGCTTCCCGCGGAATCCGCAAAGTGCGCTCGCTGGCCGAGTCGATCGGTGACACGCAGTTTGTCTCCGTGCTCGATCGGTTGCACATCGGGTCAATGACAACAATCCGAAATCTCGAAGCACTGAGACAACTGGTCTCGGAACTCGAAGGATTGGCCGGGCAACCTGCCGCCTGAACGCAAGCGACGTGTGGGCTGGCGCTTGGAGGTTCTATGTGCAATGTACGGATGATTCGACCGGAGCCCGGTCTGGTATCGATTCCACTGGAGAAGGCCGTTTATTGTGAGAACTGCGAAGTGGTCTCGTCTTCGGCCGGGCAGCGGTGCGGTCTTTGCGGATCGGAGAGGATCGTGCGAATGGCGCCCTTGATCCCAGAGCCGTGGGACCCAGGTCCGGCTCCAGCTCTCGCCTTGGCCGCGTAGCGAGCAGACCGCACCGAGACTCAATTTGATACTCGGCGATTTAGCGTCAAGCCAGAATTCCTCCCGGCTACATCTGCGTTTATCGACATTGATCGCGAATCCAGATGGCTTGCCTTCCCGCCCTTCCGCGATGACACTGCGGAGGGATTGGGCACCCAGTTCGGCGGCTAGCTTAGAGCGATCCACCGGGCGACACAGGTTCCTAGAGTGCATTTTCGTCCACAACTGTCACCAGCGAGTAGGAGTCGGCAAGCAAACCGTTATCGAATTGCAGGTTTCCTGGTTGGTACGTAAGAGCGTACTGTGCCCGCACAGCCACGCTGTTTGCCACTTTCTCGTTCGGCCCAATCGGCCGTAAATGCTGCGCACCGTCCGCGGGGGTCCACGTCTCGCGGATCGCGTCGAGGGCGTACTTCGCCGGAAGCGTACCGTACAGCGCGGCGGCTGCCGGTTCCATCGTTAGTCCAAGGTCTTGTGCTTTGGCCACCATCCATCCCATCGTGATGTCGCAAAGCCGGGTCCCCGCGTCCACTCCCCCTGCCTGCGCGGTCCCCCCGCCGACGTCGCCATGGCAACCGGAAAACCATACCTGCTCAACCGTCTGGCCTGCTACCGGGTCCCCAGTCCAAAGCGTCGCAGGAAACTGCATCCGCTTCTCGTCTACCGCGAGGCACTGGTAGGCATTCTTGATATCCGGATGCAGGTTCGTGTCGAGGAAACCATATTCCTTGTAATCCACTTCGCCGAAGATCGCGGGGATTCCGAGTGAACCCACGGTGTCCCATACCCCTACCATCTGGATTGTCGGCTTCACCATGCAACAGTCAGTCATTCCGGCCAGTATCGATGCCCGGTTCACTGGGTCGCGGTATGCCGTGAAGGCCCTCGTCACGCAGTCGTCGCTGAAAGTCCCGGTCGGAAGCCAACAGTCTGCGATCATCCCCGCGAGGGACCGAGCCGTGTACGCTCCCCGGCTGAACCCGAACAGGAATATCTCGTCGCCCGGCTCATATGCATGGGCGATCTTGGCGTATCCGTCCCTTATCTTCTGGAGAATTCCTTGCCCAAAGGCTCCATCGAGCAGATGGTCGATTCCGGTAACGTCAGCACCGACACCGTCGTCGTAGAATGTCACCTGGTCCGACGTGACTGTCAGCGCCGTATACAGCCGATACACGTTTGTGTCGTTCAAAGGATCTTGCCAAGTTCCATCGGCGCAAAACACGATTCGTTTTGACATGCTTGCGTTCCTCCAGCTCCCGAACCAAACGATGCGCCCCTAGGTGGGCCGATTCACAGGCCCTTCCACGCAGGCGTCGCTGTTCGTACTGTTGGCTGCATTCTTAATGTTGCGTAAAGTCTACACCTGACCGGAGCTGTCTTCACGTATCGCACGGTTATAGTTTTATGAATGAACGGCCTCGAATCTTGACAACCACTCGATTCGGGTTTCAAATGCTGGCATGAAATCCAGCAAGCTGCCGCTGTCCTGCCGGGCGAGGGTTCGGCTCAGCGTCGCCGCGCTTTCAGCGGCCGGGACGTTGGTTCTCTGTGCTTTGCTCGTCGGATGTTCGCTCTCACCATTGGCCAAGCACGCTACTGCATTCTCCTTGGCGACTAATACCGTCGTCAGCAGCTCCGAAGACGCCTACCGGGCCGCCAACCGGCTGCGTCAGGACGAACAGATTGCGGAGTCCATCTACGCTTATGAAAAAAACCCCAATACGTGGAATCCCTACACGGATTGGAAGCCGTTACTCAGCCCCTCGCAGCTTGACGCCCGGATCAAGGTGCTTGATGGTTTGAGGGCCTACGCGGCCTCTTTAGTCCAGCTTACCGGTAAGCCCTCCAAGACTGACTCAGACGCCCTCGACAGCGCCGCCTCCGGAGTCGGTTCCAATCTCCAAGGCCTGAGTCAAACGGTTTCCACCGATCTCAGCACAGCAATACCGGGCGTCTCAGCCATCAGCACAACCAACACAAACATAATCAGCACTGCCGTTCTTGGGCTCGGGGAGTACCTCCAGGGACGCAAGGTCCGGGGCTCTCTCCCGAAGGTGACTCAGGACATGAACCAAAATGTGCAGACGCTTTGCGAACTGCTCAAGCAAGACATCGATGTGCTGCGCCGCCAGGCCGATGTTGACTATGGAAGCTTGATCGAGTCCGAGAGCCAGTTCCTGCTACATCAGGGAGGCACCCTCACTCCAGTCGAGAAGCGGAACGAAACAGGTAAGCTCATTGTCATGGCCTCCGAGGAAAAGGCCAACGACGCCTTGCTTGAGAAGCTTCAGGATGCGATCGTAAAACTGGCCCTAACTCACCAAGCGCTCGCCGCAGCCGCTCAGGGGAATAACCCGGAGACACTTCAGCAAAAGATCTCGGACCTCGAAGCGGCCGGAGAGGAACTCGGCAACTTCTATAAATCTCTTCCTACCACCTAGGAAATGAAAGGAGGGAACAGAAGTGAGCGGTCAAACGACACCCGCAATCCTTCAGAACCCCGACATTGCCGCCAGCTACCAAGCCGTATACGACGCCCTCAAGAACGCTTATTGGGAATCTTCGGATATCAACACGAAGGACCAGATTTACTCAGCACAGCAGGAGATCCATGATATTGTCACCGCCTTGGATGAGGAGGACATCAAGGATCTGACCGCGCAGTTTGTTGCGCTTAAGCCTAAGATTGACGCAACAAATCAAGCACTGAAACAGATCCAAGACGATATCAGCAAGATCACAAAGAACATCAGCACGGCGTCGGCGGTTGTCTCGGCTATAAGCAAGGTCCTATCGCTTCTGCCCGCCTAGAAATGCTCTGAAAGTTGACGGTGTGTCGCCCGGCGGACGCGCGGCTGGTCCAACTCACTTTCTGCCAAATCGCCCATACGCTTATCGGGCATATAACGATCCTGAAATGTCGGCCAGTGCTCGCCGATCTACCCAGGCATGATCCTGGGTTGACGAGAACAGGCCAACGCGCTAGTCCAGATCAGAAACTGGAAACCTCCACCTTGCCCATTTTCTGAGAATCCAATCCGACGAGATGAGGTGAATCCATGCGGAATGTCGCGCGCCTGAAAATGGGTTACTACCCATTGCCGGAAGCCGAGGGAGTCAAACTTCGCGCTCTGCTCTCCTTCGCTGAGCCGGCTTCGGTGATCGATCCTTGCGTCGGACAAGGCACTGCGTTGCACCTCGTAACCAGCGAAGCTCCCGTCTGGCGCTATGGCGTCGAACTCGACGCCGAACGCGCACGGATTGCCAACGCTAACGGTATAGATACGATCCAGGGCAATGCCTTTGACGCCATTGCGCATCCAGAATCCTTTTCGCTCCTCTACCTGAATCCGCCTTATGACTCCGAGATCGGCTCGATTGCCAATCGCCGGATGGAAGCCGTGTTCCTGGAACACACCTACCGCTGGCTGACGATGGGCGGCGTTTTGGTTCTGGTGATCCCCTTCGAGCGATTGCATGATTGCTCGGGCATCCTCAGCTCTCACTTCGCCGCATTGAACGTCTTTCGCATGACCGATTCAGATTCGGTCCAGTACCGGCAGATCGCGGTGCTTGGCGTACGGCGCGATGTCAGAGGAGCCGCCGTTGAGAACAATAAGCGGCAACTTCAGAGCATTGGCCTCTACGGCAACTTCCTGGGACTGGCTGAGTTGCAGCCGGGCGCGTGCCCGCCCTATTCGGTACCCCCTTCTGGTGAAGTCGCTCTGAGCTATCGCGGCCTCCCCTACGACCTGTTGGAAGACCTGCTGCCACACTCAGGCGCATGGAGACAGGTAGCGCCGCTCCTGATGCCGCACGAAGATGTTGCGACTGGCCGGCCCATCACGCCTCTGCATGGCGGCCATGTCGGACTCCTGTGTACCGCGGGGCTGCTGAACGGCGTCTTCGGCCAGGAGGACGACCGGCACATAGCCCGCTGGCGCTCGGTCAAGCATGTGACGACGTTCGTGGAACAGGACGGAGACACCGAGATCATCCACCACCGAGAGCGGTGGGCCAATGAGTTGCATTTGGTCTACGCCGATGGGCGGACGCGGAAGCTGACCGAAACTCCGGCGAAAAAGGAGGGCGAAGCGGATGGAGAATGCACACCTGCGGCTCGGGCTGCTTGAGTACGTGCGCATCACGGAGAAGGCCTCGACCCGCATTCGCCTGCGGGTTGATCGTTATATGGGAGAAGACCAGCAGGCGCATCTTCTGAGCGTCTTCGGCAACGACTCGGATGTCGGCGCGATCACGGCGGCCGTTCACGAGAAGGCCGCCTTCAGCCTGACTTTTCCGGACGGCGAGACAAAGGATGTCACGCTCGGCGAACATGCCTCCTGCTACAAAGGGGCCGTGACTCTGCCGGGCCGGAAACATCCAGTGCGTCATCTGCTGGCGGTCTCGCAAGAGCTTCACACCAACGGAAGCGCCGGCAGAACACTCCTGCTGCGATACCGGCGCGAGGAGGCGTGGGCCACGCTGGTGAGCTTTCTGGGGCTGCCTGCCGATCCGACATGGGCAGACCACATCCTTGGGATCGTCGAGGGAAAGAAGAGGATCGAGGAGATCGACGGCATCGGTTGCCATCCGGTACTGATCTCCGCGACGACCGAGGAAGTGCTTGAGTGGATCGGGGACGGCCTGCGCTCGGGGAGACTCGCATTCCCGGACAATGATGGGCTGATCGTCTGGCCTCGAATCGTGATTGCGACGATGTTGGGCCAGTGTGCAACGATTTGAAACGGTCAGAGCCCTCAACTCTTGCTGGAACGCCCATAGGTACCCGTTGGCAGAGAGTTTCACTCCACAGTTGGAACTGCACAAGATGCAGTAGCCAGGCGTGTTGTTGACCACGGCGCGAATATGGTCTAATATTTAGACGGTAATGGAGGGCCTATGCCACAGCCAGCACTTAAACTGAAGCAGGCCAGCGCGGTTCTGAAAGTTGAGCCGAAAGAGTTGCAAAACCTGGTGCAATTTGAAGTGGTCAAGCCCAAGTGGGTGGATGGCGCCTATCTCTTTGACAGAGAGACGCTTCTCACAGCGAAGGTTGCGTTGCGCCTGAAGGAGTCCCTGGGAACACGCGCGAATGTTCTCTCCAGGCTCATCGCTGTCTTTCGCGCCTCCGAAAAGAGGCTTCGTAAGGAAAACCCGGAGTACGTGGTATTTACCTGCCGCTTTTCGGCTGCCGAGGAGCCGATCAAGCTGGGCGTTCCTTTTCGATCGCTCGGGGAGCAAATCGAGCAGGGTATGAGCCGGGCAGAACTCTACCGCGACCTGCCGCGCGGGCGGAAACGGCCTGGATGGAAAAAGGAGTTCCTCGATGCGCTTTCCGATGCGGCCCAGGATATAGGGGAGATTTCCGAAGAGGAAATCCAACGCACGATCCGCAGCTATCGCGCTGAAAGGCGCCAGCCGGAGATTACCGTTGCAGCCGAGGTCTAAAAAGCAAAAGCAACGCGCGGTGGTGGACACGAACGTTGTCGTGGCGGGCATCTCCGGCTTCCGGGAACAATACGTTCCAGGCCGGGTTCCGAGCGCCGACCTACTCCACCGCTGGGCCGGTGAGGAACACTTTGTTTGGCTGTATTCGGAGGATGTCCTTGCCGAGTACAAGGAAGTCCTGAAGCGATTGCACGTTCGATCCGCCGCAATCGGCAGGCTCATTAATTTCATTCGAGAGCGGGGAGAATCGGTCGAGATTCGCATTTCGGCTGAAATATCCCCCGACCCCAAGGACGATGCATTCTGTATCTGTGCCGAGGAAGGACGCGCAGACTTCATCTTCACTCTCAACCCGAAAGACTTCCCGCAGAGCCGCCTGAAGGCGAAGGTAATCCAGCCGGATTCCGCACAAGGGCGTCGAATCCGTTGAGCACCGCACGAAACCAGCGAACGCTCTAACGCCCACAACCTCTCTCGCTCATATCCACCAAAATCTCATCGCTCGCATCATCCACGAGGTTTCTCCATGGAGACGACCTTCGATTACTTGCGCCAATTTGGCCCTGCGCTGGCCGAGCGCATCCTTGGAACCTATCCGCCACTGCAAAGCACCAAAGACGCTACTGCGCCAGCACTGGCAACTCTTCTACGCAAAGCTCTCCCGGCTCAGGCGCTGGCGATTACCGGGACCGCCAAGTATCTGCGCTGGGCCAAAGCTGCGCGGATCGTCGCCGAGTGCGGCGCGGGTAAAACGTTCATGGCTCTCGGTACGATCCACATTCTCGCGGAAGGGCGCCCAAATACGACGCTGGTAATGTGCCCATCGCATATCACGCACAAATGGGCGCGCGAAGTTTTGCTGACCATCCCGCGAGCTCGCGCCTTCCTCATCGAGGACATGCGCAATGGCGGTGATCCCAGTCGGCCGCACGGCGTCTGCGAGGTGAAACTGAGCAAAGGCAAGACGGTTTACGAGGGCAAGCGCCTCAGCCTCGCCGAAATGCGCCGCATGGGCCGCAAGGAATGGCGGAAGCGCTTTGCTGGGCCGACGTTCTTTATCACCGGCAAAGACAAAGGCAAGCTGAGCTACTTCTGGGACCACGTCTTTATCAAAGCGAAGTCGGGACCGAATCTGGGCGGCGTTGTCAATCCGGATTCCGGCGTTGCCATTCTCGACTCCGAGATGCAGAAGCTCACCGCGCTCGACTTCACCGACAAGCTCAAGGTCTCGGAAGCTCTGACCATGCCCCGCGGCGGCACCACACGCTTCTCCGCGCTATGGCAGGCTGACCGCAACCGCATTCAGCGCATGGCGCCAATCGAGTACATCGGGCGTTATATGCGGGGGTGGTTCGACTTCGCCATCGCCGATGAATTGCACCAACTGGCTGGCGACACGGCGCAAGGCAATGGGCTTGGCGTCCTGGAACGCGCAGCGCAAAGATTGATCGCGCTCACCGGGACCCTGATGGGCGGATACGCCGACGACCTCTTCAACATCTTCTACCGGATGGAACCGCGCGCGATGGTTCGCGAGGGCTTCGCCTACGGAGGACAAGGCAGGCGGGACTTCCAGGAGCAGTACGGCGTTCTCGAAACCATCGAAAAAGTGGAAGAGGCGGACAATGCATGTTCCAGGTCGACCAAGAAAACGGTCAGAGTGCTGCGCAAACCCGGGGCGTCCCCGCTGCTGTTCGGCAAATTCCTGATGAACACAACCGCCTTCCTGTCGCTCGAAGACATCTCGGACAATCTGCCCCGATACGACGAGAGCGTCATTTCGATCGATATGGATGAAGTCCTCGGGCAGGCTTACGAAAAGCTGGAAGAGGATATTCGCTCCGCGATGAAAGCGCATCGCGGCAATAAGAGCCTGATGAGCATCCTGCTCAACACGCTTCTGCTCTATCCCGATCATCCCTACGACTTCGACCAGATCTGGGCGCGAGCCTTCGATCCCGAGACGAAGGAGTATGTGAAATTCTTGGTGGCTGAGCCGGAGAACCTCACGCGGGAGGCTCTCTACGCGAAGGAGCGGGCTCTCGTTACTGACGTCAAAGAGGAACTGCGCCAGGGTAGGCGCTGTCAGGTTTATGCGACCTATACGGGGGAGAAAGACGTCACGCTGCGATTGGAAGCTGTGCTGCGACAGGAGGGCATCCGCGTAGCGATTCTCCGTTCATCCGTTTCTACCGATAAGCGCGAAGACTGGTATGACCGGCAGTTGAAGGCCGGCGTCGAGGTGGTGATCTGCCATCCCAAGCTGGTGGAGACAGGTCTCGATCTGCTGGCGTTTCCGACGCTCTACTTCTACGAGACCGGATACTCGCTTCACACCTTGAGGCAGGCAAGCCGAAGGTCGTGGCGCATCGGGCAGAGATTCCCGGTTCGGGTAAAGTTCGTCACCTACTGCGGCACCATGCAGGAAACGTGCCTCCGGCTGATGGGCAAGAAGATGCTGGTCGCGCTCATGATGGAGGGCAAGTTCTCAGGCGAGGGTCTGCAGGCGCTCGACACCGACGAAGACCTGATGAGCGCGATGGCGCGCGAGCTGGTCGAAAAGGCTGGTGTCGGAGAATCCGCCGACGCCGTGTGGCGGGACCTCGGCCACGAACGCGAGAAAGTGCTGCCGCGCCCGCCTGCTGTCGAAGCGGAACCAGAAGAGGAGCATGCCCCGGTGCTCGACTTGCCGGATTTGATCACCACAGAACCGGCTCCGGCACCATTTGGAATTCATCTGCTGGAGCCGAGCCCCTCAACAAAGAAGCGGAAGAAGACCCCGCTATGGCCGACGGCCAGCGAAACGAATGTGCAGCTCAGTCTCTTCGATTGAGCCGGCACGCATTCAATTTGAGAGGTGACATCGTGAGCGAAGAACGGGAAAAGATTCGTTGCCGGAGTTGCGAACTCGTCCAATGGAGCGATCGAACGAATTGCCGGCGTTGTGGCACGGCACTGCCTGAGCCGATCGTGAAGATCGTCGAGCGAGTTGTGGAGAAGGTGGTGATCCGGCAGGACCCCCGATGCCTCCAGAAGCTCGAAGAGGCTCACAGGCTGATTTCCGCAGCGACGGAACGGATACAACGATCGGGCGCAGACGAGAAAGCTCCTATCCTCTTCAGCCAGATTTCGGAGGCGGAAGCCTTTCCGACGATGGTTGAGATGGAGCGGGCGATAATCTTGGCGGCCTACGAGAGGTCGAATCGCAAGCCACTGGAGACAGCCCGCCTGCTAGGAATTGGCAAGACCACGGTGTATCGCAAGCTCAGGGAGATCTACGAAGCGGCAGCATGACGGCGACAGGGCATCAACCTCCCGTGAAATCGATATTCATTCGCGTCTGCGGGCGATAGTGTTCCCATTGGGAGAATGTTCCAACGAGGCCGTTATGGCCTTAACCAAGGCAAGGAAGAGGGTCGGCTGCGGCTGGCCCTTTTCCTTTGTGCGGAGATCACCATGCCCAAGGGGCCATTTCTCCCATCGGACTTCACAGCCACGAAGTTTTCAACCGCTGCGGACAAAGCGGAGTTTGGAAATGCTTTGCTGCGCTTTATCGAATCGGAGTGGGCGCCGGCGCTCTTCACAAAGAGCTTCTACAATCGACTCTCCATGTGCTTCTCGCACATTGCTCATTACAACCGCACTCAATTCTACGAGGAATGGTTTTCATCTCTCGCCGCTCAGGTGCGGTTCCTGAAACACACACTGCTATTCCCTTGCTACGGAGATCCGGAATACACGTTTTCCGATGTCGAGATGGCGATCCAGCGAGAAATAGTCAACCGCAACTACCTTGCGCGGTATGAACTGCGCCTGGCGGAAGAGCATCAGGCAACCGATCTTGCGCTGCTCAGGCAATTGGAAAGCAAGTACAGGACGCCGGGGGGAGAGCGGGATCAGGAACTCCAGCTTGCTGTTCCACCAGTGGATCAGACTCCTGTCACGCCTATTCAGGGCTCGTTGTTCTGAACCCGTCTCGAACTCCAGCCGAGATCCTTCCGGGTCATTTGACCGGATTTCTGTCTGGGGGTACAAGCCATTCAATGACGCAGCGGGACGAACGGCGCAAGTCTCCCCGCCACAGCAGGAGGCCAGAGATGGGAACCTTTGAACCGACGTCCCGAGAGATCGGTGGGGAAGACTCGAAATCGTCCGGTCCGGCCGGCGTTGATGGTCGCACCAAGTTGGCAGAGGGAGCGCCAGGATCCGCGTCTGACCTCTTGGGTCCGCCCGCGGCAAATCGCCACCGGTTGCAGGATGAGCGTTCGGCCATCACCCATCACTTCGCCTTCGGGGGACATGAAGGCTATCTGACGGTAGGCTTCTACCCCAACGGTCAGCCGGGCGAGATCTTCATCCGCATGGCCAAGGCCGGATCAACCATTGCCGGGCTAATGGAGTGCTTCGGTACCGTGGTTTCGGTCAGCCTCCAGCACGGCGTACCTCTGAAGGTGCTCTGCGACAAGCTCTCGCATACACGCTTTGAGCCCTCCGGCTGGACCGGCAACGTGGAGATCGGGTACGCAAAGTCCATCATGGACTACATCTTTCGCTGGCTGGAACTCCGGTTCCTTTCTGGAGAACAGTTCACGCTCTTCAGTGATGGCCGTAGTGGGACGAGCGTAGGCGGTGAGTCGAGACCCGGTCGGGTTGACGGCTCACAATTCTTTCATGATATGGGCGACGCTCCGCCTTGTGTGGCCTGTGGCGGCCTGATGAAACCCAGCGGAACCTGCTATACGTGCGTCAATTGTGGTCAAGCCAGCGGCTGCTCGTGAAAGATACAGGGCTAAAATCGCTACATGAGCACCTTGCCCACATTGCCGGAGGCCATCTGGGGAAGTCTTTGGAAGTTCATAGTTGGATTTGTGTCATTTCCAATTGTTGCGCGTGGTTCAGGTTTACTGCTTGAAAGTGCTCGGCAACGATGGGAAGCTGCCAACGCCGCGCGCCGGGTAATTTCGACACAGTTAGATCCCCTTCTGAAGGCCGCTGACGAGTTGCAAGGAAAGCTCCGATCCCTCGCCGAAGAGGACTTCCAAGAGTTTCGGTTGATCCCAAGTACCGACGCGACCGCCGCCAACCTGGTGAATCTGTGCAGCACGCTTTATCTTTTTGCGCAATTCTGGGCACGACTGGAAATCCTGAGGCGAGAAAGCTTTCATGCAGAGCTGACCAAGAACAGACAAGGCAAACTGCTAATGAGCTTCTTGAGATGCCTTGAATCGAAACATGTTCGTTTGGTTGATCGTGCATGGCAACGCGCAATCGGGGAATCGGTGTTCGCACAGGCAAAGCCGCCCGCTGACGTAATCACATTTAAGGAATTCGTTGAGCACTACGAAGATGTTCAGCGGTTACGCGAGTGGGTCCGTCCGCTGGAAGAAATCTTGAGAGAAACGAGGTTCCGCCGTGCTCGTCAGCGCCTGCTCCAATATGGCGTGATTGTCCAGGCATTGATCGATACGCTTGACCCCAAGCATCACACAACCCGTGAGCGCCCCGCATATCCGAATAAATTATCGAGAAGAGCCAAACGGGACTTGATCGGGCGGGTCTTCGGCACCTATTTGCAAGAAGTAAAGTATGTTCAAAAGTACACAGGGGTATCTAGCTCTACAAAGTAGAAAGGAGCTTATCGCTTCGAGCGATAAGCTCCTTTTGGATGCCATTGGCCCGCCGGGATCTGGCTCTCTCTGTGTAAGCAGATTGCACCACCCATTGGGCCCTAGGCTAGACCGCTGCCAGCCCTAAACCAGCATGACAGGAGTATGCCATAACCTTCACCCGGGATGCAACTCTATTACTCTGTTTGTCGAATGCGCTTCACGCCATTATTTCTCATATCTCCATCCGCGACTCAATTCCACCAAGGAGAAGTTGATTCATGAGCAGCCTAAAAGTTGAAACCCTGCATCGCGAGTTCTTCTGCAACGGAACCCGCATCCCCGATCCCGCACCCAACTTGACCGTCGAACAAGTGAGAGAATTACTGACGCCGTCCTACCCCGAAATTGCCACGGCATCACTGGCGGGGCCGGAGGACACCGGAGATGCCCTTCGCTACACGTTCAGCCGGGCCATCGGCAGCAAGGGCTGATCCTGAGACTTCAAGCAGTGTCCCATTGCGATTTTCTCCAGCGCCCCTGTTCGGCGCCAGCTTTGCAAGGGAGTTGATCGCTACCCGAATCATCGAAACAAGGCGGCACATCATGAAGAACAGGAAAGCCGATCAGACCCACCTGCTTGCGGAACTCCGCCGGCTTGAGTGCAAGCCGCCCAAAAGAGCCGACCGGCTCATCGCGAGGCATCTGAAATGCGAAGAGTCACAAAGCCTGGCGCACGCCGTCGCGGAAGCAGCCAGGAGATCGTCGTCCGGCACGATGCCGGTTCTCGACGCCCCAAGCGAACTGCTGCCGCCACTGATTTAACGCTGCTGGGACATGGTTGCGGCGAAACTCTTCCGTCCCTCAGCCGCACCACGGCAAGCTATCGCCTGGAGACAAACGGCGAGCGCCTTTACCGGCTCTGTCTGGCGCTGGTGGAGCGGAATCTCGCCGACGAAAGGCTCTGGCAACAAACGGGAAACGTCGCTGTGGTCTTCGCGCGAAGCGCCATCCAGAAGCTGATTGAAGAGTTCTCCGGCGGCGCGCTCGAAGACACGGTCGAGTATTGCTTCGAAGTCAGGGATGACCTTGGGACAGGATATTGGCGAGGTGGAGCTCTTGGCGAAGGCAAGCTGATGGCTGCGTTCGAGCTCCAGGCCTGCGGCTACCTCAAAATCGGAGCTGCGCTGGAGGCGCTCGAAGAGCAGGAGCGATTCCTCGGAACGGCGTTCTACTTCCTGTTGCGGAGATCTCTCTACCGTTGGATACGCATCTACGACCACACGGATGCCGAGTCTTACAACGAACAGCTGCATGAATGGATGGAGCAAGACGAGCCCCAGAGCCGGGACGCTTATGAGTTCCCGCCCGTAGAAGAGGCGATCCCGGAACCCGTCCAAGCCGCGAAGGATTGGACATATCTCAGCGCACGCAGACTGCTGCGAAGGCATCTTCAAGGGCCGCATTCCGTGTGGATTCAGAAGCTGCTGACGCTTCATCGGCTGTCGCGGTTGAAGGGCCAGGTCATGCGCTTCGAGGGAGAATACGACGATCCGCCGGTGCCGAGCCTCTTGCTGGTCTTCCGCGAGAATGACGCGATTCAGGCCTGTTTCGATCATGAGTCGGAACGCTATAACGAGACGACCAATGAGCCTTCTTGCGCAGTCTGCTTTCGGCCGGAGGTCGGCGAAGAGTTCGACGCGGCGCTTCGCACGATGATGATCTTTCTCAGGGTCAACATGGAGCTTGCCGGTCTGATTACCCTGCTGAACGGCACGGAGGAGGAGACTCATGCAGGTCAACGTGAGCATCGGACAGAACCATCACTTCGCGCTGCATGAAGCCCTGCTGATTTACCGGTCGACGGAACACCAGAACAGCAATTTCGGAAATACATTCATCACGCTCCATGAAGTGAACGCGGACAATCGCGCCAAGCAACCAACGCTCGGTCCGGCAAAGACGCTGACCATCGAATTCGTTCAATCGCTGGTCCAAGCCTTGGGAGGCCGAGTGGCGGTCGAGTTTCTTCCCGAAAACGTGATCGCGCGCACGGAACGGTTGATTGCCTGGTGGACGCCGCCACAGAAACGCCAGATGTTCTTCGGAACGACGCAGGGTGACATGGCCGGAATGAATGGCGCGATCTTCCCGCAGCCCGCTCTCGTCTGGCTGGCGATGGATCACTCGCTCTCTATCCGGGTGCTCAAGGAGAATCGCCGCCCCGCGGCCGACACCAAGCTTTGTGTGGCTCCCTACTGGAATGTGTACGACACGGGAAGCGTCTGCCTGGGATCGATGCGGGCGCCGGATGCCTCCACCGTCGCCTCCATTCCGCAATGGGAGCAGAGCTTCTATGAAAGCGAGTTCACGCACGGCAATGTCGGGAGGCTCACGCGCCATCCCGGCGGCTTCGAGGGACTATGGAAGGAACTCGCCGGCAAAGAAGACTTTCCCATCGACTCGCTGATCGAGTTGCCGGAAACGGTGGGGGAGTTCTTGTCTGGAAAGAGGCGTGGTCATGATTACTGAACACGCTCTTCCGAAGTCATTGTGTCTCAGAGGGCAGCCGCTTCGCGTGCTGATTGTCGGCGCGGGAGGCAATGGCAGCGCGACGCTGCTCGGCCTGCCCTATCTCCACCAGGCGATGAAAGTGTGGGGTCATGCCGGAGGTATCCACGTGATGCTGGCGGATGGCGATCTGGTCTCGAAGACGAACTGCGTCCGCCAGCCGTTCGCGTCGGCCGATGTCGGACTCAATAAGGCCACTGTGTTGATCAACCGGGTCAATCTCTTCTGGGGTCTGAGGTGGCAGGCGCACCCCGAGCACTTTCACAAGGATTCCCTGAGAACCAATTCGGCAGGCCCTCACTTTGTCATTGGCTGCGTCGATACGCGGGCGGCGCGGCAAGCGATCCAGTCTGCAGTCACCCGAGCGGATGACAGCACGATCTACTGGCTTGACCTCGGCAACAACGCGAGCAGCGGTCAGTATGTGCTCGGCCAGCCGTTGAACGCCGCGAACCGGCGCAATGCCGTCCGACTGCGAACCGTGGCCGAACTCTATCCGGAGATTGCGGATGCGGAGGCAGGCGAGGACCCGCTGCCAAGTTGCAGCGCGGCGGAGGCGCTCGAGCGCCAGGAGCCGTTCATCAATCAAGTGCTTGCCACGAGCGCGCTGGCCATGCTGGCTCGGCTCCTTCGTTACGGCGTCCTCGCCCACCACGGAGCCTTCTACTCCGCTTCAACGGGCCGGCTCAGTGTATTGGGGGTCGATCCCGATCTCTGGAAAAAGATTCAAAAGCGCACTCGCAAAGATTGGTTGGCGAGGCATGGGAAGCGATAGGAATCCAACCGCAAGTCAAATTCTCACAGGAAGGTGAATCCATGTTCAAAGAACTGGGTCCGCTGCTTCGGCAGAGGACCGTTGTCATGATTCTGACGCGCCTGGAGGACGACACCATCCGCGTCAACGTCATTCCCCGCAAGCTCAACGAGAGCGATAACGACGCGCTTACCACTCCGCTAAGCGTGGCCGGCACGGCGGAAGATCTGGACAACCAGCTGCCTTCCGCACTGGTCCAGTTTGTTGGCGCCCATCTCGAACTGAAGAACACGCTCGAAGTTGCCAAGGAGCAGATGGCGGCGGCAGCCAAGGCCGCAAAAGCGGAGGCCCGGTCGAAAACGGCAGCGAAGACTGCGACGGCCAAGACGGAGGCGTCGGCGGTTGAGACAACGAAGCCCGCTGACCAAGCGCCCAGGCCCGCCGAACCGAAGAAACAAGAGGCTCACAATGCCAGCTTGTTTGATACGGGACCGGTACCAGCGGCGGCTTCCGTCCCCGCATCAGATGCGGATGAGGATGAAGAGATTCTTGCCGAAGCCGCCGAAGACGAGCCAACGGATGAATCCGACGACTTGGACGAGGCCGCGTAAGCGCCAATCCTGGCCCCGCTAGCTCTTCCCTCTTGGCCAACTGTTTTCATCCGAACCGCGTTGACCAGCGCCTTGTCGCGATCAATTGCCTACTGTCTGGGAGGCTGAAATCCACGCCAGAATTTCCGGTTGCGAACAGATCGATGGAGTTTCAAGACCGAAAGCGTTCGAAATGAGCATTAGCGATTTAACGTGAGGCCAGAATTCCTCCCGGCTACATCGGCGTTTGCCGTTACCGACCCGGCTGAACCAGTTTGTGCCCGGGGATCTGCACCACCGGTCTCGCCTGTTCTCCTCATGGCCCATCGTAGTAGCTGATCAATGGTGGGTGATCAGGATCGTGTCGAGTCATGAGCCTCTCGGAGAATGACAGAGAAGTCTCGCTGGGTGGGAAGTAGGATTGGTCGATTACAAAACATTGCCATTCCTTTAGTGGGCCCGATAGGAGGGTGTAGAGCTGAATGTAGAAATGCTCAAAAATGTCCCGATTAATGTCCGGCGTTATGTTCTTCATTGGGGAATCAATGATGAGTAAATGGGGCACTGGAAGATTACGTTCTGCTGCCGTCTGATGTAGAGCGAGGGCGAATGAGATCTTGAGCAGTGTCTTCTTTCCGCCAGACCCAGCGTCGAAGAACGTCCACTTTCGAGCCTCGTTTCCGTTGGTCCATATTTCCGGAATGAGGGTCCTGTGGTTGATGACTACCAGATCGTCTTCTCCGACTCCCGGGAAGCCGATCGCAATTAAGAGCTTCTTGTAGTTACGTTCCAGTGCTCTGTAGTTTTCCTCAGCGGTCGAAAGGTGGGATTCCTCTTCTTCAATTTGCCGTCGGATCTTGTCCAACTCTGCCGAAATCTCGTCGGCGTCTCTTTGGATTCGCTCAACAGCCCGTGGCATCCCCTTGACGCGTTCTAGCAGGGAAATGCGCTCCTGTGCCCCCGCGATTCTTCTCTCGTAGTGCCTTGACCTCGCGGCGTATTCGGTCTCGTAGTCCCCCGCTTGCTGAGCTAGTGCCGATTCGAGGCCGCTCCGATTGCGACGAGTGTTCTGGAGCATATTTTCGTTCCGTTGCAGCGCCCTTTTGTGTCTTTGAACGGACTGCTTTAGGTCGTCGATTCGGTCGTCGATGTCCTGTCGATAAATCTCTGCGCTTATGGCCGCGTGCGCCGAGGCGGCGGGGCTCTTGCATAGATAACAGCTCTCGATTGCCGTCTCACCTGAGGTCGTCGAGGCTCCGCACACTGGGCAGTTCTCAAACGCCACGCCCTCGAGCAGAGCGGTTGCGGAAGTCGCGCGGGTTAGCTTGAATTTGAGCGAGATAAGCTCCGCGATAAGCGCTTCCTGTTCAGAGATTCTCTGGTTGATTTCGCGATTCGCATTCGATAGAGAATCGACCTCCTGATTCAGCGCGCGCATCCGCTGTCGGTCTTCTTCCGCCACTGTAGTTTCCGGTGCGAAGCCGTGCTTGAGGTGTGCAAGTTCTTCCTCATCCGACGAGATCTGATCTTCCAAGGATTTGATTTCGCCCTGGAGTCTTTCAACCGACTCGAATTCGAATTGCCGCAAAAACTCTTCGATTCGTTTTGCTGTGTCTCTCATTGATCGCTGTTGGAGACGCAGTTCCTGCAGTTGCTGTTGTAGGTGGTTTAAGCGCTCACTCATGTAACCCGCGAAGAAGTTGAGGGCATCCTTGCTCTTCTCCATTCGAATCGGAAGGGCGAGCAAGAAGAAGTCTGAGTCGAGGTGGGGCTGTTCGAGGTATAGGAACTCCGCAATATCGCGAAAGCTCAGTCGAACCAAATCCGAATCGGCGTCTGCGGTGCGTTTGCGGGCTTTCAATATAGGGAGATCGAGGAACCGAAGAATCAGGTCACTGAGCCCGAATACGTCGTCATCAACGACTGGGGATTGTCCGGCCTTGATTGGGAGCGAAGCCGACTGAAGCGTTTCGTCCGGCAACTTCCAGGAGACTTGAACGTTTGAAATGTCTGTTAAAACTCTCTCGAATACGGCGGTCACCTGTTCGATCTCAGCTTCCATTTTGACTGAGACAAGCTCAGAGGCGAGCGCCGGCGTACGCTCAAGCCTGCCCCCGAGGCAATAGTCAATTAGTGACCCGATGCTGGACTTCCCCGCGGACATTTCCCCGTGAAAGAAATTCAGTTGCCGGTTGAACTCCAAATACTCGACTCCGCCCCTGCAGTTAAGCGTCAGCGAGTTGACCGTGAGCTTCATGGCTGGATTGCCTCGTTAAAGTCCAGGGAAGCGATTTCTGGGAAAGTCTCATAAATGAACTTCATTAGATTTGTGGCCCCGATATCCAGGCGCTTCTTCAAGACCCGGGCTCTTTCGGCGATCGATCTGAATTCTTCAAGCGCGCTCAGTCGTGAAAAAGCTTCGATTCCTACCTTCGTTGAGCTGATCATTACGGTCCGACCTTCAACGGAAATCTTAATAAGACCGCGCGCGGCGAGCAGATTGAGAAATCTCCGGAGCCTGTGATCCCAAGGCCCGAAGCGATACCGGACCATTTGCGCTTCGACGGTATGTCTTTCATAGTCGGGTACCGTGCCGACGGGCGGGCTGCCCCCTCGCTTCACTACTGCCCGTTCAAAGTATGTTGGATAGCGCAAAAGGAAATCCAGCTTCGCGAGCTTTGTAATCCCCTCGATTGCCGGTCGATCTGGTTGCTCGAACGCGCCGATTAAGATGAGGAGTCGAGCCAGGTGTATGCCCTCGGATTGGTCGATGTAGTTAGTTATTTCCTGAATCCGCATATCAGCTCCGAGTAGACTTTGGTGTGAACAGATCGCTCCACCAGACCGTACATTCTTCGGTCATTGTTCCAGCAAGGCCAAGGAGGAGCCGTTCGCCGCATCCAAAAAGTTCGTCAATGCTCGATTCCACACGGGTTTTCAATCGAGATCTCAAAAGGGTATACATTGTTGATCCGTAGGGTGAGCTTGACTGGCCTTTCGCAGAAATCGCTGCTTCGGCGCAATCGTCTCGCACCAACGCTTTCAAGTGTCTCACCCTCTTGTCTGCCTCTTTCGTTTCAAATTTATACGCCCACTCCAGGTATTGCGTTTGCATGCTCGCCACTGAATCATCTATGACACCAACTCGTTCTTGCTCTAGCTCGCCAGCAGCCAGCTTCTCGTGCATTACATCCATTCCGGGTGGGAGCACTTCTGAACCAACAAGTCCGCTCGTGACGAGCAAATTACTTGCGTTTTCGGGCATGGACTTTTCGATAAGCTGATCGATCTCGCTCGGGAGGAGACGCTTCCCGGCCAAGCTGAGTGTTTCACGGACCTGCTCCAAATCGACTTCGGGCCTGTATAACTCAGCTACCCCGTCCCCAATGGATTTTGAGGACGCCATGTAGACGAGGTGGATAAGGTTGTCGGCGATCCGGCATATGGTTTTCAATGAGCAAGTAGATTGAAGATTACGAGTTTGCCCGATGACTTCGAGCAGATCTCGGTAATTGTGTTCTAGGTCGCTACCGTAGCCGGCGAGTCGGAGGCGCATCAGAGCCACAACTAGACTCGCTTCGTCCGCTTGATCCCCAGCGCAAACGTTTGTAAGAAAAACGCGAAATGGGTTATCTCTTCGGAGTCTCTTTACTCCGCCTCGATCACGGAGGAATCCGATCAGGAATTCCGGGTTTTCCGGTGCCTCCTTCTCAGTCCAGAACCGATGGTTCGTTGTAAAGCTGAATGCTGTGAACCAGTCCTGGAACCTGCAAGCCAGGCGGGCGAACCGGCGTATTGCTTTGACAAATTCCTCATCGGTCGCTCTGAAGGGCGGCCGGTCCACGTTCCTCGTCTTAACTTGTACGGCGGTAAATAGCCCATCTTGATTTTCAAGTAATACGTCTTCGTGGTTCTCGCAAAAGACCGCTTTCGGGCCAGCGTCGCTGTCGAGCATGCGGATGCATTGGATCGCGGCGTATGCATGCTGATATCGGAACCGCAATTGAACGTCGTCGCCTGGGTCAGACCTGCCAAGCGTATTCCCGGGGCTCTCGATCGAGGACTCCGGACTCAGCGTCGAAACGCTATCGGAATAGGGCTCAGGGCTGTGCATGATCGGCAGTTGTAGTCCAATCTAGCAGCTTCGGCTTGTCTTCCGTCAACTTTTTTGTCCCGCTGTTTGCGGTCGAAGATGGCTTGTGCCGTGTTCGATCATGCAGCGTTGTCCGAGAGGCAACGGACCTGAGATGGCTTGTCATACCCACGCCATTGGATCGCTAACGGGAAGTCTTAGTGCTGTATCTGGAGCGCCCCGCGACGCGACGGTGCGCAATTGCATGCTCTTTGGCGGGGCGCTTCGGATACAGCGACTTGAAGGAAGCCGCCCTCACGGAAGCCTATGTACTTTGTAT
>Ga0208034_1000081_pt1 | contig 96945 bp, 133 predicted proteins | sample June2015DPH_8_10_FD_184699 | JGI IMG/M metagenome (GOLD analysis project Ga0208034, IMG submission 184699) | Peatland microbial communities from SPRUCE experiment site at the Marcell Experimental Forest, Minnesota, USA - June2015DPH_8_100... | ecosystem: Environmental > Terrestrial > Soil >... | reverse complement strand
CGCGCGACCTCTGGGTCGCTGGCGTCAGTGCGCGCGCCCTCTTGGCCGCTGGCTTTAGTGCGCGCGACCTCTTGGCTGCTGGCGTTATCGCGCGCGACCTCGTGGCTGCTGGCGTTATCGCGCGCGCCCTCTGGGTCGCTGGCGTCAGTGCGCGCTACCTCTTGGCCGCTGGCGTCAGTACGCGCGACCTCTTGGCTGCTGGCGTCAGTGCGCGCGACCTCATGGCTGCTGGCGTCAGTGCGCGCTACCTCTTGGCCGCTGGCGTCAGTACGCGCGACCTCTTGGCTGCTGGCGTTAGTATGCGCGACGTGCGCGAAATGGTCCAGGCGTTGCCAGAGTGAAGGGCAAATAGATGGGACAGCGCCCTGAATGCTATGATCCCCGGTTACGTGAGCCAACGGATCGTATTGCTGAAGAGCTTTCCCGAATAGGGATCATAGCATTCAAGGCAGGGCTGGCCCCCGAAATTGATGATTTGGTGACGATCGCCAGTCATACCTTTAAGGTCACTGGGACTGCCACGAAAGAGCAATATCTATCGGCGGTAGATAACGCCGGTCATAACCATGACAAGTATTTTAAGGAAGGAGCGTATGACGATTACCGCTTCCTTAGAGTCAAAGAGATTACGCAGTAGAGGGTCAGGCAGAGAGGTTAGGAAATGAGAGTAGAAACCGACGAAAACGAAGGGAATTATATAGTATAAGTCCCAAGGTGTAGTACCATCGTTCTATGAACTGGCCTATTCAAAATCCGCTGGCAGGCATCGGGATTCAACTCGCTGCTATACTAGCAGGCCAATCGTTTCTGGAGAGACAAATGAGCGCAATCGCAACGCAACTGACGGCAATTCAAGGTTCCATCACAGCCTTGCAAGGGGATGTAGCCACGCTTGCAACCGGCATCACCGGCCTGGAGGCCACCATTACACAGCTTCAGCAGTCGATCGCCAACCAAGGGGACGTATTGAGTCCCGCGACGCAGACGATCCTGACGAATCTGGTCACGCAGGCGGCAACCGCAAAGACCGCCGCCGACGCAGCCGTAGCGGAATTACCAACATCGGCCACCTAAACTTTCAATCCGCGTCTGGATCTGGCTGTGGCTGCATCCTCCGTTGCGGCCACAGCCGATTTTTTTGTTCAGATTGACTCTTAAAGTAAGTCTGCTATATTGGGGTCGTGGCGGACAAAAAGAAGCCGAAAGTGACCCCCATCGCAACCCAGATCAAGCAGGTTGCCAGCAGTCCCACGTTGAACCCCGCTCCCCCACTGGTTATTCCCGAGAAATTCGCTGGCATCAAGGTCACCGCCAAGAACCTCTCCAGCCGTTCCATTCAAGGGAAAATCCAGGCCTTTCACGCCATCAAGCACCTATTTAAGTTATTCCATAACTTGGAGATTAGCGTAGAAGCGGGAGATGTGGCGGCGATGAGACTTGTGGCCCAGATGTACGGCTTAGTAGAAGGTGGCAAGGCGGGCACGGTTGTCAACGTCCAACAGAACAACAATAATCAGACAGCCAATATCAGCGCCTCAGGTTCCAAGGGGCTGGCTACACCGGACGCTATCTTCCGCATGTTGGCTGACGAACAGGAAACCCGCCAGTTAGGACCAGCTCGCAGAGTGGTGGATCTGGTTGCCACCCCCGTGGAGTACGAGAAGACCAAGCCGGTCGAGGAATAGTCATGTGGCGACGCGACCCTGGCGTATCCGCCATGATCGAGTACTTGGATCGGGACCTCCCCTTAAAACTGAAGATTAGGGAAGAAGACTGGGACCTGATCCCCTCTATCGAAAGATTTGAACTGATTGAGGGGTTGGCTGACGGGAAGAAGCTCAAAGCGGCCATCGTCGAACAAGCCCGTGCCTGCCGAAACGATTTCAGCTACGCCGCGAGAAATTACTTCTGGATCACTACGAAGGAACTGAAGCGACAACTCCTATCACTCTGGGAAAGCCAGTTCATCATTCTCGATAAGTACTACGAACTGAAGGCCAAGGGCAGAGCACAGAAGATTTTGATTTTGAAAGCTCGCCAATTGGGCTGCTCGACTTTGATTGAAGCGATGATCGCTTGGCGGGCGATGTTCTTTCCAAATACGAGAGCCATCGTAGTCTCGGTTGATCGGGCGCACTCTTCTTACTTATTCGGCTATATGCTGTACATCTACGACAACATGCCGTGGTGGTTGAAGCCGATGCAGTCCAGCCGTAAAGAAGAGACGGGCTTATTCTTCGAGAATGAGGACCCGCTACTCCGTTTAAGACATCCTGGCATGAACTCTCGTGTAATGGTGCAATGGTCGAACCAATACTCTGGAGTAGGACAAGGGATCGCTGTAGACGCGGCCCACGTCTCAGAGTTTTGTGGCTACCTTGAGGACGACTTAGAGCGCATTGTCAACGCCGATTTAGGCAACTCGATGGCTGATAAACCGCAAGTCTTCGGATTCATCGAAGGGACGGGTGAAGGAGCCGGAACCGCTGCGCATCGAATCTGGAGAGCGTGTGAGCGGCGTATGGATCAAGGCAAATGGCCACGTTGGTATCCACTGTTTCTTCCGAGCTTCTTCGAGACAACCAGAGTTCTGGCTCCTCCGAACGGTTGGTGCATTCAAGAACCAGAGAGACTGATGCGGGAGCGGGCCAAGAAGGAATGGCTGACGTGCGCGAATTGTCGGAAGTGGCGCAAAGCCGCGTTATTCGGAGAATCGGTCAGTGGAGCAAAGTGCCCCGACTGTGACACGGGAACCTTGCAACCGATGGTGCTGACGGACGAGCAATGCTATTGGCATCAGGACAACCGCGAGCAAGCTGAAGAACAGGGGGAGAAGGCCAAGAAACAGTGGCTTCAGGAAATGGCCGTCACCGCCGAGGACGCTTGGCAGGTAAGTGGTTTCGTGATGTTCAACGATGCCTGCCGCGAGTGGGTGAATTCGACCGTAGATCGGAATCCAGTCAGGAAGGGAAAGATTTATCGGGAAACCGGCGAAATCCACGGGGCGGGCGGAGAAGATGGCCGGTGTTACATCAAGGGGTGCAATGTCGATCATCGCCAAGACGAGACCCCTTTTTGGGTCTGGGAGGAGCCGCTACTGGGCGTTGAGTACTCAGTTGGAGTGGACCCGAGCGAAGGAATCGGCCAAGACTACAGTGTGATCTTCGTCAACAAGATCGGTAAGTTTGGCCAGCCCGATGAGCAAGTGGCGGTCTGGAGGGATAACCACACCAAGCCCAAGGAATTGGCCTTCTACTGTAACGTCATTGGAAGGTGGTACAACGACGCCTTGATGTGCATCGAGTACAACGTCTATCAGACTGTTGGTGACGATGTGCTGATTTTTTATCAGTACCCAAATGTCTTCCGGTGGAAACATCTGGACTCCCTGCACCCTTTGTCCGGGAAATGGCATTGGTACACCAAAGTGAATACGAAGGCGTACCTTCATCAGACGGGAGTGGACTGGCTCTTGTCTCACACTTGGGTAATTAGGTCAGCAAACTTTGCAGAGGAAATGACCACTTACCGGAAAGAAGAGGCTGACTCGCGGACCTTCGGGGCTGAGGAAACGTTTCACGACGACGAACTCCTTGCCGGTCTCATCTCTCTTTACTGCGCCCATGAAATGGACTGTGACGAAGGAGGCCGCGTTCGCGTTCCAGGCGTAGTGGAAGTCCAGAAGCCCGCGCGGTATCGGTGTTACTGTCAGACTTGCCGGTACGGGGAGACGGTGGACTCGGAAGGCAAATGGCCGTGGGTCTGCGATAACCCGGAACGAGAATACCGTTGTCCGCAATGCGGCTCGATCCAACTGAAGGCTATTTCGCTGGAAATCCAACTGCCCAACTCGTTGGGTTTTGAAGGACTGATGACGTTGATGGGGAAGAAGCCGGAAGGCCAGCCTTATGAACCGAGGATTGAGGACTTGTAGTCAAGGGGAAACGGGAGTACTATAAAACCCAAGGAGAAAGCCGTGAGCGTTAAGTACAACATTCAACTTGAGCTATCCGAGAACGACATCGGACCCCTAATGACCATGGTCGAGGGGGATGAGAACGAAGTTCAGAAGCTCACCCAGATCATCCAGACACTCTTAAAGGACGTTTCAGGCGGCGGGCTGATGCTCACCCCGAACGAGATGGCGCGCATCACGGAGTCCACCGGCTTAGAACCGACTTCCGGCGAAGAACTCTTGCCGCTATTGGCGGAGGCGGCGGGCCGCGAAGAGGGCAAGTTGACGTTCCGGTGCTCCGTGGACCCGGTATACGAAGACTATTACCAGGAGGCCGCAACATCTCAAGGGCGAACCGTGAAAGAGCTGATCCAGGACATCTGGGACATCTTCATAGACGGAGACCCGATGCAATACAATATGGGAAACTCCGGCTATCCTCACTTGGTCCGCATGATGCCCAAAGACAAGCAGGCCCTAGAAACACTTCTGGGCGGTAAGTTCGAGACAGGCACCGATCTGGTCAAACTGATTCAGGAGTCTCTGGGCGGCGGGCTGTTCCAGGACATCGCAGAGAGCCATACGGAGGCGGTGTGATGTTCGAACTCGACAAGGACAAATACAGGTTACTCGCACTTGAATTTCTTCGCAGGAACGAAGGCCACATAACGTTGTACGGATCAGACTGTGCGACTGAAAACCTTGAAGGAGCGGATATTGAGGCGGTAGCCTCCTGCAAGACCATAGACGTTGAGTTCTACCTCATTGATAAAAATGAGGCTGCTCGTCGGAAACAAGAAGACTCTATCCTGATCCCAGCGGCTAATGAATTGGTAAGGCGCATGATCGCCAATAGAACCCTTGGCAGGACTGTTAAATACGGGTTCACTGGCTTCAAGAGAGGTCACGAAGGACCGTTTACTGGTCAGATATATCCAGCCATCCGTTTGGCTGAGTTCCGATCAATTAATATACCACGAGAAAGCCTTGCTGATCTGTGCGAGGTAGCCGCAGCAACTAAGGCGGCAATAGAAAGCTTGGAGATGGCCTTACGGCCAGTTCAGGAGTCCCACGTGGGACAGGAGTAGATTGTGCCAGTTTTTGAGTCAGTGTGCGTCTCCAAGACCTGCGGCAACCGTGGTCTGATTGTGGAGCACTTCTATAAACACTGGGACGATCCGACTGAGCCCTGCGAAGAGTGCGGGGAAAGAACGGAGAAGATACCCAGTTCGTTCGCCAGTCCCTTCATGGGAGATATGGGACGGAAATACGTGGACAGATCCCTAGACGATGGCGACCGCCAGGACCTTCACCACTGGGTCTGGGACAGGAATACCCCGGACGGCAAACCTAAGCCCCGCTACATAGAAACCTTCCAACAGCAAAAAGAGTGGTGCCGCAGCAATGGTGTGGCCCTCCCATCCGAACTCCCAAGCAATTGTGAAGCCTCCGAAGATGGGAGGAAATTGCAGAAAGCTACCGCCACATTACGTGACCTCAAGGAAGCCGAAAAGAAACAACAGGTTGCCGAAGCCAAAGAGGCGTCGTGACGGCACAAATATACTCGACACACCCACAGGAAATCTGTGAGGATCAATACACAGAGGAGCCTGAGGCCATGACGCTGTGTATTGCCGCAACCTGCACCTACCAAGCAAAGTCAACGCTAGTTTTGTGCCGTGACTGGCAGGTTAACAAAGGCACGCTAATAACTTCGGACGATGCAGACAAGCTACGAGAAATCGAAGAAGGAGAATCGCACTGCTCGATCTTGATTTCTGGACAACCGACACGCGCCGATCAATTACTTAACGCTTGTGATCCAGCGATACGTGGATACATGCGAGAGTCTAATCCGGCAGATACCGATTTGCATATCGACGCCTTACTTGAGGGATTGAGAGCGGCGTGCCGCAATGTGAAGCGTAAATTAGTAAATCACTTCGTTAGTATGACCCTTAACATGGACTTTGAGGAATTCTCTAAACACGGGCGGGAATGGCTCCGAGAATCTCACTACGACGATGTGTGGCACGAGATACGCCATTTGAACCTTGGCGCAGAGTTGTTGATTGCGTTATTCGATGCGGAACAATACGGACAGATCGTTCGTGTTGATCTTTCCGGCGAAGTACATTGGGAAAACGACTATTCAACAATCGGCACTGGGTCAGACATTGCTCAGGCGTTTCTTTGTCAGAATGAGATGTACGATCCCGACACTATAACGCTTGGGGCCTGCATTTATGAACTACTACGCGCCAAGTTTGCGGCGGAGCGGAGTCGTGATGTTGGAACCGGAACTAGCGTTGACATTATTGTTGGCGGTGCCCAAAAGTACAGCATCAGCGATAAAGGCTTTAAGTATTTCGAAAATAAATTGCGACCATACAAAATTCCAAAGATCACCTTTGCTGAAGATTTTCTCGAAGAGGACATCCCCGCAAAGCCAGAACCAAACGTCGATAATGATGTATCCTGACGACAGTGAAACGATCTACCGGGGGCTTCGCAAATCCTATGTTTGAGCGATACACGGAAAAAGCGAGGCGGGTGATCTTCGTCGCCCGCTATGAGTCCAGGAAGTTCGGCAGTCCCTATATCGAGACGGAGCATCTGCTGCTGGGCCTGCTGCGCGAGGACAAGGCGCTGGCGAACCGCTTTCTGCGCTCGGACAGCGCGGTGGAATCGATCCGCAAACAGATCGAGGGGCATACCGCGCCCCGGGAAAAGGTCTCCACTTCCGTCGAGCTGCCACTCAGCCACGAATGCAAGCGCGTGCTCGCTTACGGGGCCGAGGAAGTCGAGCGCCTCAACCACAAGCACATCGGCACCGAGCACCTGCTGCTCGGCCTGCTGCGCGAGGAGAAGTGTTTCGCCGCCGGAATCCTGCATGAGCGCGGCCTGCGCCTTGCCACCATCCGCGAAGAATTGCAACGTTCGCAGAGCGAGAAAGCTCCCACCCGGCCCAAGGAAAGCTCCCTACTGTCGGAATTCAGCGAGAAAGTGATCTCCGCGCTGGCCCGCGCCATCCGCCGCTCGCACGCCGGTTTGACGTGGCGCAAACCGTGATTAGCCATTTGGTGGTAGATTATGGAATGCTCCTTAAGCGAACATGGGCCCAACGTGGGACTTGATGTAGGCTGAACAGTGTAGGTAACGTTGCCGAATCCAAAGAAATAGCTTAGGATAAGCGCAGGAGGCTCCTCTATGAAACGAGGCCACAAAGGCCGGAAGGTGAAGGGAGGCAACAGCCCTCGCCAGCCAAATGCCCCTCATCGCGCCGAACGCAAACTAAAGGCGCGGCGCTGAATCTCCCCTGCCGTGAGGACGATTTGAGGCACCTATGGCTTCGTTAGCGATCGTTCCTCGCGCATCCGTCGAACGCAATTCTGGCTCGCGCGATTTCCCTGACCAATACTCTAGAAAACTTCTAGGTTGGCGCGACGCCCTTCTCCGCCAGGGGATGGAGGAAATGCGCTCTTGGCGGGACCTGCAAGAGATCGAAAGAATCCTGGACTACTTGGACGGCAACTGGTATCCCTCGACACGTCCAGACTACAGGTCAAAGTACTATGACGATTACATGGGTGATATGCGTTTAGAAGCCCTGTCGTCATTGAGTCAGATCCGCCCTACTATCGACATCACGTCATCGGTCGAGGCGTACAAAAAGCAAGCCGAGACGGTTCACAAGTACATCCGGTCGCTGTGGTTCAACATGAACCTGGATGCGATTGTGGTGGAGTGGCTGGACCATGCGCTATTTGGGACAGGATTCCTGAAGCACGTAGCCGGAGAAAACCAATTCCAGTTTTCAGCGCACGGGGCCGATCAGGTGATTCCGGTTCTCTGTAACGGAAAGATACAGGAATCGGCAGCGGTCATCTATCAGAACTACAAACCACTCCCGTACTTCTACGCCAAGTTCGGCAAAGAGAAATGCCAAGGGCTGGAAAAGTACACGGTCAACCTGAGCCGGTCACTTTCTCAGGACAAGTACGTTCGACCTTCTAGCGTGCCTGAGTACACGTGGAATGCGATGAGTCCCGCCATGAAGCACAAGATGTCGCAGCGCGGCGGTCCAGTTCGAGAATCCGAAGGGACCTACGTACCGTTCCCAGTGATCGAGTTGAAGGAGGTCTATTTCGACGATTGGTCGATCAATGAATCTGGCAATGAAGTGTTCGTTCAGAATCAGGACCTTCATCCCAGTCAGTACAATTACCACTATCTTGTGCCCCCAGGAGCAAGATTATTCCCGCGTAAGAGGCTGGTGATTTTCGCCGGGGATCGGATCATGTACGACGGTCCAAGCCCCTTCTGGCACGGACTGTATCCTTTCACGATGCTTCAGTTGAATCCCTGCGTGTGGAGCCCCGGTGGAATCTCGAAGTACCGAAGATTGATCCCACAGTGCCAAGCCACGAATAGCATCGGTGCCGGAGTAGAGGAAGCCGTAAAGAGAGCGTTGAACCTGAACGTAGTGGGCAAGCGTGGTGCGATGGCCGAAGTGGTGTGGGATGCCTTCCAACCCGCTAAACCGGCGCAAAAAATTCTGATGAACCCAATCGCCCAACCCGGTGACTTCCGCTACATGGACCCGCCGAATCTGCCTCCGTACATCGGAGAGTTTCTCCGGTATCTCGTCGAGACGATCAAGAAACGTTCTGGATCATTGGACATCTCCGGCATCGCCAAGAAAAAGCAAGTGCCGGGAGGTGAAGCCATCGAACAGATGAGGGAGACGTTGAGCGGTCCATTCCAATTGGAAAGCCGCTACCTTGAGATCGCATTAGAAGAAGCTGGGTCACAGATGGTATCGAACGTCTTCCAGTACGCCACTTTAAGCGGACGTATGAGAGTGCTGGGGGCAGACGGGATGACGCCGGAAGACTTCGATTACGACGCTGGGACCATGGTTCCTTCCTCGGCACCGAAGGAGGATTTCTGGCGGGCATTCAGTATGAAGATCGCTCCTGGATCGACTCACGGAACGAGTAGAATGCAGAAGGAGGTGAGGGCGGCCACGTATTTCAAGATGGGCGCTCTGTCACTTCACGGTCTTTATCGGCAAGCGGAATTCCCGGAGAACGCAGACCTTGTCATACAGGAAATGCAGAAAGAACACGAGGCGGGTATTGGTGGAGGGCCGAAGGGTGCAGGAAGAACGCCGCGTCAAACGAGAAGTCAGCGACAGGGCTCACCCGTATAGCGCCTGGACCCCGTTCACCTTGATGTCTCTCTACCTTCACGTACAAAGAGGGGGTTGGGGGTACATGGTTGTGGTACGCGATCTTGGTCAGTGGAAGCATCCGAACGGAGAGCGCGGTGGCACGATGCTCGAACTATCGCTGAGTTGAGTCCCACGTGGGACTACCGCCATCACTCGTATCCCTCCAAGAGAATCCTTTGAACCTGGAGGTAGTGCTCGTACTTGACGATCACTACCAATGGCTTGTTGGTGATCTGGTCCTGAACAACTATTGGTCGTCTTAGTTGGCGCAGCGCCTTAGCATTTAGAAGCCTCAGTTTGCTAGTTCCGATGTACTCAAGATTAGGGTCTACGAATGGGAAGTGAGGAATCTCGGAAGTCCATAGTTTCAAGTCTTTAGGGGTAGCCACTGATCCAAGAATAGCCAGAAAGTGAGCAACTGTCTAGACACGTTGGGAAGCATCCCCTTTCATTGACTTGTAGTACGTTTATTACAGCCTCAGGTTCCGTTTGAGGACTTTTACGAAGGGAGGCCCACCATGGCACGTCGGGGAAAGAAAGGCCGCAAGCACGGTCGCAAGTAACCCAACACGCCTCCCGCTGGGGTGGCCCGGTGGCGTGCCTAAGTCAAGAAAATAGGCCACCCTTTATTCCAGCATGACCACGGAAAAAATTTATGGCCAGAAAGAAGGGCAGGAAGAAGGCATCGCGCCGTAACAAGCGCGTGTACCGGAGATAGTCTATGAAATACCCTCAAAACTTTCACGCAACTTCGAGCAAGGAGAAGTTAGCCCAAGGCCCGAAAGATATGCCGGATCGAGGCGGTCCCAAACCGAACGCCCATATCACGGCAACCCAGGTTTCCCTCAGCCGTAAACCGAATCCAGTCGCCGCCTTCGGCGATAGGCAGAGTCATGGCGAGCACTCGCACGACGGGGCCACGCTTGTCAATTTGTCGAGGAAGGCAAGCAGCCCATACGACAAGGACGGGATGAGCGAGACAACTATGCAGCACTCGTTCGAAGGGAAGAATCGGACCAAGAAGGCGTAAATGGCCACGGGCACCACACCTCCGCTGCCTCCTGACATTATCCAGCAACAGCAGGCCCCTCCAGAGCAGCAGCAATCGGTATTCTCAGCGCAAGGCGTCAATCAGCCCCAGGATGGGATGCAGGTCGTGCAACAGGTGATGGGGCAGATTCAAAAGCTCGACCAGTGGGTGGGTGAGACGAAAACCCTATTGGAATCCTTCGACCCCTCATTGGTTCCACTGTTCAAACCGATCGCCGAAGCGGGCATGAAACTCGCCGAAGAGATCCAGAAGAAAGCACAGCGGAGCGGAATGGCCAAGGGTAGCCCGGTAGTGCCGCCGCAACCGCCGTCTAACCCATCAGCCGGACCTCCCAGTCCGGTGATGTAAGAGAGAATAAAGATGCCCTTTGAGAACCTATTAGCCGCGATCGCCGATGACGGCGAACGCAACAGTCTCAAGGCCATCTCCGAGAAGTATCCTGCCGTGAAACGATATGCCGAACTTGGGGAGCAAGTGGAACCATTACTTCCCAGGGTCAAAGCACTTCAATACGAAACTCTGCCTCCGGTAGTCGAGGAGTTGGAGAAATGGCGGCACTTCAAGGAAACAGATTGGCCTATGTGGGAACAAGAACACAGCCGCGTTCGGACATCACTAGCCGAAGCCACCGCAGAGGTGGAGAAGTTGCGGGCGCGTGGAGAACTTGATATGACCGCCGAAGACGTAAAGAAGTTGATCGATGAATCGCTGACCGCGAAGGGCGTGGTGGATGTGAACACGCTGACCTCGAAGCTGACGGAATTTCGGGACAAGGAAATCCGCCCCGAACTGAACTCGACTATCAACGGTTGGGGCAATCGCTTCCAGGAGGTCTACCAGAAATTGACGCCGAAATTCGGGGCGCACGAGAAGACCTTCGGAGAGGCCTTGGATGCGCCCGCCGTCTTCGAGCACATGAAGAAGTTGGCCGAAGCTAAGAAAACATCGATGGCGAACATCGACCCAGACGAAGCCTACAACGACTTCTACAAGGATAAGTTCGCAGCACGCGATACGGCGACCCGTGAAGCGGAGAAGAAGGCGGCTCGCGAAGAAGGCATTGCGGAGGGCCGCAAGCAAGCAGCGGCGTTGAGCGGGCACAGTCCGACGATTGTGGACGGCGGCGGTGGCGGAAGGAAGCTGGGACCTTTGCAGCGGCGCCAACTGGAACGGTTGAAGCCCAAGGAAGGCGACGCCATTGAAGCGCCTTTAGGTAAAGGGATCATCTCGCAGCAGTACGTCCAGAAGAAGTTAGAGAAGGAAATGAGCGGGAGCGCAGTATAGCGCTCCCGAAAGGCAAGATGAGGCTAGGAAACAGCGGCGATCTTTCGGTGACTCGCAAGGTAAGCGATTGCCTTGACGAGCAAGGCCGGGTCGTCCAAAAACCCACCGAGGCCTGTATTGCACTTCTCGCAAAGGAGTGCTCGGTGAGTGCCGGGGAAATTGTGATTGTGATCGACGGCCAGCCTCTCGTTCTTCGGTCCTCCGCTGGGCGGCTTACCGCAAATGGCGCACAGACCGTTCTGCGCAGTCTCAAGGGACTTTCGTCCTTCTGGACTGAGGCCGTAGAGTTTGTATTCCATACGTTCTCTACGGGACATGTGATTCTTCGGCGTGTGATACCAAGTCGTAGATCTCGCGCAGGCGCACTTCTTGCAGATGTTGCTTCTTCCGCCCGGAGATCTGCAATGAGCCGAAAAGTCATCTATCGACAGGATGGATTGGCAGATAGTACAGACCTTCTGTCCTTCGAGGATCGTGATATTCGGGCAGGTTGCGAAATGTCTCTGAAGAAGCAACTGCACGGTCTTGTGTCCGCAGTAGTTGCAAGACACAGGCATTCCCGGACCTTTCTTTGGGGCCTCTTTTATCGTCTTCGGCAGGTTCTTAGGGTTAAGCTCGCACCGTTTTCGGTGCGGCCATATTTCTCTGGCGGAATGTTGTTCTCCGCAGTGAGGACAGGCCTTGTACACGCGAGTACTCAGTCTGATCTTTGTTTGCTGGGGTTGTTCCATACGTTTAGTGTACGCCAACCCCTACTCAATGTCAATGAAATAGGAGGTACGTAGAATGGCCTTGCAGCTAACGGAGCTGGACGCCTTAGACATAGGGCCTTAGCCGAGAGATCGGTTATGCAAACCTCGTGAATTGCTGGGACACCTAAACCCGAATTGGCGGGCAAGGCAATCAGCAGCCAAGCCGACGAGAGTCGGAAGGTTCAACGATCATCCCGAGAGGGAGTAGGGCCAAGCGGCCCGAAGCGCGAGGCGACCCGAAGCGGGCCGATGAGATGATCTGCTCTGCTGGGAAACTTGCAGAAGGCCGGGAATAGCGAACCCGGTCGCAACATCAAGGATGTGTACGATTACATCGTAGAGAAGACAACGGATTAACTGATAGTCCCTTGGCGGTGAAAGCCGCCTCGAAAACCGCGTGAATTGCTGGGAAGCCCTTCGGGGTAATCAGCAGCGAAGCCCAGAAATGGGAACGTTCAACGGCCATCCCTTCGGGGAGTACGGGCAAGTGCTCGGAAGCGCGCGGCACCCTTCGGGGTGATGATATGGTCTGGTCTCACATGAAAGTGTGAGAAGGCCGGGAATAGCGAACCCGGTCGCAACACGAACGATCATCTACGGTGCAGATCCTGCATTTACTAGGCTCAGTCAGCAGAGAGCAGAACGATTCGCGGGCAACAGCCGCGTAAGGAGGCCCGTGATTGTTGGGGAACTCCTCGGCGATTTTATGGGCAAGGGCGAAACGATGGACATCAACTTCGTTACGACCGACGCGGCGATCACGGTGGACCTGAAGGTAGCGTGGGTAAACATCACGCTATACGGATGGGACGCGATGAACGACGATGGCCAAGAGGCGATTTTCAATCAGGTAGAGATGAAGTTCCTCAACGCCTCATTGAAGATGGCGAAGATCCTGGCCGTCAATATGTACCAGAACGGGCAGGGTGCGCGGGCTAAATACCTGAACGGATTTGATGAGTGGATCGACGACGGAACAAATTACTCCCAAGTCGGCGGCCAGAACCGAACCGATATCAATGGTTTGACGACTGGCACCGTTGGCGGGCTGAATGCCTATCAGGCCACGGTGACCACGTTCACCTTGGCACAACTCAACACGGCCTATGGAAACGCCTGTTGGGGCTCGGATCACCCGGACCTGATAGTGGTCACACAGAACGGCTGGAACTTGATCTGGCAGGGCACGCAGCCTGCAATGCGGTATGAGAATAAAGACAACGATCTGGCCAACGTGGGATTCCAGAACTTCAGGTTCAATGCCGCCGATGTGGTCATTTCGCGGTATCTTCCTTCGGGTAGCTCGCCGATCGGCAAGATGTTCGGATTGAACACGGCCTACGTGGAGTGGTACTTCTCCCAGGTAGACCTGTTTCAATTCGGGTTTACCGGATTCAAGGGCGTGAACAACTCGATCGATGTGAGCGGCCAGTTCCTTAGCGGCTCAAATCTAATGGTGCCAAGCCCCCGGACCTGTTTCAAACTCGCCTCGACGCTTTTCTGAGTGTTTTCAATGAGTTGCGTGGCAGAGGAAAAAGAAGTGAGGATCATGTAAATGACACAACAAGGATTAGCAGGCAATCTCGGCGGCACAATCCAGTTTTGGAGTTTCCAGTTCACCTATCTGGACCTCCAGACTACGAGCACCAGCTCCGGCGTGGCGTACACGTTCAATCTCTACAACACGCTGAGCGGGCCGCCGTATAACACGAGCACTGCGATGACGTTCCCGCAGGGCAGTTTTCTGCTCTACATGCGGGTCAAGCACTCGACATCGTTCACCGGCGGTTCGCTCACTGGGATGACGGTCAGTGTAGGGAAGTCGGGCGGGACAACCAACTTCTTCACTCAGCCGTTCAATGTGTTCCAGGCGGTGGCCGACACGACCATCCAGGAGACGTTCGCACAGCCGATGGGTCAGTTGTCGGCGGTCACCCCCCAGGTGACCTTTACGCCAACAGGTGACACCTTGGCTCACTGCACGGCTGGCGTGTTGAATATCGACGTCGCCATGTTCCGTGTGACGACTCCGTCACAGTACGTTGCCAACAACATCGTGCTCAATTCGAGCGTGCTCTAAGGAGGATTCATGCCGTCTTTCATTGCGACTCCGGCTTATCTTCCCAGCGAACAGCAGATGTTCTACGCCAATACGCTGCCTACGGCTTCGTCGGACGTGACCGGGATGAACCTCAAACTCGGGGACCTGATCTGGATCACGTCCGCCTCCGCTGGCCAGCCGCTTATTTACAAGTTGGTGAGCGCTCCCAGCACGACCTACCCTGGCGGGGCTTGGCAGAAGATAGCTGCGTGGGTGTCCAAGCCTACCTCGGTTTCGGCGGCGTACACCGTCAACGGAGCCACCGACGATTATGTCGTCATGACTGGAACCAGCGCGTTTGCAGTAACGCTGTGCGATGCCACGGTTTTCGTCGGCAAGTCCATCACGATCGCTAGAGTGGGTGCTGGCAACGGAACTGTGGTCTGCCAGTCGGGGCAGAATCTCGGGAACGCCCACACCACGATCACCTTCCACTCGGACGAATCGGCAGTCACGCTGCTGTCGGACGGAACGCAGTGGCAAGTGGAAGATGCCAGCACCAGTACTAGCTCAAGCCCGGCCCCGACGAGCAGTTAATGGAGGTCAAGAGAGGATTATGATTACCAACGTTTATCAAAGCGGATCGCAGTTCAACCCGGCTGGAGCATACAACCCAGTCACTCCGTCGCAGGTCTCGTACACAATCGCATGGCAGGGGCAATTGACGGGAAGCTCCCCGGCTGGATCGTCCTACCAGACCTCAATCACCAATCACATCTTTACCGCCGATGCGCCGTGTCAAGTGGTGGCGGTGACGGAGCGCCACAGCGTTCTGGGTTCGACCGCCGGTATGCTGGTTCACGCGGTTGGCTCAACGCCACTCGGGTCTTCGGCGAACGTGTTGGCTTCCACCATATCTCACTTCTCGGCGGTGGACGTTTATCAGCAGGGCACGCTGTTCAACTCGACCGTATTGACTGTATTGGCGGTCGGTGACGGCCTCGGCTGGCGCTGGTCAATTCCCGGTGCGTTGCCTCCGGTAGGCGGCGTCACGGTCACGCTTGAATACATCTAACAGGCTCTCACGGCAGAGGGAAAGCGCCGCGTCTGTCGGGTCAATGATCCGATGGGCGCGGCGTTATTTTTGGTATTGCTTGACCGTGATTGTGCAAGGCAATACCATTAAATTAGTCCAACGTTGGACGGCTTAGGAAGGGCAGTATGGGTTATTGTCCGGCACCTCGCGTCAACCCCCTCAACGGGATTTCGATAACGCAAGGGCCTATTTCTACGACAGCCAGCGCCCCGAGTCAAACCACGGTTGGACTTGGGGCCGCGACAGTCCTACCAGCCAACCCAGCCCGACTGAGTTTCATGCTCCAGAACTTAGGGACAACCGTGATCTACATCGGGCTAGGGGCAAATCCTACATCGAGCGCATTTCATATATCACTCCCTGCTGGCGGAACCGTTGGAGACGGTAGTAGCCGAATCTACCAGGATGCGTGCTGGAAGGGATCGATTGCTGCGGTCAGTAGTGCCATCGGTGGCCTTCTCTCGGTAACGGAGTTTACGTAAATGTGGCAGGTAGATGTCATTATGGCTTGCGCGATCTTGATTGCGTTAGAGCCGATTGGCCGGTGGACTCGGGCGATACGTAATTACGCCGACCGCCGCCGTATCCACAAGAGGCATCTAGATAGCCTATGAGAACGCTTATCCTCCTGCTCGCCTCGCTGGTGGCATTCTCCGATGAGAAGCCAGCCCCCGTGACGGACGCGCAAAAAGTGGAAGTGCTACAACTTACTAGGAAGGCTTACGTAGCCCTCCAGCGTGTCATGACGGACAGGAATCAAATCCTCCAAGCCCAGATAGACCAAAAGGAAGCCGAAAAAGAACTGAAGGAGCTTAACGAAAAGATTGAGGTTTGGCGAAAACAAGTACGTGAACTCTGCCGCGCCGATGAAAAGCACTGGGACATTAACGACGACTTCGAATGGATTGAAAGGAAACAGAAATGAGAAAATTATTCGCGGCACTCACTCTCTGTGCCGGTGTCTCCTTGGCGCAGCAACCCGTAACTGGATCTGGGACGGCGGGCACTGCTGCGCCTGGAGTAATCACCGTGCAAGGCATCTCCAGTATGATTCCCGTGAGCGTCAATTTATCACAAGAAGGAGGCTCTTCAATTACAGCCACTCCTACCGCTTATGGGTCGGCCCCGTCAGGTAATGTCATCGGGGTGAATGCCTACGTGACGAATGCCCTGTCGGTTTCACCGACTACTCCCAGCACCTCGGCCACGTATGCTTTCACTATGTATCACCATACCTACACGGGAACGGCCTTAAACATTAAGGGCAGTGCCGGGAACCTCTACGGATTTTCCGCAAGCAACTATGGCACCGTGACGTGTTTCCTTCAGTTTTATAACAACTCTGGCGTGCCGAGCATTGGAACGGGAGTAGTGGATTCCTATATGGTACAGGCTGGACTTGGGCTTACCATTGCGCCTGGACAGCTTGCGCTGGAGAATTTTACTAGCGGCATTGGCTTTGCGGCGGCTACTGCGGATGCTGGGTCAACCACAACTGGTTGCACTACAATGTCTTTGACGGCGTACTACCAGTAATATGAGGAAGTTCCTGCCTATCCTCGTATTGTGCTTGCCAGCGTTGGCGCAACAGCCAATCTCGACGGTCGGCGTGCCATACAATGAACTATTCACGCTGGCACCTAGCGGCACAATCTATGGATCTGCGGGGACCGCAAGTGCGGTCACCTACACCATCTTTGGCACCACTGTGAGCACGTCGGCCCCATACATAACAACTCCCGGCGTGTTAGCCCAAGGCCAACTGCCGACATCTACCGGGAGCGCTCTTTATACGGGCACATCCACCGTGAACACCTATATAACTTCAATCGAGTTGGTAAATGCGAGTGGTTCTTCAGTGTCATCTGTCACGCTCTACGTAAATGGCACAACCGCCGCATACGAGATTCTAGCGCCAATGACGATGGCTGCGAACACCTCGGCGATTATGAGCACGGCAGCGGGCTGGCAATTTCATGATGTGAACGGGGATCTATTAACGACCTCGGCAATAAACGGGACCGTCACTAGTGTAAGCTTTACGGGCGGATTGATCTCGGTTGGTTCAGCAACGACCACTCCTGCGTTGACTGTAGCAGGCAACAACGGAGGTATCCCTTATTTCAGCAGTGCATCTTCCTGGGCTAGTTCAGCGGCATTAACTCAATACGGGGTGTTATTTGGTGGTGGTGCTGGGTCATCTCCCACAGCTAGTGCACAGGGGGCATCTAACATGCCGCTAATAGGCCAAGGCGCGGCGAATCCGGTCTTTTCTTCGATCGCGTATCCAACTGCAATGACCGCAGGGGGACTCGTTTATGGGTCGAGCGCTACAGCACTCGCCAACTTAGCCACTACGGCCTATGGGGTTCTTGGGGCTGGAGCGACGAACCCTACTTGGATTGCTACCAGCGGAACCAGCGGAGTTCCTTTAGTCTCTGGCGGGTCTTCAACGACCCCTTCTTTTGGTACGGCTCTTGTCGCTGGTGGAGGTACGGGAGCGACATCCCTGACGGCCTATGCGCCTCTGTTCGGAGGCACGACTTCGACTGGGGCAGTGCAATCAGGCACGGCGGGCACGGCTAACCAGATGTTGGCGAGTGGCGGATCTTCAGCGGTTGGTTCATATAAAAGCTGGGCTGACTTGGATTCAACAGAGTACGCTGCGGGTGGCGGGACCGCTCAGGCGCAAACCGTGACGTTGGCTCCGCCAGCTACATTAATGGTCGCTGGATTAACGGTGATGTGGAAGGCTACGGCAGCTAATACCGCCGCCGCTCCCACCTTAACGGTCAACGGCCTTAGCTCTCCGACGATTACCAAGTGCGGGCAGAGCGCTTTGGTTGCCAACGATATATTGACAACCGCTGTCGCCATTGCCACTTATGATGGAACTTACTGGGAACTATTAAACCCGCAGACTGGGATTTGTGGCACTGGATCAAGCTTGACATCGGTTGGTACGATTAGCTCTGGAGTATGGAATGGGACAGCGCTTACGGCTTCCTACGTTCCAGCCATCGCATCACTCACGAATTACCCCTTAACGACGACCGGGGACTTATTTGTTGGTGGTTCGTCGGGAGCGGCGGCAAGGCTTGCAGCAGGAGCGCTAAATATGCCGTTGGTCGGCCAAGGGGCATCTGCAACTCCGGCGTACTCTACGGTTTCTCACCCAAGCTCCTGTACGCAGGGCGGCATTCTTTACGGATCGACCTCGACAGCTATATCTTGCGGAAGTCTCCTCACGCAATACGGGGTGGTGCTTGCCGGAGCTTCTGGGTCATCCCCGGTGTCCACGGCACAGGGGGCATCTAATATGCCTCTCATTGGACAGGGAGCGGCGAATCCAATCTTCTCAACCATTGCCTACCCAACGTCAATGACCGCAGGATATCTTGTATATGGATCATCCCCAACAGCACTTGCCGGGTTAGCAACGACCGCGTATAGTGCGTTGATGTCTGGTGCAACAAATCCAACATGGGTAACTCCCACAGGTAATGGACAATGTTTGATGTCTGGTGCAACTAGCTATGGGACTACTACCCCATCTTTCCAGACCTGTCCATCGGGAGGTAGTCCAGGCTGGAGTTCTATTGGAAATCCAACTGGCAATCTATCGCTTACAATGGCGGCCGACACTACCACTCTTACCTACAATTCTACGACTGGATCTGCTATAGATTTATTTGAGTTGACGGATACGGCCAGTAACACAGGTACTGGTAATATCTTTCGAGTTAGTACGGCGTCTGGATCAGCGGCACACCCCGTCCGGTTCGACAGCAACGGTAACGGGGTACAAATGAGTTCCGCTGGTGCGTTGGCAGTGATTGGTACTGGAGCGATTGCGGCTACTACGGTTACTGGATTGTCTATCGCAAGTGGCGGCGGTATAACAGAGACAGGAGCCTATACCGCTACGTTTGCGTTGGGTGGTACAGCAACCTTTACCATGCCAACGACTTCTCAAACTATTCCTGGTATCGGGCAAGCAAATACCTGGAGTACCGCACAGACTTTCTCCCCTACGTCTAACCAGTTGATATTTGGTGCTGGTTCTAATCTGACCACTTTGTCGTTCCCCACTAGTTCTGGAGCAGTGACTGTTACTGCTCCTAACGTTACAAGTACTCTTGCCACGCTGGGAGCTAATACGTTTACTGCTGCTCAGACTATTACGGCTGCTACAAACCAGTTAGTGTTGGGCACGACTAACACTACTACGCTAAACTTTGCCGCTCCTGCTAGCAGTATTACTGTAATAGGTCCAATCGTTGCTAGTGGATTGGTGTATGCTACTAGCCAACCTAGTGCTGGAATAGCGACCTTTGCCGGTTCGACTTACGCGGTTGGTAGTGAAGCGAATGTGACCATCGCTCAGGGTGGCACGAACGCCACCTCCGCTGCGGCGGGAACTGTTCCCAACGCTTCCAGCACCTCCGCATCCTCCTGGACGGCGGCTGTAACTCTGGGCGTGGACAACAGCGTGGGCGGCACTCTCCAACTGGCTAACCCCAGTGCCGCCTTCCACACAATCCTAGCTAGCGCGGCAACAGCCAACTACACTTTCACCCTGCCGCCCACCGGGGGCACAAATGGGTACTCCCTCACCACCAATGGATCAGGCACAACCTCATGGTCGAACATTCTCACTAACCCGATGAACACCCTCGGAGATTTGATTTATGAGAACTCTACTCCAGCGCCCACCCGTCTGGCGGGCAACACCACCAGTACTAAAAACTTCCTAGTCCAGACGGGCAACGGGACGGTCAGTGCAGCGCCAGTATGGGGAACCATTGCCTCCGGTGATCTACCTGCAATCACGCTCGATAAGTCAACATCTGGCTTGGCCAACCCCACCGCCGACGCTACCTTCACGTATCCTATTACTTCCAGTTCTGGGTTGACACTAGCAGGAACAGCTCCAGCCAGCGCAGGCGGCAACGGTACGACAGCCACAACCCTCTTCAATATCAGTGGCGTGGCGGGCGGTGCTACCTCGTCAACTGGGACCAACACTGGAGGCGTTGGTAGTTCTCCGGCCATCGCAGGCGGTACAGGAGGTGCAGCGACCGGCTCGGGCACCACCTCCACAGTGGGAGGTGCTGGTGGGACAATCACTATCACCTCGGGCACTGGCGGGGCAGGCGGGGCGGGTAATGATTCTGGTGGCGCGGGAGGGAATATCGCGTTGGTCACTGGAGCGGGCGGTGCCAAGAGTGGCTCGGGAACGGCAGGAGTATCTGGAGCCGCTACCCTCGCCCTTGCAGGTGGTACTGCGTACAACATTCCCCAAACTATTGCCACGGGTACGACTGCATCATCCTCGACTGGATCATTGAATAGTCTAGGGGCGATTACTAGCACAAGTTGTGCTACTTTGACCATCTCGGCATCTGGAGTGGCCTCAACTGATGTTATCTCGTTCACCCCGAATGCGGCGTGGGGAGCGGTCACCGGATTCACTCCAGCTACTACGGGTGGCTTAGCAATCACTGCTTATCCAACGACAAACAACGTGAACTTCCAAGTCTGCAACTGGTCCACTGGATCTTTAACCGTGGCAAGCGGGGCTGAGGTAAACTGGAGGGTGGAGCGATGATTTTACTTTCTCTTGTTCTCCTCTCGCTGTCCTGGCATCAGATTCCAATGCCGGGTCCAGGGACGATGGGCTCCCATGCTTCAGGTGGTACTCCGTCGTTGACCCAATTTTTCGGCAAGAATGTAATCACGCGTTCAACAACCACTGGTATGAACGCTCCTATTTTTACGCTAGACCCGACCGCTTGGCCCAACGGCGTGACCACCGGCTCCCTCGTAATCGTCTCGGGGGAATGGCCCAACAATCCCACTACCGGCAATGGATATGTCCAAACGTGCGCGTCACCCTGCACGCCAACTCTGACGGACAATGGCAACAGCGGAAGCGGGAATACGTGGAACTCAACTTTCACGGTCGGTTCAGGTTGCAAGGACGCTGGGATTGCGATTCCAAATGGAGCAGATCATAACATCTACTACGCGATGAATTTCGTCCCCCCTGCAACCACCACCCCAACACAAGTAACCGTGACGTGGGGGCATAAAACAGGAGATTTTTATTTCGGCCTTGGAAGTTTCTATAATATTGCTACGACGGGTGCCCTGCGAACTAGTTCCTGCAAGACTGCTGTAGTTCCAACCAATAACACGGCTCCGAACATTTCCGGCACAGGGATCACCGTGGTGGTGGGCGATCTTGTCTATATCGAAGTGGATGATGAGAGCGAAAACAACACGATACAGCAGGGCAACGCCTGGGGCGCGATCACGATACCCTCCGGCTGCACTCTATTGGATGAGAATACATTTGCCGGTCATCTGGAGATGTATTGCATAGCCACGGCGACGAGCTTTACTCCCGCGGTCACAATCTCTCAAACAACCCATGATTCATTCACTATCATGGCTGCTGCGTTCAAGCCCGGTTCGGGAGGGTCGGCCCCGACTGGATCTGGGGCACAGGTGCTCGCATCCTCGCAGAATATGTCTAATGTGGCGGCTACATATGTGCAAAACATTCCGTGTCCCACAAATACAACCATGGTGGTTGTCACCGACGATGCTTCTTACGTGACAAGTGTCTCGGATAGTCTCAGTAATAATTTTTCCAGCGTGTCAAATGGTGGTGGAAGTGGGACGGTCTGGTACCACAGCGTCACGATCTCAAACCCCAATACCTATACGATTAGTGCCGTCAGCGCTGGCGGAGGCAACGACCTTCTGACTTATTACTGCACCACAGCTACCTCTCTCGACACGGCAGCAACGGCTGGCTCTGGCAGTACTCAAATCACATCCTCATCTGTCTTTAAGGACACGACAGCGGGCAGCACTCCATCCACGGGTGCCTCGATATCCGGGGTGCCACTGATAACTCCAGGCGAAACCAATGATTTATTGATTGGTACTGGCACAATGGGAACGGGGCCTGTTCTGTCTGTCTCAGGTCCGACCGGTGTAGTGGACGATTTCCCGTGCCCAACCGCCATCAACGCTTGTTCCGTCACGACTGCCGGGGTTTGCGGCGGTGATTCGAGTGGACTCACAAATGGCGATGTCGGCCTCCACTTCTTTGACACAGCGCAGACACAACTAAGCTTCAATTTTGTTGTCAATCCGAGTCAATCGCTAGGTATGCTGATTACGGCGTTTCACTAAGACAGAACTAGGCTTTTCTGTCGGGTCCGGGGGCGGGTTGGCGGATTGCAAGAAGGCGGGCGTCCCCCTCAATTTCCTCGGCAGTTACGCTGACGCACACGCGGAATAATTGGTCACCGATTCGCAGCAGCACGTACTGCTCACCCGGCGCATCCGGCGGTGGCCACCGCGATCCGCCATAAGGTTATCGAGTGATTGAGCCGGGAAGCGCCTGCTACTGGTTGCCGCAGTACACGCTTGATCTGGGATATGCCGGAGAAAGTCTCTTGACTCTACCAACGTAAATCCCTATACTCAGAGTCATGAAAACGGTCCTTCTCTCTCTGCTGGCTTCCCTCGCTTTTGCTCAATCCCAAGAACAGCCCAAGATTCCCGATGCGGAAAAAGTGAAGCTTCAGGACGCCAAGATCACTTTATTGACCATCGAGAACCAGATGGCGCAAATCCAGATTCAGTTCAACGGCCTGTACAAGCAACACGAAGTGGCGCAATCGGCCTTCGATCAAGCGGCGACCGCTGCACGGAAAGCGGCTAAATGCGAGAACTGCACGCTGACCGACAAGTTGGAGTTGGTCAGGCCACCCGAAGCTCCCAAGGGGGTTGTGAAACCTCTCACTACGCCGAATCAAATGGAGAAGTAGTCCCACGAGTGCTTATTCTCGGGGCACACAGGAGGAAATTAGATGCCATACCCGTGTTCACCAGTTTTGTTGCGTCACCCGTCGATGGCAGACGCCAAGATGTACAACGAGACAGTCATCGCCAAGGACCAACCTGAGTACTTGCCCCTTCCGTCGATCATCAGTTCTAGGCCAGATGGGGTAGTGACCACCCGGTGGAGGTTCACATGGAAAGAACGTTTCGATGTTCTATTTTCCGGCAACCTCTGGCTTCAGCAGATGACTTTCCACCAGAAACTCCAGCCCGTCAAAATGATAACCGTGCAGCCGACCGCTGCGGAGTACCTTTAGATGCAGGTAACGATCATCAGCCCCGTCACTTTCGAGCCTTGGGATATGCGCAACCCTGAGGACCCCGGAATAGGCGGTTCGGAGACCGCCGTTGTGGAGGTTTCTAGGCGCTTGGCGAGGCGCGGGCACGAGGTGGTGGTCTACGCCCCCCTGCGGCAGGATACGCCCCCTGAGTGGCTAGGGACGCGCTGGCTACCCCTTTCTGAGGCCGATTACACCCGGCCTGGATGGTGGTTCGTGTCTCGGTGCCCAGAGGTCCTCGATAATTTCCCCCTTGAGCATCCCGGACAGGTCTTGTCATTGGTTAGCCAAGATGTGTTCTACCCCCACCTTACCGAGGAACGGTGGGAGAAATTAGACCGCTTTATCGCTCTCTGCCCGACTCATGCCAGTTTCACGATGAAAGAGTACCCCAAATACGCCAAGAAGGTGTGCCAGGGGTTCAATGGCATCCGAAACGACTTGATACGGGAGATCGAGGCCGAAGGCGTGCCCACGAGAAATCCAAGGAAGATCATCTTTGCCAGTTCTCCTGATCGCGGACTCCTCCCCCTGTTGAAGATCTTCCGTAAAGCGCGTCAGTGGGTGCATGACCTTGAATTGGTCATTGCCTACGGGTTCGACAACATGGAGAAGATCATCGCCTCGAACCCGCCGACCAATCAGTGGAAGCTGATTTACGATGAGGCCATGCGGGAGATGAAACAACCGGGGGTCACTCATCTGGGCAGGATCGGGCAGAAGCGGCTATACCAGGAGAAATTGTCCTGTGGGATGTCGGCTCACCCGACGCTGTTTACGGAAACGGGGTTTATTTCTGGTATCGAAGAAATGGCGCTGGGTGCCATCCCGATCATTTCCCCAACATGGGCAGCGGGAGACTATTGCCTTCATGGAATCTGGATCTTTGGTGATCCAGAAGATCCGTTAACGCAGGCCCGGTATGTTGGGGAGATTTACAAGCTGGCGTCCAACGTGGGACTGCAAGAGCAGATCCGCGCCGACATGATGCCGTGGGCAAGATCTACCTTCAACTGGGAGCGGTACATCGACTTCATCGAGACATGGATGTATGGTGTCGAGGATCACAAAAACACCGGCGCACAGTTCATCTTTGCGCTCAAGCACTCTAAGGGTCAGGGGAAGATTCTGAATGTAGGGTGTTGCGACGATGGCGGAGAAATGCGGAAGATCGGTGCCGTTAATCTTGACAAGTACGAGTTCGACAAGCACCTTTGTAAACCCAACGCAGCGGACATCATTTCAGACGCCCGCGACCTCCCCCGACCGTTTCAGCGGCATTCGTTCGATGTTGTGGCCGCGACAGAGATTCTGGAGCACTTTCCCACGGACGCGGTTCCCAAGCAACTCTTGAAGTTCAAGGAACTGCTGAAACCCGGTGGCAGGATTGTCTTCACTGTTCCGAATGACACGCGGCATCCGAATCCAGACGACTCCATAGCACCATCGGGATATGGTGAGCACCATCACTGTCCTCCTGAAGTGATCGACTCGTGGCTGAGGGAAGCGCATTTGAAGGCAATTGTCCGATACCCAATCGAGTATGGATTTGACCCAGTATGTGGGGAAGGGGTGGTAGCAGTGGACGACAGACCGAAGTACTCTGTAGTGTTTGTGGATTACGATCCAGAAGGTAAAGTCAGGGAGATGTCGGCCCGAAGCCTTGGGTTAATCAAACAGAACTCCCCCGAAGGGATCGAGATCATCGTTGCCGATCAGAAAGGAGAGGCCACCGCCATCAATTTAGCCTTCGAAAAAGCGCAAGGGCAGTTTATTTTCATCGTGTGCAATGACGTTATGATCGAAGATCCCGATTGGCTGGAGACAATGGCAGTCCCAGAAACGGTTACTTCGTGGGCACCTGAGACCTTCGTATTGACTGGCCAGATGAAGCTGGAAACCTCGCTGTGGTGCATCCCGAGAAACGTCTACGAGGCTGTCGGCGGATACGTTTATGACGAGGAGTTCAACGGAGGATACGGATTTCTCGATGACGATTTTCTGGCGCGAGCCAGAATCGCCGGGTTTACAATCGCCGTTAAACCCGTTAGAGCCCAACACCTTCAAGGCCAAACCTTCCGCTCGTATTATGACCAAGAAGAGTTTCGTCGAAGGTACGACCGGAACATGGAGATCTTCAAGAAGAAGTGGGATCACGCCAAGCCTCCCGGAGGATGGCTGAGATGATTTATATATTTGACATTGACGGTACCCTCGCGGATTTATCGCATCGCCTTCACCTAATCACTCGCAAGCCAGACCACACACCAAACGCGGCAGATTGGCGCGCTTTCTTCGCGGCTTGTCCCAACGATAAGCCAATAGATGAAGTGATCCGAGTCGCCAGGATTCTATGGGATGCCGGATACGGAATAGTCCTCATATCGGGGCGAAGCGACGAAGTGGAGGCCGCGACTACTTCATGGCTTGTGAAGCACGATGTCCAGTTTAGCGGCCTGTACATGCGCAAGCAAGGGGACCACCGAGAAGATTCCGTTGTGAAATCGGAGTTGCTCGACCAACTCATTAAAGACAGGCCAGGAGGAGTTGAAATCGGTGGAGTCTTTGAGGATCGTAAGCAAGTAGTGGACATGTACCGCGCTCGTGGCCTACGGGTCTTTCAAGTTGCGGACGGTAATTTCTAATGACGCCTCTGGTCAGTGTTCTCAGCCCCACAATTAGGGGGCTTCAGGCCCTTCGGCCCATCGAGCAATCCCTGAAGGATCAGACGTGCCAAGATTTTGAATGGCTGGTGGAGATCGACAGCGGAAAAGAGCATCGGCTCAACGCCGCATTCAACTCGATGCTCCGTAGGGCGCGCGGGAAACTGGTGGTGGTAGCTGAGGACTGGCTCTGGTTTGAGCGCGACGGACTTCAGAAGTTTGTTGAGGCATTCAGATCCATGTCGGGGTACTTCTTCACCGCCCCTGTCCCGAAGGCTCCTGGGTATTGGGAGATGAACGGGAAGATGTTCTACAAGACACCCTTAGTCAAAGAGTGGAGATCTGAAAATCGCGGTGAACCGCATTGGATGAACTGGGAGGCCGATTGGGCAGCGGCACCACTGAAGGCATTGAAGGACATCGGCGGGTTCGATGAGCGCATGGACCAGAAATGGGCTTGCGACAATCAAAGCGTCGCGTTTCGGGCGAGCAAGCGGGGGTGGAAATTCTGGAATCTGATCGACAACCCCGCCGTGGCTTTAAACCATGATGCGTTTTGGGAGCACCCCTTCCGTCATCTGTATGACCCGGAGTGGTCCAAACAACAGATTGAACGATTTGAGCACGAAGACCTGCCGCCACTGGAGTGAACCATGCTGCTGATGAATAAGCCGATTGGGACCCTTGGGATCATGGGATCCGTTCCCTCGGTGCCGTGGGAGTTCTGCTGGTCCCTTGCCCAAATGATACAGTTCGACTCCGAGTTCCTTTGTAAGCCCGGTGAGTATGTTCACTTGATGGCCCCGAGCACTTCTTACCATTCCTCCGCGAGAAATCAGCTTGTGAAGGGGATGATGGGAGACTGGCTGCTGATGTTGGATACCGATCATGCTTTTGACCCCGACATCGCGGTTCGTATGATTCAGTTGATGAAGAAGTGCGATGTGGAAGTGCTTTCGGCCCTCTATAGGTACAAGGTCTACCCTCACCTCCCAGTGGCCTTTCATTGGAACGAAGAAACCCAAGGCTTCGTGACCATCGCGGAACTGGACTGGAACGCCATGCTCCAGCAAGTATCGTGTGTGGGGGCCGGATGCCTGTTGGTAAAACGCCGGGTATTCGACCGGATTCAGAACGAATTAGGGGAACAGCCGTTCGACATCATCGGCCAATGGTCCGAGGACTTCTCGCTCTTTATACGCCTGCGGAGGTTGGGGATCAAGACCTACATCTCTCCCCTAATCGAGAGTTACCATTTGCGAACCCACAAGGTCACGAATGCAGACTACGATCGAAGCGCCGTGCAGACGATGCCGATCCCCACAGGTGGGGAGATGGTGATCGGAAAGAGATAGGGGGTCCCACGTTGGACTGGAAATTCGAGTGCCCAAAAGGATGGGAGGTCATCCAGAAGTGGGGAGACGGCTATGCCGTTCGCGAGAAAGATGGCGGGTTACGGGTCCTGGTGGACTGCGAAGAGAAAGAGGATGGTCGCCAATGGCTACATGTGTCTTATTCTCGCAAGTCTTGGACACCAAACCACGATGACACCGTGAAGATCAAGAACGCTTTTATAGGCAGTGACCTCTATGCTTACGCGGTCTTCCCGCCAGAGGAGAATTACGTCAACATCCATGCGCACTGTTTGCATTTGTGGGCAATGATGGAAGGAGACGGAAAGGTCTTGCCGGAGTTCAGTGGGGTTATCCCGGGCATCGGCAGGAGCATCTAAAAAACAAAGGAGAAACAATATGTCTTGGGGAGTAAGCAGTGTTGGCAGACCAATTCCGGTAGCTGCCAAACTCGCCACGCAGTTCGCCAAGAACCCGTGTGTCGAGCCAGAAGAAACAGTCAGACAGGCGGCGGCGGCGCTGATCGCGGCGTGTCTTGCAGCGCAAGATCCAAGTTCCGCCGTCGCTGTGACGGCGGGAGGTTACCAGAGCGCTATCTACGGAGCAGGTGGCAAAGCGACTGGGACGTTTCAGAACGCCTTGAACGTCAAAATTGAACCACTCTACGGCTTCGTGGAGTAGTCTTCAAGGGGTACGCGCGTTTGGCAGGGGATAATATGGCTTGCAGGAGAAGGCAGTATTGTCGTCACGAAAGGAACTGCTGGATTATCCTTGGAGGTTTAGCGATGTGGTGTTACGTGTGTGGAGCATGGCGGAGATTAAAGGACCGCTCACCTGATGGACCATGGCATAAGCCTTCTGGAGACAGGAAAGTAAACCCAGCGATGTTCGACAAAGGCTTATAGTCCCACGTTGGGCCCCTTCATTTCCCTGTAAATTAGTGATACGCTTCGCTTAGGAGTATTCAATGGACGGGCTGGTCATCGGACGGATCGTTTACTATTGCATTCAAGAACAGGACCTCAGGCCGGACCAGAAACATCATGCCGGAGAAGTAGTCGCGGCCATGGTGGTATCCGTGGTCCAAGACACAGGAACGGTCAACCTGAGCGTCTTCCCCGACTGGTCCAACAACGGGTTCTACAGCTACGCGAGCGCCACCCCGCAACCTCTTGGGCTGGTTTGGAAAACTTCAGTTCAGTATTCCGAATCCCCCGAACCGGGGAAGTGGTTTTGGCCCCCAAGGAAGTAACCGATGTCGGGAATCTCGCTATGGGATGCGCAGGGCCAAGTCAGGGAAATCTGTCCCCGTCCAGAAACGCTAGTCAAGAATCTCATCAATCGCAGAATCTCCAATGTAGTTGATGCGCATAACTGGTCGGACCTGATGCGTATGGGGATCATGGTGGTCCCCGCCCAGTATAACGACGGAGGGACTCTGACTCTCACCTCAGGCTCTAATCAAGTTGTGGGGGTTGGGACGAACTGGCCAGTAAACGACGCTGTGAATACGGTCTTGGCGACTCCGATCACCGACTCACCGGGGTACGTGGAAATTCAACCAGGTTCGCTTACCGGGATTAACCAGGGCATGTATCTCCTGCTGGATCAGGGAACTCCCGCGAGCACCGAAGTAATTAGTGTCCAGAGCATCAGGGGAAATAAATTCACGGCGTATTGCCAATATCCTCACGCAACTGGCGTGACGTTGCAGGCATCGAGTTTGGCGGGGCTTCAGTTGAACACTGGAACATACGTGCCGACCGTTCAAGCAGTGACTTCAAGTACAACGCTTCAAACGGACATGCCGTATGGTGGGGTTCCACAGACGGGGATCACGTACTACATTTTCATGCTTTACGCTAAGCCTATACCTGCCGGATCAACGATCCCGAGTTCAACGGCCAGACGAATGTTGTACGCTTACGATGCGATCGCGGGGAACGTGGTCGGGATAGGGAAGACTAGCGACTGGCTAGCATTCCAAGATCCTCAACTACAGCAGGGCGGAAACCCGGAGGAACTGATAAGTATGCCTCCAGACCCAGGTGGTTGTATGCAGTGGGCCATCTGGCCGATACAAACCGGCGCATACGGTATCGGGGTTGTGTACGAAGACGGGTGGCCTACTCTAAAACAGCCAAATGACATGCTCCCTCCGTTTCTTAACCCGCAAATCTTTATCGCCGGAGCCGTGGCTGATTGTCTTCGGACTCGTGTCATCCCCAACGACAGATCAAAGGACCCTTTTAATGATCCGCAGGGAGCGATGTATTGGGAAAAAGAATTCGAGCGCCTGATGGAAAATGCGATCCAGAGCGATCAGGGTCGTTATCTTACTGACCTTCAGGATTACAGATTACAGATGAATCAATTCGCTCCGACGTGGAACTGGTATGTCAATCATGCAGCCTATCAACCGGGTGCGTACTAGGAGCCGTGTCGTGCGTTTCGGTACAATCAAGTTAGGAGGTTCAACGTGGGACGAAGCGCGGAGTGTAAATCGGAAACGGTTGCCGAGAACGAAAAGTACCGCTACATCCGTACCGACAGTCGGGCCATGTCCCAATTGGTGGCTATGCCTAATCGCCGAGGGATAAAGAGAATCCCCTATGTAAATGGAGTCGCTTCGGAAAGCATCGGGACGATAGCCAATCGACTGGCAGCATTTATGGCTAAGCACTACATGGCCGACGAAGCCGTTTACGTCTTGCGTGCGCTGGGGACATCGGAAAGAGGATAACCATTATGGGACAAGCAAATTTCGAACGGCACATCAGCCATCTGACGCCGCTTTACGGCAAGAATCTGAAAGGACCAGACCAGGCGGCGATGCAAGCCAAGCAACGGATCGAGGACCGAGACAAGGTGATATTCAACGGCCCTGCTCAACTTGGCCATTGGACTCCGCCTACCGACGCCGAAATCAAGCAACGCAAACATGACTGGAAGGCTATCGGCGTCATGGCAAAACGAAAGACTCGCGGCGGAGGGACCTTTAGGAGCGGCGATTCGGTCTGTGATTGACTCTCTGAACTGCCGTGAGATCAGGGAGGAAGCATGGCACGCAAGAGCAAGAAGCGCGGCAAGTGGATGCAGGCAGCCCGCGAATCCATGGAGAAACGCGGAACCGTTGGGAGCTTTGGTAAGGCGACTCGTTCCAAGATCGCGGCAGCGAAACGCAAGGGTGGGCTAGCAAAGCGTAAGGCTGTTATGGCCGAGAACTTCAAGCGGGCGGCGCAGCACCGGAAAAGGAAGCGCGGCGCAACAAGGCGGTGAGCCTACGTGAGCCAGTCAAATTCAGGTTGGGAAGTGTGGGTTGTGGAAAACGAAAACCACATTGTTCCCGTCGATGACTGGATGGTTCATGCTCGCTCAAGACATTGCCAATGCCTGCCGTTCGTAGATGAGGAACTGAATCCGCCAGCAGTGATCCACCACTCTGCGGACCTCCGAGAGTACTCAGAACCGGACCATGTTCCCGGACTTTACGAAGGGGTGAGGAATTAGGTGCCCACGTTCACCCTCAGTACGCTTCAGCAACTCGTATGGGACGGGTTGGACAATAACACTGGCCTCTATGTGCCTGCGCAGGTCACGTCAATCTTAAACGAGGTCCTTAGACGCACTAACCTTTTGGTCGGCTGGAACCAGAACACCATACCAGTCCCCGGATTCACCGTTGCCAACCAACTGCTCTACTCGATCCCTTCTGGTATCTTGATCCCGACGAAGGTTTACTACGAAGAGCAGGAATTGGAAAAATACAGCCTCGCCAAACTCGCGCAGAGATTTCGGAACTGGGCCGTGGATTCAAACCAATGGGAAGGTCAGGTAGCCCGCTGGTTCCCTTTGGGATTGACTGTCTTCGGGATTCACCCCTTGGACGCGAATGGAGGCGGGCTGCTGGAAGTCCAGGGAGTGGCCCCCATAACGCCGCTGGTGAACGCTGGAGACGTGGTGGATCTGAATGACGAACTGGCGGAAGTACTAGTCAAATATGTGCGCGGAAGAATCATGTTGAAGGAGGTGGGAGCGCCGTTCAATGCGGCCAGCCTTGTGTACCAAGAATTCGTGCGGGGTATAAAAGCGATGCTCCTGTATGAGTCTGTGGTATTCCCTCGCTATTTCCTGGCCAAGGAACTTGAGCCCGCTGAGGGGAAAGGTTCGTTGTGAAGCAAGCACTTCCAGTATGGAGCGAAGCAGCATGAAGCTGCGTGTTCAGTGGGAAAGCGGAATGATTGAAATCCTAACCTTAGTGCCTCCCGTCAGCGCGTCCTTGGGGAAGGTTCTGAATCATCTCACGGATGCAACAGGATTGGAGCACTGGTTCACTGACGAAGGGTTCTATGACGGCTGGGGGAAGACGACGGACTGTTCTGAGGAAGAGGCCGACGACTTGATCGAACGGATCGAGGAAAGCCGAGAGATCGAACCAGGTGAGTCCTGATGGCAACGCTGACCGACATCTATAATCGACTTTGCTACGACTATTTAGAAGATCCACCAAACGGTCTTGTTCTTGGTTGCATTACGCCAGCTCAATTCTTGGATCTTGCCAATCTGACCCTCCTCGATTTCCTCAAACAAACCGGCTGTATCAAGCGCGTGTGGACCATGTCGGTGTTCGCGGGCGTCCCGACCTACACCGTCCCTGACGACATTATGGCGATCGAGCAGGTCTTTCTTGCGGGTCGGTGGCTGCCGAAAGTTACCGTTTCCGACATGAACAACACGAGAAGAGGATGGCGGCGCGAGTTGGATATACCCATTGGGTACTACACCGACAACCTGCCTCCGAAGACTATCGGCTTGGCTCCGGCTCCAAACTACGACTCTGTTTACATCCCAGGCCCGAATGAGCCAGACCCTCCACATGGGCAATACGACTCGTTCAGCATCACGGATGGAAATAGCGTGGTGTGGACTCCCGATCAGCACCGGGGATTGACCATTGTGGGCACCAGAAAGACCAACACGCAGATGGCGACGGTGAACGATACAATTCCCCTGCTGCCGGACGACATAGCCCTCGTAGGGCTTCTTTGGGGCATCCACGAGCGGGTCTATAGCGGGGATAATGAACTGAAGAATGCGCAGGCAGCGGCATTCTCCCATGCGCAGTATCGGGAAACGATCTCGGCACTCCAAGCCATCACGGGCGAAATCCCCCTACCAGAGGATAAAGGATAGAAGTATACTGATTTCAGGCGCTTCCCTCTCGCCGTGAGACAGGAGTGCCGATGCGCAAACTTGCCCTGATATCCCTCCTCGCGGCGTCCCACGTGGGACTTCTGTTCGCACAGTCCGTGCAACAGGCTGTCCTGCAAACGGTCATCTACGGAATCAGTTCTAGCTGGGCGGGAGAAATCCCTGGATGCCCTGGTGTGGTGTCCAATGTGTCGGCAATTTCACGCTCCAACTATTACCACTCTGTTGGCGTTGTCTCCGGGTCTGGCACTTGGACCGTTGCCCTCAATTACTCCGATGTATCCTGTTCGGGTCCATGGACGAGTTATGGGACGGCCTCACAGATAACTCAATCGAGCAGCCCGCCTATCGCCTACGGAAACGGGAACCACAAGTACATCCAGATTGCAATCACTGGCAATGCCGTGGTGACTTACACGGCCCTGCGAACCCCCTTCTTTTCAACCGGAGTAGGGGCATTTAGTTTTCCGTTAACCCTTGCTCAGGGAGGAACCGGGGGGACTACCGCCGCCACAGGACTCGCAAATCTCTTGAGCGGTAACTCGCAGGGAACGTATACGAATAAAGTTCAAATGGCGGGAACAGTGTCGGGGTCGGCAGGCACCCCGCTATGTTTGGACGCCAGCGGAAACGACACCACCTCGGGGTGCTTCGTCCTTAGTTTTCCGTTACTCGTAGGCCAGGGCGGCACGGGTGGTACCACTGCGGCGAGCGGACTTGCCAATTTGCTCAATGGTAACTCGCAGGGAACGTATACGAATAAAGTTCAAATGGCGGGAACAGTGTCGGGGTCGGCAGGCACCCCGCTATGTTTGGACGCCAGCGGAAACGACACCACCTCGGGGTGCCCCGGACAGGGCGGCAAAACCTCCAGCTCTCCTACGAGTTTCACCTCGGCAATTGTCGGCGGACAAGCGGCGCTCGCCGGACTCGGGACGGTGGCAACAAGCGGTGCTACCGTCACCGGAACAGGGACCTCCTTCACGACGTTGTTTTCGGCTAATCAGCCGATCATCGTTTACGACACCGTTCACTCGGGAACGGGCTACATCACCAGCCAGCCCAGCGGCCCGGACGAATTGGGCATCCAGTCCATCGGCTCAATTGTCACTTTCTTCGGCGGCGCGACCACCACCGGGTTGAGCAAAGGCGACGTTATCTGCTCGACGATCTACGGGGGCACCCTCAACAATGCCCCCGGCCAATGCTGGACCATCTACCAGGTGGTGGACACCTATCACGTCACCACGCAGCACACGATGTACCCGCAAGTCGGCGCGGGTCAGTACGCCTGCAACATAGTGGTTGCGGCGAACGTCGGGTACGTCACTTGCAACAGTCCGCATGGACTGGCGAGCGGAGCCAACGTCACCATCGCTGGCACCGGCAATAGCTCCTTGAACGGGACCTACTCGATCACCAACGAGCCAGCGTTTTTCACGAACGATCCCACATCAAGCTATAACTTTGAAATCACCACCAGCGGCGTGGCAAATGGGTTTTACGCGTCCGACTCGATCACTCTCAGCGGTGTGACGCCGACCCCTCACCTCAGTTGCTCGATCACTTCCAACGTGGCCACCTGTACGTCACTTCAATGGCCTGGGTTCACGGTCGGCGATTCGGTCTACTACGTGAACGGCTCGACCGGGACGTGCGCCGACATGAATGGCGCACACACGATCACCGGCGTGGGTACTGGCGATTACCCGAAGACGTTCACCTTTGCGACCTCGGGAGTGTCCAACGGGACCTGCGCCGACACCGCTGTGCTGATCGGTGCGGGCTGGACCTACCAGCACCACCCGCAGCGAAGCGTAGTCCAGAGCGTGACGAACAACACGACGCTTACGGTGAGTCCGTCCTTCTCACCCGATTTCCCGGCGGGAGCGACCTATCAATATGCTCCAGACAATTCAGCCGCAGTTGCCGCCGCTTGTTCGCTAGGCACCAGCATTTATATGCCAGATGGCGATTATCATATTTACACACCAGCATCGGCTCCATTCCACATTGCAACCTGTACCGGATTCTCTCAGGAGTGGGCGATGTCTGGCGGAGCTCGTTTCGTGCTCGACAATCAACAAAACGCCGATGGATTTTACTTCGAAGGCGGCACGCGGGCCAAGTTTACCAACTGGACGGTGGATGGATTATGGGTTTGGACGACGCGCGCGGTGGTCACATCTGAGGCTCCGTTGGCCTTCCAGATCCAGGATGCCTATTACCCGACCGTCACGAACTTTCGCAGCACGGGTGGCACTGGGAACGTCCTGATTAGTCAATTCAACGATCACCCGTTGATTCAGGGTGTGCAATGTTTGAATGTAGCGGGTTGTCTACTCTCCAATGGTGATGTCGATCTAGTCGCCTCGGATCTCCAGGTGACCAACTCAAGTGATGAATCGATCTCAATCCACAACGCTCCTGGCGGGATAGATCAGGAGCGCGGCGCGACGGTCAGCAATTTCACCGTCAAGAACGGTGAAAATATCGACACGACCCAACTTAGTAACGTGGCATGGAGCAATGGACTACTAGAGGGCATGGTGGACGATCCGGTGCGTCAGGCGCCGTACAATCCGACCAACTCCAGCATTTCTTATTCTAATATTATTATCCGGGGCGGTGGGATGGCAGGACCTCAATGCCGGTGGTTGGGATGCACCGCGAATTTTTATCTTGGAAGTAACCCGTTCGTTCAGATGACGAACGTGCAAATTCTTTCCACGAATCCGCAGTCGATGATGGGAGGAATTGTGGACTGGGCTGCAATTGGGAACACCTCCACCCTCCAACTGAGCAACGTGACGATTTCCGGTGGTCCGTCCTATGGGGTGAATGCCTACGTGAACCGCCTCGAAGTGTCCAATAGTTACTTTGAGAATCTGGACGACATTGGGCTGTCGGAAACATCGAGCGGCCTGGTAAGTGTCAACGGCCTGACGCTGCGAGACGTGGCCAGAAAGTGGGGTGCTGGGGCAGGTTCATTCTACGGCGGCCCAAACTATGCGCTCGCTCTCGGTGTTACAACCGAGTTCCACGTCCGCAATCTTACGATTCTCGATGACCAATCCACGCCGACCGGCTATAAGATCTTCGAGTACGGCATCGGCACCATCGGCGAGTTCGACAACCTTACGAGCACCATCACGAACGGAGCACTTGCCTGGAACATGAACAGCGAGGGGAATCCAGGGAAAATCTTTGTCCACTCCTACCAGCCGCAGACCTACTCGCAGATCAGCCAATTGACCGCCAACGGGCAGATCGGCAACGGCTCGAAGATGTACTGTTCGAACTGTACGATTGGGGCATGTTCCACCTCGGGCACCGGCTCGGATGTCACGTGGGTAGCTGGAGCGGCTGTATGCGGAGGCGGAAGTGGTGGAGGCGGAGGAGGCGGAAGTGTTAACGTGAATGGCTCCGCTGTAACGTCGCCGAACTTCAACGGCACGACTCCAGCGGCGGCATCCGGTTATCAAAACGCCACGTTCCAAGTGAGCGGCTCAAACGTGAGTGCGGAGATCCCCGTCAGCACTACGACAGATCTGCGCGAGTTCAAGTGTCTCTCGCAACTGGGAGTGGCGGGCTGCAATTTCTCTTTCGCGGCCGGGACGAACCAGGTGCAATTCAACCCCCACGCAGGACTCACCAACAACATTTTCGGCCAGGTAGATTTCCTTGGCGCGGCGACTGGAACGCAGGCAGCGGTGGTCTTTCAGACGCAGCTTTCAAACTCCTGGACCTCAGTGACCTTCGATCTGGAGTGGTTGACCACGGCGACCAGCGGTGCGGCCACGTGGTATCTGCAATTGGCCTGTGTTCCCGCGACAGGCGCGAGCCTCGATCCCGCTTGGGATTCGGCGCGGTCGTACACCAGCACCGCGCAGACTACGGCGAGCTATTCGAACGCCATTGGGCCGCAGACCCTCACGCTGCCCAGCGCTTGCGTTGCAGGCACGCCAGGGCCGATGCTATTCGGCAGGATCTACCGCAACGGTTCCGATACGCTCGGTTCTTCGGCTACCGCGTCGCTGCTGAGCGCGCGGCTCACCATCGTACACCCATGAAGACCATCCTTGCCATTTTCGCTTTCTGCTCGCTCAGTTTCGCCGTCACCACCGTTACGTCGAACGGCAGTGGCGGCGGCCCGGCCAACAGCACGTCAACGTGGGCTGGGGGAGTTGTGCCCAACGGGACGGGCTATGCCGTCGTAATCGCTGCTGGCGATACGGTGACTAACAACATTCCCACATGGACGGTGGGGGGGCTGATCAAGGTTCAAGGAGATCTGAAGCTCGACGGTGCCGGGATTCGGAACTATCTCTTTGCAAGCACCGGAACGGTCTGGGGCACCAGTATGTTCGGCTTCGATGTCTGCCAGAGCGGAACGCTCGATTTCAGCGCTGCAAGCCCGTCCAACTACGTCACGGTCAACTCGGTGAACGGTACGTCTCCCATCGCATTTCACGCCGATAGCAGTTGCGGATCTTACGGCGATGCGGTCTGGAATCTGCAAAACGTGATCGTTGCGTCGCCCTGCGGCTCTTCCGCCGCGAGCATTCAATGTATCAACGTCGGTTTCGGGAACAGCGGCAGCACCCCGGGCTTTCAGCTGATCGACGCGGTGTTCTCCGGCGGCGGCTGGGACGCGATCCAAGCCCATAGCGTCTGGGGGAATGGGGGTTCGACCCTTATTGAGAACAACCTCTGGATCGGCTTTTCGGCCGATACGGGATGCAACTCGACCACCGCCTTGATCTGCGACTACACGAACTACAGTGAAAAGCCCATTCTGGTCGAGAACAACGTGGCAATGAATCCGCAAAGCGCCATGACGTTCTATCAGGGTGCGACCAGTCCGAATGAGGCGTTTTCTCTGACGCTCAGCGGGAACGGGTGGTTTTCTTCGAGCGCCCATGAAGGTCCGTTGCTTGGAGCCGGTTCCTGGGGCGGCAATCTGCTGAGCCCGATCTTGACCCAATACAACGTGGTCGGCGACGTGGCTACCACGTACTATTCCAATTCGAACACTCCCGACTCAATCGTGCTGGTTCCATCGAACACGACCAACATCCACACCGATCAGTACGAGATTTACGACGGCACGGGACAGGCGGGCGGAACGGGCACTGCAATCTACCAATACAACATCGGCATCACGCCGAACGTGCGGAGCGTCAACGCGTGCCAGGGCTGCGGCGGAGTGCTTCAGTACAATGGCTCGGCGAACACGACGAATTTCATCTTCGCCCACAACGTCTGCGTGACGCGCAACGTGGGTCTGGTAATCGGCAGCGAGCCCGTCAACACAAACATCTGTTTTCACTCCATCGGCAACGGCGGCACAAACGGGACCACCGAGTCTCACAACACGGTCATCGCATCGCTGCCCGACGCGGCAGGCGAAAGTCAAGGGCTCTCCCCCGGCGAATCTACCGGCAACGCCGATGTCAACGTGATTGCCAAAGACAACCTAGTCTTCGGGTGGACTTACGGTATCGAGCCGGACACGAGCAATACCTACAATGCAACCGCCTGCACGTGGGGCGGTGCGGCATGCAACAACTGGACGGCGGGGAACACGAATAATTATTGGCCTTCGGCGGCTCAAGGCAACCACTGGGACAACGGCACGGCAGCCCATCCGAGCGCGACCTATGGAGATATCTCCAGCGTGAGCCCGGTGTGGTCGAATATGCCGAGTGGATCGAGCACCGGCTATGCAGGAGTGGGTCCTTACCGGGGCTTGGTGGACTACGATGCGCTGATCGGAGGGCCGGGAACGATGGCGGACCTAGCCAATTGCATGGCGCTGTTCAATGTTCCGCTAGCGGCGACAGCGGGGATCACCAGCGTAGCCCCCCCGTCGAAGTGCGATCCGCACATCATTTACGCGACGATGGCGAGCTGGTACCAGCCGCTTAACATCAACCAGGCGAACGCCGCGAGCGATGGCACGATGCCGGGCGCTCTCCCTCCGCTGGTGATGGGCAGTTGGATTCAGTGACGGTGTGGTCGATGTAATAACATGGCTGATCCAAAGTCGGTGAAGTTTCAATTCGGTTCCAATGGTCTCATAACAAAGGAGGCCGCGAACCTTCTCAAGGACAGTCAGTACCGATCCATGTCTAACTGCGAAGTCAAGCAGGAGGGCTCGCTTTCCACAAGGTCCGGCAGGAGATCAATCGGCGGTACACTCTCTGGACCCAGCTTCGCTTACGGCATTCAAAAACTGGTTAATACCCCTGGGGAGAATCCGCTAGTCCCTTCGACCAATCCTAGGTACATTGGAGCGACATCATTGATTGGGGTAACAGGTCTATATAGGACCTTAGATTACAACACCTTCACTGAAGTCGCTCCGAACATCAATACCTTATCGAACTTTACGAGCAAGTCTTTCCGAATGGCCGCCTACGCGGCTGGTAACGTGGGTGGAAGTTGGGCCTTCATCGCCAGTGAACTTCAGATGCTCAAGGATAACGGAGCATCCCCGTATTCGACTACGCTCCCAAATGGTAACGTCCTGCATAACTGGGGCATCTTGCCAGCGGCGGGAGTGCCTCTGGTCGCGGCGTACAACGCATCAAGCTCACAAGGCCGCCTAATCTCATTGGTCTTCACGGCAGGGCATGACGATTGCTTCGTCCCATACGGAACTTGGACAACCACTGGTGGTGGAGGAACTGGAGCCAACGGGACATTCACTTCAATCATCCAACCTGGAGATTCTGCCGGAAGTCTAACGTCTTTCACGATGATAAGCGGAGGCACGGGCTATACCTCACAACCTACAATCCAATTTCAGGGTGGCGGCGGACTAGTAGGGAATCCTGGTCAAAGCACTGTAGTGTTCACGATCGGTGGAACGGGTAATTTGAACGGCGGCACACCCAACAGCCCGAGCAGTTCGACTCCTTATGATTACCGTTACACGTTCGTGGCCTCAGACACCAATAACGAAGGCAACCCCTCCCAGACAATGCTGACGGACAGCGCGGCCACTCAAGCTGGATTCGGTGGGGACGGGCTGTCTTATTCTGGCCAACCGGCGTCCGTTCTGTTCCAGGCCGTCAAAGTTTTGGTCTACGGTAGCAGCGACCCGCAAATTGGGACCATTAACATCTACCGGCGCGGCGGGTTACTTTACGACGCTTGGAGGCTTGTTGGGTCCTTGGCGAACCCGCCCATAACGTCGCCGCCCACACAGGTAGCGTTTATCGATAATGTCGCCGATGTGGACTTGGAGCCGAATCGGCTATTGGTTACGGACAACGATCCGCCAGTCCCAAGCGGCCCCCCTCAACCGATCACGGGAAATTTCTCCGCAGCGATTACCACGGCGCAACTAACCACAGGACCTAACCCTGGTTGGGTGACAGTCACCTTAGCTACGGGCTATGGGAGTTTAGTTGGGGTGACAGCCGGAACCCTGATGCACTTGTACTACGACAATCCTGAGGACGTTATCATCCAAAAGATAACAGGAGCGAATCAGTTCATCGCATTTTTTCAGCATACTCATTCGGCGTATCCGCAAGGCGCTTTCGAGATCGACACTATCTGTAACCAACCATGCTTCACGGTGATTCCGTACCAACAGTTCTTGGTCATCGCTGGAGATCCCAATAATCCGCACTACATTTACCGGACCAAAGGCGATCAGCCAGAAGCCGTTGCGGTCACTCCCGCCGATGGATCTGTAGCTGTGGTGGCGGCTGGAACACCGTCCAATCCTATTAAAGATCTCTGCGTGTTTCGCGGCCAGATTGTTTCGCTTAATCTTTACTCGCTCTTCGAGACGCTGATTCTCGACGGATCTCTGGTGCAGCCAGTTCAGGTTACCAATAGGGGTGTAGTCGGGCGCAGGGCATGGTGCCAGACGGATACCGAAATTTGGTTTCTGGCGGTTGACGGAGTGTATTCATGGGATGGAGGTAACCTCAGAAAGAGATCGGAGGCGATTGATAATATCTTCCACGGCGGCGGTCCAGTCGGCCTGGTGTCGATGGGTCAGACTGAAAATCAGTTCTTTCCAATAGATACCTCACGCTGGTCCCAATGTTTGATGGAATATGTCCGAGGAGAGGTCCATCTCCTGTACCCAGCGGTTGGGGGGTCTTATTTGCGCTTGATCTGTGAGCCAAGGTTTGGGGATAGGTGGAAGGAGTTTGTAAGTGTTGGATTCAATCTGGATTTTGTCGCTTACACGGAACCCGATACTGGCATGATGATCGAGTCAGTGACCGGGCTGGATAACGTATCGTTCGTGATGCACGACCAGGAAACCATCGTGCCAGTCACTGTTGTTCCTGGATTTCCGCCCACCGTCGCGTACTATAACTTCACTAGCGACTCATTTACGACCGATCCAACGACGCAGGGAGGCCCCATCGCATTCTCGGTCTCTCTGCCGTGGTTTGATTTCGGCTCTCCTGAATCACAGAAGGTACTACAGGAAGCCTTGCTTGATCTCGATGTCACCGGGAATACTGCAACCGCGACTCTAAGTATCGACATCCTGTTGAACTATTCCGATGTGGCAGTGAATACGATCACGGTGACTCTTCCCCTCAGCGACTACCAATCGGGCAGCACTGTTGGAAGAAAGTTAATTTCGCTTCTCCCCGGCATGGTTGCTGGAACTCCACCCACGGTTTATGGTCAGGAAGCGAGGGCCTTTTCGTATCGAATCTATGGTCAAGCTTATCCGGCCAGAATGACCTTCTATTCGCTGGTCATGAAGTATTACGACGTTGGCATCCAGACGACCAGCGGGGCTACTGATTGGATGAACCTTGGCTATAAGTACGACAAGCGGCTTTACCAAATGACGGTGGAGTTTGACGTTATTCGGGGAATTGACCAAACCATCGTCATGGACGTCCTCACGGGACGCGATTCTTTCCTGTACGGAGAAGCTGTCCAGTCGTTTACCCTCCTCACTGCCGACATCAGCGGAGCTGGTCGGACATTGAAGACGTTCCCGATAGCCGATGGAACCATTGTCAAGGAAGTTCGCCTGCGGCCCATTGCTCTTGGGGGTCCTGAGGGTGGGTTCACTCTCAATACGGCCTCCACGTTCTTCTTCCGCATCTTGAATGTGGACTTTGAAAAGGAGGATTACCCGCCCGACATTGTGTCCTATACCCCTTGGGAGGACGACGGATACGAGTACGACAAATACGCCAACCAGATTGACCTGGAAGTGAATACGAATAACTGGCCGGTCACCGTTAACGTCCAGGCAGACGGAGCGAATGTGATGATTGGTGGAAATCCCTGGACCTTCACTGTAACCACTACAGAAAAAGACCGGCGCAGAAACATCACCATACCCCCTGGACTGATCGGTAAAAAGTGGCGGTTATTTGTGGACACCACTCAAACCTCGATTGCCACTGACGGCGGGATGTTTCAATTGTTCAGCCATCGGTTCTCTTTCCAGAAGGCGGACAAGGCCGACGTGGTTCACTCTGGAGATTGGGATGATCTCGGGCATGGTTACGACAAGTATTTGAGGACAGTGACGGTCGAATGGGATCTGTCGCTTGCCGCTACGGGCACTAACGTAGTCCTGCAACTCGACATCATCAATGGAATCGGTGGTGGAACGCTGGTGTCCAACGTGGGACAGTTTACGCTGACTGGCGACAGAAGCAAGTGTACCTTCCCCATCGCTGTGGATACGATTGCCAAATTGATCCGTCTGTATCCAATCACAACCCCTCTGCCAATCGGTTTCAAGCAGTGGAAGTACACCTTCGACAAGACGGACTATCCTGCGGACATCATCTACTCAACCCCATGGAAGCCAGCACAGGGACCAGTCGAGGAAAACCCGACTTGGGTCTGGGTTGATATGGACACGGCTAACATCGCTTGTGCATGTCAGTTGGTAAACGAGACTGGAGATGTGTTCCCATTTACGCATACGGGAACGGTGGACAACCGCAAGAACTCTTACCCGATACCAGCAGACACGTTCGGTAAGATGTGGCGGCTTATTCTAACGCCGGGAACGAAGGGTAAAGCACAGGTGTTCGATTGGGGACTAGCAAGATGGACGCCGTTTACAGAGGGAACATCTCAAGCCCCTCCGACCCAGATATTGTGGTTACCGTGGCGTGACGCTGAAACCCCGGATGACAAGAACCCTACTTGGGTTTGGTTGGATGCGAACACGGGAGGGATCGCCGCGAATATCGTTCTTGAAAACGAGAATGGCTCGGTCTTCTCCTTCTCCCACACTGGTGTAGTTACAAGTCGAAAGGTCAATTACGCGCTTCCGGTGGACGTCTTCGGAAAGATGTGGAGACTGCTTGTTACGGCTGGTAGTGGAGGACTATCCCAAGTCTATAATTGGGGAGTTTCCCGTTGGGCACCATTCAACCAGGAGAACTCCCCAGATCCTCCTGACAGCATACTGTGTACGCCGTGGAACTCGTTCGGGTGGCCGTTCTTAAAGTTGGCGAGAAATCTAATTCTAACCGTAGACACAGAAGGAACTTTAGCCGGAGTCAATCTACAAACTGGCGAAGCTGGGACAGTCGCCACCTTCCCAGTGAACACCACCTATGACAACCGTAGGGTTGTGGTAGCCTGCCCATCGAATCTGAGTGGGACGCAGTGGCGATTAGTGATTATCCCGAATGGGGCCTTCAAACTCTGGGACTGGAGTCTCGATCACGTCAAAGAGCCAGCCGCCGTCACCCACTGGGATAGCTACGAGCAGACATGTGGCTGGAAGTTTTGGAAATTGGTCAAGCAGGGATGGTGGAAGTACCTGTGTCCGGCGCCGGTGACGCTGACGCTTATTTCTGACACTGGCACGTTTGAAGTAACACTTCCTGCCCACGCTACCCGTTCAGAGGAGAGATTCCTTCTCCCTAGCGTATGGGGGAGCGGGTTGAACAAGTCTAAGACTTACCGGGTCCAGTTGGACTCCTCATCGCCGTTTATGTTTTTTGCGGAAGGGAGCGGCTTGGAACTTCTATACTTGGGATCTGACCGGCACGCGGTTTACAAACAAATCACCTTCAGCGAAATGATGACTCTCGGGGAAGGCGGCGGCTGATGAACGTCCCCTTCGGTTGTACTCAATCCGACTTCACTGGAGCCTGCACCCGCTTCAATACACTCATTCAAAGAATCTGTGAACAGATAGTCACCGATGACGGGGTAGTGTATTCGGACATTTACGCCAACCGGGTCAATTACCCGGCAGCCAAATACCCGAAAAGCATCTTCGTGGCTACCGATCAGAATGTAGCCTACCAATCGCAGATGATAAGCGGTGCATCTCAGTGGGCCTATGTCGCGGGGATCATCTACGGCACGACTTCGGGGAGTGGAAATCTGATATCGAGTGATGCGGGAGTCTTGCTATTGACCAGCACGACCCCGGTCAAGTTATACCGATGGAGCGGATCGGCATGGCAGGATGTGACCCCTTCATCGGGAGCGGGTATCTCAACAAGTGGTCCTTTTACGTTGATCGACACCCATGCCAACCGCCTAGCCCATTATCCGGCATCCAAGTATCCGGCCGGGACACAATTCTTCGAAAGCAATTCCACATTCAGCGACCGGCAAGTAACCTACGTCGTCCAAAAAATCTCGGGGACAAATGTGTGGGTTTACCAAAGCGGTGTGTTTACGTCTTCCTACGCGAATATGCCCACAGACTTGTCGAGCAGCGATGCGGGATTTCGTTTCAGCGATCAGACTTACATGCACGAATGGCTTTGGAGCGGCACTGCTTGGGGTAATGCGCCGGGAGATCCCGGTTCCCAGTTCATCGTGATGGCGGCGGCGGCTCCCCCAGGCGGGGTATGGTACCCGTGCGATGGGGCTGCACATACTTGCACCACGGCAACTGGGGGAACGACTAGCGTTACTCCGCCCAACTATAACGGAACCGTAGCGGCCATCTTCGGCGGAGGTTACGGCGAAACAGTTAACCCCGCTACGAGCCCAACACTGGAAGTACCGGCAAGCGCCAGCACTATCAGCGAAAGCGGCGCGGACGTTGCCGTGAGTACAGGGACCGGAAATCAGGTCACGCTGAAGACGCACACCCATAACGTGACGGTTTCACAGGCGCTCATCAATCCGCCAACTGTGGCAAACGGTGGGTTACCGGCGTACTTCACCTGTTCGTTTTGGTTGAGGGCTTAGATTGTGTTTTTAACGACATAAGACTAAAGTTGAAAGTGATGGCTACCGCTACCAGCGTACTCCAGATAAAAGCGCACCCAGAGGTGTTCGTAGCCAGCGACATTTCTCAGAGTTTGATGGCCAGAGCCTATATTCAGATGGAGGCCGATAACCTTCTGGAGACAGTCTTCTTCAGCCACGTCCCCACTCTCAAAGAGTTCATCGGGTGGCTTGAAGCCAAGGACAACCGCTATCTCGGCTGTTTTATCCGCAACGATGCCCATGAAGCACGCTTGGCCGGTCTCGCGTGGCTCTGGAGCATCCGGGGAGGTTCTGGAGGACGGAAAGCCGATTGCGGGTTCGTAATATTCAGGGAATACATGCACCACCGGATTCCTTTGCGGTTGATCGAGAAGACCCTTGAGTATTCGTTTGAAACGGAAAACCTTGATATCCTGTACGGCTTGAGCCTCGCTGACAACCGGGCCACCCTGATTTTTGGGAGACGGCTCGGCTTCACTTTTTTACCCCCTCTGCCAAAGTTCGCATCGTACCATGGAGTTCCTGCCGACGCCGTCATGTCCTACCTGACTAGGGAGGACTGGCGAGTACAACGTGGGACTGGGGGTTAAAGCATGACCAATTCGCAATGGAGGCGATTCGGGTACGTCTCCCGTCTCAGCCTAATCACCCGCGGTGGGCCTTCCACGCAGCCGGTGACCAACACAGCCAACCAGGAGACAGCCGTCGCCACAGCGGAAACCCCGCAAGCCATGGCCAATCAGACCGAAGCCCTAGAACTTCAACAGCCGCTCATCGCTCAGCAGACGGCTTTAGCCTCAGGTGATCGTTCAGCGGCTCTAGCGGCGGCGATGCCCACTATTTCCACTATCACCAGCGGGTTTAACGCTTCGCAAGAACAAATCATGAATAACATCCCGCCAGGACCGGCAAGGGATGCGGCGTTGGCAAATCTCCAGACTCAACGGGCAACGACGACGGCGAATACCGAAGCCGGGATGATTAACCAGGCCCCAACCACTCTGGCAAACATCGGGTCTGGCGTAGGGGCATTCGGACTTCAACAATTAGGCGCAGCGTTGAGTGGCTACAGCGGGGCTTCGCAGAGCGAACAGGCCGTTATGAATGTGCAGGAGCAGCAGCAGGCCGCGAAGCTTGGGGTTATTGGTGAAGGGTTGGGCGGTCTGGGAACCGCAGCCGGGGGAGCGTTCTCGAACCCAAACTTTAAGTTCTGAGGGTTAAATATGCTTCCAGTGTTCACGTCTGACGATTTGGCCAATAGTCGATCGAGTAACGCCGAACATTCTCCCAATAGTCGGCTGACTCCATCTCCCGCTCGCCCAGAGTTCCCTGATTTTCAACACCCTAGGAGCGGTGAGCTTAGCCATTGCATCCCATTCGCCGCGAGTTCCTCTGCCTTTGTTGGCCATGTCTTCGTGGTTGGTGTGGTGCGTTCCTTTAAACAGATGTTTTCCATTACAGCATGGTGGGTTGTCGCAAGTATGGCACACCAGAAACGGGTACGGATCTTCGCCATAGTGAAGGAAATATGCGATGCGGTTCGCCAGCAATTTGCGCTCGATGTCGTTTCTATAGATAACGACCTGCCCGTATCCCTTGTTGTTCTTTTTGCCCCTGTAGGGCCAGCATTCATCTGGTCCCCCGACTTCGATGAGCGAGCGGAATTTATCGATGTAGCGTTGGGGGATTTCAGGAAGTGGTTTACACTTGGTCTTGGGCATCTGATCCCTCCAGTGGATCGGGTGTTCAGGGCCATGAGAACGTCAACAGCGTTCCCGTGGCCCAACTTGTATTGTAGCACCGAAGAGGCCCTTTATGGCTGACAACAACCAGTCTGTTTTCTCTCCTCCTGATCCGAATTTTTACGCTGGGCCGTTCTCAAACTGGCTACAACCGCAACCTCAACAGCCAATTCAGGCACCACAAGCCTATCCCGGTAAGGCTGCGGGCATCGCTTACGGAATCGAGAAATTCCTTGAAGGCGTAACGAAAGGCCGCAAGGCCAAATACGCCCAACAAGAAGATGAGAAATTCAAGCGGCAACAGGGATTCGTGAGCCAGGTCAATATGATGCTCAAGGACCCTGAGTTGAGCGAAGAGGCCAAAAATAAGATCCGGCAGCAGTTCTTTCAAGAGCAAGGGTACGCCATCAAGGAAGTACTCCCAAAGGGATCAGGGAAAGACAAGAGCGCGGGGAAGGGGAAGGATGACACGCAGAAGAACCAGCATGGGCTGGTAATTCATGCCTTGCACGACTTAGCGGAAGGTCTGACGGGCGGCAAGATGCCCAAAGGCGGACCCGATCCTGGAAAAACAGGAGACATACTTCAGGCCACCTATTACAATCCCGATGGCAGCGTGAAACCGGAGTTCTCGAAGACTAAGGCGCTCTCGACAATTACGCAGCAGTACCAAGACGCAACCAAAGGAGTCTCCAACCTAGAAGAAGCCTATGGGGCTACTAAGGGATTGCATGATAAGGTCGTTCAGATCTTTGGCGGCGATCAAAAACAAGCTGCCGAATGGGAATCCAGGCAGTTGGCGCAGTATCCACCGCTTCCGGCCGACCCAATGAAGCGTTTGGAGCAAAAGATTATTGACGAACAAGAGGCGGCTCGGAGAGGGAGTCATCCCGCAGGCCCCCCGTCCCTCGTAGCGCGGCGACAGCCGGTCGCCAACGCTAATTTCAGCCCGATGTATCAGGGCGGAGCCTCCCGTCCCCAGCAGCCTCCTGAGCCTGTTACAACCGGGCAAGTACCAGGGAGCCCACGGTCGCTGCGGGACGTAGCTATTGACGAGATGTACGGAAAACGTGAACGTGTGAACCTGTCTAACCCACAGGACCCAACGCAACAAGTGGCAGCGGAATATGACCCACGACTGGATACGATGGTTGACCCAATGACCAAACTGCCGCTTCCTGCTGACATGCAAGGTTGGCTCAAGGAAACCGGGGTGTATCATCCACCTCGTAATCCACTAGAAAAGATCGGAGTCGTTAAGGGCGCAAAGGGTGAAAATAAATATCAGATGTACGACCCGAATACTAAACAATACATCTTGACTCCTGGAGAGGCGTATGAACGAAGCGCATCGTCAGAGATTGCCGACTTACGCCAGGACGAGAATTTTTTTAACCGTGAGCAGTCGATTTACGGGCGATATGCGAACGAGGTAGAAAGAATCAACTCTCGACACGACAGCGAAGCTACCAGGATTTCCCTTTCCATGGCTCCCCCAAGTGATCGGGCGGCGGCTGACAAACTCAATAACGAAGCCGAGCAAAAGCAACTGAAACAAGCTGAAACAGATCGCGATCATATGCTTGACGTCCTCTACAACCAGCACAAGAAACAACGGGCCAAGGGGGATTCGTCAAGCGGGTTCACTAGCGAAGACGTAGATCGTCTGCCTGGGGGATAAAAGGTGGCAGACCAACTCCCTGACATTTTCGAGCAGAAACCACCGAGCCTTCCGCCGAGCCCTCCTCCTCGTTCGTCTGCCGAAAACAAGACAGTTACTCCATCGTTGCCGGATATCTTCGAATCGGCACCCAAACAAGAAGCCGCACCGCAACCCAACGCCCCAAAGGGGAACATAGCGACGACATCTCTATTAAAGTACTTTGGGAAAGGAACAACGGTCACAGAAGCCTACGACAAGCTGGCAAAAACCATACTCCCTCGTTCCATCCAGAGATCCAAGGGTGCTGACTGGATGTCTCGCTTTGCTGTCGAACTCGGCAAGGCCCCTCCTGAGGTTGTGGATTTCGTCACCTCTCCGGTGGGCTTGGCCCTGACGGCAGCGCATTTATTCCCTGCTACTGCGCCGGTAGCTGGTATTGTAGACCTCGGAATTGGTTTCGGGGGGTTGATGCAGGCCGCCCCTAAATCAACCAAGGCTTTCAAGAGTGGCTCGCCTGAGGATTGGGCCGATGCGATTGCTGATATTGTCACGTCGCTAGGAGCGGCTAAGGCGGGGGCTAAAACCCTAGTCGCTAGGACCGCTGGGTATCGCCTCGTTCCCTTAGAGGAAAGATCGGCCCTGCGGAAGCAGATCGCTCAGGCTCCCGACGAAGCTAAGATTCCGATGCTCGAAAAAGCCAAAGCTGAAGCGCCGTCAAAGGGACTCCAAAAACTTTACGAACACCAAGGTGCCAGGGACATAGCGGATGTATTCGACGTGCCGAAACCTAAGCTTTTGCAAATATCGGCTGACATTGTCGCTGACAGAGCAGCCTTTAAAGCCATAAGAAACTTTGACATCAACAGCTTCCTCTACGATTTTAAAGCAGAGGTTCCAGTTGCCGATAGGGATATTCGAAAGTTAGGATACGTCATACAGGGCGATGCAACAGCAGATGAAGTCGGCCTTTCAAAGGAAGCGCGGCAATGGTTGCCAGAACTTCGTAAGTGGACTAAAGAGCAGGACGATTTACTGCGCGCCGCGTGGGGAGACTCAGTGTCTCTCCAGGAATCCGAGGCGTATCTGACCCAGATGTGGGACTTTAAGGGACGCGACCCCGCATTTCGCGCCGGGGTGTCTCGCACGCTGATGCACGACCCCTATCTTAAGGAGCGTAAGATTCCAGGGTACAAAACAGGAATCGAGGAGTACGGGTTAAAACCTAAATATACCGACGTCGCAGATGTCTTAAAACTTCGTGCGGATACCGCAACTCAGGTGATTGCGAACGTTAGGATGGCGAATTGGCTCCGTAGCATGGGAACAATTGTCACTGAAACGGAAGCAAAGGACCTTGGCCTAAATGGATGGAAGCGGGCAACGGATGCCGAGGCTCTTTACCGCGTGACTTACGCTGGCACTACCACCAAAGAACACATGCCGTACTTTGAGCGCCGTCCCGTTTATGTCCACCCAGACTTCGACATGGCAGTAAACTCTGTATTCGGTCACGGCCTACCGACAATAGGAGAATCCGGTAAGACGACCCTGTTCGGAGCCCTGGACACGATGCGAGCCCTCGGAAAGCGAGCGATATTCACTTTCTCGATGTTCCACTACAACACGCTGAGTGAACAGGGTCGGGCGATCTACGCTCTCCGTAAGCCGCTGCCGGGGATCGGCAAGACGCCAAAAGGAGTTCGTGCTGGAGATGCCTTGCGGCAAACCTTTTTATTTAATCCGCACTTCTTTAGTGGGGTGAAGTCTGGCGTCTACGAAGCCATTGGTCGATCAGGTGATCGCCCCCCAGTGATGCGCATGGACCCTTCAATTGTGCGCGAGGCATTAGGGCGTGGCCTTAACCTGAACAGCGAAGAACGTGAGGGATGGCTGATTGACCGGCTGAGAGACATGACGGCCAGTAATAACATTTTTGCCAAGGTCTCCGGTGGTCCTGTCAGAACGATGGCATCGTTGATGTCCTCATGGGATAGCGCTCTTTGGGACTACTATCACCAAGGAACGATGCTGGATGCTTATGAAACCATCATGGCCGATGAACTCCCAAAGTTAGGCAAGGATGCAACACCAGAACGAATCGACGACCTGGGGCGCACCGTTGCCAATCATGTAAATAACGCCTACGGGGCCGTCAGTTGGGAGAAAATGCTCATTAGTCCACGGGCGAGACAGGCGTTGAACTTCCTTATGCTTGCTCCTGGCTGGTCAGTATCGAGGCTTCGCGTGCTAACCAGTGGGTTCGAGAACGAAGCGGCTTCTCGAATTACAAGCAAATACGTGACGGGAGCGGCATTATCCTGGTTTCTGACGACGCAAGCACTCAACTACGCCTTAAGTGGATATTTTAAAACGGAAGATCGCAGCGGTAAAAAAGGAGCACATTTTTCTTGGGACAACCCAGGCCCCCCCGCTCGTGTAGGAGATCAATACCTCGACAGTCTCACCACAAATGCCTTTAATGTATCTGTCGGTTATAATCCAGATGGCTCGCAGCGTTATCTCGAATTAGGCAAGGGGTTTCGTGAGCCAATGGGTTGGCTGATGTCGCCAATTGAGACACTGGGTAACAAGTTATCCCTGCCGCTTCGCTGGAGTATCGTACAACTTGGTTATCACGAACCGGGCAGCGGTTTCGAAGAAATCAACCCACGAGCAAGCGGCGGAGAACAGGCCACACAGCGTCTCTATGCGAGCGCGGAGGCATTGGGAATCCCTTTGGTTGCTCGTGGAGTAATCCAGAAGGGAGCCCACAAGTTGTTCCCTGAAACCATTGCGGCCCCCACGGCCAGTTCCCAGTTATTCGGCTTCCCGACACGTAGGGGGATGAGTCTGACTACCGCCATTAAGGAATACGGCAACGCTGCCGACCTAAATAACTGGGATATGGCCTCGGAAGTGTTGGCAGCGGCTGCGATAAATAAGGTTGATCCGCGCTCGGTGATTCGGGGATACCGTTCGGATAAACGAAAAAAGCAGAGGCAAGTTGCTGGCTCTCAAGTTGAATACGATGCCTTTGGGAATGTGGTGAAGAAATGACCCCTCAGCCCCAGAAACCTCGCGAAGTCACCGCAGAAGAGTTCGCGACTAAGATGAAACAGGCTGTGACATCGGGTGACCCGAAGTACGACGTCTACCGGCAGGCCACCAAGCAGATGCTTAAGGAGACTCCGGGTAAAATAACCCCACAACAATGGGCCCAGTACATGCAAGGGCACGTTCCTGGGTTTAACAACCTGTACAGTATCAAGGGCCTTGAGCCGTCAGACGGTGCCCCGAAATCCGCCAACGGTAAGCCTGAGAGTCCGCCTGAACCATCCGGCAAAGCACATTTTCCCTCCTTGTCCGAGGTAGGCACGGCAATCAAGAACCAGTTGACCGGCGGTTCCGTACTCCCAGGGCTGGCGTTTCTGCCGTCTGAGGTAGTACAGGGAGTCGTCAAGCCTGCTGTTGAGAAAGGTGCCGCTTGGGCTGCCCAGGAAATCCCTAAAGTAGCTGGAGCGCCTAAGAATGTTCAGGAGTTCTCGGCGGGGTTAGGTGAAGGACTGGCCGACACCGGACTCAGTATGACATCTCCGCTCAACGCAGCCTTTCTTATTGGGTCGATACTGCTACCGGAATCCAAACTCGCCAATTTTCCGCGAGCGGCCAAAGCCATAAACGTTCTAGGTAAAATGATAAAAACTGGCTTTATCGGCGCACAGAGTTATGACTTTATTCAGTCTTTTCCAGAGGCGGCAGATGCGCTCCAATCTGGTAATTACCGTGAAGTCGGAAAGCAGGCCGCTCGCGCTTTAGGTGACATAGCCCTAATTGCAGCAGCGACCAAAGGCGGTAAGGCCGGTAAGCCTCCAGTCGAAGCGAAGCCCACCGTGGAAACTCCGAAGGGGCCAGAAGGTCCTGTTGGTCCGCCCGCCCCACCCCCTCCAGAGGCCAAGACTGAATCTCCCAAGCTGTCACCCGCCCAAACCGCCTGGGACAAAGTCGCCAACGCCACCGAAGCGGAAAAGCAACGACTTCTTGATGACGCCCTGAAGAAGTTTGAAGCTCGACAAGCCAAGACCCCAGCAGCGGGAAAGCCTTTAGCGAAGCCACCTGAGCGAGTACAGGAGACCAAACCACCCGCCAAGCCATCCCCGAAGTCTATTCCTACCCCGGTTTCCCAGGAAACCCCCGCTGCTGGCCCACAGAAGCCCGCCACTGCTTCGACTGCGGCCCCGCCACCTGAGCCCACCCCGGAATCCATAGGCCGTTCTCAGGTTTCTGGAGTGCGTAGGGAGGCCATGGCAAGCCAAGGGAAAGAGCCTGTCTTGCCAGTCCCGAGTCCCGAGAAAATGGGTGTGCTGGAAAATCCTCCACACAAGCAGAATGTGGTGGAAATGCCAAAAACGGGGGAACCCGCAGGGAAGCCCTCCCTTCCTCCTGAACCCGTTGTCGCAAAGGAATCCCCCGAGGACAAGATTGCGGCTAACAATAAGCGGATCGCGGAACTGGAAGCGAAATTAAAGGCAGGAGAAAAGCCTTCCCCACCACCTGAAGTACAACGTGGGACTCCAAAAGGACGTGAAAAGGATTCGGGAGCGCTAGCCAATCTTCCGCCCGAATCGGCGACCGCCCCTCCGAAAACTGAGGGGGCGCAGAAGGGCTCCAGCGCTCCCGAGACGTCAGAACAACAGGAACTACATCAAGCCGTGCGATCTATATTCGAGAAGGCCACCGAAGTAAACCTTGAGGGCATACGACTGACAGCCAAAGACGCCAGCGGGAAAACGATCAGTGCCCTCGAATACGATTCAGACCAAGCCCCAGCGAATGTCTCTAAAATGCTTTCTCGATACGGCGGCAAGATCAAGAGCATTGAAGTAGAACCACTCGGGCGCAATAAGGCCGGAATTCGGAAGTGGACCAAGTTTTTGAACGGCACCGTAATCCAAAATCCGCCCCTAACAGGTCACAATTAGGAGGATATTATGCCCTGGAAACCAAGTGATGCCAAGCGCCACACGAAAAAAGCGAAAAGCCGAAAGGCCCAGAGACAATGGAGCCACGTTTCGAACAGCATGTTGGAACGCGGGTACTCAGAGGGTGCCGCCATAAGAGCGGCTAACTCTGTGGTGAAGAAACGGAAGGCAAAGCGGGGTCGGAGTCGGAGATGAACTCCATCTCGCACTGCTGATTGTTATCCTGAGTGATTCTGGGTGCGCTTGCCCAACACAACTTTCCTGCCCTGTCGTAGCACAAGGTCATCCCACATTGTAAATGTAAGAGGTGGTCGAATCTTCCCAGCTTGCGGAAACGGTAGGCTTTCCTTAAGATGCTAGCCTGTCGGCGTGAGGCGTCCCGCAGTAGTTGGCGGACCTCCAGATTAGCTAACTTGTCTCGGATGTGCTCAATGTGGGACACGGGGCTCTCTCGGTATCAGTGTCACCTCAACTTCATCGTACTCCCCACGTTCAGCCGGGTGAACCGTCCACAGACCATTACACCTTGTGATCGAATCGTTGACCAGCACACCATATTTCTGTAGGATATCGAGTACTGTGACCATGATCCCATCGCGGTCAGCGTGACCGTTGGTATACCGGAAGGTCCAGATCATGTCAGGGCTTTCCAATCGCAAGTCTCTAACTTCAGCGGGCACCTGAAGCTCCATACGCTCGACTAAGGCGCGAGTCTTCTTGTCGAGGTAGATTCCTCTACCGTTTTTGCCGGGACGCCAGAAGTTCTTTTTCGATGCGAACCCCAAGAATCTAATTGTTATGGGTTCTGTGGGTACATCCTGCATAGCGCCTCCGTGTGCCGTTCAGGAACCACGAACATATGCTCGCCGATCTCAATCAGAACATAGCCAGCGTAATCCGTTTTGGCCACCATAGCCATTCCTAACTTGCGAGCCGTCACAGGGAGGGTGCGCGCGGTCATCTTCCAGGGAAACCGTCCGCGCGCTACATCCCAGTTCTTTTCGTCCACCATGAGGTAGGTGTCTTCCCCCGCTTGGATGACCCGCGAGTAGGTTATCTCGCATTCCAAGGTGGCCATCCCAATCTGCTCACCTTCTTCGTTATACAGAGGCCGGGTTTCTTTATTGTGGGCTGATTTGGACGCTAGGTTAATCGGTACAACGTGGGACTCGTCGCTCACTGCACCCTCCCTGTCTCAATCAACGGTCTAGGGACCGCGATTGCAATCACAATATCAGGTCCGCAAACCTCAAACGCAACCATCCGGTTGTCGCTCAGGTAAAGCTCTACCCGGTCATGGCGAGCGGCAAGGCCGATGACCTCTTTCCCGATAACATAGGCGTTCAGGTCAAAACGCAACCTTTCCTCATCCCGGCTTACGTCGAAGTCTCCTGCCATGACTTAAACCTCTCCCACCAGTATGCCGCAACATCGTAACGGTTGAACTCGTAGAAATTCTGGAACAGGGGCCAATTGATACGGTGCATTTCGTCGTGGTGGATGCGACACAGAGGGACGGCCTCTTTGTCGGGCCCTTTTGACCCCATGCCGTTTACGGAACCGTGAGCAGGGTCGCAGGAACCCAGTCCCGCACGTCTTTTCCCGGTCTTAAGACACGCTATGCAAAGTCCTTCACGACGAAGAAACGCCAAGTACGCTGGGTTCCTCCACTCCTGCTCTGGTATCCCTGGAGGCCCGCGCCGTGGCTTCAGCCTACGCTGGGTTTTCATGAAACTCCTTTGCGCGAGAAACCGCTGGCTTCAGCCATGCGGAGGGATAGCGCGGCGACCGCATTGGTCGCCTGCTTCTCGCTTTGTTTTGGTTGACAGCTATCGAATGGCAGAGTATAATAGGAACTGTGAGCGTTGAACGTTACCGGCATCTTCGGGGCAGTGTTTCGACGCTGACGTATCACTTCGTTTGGTGCCCAAAATATCGGCGTAAAGTTCTCGTGGGCGAGGTTGAAGTCGCCCTCCGGTCGCTGATTGTGGCAAAGGCGGCGGAACTCTACTGTGAGATCGTCGCTCTTGAGGTGAGGCCTGACCATGTTCACCTGTTCCTGAAGGCTCCCCCGACGCACGCACCTCAGCACATCGCCAACCAGATCAAGGGCTACACGTCGCACGAATTGCGGGAGAAGTTCCCGGCCCTGAAGTCGCGGCTGCCTTCGATGTGGAGCAGGAGCTATTACGTAGGCAGCGCGGGCGCTGTGTCCACCGCGACCATTCAGAAATACATCGAGCGGCAGAAGGAATCCTGAGTGAACCTGACGGCCCAACTCAAACTCGAACCTACTGCCGAGCAGGGCGCGGTGCTGAGCCGCACGTTGGCCGCCTGCAATGCCGCCTGCAACTACATAAGCGGTGTGGCGTGGGAATCGAAGACGTTCCGGCAGTTCGACCTTCACCGACTCTGCTATCGGGAGGCCCGGAATCTCTTCGGTGTCTCCGCACAAGCGGCGGTTCGCTGTATTTCCAAAGTAGCCGACGCCTACAAGTTGGACCGCAAGGCGAAGCGCACGTTTCGCGCCATGGGTTCGGCGGCTTACGACCAGCGCATCCTGTCCTACGACCTGGAGGCCTCTACTATCTCGATATGGTCTCTCGATGGCCGCTTGAAAATCCCTTTCGTCTGCGGCGAGCATCAACGGACCATGCTGGCAAATCGTAAAGGCGAGACCGATTTGGCCCACGTCCGCGGCAAGTGGTACGTCTTGGCAAACTGCTCGGCTCCGAATCCGAAGATGGCGCAGCCCGATGGTTTCTTGGGTGTCGATCTCGGGGTAGCGCAGATCGCCGCCGATTCGGATGGCAACCTGTACAGCGGGAGCGAGATCAAATCGGTTCGGCACCGCCAGCGCAGGCTTCGCGCCAAACTGCAAGCCAGGCGGACCCGCTCGGCCAAGCGGCGGTTGCAGAAACTGTCCGGCAAAGAACGCCGCTTTGCCAAGCACGTCAACCATGTTATTTCTAAGCAGATCGTTGCCGCCGCAGAACGCACCGGGCGCGGGATCGCCGTCGAGGAATTGACGGGGATACGCGAACGGATAAGGGCTACACGGCGGCAACGGGGAGTTCTGCACAGTTGGGCCTTCGCTCAGTTGCGGGCGTTCCTGGAGTACAAGGCGAAACGGGCGGGTGTTTGCCTGGTCGCCGTGAATCCCAGGAACAGCAGCCGGGAGTGTTCCCTTTGCGGGCACACCGACAAGGGCAACCGCCCCAACCAATCGACATTCCGTTGCGCTACATGCGGTTTCGCGGCGCACGCGGATACCAACGCTGCCAGGGTAATAGCTGGCAGGGCCACTGTAAGCGGGCCGAACGTAGCGAGTTGTGCTGCTGTTTAGCATGGCTTAGTTACAAAGCCGCCGGCTTCAGCCGCGCGGTTGCTTACGACTGTGTGACCGAATGACGACCAGAGGGGCTATAGCACACCCCTGCTGAAACTCCGCGAACGTCGTCACGCCTCGACTCCCTCGGCCTCCTCGGCGTCAGCTGTGCGTTTCTCGTCGGCCTCTTCGGCTGCTTTACGCTCATCGAGGATCTTCTGCCCCCGGTTGAACCATTCTGCCGAACACTCCGCGATCATCGCGTCATGGATGTCCGCTGGGCTCTCGCTGCCAACCGCCGCATGGACGCGGGGATCGTCGTACCATTTCTTTGCGTCCTTGAGTTGGCGCTTGTTGCAGGCGAACTTGAAATGCGCCCCTTGGGCCTCACCCTTCGCGAAGTAGCCCTTTTCCTCGCAATACTCTTCGAGTTCCTCTTCCGTTAGTTCGGAGGCTTTGGCCAGCAAGGCTTTGGCCCACTTCTCTTTCTCGTCGCCCTTCGGGACGGCCTGGTTGAGCAACCGGAAGTTACGTCGCCCGATGGCCTCGAACTGGCTGATGGTCAACCCTTCCCAGCGGCACATCTGGATGGACTCAAAACAGGTTGTCCGGCTGACCCCGTACTTCTCGTAAATCTCCGACTTCAGGAAGGCTTCAAAGGACTCGTGCCCCTCGATGATGGTCGGCGTGTTTTTGGCGATCACTAACAGCCGCCCCAGAACGGGCATCATGACTTGTTCCTGCATTTGCGCCCGAATCAGGACGCGGCAGACGAGGCTGGTGTTGGACTTCCACTGCTTGGGATCGATTTCGGCGGGTACTACAACGTCGATTACCGCCCCCGGCTTCGTCATGGCGGTAATCATCTGCTGTTCTTCGTCGGTTAATTTCTTCTTGGCAATTGCTAAAGCCGTACTTGGCATTGGGAAAAGCTCCTTGTGGTTGATGGGGAAAACTTCATTCGCTTATGACGATAACGCGAGTCAAGGGCAAAGTCAAGATTTTTGTTGGGGGCGGCCACCGCACCAGCAGATCATGCGTCCTCCTCTTGGTATTCATCCGGTGGTGGCCCGTTGTCAATGAACTTTGTGTACCTAGACCGGAACTCCAGATGACACGTTCCGGCTTCTCCCATGCGGGTCAACCCAACAATTGCTTCGGCTTTCCCGCGTAAGGCCGAATCTCCCGGTTTGAACATTTCAGGCCGGTGAATCATGATGACCGCGTAAGCGTCAAAGGCGATCTGCCCCGATTGTTTCAGGTCATTGTATGTAGGCCTCTCGCATTGTTTTTTGCGGTCAGGCTTGGCTAGTGACGATACTACCAGCCCAATTACCCCATACTTTCGGCAGACCCTTCGGCACACGCTACTCGCATAGGTCACCGCTTCGGTGGCGTTGTAGAACTTCAAGTGCTTATCGGCGTGAGTATCCAGGATTTGCAGATAGTCCAAAGCGAACCATTCAATTTTCTTCTCCTGGACCGCCCTGGCGACTCGTTGCTCAAAATCAGAAATCATGAGGTCCGGCGTCTCATCTACAAAGAGCAGCTTGTTATTACTTAATTCCTCGATAGTCGCCACTGCGGTGTTGATGTTCTTTCTCTGGTCCCGGTCAAGTTCGTTCTTGACGTACATTCGCAAAGGGACCTCCGCGATCGAGCATAGCGCTCTGGCCACCCACTGTTTCTCGGACATCTCAACCGAGAAGACCACGCCGGGATGGCCCGAGGATGCCAAGTTGATGCCGATATTCTCAACCAGACTGGATTTGCCGGACTTGGGGACCCCGGCGAAAACGTAATACCCTCCCTTCTGGAGGCCCATGATCCTCTCGTCCAGTTGTGGGAACCCAGTAGAGAGCCCCATCTTGATGCCTTCAGACAAGAACCCTGTGACTCCACCAGGATGGGCCTGCATGATTTCCAGCGGCGTTCTCGATGGCGGCTCAGGATCGTAGGCCATCTGCATTTTGGAAACGTAGGAGCCAAGACCATGCAGCAATCTCGATGGGGGCTCCGTCTCCGCGCTGGCCTGGGTCATGAGCTTTTGGCCGACGCTCAGCAATTTTCGGAGGGCGGACTTCTCCCGTAAAGTGTTAATGTATGCACCGATATTTGGAAGTTGGGGGAGACCGTCATCTAGTGAGACGAGGTAACTTAGCCCGCCGATGGACTCAAGTTCACCAAAAGCCGAGAGTCTCTCAGCAACAGTAACGCGGTCGATCTCTTGGCCCGCTTCTTTCAATTCGAGTATTCGGCGAAGAATCCTGCGGTTGGACTCCAGATGAAACAGTTCTGGGGATAAAGTGTGTTTCGCAAGATGGGATGGGTCCAGGAGAACAGAGCCAAGAACAAATCGCTCACTATCCGGGCTGCTCGGAATCCTTAGATTGGGGATGCCCACCGACCTCAATCCTCCACCGCGTTTTCAAGATCCAAGGCCGATTTGCCGTCTAATGGGCTCACAATCCCCTTATCGTAAACCCGCCTGAATTGGATTGGGGTTGGGAAGAAGGTGTACGTTGAACCGACTTCTTTGATGAGCCACTCCAGTGGATTGAACCAGCCGCGATGCTTCAAGCCATCGGGCTCATCCGGCTCTTTTACGTCGTTCACATCCTGTGTTTCGCAAAACCGGGCGATCAACTCGGCAACGAATGCCAACTGGTCGGGGTCCTCGGGGAATCTCGGCATGAACCGAAGTTTCCGTAGGGCCGTTGCGACATCCTCGGTTCGTTTATCCAGGGGTTTGGTCTTCTCGCGGCGTTCCAGTCTCACGGCGCTTACCTCGTATGATCCTTAGGGCCTCATCGACTACCGCGTTCGGGTCGTGTCCCACGTGGGACTTTCCGTTCGGCCTTTGGATCAAAGTATCGTAGGTCCCGTTCAGTACCTTCCACCAATTCTTGCGCTCTTTGATAATCCAGTGAAACGTCGATAAAAACTGCGCTTTTGGATTCTCTGATTGCAGGATGGCCTCGATCTTCCCGCAAATTTTCTCCCATGAAGGTCCGAAATCTTCATAGGAACGGCATCTGTTAAGAAATTCCCCTTCCTCCATGTTCCAATCAAACAACTCGACTTTAGTGCCGTGCTCTACGATCCGATTCCACGTTTTGGCCTCGTCAGGAAATGCCGTTTCCTGCGCATTACAGACCGCTGGCTGCTTCGGTGGGGTCGGGGTGGTAGTTTGGGGTGTCCTGACCTTGGATCGCCCGTTATTACGCGATGTGTCCTGTGTCTTAAGGAATGCGTATAGCGGCCATCTGTGCTCACGAAGCCAAGGAGACTCAGAATGAAGATATTTGACCAGCGACTGGCGAAATTCCTCAGGCCCAACGTTGGATTCGGCTGAATGTAACTGTTCCCGTAAGGAAGCCGACGCCTTGGATCTTAGATTGTCGATTTTCGCCGCCCTGTTTTCTCGGGAGTACGCATTTTTGACGAAGTCCTCTACGGGGTCAGAGAGGTCTACCGGATCAAGAAGTTCCAGAGTGGTTGTCTTGCTATTTTCTTTACTTGTTTCTTTAGACTCCTTATTAACATCCCTCACTGGTTGAGGTATTGAATCCCTCACTGGTTGAGGTATTGAATCCCTCACTGGTTGAGGTATTGAATCCCTCACTGGTTGAGGTATTGAATCTACCTGTGAAGTATTGGCAACACCGCACTCAGTGAGGTGTTGGTCATCATCCTCAATGCCTAGGTAGTACTCGGTAGCTCTGGGTCGCATCCCGTCCCCCATAAATCTCTTTTCCGCCACAATAAAACCAGAATCCTCAAGTGATCTAACTGATTCCAGAACGCCGTTTTCCGATAGTCCGGTGCCAGAGCGGATCGCGGATAAACTCATCGCATGGCAATCGCGATGGAAACCGAGAGTCTTTCGGGAAATAAGCAAGAGAACTTTCAGTTGAGCGCCCGTGAGAGAAGGCATTAGATCATCCAAGATTTCATTTGGGATCTGTGTGTACCCTGGTTTCTTGAATCTAGGCATACAAATCTCAGTTAGGATCTAAATTCTCCGGCGGGTTAAATCGCTCGCCTATTTTGGGCACACTGATCCTCTACTTTCTTCCGCCCCTACTAAAGACGCTGTTGACTTTCGTCTAGCCCTCAAAACAAACGAGGGAGCCGGGCGTGGTTTTCAGGCTAGACTGAGGATTAGCCCGAACTCCCTGCCCGTTTGTCTTTGCCGCGATCACGTTCTCTGGCCGGAGAAACGTGAACAGTTTGACGGTAGCCCCATCTTTTCTTTATGTCAATAGCCGTTTTTGGTGTACACTCAAAAGTGTGGGTCACCCATGGACGACCAATTGTTCTGGAAAGCCGGGTTCGATGCCGAGGAAGTCATAATCCTCAAAGAGCAAATTCTCGGTGTGTCCACTGAAGTGGTTTGTCCACTATGCAATAAAGTCTTTCCGGTTATCCAATCGGATGAGCGGCTTCGGCAGGCTGCATAGTCCCACGTGGGACAGCTTAGCGATTAAGCGCCCAGACTAAAGACCCTTGACTCCCTGCTTTGAACGAGATAGGATAAACTTGATGTAAGGCACCCATAAGGCAAGGGCCACCAGCCTAGTCGGGAGTGGCGGGTGGCCCGACAACAGTCCAACGTGGGACTCCTGAACTGCCGTGAGGGAGAAGGGGCTACCCTCGTGGCGCTTAATGCTTTTTACGGAATCCAGGTCACCCTCAGCGACACAAACCCTCACCAGCTTCTACCATTGCTGATCGCCGTAGATTCCACGCTGAGCCCAACTACGACGGGTGGGGGGATCCTTCAAAACGTTGCCACCCTCCAAATCCAAGCCGACCAGAATAATGCAGGGAACTACGTTATGGTCGGCGACTCAAATCTCAGCCTAACAAGGTACGGCCTGAAGATGAGCGCTGGACAAGCGCAATACCTGTATCGGGAAGGGATGGCAATCCCGCTAAGCGCAGTGTACGTCCAGGCCAGCGCGGCGACGTGCTATGTGAACGTCATGATCGTCATCATGTGAGGACGCCATGAAGAAGCTACTTGTGCTCTTATTCGGGTTGGCCGCATTGGGATACGCCCAACTCTTTCCCGCACCAAACCAGCCTATTGTCGGAAGCACTCTTCCGACTGCCACCGAAGCTTTGCCGAACGTACTCTATGTTTGGACAGGGGCAAGCACTTCCAATGTCTGTCCCACGGCGGGAGCGAGCGGGAGCGGCGGCTCAAACACGGCAATCTGTTTTACGAAGGACAACATCAACTGGAACTCGATCACGGCTAGAATCGACGGGACGTTAACAATCACTTCGCCGCTGTACCCGAAGTGTGCGCCCCCGGTGAGGACTACATTTTGTAACTAGAAGGAGAATTACGATGAAGAAATTGCTTCTTGTGGCGCTCGGGCTGCTCTTGGCGGTATCGGCATTTGCTCAAGGCCCCACAAACATCCAACAGACAAACACGCGGGCCGACGCCGCATTGATGGCAGCTTCAAGCCATGCCACCGGGGCCACCATTACATTGACGCCGCTCGGCTCACAGTCGATCTATGTATATGAGATCGATATTCTCAACTGCGCCGGGTCCTCGGCGGTTTCCGCTGCTGCTCAGACAGCGGTCACCACGACAAATTTGACTGGGTCTCCGCAATGGCAAATGGGGAGCGGAACAACTGCGGGGGCTTGTGTGCAAAATCTAGTTATTAGCTATCCGACCGGACTAAAGTCAACGGTTCCTGGAACCGTAGTGACGATTGTACTGCCAACTTTCGCTACGAACCAAACTATTGGCGTAAATGTGGCGTACTCATCGGCCCCGTAAGGAGAATAACGTGAAAAGACTTCTTGTATTTTTCGCACTCTCTGCTGCGGCGTTTGCCCAGCTTCCCGCGTCGGTTCAGCAGTCAGCTAGTCGATTGGATGTCGGCTTATTCACTCAGACCGTCGCAAGTACTGGAACCACGATAACCTTGACTCCGCCAGCAGGCCAAAGCGTCTATGTTACGCAAATTGATTTTTCAAATTGCCAAGACGCTACGGGAGTCGCTGTCGCGGTACCTACCTTCGTGACTAGTACCAATTTAGGCGGTATTCTGGCGGCTGCTAGTTTGTCTTGGATGATGGCGAGCGGCGTAAATGCTGGAGTCGGCTCTTGCGTGCAGACGTTCAGCGTAACCTATCCGACAGGGTTGAAGGCTTTGCAGCCAGGAACTCCCGTTACAATAATTGAGCCAGCTTTTGCCAGCCACCAAACCATCCGAGTCACTGTTACGTATTTCTTTGCACCGTAAAAAGGAGAACTTCAATGCCAAGTGTGTTTACGGATGGGGGTTGTCCGCAAACCCAGTTCTTCCGGCAGGAACTTATAGTTGGGCCTATAGAATTTTGTAGCGGAATTAAACGGGTGTGTCTGGTGCGCGTGAACGTAACGTATTCATTCGCCCCCTAAAACCTCTTGACTTCATCCAAGTAAAGGGATACCTTTGTAGCCGAAGGAACCCTTACAAAAAATCGAGAGGAAATTATGAGCACAACGTATATCACGAACCCGCCATCGGCCACTCCGATAGTGACGGTCGTGCCAGCCAATGAAGCGCCGTCGCCACTGCCTTCGGGCGGGGCACACATCCCTGCGTGGCCGAATTTCCAAGGTCAACCCGTGCAACCGACAAATCAACTGGTTACCCAGTTCATCGCTGCCTATCAGGGGCAAGCCACTGTCCCAGCGACGACGGGTACGGGCGGTGCGGAGGCCAATCAAGTTGCAATCGACACTTTCAATCAGGCAGCGCTAAATTATCAGGCGCAGCAGAAGGCCGCTTGGGATGCTGCCGGTGATCCCCCGATATTTACACCTACCGCCGCGCCGCCCGTGGCAAGTCCCGTGCCAGTCGGCCCCTGCACGGTAATCATGGACCCAAGCGGAGACGGCTCAGGATGGGTATACCCCGCCACCACAGGGCCATTGGCTGGTGTATGCCCTCCGTTCGTGCCTCCTGCCCCCCCTGCCGGTGTTCCGTATATCAATGGATTTTTGGGGCTGGCCAAGAGCAGGAATGGGCAGTTCGCAGTATTTTCGTTGGTAGCGGGGCTAGACACGGTAACCCAGGCCGATCCTGAGACCTCCCTGATTATCGGGGAAACCTACGGTCTGTACACGTATACGGGGGTTCTCGGATCGGTGCAGGGTCCGACCATTCTGAATGTGACAAAGCAGTTTGGGGAGTTCGGAGCGAGCTACTATTACTCCGATCCTTTGTAGCGAGTTAGCCGCTGTCTCCGTGGCGGCTGACTCTGACTTAAGCCGCCTCTAAGCAATGGAGAGATCATGAATTGTGCTTTGTGTAATTGTATTACTGAAGAAGGATCATTAAAGTGTAGGTGCATTTGTCATGGGTATTATGAGTCTCTTCGTAGATTACCTGAAGATGATACCATAAAGGCGCCCGCGCCTGAGCTTCAAGAGGCCGAGCGGGAGATTGAACGTCTTCGTGCCCACGTCGCATCTCTCGCATCCCAACTAGCGGATGAACGCGTGGAGAACCAGCGGTTACGCAAGCAGGCGGCAGACGGCAACGCGAATGACGTACTAGTTAGAAGGTTAACAAACATCGTTTGTGCCGAGTTTGGTCAAGGTAATCCATTGGTTCCTGGGCTTCGCCGGAGAATAAGGAAGAGAATCAAACAGTATTTGGAAAACGTAGATAGAGCTGAAAATGTGTTGAAGGCGGGACCGCACGAGGGTAACAAGTGAAGCCCTATTACGAAGAAAATAGGATCACAATCTACCACGGAGACTGCCGCGACATTCTGCCGACGTTGACGAATGTGAATCTGACGTTGACAGACCCGCCATATGGGATGCACAAGGCCCCGTGGGATATGTCTATCGTACCGTGGGAATCATGGTTGCCTATTGCCCGCAGTATCGCCCCGGTTGCGCTATTTTCAGGAGTGAAAGCAATGTACGATTATCCGCGCCCAGATTGGGTGATGGCTTGGGTTCGCTTGGGATCGGTGCAGCGTAACGGGAAACTTCGCGGCTTCAACAACTGGGAGCCGATATTGCTTTATGGACTGCGAAGCCTGTCTAACGATGTTATAGCAGTCCCAAACTTTCCAGATATTGAAGGGTATATAATTCCCCAACCATGGGAGTAATTAATCAGAATGAAGGACTCACCGTAAAGCCGCCCCCGCCTGAGCTTCAAGACGCCGAGCGGGAGATCGAGCGCCTTCGCGCCCGTGTTCAATCTCTCGCATCCCAACTGGCGGATGAACTCGTGGAGAACCAGCGGTTACGCAAGCAGGCGGCAGACGGCAACGCCGCCCGAGGAACAACGGAGTAACTATGAAACGACTAACGATTCTCTTCGCGCTGGCTGGAGCACTGGCCGGTGCGCAATCTCTCTCTGTCACCGTGGCCCCGACGCAGGTATGGCCCGGACAGTCCGTTACTGCCACCATTGCGTTCAGCGACTCCTCCCCATCGTCCGGTATCGCGGCATTCGGTGGAACAGTTGCCACCACGCCGACCACGCTGACACCTGGTACGCTCGCGCTTGGCGCGGCGGCCACCGCTGCGGTCAAGGCGGTCACGGTCAACGGTGCCGCTTTTATTCTGGCTGGCTCCAGCACGCTGAACGACACGGTGATCGGTAGCGGCGCGTTGCTGACCGTGCCAATCGCTATCCCGGCCAGCACCAAGCCGCAATCGGCAACGGTATCGGTATCCAGCCCCGCCGCAGCTACCAGCGCCGGAGGCCCGGTAACGTTGACGGCCACCTCTGGGGCTTTCAACATCTGCTCGGTGTATGCCATCACCGGAGATTGCACGGCAGCAATAGCCGATGTCCTTGCCATGATCTCGGACGCGCTACACGGCACATGTACCGGCCAAGCGGCCAACGTCGGCGACGGTAAATGCGGCCTCGACGATGTGGAACTGGAGATCGAGGCAGCGCTCGGAAAGATCTCGTAGAGGAGTGTCCGCGACTTGAGTACAGCGGAGACATATGAACGTTTACGTGGCTAGTTCTTGGCGGAACAAGTTTCAGCCGTCTGTTGTGGCGGCACTTCGCGAAGATGGTCATACCGTCTATGACTTCATGGACTCCGATGGTTTTCATTGGTCTGAGGTCGATCCAGCATGGCTGGATTGGCCTAGTGATGTTCCCAAGTACTTGGCTGGGTTGGATCATCCATGCGCTGAACGTGGATTCAATCGAGATATGGGAGCACTGAAAGCCTGCGACGCGTGTGTATACGTGATGCCATGCGGTGTGTCTGCCAGCTTGGAAGCTGGTTGGGCCTGTGGCGCGGGCAAACTTGTCATCGTTTATGTGCCAGGATTACGCGAGCCTGACCTGATGGTGAAGATGGCCCATTTGATAACGGATGACTTGCAGGTTGTTCGTGACACGCTTATTATCAACGTTTTAAGGGCAGTCGGAGAATGAACTGCTGTACTCAAGTAAATTCCCCAAACATCGGGAGGGAGAACCGAAATGCTAGCCGCCGAAACTTCGAACTGGAGATCGAGGCAGCGCTGGGAAAGATCTCGTAGAGGAGATATATGAAAGTCTTTCTGGTTATCCTAACGTTGGCGGCGGTCGCTATCGCGCAAGTGCCGCCGCCCTGCGCTAGTATTTCCGTGCAAGTGACCGTGCTCCCGCAGGGGACGGTGACGGACTTCATCCCTGCCGCCCATAATATGACGCCCGTAGAGGTGGATATTTGGTCAACCGTCCCCTGCACGACGTCCTTCATTCAAATGTCGCACGCGGTCAGGGCTCTTCCGGCTCCCGATAACCTGCACCTGATCGCGCCCAATGCCGCGCAACTCAACCTACAGGGCGCGGCTAATAAGTCGCTGTTGGCTAAAGTGGCCACCATTACCGTGTTTGCCGCAAACCTCGCCATCCCCGTAGGCGCGAGCGCCGGATTGATTGGCACCATATCGGAGAGAGCCGGTCTTATCGTCGCAGACGCATCCGCTGGCGTGGCCCAGGAACTACCTGCGATAAGCGCAGTATTTCAGAAGCAAGCGCCTAACCCGGCGATTACGCTCCAGTCCGTGTTCGCTCCTACCACATCGGTTCCATTCCCAACCGTGACCGTAATGCCGGGCGCTGGCGTGACCACGTATGAGTACACCGACCGCCAGCCAAGACCCGGTAGCCGGGCTGCGAAGAAAGCGGCGAAGCTCAGGATGTTATTGCCAGCGAAACCGATAGCGATCAACACTTTGCAGCTAACGTCGTCGATTCCGATCCCCGATACGCCTGGCATACGGTACTTCCTGCCTCATGCAAGGACGGAGAAGTCCTGAAATGTCAAAGCACATTTACGGCTGCATCCCCACACCGAGCGCTAAAAAGGCGCGGTACCGAGTCTTCGACGCTCCGCACTTCACGCTGCCTCAAGACCTCGACATGCGGAATTTGCAACCTCCGGTAGTCGATCAGGGCTCGCTTGGATGCCATGATGATAAAACCGAAGTGCTCACAGAGAGCGGATGGAAGCCGTGGAACGCATACGATGGGCACGATTCTCTTGCCACAGTAAATCCGTTAACCCATGCATTTGAGTATCAGCACCCGACCGCCCTTTTTCGGTACGTCTATGAAGGCCCGATGTATTTTGCCGACCATCGTTCACTCGATTGCGCGGTAACGCCGAATCACCGCATGTACATTCGCCCTCGCAAAAGTGCAGGTTTCGGATTTGAGACTGCCGATAGCATCCCTTCCATCGCGGGCCTTTTGGCTGCTCCGCGAGGATGGACCGGAATAGACTTGAGGGGCCTTCGGATCGGCAAATACGAACTGAGTGGGGATGATCTGATATCCCTTGCCGCGCTGGTTATCTCAGATGGATGGATTTCCGATTCCGAAGCCAAAGAGAATAGGGTTGGCGGATTCTGCTGCTTCAACGACGGGCGGTATAACATCATCGCTTCGTTGGCGCAGCGATTGGGCATTTACGAGAGCGCTCCGCGTAAATGGACGTTCTTCAGTGCTGAGTTGGCTAACTGGTTCCGTGAGTCGTGTGGATGCAATGGCAGATCGGCATCAGCCAAAAGAGTGCCGGGGATTATCCGCTTTGCATCACAACGCCAAATCAAACTGTTTCTATCATTTTTTGGTGACCAAACCCACACCGGGAAGCGCCCGCATCAGTTTTTTAGCACGAGCGATGGGATGATCGATGACTTGCAGGAACTGCTGCTCAAATGTGGTAATCGATCCTCAATTTATAGGGCTGAACTTAGGGCGCCAGCCGTGCGGAATGACGGTGTTCCGATTGTTTCTCGTTCGTCTGAACGATACCTGACTCAATGGGAAACCGATCATCTCAACCTAAAACCGCGGGAGACGTTCAAACCCGATTATTACAAGGGCGAAGTGTTCTGCGCCTCCGTCCCCAATTCCATACTGATTACTAGGCGCAGTGGTTCTATACTGATCTCCGGGAACTCTTGCACTGCCAATGGAACCTGCGAAGAACTGGAGGCTCAGGCTTTGGCTCAAGGAGAACCGCTCACAATGCGGAGTCGTCTTTTTGTGTATTATTGCAGCCGCGTGATCGAGGGGACCGTCCCGCAAGACGCTGGGGCTACAATCCCAGACGGTATCGCTGCCGTACAAACTCAAGGCGCTTGCTCTGAGACGGAGTGGCCTTACGACATTTCGCAGTTTGCCGTCCAGCCGCCGGACAAGTGCTATGCCGACGCCTTGCAGTTCCTTGCGTTGGGCGCGCAGAGTGTCAATCAGGACTTGACGGATCTGAAGACGGCTCTGGCCTATGGCAACTCGACTACATCACTAGCCCGCGCGGTGCGAACCGATCCAGCGCACGGGCTGGTGATCGGTATCTTAGTGTACGATTCGTTCGAGTCGGATGCCGTGGCGGCGAGCGGCGACGTACCTATGCCAGGAGCGAGCGAGAACCAATTAGGGGGGCATTGCGTGCGTCTGGTAGGCTACACGGACAATGGCTTGGCCGACATTCCGCCGCAGAGCTTCATCATGCAGAACTCGTGGGGAACGGCTTGGGGCAAGCGAGGGTACGCCTCGATTCCCTACGCCTACATCCTCGACGCAAATCTATGTACGGATGTCTGGCTGATCTCTCAGGTGTCCTAGGAGGCGGCATGGCATTCGGCGAATCGGCGGGCGAGCAGGCGGCGCAGACAGTGGCTACGGCTGGCGAGAAGATCGAAGGCGACTTCATGACGCGGCTGGAAGCGGTCGTGTCGCAGCTTGTGGCACTTGTGGACCGCCTGGATGGGGCCACAGTGACCTCAACCATCAAGTTAGGAGCAAAGCAATGACGCAGATAGTTCAATTCTTCCAGCAGCACTGGGGTTGGTTCTCTGGGCCTGTCGCGCTGTGGATCTACTCGTGGGTAATCCACTCGATGCCCACCCCGCAGCCGATGGGTAACCCGTTCTATACTTGGCTCTACAACGTGCTGCAAATCATCGGCGCTAATAAAGCCTTGGTCGGGGCCAAGAACGGCATAAAGACGCCGTGATTGTCAAAGCTACCCGCGAAGGGTTAGTGGGACAGCGCACAGCCAGCGGCTACGTGATCGACACTGTTGTCCCCTTCGTGGCACTTCCATCCACCAAAGCCCTCGGTTGCTTCATCCAGTTGACTAATCCCCTAAACACCAAGTCCTCCCTGGCGATTGTCCTTGATGTCGGTCCATGGAATATCAACGATGACGCCTATGTCTTTGATGGCCAGCGCCCGCAAGCAGAGAGTGGAACTGACATGACGGGGCGTCCGACCAATGGAGCCGGGATCGACCTCGGGGAGAAGGTCTGGAGTCTGTTGGGAATGGTGGACAACGGGCAAATTGATTGGGAGTTTGTGGTACTCTAGTCCCACGTTGTACTGGGTAAGAGACCCATGATAAGATTGAAGTTGTAGGGCGCGCATCTCTGCCGTGGGCTTTAGGAGATGACGCAAATGCCGCAGTTGACCTGGAAAGTAGACGCTGGACAAGTCCTCACCATCCTATTGGTTCTTATGGGGCTCGCGGTCTCTTGGGGAAACCTTGGGGCCAAGATAGACGCACAGGCCGAACGGATCAACATGGTCCAAAACAACCAACAAAAGGTCATGAGTGACTTAAATTCAGTCCGCGAGGAACAGGCCCGAGTTCGAGGTATTTTGGAACAGCACGACAAAGACGATGCGGCATGGCGGTCTAGCCATGATCGGTAAGGGGATTAGACCATGAAGTACGAGCAGCTAATAATTGTTGTTCTCAACAAGGTGCTGGCGATCCTAAAGGCCATTGGCACCCCAACCACCGCAGAAGCAGAAAAATTACTCCAGGATCTCGTCAAAGCGTTAAGCGACCCACCTGGCCCGCCACCTGTCCCACCGGACTCTTAAAAAAGAAGTGGTGATATAGGCCGAAGATCACCACAGATCCGGCCACGTAAAACCACCGGGCTGTGTCCCATCTCTGGGCTGTGGTTAAGAAGTGGTAAGACGCCGAAGTAAGGGCGTGCAAGATCATCCAAGCGGTCTGAAGTTCAATGTGGACTGAGAGCAGCCGGTTCTTAGTGAATGGCTCGAAGTGGTTCCCTAAGCTAACCATCAGGCAGACTCCAGCCACGGATAAGGTACTTAGGTTCCTGATCGGTAAATATCCCCAAGCCAGCACGTTCGGGTTGTAGATCCCCAACGATAGGGCTGCGCAAAGTCCAGCGAATCCGAACCGACAATCCTTCCTCACCTCGATGACGTTCCAAACGGCCTCCAAGGGGGCTAGGAGCCTCACAAACAGCGCGATCCCATCCAAAGGGATATACCATACTGCGGTTCTGTAAGCGACGTTGTAGATGGCTGCAAACGCGCAAGAGAACAACATCAAATGTAGCTTTTGGCGTAAGGGATGATGGAGAATGACGAGAAACACTAGGGCGTAGCCAGCCGTCATGATGGCATCACTAGCCATATGGCACTAGTATACCTACTCTTGTGTAATAAAGAATACAGGACTCTCTGCTGGTAGTGGGCTACTTTAAAAATCCCGTTTTCAGATTTAGGACACTACCGTAAGCTGATCCTCTCGGACAGCATTGATGTCACAAGCTGATTGAGACTGACGCGCTCAGAGTTTGCTGCCCTGACGAGACGCTGATGCAAACTGCGCGGTACACGCTGAACCCACTTTCCGCTCGGAAGGGGATCCTCCTTTTCTGGCTCAGGTACAGGATCGCCTGCCTCGATGCAGTCCTCCAGCCACAGGCGCTGTGCCTCCTGAAGATTCTCTAGCGCCTCTTCTGCGTTCTCTCCATGAGCAGAGCACCCAGGCAGTTCTACAATTCTTGCAACGATGTCGCCGTCCGTATCGGGACGAAGTAGTTTCGTATATGGCAGCGCCATGTAGTGTGCAAGATCGTGTTTTTCAGTGTTCATACGGCGTATTCCAGCTTGATACTACGGATAGTATCACAAATTCACGCCCCTTGCCACCGAAGCGCTGCGCGCGCTGGTGTTTAGGACACTACCAAAGAACACAGCACTCTCTGTTTAGGAGCGAGCGGCACGGAGAGAATCGATTCTAGCGCTCACACCTCCTCGGCTCTGGGAGATATCTCCAGCCGTGAAGCGCTGTAGAAGGAAGGTATGTAATTGACCAGGGTCCCGGAACTCCCGTTTGAGCTTCCGGTCCAACACAAACAGCAGCCTCGCTTGGGCTCCAGTTGGCGGTTCTTTTCTCCAGGCGGCTGTCGCCGCCATAATTTTTCGATCTTCTCCTGGAACCTCATGTTCGGCCATTTCCACTGCTTCTTTTAGGTCTTTGGCTACGTACAGTTTGGTTCTGATCCCCCGAACATGGCGGTAAACTTCACAATGCCCTAATCCGTTCTCGCGGATCGAAAGCATACTGTTGTTCATCAGGCCAAGGTGGTAAGATCCCTCAGTCTCTTTCAGCCATGTAAATCGGCTTAGTTTGCGGAGTTCCTCGGGGCACTCGGGAGGCTTCAAAAGGTCTACCAGGTGACGAGAGGTCTTGAACTTGTCAGCTTTGGCTCTGGCGGACTCCAGATCCGGTTCGTCACGGAAGTCTAAACCGGGGTTTTGGGCTTCGAGTTCTTCAATAGCGCGGGCCTGCTGAAGAACGTCGCCGCCCTTGGCATCGAACTTAGCCCGTAGACCGAAGAGAGAAGCGATCGTGACCAGAGAATGTCTGCCGCTCAGATCGCAAAAGTCAAGGATCAAAGCATGTGGCTTAACCCATCCCACGTGGGACTCTTTGTCCTCGGGTGCCGGGAAGGGCCTGACAACTCTCCCGGCCATCTGCTGGAAACGGAGTTTGGATTTCGTCGGCACACACATAGCCGCCGTCATCACACGCGGGGCGTCGATGCCCTCAATGAGTTTCCCCGCAGAAGCTAGGCCGTCGATCTCGCCTTCGTTAATTAGCCGCATGAACCGCTTACACTCTAATTCTGGAGTGTGACCGCTGATCGGGTAGACTTTAACGCCGTGTGCCCGCATAACCTCTGCTAAGTCAACAGCATGTTTTATGTCCACGGTGAAGAAGAAAGCTGGCCCTTCTGGCTTATGTTTGCAGTATTCACGAGCGATGAGTTCATTTCGTGCGGGGGTGTTGACTGCCGCCTCTAACTCGGCTTGGTTGAAGTCTCCATGCGTTATGTGGACCTGGCTGATGTCATGCTCTGTCTCGATTCGATGAGCGATGATCCGCGTCAGCCATCCATCCGTGATCCCCTCCGCGATTCCGTAGTTGTAACTTATGCGGTCGAATAGGACTTCCAAGCCGATGTTGTCGCTTCTGTTTGGTGTGGCGGTGATCCCAATGAATAGCTTCGATGGGTCGCAGTCAGCCTCGCCTTTCAGCACACGGAAGTAACGGAAGACAGACTGGTAACTCACGGCACTGGCATGATGGCACTCGTCAACTATCAGAAAGCTGAACTGGTCGGGATCGAACTGAGTCAGCCGGTCACCATACTTCCAGTAGCCTTCGTTTTCCGCCCCTTCATACTCGGCCTTACCGAGTGTCTGAACAGAAGCCACTACGATGTCGGCATCTTCAGCCCGATAGTCGGCACGTTCAATAGCGACCTTCAGATGGGGATTGTACTGATGGAATTTGCGCGCGGCCTGCTCACAAAGTTCATTGCGATGGACAAGGAAGAGGCCGCGCTTTCTCTGCCTGCGTAGTTCAACCATTTCGGGAATATGGGCCGCGACCACGGTCTTGCCCAGCCCCGTTGCCATCACGACTAATTGTCTGGAGATCCCCTGGTGAAGGTTCTCTTGGATGTCGGCTAGGCACTGAGTCTGGTAGGGGCGGAGAGGCATCTACCCGATCCCCCGCAGCCTAACAATGGGAATTATATCAATTCCCCTAACAATGACAGCCCGAGCTTCACCGAACACCGCGAGCCCGAAAAGGAGCCGGTAGTAGAGGTAGGGCATGGGTTATCCCACGTGGGACTCGAAAAGTGAACGGAGGTATTCTGCGATATCTTCGAGCGCCTCCACCGCACGCAGACGCAGATAAGCCTCGCGGTCGCACAGAATGGTCTCCTTGTTGTGGTCGCCATGGCAGTACCGGCAGCGGGCACCTGTATTTTCGGGCAGGCTCCCCTCGCGTGAGTATTCCATTAGCTTATCTTCCTCCGCTCACAGGTTCCCTTGACAAGGAACTGGTGGACGGCGCTTCCCACGGAGGGGGCGTTCAGGATTCGGTCGGTGAAGGTGTCTTCGGGGATAGGTCGATAGGCGTGGGTTGACGTTGCATTACCAGCCTTATCCTTGAAGGTCACAAAAACCTCCTTAGCCGCCTCATCGTAAGCGAGAGATTTTACGTTGCTCGACACAAAATTCGTATACGTTTTCATAGACTTGCTCCTATATTGACGTTCATTTCACGTCCCCTATCTCAAGTTCCACATCCTCTCTAACTCGGCCAAAGCTTCCCTGAATCGAAAGCATGGCAGACAGGCTGTGCCGTCCTCATCTGAGACTAAAATAACATCTGACTCACCGCAGAATCGGCAGACAGGAGGTTGAGTCTTCCGCTGTTTCGCGTGCACGATTGCTTGCCCCACCCAGGAGCCCCAAGCGAACCCTCCTATAGAGGCAAGAGCAAATAACGCGCACCATAAGATGAACGAGATGGCTTCTCGCATAAGTTTACCTCGTGGATATCTTGGCCCCGCTCGTAACCGTGATACCGGGCCAGTTGAGGGAATCCTGATGATGAAAGACAACGGCATTCAACACTACCTGATCGACGACCAGGATAGGCCGCATGTCTCCCGGCTTGACTTCCTGCATCAGATTGACCTTGCCCGTTGCAATCGCCTTGGCGAAAGCAATGATATCCGTACAGGAGCCTTTGAACTGCGTGCCCACCTTGGCATCGGCGACTACAGGGATAGCGTTAGCCAAGGTCGGCGTAATGGTGATCTGGGCCTCCTGAGTCTTGGCTTCGGCTTCTGCCACCCGCCCACGGGCCATCAGTGCGGCGGCTTCGCGTTCCAGTTTGAGGCGCTGTTCTTCAGCTACGCGAGCGAAGGCCGCTTCGCTTTCCGCCTTGGCACGCCGCATGTCGTTCAGGTACTTCTCGCCCTTCTTGGTGAGTATGTCCTTGATAGCGGTCAAGGGGTCCACTGTCGCGTGTTCTAACTCCAGCACGGTAGCGCGAGCGCCGTTCAAAGGCCCCTTGAACCTCGACCAGATCCGCGTCAGTCCATCGGCGCGGGTGGCCACGTTCTTCCGTAACTCCATCGCTTCGCCGTAAGTGGAGTCATCTTGGATGTTCAGGGTTTTCGCCTGAACCTGTAAAGAGGCGAGCCCTTGAAGATGGGCCTCAACCTCCATCTGTAACGCCGGGACGTTGATATCCAAGACCACCGACAATTGGCTGGCTTGCGTCTTTAAGGTCTGGGCATTGAACGGCACTAACGCTGTGGATTTATCCATTAGAGTTACTCCTGTCCGATGGTCCTTCCAGACCATCAATCAATTTGTTATTGGCACGGTCGTGCCAGATCATACAGCACGCCCGAAAGATTGCTTCATCCATGGGGTTGGAGCACCGATACACTCGAAAGGTGCCATCCCCAGGCAACGCCACAATATCCCGTAAATCGGCGGTGAGATTCAGGGAGTGTTTCAACATCAACTTGTAGCCCGCTGTTTGGATCTCTGCCGCCCGCTTGGGCCTACTCCCCTGACTTTTCCAACCCTTGGTATCGATCAGGACCAGCTTGCCGCTTGGGTACAGGCCCCAAACGTCTGGAGTCCCGCAAACATTCAGGTCCGGTAGACACATCGGCTGCTCGTGGCCGATCGGTTTGAATCCCGTTTCCCTCTTGAACCATACCCACCCCGCTACGTAAGGCTGGATAGTCTCGCCGAGGTCCATCACTTCAAGCACGTCCTCCAGTGTTTCGGCCTCGGGTGCGTGCTCGTCCACTAGGAAACGAGCCTTATGGACTAATTGCCCACGCACCCGAGACTCTTCATCGAAGAAGTCGGACCCCTTGTTAAAACCGCAGTCGGCAAGCACTCGTGTGACTCCCGGCTTCCAGATTCCATTCAGCCGGTACTCGTGTCTGTCGTCGAGATAAGTGAGGCCGTTCATAAAACTCCTTTGCGCGAGAAACCGCTGGCTTCAGCCATGCGGAGGGATAGCGCGGCGCACGCGGATACCAACGCTGCCAGGGTAATAGCTGGCAGGGCCACTGTAAGCGGGCCGAACGTAGCGAGTTGTGCTGCTGTTTAGCATGGCTTAGTTACAAAGCCGCCGGCTTCAGCCGCGCGGTTGCTTACGAGTTATAACAGTTCGTCAAAGATTCCGCCCCCATCGTCCTCAGTGGATGCTGGGGGCTCCTGTTTGGGCGGCGGCGCGGTCTTGGGAGTCTGTTCACCCGCCGCCAATAACCAAGCCTTCACTGCTTTGTCGATGTCTTGTTCCTTGGCTTGTTCCAAAGAACACTTCAAGGCCCGTTGCTCGATCTGCTGCACTGCTGCCGCCAAGACCCCAGATTCGAGTTTATTTTTGTTGTACCAATCCAACAGATCGGCTCCAGACCGCAGATTGGGAGTAGCCAGCATCAGCCGAATGTAAGCGTGGCCGTCCTCTTGGGGAGTGAAGTCGAGAGCGATGACCCCCGATTCAAACCAAGTCTTGAACTGGGGAGGGGTTAATCTCCAGCGTCGGCAAAGGGTGCATCCCAAAGCCACGGTTTCGGGGTTCTTGGGCCATTGACCGTCAAGGAAATTGCGCACTTCCTTGGCCCACCGTGCGCGCCTCTTCCCGGCCTCTTCCGGTCCCGAGTTGAACTCGTTTACGTCGGCATTGATACAGCTTTCGAGTTCTTCCACAGCCACCTGATACTCAGCCGGGTCCTTGGGAAGCTCTTTCAGCCCGCAACCGAACCATCCCGCGAAAAAAGCGTTGAATCGGGAACCCGCCGTCTTGATGGGAAGCGCCAGGGTTTTTGCAAGGGCATTTAGACGGGCCATGAGGGCCTTCTTGGCGTCCGATGCTTCGGAGGGCTCTATGACTGGCTTGGAGTGCTCCGGCTCAACCTGCGGCTTCTCCTGCGGTTTCTCGGGCATCCTAGTTGGCGGGTTGAATCTTTGTTTGGTTTGAACTTCGCCCGATGCGCTGACCTCAACCACTTCGTATGGGCTATTGGTCTCATTCGCAAGGGCTTGTGCTCTAAGGTTGGCATCCTCCTCGCGTTTCGGCCGAATTTCGTCGGTCGGGATCACCCGTTCGCCGCCACCCCCGGTGTGGAAAACCCTGTGAATCGCGTATTGGGCAGTAATCGGCTCGGTTTGAGCAGGTTGAGGATCTTTGGTAATTTCCACAACCGGCGACGGTTCGGGCTTGGGTTTGAGCGCCACCTTCATATCGTCGCGGGCCGCAATTACTTCCGCCCGTTTTTTGTCCGATTCGGAAGGTTCGGCTGTCGTGGAGTTGAATATCTCATCCTTTTCCTCTGGAGTGTAGACGTTCCCACGTCCACCAGTCATTCGGTAGGCTTCCGACGCAGCACGGGCAGAGAGCATCACTCGTGGACGCTTCTGGTACATACCCTCTTTGCCTTCTTTGGTTTCGGTGAGACCGGCCTGCTTGGCGTCCTGAATGGTAAACTCGAAGGTTTCCGCGTCAATACCGGGCCGAGCGACCTCGATAGCGGCTCGTTCGTTGGTCCGCTCTACCCATTTGACGGTGAAGCCCTTGCGGATCATCTGGTCGATCAGTTGAGGGTAGCGGACGAAAATCTTGCCCTTCACGATGTCGATGTCTTGGAGAGCGGCCATCGGGTCAATGCTCATTTCGTGGCCCACTAGCATTTTCGCCATTGCGTTCGAGCGGACGTACTTGTCGCGAAATTCCGTGATCTGTTCTGGGGTGTAGCCCATGCCTCTGAGTCTGCCAATCTCCGAATCTGGCAATGCCATGTCCTGAGTAATGAGGGCGCTGCTTAACAGCATGTTCGCAATGCTCATCATGTAGTTCACGGCTTCGGGGCTGGGCAATCCGACTTCGCGGGCATGTTCTGCGGTAAACTTGGTCACCGCTTTCATGGTTTCGGGCACGGCCTTGGCCGGTTGCAGTTCGTCGTTCACTTCTCTTCTCCTTCCGGGATGTCGTTTCTGACGACCGTTAAATCCACCAAGAATGGATCGGTGTTCAATGTATACTCGACGGCGATATCACCGCGCCGCAAGGCGCTTTCTTCGCAGAACACGACCGTGGGAGACGGTCCCAACCCCTTGAATCGGCGGCGAACCGCAAACAGCTTACTGGGCCAGTTCATTTGTGTTTTCTCCTTCTTGTCCCACGTGGGACTTCTTCCGTTTGTGAGTATAGTTCTTCTCTTGACTCAAGTCAAGAGTTTTTTCTTCTACCGCATGAGTGGTAGTGTCCTAAATCTGCCGTTGATCGTTTAGCGGGGACGGAAAAGAGGCTCAAGCAGGTATTCGGCTACGTCGAGGGGTGTTGGGAGCGGGGTCCCGTCTTGGGCCACCATGGGGACGTTGCGGTTAGAGTCCGGCTTAACGTCAATACGACCATTCGTGCCCTTGCGGGGAGCAAAAGACCCCTGAGTTCGGTCAATAGAGAACTCGAAGAAATGTGGGGATGGCCGGGAAAGGGTGAGGCTCGCCAGCGGGAATACCGAGCAGCTTACCATAACGGACTTCTCGCCCTCTGGATCTTCGGGCGTGAGGTAGAATTGGTTCCGAAACGTCCCGTTGTACTTCGTGATGAGAGCGCGCATCTCGGCAATGATCGCACGCCACAGGAAATCGTTGTTCTCTTCGGCGATTCTTGCGTGCTCCAGCATGACCCGATTCTGAAGCGACAAATCGGCATTGGACGCCCGCTGCTGCTCCACTAGGCGGTCAACCAAATCTCTCATTGATGGGGATAATTCCATTTCGGCCCTTTCTTCACAACCGAGGTTAAGATAGCATAAATGCAAAAGCCCCGGCTGGCACCGGGGCCTCACTAGAATCTTGGCGCAATTCAATAATGCATTGGAGTGTGCCAAAATGCAAGACGCATCTAAGTACCGCGAAGTTGCGCGATTATCCCATCAAGCAAACCGAGTTGGATCTCGTGTTGCCGCGCTACTTCTCCGGTCTTTAAACCTTGGCGTATCGCCTGAAACTCTCCGGCGAGATCCGGCTGCCTCTCCAGCAACCGCTGGAGAGCAATCGATGTTGTGTTGCATTTAAGGCGCTCCTTTCTCCCTTTCGGTTTGGTTACGCTTGGGTGAGCATACAGGACAAAGATCTTTACCGCCTTCGAATGTCCATCCTGTTTGTGCGAGCGAACGTCGGGGGTCAAGCGATGAAAATCGCTGCCAGCGGTGGCAGTCATCGCAGGTAGCGGTGCCCCCTCCTAGCAAATCCAGCATGCTATACATGCGCCCCCGCTCGAACGGGGCGTGACGCGGTTCCTGAGCTTCGTGTAGTGTTGTGGTATTAATCGTTCTCACGACTATTCCTTTCTTGTTTGGTTTGGTCAAGAGAAAAAGTCTTGGGATCAGCCCCGTTTTGGGACACTACCTTTCTCTTGCTATGTTTCAGCCTCCACATTGCCCTCATTTCGTCCAAGGAGAAACCAGCGATAGCCATCCCTCGGATTTCTGCGAAATCGGGGTCTGTGGGGTCCACAAACGTAGTGATGTCGATGCTCATTGCGGTTTCTCCATCTGGGGAGGCAAGGCAGAGTAAATCTTGATGTCCTTGATGCCTTCCGTAAGCTGTTTCTTGAGGTTAGAGAGGTCCTGCCTTTGGGCTATTTCCAAAGCCTCGATGATTGAGAGCACCAAACCTGCCCATGTAAGGTCAAGGCCTGGGCGTTTTGGTTGCAGGCGTCTCGGATACTCGTATGCTAAGAGAAGGTTGGTAGCCTCGATGAGCTTATCTATCGCGGTCTCTTCCCGGATAATTGTGGCGATTGCTTCTAGATCTCTATCCTTGCAAAGCGGACTCACACGTCGCGCCGCTCTTTCCTCTGGCGGTAGTTCCACTGGAACAATCGTGAGGTCCACACCGACATAGGCTGGATCGGTCTCGACCAAAACGCGCAGTTGCTTCACTCCGTCGTGAAGGCTCAGATAGTCTACGCAGTCAAACGGCCTGCCGGGTCCGTCAATAATCCAACGGTAAACCGAGGGCTCCAAGCGGAACAGCGAGAGGTTCTGGGTGCGCTGATCGGGATGCTTCAGGACGGCTTTCTGAACGATGGTCATCGCTTGTCGAACTTTCCCTCTCTTCTGCCCCTTATTTTGCTTCATTTGGAAGCCTTCTTTCTTTTAACCAAGACAGGTCTTGGTTGTGGTTTAGTTAAAGTCTCTCCGCGTTCTTGTCGGGCTAACAGATCCAAACGCGATCCAGTAGGTGGAATCAACCGTCTGAGGTGCGAGGTCACGCTGTCTTCGACTTCAGCCAGGGTGGAGTAGGGGAACAGGTTGCGGACAAAGCGGGTCCACCATCGGGTCACGACACCCTCCGCAACCGCTGTTCTCGTCCTTCGACTGACTCAATGGCCTCTCGAATCAGGCTCACTCGTTTGGCGATGCTGGGGTAGTTCGGCATCCCCGAAGTACAGGCCATGATCTTGTCTAATCGTCGGCGTAGCCGTTTGATGGCAAGGTCGATGTCGTGGTGGGTCATTTTGGCGGCTCCATTACAAAACCAAGTTCATTTGGGCCGGTTGGTAATGCAACGAAAAGCCCGTGACGGTAGGCATCCCGAATACCAACTGTCAGAAGATCGTGGCTATGACTGATCCAACCACTGCGTGCTGCGAATTGAAGTGTGAGCGCAGCCCACGCATCCCCAGCACCCCACGCATCCCGCGTAGCCACCGCATCCCGCAAAGCCCGCGCCGCATCCCACGCCCACCGCTCATCCCACGCATCCCACGCATCCCGCGCAGCCCACGCAGTCCACGCCCACGCATCCCACGCAGCCTTTTCTGAAGGGTATTCTTTGATTGTCCAATGCAGCGACCGGGCACGAAGCGCAATGGTCAACCCTTCAATAACGGCCTCACGATCCCATGTGGGATGGGCAAGGGCCTGCCACCAGAGCCATTGTTCTTCAGCCATCGCTGCCCGATGTTCTCCGAAAAGCGTTGAGAACGCGGTTAGGGCGCTGTAGATTTCTTTGTCCGTTGCCAGCCGTTTCAGTGTGAGGCTCGCCGCTCGCAATTTATCGACCCGTTCGATAATGTCGCCGTGAGGCTCAACGAGTATAACTGCGTTTGGGTGCCCAGTTCGCCAAAAACCAGCGCTTTTTAATGCGGTCTGAATGTCGCGGCAGAAGTGCCAGCCGCGGTCCAGCGGCACTGTCGGTAGCTCCACAGGCCACGTTTTGCCATCGCAAAGCGGCTTCCCGCCTTGTAGTGGTGGCCGGAACTCACTCGTCAGAACTTTCCAATAACTCATAGCCGTCTCCGTTTGGCGCGTTTCTCCGCCTGTTGTTGCCGGTAGCGAATGGCGAGCGCAAACTCGTAAATAGCTTCATACGACACGTTCACCGAGTCTCGGCGTTTCTTCTCCTTGATCTCCAGATGTCTCGGGTGGGCCACAATCACAAGTGGCCGTCGCCGGTAAAGGCTACACGTCTCCCGGCGAACAGGAGTCTTGATAAGAGTCACAAATCTGTTTCTCCTCGGTGAGTATAAAGCCATTCCAACCTAGAGTCAAGACTTTTTATCTTGACTCTCCACGGCGGCTTTGACGTTAAAGAACCGTCTGAACTGCGCGTAAACAGGGAGCTTCGCATAAATCCTCTCATACTCCTTTCCGACGTGATAGTGCAACCTCAGCTCGATCATCCGTAGCAGGCCCGCCGTTGCTTTCAGGGCATAGGCTGGCCGCATGGGGTAGAGCATGTGCGAGACGGTGAGAACTCCTGGGAACGCCCGGCGATTCAGATGATCGCAACGCCGTTTAGCCTGCTCGTAGCAGCTCATAATCGCCCGCATCTCTTGACGGCTCATGTGATCCACGTCATAGATCGGAGCGTCCAAGGGGTTACGGCGGCGGCGGTGAGGTGTGCCATCCTCATCCCAATAGGTCCAGCCATCGCTCGGGGGGCGTTTCATACCTTCGATGCGAGCCGCACCATTTCGGTGAGGTACTCCACCTCCAGTTTCATATCGCCTCCAGTTTGTTATCGGCGCGAAGTTCATTCATGCGCCAAATGAGAAATTTCTCCAACCAGAACGGGGAGCACTTGGGACAATGGAACATCCCCTTTTCACCGTCTGGATAAATAGTACAACGTGGGACTACCAGTCGATCTTTTCAGGATCGAATTTTCCCGCGCATCCCGTCCGGCCACACGCGGAGCAGTCTACGTTAACGAAAGCATCGTCGATACGGAGCGACCGTTTGTCTGGGATGTGGATGTGAGTTTTCGTGTTTGGGCAATACTCCGGGCAGTTTGTCACTTCATCCCTGAGTTGTTTGCGCTGTTCGGCTGTGAGTGAGCCCCAAAAGCTATCACTCAAGTAAAGCCATCCTCGTACTGTCGCGTCTGAAATTGGATACATAGTGCCTCCAGGAACGCAGCCCGGTTAGGGGCTGCGTGGTCTGACGGGCGCTATACGTGATAGTCCACCACAACCAAAACAGTTTCGGGCGGCAGAGGTTCAATGAAGCGATGGAGAAACTTTTGTTTCCAGAGTTCCCAAGGCTCATTCCACACCACAATAATGGCGTTTTCGTCGCCTGTCGTGACGCACTTATTTGCCGCCACATCAAGATTGTCGGGGTCTTTGAGTTCGCACTCAGTCGCCGTGGCGCAGCCGAACCAGCCCAGACGCTCAGGTTCATGCCAGTGGCGATTCCGCAGGAAAGCATACGCTGCCGGTACTGGCTTCCCCTTCAGTTCCTTCAACTGGATTATGTCTCCATCGAAGGGCACCCAGAAGCCAGGGTGCTTTAGTGCCTTGCCGGTTCCGTGGCAGCCGTTGCACCCGTTGCACCTGTCGTACCACGCTTGTCCAAACTGAGCGAGTCCTTCCGGCCTGATTCCGGTTCCGGCACACAACTCGCAGACCTCGCTATTACGAGGATCCTCGCTGGCCTTGTAGTCTGGGAATAACATCCCGGTACAGCGCCCGCCGATCTGATACCAGTCCCAACGGGAGCCATCCCGAAACAAAATGCCGTTTGCGTCGTAAGGTTCCATCTGGAACTGTACGGCGGCTTCCACTTCCGCGCGGTCGTTGGGGTTCACCACATCGACCGCTACCAACACACATGCGTGGCTCATGGATTTCTCTCTTCCTTTCGTTGTTTAGGCCGGTACTTCCGCGATGATCTTTGACCACACCGCAGTGGGGATGGTCACGTTTCGATACCAGTAGTGTGTATAGCCCACGTCCTTAGTGCCTCCATCCTAAGGCCCCGCTGTCACCGGGGCCGGTGGAATCACTCGAACAGATGAACCCCAACGAAGTACCCAATGATCCCGAACAAAATCAGAACCAAGAGTACTGTGAAGTGCGATTGAATCCGCTTCATTCGATCTTGACCTCCACGGGGTTGACCGCGTAGACCACGGTTTTGATGTTCGCTGGGTCTCCCCAGTGCCAGAAGGTTGAAAAGCACCCGTTTGAAGGATAAGACAGGGTGAAGCTCTGGATTGGGTGAAGCCCCGAAGTGACTAGTGAGCTCGAGTATGTGGTAATCACCGCCGTGTGAACGTCCGGCTGGGTAAAGCAGGCCGTGACGAGCATTGTCCCAAGCAACCGAGGGATGGGGATAAAGGTCAGCGTCAGGTTTGAGTCAACCGAAATTACTTGCCCTACGGCTGCGCCGCAGAGCGTTGCGAAAACCAACAGTAAGCGTTTCATAAGTTCTCCTAATAGTCTAATTTCTACGAACTTGTTTCTGTGGTTGAGGTCCTTCCCCTTCGGGGAAGGAGAAAGACCCCATTAAACATCCTTTTCGGGGCCTCCCGAGCCCCTAGGTTAGCCCGCCGCGCACTGGTTGAAGGTTAGCGGCGGGCCGATTCGCCAAGAGTCCCACGTGGGACTACCCGTTAAACCGACTTTATTTCTGTGTGGTAAAAACAGTTGATTGTACAAGTTTGCCCTTCACTCTGGCAACGCCTCGACCATTTTGCGCAGGGCGCGCGTACTAACGCCAGCAGCCAAGAGGTCGCGCGCACTAACGCCAGCAGCCCAGAGGTCGCGCGTACTAACGCCAGCAGCCAAGAGGTCGCGCGTACTAGCGCCAGCAGCCCAGAGGTCGCGCGTACTAGCGCCAGCAGCCCAGAGGTTGCGCACATTAGCGCCAGCGGCCAAGAGGTCGCGCGTACTAACGCCAGCAGCCCAGAGGTTGCGCACATTAGCGCCAGCAGCCCAGAGGTAGCGCATACTAACGCCAGCAGCCCAGAGGTAGCGCGCACTAAAGCCAGCAGCCCACTTTTTTTTGATGGCTGATATATCAGCTTCCAGCTGATCCAGTTCCTTCAATAACTCAGATTTCGTTTGCATCGTCTAAACGTCCTTTCGTTCGGCTAGTACATCACATCGTCCATTGTGCGATAGGTGAATGTGGGCGGATGTTCCGCGGCTTCCGCTTGTTTCCAGCCCGCAATGTAAGCCTCAAGTACCGCCGTTGCAGCCTTGCGGTATTCTGTCGGCCAGTACTGCCCCGTAGTGTAGTGAATCTGGCCGTGGTTGTAATACTGGCAATCTTTTATGTGCCATTGAATGTCACTGCGTTTTGACGGATGCACGTACATACCGCAGGGACAGGTGTAGTCGGGCGTAACGGCCCAGTCTGATTCCCCAACCAGCCATTGCAGTCTACCGCTAAACGCCCGGAACGCGTCCGCTAGCAGGTCCGGCCTGGCAGGCGTCAACCCGCGGGCTTCATCCAACGCTGATAGCGCCCGATGGCGATGCTTCCCTATCTCGCGAATCTCCGTCCGGTACGCCCGCAACCCGTCGGACGGGGCCAGCTTGCCCCATTCGTTGCGCGTGTAAGCCCGGTCATAGTAATTGCGCCAGTCCAGGCCGGGACGTTGTTTAATCCACGCTTCCAGCGCGCGAAACACTTCGTCAACGTGCAAGGGTGCATTCACCTCTGTTGATTCTGTCTTCATGACGTTCCTCTCCCTGTTGAGTCCCACGTTGGATTGCTTACGGCCTCAAGCGAGGCCGTGTAATCCCCAAGTCGCGCCACGCGCGTTTAGATTCGTTCCGCAAATTCCTAGCCCTTGCGGCGGCGAACCTGAGCCAGCAGAACCTGAGCTGGACCTCGGCGCCGCTGTCGGAATGGCAGAAGCATTACAAAGCCATCGGCCGCGCGTCATTTAGCTGTCCTCTTGCCACCCCGGAAACCATTATGCTCTCGGCCATCAGGTAAAATCAGCCTGTGGCCAGCCGCTCGCCAGCGATAAATATAGTGCCTCACGAGCGCTTGCGCCGCACCCGTTATGTCGCTGATTTCGGGCACGGTGTGATCGCCCGCGCAAGCGAGGCGGAATATACGTGTGGCCGTAGCGCCCCTGGGTAACCCGTACTTGCGCAGTACCCGCTCGATGTGAGATCTCACTGACCGATCAATTCCGCCGCTTCGGCGGACTCTATCATACTGGAGTCGCCGCGCGAGGTGTCCACGTACCAGTCGCCGCGTGCGTCTCGGCGCACCTCACGCTCAGCGTCTATGGTCCAGATTTTCGCGTCTTCGTCGGTGTAATCGTGCTGTCTGATTGCCTCTTCGGTAAAGCGAACCGTGCGTTTGTTCATAGTGCCTCCACTCTCTTCTACTCTTGTGAGCGGAAGAGAGAAGAAACGCTACGCCGTCGCCTGTTCTGTGATGCTGTGCCAACCAACCTCCGTCCCGCGTGTCTCAATGCGCCAGTCTCCCGGCTCCTCTTCGCGGGCGTCAGCTAACAGTCGCATGGCTGCTTTCAGGTTGGGGTGCTTTTCGTCCGGGCAAAACCAAGAGCCAGCCACATAGGGCGGAATGCCGCGAACGTACTTGACTACTCTCAGATTGATAAAGTCCATATTTCCCTTTCTAGCCGTTAGGCCAATCGGAGCGCGCCGTATAGGTGGCTCCTCAGGTCCAACGTGGGACTACTCAGCCCCGGATCCTCTTAGCGGCCAATTCCAGCCGTAAGGCGTCTCCTGTAACCGTGTAGATGCGGCGTCCGAACGTCGCCGTAGGATGCGGAGCCGATTGCGTGCAACCAGCACCTTGCCAAAATGCGCCATCCGATACGCGGCTCACGCACCAGCAATGAAAGTGTGGATCTCGCTTGGCTTTATCGGCGATCATGCGTCTTTGTAGGGCGTCACATGCTGGCCCCAACTCGCGGTAGATGAGGTTCTCTGCCGTGTAGTAGTTCCTCAATTCGTAGAGTTCTTCAGTTGCCTTCATGGTGTTTCATCCTTTCTCCCGCTCGGCCTCTTGATACTGCACTTATTTCGGTTTGCTGTCAAACTGCGCCGAGCCTCTAGAGCACTGTCCTTGTGTTATCAACACCTTGCGGCCTAGTGCTTATTTCTGTCCTATTTCTGGCTTATTTCCAAGGCCGGGCGCGCGCGAGATTTGGGACCTCGGGCCGGAGGCCCAGGGGGTAGGGGTCGCGCGCGGCGGCGGCCGGGAAGAGCATTGGACCTCTGCGGGCGCGGCGGAAAAAAAATCCCAGGGAAAAAATGAGGGGCAAAAAAACTCTTGACTTTAGGGCAGAAATAGCGCAGAGTATATCCAGATTATGGATACCGAAATAAGTGACAGAAATAAGAGAGAAGTGTTGAGGTGTGTAATTTGCACATGGGTTTGGACGCCGAGGGTGGGGAAAGGTGAGCCGAAGCGATGTCCGAGATGCAGGAGCCAGCGATGGCGGGGAGAAATTACAGGGGGCCAGGGGCGGGAGAAATAAGGGTAATAATATACTTGACTTTCCTGGCTTTCACCGGTTACGCTTGGGGGTGGCGTGACAGGCTAGCGCTTCTTCTCTGGAGTAGGCGGCGTCTCTGGATTGCGATCTTCGTCATTACCTTCTTGACAATTCCAAAGCTCCCCGCGAGCATTGGCCACAAAGAAGCAGAACTTCAGCCAATGCGGAACCTTGAACTGGTCAAGGTAATCGATTCTACCAACCAGAAAAGAGACCATTTCGGAGGTTGGGTAGATGGTCGGTTCTTGTCCTGTAAGGATGAACGGAACAGCAGAGATAGTGTTTGGAGCAAGAGTCCGAGTGACGGGATTGCGTGGGACAATGACGGGTTTTCCGGTCCCCATGTACGTAAACTTGTCGAGCAACATCTTGTCTTGCCAGTTATGCATCCAGTCTGCGTGAGTGCCCATACTGATGTCGCTCTGGCTAGATTGCGCCTTGACCGTTACGTCGAAGGCAGCCGTCCTTCCCATGTTTTTAGGGTATACTTCATACCTGTAGACGTATCCGAATGGCGGCGATGGTGGTGCAACAAGAATTGGCTTGATGGGATCAATCTCTACCCAAGCGCGTTCATCGATCCTAAACTGATCAATGTTACGATTAAGAGCGTCAAGGGAAGTTTCAGCCGCGCTCATGGCCGCCTTAGCTGCAAGCTCAGAAGAGGTGCTCTGTTTTTTGACCTCGGAAAGAGTATTGTTGGTAATCCTCACCAATCTACCAGTGAAGACGGTATAGACGATCAGAACGCTCAGAGCGCCGACTTCCAGCCACACCATGGGACTTATATAAAACTTTTTAGCTTCATAGCTAGTGGCCATTCCCCACATGTATCTGACAATTCGCCGAGTGAATTGAATAGGCAGAGTGGCCACCTTATAAAAGCGGCTGGGTTTTTGCTCGGCGGGATTCTTTGTATCCTCTCCGGTCTGTTCATGCTCCGTGTCGTTCTGCCGGTCCAGCCCACCATCCTGCGGTCCTTGGTGGTTGGAGTTTTCGGGCTGCTGCTTTTCTTCTGTGCTCAAAGATGTATCCGAGACCTCTTGGACGTCATTGACCCTTTGACTTACGTCCCGGCGCGTTTGGATTACCAGAGCGCGGCGATGTTTGTTTCGCGATTCTCACCCTGCGGTCTACACACACGGGCGGGATCGATCTGGATGGAGCGGCTGTGCTGGCTGGCTGGCCGACGCCAATGGCGGGCACTCCGGCGCAGAACGGGAACAACGAAGCGGGGAACACGGACAGCGGGCGCAAGACAGTAGAGATGTGCCAGTGGCCACTGAACGAGCAGGCGCAACTGAGCGGCTGGGCAACGCCAAAGAAGGCAGACGGCGAGCAGGGCAGCGAAATGATGATGCGAGGCAACCTGACCCTGCTGGGCGAGGCCCGGTTAACGGCTTTTGGCGATCGGCCGATTGGGTACTTACTCGGCCCCAACGGGTGGGAGATCGTCCCGGCTTGCGGCCAGTTGAACGCGGCGCATTCCCGCTGGCTCATGGGACTTCCGGGCGTGTGGGACGATTGCGGGGTTACGGCGATGGAATCGTCGCGCAAGTCGCGGCGGCGTTCATCAGAGCGTACTGCGACGAAATGAAAGGGAAAAGGGAGTGAAGTATTTGGTTCGACCCGAACCAAATACGAGGAAGTGAGGATGAGCATGAAGAAGGTTGTTTCAGGTGAGGCCCTGAAATCTCTACTTGGCGAGCGCGTAGTGTTGCTCTGCCTAAACTACATCTATGTTGGCGTGCTCGAAGGCGTGGACACGGATTGCGTGCTACTGGCCGAGCCTTCGATTGTGTATGAGACTGGCGAGTGGTCGGCCGCGACGTGGAAAGACGCACAGCGCCTCCACTGCGAGAAGTTATATGTGCAACGAGGGGCTATCGAGTCGTTCGGAGTCGGCAAATGATGCGCGGAAGACGGTCAAGATGGTCGTGGTCGCAGTCGTGGTCGGGATCGTCTGGGCAGTTGTGGTTGGCACTGTGGTCACGGTCGGGATCGTGGTCTTCGGCATGGTCGTGGTCGGGATCGCCTTCGCGCTTAGGATCGTGTTCGGGATTGTGGTCAAAGTAGCGATTTGGTTCAGAATGCTAGCCACTTGGGCACGGCAGAAATACGGAGGGCACAACCGGCCATGGCACAAGATCAGGGTGAATGGTAAGGCGGTGTGCGGGCGTGTGGACTTACATCCGGGGCGGACGGAATTTCACGTAGGGGATGTGCCGGAGGGCAGGGTTTGCAAATTGTGTTATCCCGAAGCGGAGGCTCACTAATGGTTTCAATTCACCTGAACGTTGCCGACATCAATGCGTGGGGGTCCCCGCCAGGACATGGCGACAACACGCTGTACATCAATTTCCTGAACTCCGGGCTCCTGTTGTACCTGCACGGTCCCACTATCGAAGCGCTCCGGCAGTTCGCACAACAGATTCTCGACTATCTACCCGAGTAGGAGGACCAATTATGAAGCTGGCTGTCGCGTTCGTTCTCGGTTGTTGGGTTGGGGTAGTGATTCAAATAGTTACGTCCCCATCCCCCTACAAGAAGTTAGATCTGCATAGTTGCGCCACGTGGCGCTCGTACCGCAATATTGAAAGCAGCCGTCCTTCCGACATTCTTCATAAAGTTCTGGCTTCTCCAACCTATAGGGGAAGCTTGTCCACTTACGATTGCTTTTGCAAGTCTCTCACTCGACTTCCAGAAGTTGTTCCGTTTTCTTTCATTTTGCTCAGCATCATAATAGGCGGCTATAGCTTCTGGCGGCTTCAGTGGGGCCACTACGGATGGGGATGGTTCCTGCTTCTTGTTGTGAGCATCTGTGTTTGCGCGTATAGCTTGAGCGCTCTCCTGATTCGAGGCATGAATGTCTCTCAGTAATCTTAGTAAACGCTGCGGCTCTTTCTGGGCAAGCCGTCCGCTTGCAGTACGTTGGATCTTACGACAACCTGGTGGAGTTTTGCCGGTATGCGGCAACAGGTAAGAGCGTCGTCTACGGCCCAGTGGAAGACCCCAAATGAGCAAAGCGATTTTCATGGAAACCACCGGCGTCTCCGTTCAGCGGACAGTCAGTGAGATTGTGGGCGAACTGGTGAGTTCCGGGGCAACGGCGGTCAACACGGATTACAAAGACGGCAGGGTTTCCGGCCTGCGGTGGGTGATGCGCATCGGCGAGAAGGATGTTCTGTTCGACATGCCGGTCAGGATCGAGCCGGTCTTCCGGCTGCTCGAAGCCAGAGCCAAGCGGCCCCGTGCGGACTTCCGCGAGAAAGCCATGCGCGACGCCGAGCGAATTGCCTGGAGGCAATTATTGAGGTGGGTGCAGGCGCAGAACGCCATGATCCAAACCTCGATGGTTTCCGCCGCTGAGGTGTATTTGCCCTACCGTGTGGTCAACGCTTCCGGTACCACGTTGTACCAATGGCTGACCGAGACCAAGTTCAAGATGATCGAGGCTCCTAGGAGGACCAATCATGAAATCGATCAGAATAGCGACTGATGAATGCGCTAAGCGCGTGGCGCGTTTTTGGAATCTAATCCAAGAGGAAGGTGCGAAACTCAACTTGGAGATCGCAGTAGAAGACGGCTGCTGTTGGTTCCGAGATCGACTTCGGACGGACTCACTCACTGACGATTGGCCATTTGTAGCGTCGATTAATAATGAGGATGGCCCGATCGAATTTGTCGAGATCGATAAGGTCATATCCCCCGAGGAGTTCGAGTTGCTCACCGTGGAGAGGGCGTCCGGGAAGGCGAGGCGGAACAATGGAAACAAGAGGAAACGCATGATTAAGAAGGTTACGGAAAAGAGGATCACTTTGCTTGATGGTCGTGAAGTGATCTCCGAGCGCTGCGCAAAGATTCTAGACACGATGGTCTCCGGGAATAAACCAGATTCCTGCATTGGGTGGCGGGACGTCTTGAAGGAAGCCGCCAAGCGAATCAGGGAGGGTACATAAGTAAATGACCTACCACTGTATTCGTTGCGAAGAGGACTTCGACTCTACCCTGGAAACTCCGAAACGTTGTGCGGAGTGCGGGTCGCCTCTGTGGGACGTCCCCAGAAAAAGGAAGAGGGGAGCCGGAAGGCCAATCAAGTCTGCGGAGAGTTCCCCTGCCGAGACCCCGGTGGAATCGACGGCATTCGACGGTGAAGATCTGGAGATGCCGTGGGACATCCCGGCACCGGACCTTCCGGTGGCCGTAACCGAAGCTCAGGCGCATATCGCGGAGACGATCGAGAAAGTCACGGGGGAACTGCCGAAACTGGGGAATGCCGAGATCGACAATCGCATGGTCTCCGGCCCGATCTCCGATCCATCCAAGCCGGTCAGACGGGTGGTCCCCAGGAAAGTCAAGGGAATTATATAGTTGACTCCCCTGTGCGCTGAAACATGCTGAGAACCTTTCAGTTTCGTCTTCGTCCAAACGCTACGCAGGTTGCGGAGTTGAATCGGATTCTTGAGGATAACTGCGAGACTGCGAACGCCTGTATTCAGGAGCGAAAAGAGGCATGGAAACTCCAGCACAAGTCGATCACGTACTATGACCAGCAGAAGGAGTTGACGGAACTCCGCAAAGACCTGGCATTCCAGTGGATCGCCTGTGATATCCAGCGTGACCCGTTGCGTCGGGTTGACCGGGCATTCAAGGCGTTCTACCGCCGTTGCAAGGCTGGCGAGAAGCCGGGGTTCCCGCGTTATCGTTCACGTTTCAGGTACGATTCCTTCGGGTTCAGTTTGCCCGTAGTCCGCGAGCGTTCGATCAAAATACCGAACGTGGGGGATATTCGGGCGCGTGGTGGGCGTCCTATTTGGGGCCGCGCAAAATACTGCACGGTAAAGCGTGATGGCAAGAGATGGACGGCTAACGTAGTCTGTGATATCGGCCCCGCCCCAGAGAAGTGCGTGGTAATGCACCCGGTAGGGATTGATGTTGGCCTGACTACCCTGGCGACACTGAGTGACGGAACCGAGATTGAGAATCCGCGTTGGATACGTCAGCACGAAAATCGGATCGCCTCCGCCAATCGCTCGTTAGCAACCAAGACGCGCGGGTCACATAACCGCCTCCGTGCGCGTGAGGCGTTGCGCCGCGCTCATCAACGGGCCGCAAGTGCGCGGTTGAACTACATCCACCACGTCAGCAAGTGGCTGGTAGCGAACTACGATTTAATTGCTCACGAGGATCTGAAGATCCGAAATATGGTGCGATCCAAGTTAGCAAAGTCAATCATGGATGCAGCCTGGGGGCTGTTGATCTGGCAGGTAACTTACAAAGCAGAATACGCTGGTAAGTGGATGGTGCCGGTCAACCCGAAGGGGACATCTCAGAAGTGCAGCGGCTGTGGTGTCATCATCCGAAAGGAACTTAGCGAGCGGGTGCATTCCTGTTCATGCGGGTTGACTTTGGGGCGGGATCACAACGCGGCACTAAACATCAAAAGGCTCGGGATGAGCCTTGCGGGGCTATGCCCCTCAGAACAGCGGGCTACAAGTTGATGTTGAAACACTCCCTGAATCTCAATCTATATCATGTATATAAGTCCCAGCGTTGGCGCAAGTGCTGAGGCAGGAGGTAGAACGTGGCTGACATCAACGAGATCATCGCGGAGTTGGACCGACTGCGTCTGGCTGCGGTGGCACAGGAATGGCCATCGGCTGACTTAAAGTGGTCCATTGCAGCATTTCGCAGCTATCCCCTACTGCGGGATGAGATCCTGAAACTCCAACGAGAGCGGCAAGGCCTGCTCGCCGTCGCGCGGGCGGCGGAAGACTTGAAGAACAGATTGGATGCGGTTCACGCCGATGAGCGCTACCAGTCGGTCTGGATTCTGTACAAGATTCACGGCGGGGAATACACAGAACCGACCTACACAGTGGAACTTGACAAGCTCCGCGAGGCGCTGAAGGACTGAGGCCGTGAAACTCCGACCCGGATTACGGCTCTGGCGATGGCGGTGGCCATGGCTATTGCGATGGCTCTGGCTCTGGATAACGATCTTATCCTATGTCCGACATTTATATGATCCACCAAATTGAAGATGATGTGGAGGACCGCCGACCGAAGCCTGCGAACCCCGTCTATGAGTCCAGGGTGCGTGCGGCTAAGATCATGCTGCTTTCTGGATACTCCAAAAAAGAAGTTCAGCAAATCCATGGGTTCGTGGTGTTACGGGAGGCTGAACTGATGATCCAGGGAAACGTCTTGAGAAGGTATTAAAACACCTCTTGACTTCACTCTTGACTCCGCGTACCCTATAGATCGAGTACAACGTGGGACAAAGACAATGACACCCTCTGCCACCAAGAAAACCGTTAAGCTGGTTCCCATCGAGCAAATTGACGAAACTAATTCCGTCCAAATTCGCATCACCCTCGACGCCAGATTGGTCCATCAGTACCGCTCCTTAATTCAGGAGCACGGGAATATGGACCCCATTCATATCTTCCGTAACGGAGACAACTCCTACCGTGTCGCGGACGGCTTCCATCGCATCGAAGCCTACCGGCAGGAAAACAAGCTGGAAATCCCCGCCGTCATACACGATGGGGACGCCTCCGATGCACTGAAGTACGCCCTATTGGAAAACTCCCATCACGGCGCACGGCTGACCAATGCCGACAAAAGACGCGCCGTTGAATTGGCGGTAACCGACGAGAAGATTGGGGAGTGGAAAGACACCCAGATCGCCAAGTACATTGGCGTCTCCTTATCGTTGGTCGGCGAGATTCGAAGAGGCGAAACCAAGCAAGCCAAGAAAAAGAAAGTGGCGGAACGGAAGGCCAAGCGGGAAGCCTCGACTAGGGGAGTGACGGCCCGCGAACGCGAGGAGCCCGACGATCGGCCCACCAAAGCCATGATTTTGCGCCAAATTCAGGACTACTTGACCAACGACGTGGTTGACGAAGCCGAAGTTGTGAAGTTGATGGAGGGGCCGAAGGCAGCGTGGCAGTGGTCAGCAAAACCGGGGATGATTGCCGCTCTTAAAGTCGTAGGGAAGTCGGGCAGGGTACAACTGGAAACAAATGTGGTGGTCAAGGAAATCAGTGAAGACGAGATCATCTTAAAGTATGAAGGCGATGGGAAGGTAGGGGTGTTGGGATGAAGCCCGAGCAAAGGCCCAGCGATTTCGAAATAGCAATGGGGATGACCTACGATGAGGCGAAGAAGTTCTTGATCTCGACAGGGCGCTGGGAAAATGTCGAAGACCAAGATGGGTACACCATTATAGCAACGGCGAAGTATTGGAAGGAGCATCCAAAGCAATGACCAAATTCCAACTCACCCTTGAGATCATCAAAACCTTGGGGCTCTGCTATGAAGTAGGATGCCAAGGACCAAACAAGATCGGCATCGCCATCGAGCGGTTCGCCTCCATCGAGAGCGTGTTCGACGTTGTCCACATCCAAAGCGAACTGTCGTGCAATGAAATGGCGGTTCGTTTCTTGGAGTTCATCTACCACGGCAAACCGATTCCCGAATGGCTGGAAAGAGCCGAGGACATCCTGGAATGACCCCTCGCGACCTGAGGAAGGCGATCCGCGAAGGCCGTATGACGGCATCGGACCCGCGTATCTATAAACGCGCGCCGGAACCTCCCGAAGACTGGTCACATCGTAAACGGACTCGATTGAAGGTTGCGATCAATGCCGCCATTATGTTCTTGCAGGGTTCGGAGTGGCCGGAAACCAAGGCTTATTTAATCGGGATGAAGTACACTCAAGCGCTGGATATCTCCAAGGCCCGCGTACAACAGTATGTGAAGTCGGGCACGGACTTTCTATTGAGCCAAGGTTACTTCGTCGAGGTCAGGAAAAGCCACAAAAAGAAGGTTGCGAAATGACGCTGCAAGTCTTGATGTCGTGGATTGGCTACGGGATCGTGGCGATCGCGGTGGTAGTGGCCGTCTACAAGATGGTACTCTCCACCGTGAGGGTCATGCGCAGTCCCACGGTGTACCAGCCATCGCTGGAGTTCACCGAGATCCGCGACCAGATTTGCAAAGTGAACGCAGCCATCCAGGAGCAGGCGGGCATAACCCGAACGCATCTTTCAACGATCAACGACAATCTCGCTTTAGTTCGTGATGGTCTTGTTGGCGGGCGTGTCGAGCGGACAGATCAAGCATCCAAGCAACTCGCCGCCCTGGATTCCCTGTCCCTCTCCTTCGAGAAGTTCACCAGGAGCCAGACCAACTGGTTGACTAAGATTCTGGGTGGAGATGGAAGCGGCTACACGGACATGACCGATCAGGAGGCGGAACTCCGCGAACGGGCGGAAGGAATCCGGCGACGTTACGGGGTAGATTGGGCAGAAGCCATGGACCGGGCCAAGAAGACTTTAGTATACGAGCCAAACGCAAGAATGAAGGATCAAGTCTGAAAAGGAGAAGTGCAATGCCGTTGTTTGAAGTAGCGATCATCGAGAAGCCGAGCAAGAAAGAAGCCGAAGAAGGGGCCGTCGAGAAGTTGGTCTTTGGCCCCAAGGCTGTGATTGCCCGAGATGGACAGTCCGCCGCCCTTGCTGCCGTGATGGGTGGTGAAGCACCCAAAGTGGATATGCAGAAGGCGGAGGTACTGGTCCGCCCTTTCGCCTAGCCACCGTCCAGAAGGCGGTGGAGCAAGATAGCCCCTGGGGCAAGAGTGCTGTGGTGGCCGAAGCGGTGTGGGATGCTTTACACCCCGCTAAACCGGCGCAAAAAATTCTGATGAACCCAATCGCCCAACCCGGTGACTTCCGCTACATGGACCCGCCGAATCTGCCTCCGTACATCGGAGAGTTTCTCCGGTATCTCGTCGAGACGCAAGGCGGTCTATTCCCCACGACCACTAGTGGAGCCACCGTTTTCTACGGGAAAGCTCCGGTCGGGGCCATGTCGTACAACGTTGCAACCCTGTCCAATATGTCGCAAACGACGACGAGTAATCTGAACCAGTAAGAAAGGAGAAAACACCCGACAGTCTAAAACACAATACACCGCAGCCGGTTGGAGTACAAACGCAACCCTCTAGCGGATAGAGGGCCGTGCAGAGCCTTGGAGTGAGGCGGACTAATTTCTGGGGAGGTGGGTGCGCTGAATTTCAAGGCTCTGCAAGGAAAGAGACGCCAGGAAGCATGGACCAAGCACTCAAGGATAAGTTCGCCCGCTACATTCAGAAGACCCTCGACCGTGGGCTGAAGAAGACCCAGGACTCTATTCTACTCACCGAGGACGTGGTGGACACGGTGGAAATGCTCTATGACATGAACACGGAGGAATCCGGTATTGCCACGGTTCCACCGGGCGTGCCGAGTCCCACGTTGGACGTTCACCCTCCCCCGCCACTGGGAGCCGTGGTGCTCCATAAAGACGTTGCTACGGACCCCGGAGAGGCCAAGAGCGTAATTTTAATGCCGGGAGATCCGGGATTCGACGAGCATAAGCCCGCCGATATAAAGCGTAAGGTATTCACGGCGGGAACCGTCCGCAGGCGGGCAGTCACAGGAAAAAGGCCATCAAACCTAACGGAAAACCCTAAGTGGGACGTGTCGGATCTGATTGCTCTTATTAACGATAATTCACCGGACTACATCGAATTCGAGCCGAGGGGGCTGGAAGGAAAGTTGACTTTACGGGCGCGCAAGAATGTCCTCAACCAGGCCGGGATGGGACTGGTTCATTTGACCTACAAGCACGATGCCGTGTCGGATAGTGCTGGCGGGGGAGCTGTTGAAGGACAGCCTACATCTCTTGGCCTATTGGTAGCTCGCAAGACCTTCAGCGTCTACGACGAAAAGCAGGACATTAGCGCGGCGCTCGATGAAATCCTGGAGCAATTGAAGGCAATGTACAAGCCCCGCCCGAAGTACATGTCTCCGGCGGAGATCGGTGATTCCCCTCCATTAAGGGAGATTGGAAATTTCGACACTGACAACCTTCCGATGGGCGACCGGCTTACAAAGCAAGAAGGGCAGATGCAAAAAGGTTTTCGGTCCATATCCGACCCTAGAGCTTCTAAGCATGAGGATTCGATTTTGCAGTCATCCTTGAGGGATCAGAGTGTGGCCAATTCACGGCTGGTTCCCCCCAGGCCAGGAGGTTAGGAAGTAGATGGGACAGCCACAGCAAGATCGAATGGACGGACGCCACATGTTTAGGAGAGAGAGACGATGCAAACGAAATCTGAGTTATTGAAGGAACTGGATCGACTGGAAGCTGATATATCAGCCATCAAAGAAAAGTGGGCTGCTGGCGTTAGTACGCGCGACCTCGTGGCTGCTGGCGTTATCGCGCGCGACCTCTTGGCTGCTGGCGTTAGTACGCGCGACCTCTTGGCCGCTGGCGCTAATGTGCGCAACCTCTGGGCTGCTGGCGCTAGTACGCGCGACCTCGTGGCTGCTGGCGTTATCGCGCGCGACCTCTGGGTCGCTGGCGTCAGTGCGCGCGCCCTCTTGGCCGCTGGCTTTAGTACGCGCGACCTCTTGGCTGCTGGCGTTATCGCGCGCGACCTCTTGGCTGCTGGCGTCAGTGCGCGCGACCTCTTGGCCGCTGGCGTCAGTACGCGCGACCTCTGGGTCGCTGGCGTCAGTGCGCGCGCCCTCTGGGTCGCTGGCTTTAGTGCGCGCTACCTCTTGGCCGCTGGCGTCAGTACGCGCGCCCTCTTGGCTGCTGGCGTCAGTGCGCGCGACCTCTTGGCTGCTGGCGTTATCGCGCGCGACCTCTTGGCTGCTGGCGTTATCGCGCGC
>Ga0208034_1000080_pt1 | contig 97723 bp, 64 predicted proteins | sample June2015DPH_8_10_FD_184699 | JGI IMG/M metagenome (GOLD analysis project Ga0208034, IMG submission 184699) | Peatland microbial communities from SPRUCE experiment site at the Marcell Experimental Forest, Minnesota, USA - June2015DPH_8_100... | ecosystem: Environmental > Terrestrial > Soil >... | reverse complement strand
AGCGCTCATGAGCCTGTACAAACAGCATCATGCCGATGTCTTGAAGCGCGGCATTCCTAATCAGGCACTCTTCGAGGCATACGTTCAGTACTGCTTTTCCCCGAAACACACGGTTGGAGAACAGCTGCTGACCGTCAGGCGCGACAAGCGGGAGCGGGCGGCATTTGCGGCAGCAGCTAAAGACGAGATGGCCAGCGATCAAGAAAAGGAGGAGGAGGAGGAGGACGATGAAGGCGATGATCGACGCTATGGCATCGCAATTGCGCAAGCAAATGGGACTGCACAAGACCCTGGGAGCCAGGAGGGTTGAGGATTGTCCTCGCTGCGGAGCAGAAATCACTCCGCCTCGATTGTCTTTTCGAGAGATCGTCCTCTCTGCTGCTTGCGGAGGCCTCTTGCTGTCCATACTCATACCTAGTTGCTAGACAACCGAACATTGGAGTGAGCGGCAGCGGCATCAAATTCTGGATCGCATGACCTGGCACGAGCCGGTCCAAAGCTGGAACCAATGAACGAAGCGGCTTTGCCGCCGAGCCGGATTTGTTTGGCACAATTTGGACATCGGAATGGTGACAGCTTCGTGGTTCGCGTTCGCTTGTCAGAGGACAAAGATTTTGCGTTTGGGCTTACTGTCCATTTCTCGCGGAATTCGGTTACATCCGGTAGAAACCATGGAAACAGGCGAAAGAGTGGACAGTAAGAAAAGATAGCAAAACCTGCAATTTGCGGCAAGTTGACCCCACTGAAGCTTTCACTTGGCATCACGCCTAAAAAGCCGAGAGCCCAATTCATATCAGTTTGGAGACTGAAACGCACATTCTTATAGAAAGTTTGCGAGACTCTCAACTATTCTGCCCAAGTATCGAATAGGAGTAGGGACAGGGTCGATTGATTTGGCTTTATTTTCCGCTGTGGCCACGCAGGCGCGCGCGGAAGCAATGTCATTTACATCGCGACGTCAAAATAAACAACCCTTCAAGGATTGGTGAACGAGGCCCAGGATCCCCTCATGCTTAGTATTCACAATCACATTCTCGCTGTACTTCTGTGCGTAGTCACGATGATCGGTTGGGGATCGTGGGCCAACACGCTAAAACAGTCCGCGCGTCGAGGGTGGCCTTTCGAGCTCTATTATTGGGATTACGCGCTAGGAATGGTTGTAAGCTGCTTAGCGATCGCGTTCACATTTGGTAGTCATGGGACCACCGGTATTGGCGTAGTAGCAAGTATCGCGGCTGCATCGAAGACATCCATCATTGCGGCACTGGTAAGTGGATTGCTGTACAACCTTTCCAGTGTCCTTATTGTCATTGCCACCGATCTCGCTGGCATCACCATTGCATTTCCCGTGGCTGTCGGACTGGCCGTTGTGATTGGCACGAGCGTCACTTATGCGCAAAATCCTTCTGGGCGCGCCCTGCCGCTATTTTGCGGCCTTGGTCTTCTGGTTGGCGCCATGCTACTGTCTACGCTCGCGTCGAACATGCAGACCGGATCGGCGCGTTTGCGCAGTTTGCGAGGGTTGTTCTTCGCGATTCTATCGGGATGCATAATGGGGTTCTTCTATCCGCGGCTGGCTGCTTCGATGGCGCCCGGTACCGAGTCCGTACTTGGCCTGCTGACGCCATACGCAGCGGCAGCCGTCTTTACGGCGGGTTTTCTGATCAGCAATGTGATTATAAATTCACTACTTATTTGGGTTCGCGGGGAGAGCTATGCGCGTTTTTTCTCGGGCGACTTTCGGATTCATCTGGCGGGCGTTGCCGGGGGGGGAATCTGGATGCTCGCGCTCATCGCAAACCTAGTAGCTGCATCTGTGGCGGGGCCTGCGGTGTCCTATGCTCTTGGTCAGGGCGCAACTCTCGTCGCTGCAATTTGGGGGGTAGTTTTTTGGAAGGAGTTCAGTGGCAGTGCACCAAAGGTGTACATAACCCTGGGCCTGATGTTTCTAAGTTACACCTGCGGTCTTGTCCTCATCGGAGCCGCGGCATTCTGATTGTTGCTGGATCATTTGACGGCTCTTTTTAAGCAAGGAAGGCAAATGAATAGTGCAAAAGTGCTCCAGATTAACAGTGCCGACCAACTGGTTGGACTTTTCGATCACGCCATTCTTCATCCGACGATTACAGACACTGAGATGCGTGTGCAATTGCAGTCGTTGCGGAGGTTTCCGATAGCCTCTGTCTGTGTCAAGCCATATGCTGTCCGGGTTGCAGTTGAGGCGTTGCGTGGCACCGAAATCGCGGTTGGTACCGTGATTGGATTTCCTCATGGATCGTCCCTGCCGGAAATCAAGGCGGCAGAGGCCGACGCTGCCTTCAGAGATGGCGCTCTCGATGTCGATATGGTTGTGAACGTAGGCAAGGTGCTTTCGAAAGACTGGCAATTCGTACATGCCGATATAAGCACTGTGTTAGGAATCGCGAGAGCGCGCAGCGGAATCATCAAGGTCATCTTTGAAACGGATTTTCTAAAGAATGATGAAGACAAGATTCGATTGTGTGAGATCTGTAGCGATCTGAGGGTTGACTATGTCAAGACGTCTACGGGATTCGGATTTGTGAAGCATGGGGACAGCTACAATTACCTCGGAGCGACGGAACACGACGTGGCGCTCATGCGGCGGTACTCCTCAACTCAAGTTGGGGTGAAGCCTTCAGGAGGCGTTCGGACACTCGACCATGTGCTCCGTATGATGGAACTTGGGGCCACAAGGATCGGGACGGCTTCCACTGAGGCGATTTATGAACAGGCAGTACATAGGTTTGGAAGATAGCGCATGAAACGGATACTTGTCATCGGAAGCGCGAATGTGGACATGGTCATGGGTCTTCCGCGGCTGCCTCTGAAAGGAGAGACAGTGACCGATGGAGTATTCTTGCAGACATTTGGCGGTAAGGGCGCAAACCAGGCTGTGGCCGCAAAGAGATCGGGAGGCGAAGTTAGCTTTCTCTCCTGCCTAGGGAATGACGATCATGGGAACGCGATCGAACGCGCTCTTTCTGCGGATGGAATCGATCTGTCATGGACAGTGCGCACCTCCGAGTGTGCGACAGGATCGGCGCTTGTGATGTACGACAAAGATGGAGCGAATTACCTGGCTGTCGCTCCAGGATCAAATTACAAGCTTGAGCCGAAAGACATAGTCCGATGCGTGCACGGGATTGCGGACCTGGCGATGATCGTGCTTCAATACGAAATCTCTGAAGCTGCGCTTCACGAGGCATTTCGTGTTGCCAACCTGGCTGAGGTACCGGTGCTCTTCAACTATGCGCCAGCGCGCAGTCTCAAACATGCGGTTGTTCAAGGGACGAATTGTGGAATTGTGGTGAACGAATCCGAAGCCGCCGCTTTGTCTGGAGTGCAGGTTTTCGATACAGTTTCTGCCTTTCAGTCGGCGCGCAGCTTGCGTGTGCTTGGATATAAATTCGCTATCGTGACACTCGGGGAGTTGGGGGCATGCCTTGTCTCAGATGAGGCTGAAGCGCACATTCCAGCAATACCAGTCACCGCGGTGGACTCGACGGCTGCAGGGGACACATTCTGTGGCGCCCTTGCCACATCGCTGGTTGAAGGCACCTCGCTTTTAGATGCAGTTCGGTTCGCCACCGCTGCGGCCTCGTTATGCGTTCAGAGAGTTGGCGCACAGCCTTCGATCCCGCACAAACTCGATATCGATAAAGCACTTGGCACTGAAACCGGGACTTAAAATCGAAGCAAGTAGAGCACGCCCGGCATTCTCAGCTGCGAATCACTAGGGAACCTCTGCACAAGTCTGCAACCTGCATGGTATTTGAATAAACTGGAAGCATGAAGCGAATGGCGCGGATTCAGCAGACACTGGCATCGCAGGCGAGTTTTGAGAAGCATGGGCGCAAGAGCAAACGGGAGCTGTTTCTGGACCAGATGAACCAGGTGGTTCCGTGGTCTGAGTTATTGGCGCTGGTTGAGCCTCATTATCCCAAGGCGGGCAACGGGCGACAGCCGGTCGGTCTCGCGATCATGCTGCGGACTTACTTTCTGCAACAGTGGTTCGGCTTGTCTGACCCCGGCATGGAAGAAGCTTTCTATGAGTCGCCGGTGCTGCGGCGCTTTGCTGGAGTGGATCTGGGCGTGGCCGCCGCGCCGGACGAGACGACGATCCTTCGCTTTCGCCACCTGCTGGAGCAGCACGATCTGTGCGGCGAAATGCTGATGACGGTGAACCGCTATCTGGAAAGCAGGGGCATCCGCATCTCGACCGGCACGATTGTAGACGCGACGATCATCCATGCGCCCTCGTCGACCAAGAACTCAAGCGGTCAGCGCGACCCCGAGATGCATCAGACCAAGAAGGGCAACCAGTGGTACTTCGGCGCCAAGGCGCACATCGGCGTGGACAGCAAGGAGACAGTGGTGCATACGGTGATCACCTCGGCGGCCAGCGTGGCGGATAAACATATGCTGCCCGACTTATTGCACGGCGAAGAGCGCAAGGTGTGGGGCGACGGCGCTTATCAGGGCCAGACCGAGGCCATCCATGCTGCCGCGCCGCAAGCGCAAGACATGACTTCGCGCCGGACCAAATACAAGAACTATGTGGATGAGGAAGCCAAGCGCAAGAACACCACCAAGGCCCGCGTGAGAGCCAAAGTCGAACATCCTTTCCGCATCCTCAAACGGGTCTTCGGATTTACCAAGGTGCGATACTGGGGCATCTGGAAGAATCACCAGTGGCTGTGCGCGGCCTTCGCGCTGGTCAATCTCTACATGCATCGCAACCGGCTGGCCCCGCAAGGGGCGTAGTGTCTCCGGAGGCCGGAAAACGGCCTCAAGAGGCCAAACGCACAACCGTAAACCAGCACTTCGCGACAGAAAACTACTTCATAAACCAGAGAACCACCAGAAGCCGCGCCGTCGCTAAGAAATCATGCACCTGCGCAGAGGTTCCCTAGCTTGGTTGAGATAAGTTGTTTGATTGCAGAGGAAGAAACATCAAAATGCCGTTGCTTGACTACGCGCACTGCTACGGAGACCATCTCCGTCCATGGAATCACAATCGCGCTCAAATTGAGCCACCGCGCGATAGGGGCGTCACCGAAGCTGACCAATTGCGGCTGCTTAATACCTCTTTCTATGCAATTACAAACCATGACTTCCGCGAGGCGAAGGCGCAACAAAAGATGTCGTCTTTTCCGACAGCAACGACTTTGTCGGCAAGTGTCAAAGCCCTTTGGTAATACCAGGTGGGAGACCGGTATATGGTCGCCAGTACGCGCCGGAGGAAAATTGGACCACGTGGCGCCGCGCTAGCGGCGTGACGTGGCCAAGCAAAAGTAGACCACCGCCAGATTCTGGTTTCACGGGGAAAAAGGACTGTTCTGGGGCGACGAACAGGGTTCGCTGCCATTGAGGAGCCGTGTGTGCCGTGGGACACCGGAGGGATGTACAAGGTGGAACTGTATGCGCGAGTGCGGCGGGCGGTGGCCAGGGAGTTTGGTCTGGCGCGGAAGACGGTTGAGAAGATGCTGGAGTACGCTCTTCCGCCGGGGTATCAGCGGCAGAAGCCGATCCGGCGGCCCAAGCTGGGTCCGCGCGCGGTCGCCGCCGTTGCTCCCGGGTTGTGTGAACTAGAAGCAGTCAGGAGAGCGCTTGAAAACGCGTCTAACGCTTCCAGCCAGGACGAGAAAGAGTTTGTGTGGAAAGGTGCGCACTATAATCTTCATAACTGAGCGCGGGTTCTCGCCCTGAATGCTCCAGCCCAGGATCATATTGTTGGAAAGGATGTAACGAATCCGTGAAAAGAATCTGTGGGCGGTTGAAAATTTCGGTCGTTCTCCTCACGGGTCTTTCGGCCGGTCGAGTATGCCTGGCAAAAGTCACACTTCCCTCGCTTTGGTCGGATCACGTCGTGGTGCAGCGAGGAATGCCAGTGCAGGTGTGGGGCATGGCAGGGCCGGGGGAAAAGATTTCGGCTCATTTTCGCAATGCGACTTCTACCGGAACGGCAGACAATCTGGGACGTTGGGAGATTGACTTGCCACCTGGCGAGGCCGGCGGCCCTTTCACCATGGAGATTCAAGGAGAGAACAGGATCATCCTGTCGGACATTCTGGTTGGGGATGTGTGGGTGGCTTCCGGCCAGTCCAATATGGAGTTCGGCACCAAGGGCGTTCTCAATGCCGAAGAGGAGTTGAAAGGAGCAAACCAACCGACCATTCGCCTCTTTCATGTCGATAAGAGGTCCTCTGATTTTCCGCAGGACGACGTATTGACCAAGTCATGGGTACTCTGTACGCCAGAAACGGTGGCTGACTTTTCAGCGGTTGCATACTTCTTTGCAAGGAATATCCAGGCGGATCAGAATGTCCCGATTGGTCTGATTGAGGCGGATTGGGGTGGTACGCCAGGAGAAACGTGGACCAGCTTGAAGGCGCTCTCTCAGGACGGATCGCTTATGCCAGCATGGGCGACCTGGGCGGACTTGAGCGAAAACGAGTCGGCTGCTCTCCTTGAGCAGGCTCAGGAAGATCAGGAGCGTAAAGCAGCACTGGCCGCAGGCAAACCGGAACCAAAATTTCCCTGGCGTCCAGAGCTCCGATCCTGGCTGCCGGGTGGCGCGTTCAACGGGATGATCGCGCCGCTGGTGAAGTTTCGCGTTCGCGGCTTCCTCTGGTACCAGGGGGAGAGCAACGCTGAAATAAATCGCTATTTCTACTATGACCGGCTTCTGCGCACTCTCATTCAGGATTGGCGCCAGCGATGGAATGAGGGCGACATTCCTTTTCTCATTGTCCAGTTAGCGAACTTCATCACGTCGAACGAAGCTAAGTGGCCGGAGTTGCGTGAGGCCCAGCGCCGCACGCTGAGCGTGAATCAAACGGGCATGGCCGTAACCATCGACATTGGCGACCCCGATAACATCCATCCCAAGAACAAGCAGGAGGTCGGCCGCAGGCTGTCGCTTGCCGCTCGGGCTCTTGCTTATCACGAAACGCTGGAGTACTCTGGACCGCTGTATCGCACAGAAATGAGACAAGGGAGCACGATTCGACTCTACTTCGACCACGCTGACAGTGGTCTGGTAGCGAAAGGGGACGCGTTGAACGGATTTGAGATTGCCGACAGCGATGGAAAGTTTGTTCCGGCGCAGGCTTCTATTGATGGCAAGACCGTTGTTGTCTCATCGCCTCAAGTGAAAGATCCTCGTGCTGTGCGCTACGGATGGGTAGACAACCCACTATGCAATCTATACAACAAAGATGACTTGCCCGCATCGCCGTTCAGCTCTCTTTAGGAGCGCCAGGACCGCGCTTTCTTACATTGTTGAGAGCTACGGCACAGTAGAAAATTGCCGAAGCGCACTTGGCAACCCCGTGCGCTTCACTGGCAGGAAAGCGAATGTCAAAATGCCAGTACGGTTGCAGGCATCCCAACAGAGAGCAACTCCTTGCTCAGTTAGGGCGGATTTTCTCTCCAGTTATCGACGACATGCGTTCTATTTCATGGCCTTGCGTTCTGAATTTGTCATGAAGTTTTGAATGAGTTAACGACTCTGAGACGGGGCGTTTCTTGGCAGGCCCCGATAGCGGATCCGATCGAACCCAAATTGCCCCTTCATAACTCGGAAAGTGATACTGCTGCCAGTTGGCCAATTACGGAGAAGAACGCCTACAAATTCGTCACTGCCCCGATGGCATGAATGTAGGGGATTCCCCATACCTCCTGAGTATTCCACTCGATCAGGTTCGAGGTCTCAAGATACGGTGAGTCGTCCGGACGCCCTGCAAATCCGTTCACCACCGCCTCTGGAATCTTCACGTTAACCATCGAATAGCCCACTGGATGTTTCCATCCGATACCGGTAAATGTACTCAGGCCCGTGGGGTTGTGGCCCATGCTCCACTGCAACAATCGCTCTGCATGACGGCGGTAGAGTGGCTCGCCGAAATACCGGCCCGCACGCGCCAGGAGTTCCGCCTGATGCATGAGCACCCCATTGGTCCCATGGACCATGAATTGGTCGTTGAAAGGATGGATGAATGTTCTGACGCCGCGCCCTCTTCCCGCGTCACGATATGTTTGAAATTCAGGCCACACCATCCGCACGTATGCGCCGTATGGGGTCAAACCATAAGCATTGCTGTGCGTGTCGGGCAGCAGAAACCGTTCAATATGCAGACGCACTGCTTTCTCGGCCACAGGCAGAACCGCTTCGGTCCCAGGTAGTTTCAGCTCGCACAGCCGCAGCAATGCGAGTGGCGGATCGCATGAGAACCCAATGCTCCGGTATGCATCTTTCCCATCCTTCTCAAGAAAGTAATGAGATAGTCCTTCCATTCCTGTGTCTTGGCGCTCCATCAACTCCTGAGCAAGCAAGACCAGTTCCTTTGGGGCAACGGCGCGGCTATTTGCACACAGCAACTCGGTGCCCGCCCTTAACTGACCGCTGACAAACATAGTTCGCCGGTCGTGCCCGAGTTTCACTCCGGTTTTCCATGCTTTTGCTGCTAAGGCCAAGCACTTTGCGGAATCGGTCTCTTGAAGTACCCGAGCGACCATCGCCTGCTGCCGCACAAACCCGAATTGTATCCAGGGATTATAAGCCGTACGAATTCTGCGTTCGTCGCCGCTCATCGGGATATTGTCGGTGATACGATTACCGGAATTGTCCGAGATGCACCCTGGATGGTTCTCATTCCACCATCCTTTTTCATAAGTTATACCCCCGCGGAGTTCGCCTGCGCCTACGTCCTCCCAGACGTTTCCTTCAGGCGCCATCATGGCTTGTACCCAGCGGTTCCCCCAGGCGATTTCGTCCCGTACCTGGCTGCGATAGGTCTCGGTAAACTCGTATAAGTTAGCCAGCGCTTCCAGATGGAACGAAGTCAGAGCCATATTCTTGCTGACGTCGCCGGCATCGAACCACCCTCCTGAAACCGGTACATACGTTCCATCCGTATCAAGCACGCCGTCGTCGGTGTTTTCCGCAGGCCGAATTCCTGGCACCGCAAATCCCGCCCGCTGTGCGTAAAGGTAAATCAGATATCCGCGTAGCACCCGTTCGTAGATTGCGTCGCCAATCTGGAAGGGAACCGTAAAGTTCTTCTCAGTCTCGATCTGAAAGATTCCAGGTTCTTGGAACGCCGTGAAGTTCGCCTGCCATACGGTGCCCCACCGGTCTTCCTTCCGGACTAGTTCGCCACCATAGCGCGCCTGCTCTCGGCGGCTTTGCTCGGTGCCGGACCACGGCGCCGATTCGACGTCGAAAGGCCAGTCAAAAGGAGATTCCTTCCATATCTCCGGGACCACACAGCGACGCGGCAAGACATACCCAGCCAACATTACGTAGAAAGGAATCCGCGAGGGAAATTGCGCTGGGTCTCCCTGTGGCACAAGCGTCAATGTTTTAGGCGAATCGGGGCGGAAGCCTAGCTGGCTGCACGCCAGCATATATTGCAATTTGGCCTCGGGGGCAATCCGGACTCCGAACGCTCTCCTTCCCATCGATCCCGCCGCAGTTACCGGGAACAACTTGAGCAAATCTCTTCGATTCACGCTCATCTTTCTCTCCTTTGGTGGCGTCTACGGCCCACCACGAATTAACCAGAATCGACGGTACTAACGGTACTGTTACATATAAGTGCCGATCTCCTCATGCGTCCTGGCGACGAAAAGAACCGTGCGGTTTGGTTCCGACATGAGCGCCCGATAGGCGGATTGGCACAAAAGCGGCAGGGCAGAGAAGATTAGCTAGCTTCTTTCGAGAGCGCGAGGTCGAACGATCTTAAATTAAATGCTCTTTCAAACTCCATCCGTCCAAACCGTCCTTACTCATCGACTCGACAGCTGATCCTGCCTTGCGAAGCGCCAGGAGTTCTTTTGGCTCTTACGGCATTTTGGTAGTTGTCACTGCCTTCGTAACCCCGCGTTCATTGACCGCGTCAACCGCAACACAATAGCTGACGCCGACGCTTAGGCTTCTTATCTCTGCGCTGGTGGCGCCGTCGTATATCTGGTAGTTCTGGGTAAGCTCATTTGCATTTACGCCGAGACGAACCACATAGAACTCGGCTCGGTCAGCTGCCTGCCAGTGAATGGTGGCATGCCGTGGGTCGGCTGGATCTCGGTCTATCGTTACGCCCGATACCTGATCCGGCATAGGAACGTTGCCCTTCCCGAAGACGCGAAGATCACTAAGCGAAAATTTCGCTTCATTTGGAGAATGAATGTTGCGGATACGCACGTAGCGAGCGGTCAGCGCTCGCGGCAGAACTTCAAAATCATCCGGCGAATCCCTACCCGTGTCTCCGTGGTCGATCGCAATGGACCAAGTATCTGCGTCCCCCGATACTTCCAGGATGTATTTGTAGACATCCTGGCTGCGGCCGTGTGCCGTGCTCCCTTCGTCAGCGAAGTTGATCTGTATCGCTTCGATGACCTTTGGCCTGCCAAGATCGATCTGGAACCATTCACCGGGATTGCCCGTTTTAGCCGACCACCAGGTCCGAATGTCCTCATCGACTGCCAATCCAGGCGCGTGCCCCTCTATCGTGGAAGAGGCGCTTGTCGCCTTCTTGCGCGACAGAAGCATCCATCCCGTTAGACCCCGATCGCCCTCAACGTAATGAGGGTAGTCTCCGAGATACGTGTCGGTTACCAACGCACCCTCCTTCGTGAAATGCGCCGGGAACATTCCCAGCCGCCGCTCGAATGGTTCACGCATGGAGATGCTCATCGTCGAAAAATGCCAGAAGCGGCCATCGAGCCCCGCGAACGTGCTACTATGCCCCGCGCCGGAAATGAAACCTGCGGGCTTGAAGGAAAAGGGGCTATAGTCAGCATAGGAAAATGGTCCCGTTGGTTCTCTGCTCGTCAAAACGCCGTCTGCATATGTCTTGAACTCAGTTCCGGGAGCTGCGTACTGCAGATAGTAGCGGCCTTTGTATTTGTTCATCCACGAACCTTCGATCCAGGGCTGTGACTCGAAGTTTGTGTTGGAATCACCCGGAACTTCCCAGCCTCTTGTAGCCGGCGAACGGCTTTCCGGCACCGACACTGTCCTGATGGCTTTGAATCCGTCCTTGGGGTCGAGTTCCGTGATATGAAGAACATCTTCGCCAGAGAGGCCGTAATACATATACAGCCTCCCGTCGTCATCGAGGAACAAAGCCGGGTCGTTGTATTCTCTCCCGAAGTCGGCAGCCTCCTTCCACCGGCCACTGAGAGGATCGTCTGTCACGAAAAGTTTTGTCGTGTGGCCCATCGTGAGATACACCTTACCATCCATGACGAGCGCGGTTGGTGCGTAAGCCTCAACCGGATATCCTTTACCCTCGATGAAACTCCAGTGCAATACGTCTTTCGAGTGCCAATAGCCACCGGACACCGAAGGGAAAAGCCAATACTCACCCCGGAATGTGATGACTGTTGGATCAGCTGCTTCTCTGCGACTACTTCCCGCAAGCTGGAACCGGTACGGCAGATCGACAGGGTTGCAATATGTAGCCTGACGCTGTTCTCTCCTGACCGATTTGTGTGTGGCGGCCGTCAATTCTGTGAAACTGAAAAGCCAGACAACCAGGACTAGGGCTATCCACTTTTGAAGATTGTGCTCGAAACTGGCGCTCATGGTCTTAGACCGGAATCTCCTTTTTGGGGATGAATGCCAGCAGTTATGGTGTGCCTCTGAGTCCATTTGATGATTGTCGGACAGAAATTCTGCGTTAGCAACCATTTATTAAGTTATCATTTTGAAATCGGATCGTCTGTTTAATCTGACCTGAATGCTGCTGTGGGGTCCTTTTGCATTACCATGACACTGGCACCGCCGACATTGCTTGGCACGCCGGCTTGGCTGGGCAACGTGGGTGCTGGCCAGCGGGCACGAAGTTGCGTTCCTCACGCACCCGAACTTACACCGCAGGCTGCTAAGTGAACCGGGAGCGGGGTGCTGATTCCGATATGTTCATCTGGTTTAGCTCGGCCCGTGGAGCGATTGAGAGCTCACCATAACCGGCTCACGTCTGCATCGCTGTGTTTGCCCTCACGCTGGGCAGGCCGGAGGGCGGCCGGCCGGCCGGGGCGGAAGCCCACTCTTTGTTGGGCTGGCTCCCCATTCGGAAAAGCAACTCGCCGTCGGCAACGATTTCTCTATGGGTCAACCAGGAACGGGTCAGTTCCTTGCCGTTCAGCTCCGCGCTTTGGATATACACGTTTTCCGGCGAGTTGTTCCCGGCAACGATGGCAAACCTGGCGCCCGTGACCGGGTTATGGATGGTCGCCCGATTCACAAGCGGGCTGCCGATAACATAGACTCCCGTGGCGGCGTTTACCGGATAAAATCCGAGCGCCGCGAAGACAAACCAGCTCGATAACTGGCCGCAGTCGTCGTTGCCGGGTATCCCGGCGGGTGAATTGCGGTAGAGCGCAGCCACTTTTCGCACCCAATACTGCGTCTTCCATGCCGCGCCCGCGAACGGAAACAGGTAAGCGTTGTGGTTGCTGGGCTCGTTGCCCTGCGCATCCTGACCCACCATTCCGGTAATGTCGGGGTGGGAATCCAGGACAAGGGATGGAGCGGTGAATAGAGCATCAAGCTTGGCGATGAAAGGCGCGTCGCCGCCATGCAAATCGATCAACCCTTGGATATCGTGCGGAACGCTGAAGCTGGCTTGCCAGGCGTCGGTTTCTACGTAGTCGTCGTACTCCTGGTCGGAGCGAAACGGCTCGCGCCATTTGCCATCCTTCATTTTGCCGCGCATGAACCCGGTAGAGGCGTCGAAAACATTCTTGTAGTTCTGGCCGAGCTTGTAGAACATGGTCGCGTCGTCGTGTTTGCCCAATAAGTCGGCCATGGCTCCGGCGCACCAGTAATCGTAAGAGAGATCGAGAGTGCAGGAGACGGAGCCTGACTGCAAATCCATAGGCACATAGCCGTATTGGCGAAACATCGCCTGCAGCTCTCGATTGCCACGAGCTTCCGCGCCTGTCAGAGCCGTGTCGCGGATCGTGGCGTAGGCGACCTCCGCATTGAAGCCGCGAAATCCGCGAACGTAAGCGCCGAGGATCATGCCGGCGGCGTGAAAGCCGGTCATGCTCCAAGTTTCATTGCCCCACAACGGCCACATCGGCAACGCGTGTTGGTCAAGCTGGCTGTAGTCGGCCAGCAAGGTGCGGATGATGTCGTTAGTCCGATGCGGCTGCATAAGCATGATGAAGGGAAACTCGCCGCGATAGATGTCCCATATCGAGAACGTGGTGTATTTCGTGAAGCCGGGATTGGAATGGTTCTGACGATCCTGTCCGCGATAGGTTCCGTCCACGTCGTTGAATGTGGCAGGGGCGACAAGGCCATGGTACGCGCCGGTGTAGAAAGTGTTTGTCAGCGCCTGATCCGGAAGGGTGGCATCCAGGACGGCCAGCACTTTGGTCCAGGCCTGGCTGGATTCTTGAACCACGGCGTCGAAACTCCAATGCGGAATCTCGGCAGCCAAGTTCCTCGCGGCCCCGTCGATGCTTGTCGAGGATATGCCAACCCGAATCACTAGAGGTTCTGCCGCGGGCGTAAGGCTGAGGATGGCTTTGATCTCTTCGCCTGAAAATTGGCTTCCATTCGAAGCCACAGCGATGTTGCCATCCACGCTAACTTCAATCGATGCTGCGGGGCGGGAGAACTCCATCACAAAATAAACTTGCTTATCGCGAGCCCACCCGTGCGTGAATCGTTGGCCGCTGATGCGGGAATCGCTTTTAACGTTCAGTTCCGCATGGTAGACCTTGCAGCCTATGCCATGAACCAGGTCCAGAATCACTCCGCAGCTCGCGCCCCAAGCTAAGTCAGGATATGTGTACCTGTGCATCCCGCAGCGTGTGGTCGCGGTAAGTTCCGTCTTTACGCCAGGGGTGTCAAGGTACACGCTGTAATAACCGGCGCGCGCCTCTTCGCGATCGTGCGAGAAGAACGAGCGATAACCGGGCACGGGCTTATCGAAGATCCATCCGGAGTTTTCGCCGAGGGCCTCCTCCTGCATCTCGGCCAGAGGCGGGGGGGTGCCCGGGTCCCATGACCAGTTCTTACCTTTGACCAGCGGCATGAGAAGCACGTCGCCGAGGTCGGCGCCTCCGGTGCCCTGAAGGTGGGTGTGGCTGAAGCCAACTACCACATCGTCGGGATAGTGATAGCCCGAGCAATGGTCCCATCCGTACCAATCACCCTGAATGTTCCAACTTGGCTCCGGACCTCCGCTGGTGTCCGGGCTAAGTTGCACCAAGCCAAAAGGGGCAACTGCACCGGGAAACATGTGACCATGCCACCCTGTACCGATGATCGGCCGCACGTCGTGTAGACGGTTTTGGCTGGACTGAATAGCGGCGGGAGGCGCGGCCTGTTTGGCCGCCGCGTTTACCGCTTCAACGAAAGCGCCAGCTGACGCCACTGTGCCGGCCGTCGCCGCCGCACATGCTTTCAGAAAGTCGCGTCTTCCTAACTTCGACTTATCTCGATTCATTGTTAAACTCTTCCTCTCAATCCCGCCGGTCTAGATGCTCTAGTGTTGGCATCGTGTCGCGAGGGCGTTGAGCCAGCCAAGCCGCAAAAGTGAATACATAAGAATGACGAGCGCAGTGGCTGCTAGCTTCGAATCACGAGCTTCGTGGATATCAGTTGCGCCATTGCCGAAGAAGTAGCGTCAAACTGGCGCTGCTTGATCACGCGAACCGCGGCGGAAACCATCTCCATCCAAGGAATCGCCATAGTCGTCAGATTAAGCCACTGAGCGATTGGCGCATCATCAAAGCTGACCAACGGCGGACGCTTGATACCCTTCCTGATGCACCTGCGGACGATTGCCTCTGCAAGGCGATCTGCGCAACAGAAGATGCCGTCTGTCCCAGCGGCAACAACCTCGTCAGCGACCTTCACAGCATCTTCGTAGTTCCAGGTCGGAGAGACAAACACAGTCGCCGGTGTGACCGAAAGAAAACCATTTACGCGCGCGGTGCTGCGGATGTCGTCGGCTGGTCCAGATAGGATTGCAATCCTTCTTGCCTTTCGAGATTGGCCTCTAAGATATTGCGCTGCGCCCGCACCTCCTGAAAAATCGTCGACTGACACGCTGTCGATAAAGGAAGAGGCCAATCCAGGCGATGGCCGGTAGTTAAGCAAAAGCGCATGCCGACCCAGTTGCACTGCGCGGTTGACCACATCCGGTCTTTCCCAGATGACCGGGTACCTTTCCTTCGGCAGGCCCTCGGTACGCAGACTGTGCTCGGTGGTCCAACTCATACGCCAGGAGATGCCAGCGCGGTCCAGATGTGTTTTCAGTTCCTCAAGAACTCTCGAGCCAAAGCTTGTCTTCCTCTTTGCGCGTGAATTGAAGATAAGCAGAACCCCCGATGTCTTCTTTTGCCCGCCAGGATAATAAGTGCCGGAAGCCGGACGCCTCTCCAGTCGTCCTTCCTGAACCAGTTCGCGCACAAGATTGTCAGCGGTCTGATAACTGATATGAAATCGACTGGCGATCGTCCGGTTCGACAGGAATTTCTGTCCAAGGCTGAAACTCTCTGCCTGGATGATGCTCAGCAGCTTCTTCTTTACGGATTGTACGCGTTCGCTTCTCGTTCTTGGCACGTCGTGAATCATACCAAAACTCCGCTCATGTAGCGCACATTCGACCGCACAATTTGTTTGGGATCCGGTGCGACAGGGGTTTGTTGCAATTCATTCCGGGCAAACCGAGAATTATGCCTGTCAAGTCTCTGTCGAGAGAAGGGGATGGCAGTTGTTCAGACCACGATCCTGCATTCGTCCAATTCTCGGCGAGCGTGCACGGCACCGTTACAGATCCAAACAGGGCGGTTGTGGTTGGAGTGAAGGTGGTTTTGACAGACACGGATACAAACGTGAGTCGGACTTTCGTGAGCAACTTCGCCAGCCAATCCAACTTTAGCCACCTGGCGCCGGGGCCTTATACGTTCACGGTGAGCGCTACTGGCTTCGAAAAGACGATTCAACCGGTGATCGTCTCGACCGACCACACAGCAGGCACTGACATCCGCCTGAAAGTCGGATCTGCCGCGAGTTCGGTGACCGTCACCGTGGAGGATCAGGAAGCAAGCCTGAATTACGCCACGCGGAACTCGCACGCCTTGGATTGGCGCTCACTTCAGGAATAAGAAACTGCAGGCGTCGATTGAACCTCATCACCCGGACAAATAGCCCCTCGATCTGTTCATCAAATGTTGATATTTGAAAGACTCAAAATGATAGTCATATCAGTATCTGAACAAGGGAATACTAGTCATATCAGTGACGCAAGTCGCGCGTGAGATTCTCTGGTTCATCACTGTGCGTGCATTCTATCGTGTCTAGTGCGGAAAAGTCCCTGATGGACAGGTCTGGACCGTCCAGGACAGCCTTTCTGCGAGCGCCGAATCACTGAGGAGACAAACATGAAGTTCCCCCTGCCGCGTATGCTCTTTACACACCTGTTCATCGTATTGCTGGCATGCTTCGCCGAAGGGCCGATCAACGCCCAGGACGCTGATCTAACTGCAAAGTATCAATGGAAACCGGTGAAGATTGGGGCTGGCGGATGGATGCGTGGGTTGGCGGTGGCTCCAACCGGCACGGCTGCGTATGCTCGCGGCGATGTCGATGAGGTGTATCGTTGGAGCAGTTCGGCTAGGCAGTGGTACCCCACCAAGATCTTCAGCGCGTTTCCAGCCACGTACACGGGTGCGCCAGTGAATGCAGGTGGCGGCGCAATCGCCATCGACCCATCGAATTCCAATCACGTGCTCGTCGTCTTCACATTGAGCGGCTCTGCCGACCTCAATAACTTCTGGGGCATGAACGTTTTCTATAGCACTGACGGGGCAAAGACCTACCAAGCCGCCAACCTCAGCCTGAGTGGCAGCCTATCGCAGGAAACGACGGGCGAGCGCCTGGTGATCGATCCGAATAATGGCAATGTGGCCTATCTCGGGCCTCCGGGCGCGGGAACGGGAAATGGCAATCCTGACGGCCTGCAGCGCAGCCTGGATAGAGGGGCAACATGGATCCAGGTTGCGGGCACCGGGCTGCCGGTCTCGACAACTTCGCTACGTTACGAATTCCAGTTGCCGCGTATCGACGGTGGCTCCGGCACAACGATGACCGGTGGTCAAACAGCGAGCAAGATTGTTTATGTGGCCTACATCAAGCACGATGAAACGAATAACGACAACGTGATCGGCGGCGGCGTGTTGAAGAGCACCGATGGCGGTAACACATGGACTGACATAACCGGCGCGGTTCTAGAGGCAGGTACTTCGACCGTCGGCTTTGCAACGATCGACACACTGGGAAATCTATGGATCGCGGACGAGGGCAACAATAACCTCTATGAGTGGACGCGGGTTGGGTCCACTTGGACAACCTCGTACCCAACCTATGGCGGCGGTGGAGGCATCGCAGTCGATCCTAAGAATCCGCGGCGAATGTTTGCCCAAGGCAACAGTTCCATTTCGCGTTCTCTTAATGGTGGCGCCAGTTGGAGCGATCTTGGTCCGATGCAGTTTGCCTCGGACCAGACGATCTCCTGGTTGGATCCCGCGTCATTCCGGCCGCAGGGACACTATGTTTCTGTAAGCGGTCTCTACTTCGACGCCTCCGGAAGGCTGTGGGCCGCAGGTGCGAATGATGGCATCATGACCTACACTCCAAGAAACTCCGACACATCGACTACATGGACCAGCATCTCGGAGGGAATCGAGGAGGCAGTCGCAGAGCCCAGTGTTATTCCGCCGGGCGCGAACCCTGTCTTGACTGTTGAGGATGAAACACTTTTTACCATCAAGGATCCGGACACGTATAACGCACAGCACTTTCCGATCGATACCTGGGATGACAACAACGGCTTGTCTGATGCGACTGATAGCAGTTACTCCCCCAATCAGCCAAAGGATGTTGTGGAGTTATCCGATAACCTCGATGCGGGCAATCCGCTGGTCCAGTCGTCGGAATTCAGCGGGTATAGCACGAACGGTGGCGAGACGTGGAATTTATTTCCGTCGATCGTGGCCGGAACCCATCCGTGTATTCTTTACGGCGGCAGCATCGCAGTATCAGCCCGGCCCGCGGGTCACGAGAACGATCCGGCAGGTGCGGACAATCTAGTCTGGATTCCCAGTAACTTCAATGACTTCGCAGTATTCGGCCAGGGACCTGCTCCGTTCTACTCCCTGGATGGTGGTGCTACGTGGACACAGACTGCGTCATTCAACTCAGCCCCTGGAGCGTCGCAACGTACTGAGTGTCCTTCTTCAACGTCCTACACATATATGGGCTTTCAATGGGGCCCATGGATCTTCGTGCTGTCGCAGCATCTGCTTGTCGCCGATCCCGTTACGCCGGGAACATTCTATGTCGATATGACGGCTGGCGGCTTCTGGAAGAGCACCGACGGCGGAGTGACCTGGACTCAGGAAGCGGGAACCAATGCTCCCGACCTGCCGCATCATGGAACGCTTGCTGCGGTTCCCGGAGTCTCCGGTGATATGTGGCTCGTCGATGGTCATGAGGGCGCAACCACACATGGCCTCTTCTACACGCGCGACGGCGGAAAAACCTTCACGCGCAGTCCTGCATTTGATTACGCCTGGACTCTGGCCTTGGGTAAACCTGCGCCTGGCCAGACTTATCCGGCAATCTATGTCGATGGACTCCGTCACGGCGATTCGAAATGGGGTATATTCCAGTCAACCGACCGCGGAGTTATTTTCAATCGAATCGCATACTATCCTTATGGCATACTCGACATACCCAACACAATGACAGCCAGTTGGGATGTCTTTGGAACGGTGTATATCGGCTTTGAAGGCAACACCTTCTACTATGGAACGTACGATCTGGAGGCTGACACGCCCTAGTGGTCGGTAGTTCCGTACGACAGCAGGTGACACAACGGTCAATCTCAGCTACCGTGTTCGAGGCACCAACACACTGACGAGTTTCGGTCCTGACCGTTGGACCCGCTCGGGACAAGGAATAAGCGACGCCGCTCAGTACGTTCGAAAGTACGGCTGATTTGTATCACGGCATCGTGCGAATCAATGGCACGATACAAAAGCCGACACGACGTTAAGCTGCCAACACGATCGCCGAGAAGGGAGTTATGGAGGTATGTTAACACGCCGGCGTTTTGGCATCGTGTCTGTTGCAGCAGCCGGAGCATTCATGTTAGATCCGCTGAAGGTGTCAGCAGCAGCAACCCGCTCGGGGATTGCATTTGGCGTGCAACTCTACATGGTTCGCGACATGGTGAAGGATCTCGCGAGCACGTTTCGCTTGCTTCATGAGATTGGCTACTCAAGTGTGGAGACCTTTCCAGTTGTCTACGATCTTCTCGCCAGAGAACTGAAAGTGTTGATTAACCAGAATGGATTGACGGGGCCCAGTGGCCACTTTGACTACGAGACGCTGGAAGAACGAGTGGACTATGCCGCTGAGTTGGGACTCGAGTACATGATTTGCCCTGCGATTCCCGTATCCCAACGAACTTCGATAGACGGATTTCATGAGGCTGCGAAGCACCTAAACCAGGCTGCAATGAAGGCACAGTCATCCGGACTAAAGTTTGGATACCATGCGCATAACTACGAGTACAAAGTGTTGGGGGGTGAAACCGGCTTCGACGTGCTCATGCGCGAACTTGACCCTTCCGTAAAGCTCGAGTTGGACATCTTTTGGGCCGTTGAGGCTGGCCAGAATCCTCAGGAAATGATGCGCAAGCATCGCGACAGGCTGGCCCTCATCCATATCAAGGATCGCAAGCCAGTCAACGGCTTCACCTTTGTCCCCGATGAGCATGCTGCGCATTTTACCGAGGCTGGCGTAGGCACAATCGACTGGAAGACGCTTCTTGGCGAGGCCAAGCGATTAGGCGTAAGGCAGTTCTTCGTCGATCAGGACGGATCCGATCTGCCGATTGACCAGAGCCTGCTTATCAACTGGAACTACCTGTCCCGGCTGAGTTTCTGACGGAAAGAAACGGGGCTTCCCATCCAATGAATGGCCACGATGCCGCTCATTGAGCTGGCGTCCCGTACATGAAGCCACGGCCGTCGAGTGTAAGGTAAAGCAGGTTCTTCGTCCTCATATCGCCTTCCATCTGCACCACGTCCATCATCGGCGCGACGTCTGGGTCGGTGAGCCGAATCCATTTGGCTCCCATGTCTTCCGACTTGAAGATGGCATCGCGTTGCTGACCATCGAGCCTCCCCAGCATGTAGAGAAATGGAACTTCCGCATCGTTGCCGCGGCCAAATGCGATCTTGTCGCAGAACTGCACGCCGGAGACTGTGGCAAACGTCTTGCCTCCGTTCGATGAGTGAAACAGCTTGGTGCCCTTCACGTAGTCTCCACGTCCGAAGGCAACCCACACATCGCCGGTTTTTGCAGGATTGGAAACCACCGTCACGTTCACTCGGTCGGATGGAAATCCTGTGTTGTAATTCTCATACCAGGTGAGGCCGCCATCACGGCTTGTGTAGAAGTTTGAACCATCGACATAGTAGAAGGTCTTTCCCTGAGGATCATTGCGGTCTGAGGCGAGAATCTGCGTGCTTACCCAAGGTTGTGTCGCATTTTGCGAAGAGCGCGGGAGCGCCCCGTAGTGAGCCTGATCAATGTTGTGTGTAGCCATCTCGCCGGTTCTTGATTGAGATTGTGCAAGCCTGCAAAGCCGCCATGTCTTTCCACCATCGAAGGTGACGTGGGGCCATGGGGCAGATGCAGCGCTTCCTCGAATGCCATCGAACGTACCCCACGTGGGCGCCCAGACAAAGTTCAGCGGGTCTGCGGAGGACATCGCAATCTGTCCGCCGATGGGAATTGCGAGTCTCTTCTCGCCGTTATCCCAGAGCTGTTCCTTTGGCATTGACGGGAAAGCCTTCCATGTCCTTCCGCCATCGTTGGACAGTCCGTAAACTGGCCAGTAGAGCCATTGCAGGTGGCCTACAAACGCCATCGTGTCCGGATGTTGATAGCTGTAATCCAGACTTGAACCCATGCTTGTGTATGGCCATGGAACCGGATAGGCGTTGGGTCCAAAGAGTTTGGCCTGCCACGCAAAATCCGGCCGTGGATTCAGCGGTACACCCGACGGGCTGATCTTCGATTCAGGAACCTTGTCCCGGTCTTCAATACGAAATCCGATCATATCCATAGCCATGGCAATCAGATCGGCCCCGCCCTCAGCCTTCGACTTGGGCGGAATGCGGACCATCACTGCGCAAAGTTCTTCAAGATTGCTCATCTGCCATGCCCAGAAGGGCTGCGCGGCAGTCACGTCGTCGGTCCGCGCCGCTCCCCATCCGTTGATCCACCAGGCGTGCAGTGGATTCTCGGGATCGATCATCACCGTGGACACACCGCCGGAAGCACCATCGGTATTGCTCAGATAGTATGCCGGCGCCGAGGGATTAGATCCAGGCGCGAATGGATCGTGTCTGTGCATCACCATGTGTTGGCCAGCCCATGCAGAGCCTGCGGAAATGGAACGCCACACCATGTCGTCGCGGCCCACCATCACAATCGCCGGGCTTGTCGGATCCACAGTGATGCCCGTGTACGGCCTGCTCTTGTCGCCGGGCGTGATGTCGGTCCAGGTGCCACCGCGAAACCTTCTGACACTTCCTGATGCAGGCTTGATCGTGCCAAAACTGACGTAGAGCATCCCGTCCGATGCGACGGTTCCGCGCACAGGGTTCTCTGCTCCGCCGATGTTTGCCCACGAGCGCCCCGCATCCGTTGAACGCCACACGCCTGAGGAGTGGACGCCAACGTAGATGGTCTGCGTGATACCATCCCGCGCAGTTCCCGGCGCAAATAGAACGAAGGTGTCTCCCGCTGGATCATTCGTCCATGCTCGCAGACCTCCATTCACCGAGGTCCACTGATAGATGTTGTCCGGCTGCCGTATGCCCTTCCACAAACCGTTGCGTCGTGAGGCAAAGTACACAATGTCCGAATCGGCTGGATCGACCGCTAGCCGTTCGCCTGTTTCGACGCGGTAGTCGTCATTTGATCCTTCATACACATCTTTCTCGACAAACCCGGTGCCCCGCCAATGGATTCCGCGATCTTCAGAGAGCATCACCTCGGCAGCGTATTTGAACTTGCCGTCCTCAACTGAGCGGACCCTGTTGATCACGGCGTACACTCTGCCGGCATTCTCCGGATCGATCGCGATGCTCTCTGTGCCCACGCCCGCCTGCGTCTCCAGAGAGTCCAACAGGGGAATCCATCGCGAAGCCGTGCGGTCGAACCGATAGCTTCCGCCCACATCGGTCCGGATATAGACGTCGTAGGGAGGCATGGGCTGAATTACCAGCCCCGTTACCCATCCCATTCCTTGGATGTTCACACTTTTCCATGCGAAGAGTTGAACTTTCTCCGCGATGGCGAGTGGGACGCTCGAAAGAAAGAACAGGAAAATCGCGAATCGAACTGCGGCCTTTTGCCGCGCTGCTCTCATCCGCGTCAAGGCTCGCATCGAACTGAGCACAGAGGATGGAGTCGCTTCAGTGTCTCTCGAAGAAGTAAAGCGGGAAGGAAGATATGTTCCAAAAAAGATCATTGCCATTCTCAGAGAATCAAGGATGTGGGGCTAAGTAGCGAGCGAGCAATCTGTGAAGGCAATCGTTGCGCGACGTCTTCGCATATGCGGGAGCACTCGTTCGCAGTTTACACGAAATGCCGACATCTGGTATTGTGGCTACGCCACTTTATATCGACTCTCAGAGAAAGAAGTACCGTTTGGTGAAGGAAGACTCATCCGGAATTTTCGCCGGTATCGACCTCGGCGGCACCAAAATAGCGGTGATTCTCGCTGATTCGCGCGGCGCCGTTGTCGCGGAAGGTGTCATTCCAACTCTCGCCGAAGCTGGACCTGCTCAGGCCGTTCAACGGACATGCAGTCTTCTGAACGACCTCTGCCGGGAGTACTCAGTGGACTACCACGCGATCGGCATCGGACTTCCAGGACTGCTGGATCGCGAGGTAGGCAAGATCGTCTTTCTGCCCAATCTTCCCGAGGCGTGGCGCGACTTCCCAGTTGCTCGTGAGTTCGCATCGTATACCGACAAGCCGGTTGCCTTGCTGAACGACGCCCGCATGGCGACGCTAGGTGAATTCACCTTTGGCAATGGCCGCGGCTCGCGGAACATGCTATTTGTGACGGTTGGTACTGGCATCGGCGGAGGTTTCGTTCTCGACGGCCGGTTGCACTTTGGCGCCTTCGGAGCCGCCGGCGAAATCGGGCACCACACAATCTTTCCTGACGGACCACCATGCGGTTGCGGAAGCCGAGGATGCCTCGAAACGCTGGTGAGCGGCCCTGCGCTGGCGGCTGCGGGCAGGGCATTGATGAGTGAGAATCGTGCGCCACATCTGAGTGAACTTGTAGCAGGAGATCCCGGCAAGGTAACGGCAACCCAGATGGTTCTAGCGGCTGATCGCGGTGACATCGCGGTCGGGGAGGCCATCCGCGCAGCCGCGGAATACCTCGGCATCGGAATTGCAAATGCCGTCACGATCAGCGCAGTCGATAGTGTGATCATCGGTGGCGGTTTGGCAGTTCTTGGGGAGTTGCTGCTTGTACCCGTTCGCCGTGTCCTTCGGGAGCGTGTGCGGATGTTTCCCGCGGAAGTGGTGCGTGTAGATTGCTCTGTGCTTGGAGCGAAGAGCGGAGCGCTCGGCGGAGTTGCACTCGCGATGGAGGAATACAAGGCGAGTGCATGCAGCTTCTCAAATTGATTCTGGAGGCAAGATATGACGGATTCCTATCATTATGAATCCATCGCAAAGATGATCGACCACTCGCTGCTCAACCCCGCTCTCACCACGCGAGAGCTCGAAGACGGATGTGCATTGGCGGTGCGCTACAACGTAGCGAGTGTGTGCATTCTGCCCTACTATCTCACTCGCTGCGCGGAGTTGCTGGCAGAAATGACCATCCAAGCCAGCACAACCATTGGCTTTCCCCATGGCGGCCAGCGAACAGCAATCAAGCTTGCAGAAGCGCGCCAGGCCTTGAAGGACGGAAGTCAGGAACTGGATGTGGTGATCAATATCAGCAAGGCCCGCAGCGGGGATTGGCAGTATATCAACGATGAATTGTTTGCTCTCACTGAGACCATCCACGCCGATGGCGCGAAGATCAAGGTGATTTTTGAGAACGCGTACCTTGATGACCCGGCAAAGATTCGCCTGTGCGAAATCTGCGGCACGATTGGCGTTGATTGGGTTAAAACATCAACCGGCTATGCTTCAAGCGGTGCAACACTTGCGGATCTCAAGTTGATGCGTAGATACTCTCCGGAGCGCGTGCAAATTAAAGCTTCAGGTGGGATTCGTGATCTCGACGCGTTACTGGCCGTCCGCGCTCTCGGAGTCACTAGGGTCGGTGCAACACGTACGGAATCGATGCTGGAGGAGTGCAGGAGACGGCTCGGCCTCCAACCCATTACTCAGCCTTCCGCTTCAACGGCGGAAGCGTTAGCGGAGTATTAGCCATGGCAATTGCATACGCAAAGCGGCTCGTCCGTGAACCCATGTACCAGCAGATGAATGAGATTCTCCGCGAGCTATTGAAGACCGGAGAGTTCGCAGAGGGTGACCAGTTTCTGACCGAACGGCAGATTGCCGAACGGTTCCAGGTGAGCCGGCCAACTGCCAACAAGGTGCTGGGTGGAATGGTTGCCGAAGGGTTGCTTGAATTCAGAAAAGGAGTCGGCACATTTGTCTGCCCGCCTCGCCTGAATTACGACATTCAGAAGCTAGTCAGCTTCACTGAGAAGGTAAAGCAAGCGGGAAAAACACCCGCGACCCGGGTCTTGCGGTTCGAGAGGATCAAGGCTTCAGATGTGGAACCCGAAGTTGCGTTCAAATTGCAGGTCGAACGGGATCGCGAACTCTTTTCCATCACCAGGTTGCGTCTTGCCGACGGCGTTCCGGTCATTCTTGAAAAGCGATGGGTTCCAATCAGCATCTTTCCCGGGCTCTCTCGCCAGGAGCTTCGCGGATCCTTCTATGCTCTCTGCCGCCAGAAGTACAAGCTGCGCATTGCGGAATCAGACCAGACCATTCGCGCTGTCAGGCTTTTGGGAAAGGACGCAGTAACGCTTGAAACCCGCAGCGGATCGCCTGCATTTCTTGTTTCGGCCGTTGGCTATTCCGGGCCAACAGCAACCTGGTGGGAGAAGACCCTCTACCGTGGCGATGCATACGAATTCCATCGCGCGCGGTCTTCCCCTGGGCGGCTCATTCAGCTTCTGGCGCATTGAGTCAGCCGTGCACGCTGAGCTATGCAGCCGCGCCGGAAATCAGGGAGTGAGAGAGATCATGGCGATCAATCGACGGACATTTCTTCACAGAATCTTGGCTGCAGGTGCTCTTGCGTGTAAATGCGGGCCCGAACTGCTAAGCGCACTGGAGACTGCGCCGCCTCCAAGAGGTATTTTGCAGGCCAGTGGCCGGGAGATTGTTATTGACGGCCGTCCCATTCGTCTGCGCGGCGTGAACCTCGGCGGCTGGATGCTGATCGAGGATTACATGATCGGCCTTCCATGGACGGAGTGGAAGATCCGCGAGCAATTCCGGAGGATTTTAGGAGAAGAGTCCTATTCCGCATTCTTCGACGCTTTTGATCGTGCCTTTATTGCTGAAGAGGACATTGCCTTTCTCGCACGCACTGGCTTCAACATTGTCCGATTGCCCTTCAATTACCGGCACCTTGAGAACGATCTTGCGCCGGGCCAGTGGCTCGAAAGCGGCTTCAAGCAACTGGACCGTGCCGTAAGCCTGTGTCGCAAGCACAACCTTTGGGTCATGTTCGATCTTCATGCCGGAGTGGGAGCCCAGGCGCGCGATCAGAATGCAGGCAGCGCCTACGGCGAAACCTACTTCTGGAACTACCGCAACTTCATTGACCGGACTGTTGCACTGTGGGCAGAGATCGCGCGGCGCTACACGGGCGACAAGATCATCGCTGGCTACAATTTGCTTGGCGAGCCGGTCACTTCTAACGTGCCTCTGCTCAACGAGGTTTACGAGACGACTATTCAAGCGATCCGGAAGGTCGATCCGGATCATCTCATCTTTCTCGATCCGAACCTTTGGGCCAGGGACATTGCAAGCTTGCATCCGGACCTGCTTGCCGACCCTCAGATTGTTGTTGCCATTCATCCATATTTCCAGGGAGATACTTGGCTGACGAAGCTGACAAACTATCCGACGGTTGTAGACGGGAAGACATTTGATCGGTCGACTGTGGAGAAGATCATTGACCAGACTTATGATACGGGGCGGCTGGCTTGCCCGATTATGGCTGCCGAGTTTGGCGCATTCCGCAGTGACCCGCAGCCGTTCGCGGTACAACTGGCAATTGTGCGAGACCAGGTGTCAATCTTTGAGCAGAAGGGATGGAGTTGGTCCATGTGGTGCTACAAGGACCTCCGGAACATGGGCATTCTCACGGTGCGCCCCGATACGCCTTGGCGCCGCTTCCTCGATTCGCCTGAAATCACTTCTTTTCTAAATAACTACAAAGCTCTCGAGACGCCATTTACTGAAAATGTCGGAAAGCTTCTGTCTGGAACAGATATCGATGACGATACGCGCGAACAATGGGCCCGCGAGGTTGCTCGCGACTTCGACGTTCCTGCGCTCGATTTTGTTCTGCGGCGCCTAGCCAAACATCCTCCATCCGAACTGGCGGAGATGGCTCGTTCCTTCGCATTTGCCTCCTGCGACATTCACCAGGATCAACTCGCGGTGCTGAAGCCGTTTCTGACCAATTCATAGCCAGCCGGTTCCAACCATGTCTACGGCATGGAACCGATGGACGACAGGATTGAATCCGCGATGTTCCCCGAACCGGGATATTGCAGTTCAGCGAAAGGTGATATTGCTGGCATGATCGTTGGTGAAGAGATAGATATCGTCGCCGGAGCTGGCCGGTTTGCCGTTCATGCAGAAGTTCTCGAAGGCGACATGATCGACGGTGTGGCCTACATCGCAGCCTCCAATGACGGAAACCGTGTAACCGGGGTTGAATTCTGAGACCGTGACATCGATGTTGCGCAGCGTGATGTTGCGGACCTGCCCGCGCTGCTTGTCCTTGGACCAGCGGCTCTCGAAGATGCGGAACTCGATGAGCTTGTTGTAGTGGTGCTCGACTCGAATGTTCTCATAGAGCACGTCGCTGATGATGGCATGGTCGGAGTTATGGATGCCGAAGGGCGCTCCGTATTGGCGCACTTCGAGAACATCACAATCGTGATAGTGAACGTTTCTCACATTGGCGGTGCGCAGCTCGTGGCCGATTTCAAAGATCTGCCCGCCCAAGTCCGTCATCAAGGAACAGCCGGTAACCTCGATGTCTTCCACGTCGTAAGTGAAATCAAGCGTGGCATCTTGATTATGCCCGCGCAGATCGAGCGACTTGAGTACGACGCAGTCGTCGCCATTGCGGAAGAAACAGTTTTCCACCTGTACGTGGCTTGATCCGACTATATCCAACCCATCACCGCCGCTGATCAGACCGAGTTCCTTGACATTGCTCACCGTGATATTCTGGGAGGCGCCGAGCACGAACATCCAACTGGATGGCTCGACCATGATGATGTCCTCCACGCGAGAATCGCGGCAGTTCTCCAGAACGATCGAGCGGTGCCCATCGATGCCCTGGCGGTAATAGCTGCCATCGAGCACGCCCTGTCCACAGATGCGCACATTCTTCGCGGAGGTTGCCCGAATGCAGCCGCGCAACACCGCTCCTCCTTCGATGTAAAGGGTCTCATTGTTCTGAAGACGAAGCTCGCCCACCTCATAAACTTGGCCCGCCTTGAAACAACGCACTTTGGAATCCGAGGGCGACGGGGTTGACTTTTCGATTGGGTTCGCGAAAAAGAAGAACTGCTCCAGGTCGTCGATTTCGATCAGAAGATTCACAGGTTGCAGTAGCTTGAAGCTGATGCGATTTCGGTCTATCTCCGGCTTGATTTTGTGGCGCGCCGGCGCAATGCGAACGTTTCTGATCTTGCCGGAAACTTCGATGGAAACTTCGACCGGACCCTCGCAGGCAAAGGCCGCAAAGGGTCCGACTGATGTCTTGATTACCGTCACGTCGTGGCCGCCGGCCGTTACTTTGAAGACGGGAGAGACCGGCATCATGCGCGGATACGCGTATGGGATGACACGGCCGCTCTCCAGGCTCGAGGCGTTCGGTGCTTGAATCGCGGAGTCCGGCAGCGGCTGAGAGGCGGGGTCCGCAGCTTGTCCTTCCGCGCGAATGCTTCCCAGGATGGGCAATGCATTGAGAGAAACTCCCGCTAATGTGCCTGCCTTGATAAAATTGCGTCTATCCATTGGTTCTCCTTGGTTTGGCGCACACTCAGCGTGAAGATGCCGCGCTCACTGCCGCACAGTGAAAATGCCGCAGTTTTGCACCAATCCACGATGCCGCTCGTCATTCGGTCTTCAAAATCGAATCGAGTCCATGATTGGAGACATCGACATCATCCTCGGATTTGCCTCCGCTGAAGGCCGCGATCCAATAGCCATTTTTTGCTTTGCGAATCACGCTTCCCGACCAGCCCGCTTCTCCCAGCATCAAGGGGCGCCCGGAGCTTGCGCGGGAACGGCGGCCGATTCATCAGGGAAGATTCTCAGGGCAACGCCTCCGCCACCGCGCATCCCATGCACCACGCGCACCCATTCGGCGCTGCGGTCGACCTCGGTGGCGACCTTGCCGCTCAAGATGTCAACCCACTCGAATCGCCAGTTGCCCGCGGGAAGCAAGAGTCTTGGTTCAATCGGTCCATCGCCAGGGAACCAGATCGCATAGGCGTGCCCATCCCAGGTTAAAGCCCGCCATTCATCTGCGCCACCTACAACCACGCTGTTATCCGGAGTCATGCTGGCAAACGGAATCGAATTCATGAAATCAAGAAGGATCTTGAGTTGCCCGCGCAATGCCGCGCTGCCTCCGGTATCGTAGGTCTTGGTGGTGAAGCGCGGCTGCGATGAACCATCTTCATGCCCGACCGAAAAGCTGAAGTCCAGATTGTCGTAGATCCCTCCGCCGGAGAGCATGTAGTTCCAGCCCTGTGTCCGGTACTGCTGATCTTCAACCCCGTTAAATCCGGTCTCATTGAAGCTGAAGACGCGAGAAATATTGGGGTTCAGCCTTAGAGAGTCGGCATTGTCGTCATAGTGAACATTGAAGATGGATAAGCGCGCATAAGGCCCGTTCAGATCTTGGTCAGAGATAACCGGACCCTGGTTTGAAATATCCGCGCTGATAACGTGCTTCTTGGGCAGCTTCGATTCTTCGTCGGTAATCCAATCGGAGACTTTTCCGATCCAGAGCTTGGTCGCATGCGGTGGCTGCGAGGCAAAACCGGGGTGTTCTTGGTTTTCGTACCACGGCTCATTCACAATATTGAAAATCACATTGTTGTACTGGTTCAGCTCTCTGATCAGTTTTCGGCAATACGCTTCCTGGCGGGCCAGAATGTTGCCGTTGTCCAGGGTAAGGTAGTGCAAATGGTCGACCGGCGTGGTCTGATTGATATTGTTTCTGGGGTTGAGCGGAAGTTCATCCCACTTGGGCCCTACAAAGAAAAAGACCACTTCCACAATGATGTTTCTCTCTTCGGCCTCGTGCATGAAGGCGTGCAGCCGCTCAAAGTAGGCAGGATTCCAGTGGTCGAGATCGAATTTAGTTCCTCCCAATGCATAGCCGGGGACGCTGCTCCGCGCCCAGGGAGCCAGAAAATGACCTGGGGCGGGAGCCAGCGGATTATCGACCATGCCGAAGTCTCCCTCCTCTTCGGCATAATCGCCCAGGAAGATGCGGGTGTGGTTGAGTCCAATGCTGCTCACTGTTGCTAGATAGCGCTTAAAGTCAAAATCTGGATCGATCACCGAAGAAAAATGCTCGCTGGAGCCGACCAGCACGGTTGGCTGGTTCTTCCATAGGAGGTAGTGCGGATTCTTGGGATCAACTGAGATGGGCTGGCCGGAAGGCTTTGCTTGCTGCCCGAACGTGCCGATCGTTACGGCCATCAATAGAAAAACAATTTTCGAGAAACAATAACCTGTCTTATTCGTCATCGATTACCTCAGCCTAATTGGAAGTGTCGGTTCTGGGCCTCGCGGCCGGGAATAACAAACCGCGCTACAGATTGGGCGGGAACTGCTAGGAGCGCGAGTCGCGTTCCGCGGGCCCCAGGTCTTCTCCACTACCCACGCCGGACAATCCTCAGCAAGATTCTGAATCCCTGCTTTGGGCAACCATCTGCCGCGAAAGCACGCCAGGCAGGCCGCCACTCTGTTGCCATTGAGAGCCATATCCGCGAAAAGGCTCAACCGGAAATCCATGCCCAGAGATTCGCTCCAGTGCAGCACGGCAACAAATAGCGTAGCCACAATACCATGGCGTTCTTTTAAGCGTAAAGTGTCAAGGCCAGGTGTTTCCAGTAGTATTGTGGCTAAGCCAAATGGAGAGAGGACGATGGGCCCACGCAGAGTATCGCGCCGTGAATTGATCAAGGGGGGCATGGCGCTTGCCATTGTGCCTGGTTTTGGACACGCGGAGCTTCTGTCCGCCGGTCCAACCAGCATGGTTGCCCGCAAGGGGAGAATACGACAGTCCGTTTGCCGCTGGTGCTACGGAGCGATTCCGCTGGACGAACTCTGTGTCTTTGCGGCAAATATCGGCTTGAAGGGCATAGACCTTCTGCAGCCCGAGGAATGGGGCGTTCCTCAAGAATATGGGTTGATCTGCACGTTGGGCTACGCGGGGGGCGGCGAAATCTCCGATGCGTTGAACCGCGTGGAACATCATGCGGCCATCGAGGCTGCGTTCCGCAAGAACATCCCACTTGCCGCGAAAATGGGCGTTACCAATGTGATCACCTTTTCCGGCAATCGAAAGGGCATGCCGGATGACGAAGGTGCGCGCAATACGGTGATTGGTCTCAATCGTCTTAAAAGGATTGCCGAAGACAACGGTGTCACGATCAACCTGGAGTTGCTGAACAGCCGGAAGGACCATCATGACTATATGGCTGATCACACTGCGTGGGGTGTCGGAGTCATGGAGCAGGTCAATTCTCCGCAAGTGAAACTGCTATACGACATCTACCACATGCAGATCATGGAAGGCGATCTGATCCAGACCATCCGCGACAACATCCGCTGGATCGGCCATTTTCACACCGGCGGCGTGCCTGGAAGGCACGAGTTGAACGACCAGCAGGAAGTGCAGTGGGACGGTGTGATGCGGGCCATTGCGGCTCTCGACTTCAAAGACTACGTCGCACATGAGTTTGTGCCCACCGGCGATCCTCGGACGAGTCTGCGCCAAGCTGTCGACCTTTGCGATGTATAGGTTGGCGGTAAAAATTTAATGGAGAGCACCGATATCATGCAAATCGAAAGGGGTTCACGATTATCGGATCAAGGAGATTCGCGCCTAAACCTGGGGATGGCTCCTGAGCGGCAGCCTGCCCTAATCTTCGACCTCGATGGAACCCTGACACACTCAAAACCTGGTATCGTTGGCTGCCTGCGCAAGGTTCTCGATGCCTGGAGCCTGGACCCTGCTGGGCCGCTTGACCGGTTTGTAGGACCGCCGGTAGAAGATTGGGCTTTGGAACTTCTGCCGGACGCCAGTGATGAAGACCGTGCCCAGTTTGCGCGCGACTATCGCGCCTGTTACGACCTTGAAGGGTGGAGCAACAACTCCGTCTTTGAGGGCGTGCGAGAGATGTTGAACGGACTTCATCAGAGTCGATATCTTCTCTTCGTCTGCACTTCGAAGCAACAGCGATTTGCTGTCTGGATTCTGGAGCATTTCGGGTTGGGAGGTATGTTCACCGGCATCTACGGGGACAGACCGGAATACCTCAACCATGGGAAAGCGGATTTGCTCGCAACAATTCTGCGCGAGAATCTGATTGAGAAGAATACGGCAACGATGATAGGCGACAGGATTCACGACTTTCACGCTGCCCGCGCGAATGGCATCCCATGTCTTGCAGCCGGGTGGGGCTATGGATCTGCGGAGGAATATATGCTCGCAGATGCACTCGCCCCGACTCCCGCAGACGTGCCAACCTTGGTGTCTTACAAGCAGTATCAAAGATGGCGCCAGGAACCCGGGAAAGGCCACTGCCGGGCTCGGTAAATGCGGCTGCGGGCTGCGCGCACCTCCGCGTCGTACTTCATATTCGAATAATCAGTTTGGTTGAGATTATTTGGGCACTGGCCCAGCAAGTGTCGTCAAATTGCCGCCGTTTGATCACTCGTGCGGCTGCCAGCACCATCTACTTCAAAGGAATTGCCATCGTTGGAATGTTCAGCCACAGGAGTACAAAGCCACACGTCTATCTATTACAGCCTTAAGGCCGCGAATTTGTCCAGCATGCCCTAGGAACTTGTTGAAATAGGTACCGTTCTGCATCGGGGCGAAGGTGTCGCCCGTCTATTGGGTATGCGTGGAGATGAGCGAGTTCAGGATGGGATGTTCAGCTATGTTTCATTGGAGCAGCGGGTACCTCAGGATCATCCGTTGCGCGCGGTTCGCAAGCTGACGGACACAGTGTTGCGGACGTTGAGCGCGGAGTTCGATGCGTTGTATGCGGACTCGGGACGGCCTTCGATAGCGCCTGAGTACATTCTGCGGGCGCTGCTGTTGCAGGTGTTCTACTCAGTGCGTTCGGAGCGGCTGCTGGTCGAGCAAATCGACTACAACCTACTGTTCCGCTGGTTTGTGGGTCTGGGCATGGACGATGCGATGTGGAACCACGCGGTGTTTTCGAAGAACCGAGACCGGTTGCTGACCAGCGATGTGGCGCAGCAGTTCTTTGCGGAAGTGAACAAGCAGGCCAAGCGGTTCATGAGCGACGAGCACTTCACAGTGGACGGCACGCTGATCCAGGCGTGGGCCTCGCAGAAGAGCTTTCGCAGCAAGGACGGTTCCGATGACGGCGACGGAGGAGATTTTCATGGCCAGAAGCGTACGAACCAGACGCATGAATCGACCACCGATTCGGATGCGCGGCTGTACAAGAAGAGCTACGGCAAGGAGTCGAAGTTGAGTTACCTGGGCCACGCGCTGGTGGAGAACCGCAACGGGTTGATTGCCTCCGCGATGGTGACGCACGCCGATGGTCTGGCCGAGCGCGATGCTGCGCTCTTGATGCTGGTGCAAAAGCAAGAGGGCCGCTCGCGGCGCATCACGGTGGGCGCGGACAAGGCTTACGACAGCAAGGATTTCGTCAGCACGGTGAGGGAGTTGAACGTGACACCGCATGTAGCGAAGAACGACAAGGGCCGCAGTAGCAACCTGGACCGAAGAACCACACGGCAGCCTGGCTATGCCGTCAGCCTGAGCCGGCGATGGCTGATCGAGAAGGGCTTCGGTTGGCTTAAGCAAACCGGCCCGCTGCGCCAGGTCAAGCTGCGCGGCCTGGAAAAAGTGGACTGGCTATTCGTCTTCAGTTGCGCCGCGCACAACCTGATCCGGCTGCCCAAACTGATGGCTCAACAACCAGGAAGGCTCATGGAGCAGTGTGCCTGAACCTCGCTTGCAGGTCTCGGGGATGCTTCCCTGAGACCTGCAAAGCCCCATAAACACTGGCCAGACCCGCAGTTCAAACAGCTTTCAACCGGGTAGGGATGCAAATCACAAGAAAAGACGCTGCGATGCAACGAATTTCAACAAGTTCCTAGGCACGCCTAATCTGCATCGCTTCGGGAACCTTGCTTGCCTCGGATCGGAAAATCTCCCTGTCGTCCGCTTGAGGCCGCGTTTAGCAGTGAGCGGTTGCGCACTGAAATCACGGATGCTGTGTAACGGTCTCCGCGCAGCAGTGAGCGACTGTACTCGATCGGAATTCTCTCCATGTCGTAGGTTGTCTCCAGGATGAGCAGCAATGGACTGCCGGGCGCGGTTTCAAGGATCGTGGCTTCCTCTTGATTTGCGGATACGGCGCCAATGCTGTCTTCGGCCCAGTTCAGGCGGCGCTTGTAGATGTTCTCGAAGATTGCATAGAGCGAGTGGCTTTCCAGGTTTTGCCTGTCGATGTTGGGAAAGATGCGCGCCGGCAAGTAACTGGTTACAACGGCAACGGGATCCCCATTTACCAGCCGCAGACGCCTGATGCAGTAGATCATTGCGCCGTCCGTGAGTCGCAGGGCCTGCGCTAATTCGCCCTTTGCCGGGATCGACTCGCTCGACAGCAAGCGTGCGGCAGGGACCAGCCCACGCCGCCGCATCTCCTCGCTGAAGCCCCGGAGCTCCTGAAAATTCCAGGGCAGGCGTCCAGACCCCACCAACGGACGTTTTCCCTTTTCAACGACCAGTAACCCCTCCGACCGCAGCTTCTGAAATGCCTGGCGCACAGGCATCTTGCTGATTCCCAAATGCCGGGAAACATCGTGCTCCGACCAAAATGTTTCGCCTTCTTTTATCCGCCCTCCCTTCACCATTTCCCGCACTTGCTCGACGATCTGCTGGTAGTAGGGGACGAAGCTCTGGTGGTCCAGCGCGAGCTTAGTCAGGTCTGATTCGATTCCAGGATTCGCCATTGTAGTCACTCTCAAACATAGTATACCATGTGTATATGTATCAACGCTGTATCTGTTTTGTGATCTTTCGAGCGACATTCTCGAATATGAATATGATGAAGTAAACCATTGTAAACAATGATGATATACAATGATGTAGAGACGAATTCCACAGGTCGTAGTTCACGTTTCGCAAGAATAATTCAATCCCTGCATTGACACATATATGGATATGTAGCTACATAGAGTTGTTCAGCACAGTTGGGAGCCGCGCCCTTCGACAATCAGTCAGTGTTCAGGTCGGGACCCCTGGGTCGGCGGCAGATTTCAGTTGGTGGTGAGCCGGAGGATCTGAGGATGCCTGTCGATCGCAGCATTGCGCGGAAAGCGGCGGTAGCCGTGCAACTTTCGATCTCTCAACCCAAACCGGAAGAGGGAAGCGTGGCTGATTTCTTCCAGTTCGAAGCTGAAGCTATTGCGAAGATGATCGACCACACGCTGCTGGACCCCGCTCTGACCACCCGCGAACTCGAAGAAGGGTGCGCGCTTGCCATTCACTGCAATTTGGCGAGCGTCTGCATTCTGCCTTACTATCTTGCGCGCTGTGCCGAGTTGCTTTCTGGAACCACTGTGCGTGCATCCACGGCGATCGGCTTTCCGCATGGCGGCCAGCGAACCGCGATGAAGGTTGCAGAAGCGCGCCAGGCCGTGAAGGATGGTGCACACGAACTCGACGTGGTGATCAACATCAGCAAGGCAAGGAGCAGCGATTGGCAGTACGTCAACGATGAACTGTTTGCACTGACCCAAACCATTCACGGCGAGGGAGCAAAAATCAAGGTCATCTTCCAGAATTCGTATCTTGACGAAGCGTCCAAAATCTTCCTGTGCCAGATATGCGGATCCATGGGCGTGGACTGGGTCGAGAACGCGAGTGCGGATCTCCCCGGCGAGGTCTGCGTGCCGGATCTCGAATTGATGCGCAGAAACCTGCCGGAGCGTGTGCAAGTCAAAGCTGCGGCTGGCATTCGCAACCTCGATGCGTTGCTGGCTGTCCGGGCGATTGGGGTGAGCCGCGTCGGATCGACGGGCGCTGAATCCATACTCAAGGATTACCGCAAGCGGCTGCAACGAGCTCGGGTGACCCGAATCGATGGGTGGGCAGGGTACGGCAATTCCGTTTCCTTGCCGATGCGCGCTCCCTTCATCGTTGAAGAACAGAGAATGACGGGAACCCTGATGGCGAAACAGCGAGTGAGAGAATGAAGGACGTCCGCCGGGCGAAGCATCCACACCGCTGGTCTTCTGCTAAGCGGGCTTTGCGCTGAATTGATTTTGGTATGTACGCAAGCATGTTGGATACCGCGGGTGCACGAGAGGTAATGACCGAATGAAATGGACGCATCGTTGTCTTGCTGCCTGGGTGGGCGGCGTCATTTGCATGGCAGCGCTCTCGCAGGCTGGATCACTGGCCCAGGAACGCGCCTCGGATCCCGCCGCGCAACAGACGCCAACTTCCCATGCGCAAGACACGCTGCCGGCAGTAAAGCTCGCAGGCAACTACTTCGAGCGCGGCGGCAAGCGCTTTCTTCCCGTGGGTGTGAACTGGGTGCCGGCCAAGGCCGCGATGCAATGGCCCTATCAATGGGATCCCGCGGCGATTGAAGCCGATTTCGCGCAGATGCATGAGCTGGGAGTGAACACGGTCCGGCTTGATCTTGTGTGGTCATGGTTTGAGCCGCGCCCCGGCGACTACAATCCGGAAGCATTCCGGCAGCTCGAATATCTCAGTTTGCTTGCGAATCGCTACATGATTTATTTGAACCCCATGCTGCTCACCGGCGGCGAGGTGGGTGAGGCCTACTGGGACGTGCCGTATCGCAACGGCCGCGATCCGCAGTCCGACCCGTATATGCTGCAGTTGGAAACAGACTTTGCCGCCCAACTGACAAGCCGCTTCGGGAAAGACTCCGCGATCCTTGCGTGGGATTTGACCGATGAGCCACCTTACTGGATAAGCGCCAACCCAACCGATGCGGAGGCCATCAACTGGACGCGGCTGATCTCAAGCGCCATGCGCCGCAACGACCCGATGCATCCGCTGGTGGTGGGAACATCGATGCAGGATATTGAGCATGGTCCGTTTCGTCCCGACAACATTCAAAAAGAAGTTGATTTTTTCAGTATTCATCCGTACACAATTTACAAGCCGAAGCTCTATCCCGATGCGATGCTCTCTGAGCGGCAGACCTACGGAGCGAGCTTTCAGACCGCGTTGTCGGGAGGCGCAGGGCGCCCCGTCATGATCTCCGAAATGGGCTCCCCATCTTCGCAATATGCGCCATCGGCGATTGCACAGTATGAACGAACCGCGTTCTATTCCGCGCTGGGTGCGGGCGCGAATGGATTTCTTCTCTGGTGTTACACCGATGCTGTGCCGGAACAGTACGCCAAGGTTCCTTATTCGCGCTCGCCGAATGAGACGCAATTCGGCATCGTCACATGGGACCGCAAGGAGCGGCCGGCCGCAAAGATGCTGACTGCATTCTCTAGGATCACCGGCAGTCTGGATCTCGACGGCATTGAGCCGGCGCCTGCCGAGGCCGCGATACTGGTTCCCAATGAGTGGTCGAAGCCCTTCGGCGATGAATCTCATTTTGGGCTCACCGGCCCCGAGATTGCTCCCTACACCTCACAGGATGAAGGCGGGGCAGTCGTCGGGCAGCCGCTTCCTTCGAATCCCACAGAGGACAATGCGCGCCTTGTCGGCGCGTGGCTCTCGTCCTACATCCTTGCGCGCCGAGCCGGAGTCAAGCTCGCGTTTCCGCGCGAATTCGCTGACTGGCAAAAGTATTCAATGCTGATTCTGCCGTCGCCACTCTCCAGCACCCAATCCTGGATGATTCATCTCCACTCCGATTTCTGGGGCAAGGCGCGGAGCTATGTCGAGAACGGTGGCGTGCTCTATGTGTCGCTGAGCGCGGACGCAGCTATTCCTGAGATGGACAGCCTCTTCGGAGCGCGTCTCGTCGACCACCTGCCGGTGCAGCAAGTCACGTTGAAGGTTGTCGCGCCCTTTGGCAATCTCAAGCCGGGCGAGACGTTTACCTACTCCGCGTCGAGTGGCGCATTCGATCAATGGGCAGCCACACTCGAGGTCCACGGCGGAGAGGTGATCGCGATCGATCAGGATGGAAGGCCCGCGCTGGTTGCTCACCGACTCGGAGCAGGAAAGACGCTGCTTTGTGCCTATCCGATTGAGAGTTATCTGGCCAATCTTCCCTCCGCATTTGAAGGCAAGGATCAGACGCATCGAATCTACCAGAGTCTCGAAGAGTGGGCCGGCGTGAAGCGTACGGTGTGGACAGACCAGGCATCGGTGGAAGCTTCCGCGCTCAACGCGGCGGATCACGGCTATATCGTGCTCGTCAATCATTCTGCGGAGTTGAGGCATGTCACTCTCGACTCCATCTTGCCGATCAAAGCACTTCATCGCGTCGCTGCCAGCGACGAAAGGCCTATTAGCCGCCAAAGCTCCGGCTGGCAGATCGACGTGCAGCCCTACGACGGCGAGGTGCTCGCTTGGAGATAGCGCAAAGCAGGAAATCGAGAGTTGTTGCGGGTGTTGATATTGGCGGCACAAAGATCGCTATTGGCCTCATCGACTATGCGGGCAAGGTGATTGTGCGCGGCGAAACTCCCACGCATGTCGACCAGGGGCCTGAGGCCGCCTCTGCACGAATGATTGAGATTCTCAGAACGTATACCCAACAGACTGGATCACCCATCTCCGGCATCGGGATTGGCTGCACCGGTCCGGTGGATCCAACCACTGGAAAACTGGGCGATGTGTGTACGCTGCCAGACTGGCGGGGATGGAACCCCGTGCAAGAGCTTTCCGTGGCACTCGGCGTCACTGTCGCGATGGAAAACGATGCCGACGCTGCTGCGCTCGGCGAGGCGCGATGGGGCGCAGGGAGAGGACGAGCCACCCTCATCAGTATTACTGTGGGCACAGGGATTGGCGCCGGGATCATTCTCAACGGAGAAGTGTATCGTGGCGCCGATGGCTCTCATCCTGAACTCGGTCACCATATTGTTGAACCCTCGGGGCCGCTTTGCACCTGCGGAGCTTCGGGCTGCTGGGAGAGCCTCGCATCCGGTCCCGCGCTCGAGCAATGGTACGCAAAACATAACCTGGACGAACAAAGGACGGGAAAGGAGATCTGCAGCATGGCCCGCGCCGGCCATGTTGGTGCGCAAAATGCGGTAGACCGCATGGCGAAGTACCTCGGACTCGGGCTGTCTAATGTCGTCTCGATGTTTGTGCCGGATGTGATTGCGCTGAGCGGTGGAATCATGCAGAACTCGGACCTGTTTCTTGATCGCATTCGCAGTCTTGTTCTCAGCAACTCCCGTCTTGTTCCCGCAGAAAAATGTGAGATTGCGGTTTCGTCCCTGGGCGCCGACGCTGGATTGATCGGCGCCGCACAGGTGTGGCACAGCCGCTTTGAACGCTGACGTAAGGAGAGTACGTGAATTCCGCATCGCAATCCGTCATCGATGGCCCTTATCTGCGCGACATTCTGGATCAGCCCAAGGCTCTTGAAGATACGCTGAACGGCTTCCGTGCCGACGCGGGGCTCTTTGACCAGATCGCGCAGATCCGCAACCAGGACCACGCGCGCGTTGTGCTAACCGGCATGGGTTCGTCACTTCATGCGCTCTGCCCGCTGGAACTGGCGCTTATCACACAGGGCGAAAACATTATGCGCCTCGATATGTCGGAGTTGATTCACTCCATGCGCCCGCTGCTCGGCAGCGGCGCCATCATTGTTGCTGCATCGCAGTCGGGCCGCAGCGCGGAAGTGGTTCGCCTGCTTGCACAGAATACGCACCGGGCAACAGTAATCGGCGTAACCGATACCGCAGACAGCCCGCTTGGCAGCCAGGCCGACCTGGTCCTGCTTACGCAGTGCGGATCGGAGTTTTCCGTCTCCACCAAGACCTACCTGGGAACACTAGCTGCTCTCGAGATTCTTGGTGCCGCATGGTGCGGTGAGGACCTGGACACTTTGTATACGGAGTTGCAGGCGGGCCCTTCGCTGGTCGCTAGCTATTTGATTGAATGGCAGGCATGGGTGGAGTTGCTTGCAGGCGTGATGAAAGACATCGACCAGCTTTTCATTGTGGGGCGTGGGCGATCGATGGCCGCATGCGAAACCGGTGCGCTTATCACTAAGGAGGCGACGCGGTCACCCGCGGAAGCCATGAGCAGCGCGGCCTTTCGCCATGGCCCGCTCGAACTCGCCGGCCCTGAAACTATGGTCCTGGTAATGGAGGGCGAAGCCAATATACGCGCACTCAACAGCAAGCTGGTGCGCGACATCCACGATCGCGGCGGACGCGCCGAGTTGATTGGCCCGTCCGCGGAGATTGCCGCCCTGCGCATTCCCGACGAACTAACGCGCCTGCTGCCCATCGTGGAGATTCTGCCCGTCCAGATGCTTACGCTGGCCCTTGCGTCGAATGCGGGCTTTGAACCCGGGCGCTTTTTGCACGCGACAAAAGTTACCACCGAAGAGTAGGAACCAATCGTGAACACAGAAGCGATGAGGCGCAGCAATTACCTTGTGGCCATTGTGTTTGCGGTCTTCTTCGTCATTTCTTTTATCACCAACATTCTCGGCCCCATCATTCCCGACATCATCCAGAGCTTTCATGTCAGCCTCTTCGCGGCTGCTCTTCTTCCGTTCTTCTTCTTTGTCGCATATGGCCTTTTCTCCATTCCCGCCGGCTTTCTTGTGGAGCGATGGGGCGAGAAGCAAGTAATCGTCGGAATGTTTCTCGTCGCGTTTATAGGGTCCATCCTCTTTGCCTGGCTGCACACGTTCACCATCGCGATGGTCTCGCTCTTCCTGATTGGAAGCAGCATGGCAGCGCTACAGGTGGCGATCAATCCGCTGCTGCGCGTGGCTGGCGGGGAAGAACACTTTGCCTTCAATTCAGCGTTTGCGCAACTTATCTTTGGCATTGGCTCCTTTCTTAGTCCGCAGGTCTATGCCTACATGATCGTGACTCTCGAGCAGGCGCCTGGGCGCAATGTTCTCCTCTCGACTCTCTCCGCGGTCGTCCCGGTCACCATGCGATGGATCTCGATGTACTGGCTGTTTGCCATTGTGATCGCCGCCGTCACGCTTGCTTTGGCATTCACGAGGTTTCCAGACGTGGAGCGCAAGGAGGACGAAACCGCGGGCACTGCCGGGATGTATCGCTCATTGGTTAAACTCCCCGTCGTGTGGCTTTACTTCTTCAGCATCTTTTTCTACGTGGGATCTGAACAGGGAACTGCCAACTGGATGTCTGAGTTCCTTTGGAGGTATCACGGCTACGATCCGCACACGGCGGGTGCGTCAGCTGTCGCATGGTTCTGGGGCTCACTCACGCTGGGTTGCTTCGTGGGCATGATCCTGCTCAAGTTGTATGACAGTCGCCGCGTGTTAGGCGCATTTGGGATTGGTGCGGTCGCATCCCTAACACTCGCCCTCTTTGGTTCTGCTGCGGTCTCTCGATATGCGTTTCCATGTATCGGGCTTTTCGGTTCGGTGATGTGGCCGATTGTGGTCTCACTCGCACTCAATTCAGTCTCTGAATTCCAGGGCGCATTCGCCGGAATCCTGTGTTCTGGAATTGTGGGTGGAGCAATACTCCCTCTCATAGAGGGCCGCATTGCCGATTCTCTCGGTCTGCGCACCGGGATGTGCATCCTCTATGTTTCATTTGGCTGGGTGTTCGCCGTGTCGCTCTGGGCAAGGCCTCTGATCACCAACCGGAGGTCTTCCAGGGAAGACCCTAAGCCGAAGAGATGACGGATAGGAACCTGGCACGGGAGAGCGCTGATTCTGCGACCGCACCACGAAATCTGCAGATGGTTTCTGAAATCGAACGGTCTACAAGGGCCGTTCTTGGGTAAGTTCGCAAAAAAGGATTATTGGCTCGTGGCCGGCCTGAGTTCAAAGGAATGAGCTTGGAGAGCATCAAACCGGCAAATCGTCAGTGCTCTTCGGTAAATAAATTCGAGTCGGCAGGAGCCCTCTGTAGCTGGCGAACCGAGGAGACCGCAGTTCGCTGTATCCAGCACAAGCCGCTGCAGGTTGTCATTCCGACGTATCCGATTCATCAACCTGGCTGAAATCTCATTGAGTTTCACGTGTACAAATCGGCTGTGTATGCCTAGTCAGCTCTGCTGCCTAATGACAACAATCCGCTGATCGCATATTACGGCGACCGATTCCAGATGCAGGACTTGGACGAGGTTGCGCCCGTCTCATGTGGCCTTCTTGGTCAAGCGCACCTGGTGACGCCATGCTCAAGATGAGCTTCACCGCCCATCGCCACATCTCCCGCTGCAATGGTTGATCGCCACCCGCCGGGTCGAAGCATTCACCCTTGCCAGACTGTTCCATGCCGATCTTCATTGCATACCATAGCAGTTTCGCCGGCACTCGGATCTTATTCGGATCAGTTGTTCATGAGGAACAAGTTATCCATATCAGTGTGTTATGCAAGCTTGCGATCGTCCGGACGGTTGATAATGGTTCACGCTAAAGTTGCTTGCGCAGGCGAATTTACGATGAATCGGGCTGAGCTGTATTGGAGAGTCTGTCTTCCCATTTCTGTTTCACTTAAGGAGATCGAAGTGATGCTCATGCTCCCGCGTTAGGCGGAATTCTAGAGGGATCAAGCAATCGATCATTGGATCTGCAAGCCCTGGTCAATGCTTGTCTTAGATGCACGGCCAATGATTTGAAACTTCCCAGGGTATTTCGGAAGTGCCGCGTTGTCACGCCCGCCCTGAAAGGTACTTGACGCAAATGAGAACCAGCCCCGCAATGCTCCTTGGATTGATCATCGCGAGTTGTTCGTCTGCACTCTCGCAACAGACTGTCATACAACTCTGGCCGCATGCCACGCCTGAAAAGCCAGTGGCAGCCGGCGTCGAGACCGATGTGACTCAGCCGGGTGACGGCCTAATCAACGGGCATCGATCAGCGCGCCTCACCAATGTCAGCCATCCGACAATCACGATCTATCGACCGCCAGCAAATGTCACCGAATCAGGTGCGGCAGCTCTGGTCTTTCCGGGTGGCGGCTACCAGATTCTTGCCTGGGATGGGGAGGGAGTCGATACCTGTACGTGGCTCACCTCAATCGGGATTACTTGCCTTCTGGTCAAGTATCGAGTTCCAAACGACGGACGCTATCCTGACAGCTTCGCCCCTTTGGAGGATGCTCAACAGGCCATGCGACTGGCCCGGTTGCACGCGAGGGAGTGGAGGATTGATCCCGCACGCATCGGCGTAGTCGGCTTCTCGGCAGGCGCAGACTTGGCTGTGCTGTTGAGCACGCATCCAGACGATCACCACGTCGAATCCACTCCTGCTGCATCGGAAGCTGACGCCCGTGTCGATGCCAGGCCAAATTTCGCGATTCTCGTCTATCCCGCGTTCCTAACTTCGCAGTCGGACGATACAAAGCTCGACCCCGCACGCACTCCGAACACCTTTACGCCTCCGACTTTTCTGATTGAGGCTGAGAATGACATTTACGGAAGGAACGCTCCCTTGTACTATCAGGCGCTGGCGTCGGCGAATATTCCGGCGGAGCTTCATATGTATGCGACCGGCGGGCATGGGTTTGGAATCACTCCGAAGGGAGAGCCTGAAGAACATTGGACTGACCTGGCCAAGCTGTGGCTGCGCTCTCTCGGCGTCATACCGAAGCCCTAACATCCATTTCTGACGCAGAGTGAACGGGATTGCCTCACGTTCTCCTTCTGGCAGACCAAGAATGTGCCACATCAAGACGATGATCGAATCCAATTTTCGCCGAGCGGCTTGGATTGAGTCCCGCGGTCCAACCCGCCGAGGAGGTCCAAGTCATAAGCCGATGGCTGAAGTGTTCGTACGTTGCATCGGAGTCTGGGACTGTGGCGGGTCCGGGTGAGGAGAAGACAATGGAACTCTTGGCTAGGATTAATTGGTAATTGGCGCCATGCGCCAAGTGTGTTGCAACACGATTGCGAACGAATCCGGCTGGGCTCGGTGAGCGTGCTGAACGGGTGCGCGGCTTAAGCTCTGCATCTTCGGTTTTGAAAGAGCATTTATTTGGTGCAAGTTTGCAGGTCGCAGAACCCTAAATGAGTTCTTTGAAAGTGAACAGCCATGATCGACAGGAGCCTTAGCAGGCGCAGCTAACGCAGAAATACCGGGGCCGATCATGCTCTCTGCCCTACTCCACCACTCTCAGACTCGTCTCGGCGGTGGCCAGGGAGCTGCCTCCGACCCATATTTTATAGGTCGTCGGCTCCACGGTCCGCTTGATCTCGGCGTTATAGAAGTTCAGCTCGTCAAACCCCAACGGAAACTCCACGTGCTTCGTTTCTGCGGGTGCAAGCGTGACGCGCGCAAAGCCTTTCAGTTCCCGGATCGGCTGCTCCACGCTGGCCGCAGTGTTGCGGATGTAGAGCTGTACCACTTCGGTTCCGGCCATGCTGCCCGTGTTTTTCACATCCACGCTCACAATAACTACTGAGTTACGCGGAGACCTCAGCACTTCGCGCGCCGAAACCTGGACGCGGCTGACGGTAGGCTGAGAGTAGCTGAACTGCGTATAGCTCAGTCCCCAGCCGAATGGGTAGAGTGCAGAATTATCCTCATCCAAATACCGCGAGAGTGCAGGCCGTCCAGTGGGCAGTTGCGCGTAGTAGAGCGGCTCCTGACCCACCGAGCGGGGCAGGCTCGCAGGCAGCTTACCGGAGGGATTAACGTCCCCAAAAAGAACATCGGCAATGGCGTGCCCGGCCTCGATCCCCGGGCTCCACGCTTCTAGGATCGCGGGCACATGGGCCGCGGCCCACTTGATTTCCAGCGGCCGGCCAGCCACCACCACCAGAATCACCGGCTTGCCGGTGGCCGCTACAGCCTCAAGCAACTGTTCCTGCACGCCGGTAAAACCAAGTTGCGAACGGCTCGTGGCCTCTCCCTCCATCCAGTGGGCGCTCTCGCCAAGAACCAAAATGGCCACGTCGGCCTTTTTCGCCGTCTCCACCGCTTCGGCGATGGTTTTGGCATCATCTGGCACGGGCTGGTTGGAATCAGCGACAATCGGGTCGTTGAAATTGGCCCGCCTGAGCATGTTCGCATCCTTGCCGGCGAGCAGATCGCAGCCCTGGGCATAGAGCAACCGGTCGCCTAGCCGTTCGGTGAGCGCGGTCCTGAGCGTGACGACATATTTGGAATCTCCGCCCGCCCATGCTCCCAACATCTCACGCTGGTTGTCAGCCAGCGGACCGATCAGGGCCACTTTTCTTGCTTTGGCGGTCAGCGGCAGCAGAGTTCCCAGGCCCTCAACCGGATCATTCTTGAGCAGCACAAGCGTCTCATCGGCAACTTTGCGAGCTGTTGCATGGCGGACGGGAGTGGCGTCGTATGCCGGCCCCTTGGGGGTATAGGGGTGATCAAACAGACCCAGCGCAAACTTGACGCGCAAAATGCGGCGCACCGCTTCATCCACCACCGCTTCAGGAATTCTGCCCGAGCGCACTTGAAAAGCGATGGTCGTTCCGTAAAGGTTACCCTCCATGTCCATGTCCACGCCGGATTCCAGCGCCTTCCTGGCCACTGTGGCTCCGTCCGCGCCGATGGAATGGTTGAGCAATTCGGCCACTGCACCCCAATCCGAGACCACGAAGCCTCCAAAGCCCCATTCCTTGCGCAATATCTGTGTCAGCGTGAAAGGGTCGGCACTTGCAGGAATGCCGTTGATGGAGTTGAAGGAACTCATCACTGTGGCTACACCTGCCTCTACTGCGGCGCGATAGGGCTCGAGGTAGACCTGCCTAAGCATGATCTCGCTCATATCCGCGGCATTATAGTCGCGTCCAGCAGTCGCGGCCCCATATGCGGCAAAATGTTTAACGCACGCCGCGACTGAATCCGGCTTAGAGAGATCACCCTGCTGGTAGCCCTTCACCCACGCCCGCGCCATAGCCGAACTCAGGTAGGGGTCCTCGCCATTAGACTCGACAATACGTCCCCACCGCGGATCGCGGGCGATATCCACCATAGGCGAGAAGACCCAGGCGATGCCGTCGGCCCGAGCTTCTTCCGCGCCAATGCGGGCTACAGTCTCGGCCGCTTCCGGATCCCAACTCGCTGCCACAGCCAGTGGCACCGGGAAGGTAGTGCGGTAGCCGTGAATCACATCCAATCCAAAAATGATGGGAATGTGCAGCCGCGACTTTTCCATGGCAATGTGCTGGTAGTGATTCGTCCTTTCCGCACCGACTACATTCAGCATCGCCCCCAACTGACCCTTTGCAATCAAGGCGTCATAGTTAAGTTTCGAAGCGGATGGACCGGTCGCAAATCCCGCCGAATATTGTACGAGTTGCCCAACCTTCTCATCGAGTGTCATTTGCTTCAACAGAGCTTCGACGCGCTTACTCAAGTCTCTTGAAGTTAGCTGAGGATTGGGAACCGGTCTCGTCTGGGCTGAAGCCGCAACTAAACCAGAACTGCCGAGCGCCACGAGTAGGAAACATACCTGAAGGAGTGAAACCGTGTAGGGTCTCATGATTCGGCCATAATAAACGATTTGAACAAAGGCGGTCCGGGCTGCCTTCTGCTCAGTTGTTCAAGTCATGGGCCAAGAAATTTCGGTGCAGCTCCATGAAGCTCATGTGCAGGTGGTTGCTCAAGTTAAGTGCGTTGCAAATTGCATATAGACAAGATCAGTTGATTAGATACAAGCTGATGACCATATCAGTTGCACACCGCAGATATGGATTCTAGTTGGCAACCATTTCGGGGCGCAGATATACTTCGCTCGCAATCAGAAAGCAAGGATTTGTTGGCGAATGACTCTATTTCACTTGGGAGGAATATGCGCAAACTTTTTTTTCTACTTTCGCTCAGCCTGTTCATTGTCCCGGCGTTCGCTCAATTCACGAGCAGCGTGCAGGGTAGCGTAACGGATTCTAGCGGTGCACTCGTACCCGGCGCTGCCGTCAGTTTGACTAACGATGCAACCGGCATTGTCCTCCACACAACCACGAATGAAGCTGGACAATACCGATTTCTGAGCCTCGCGCTCGGCAACTACACGGTCGCCGTGACCGCGAACGGCTTTGAGCAGGCCACAGTCAAGGTGATGGTCCAGACCGGGGAAACCGCGGGCGTCGATGTCACGTTGAAGGTGGCCGTAGTCGGCCAGAACGTAACCGTAACCTCGGAAGCGCCGACCCTCAATCCTGAGGAGACGCGTGTGGAGTACACTCTCGAGGCGCAAGACATCGAAAATCTCCCGTCACAGGAGCACGGCACACTGAACTTCATAAAGTTGGCTCCAGGCGTTACGACCTTTACTGCCGGGGATTTAATTGAGGGTTTTAGTGACCTTAGTTCCAACCGCAACAACGACTGGTCGTCGGCAAACGGGTTGGGTCCCACGGCTAACCTCTACATTCTGGATAACGTGCCGATCAACAGTACGCTGAACCAGTGTTCCGTCATCGGCTGCACCAACGGCGCAGTCATCTTTGTACCAAATCCCGATTCGCTCGCCGAAATGTCGCTGCAGACCACAACATTCAATGTCGACTACGGCACCGCCGCCTCCATGCAGATTAGTATGGCCACTAAGTCGGGAAGCAACACGTTTCACGGATCGGGTGACTGGGGCTATAACGACAGGATCCTGAACGCGCCAGCCTGGCAGCAGTCGAACACAGTTGCGAATCACCGAAACATTGACTCTTTTGCCGGTGGCGGCCCGATCATTAAAAACCACACCTTCTTCTTTGGCTCCTATGAGCACATTGGGACGTATGGCGCCGGCTCAGGCACAGATCAATGGTGGAGTCCTGAGTTTCAGACCTTCATTGCGTCGGCCGATTCGACATCGGTGAACGTGAATAAATTCTTGCTGCCCAACAACCCCGGGAGCCGGCTGGTCGACAATGGTTTGAACCCGGTGACGGCCCAGACCATTTTTGGAACACCGTCGACCTGCCAGAGTCCTACGGATACGGTCACGCAATTCAACATACCGTGCTCGATGAGGGTGACTTACGAGGGCGTCGCATCTGCGCCGGGCATCCTCACTGGCAAGCTCTGGAACATCCGCGGTGACCATACCTGGAACAATAGCAAAGACAGAATCTATGTCTTCTATTACAGCATGGATCAGAATTCGAACTCGGAGTCGCCCAATCCCACCTGGGATGGCGAGACTCCGACCAATGGATACGACTTCACCACCAACTATACTCACTCATTCAACTCGAACTTGCTGAATTCGGCGACCTTTGCCTTAACCCAATTCAACTTCGCGTTTACCGATACTCCGCACAGCACCCTCCTGCTGCAAATGCCGTTTCTTCTGCAGATATACGACGCAGGCAGTATAAATGGATTTACCCGCTATGTGCCTTTTACAAACACAGAAAGACAAATCTACGGAAGAGACGCCCTGCTTTGGACAAAAGGCAAACATAGTTTTGCTTTCGGCATGGAGTCGGCCAACAACTACGAAACGGACTCAAATTATGTGTTTGGGAGGCCGTTTATCTACGCGTTTAACACCACGCTCGACTTTCTGACCGACACTTTGGATAGTGAAACAGTGCTCTCCCACTATAGTGCCGTAACCGGCAATTACCAGCCGTTTGTCGCCAACGGAGTGGTCACCCGTTACGGACTTTACGCGGAAGACTCCTGGAAGATCACCCAACACCTTACGGTTAATTACGGGATGCGCTGGGACGATCTTGGCAATCCGTCGCCATACAGCGGGTCGAACGCCTGGGCCAATACGATCTTTAACGGCGCCGATTCCCCCGCGCAAATCGCCGCATCGATCGTGTCTCGGACGGTGACGCATGCCCTTGATAGGCCCAGCGATCTGAACTTCCTCCCGCGCGGAGGGTTTGCCTGGACCCCTCCGTGGTTCAAGGGAGCGCGTCAGTTTGTGGTTCGTGGGGGCGCTGGACTCTATCAGAATGTTCTGCAATTGGAGAACATCACGTCCGTCTTGCCTTCCAATCCTCCCTATGGCGACGTCGGAGCAACTTTTACTCCTACGACCGCAGAGAAACCAATCCTGAGCTATGGAACGCAATCAACGAGTGCGCCCTATGGCTTTGTCTATCCCGCCGGACCTATAGGCACATTCAACCCGGATGGGTCCTCGGTAGGCGCGCAGGACAACCTCGCAGGCAACGATCCCAAACTACCAATTCCCAAGTCGATCATCTGGAACCTGGCGGTCGAGAAAGAACTGCCGGGAAAGATCGTGTTTGCCCTCAACTATACAGGCTCCCACTCGTACAACCAGACTTTCTCGTCGGATTTGAATCGTCCAGCCGGCAGCGACTATTGCACGATCGGCGGGGTAAAGGTTCTGCCGAATGGAACCACGTGCACTAACCCGACCTATTATCCCGCGAATCCGGATTGGGGCACCATCACGCCAGAACGCGCGGGAACCACAGCCAACTACAATGGCCTCATCGCGCAGGTGCAGCAACGTTGGCACACTCTGAACTGGCAAGGCTCTTATGTCTGGAGCCACACTTTGGATGTCTCATCGATTGAACTGCAGTACAATCCGCAGGCGGGGTACGGCAATTCGTACTCCGACGTTCGGCAGCACTTTGCAGCTTCCTACTCCTACGATATTCCTGTCCCGAAACGGTGGCAGGAGGCACTTGGCGGTTGGAGCCTGAACGGCGAGGTAATTGCGCAGACTGGTTTGCATTTCACGCCCGGCTACAGCGACCCAGCTCACGATTTCACCGGTTCAGGCGGCAACGGCAGCTATTTCGCCATCCCCGACTACACCGGCACCAAGCGTAGCGGCTGGAGCAAGAGCCAGTTCAAGGCGGGTATTTTCAGCAATCTCGGAACCAATCCATCTGCGGCGTTTCCAGCTCCCACTTGCGGCATATGCATCGGCAACGTTGGCCAAAACACGTTCGTGGGCGCCGGCTATGCAACCTGGGATCAGAGCCTAGTACATAAGATAACCCTCCCATGGTTTGGCGATGGCAAGAGTGTATTGTCGCTCAGAGCACAGGCATTCAATTCGCTGAACAAGGTCAATTTTAACCCCCAGTACTTAGCCACTACCATCAACACAGGCAACTTCGGCCAGACCACTAGCGCATTCCAGGGGCGCGTAATTGACTTAGGCGCCCGGTTCGAGTTTTAGGGCGGCGCGGTCCTCGTAAGCGCGCTAAGCGATTGCCAGGACCGCGTTCTGTAACTTGAAGCCAAGCAGCACTTTCATCCATGATCGTTTTCCTCATCCCGCCAGCGTGGGGCACAAAGTGCCCTGCACTGGTTACTTCGTGGGAATAAACTCCGAACTGATAAACGCGTTTGAGAATTCCCTTGAAGACGCGATCTGAGAGATTGAGGCTCCGAAACCGCACGTATTTATGCTGAGGCCTGCAGGCGAGGTGTCCTAGCATCGGCTCTTTTTCAGCACGGTCACAGTCATGGACCGGTCCCGAGCCGACACACCGTTCAATGGTTCAGATCAAAAAGGAGATGTTGGAGTAATGATGAAGGATCCTCTGATTCCAGCAAGAGTTTTGTTTGTAGCCTTGGCTCTGGGCTGTCTCGGCAGCCTTTGCTCGGCCGGGCAAGATGCCAAGATAACCGGCAACGCGCGCGTGGATCACCTGCTGGCGCAGATGACGCTGGATGAAAAGATCGCCATGATTCACGGGACGGCGGAAGACGCTTCAACCTACCAAGGAGAAGCCGGCTACCTGCCGGGGATCAAGCGGCTAGGAATCCCGCCGATGCGATTTGCCGATGGGCCGCCGGGAGTGTTGACGCGCGTTCCGTCGATTGCGCCAACGTCGACGATGGGAGTGGCGGCCACGTTCAGCCGGGAAGACGCGCGGCTGAATGGATCAGTAATTGGCCGTGAGGCCCGATCACACGGGGTAAGCGTGGTGTTGCAACCGTTTATCAATATCGACCGGGATTTGAATTATGGTCGCGGCTACAACACCTTCGGCGAGGACCCGTTCCTGACCGGCGAAATGGGCGCAGCGGAGGTGGTTGGAATCCAACATGAAGGAGTGATGTCCCAAGCCAAGCACTACGTTGGGTTCGACACCGACTCCTCCAACGTGTTCGTCGACGAGCAGGCCCTGCACGAGGTTTATGTGGCTCCGTTCGCTGCAGTTAGCAAGGTAGGTGTGTCGTCGATCATGTGTTCGTATAACAAGGTCAACGGCCCCTACTCCTGCGGCAATCCCGATACGCTTAAGAAAATATTGAAGGGCGAGGTTGGGTTTGAGGGGTTTGTCACTTCCGACTGGGGCGCGACGCATGCCGCGGACTTCATCAACAGCGGGCTGGATGTGGAGATGCCCGGGCCTCTTGCGGTTCCCTTTGGAGGACCCACGTTTTTTGTCAACAGACCCAAACGGGAGGCCCCTGAAGGCGGAAAGCCGGAGAGAACGGCGCTGAGCGCGGGCGGCTTGCCGGAAGAGCCGCCGCAAAGGGGTTGGGAGGGTTCAGATGACCCCTGGCCCACGACCGACCTAAAGAAGCTGGTGGCCAGCGGCGTGGTTTCAGAAGACACGATTACTAGGGCAGCGGGCAGAGTGCTGCTGCAGATGGATAAGTTCGGCTATCTTGACGGCAAGATCAAGCTGGACGTAACGCCGTCGGACAACACCGAGGACCTGAAGATCGCGGAGAAGACCGCCATCGATGCGGCGGTATTGCTGAAGAACGAGGGCGGCGTTCTGCCGCTGAAGGCGGCTGACCTTGCAGGCCTCGCGATTATCGGGCCGAACGGGGGGCAGACGGTTGCCGTAGGGCTGACGGGCGAGAAAGCAGTCGGACTGCCGGAGCTTGAAGTGGGACCGCTGGCGGCATTGAAAAAGCTGGCGGGAGAAAACGCGCATGTGACCTATGCTCCGGCCGACGACATGGAAGGAACGGTGATTCCTGCGCAGTATCTGTCGCACTTCGGCGAACCGGGGCTGGAGCGCCGCGTGTGGAACGAGAATGCGGTGTCGATCGATCCCGAGGTGAACTTTACGCGGGCAGCAGGCACGGCGCTGCCCGCCAACCAGGCCATTGTGTGGAGCGGCACGCTGACGGTGCCGGAGAGCGGCAAGTACCGTATTCACTTTCAACACCTGGGCTGCATTGGAACACTCAGGATCGACGACACCGTTGTGGCCAGGGACTGGTTCAATTGGATTCACGGGGAAGTGATCCAGGCCGGGGAAACGAACATCTTTCCGACGACGGAGGGGCTGGACAATATTCGCGCCACGATGGAGCTGAGCGCGGGGCCTCACCGCATTTATGTCGAAGTGAATCCCGATACCTCAAATGACCCTGTCCAGGTAAAGGTGAGCTGGGTCACTCCGCAGCAGCAGGCGGAGAACTATCGTACAGCCATTGAGGCGGCCAAGCAGGCCAAGACGGCGGTGGTGTTTGTATGGAGCCGGACGCGCCCGGTATTCGGGCTGCCGGGGGATCAAGAGAAGCTGATTCGCGATGTGGCGGCCGTGAACCCCAACACCATTGTGGTACTTAACGTGAGCCAGCCGGTTGCATTGCCGTGGCTGGGACAGGTGAAAGCGGTGCTGGATATGGGCTGGACGGGAGACCTGGGCGGCTGGGCTACAGCCAAAGTGCTGCTCGGCCAGGCCAACGCAGGCGGGCGGTTGCCGTTCACATGGCCCAAGCGGCTGGAAGATACACCGGCCAACGATCCTGCCTATCCTGAGCGCTCCTACAAGGGCGTGGGTGGAAAGACCACCTTCAGCGAAGGGATTCTGGTGGGCTATCGGTGGTTCGACCGAAAGAAGATTGAGCCGCAGTTTCCATTTGGATTCGGGTTGTCGTATACCACTTTTGCCTATTCGGAGATCAAGACAAGTCCAGCGACGGATGGCGGAGCGGACGTGAGCGTGACGATTCAGAATACGGGCCCGGTGGCCGGCGACGAAGTGGCGCAGGTTTATGTGGACAAGCCGGCGCACCCTCCGGCGGGGGTGCAGTTTGCGGACAGTATCCTGGCTGGCTTCGAGCGGATTCATCTTGAGTCCGGCGAGCGCAAACGGACAGTGATTCATGTTCCATTGCGCCAGCTTCAGTACTGGTCGACGGCACGGAATCAATGGCTCACCGTTGCGGGGGTGCGAACATTTTGGGTAGGCGGATCCTCGCGCAACCGCAGACTCGAAGGCCGATTTGTAGCGCTTGAGTGATTAGCCCGGAAGTGTTCTTCTTACCTCGGATCTCCATTTTGAATCGGCCAAATTTCGGCAAATACTACGCGCTGTATTCCGAGATTGCGATCGCCCGTAGCAAATACACTATCAACAACACTTCGTATGTGTTGTCCGAGCATGTAACGGATCCCAAAGCTCTGGAAGTCGCAATCAAGGCAGTGAAGTACGACATGGAAACGTCCAGGGAAAACGATCCTACTGAGATCGATACTTAAGCGAATCTACTATGCAAGACTGGTCAAACTCAGGAAGCCATCAAATGGGAAGAAGAAGCCGTACGGCTAACCGAGGGCCGCGACAAGGAAATCGCGGATCATCTTGAGAGAATGAGGGCCGGTCTCTAGCCGGTCTCCAAGGAGTAAGAGATGTATCTTGCATGAGGTCATTTTGTGGGAACTGCAAGGCGCGACGGTGGCGGGTTTGACAGCACAATCGAAACTGGAAGAGGAAAGAAAACGACGAGATTCTTGCCCGGTATTTGTGTAGCCATGGCTTGCCCATGTGGCGCTTCAGCCCCACTAGCGCAGCAAGACTCAGCGGCGCCTTTGCGCGCTCCACCGACTCCGCTGATGGTGCATGACCCATACTTCAGCACTTCAGCATCGGGTCTGCGGCAGTCAACTCTTGCTCTGCCGCGTCAGACATTTGCGAGGTCGAAAGTGCAAGCGTAATTCGAGTAGGAGATCACTGAAGATCGCGGCGAGCTTAGCGGGAAGCACTACTTCTCGCGATTCCAAATGCATTCGAATGATAGCGTGCCTTAATTCCACAACAATATCACCGGACAGAGAACACAACCATGGAGAACACAATCATCGTGAACAAGAGACCAGGCTCGATAACTGGTGAAACCATTGCGAGGGGGGACTGCGGAACTCCACGTCGTATTGATCGCCGTGAGTTTCTTGAGCTTGCGACCCTGAGTTCCGCTGCGTTTATGTTTGCCCCCGAAAACGCCCATGGCGCGACGGATACCGGTCGTAGCACCGCGGCTCCCGCGCGCTATGCCTTCTTCCGCTCCCTAGCTCCCGGCGATGTCTGGCCCGAGGGCTGGTTGCAGCTTTATCTGCAAAAACAAGCTCAACAATTGGGAAGCCATCTTCCCGAGGTGTCGTGGCCGTTTACCGACGCCTATTGGGCGGGGGAGGAGAAGCCCCCAGAAAAGCTCGGCTGGTGGCCTTGGGAGCAAAGGGCATACTGGACTGATGGCGCACTGCGCTGTGCATTGGCATTGCAGGATGAGAAGCTGATACAGGGCGCATTGACTGCCGTGGAATACACGCTCAGTCATTCCCTCCCAGATGGTTATCTTGGACCAGCCTTCGCCAGAGACGCCAAAGAGCAAGATCCTGCGTCCAATAATTTTCGCTGGCCCCACACTGTGTTCTTTCGTGCCCTTGCCGCGCATGGCGAAGCGACGAGGGACCCGCGCGTTGCGGCCGCCATACGGCGCCACTATCTCGCCGACAAAGGCCGCGTTGATTATGGTGGTCCTTCGCGCAACGTCACCAATATAGAAGGCATGCTTTGGGCATATGAGCGCACGGGCGACCAACAATTGCTTGCCTTGGCCGAAAAAGCTTGGAATGACTTCCTCCAAAGTGCTCCACCCGGAGATCGCGAATCCGGAGATCTGAATCCCGATCGCGTGTTTGCCAACACCCCTATCCATGCTCATGGCGTCACCTACATCGAAAAGGCGAAGCTGCCGGCCATTCTCTACATGTATACAGGGAATCCCGATTATCTGCGTTTTGCTCTTGCGGCCCAGGAGCGCATCTTCAGTCACCACATGCTGATCGATGGCATCCCGTCAACCACCGAGATGTACCACGGAACGACACCTCTCGATGCACACGAAACCTGTGACATCTCCGATCACACCTGGAGCTGGGGATATCTCCTCATGGCCACCGGTGATGGCATCTGGGCAGACCGCATCGAGCGCGCCTGCTTTAACGCGGGCATGGGCGCGATCAGAAAAGACTGGAAGGCTGTTCAGTACTTCTCCTGCCCAAACCAGGTCATTGCTACCCAGGACTCCAGCCATGTGCCTTATGTGGAGGAAAGTAAGGGTTGGATGGCGTACCGCCCCAATCCTGGGCGTGAGGTTGCCTGTTGCGGCGGCAATGTGCACCGTGTCTTTCCGAACTACGTCATCCGCATGTGGATGGCTGATCCCAAGGACGGAGGTCTTGCTGCGATGCTTTACGGTGCTTCTACCGTACGCGCAGAAGTTGGCGCAAACCGAGAGTCTGTTGAGATCCGTCAGGAGACAAACTATCCATTTGGCGATGAGATTCAATTCACCCTTAGCTCAGCGAAGTCTGTGACATTCCCTTTGTCGCTGCGCATTCCGGGTTGGTGTAAGGCGCCGAGACTTGCCTTTAACGGTCAGCCGCTTGAGCTACCGCCGTTGCAGAATGGCCTTGCGCGTCTCGTGCGAAGGTTCCATCCGGGCGATCGCATAACGCTTACATTACCCATGCAAACCGTGCTGACTTATTGGCCCAGCGATGGCGTGGGCGTTGAACACGGGCCTCTCGTCTATGCATTGGCGGTCAAAGAAGACTGGACGCCGATAGTTACGCCGAAGTGGTCCACTGCTCAGTTTCCGGAATGGGATGCCAGAGCCGCAAACGCTTGGAACTACGGCATCGCCGTGGATGAAACTCGGCTTATCTCCCAGACACAGTTTGAACGTAAACCGATGACCAATGATCCCTGGGTCGAGCCCCCGGTGACCCTCACCGTGCCCATGAGAAAGATTCCCGGTTGGGAGCTATGCGCCAACTCTAAGCATCCAGACCGCAAAGAGACTCCGCCGCTTCCCGAAATAGACGAGGAGTTCGCGACTGTGCTCTCAAAAATTGAGATCGAACGCGTGTCTCTCGTTCCTTATGGCGCTACGCAATTGCGCCTCGCAATCTTTCCTGAAACATAACCGCCATGATTTCCAAAGTGCTCAGACGGATACGGCTATGAAGAATTTCAATTCCACCAGCCAATCCGACATTCTCTTTCTCTCCTACCCGGTCACTCAGAAAACCCGGGGATCGGGGTCCACGTGGCCCTCGGAGCAAGCACCGGCCACGTCGCGCGTCCAGCGCGACGTCGTACCCAACACAATGCGTACAGCGGACCCGAATCGCGGCTTCCGGTAGGTTGAGTTGAAGCGAGGTCTCTCTCACTCGCCGACTCCTGAGCAAGCTTCTTCCGTTGTTTACCATGGATTTCTGTACTCCCGGCTCTTCCGCGATCAGGTAATGAGAACCGAGGCTGGGTTGAAATGACTTGGTCCAGGACTTGGTCCAATTGTGCGCCGAAGAGGCTCCGATCCTCCTGCTTGTACCAACCTCCAAGCATAAAACCCAGATCAAATGTGCGAAAAATAGGCTACGTTATCCGTTATCCAGCTCTATTGAAAACATCAGCGCGGGAAGGCAACTGACGCCGGAAGGTTCGACTGGGCACTATCCAAATTGGCCGGATTTCTACTGGCAGTTTTGATGGCAGTTGGTACCTGGATAAACTGCAGTCCATTGCGACGGACTGCGAAACTTGGATTGAATCAAGTTATTGGAAATAAATGGCATAAGCGGACTACTGCGAAGACTTGCGGGATCTTGCAGGAAGGCTAAAAACTCATTTCGAGTCAGGTGCATTCAACCGGGCTCTGCCGCCTGTCCAGAGGCATGTTGCCTCGTCACTGCACATGAGGAAGACCCACTTTTGGATTTCATCCATCTGCGATGCGCTGACTTGGGCGCTTTTGGTCCGCAGATCGGGTGCTGGCTTGAAGCGCTGGCACCAGCGTTGAACTGGACGTTCGATCTGAGCGCGTCCTCGGTCCGATCGAATTCGACGAATGACGCAAATCTTCTATGGAGTCCCTCCGCGTTCTCGCGAAGCTCGACAGCCTTCGGGGCGACCATCCTCGCTCGGCCGATTCGTTTGGTACAATTTGAGCAACGGAGTGGTGACAAACTTCGCGGTCCTCTCTCGCTTGTCTGTGGACACAGAATTTGGGCTTTGGCTTACTGTCCATACTGTCCATTAATCCCGGAATTCGGTTATATCCGATGGAAAATATGGAAACGGGCGAAGGAGTGGACAGTAAGAAAAGACAGTAAATTCTGCGATTTGCGCTAAGCGATTGAAATTGCAGAGGGGACGTAGCTCAGTTGGTTAGAGCGCTGCCCTGTCACTACTTTTTCAAATCCCAAGTCATACAGATTAGGTTTTTGGTGCTGTCCTAAGGGCGGGATCAATCCCACGATTGGCACTTGAAGTAATTGCAGTTGATATGGTTGCCTCACACGCCTCGCAAGATGCTGCAGCCCCCGGCGTCTCATCGGCTAGCATGAACTCGCCGCGCGATCGGTTTTGTCTGGCTTTTGAACGGAAGAGTCCCGCCCTGGGTCATCAGCGCCCTACACATTAGCTTCAGGCGGGTCAGCGTCGGCTCCGACCGGCAAGCGATCTGGTAAGTCGAGACGCGCTGAACCAATCCGATTGTCGGCCATGCCGTAGTACACGTCGAATCGATCCGGTGTACCAAGATCGTCGCGCCGGTCGATGCCGGTAGGAAACACGACGTTGGCGATGATCCCGTTGCGCTCTTGTGGAACCTCCGGAGTCAACACGGGCTCCACTGATCGATAGCGGATCACGCGGGGATGCTTTTTTGAGAGCACCATCACCCCTGCCGAATAACACAGATGATGTCCATCGCCGCTGGCAGCCAACGCTTCGCTCACTCCGTGGTAAATGATGAGCCAGCCGTGCCTGGTCAGGATGGGCGGAGTGCCGCAACCGATCTTGAGCCGCTCCCAGGGCGAGACCGGCGTTGCCAACCGGTGATGAGAGGTGAACTGGCGCAGGCGAAAAGTTTCGAAATCTTTCAACGCTCCGCTGCAGTACGAGATCCAGATGCTCTCCTTTTCAAGATCCATAAGACGCTTCGCTGACCAGCGGACGGTTTCCTCCGGACGAGTGCCGGGAAATAGCGGCCGATGGAGCATCCCCAGCTCCAGTTTCCCGGAGGAATCAGGAATTGCGACAGGGAAGAGGCTGGCGTCTTTGTCGTCCACGTGGGCCAACTCGAAGCCACGCCAATGAGCGTAGTTTGCAAGCCCGAGACGATTCCAATGGAAAAGGTCTTCCGATTGGGCGAAGGCGATCCGTGGTCCTTCCGGCGAAAACGCAGTATAGGACATGATGTAGCGATGGAGCGGTTCCACATAGGTTACGCGGGGATCTTCACAGCCACCGCTTCCGTCGGGCCGGCGCTCATAGTCGGCCTCCGGCTCCAGTGCGATGCCAAGTCTTTCGACGCCGGTTGGATCACCAGCTTCACTGAAGACTACTCGCGCAATGCCTATGCGCGAGTAATTCCCTTTCGCGACCAACCGGGGGAACAGGTATAACTCCCCATCCGGTCCACGAGCGGCGGCCGGATTCAGGACGCCTTCCACTTCATTGGGATTGCCTGGCTCCGGCTCCATCAACATCCCCAGGCGTTGCAACTTGAATCCACTCATCGAATCTCCTCGCGAGCGCACACTTACTTATCGCCTAAGCAAGCGATGATCGTCTCGATGACCAGATTGGTATCGTCTGGTCCTTTAACAGGGATCGACACAACACCCGCCTGTTCCGCCGGATAATCGTTCCCGCCTGGGAACAAGGCATCCCCGATGTAGACCATCTCATTCAATGGAACGTGGAGAGTATCCTTCAGCTTTCCTATCCCGTAGGCCTTGTCGATGCCGGGCTTGGTCACGTCGATCGAGGTTGCACCTCCCATGCGGACTGAGAACTCCGGGATAAGCGTCTTCAGGATCGCTGTGATTTTCTTTCGTTTGGCGAAATCGGGATCCCATTTTTCCTTTTTCGCCAAGGGAGCTTGCTGACCCAATGCGGAGAATGTGACCTGGCTTCCCCGGTCCTCAATCACCTTTCCCCAAACCTTCTCTGCGTGGAAGCCCGATTCACCGGCAGCTTTGTTCAGAGAGTCGATGATCTTCTTTCTTTGGTCCGCTGTCAGATCCTCTGAATAAAGTTCCGTCCACCTCCCTTTGTATTGGAAAAATTTTGTCCCGCAAGTTGGAAGCAGGGACAAATTCGCGAGGAGACTGCCTTTGGGAAGATCGGTAAGAAGCTGCTTTTCAAACTGCGTCCAGGCGCCACCAGAAATTACTGCCACTTTGATGATGCCTAAAAGGTCATGAAGTAACGTCGCCGTTTGGGGAGCCAGGGACGACTTACTCGGCGCCAGGGTCCCGTCCAGATCGAACACAATGAGCTTTTTCATTCAACCCCACCTACGGGCTTTGCGAAATCAACTCGAGCTTCCGCGCTTGCACCATCGCACTGTCTTTAATTCCGCACTTTCCCCAATTCCTACGATCCATGGATTGCAATTTCCAGCAGGGTTACTTCCTGGCTGGGCTGAAATGCACACACCCCGGCCTCCGCAGGCAAGAGCCATACGTCTCCTTTGCCTACGGCATAAGGGATGTTGCCGTGCTCAACCTGCCCTGAGCCCCCGATGCAAACCAGCACACGTGGCTCTGCCGTGGCGCCAACTGGAAACGGCGCTTGACCGAGCAATCGCCATACCCGGAATGGTTCGCAATCAAAGAGTCTCTCGCGCTCAACGGGCATGTTTGTCTCTACGCGGGGCGCGACCAGGCCACTGACGCTCCCTTCAAAATCTATGCAGGCAAATGCCTGATCGACCTGAAGCGGCCGTGGCTTTCCGGTCTTCGGGTCGACATGTCCCCAATCGTAAAGGCGGAATGTCACGTCGCTGTTTTGCTGAATCTCGAAGACAACAACATCACCGCCCAAAGTGTGAATCGTTCCCGCAGGGATGAATACAGCATCGCCTGGTTTGGGGACAATGCCCACCAGGCGATCCGCGATGGTTCCGTTGGCGAGGGAGCGCCGTAGATCGTCGGCATTCGTGCCAGGTTTCAAGCCCGCGTAGATGTGGCTTTCCTTCTCCGCCTCGATCACGATCCACGCTTCAGTCTTTCCGCTTTCGCCCGCTGGAATCAAGTCTGGGTAGGCGTCGCTGGGATGCACCTGCACTGAAAGCATTTCGCGTGCGTCGAGAAACTTGAGGAGCAGCGGAAAGCGGCGGAAGCGCGGAGCCAGCTTTCCCATCAGTTGTGACCGACATTGTTCCATCAATCGACCGATAGTCTGGCCCTTGAGCGGACCATTGGCAACCAGGCTTTGATGATCGTCTCGATCGCTGAGCACCCAGGCCTCGCCAATTGGACCGTCACCGGGTAGTGGTGCGGAGAGCAGGCCAGACAAGCGCCTGCCACCCCACAACCGATACTGATAGATCGGCTCGAAACGCAGGGGATACAAAGAAACAGTGCTCATCTCGTTCCACTCGATTCATAGGATCGGTAGTTGGCACCTGATCGGTGTCAAAAGCGGCCCCTGCGATAGCTCGTGCCAGCGAGCCGCTGATTCACCGGGTTGATTTGGCGCTACGATCACGGACCGGTCGCGGGCAGCGCTTGTTGTGGGTGTCCGTGTGGGACCCATGCTAGGTCGCCGCCAAGCACGTAGACGGACAAGGCCGCTGCCATGAGAACCGCTCCTATCCAGAAGCGCCAGTCACGATGCATACGCTTCCAGTAAGGGCCGGGTTCGGGTTCGGCGCTGTCGCCACTGTTGCCTTCATGGTTGTGTCTGTTTCCCGTCATCTCTTCTCCATTGCTGGGATGTATTCTCCGCGGCGCGCCGCCTGATTGCAGCCTGCCCGGTGATACAACGCTTGCTGTGCCGCCGGTACGTTGGCCTCCTGGCCCTTCCAGATTTCCAATGCCGGCTGCTGGATGGCGCGGGCAAACGAGAATGCCAATGCCCATGGAACTCGTGACTTGAATCTCAGGTTCATTGCATTCAAGCGCGCCGAAGCCAGCTCTGCGGATTGGCCGCCCGACAAGAACGCGATCGCAGGAACAGCAGCGGGGACAGCGCGCAGGAAGCAGCTCACAGTAGAATCGGCCACTTCATCCACAGTCTTCTGCGTAGTGCAGGCCAATCCGGGGAGCACCATGTTCGGCTTCAGAATCATTCCTTCAAGCATGACTCGTTGCGCAAACAGCTGGCTGAACACCGTTCGCAGCACTTCGTCCGTAACCTCGAAGCACCGCTCCAATGTGTGATCGCCGTCCATCAGAACCTCTGGCTCAGCGATTGGAACCAATCCAGCTTCCTGGCACAGGGCCGCATAGCGAGCCAGGGCATGCGCGTTGGCGTCGATCGATCCCCAGCTTGGAATTCCTTCGCCAATCGCAATCACCGCTCGCCACTTGGCAAAGCGGGCTCCCATTTTTGAGTATTCGGCAAGACGGCCGCGCAATCCATCCAGACCTTCAGTCACTTTTTCACCGGGATGTCCGGCCAGATCCTTGGCACTTTCGTCAACCTTGATGCCAGGAATAATTCCCGCCTCAATTAGGACTTTGATGAAGGGAGTGCCATCTCTCTTTTGCTGACGGATCGTCTCGTCGAAGAGGATCGCGCCACCGATACACTCACCGAGCCGGGGTGTGGTCACGATCAATTCGCGATAAGCTTGCCGAGCTTCGACAGTCTGCGGAATTCCCAACTGAGCAAAACGCTTGTTACACGTTGGGTTGCTTTCATCCATTGCAAGCAGGCCCTTGTCATCGGCGAAGAGAGCTTTTGCGGTGTCCCTGAGCATTTGCGAATTCATTCAGATCTGCTTCCTTTTCCGTTGCTACTGACTCAAGCTATCGGAATCTTTTCTTTTAGCCGCAGGAATTCCTTCTTCGTTTGCCGCTTAACTGTCGGTGAACATTGCCTTGCTCGGGTGTCCCTTGGCCATAGGAGCCGGTGCATTCGCATCGCTGAAATCCGCCCTCCATTGCCAGTTCCTGATCTCGGGCATGTCCTCCAGGTGCCGGCGAATATAGTCGTGATGTTCATTCAGCTTCTTGCCGAAGAGCGCGACTGTATCCGCGGCCTGCGAACGGAGCCGGGGGATGTGTTTAAGCGCGTCAAGCGCAAGGTGAAAACGGCTCATCTCGTTCAGCACGACCATGTCGAACGGAGTTGTGGTCGTGCCATGATCCATATAGCCGTGTACATGGAAGCGGCCTTCATTGGAGCGTCCATGAACCAGGGTATGAATCAGCCAGCGATTGTTGTGGAAAGCGAAGATCACAGGCGCACTCTGGGTGAAGAGCGCATTGAAGGACATCTCATCCATTCCGTGCGGATGTTTGTCTGGAAACATCAGAGTCATCAAGTCAACTACATTGACAACGCGCACCTTTATGCTGGGCACATGCTTCTGCAGGAGCCATGACGTTGCACAGATTTCAATGGTTGGCACGTCGCCGGCGCAGGCCAGCACAACATCCGGCTCTCCACCTTCGTCGTTGGTAGCGAACTTCCATGTTGAAGCGCCCCGGGAGCAATGCTCCAGAGCCTCATCCATGTTCAGCCACTGGAGCTGCGGCTGCTTTCCGCACGTAACGATGTTGACGTAATTACGGCTGCGCAGGCAATGGTCGAAGACACTGAGTAGACAATTCCCGTCCGGCGGATAGTACACGCGGATGGTCTCACTTCTGCGTGCTAATGCATTGTCTACATAGCCGGTTGCCTGGTGGCTGAATCCATTGTGATCGTTGCGCCAAACATGGCTTGTGAGCAGGACATTGAGGGATGCAAGCGATTTACGCCATGGAAACGCCTCGCATTGCTCAAGCCATTTGGCATGTTGAGTCGTCATGGAATCAACGACCTGTGCGAACGCTTCGTAAGAGGACCATATGCCATGGCGGCCTGTAAGCAGGTAGCCTTCGAGCCATCCCTGGCAGAGGTGTTCGCTCAATACCTCCATCACGCGGCCATCCGGGCCCAGTTCATCGTCGATCGAGACAATTTCGGCCATCGAGCACCGCTTTGTGGCCTCGAAAATGGAGTTCAGGCGATTTGAGTTCGATTCATCGGGGCAGAACATGCGAAAATTCTTCGGATTCATTTTGAAGATGTCGCGGAAGAAATCTCCAAGCTTGCGCGGAGCCTCGGCGAGAACTTGACCGGGTCCCGGGATCTCGAGTGCATAATCGGTGAAATCCGGTAGAGCGAGACTGATGAGCGTTCGCCCGCCATTCACATGGGGATTTCCGCCCATGCGTCGATTACCCACAGGGCCAAGAGTCGCCAGTTCTTCAAGGAACTTGCCGTTCTTGTCAAAGAGTTCTTCTGGCTTGTAACTTTTCATCCAGACTTCAAGAATCTTGAGATGTTCGGGGTTATCGCGGACCGATGCGAGCGGAACTTGGTGGGCGCGAAAGGTGCCTTCGACCGGAATTCCATCCACTTCTTTGGGGCAAGTCCACCCTTTGGGTGTGCGCAGGATGATCATGGGCCATTGGGGCTGCTTCTTGAACCCAGTGCCGCGCGCCTCCTTTTGAATCGTGCGAATCTCGGCGTAGCAATCATCAAGCGTGCCCGCCAGAAGTTGGTGTACGGCTTCAGGACGGTCGCCTTCGACAAAGTGGGGCTTGTAACCGCGCCCGACATACAGGGCCCGCAGGTCTTCGTCGCTGGTGCGTCCCTGAGCGGTTGGCCCGGAGATTTTGTAGCCGTTGAGGTGCAGAATCGGAAGGACTGCGCCGTCTCGCACAGGGTTGAGAAAATTGACTGACTTCCAGCTTCCTTCAAGTGGACAAGTCTCGGACTCGCCGTCACCGATCACACAGGCGACGATCAGATCTGGATTGTCAAAAGCTGCGCCGAATGCATGCACAAGCGAGTAGCCGAGTTCCCCGCCCTCGTGCATGGAGTTCGGCACGTGCGGACCGCAATGGCTGGGCACGCCGCCGGGCGTAGAGAACTTGCGGAACATGAGCCGCAAGCCGTCTTCATCGTGTGTGATCTCTGGGTGAACTTCGGTGTATGTGCCTTCCAGATAAGAGCAAGCATTGAGTGACGGACCTCCGTGCCCAGGGCCGGAGATATAGATAATGTCGGCATCATGTTCTTTGATGAGGCGGTTCAGATGAATGTAAATGAGGTTCTGTCCCGGCGAGGTCCCCCAGTGTCCAAGCAGCCTCGGTTTGATCTGCTCCGCCTTGAGTGGTTCCCGCAACAAGGGGTTTTCAAAGAGGTAGATCTGTCCTATGCACAGATAGTTTGCCGCCCGCCAGTAGCGATTCATCTTGTCGAGCATCTCCGGCGAAGGTGGCCCTTTGGGTACCGGAGCTTGTGCTTCAACTTTGCCGTTCGCCGCAATCGCGGTTGATAGAGACACATCGAAGATGAACCCGGAGGAGTTGCCAGTCTGATCGAAGTTCTTGCTGAATGATTCAGGGATGCCGTCCTGATCGGCGTAGATGGAGAGTTCCTTGGTAGCCATTTTGAACGTTCCTTTCAATTTCTGCGCGACTGGTAACGCTTGATCGAATAAAGTTGGTGTTTGCCCTATGTCGCTGCCTTCGTGTGATGCAAATGGATACGGCATTCGGCCCAGGAAACAGACTGTACCCATCGAGTGGGGATGAGTACCGATCGATTGTGAAGCTAGTCTCCGCCTCTGACATCGAGGTAGCCGAGGTGCCAGCTGGCCTCATCCATGACAAAGCCCTTGAGGACTCCAAAGTCGCCATCCGTTGCCCACACGTGATAACCCAACATATGTGAGGTGCTGCGCAGATGGAGGATCTCGGCGGTATGTACCGGGTATTTCTTTCCAGTCGGCATTGACGACATGCCGAACTCGCTGTCAACCCAGCATGCGAGCGGACCAAAGTAATCCCGCATGGCAATTTCCTGCTGACGTGAGACCGGCTTTTCCGTATCAACGTCGGGACTGTTGCGGACTTGCTCCTTAGTCAAATGAGCGCAACAGGTTCTGTTTGTCCAGTCGGGCTTTTCGAGCGCGGTAATCGGAAGAACCACATCGCGCCGTTTCAGCCAGTTCCCTACGTCCACCACCATGTAGCGAACCTTCCAGGACTGGTCGTCGAATAGAAAATTGCGAACGCTTCCCGTTTCGCCGTCGGTCGCTATGACGGGAGATCCGATTAAGGCTTTCAGTTCGCACAGCATATTCTTTCCTCTCAGGTCGCCTGGATGACTCGGCCTCAGCCCCAAGGTTTTCTTGCAAGCCAAGGCCTTGATCTTTCAACCGCGAACCGCAGCCGGTCACTTTGGACGTTCACACAGCCTTCGAATGTCCCGCCTGCTCCTTTTTGTCTGGCGGCACGCGGAAGTCCTTTGAGTTGATTCTTGAGTTCGGTTTTTCGGTTATGCCAGCCTCGTTATTCGTGTCTGCTTATTTGTGGGCTTCATGTTCCTCAAGTTCCGGATCCGCCTTCTCCCAATCCTGAACTGATTGAACCTCCTCTCGCCCTAGCTGCTCGTAGAGTTCATGGACCCGCTTGACGAGCTGTGGCGACACATCAGGATGAGTCTTGTCTGTCGCCTCAGGCTTCGGTGCGTGTGCTTTGGCTTCTGGCGTCGGCGCAGCTTTTGCTTCAGGCTTCGGCTCGTCAGCCTTCGCCTTAGGCTCTGGCTCCGCTTTGGCTTGGGGCGCAAGTGCGTCAGCTTTGGCCTCAGGCGTGGGCACGTCAGCTTTGGCTTCAGGCGTAGGTGCGTCAGCCTTGGCCAAGGGCCCAGGCTCAGCCTTGGTTTCAGGTTTCGGTTCATCAGTTTTGGCCTCAGGCTTCGGCTCATCTTTGGCTTCATCATTCCGAATCTCCTGCTCCGCCTTCTTCCAGTCCTGACCTGCTGTACCGTCGTTGCCGGCTCGCTCCCCATAGAGTTCGTAGGCCCGCTTAGCGATCTGTGGCGTCAAATCGGACGCTGTTTTGGCTTCGGGCTTCGGCTCACCTTTGGCTTCAGGCGTAGGTGCGTCAGCCTTGGCTTCAGGCTTCGGCTCTGCTTTGGCTTCAGATTTCGGCTCGCCCTTGGCATCGGGCTTCGGCTCTGCCTTGACCGGATCAAAAATCTTGTATGCAAGCAGTTTCACGCGATCATTGACAAGGGCCCAGACCAGAGCGTAGCCCCAAACGAACCCTGCCCACTTCCAGCCGAGGGGCGTCATAAACACCCCATAGACCGCGAGCAATGTTGCTATAGTTTGCGTGCCCAGCACTGCAATCCATAGAATCCGAGCGGGACGTATCGACCAGAATGGACCGCGCGTGCGCGTGAGGAAGATCGTTAAATGCCCGGCCACGGAAAGCTTCAGGTACATCAGTGTCTGGATGTGCAAGCGGTCCATGTGGAAGACGCGTTCGCCGAGATAGAACAGAAGAAACGCAGCCGCAACCCCGATGACGCCCAACACCGTGGAGATCGACAGTACAAGCCGCATATTCCAGGACTCGGGTTTGTTCTTGTAGAGGACGTTGTCGTAAGCGATGGACAGGATAGCTCCATCGTTGAGCAACGCCAGCATCACGATCATCACCGCGGTGAGGGGATAGAAGTTGAAGACCAGGATCGCCAGCGTCATGAAGAACAACACCCGCAGTGTCTCCGCGATGCGGTAAATGGCGTAGCTGTTCATCCGCTGAAAGATGCGACGGCTTTCCTTGATTGCATCGATGATGACCGAAAGGCCCGATGCCAGCAGCACGATAGATGCCGCCGCGCGGGCCGCGTCTGTGGCGCCGGAAACGGCGATGCCGCAGTCGGCTTTCTTGAGCGCGGGTGCATCATTCACACCGTCGCCAGTCATCCCGACGATATGGCCGCGCTGTTGAAGAACATCGACAATGTGGAATTTGTGCTCGGGGAATACCTGGGCGAATCCGTCCGCCTTTTCGGTGGCCTCCGCCATCTGAGAAGACTCTTGCTTCTTCGTGTCACCTAGCGCACCAGCATCTAGGATGTTTGTGCCCAGTCCGAGTTCTTTCGAGGTTTCCCGTGCGATGGCAATTTGATCGCCCGTAACCATCTTGACGTCCACGCCCATCTGTCGGGCGCTCGCGATGGTCGCTTTGGCTTGCTCGCGGGGTGGGTCGAACAGGGGCAACATGCCGACAAACTTCCATTTGCCTTGCTCATCTGCCCTGGCTACGCCAAGGGAACGGAAGCCGCGTCCCGCAAACTCATTGATAGCCTTCTCGACGGCAGGCTTGACCTCGCCGACGTTGGTTGCCATCTGCAGAACTACCTGCGGGGCCCCTTTGGCCACAAAGAATTGCTTCCCGTCGGGTCCCTTTATGGTAGCTTCCGTGCGCTTATGCACCGGGTCGAAGGGCTGAAAGTGAAGTACCTGGAAGCTCTTCAGCTCCTTGTCGTCCTTCACTCCACCGATCACCGCAAGGTCGATGGTGTCTTTGTCCTCAGCGCGCGAAGCGAGTGCGGCCCACAGAATGACCTTGTCGGACTCAATACCGTCCACGCTGAACGGATCGCCCAGCGTGAGTTTGTTCTGAGTCAGCGTCCCAGTCTTGTCCGAGCACAGAACGTCTACGCCCGCAAGTTCCTCGATGGCAGGCAAGCGCGTTACAATCGCTTCCTTCTTCGCCAGCAGACGAGCGCCCACGGCCATCGTCACTGACAGCACCGTCGGCATCGCCACAGGGATCGCGGCCACCAGAAGAACGAGGCAGAATTCCAGCGTGGTGAGGACTTTGTCGCCGCGCAAGAGCGCGACGATCAGGATCACAACGACCAGCGCTACCGCGAGGATGATCAGGTAGTCGCCAATCTTCATCACCGCCTTCTGGAAGTGACTGACGGTATGAGCTTCCTGCACCAGTTGCGCGGTTTTGCCGAAGTAGGTGTTCGTGCCGGTGGCATACACCATGGCGTCGATTTCGCCCTGACGGATGATGGAGCCGGAATAGACCGCACCGCCTGGCTTGGCGGTGACGGGCAACGACTCGCCCGTCAAAGCGGACTGGTCTACCTCGATCGAATCGCCATCGAGCAATCGTGCATCGGCGGGAACGATGTCGCCGAGGCGGAGACGGACGACGTCGCCGGGCACCAGTTCACTCGCCTTGGGATCCTCCCACTTGCCATCGCGCTTGACTTTGGCCTTGATCGCCAGCCTGGCCTTGAGCGCGGCGATGGCGTTCCCCGCCTGGTGTTCTTCCCAGAATCCAACGAACGCGTTGGAGAAAAGTAGAAGGAGGATGATGAAGAAATCCAGCCAGTGCTGGACCAGCGCAGACAAAATCACGGCGGCTTCAATCATCCACGGAATGGGACCCCAGAAGTAGGTGAGGAACTTCAGGAACTCATTCGTCTTCTTTTCGGTGATCTCGTTCGGTCCATACTGCGCTTGTCGCTTTTGGGCTTCGGCTTGAGTGAGTCCGTCTGCAGTTGCGCCCAGCTTTTTCATAAGCTCAGGCATGGGAAGGGACTTCAGATCATCCTTGGGCGCGGGCTTGGACTCCGCTTTATCTGCATTGGGCGTCGGCTTCGATTCAGGCTTCAAGTCGGGTTTACCTGGATTGGATGTCACGATCGTTGTGCTCCTGTTTTGGTTCCCTCCACCGGGTGCCAGTCCCGGGAAGGCTTGGAAGATCGTTGAACAGGCATTGAAGATGAAGGCTCATTGGAGGCCTTTGAATTCCCAAAAAGTGGGCACATTTCACGCGGCATATCGTCCATGCATCCAAGGCTGGCGCTTGCAGAAAGTATTAACTTTCGCAAGTGCGGACGCTGTGCAATTTTGCTCACGCGCGACCTGCGCGACGCCATCGCGCAAGGCAATGCTAAGGCGCGGCTCGCCGTGGACAAGTTCACGTGGACCATTGCCAAGTGGATCGGCAGTTATGTGGCCGAGTTAGGCGGGCTGGACATGCCGGTTTTCACCGGCGGCATCGGAGAAAACGACATCGCCTCCCGTGCAGAGATCTGCGCAGGATTGGGTGCTCTAGGCATCGTGCTCGATGCGGCGCGCAACAACGTCCGTGCCGCAGGTTCTTGCGTACACGAACTCGCGCTGTTCAGGGGTATCCACCACGGAACCATATACTCCAAAGGTCCTGCTTATTGGAGCGTTCCGTCCAGTCTACGCATAGAATCAAAGGGAGAACCGAAAGCAATGGACGAATCTAAACGAAAAACCGAAACCTCTTGGTGGCAACCATCACGCTCGCAGTTGGCGAAATGGCATATGAAGAATACTCTCGGAACTGCTGTATTCCTCGGCATCATGGCCTTGGGCGCCCTGCTCTACCTTGCGTTTACGACCCTCCTATCCCACCACCTGTTTCACCATCGGCACTAAATCTCCTTAAATTCTGCTTGCGCGGAAAAGCGAATTAAGAATAAGAAGTGATGTCTTGAGTTCGAGCAGACGGGCGCGAAGCGCGAACTGATGGCGCGTGTACCGCGGACTCTGTGAGAAGAACTTGGCTCTTCTGGCCGCGACCAAGGAAATCTTCCGTCAATGTCGAACAGTTGCATCATGGCTGCCAGGCGTATGGTTTAGTAACTCGATTTCGGAGTCCCTCGTTCCATCCCGAACACCCGAGCGCGCAGCGCATCGGTGTAAATCGGATTCTAGGTGAAGGAAAATTGCGTGTAATACGGTCTTTTCCGGAGCGCTTGGTATCATTCATCCGTGCGTGAGGACCGAAAAGACCGCCGGCTCAACAAGCTCTGGAGAGCAGTAATTGAAGTTGCGTTCATCGTCTTTCTTTTCTATTCCAATCTTTTGATGGGAGAATTCACTGTCACGAATGGCCATGGGAAGAGTTTGGCGTTCGCCTTGAACGATATCTTTACGGGTACGAATTTTCTTATTGCCGCGATCTCCTCGCTGATTGGATATGTTGTTTTTGAATACCTCCGAAAGAAGCTATAGTGATGCACGTCGCGACCGCAGCGATGCTATCTCTGTATGGCCAACGTATCGGAGCCAGCAAGAAGGCAAGATCTGAGCCTACAATTTCAGCTCACTGAATCGATATCTCTTTCCCCAACTCCGTAGCGTTCAAGTAGCTTCTCCGCTGCTATTCTTGGTCCATCCCAATGTGCAGCGATTCGGGCAAATGCGGCCGCTTTCCCTTTTGCCGCGTCATTGTGCAACAACTTTTCAATCGCAACTTGGATTTTGGCGGACGGATTCCGCGATTTGGGAACCCGTATCGCGAACCCCAACCGTTCGAGCGAGGCCAGATTCGCGACCTGCTCCATCTGCATGCCGACACCCACTACAGGTTTACCCGCCAGAGCAGCCGTCATAACCGTACCTATGCCCCCGTGGATGACGCTGAGGTCTGCCATTTTGTTGACTTGAAGCGCCGGGACCCAGTCCGTAACCAGTACGTTGCTCGGGACCCTAACTCCCCGGACCTGCGCTAATTGGAACTTCACGGGAGCAATCACTTGGTAAGGCTTCCCTACGAAGCTTTCGACGACCCTGGCAACGATTTCGGGAGTACCCGAGCTTCCCATGGCGAAGTAGATCAAGGGCTCGTCCATCGGAATTTCTGTGAGTTCCTTTGGGAGCGGAAATTCGTCTCGCGGAATTAATGGACCGATGAAATAGTGTTTAGGCGGCAGTTTGACCCCGGTGAATTCAGGAGGCTCTGCCACGAGAGTGATGTCACCGGACCAATACTCGAAAATCGAACTAAAGCCCGACACGCCAAAATGTTTCGCCGTCCGGTTAATTGTGTTAAGGAACCCGTACCTGATCCAAAAGTTAATAAACGCAAAGACAACTACGTCGGCGATCTTCTTCACCGGAGCGGGGTGGATGCGGTCTGTCATGCCCGCGCCATGCTCAAAGAATTCCGGAAGCCAGGTGGACTGTACGACCCATACGAGGGGAATGTTGAGCACCCTACAGGTGACCGGAATCGACGGATACGACCCTGTAACCACTGCGACCGGGTTAAGCCGCCGGAGAACGGCGGCTTCGTTCTCGACACGCTGGATCATTTCTGCGTCGGTAAAGGCGGGCGTGAACTTTTCGCCGCGATCCACCTTGGCGATAAGTTCAATTTTCTCTGGCGTCAGACGCGGTTCCATACGCGTCAGGGCAAAGCCGTGCTTCTCGATCATGGACTCGAAGTCGCCGCCGTCGGAGATGAAGTGAACGTCAAATCTCTGACGGGCTGTCGGATGGTTCTCGATGCCTTTAGCGATCTCAACCATGCGGCTGGTCTCCGCGAGATTGAATGCGCAAGGAGCGAAAAGAATTGCCTTCTTCGGCATCGTCTTGCTCCCAGATTTAGATTCGAAACAGCTGACCTATCGTACGCATCTCTGCATGGGAAATCGCTGCTTTAGGGAGGCAGCAGCTGATATCAGCGCACGAGCCATCGGAATGCCCGCTCCACGAAGGGCTTTGCGTCTTTCCCGACGCACACGCCATGAGCGATGACCAGCTTGTCGAAGTCCCATGAGAGCAGCTTTTCGAGCGATCGCCGCGCGAGTTCTCGATTCGTGAAGGAAAGCCTGATATCGAGCGGAACACCGCCGAGCGGCGATGCAACGCCTGCAAGTATGAACAGGGAATTGCGAAGAGGCTTGCCCTTCACGATCGGATGAATCTGGATCAAATCATCCAGGATGACTGTGCGCGACTGTTTATGAAAGAACATGACTTCCTCGATGAGAGGGTTGCCTTTGAAGGTGAGTTGATCAAAGTCGTTCGCCCATCCCTGAGGTGGCACGTCTCCCAGAGTGCCGGTGAATGGCAGGTGACCATTTTTCAATGTAAATGGCGTGGTTCGCGGCGCCCATAGCTGCGCTTCCGGAAATAGAGTGTGCCACGCTGCCAGCCGCCAGACGTGCCTCGGCGTCGCTGCAAGAATGTATTTGACAGGCCCACATTCGGCGATGCGTTCGAGCGTATCGAACGGCAAAGACACAGGCGAATTCACCCACAACGAACCGTCGGAGAGCTTCACGACGGCCATCCGGGTCGTAAACATGACACCCATGTCGCGGACGTTGGGGCCATCGACGATCCAAACATTTTCAGCGAACGCCGGAAGATCGGTCAAAGATTTGCCTCTCTCAGAATATCAAACCTTCAACGATTGGCGTTTTGCGAAGCGGGGTCCAATTGAAGCGTTGCTGATTTCTATTTGGCCTGGTGGTTTCTGCTCGCCAGCGGACTAGGAGTCGCCGGCGAATAGTCGAACAGATGTGGGTTCCGAGAGACTCAGGTCGCCGCGCTTGTCCTGTCGCCGCATTCCCCATCTACTACATCAGGATGCTCTTCAAGCGATTGGTCTTCCTGGAGCATACATGAAACAACGTTCGCGTAAACTGGACTTATGTCCTCTGCTCCCTCCGCTGTGAACCAGTCCAAAATGAGTTGGATCACGGCCCTCCGGGAGCGTTTGATAGCTTATCTTCAACAGCGCGAGGAGCAGGTATTTCTTGTTCTTTCGCTGCTGATAGGAGCGCTTACCGGGCTCGCCGTTGTCGCCTTTATCGTGGTCACGGAGCGGTTGGGGATGCGCCTCTATCCGGTGGGCAGCGCCGCGTGGAGGCGCGTACTGATACCCGTGGCAGGATCGCTGGCCATGGGCGTCCTGCTCTACCGCTATTTTCCCTACGCCAGGGGTAGCGGCGTGCCACAGACAAAGGCCGCCCTCTTTGCACGAGATGGGTTCATTTCCTTGCGCACCGTCCTGGGCAAGTTTTTCTGCACAGCAACTACGCTGGCGAGCGGGATTCCGCTGGGCCGCGAGGGACCATCCGTTCAGGTAGGCGCCGGAATCGGCTCCGTTCTCGGCCGCTGGCTCGGACTGCGCCCTGAAAGGGTAAAGGCCCTGATTCCTGTGGGAGCCGCCGCCGCCATTGCTGCGGCCTTCAATACCCCGATGGCGGCTGTGTTGTTTTCACTCGAAGAGGTGATGGGCGATATGCATGCGCCGATTCTGGGTTCGGTTGTGCTTGCCTCCGCCACCTCCTGGGCAGTTTTGCGCCTCCTGCTTGGCAATAATCCTCTATTTAAAGTGCCGCAATACACTTTGGTCCATCCGCTGGAACTGGCCATTTACGCCCTGCTAGGCATCGCTGGCGGCTTTCTGTCCGTGGCCTTCACCCGGCTTTTGTTGGAAATGCGGAAGTTCTTTCTGCACCTGCCCAAGAGTACGCGCTGGTGGCATCCCGTCGTGGGCGGCGTGACGGTTGGCCTGATGGGATGGTGTGTGCCCCAGGTCTTGGGCGTTGGATATAGCTACGTTGGCAGTGCCCTGGATGGCACCATGGCGCTCAAATTGATGCTGCTGCTTGTGGTGCTCAAGCTGATTGGCATCACTGTCAGCTATGCCTCTGGAAACGCTGGCGGAATCTTCGGCCCTAGCCTATTTCTCGGTGCAATGCTGGGAGGCGCCATCGGGACGGTGGCCCATCACTTGTTGCCGGCATACACCGCAACTCCTGGCGCATACGCGTTGGTTGGCATGGGTGCGCTCTTCGCAGGCATCATACGGGCTCCTATGACATCGGTGCTCATGATCTTTGAAATGACGCGGGATTACGCTGTCATCGTGCCGCTGATGATCGCAAACCTGACCAGCTTCTTCATCTCTTCCCGATTTCAGAAGCAGCCCATCTACGATGCATTGGCCCATCAGGATGGCATTCATTTGCCCAGCCACAGCACTCGCAACGAGCCCAACAGGCGAACTGTGCTTCAGATCATGCGGAAGACTCCCGAGATTCTCCCCGCTGAGATGCGTGTCCAGGATGTGATCGAACAAACTCGTGCCAGTAAACTCCGTACCTGGCCTGTGGCCGAGAAGGATTACTTTCTGGGAATGCTGACCAGAGAGACCCTGGGGTGCGCCTTTGTCGATGGGAGAAAAGAACTGCCGCTGAAAGACCTTGTGGAAACCCTCCAAGTTCCGCACCTCCACACGGATCAAGCCCTGCATCTGGCTCTCGAACGCATGAGCAAGTACCATCTCGATGTCTTGCCGGTCGTCCACCGGGCGGATATTCACAAACTGGAAGGCGTCGTAACGTTGCCGGATGTGCTGGATGCCTATGGCATCGACCGCATCGGCTCACAGTAGCGGGAGACGGCGCAGCATAGCACTTTGTGATTGAGCCTTTCGGATGAGATCTTCACGCCAGGGAATCCGCAACTTGGTATCATTCGGAACCGCGACCAATGCTCTCTGCAGTGCCCTCTATGGTTTGAGGACTCCGTGCTGGTTGATATAGCCGCCTCGAAAGAAGCGGTGATGCGCCATGCTTAGGCCAAGCAGAAAAACGGCGACTGCCAAGACAACAACAAACAGGAACTTTCCAATTCGAAACCAGAGCGACCGTCGTCCTGAAGGGATTGGCGTATTCGAGTTGGTTGTCATCTGAGCTACCTCTTCGCCAAGCCATGCGACCGTCGTTAATGATGCCATTCGTGCGCCTGGACGGACACAATCGTCTGTACTATTTTGCTCAATATCGAGAATTGTCGAAAAGGCCCACCCGGATGATTGCGCATCTCAGCTCAATCTGAAATCTCCTCTTGCAGTACTAAGCCACTAAAATGATGCCGCCATTGAGCGGCACCGCAAGATGCGGGCCGCCGTTGTGGCCATTCGAGCGCCTTAGTGCCGTGAGCTCTGCAGCGGCTTTGCGGTTTGTCTTGGGGAATCGTGGGGGCACCGGTCGTTGCACTCGTCGTTGGGGTCTGTGCCGCTGCCTTTGCTACCACCATTCCGTTGAGCGGTCTGACAAATTCCTCACGCCAGTCTCTGGCTTGGCTGAACGAAGAAACAAGAGTGGACATTTCGTAATGAAGCCGGATGTAAAGCTGTAAGAAGTTGGCGATGTATCGCGCGAATGACTTATTAACGGGCAGTGCTGACCGGGAATGTTATCGCGGCAACCAGGTGGAGGAACTTCGTTCGTTTCCGAGTCTCCTCCCCCTCTTCAGGGGACCACGAAAGGTCGCAATCCCTCAACTTCAAAAACGGCTTGGTTTTTGGGTTTTGGGTCAAGGTCAGTTTTGGCCTGAGGCAGCGCGCTATCATGTATGCAATTAAAGAGAGTCTCTCCATATTTGCATAGTGCGATGGTAAGATGAAAAGATTCTGGGGCTTAAGGTACATGCAACTCTCTGTGAGAGTTCGTTTCAGGGCGGCCACTCGACCAGAGCAAAGAAGCTTCCGTCTACAGCTTGAAAGGGATGAGGTGGTGAAGTTCTCCATGTCGGAAGATCCGTCTACGCACCTGCAGTCGAACGGTGTCACTGGAGAATGGCGCGAGCCTGAATTCGGTCATGGGCTGTCACGACAGAGGTCGCGGGTTGGAATCCGTCTTGGTCCTCCCTGTCCTCTTCAAATGGTCTAGTGGCACTGTGCCCATTTTTGTGCCCACCCTCCTTCAAAATGAGGCATAATCGAAGCGATATGGATAGCAATTAGGTGGGAGGAGGGAGCGGGTAAAGTGCACAAAGGATAGGAGCTTATAGCAACCGGTAGCAGCAGGAGCGAGAATAGATCGAACGGCTGTTAACCGAAGGGTTGTAGGTTCGAGTCCTACCTGAGGAGCCAAATTATCTATAACTTAGCTCTCGCTGCGCCCTGCTTGCGCTCCGCCTCCCTGAAAAGTAAGCCTCGCAACTTTGATTCCCGCAGTAATCATCTCATCCATTACAACATCCCCGTAAATGTTCTTCGTGGCTCTGATGTCCGCATGGCGCATCATCTTTTGCTGGACTGCCACGGAGTACCCACGGCATCAAGCCATGAGCGATGAGTGTGATCGGCCCCGGGTATTTTGAACCACGGTAAATGTTAGTCTTCGGCCAGAACTGAGCCCACTGAGGGCTGACGAAGAATCCCTGCAGAATTTCAGAGAACACGCTGCGGCAATCAAGGCTTTCCCCGCGCTGTTTTCGGCGGATCGCAATCGGATGAAGTGTAATCCGGGTGAAGCTGTCTTTCTCCTCGGCGTCCTGATCTCGGACAACGGGGTGCTGCACGAGGGGAATTTAGACATGGATTTGGAACTGATGCAGCCAAAGGACCAGCGAAATGAAGGCTGGATGAGTTTCGCTCCTAGCAGCGTCATAAGAGCCCCGGACTCACAGAGGCTGGTTTCCTCGAACCCGAAGGAACACAGTCGAAGTGTGGCGATCAGGCTGTTCAATCACGTGGCCGACGTACTCGGCTTCTATAAGAGTATGTAATTCCCCACGGAATTGGCAGCTCGGAGTGGTTGACCTGCTATCCGGACAGAACCCGAAAATGGGGTAAGGTCAGGATAGGCGACCAAACAGGAGTTGCGACTTTGAAGAACAGCGAGGCAATTCTCGCTTGGGATCCGGAGACGAGGGCACGGCTCGTCCGCCGCCTCCTTGCGCGTCTTTGTTATGCGAAGGCGATTTGCCAACCGTTGATCAGAATAGGGTGCAATCTTCCTCGCTTTTTCCGGATCAGCAGGCTATTTGGAGAGGCCAACGCGCCGCATGAGATTGTCAAAGCGCTGATCGGAACGCAATGGGTCAAGACAAGGATCTATCTTCAGATATAAAAGGCCGACGTCATGCGCGTCATAAGCCTCTTCAAGCCATTTAAAAGCCTCCTGTTTCCTGCCCAATCCGGCATAGACAAGAGCTATCTCATACCTCCCCACGCCATTTTTCTGCACGTGCTCTTGCAATTGCGCAATGGTCTTTCGGGCCGCGGCCACTTGACCCGCGCGGGCATAGGCGTTGCCCAAATGACCCAGGGAATCCGGCCCGTTCCCCGACTTCAGAAATTCGCCGATCGATTCACCGTATCTGCCCTTTTCAGCGTAGACATCACCCAAGAGAAAGCTCCAATCAGGGGGATTGATGTCGAGCGCGCGGACTCTGAGGATTAGCGAAAGTGCCTGGTCGTATTGGTGGGAGAAGTAATAGATGAACCCCTCGGCGTGGAACGAATGCCAGGAAACAGGATCGAGGTCGACGCCTCGCTGTACTTCAGCAAGGGCCTCAGGCTGCCGGCCGGTCCGCACGAGGTAAAACGCGTATTTCTCATGAATGGATGCGGAATTCGGATTGAGTTCAAGAGCCCGGTGAAATTCCGTCGCTGCGGTTGCCCAATCCCAATCCAAAGTCATCGCGGTATTGGCGAGTTCGGCATGGCCTTCGGGCAGCGAGTCATCCAGTTCGATGGCTCTGGTTGCCTCAGCCCGCTGCTTGGAAAACGCCTCCTTGTATGCCATGCGGCCCGATTCGCCCATGCGGCCGTAACAATTCGCCAATGCCGCATGCGCCTGCGCATAGTTTGGGTTCTTGTCGACCGCCTTCTGGAAATAATCGACCGCAATCTTGCAATCGTCGGCATCCAATTGCAGAATGCCTCGCAGGTACAAGTCCTGGGCTACGGGGTCGATGGGCCGGCTACGTGCGAGGCGCGCCTGCTCCTGGGGTGTCACGTTGATGCTGATCTGGTCCGCGATCGCCTGTGCGACCTCTCCTTGCCACGCAAGAACGCTGGTAAGGTCCCGGACATAGGTGTGTGCCCAGATGGGACGATCCTTCCTGGCATCGATTAGCTGCACGCTGATGCGCACTTCGTTACCGTCGCGCAGCACTCCCCCCTCGACCACACCGTCCACCGACAATTCATGAGCAATTTCGGGCAGATTCTTCGTTGTGCCTTTGTAGCTCATGGCCGAGGTGAGAGAAATGACGCGCAGCGTAGAAACCTGGCCCAAGTCGTTGATCAACTCTTCCGTCATTCCGTCGGCGAAATATTCCTGCTCGGGATCCGCAGAGAGGTTTTTGAGCGGAAGGATGGCCACGGAGCGAATCTCCGCCTGCGCATTTGAATCGCCATACCACCTCTTGAAGCCGAGGTAGCCGATCGCCGCGATGAGAGCTAATCCAAGTCCAACGCCGGCCAGAACGCGAGCCAATCGGCGCAATTTCCGCGAGGATCGAGGGGGCTCGGCTGCTCGCGCCGCAGCACTCTCAGTGGACAGCTTTTTGCCTTGGGCAGCGGTCTGCACCACAGGGGGCAGTGAGTCGGCTTTGGTTTGCTGCTGAGCCGTGGTCTCCGACGGCTCGAAGATGAACCTTGGCACGTAGGATCCGCGCGGAAGTTCGAAGCGCACAGCCGACTTTTTGTCCGTCTCAAGGTAGTACTCTGCCAGCTTCTTGCGGAGCTCAGTGGCTTTGACGCGTACCACGGAGTCATTTCCCGTGTCGTAGCCGATCGGGCGCCCGAACATCTCAGCCCCGATCATCCGCTCTCGCAGGCCATCGACGTCGCCTTTCAGAGCGTGCTCAACGATAAGGTGGAGAAAATCCTGGGTCCGCTTACTTCCCGCGAATGCACGGCTTGCTATGACTTCCTTGAGATGGTGGCGAACCAAACCGATTTGCTCTGAACTGAGCACTTCCGGATCGCAGGAAGAATCGGTTGTGGGCATGACACACTCAGTTTCCCTTTGGTACATCACTATACCACCACATCGAACCGCTCCTCGGAGGGGTAAAGAGCCTGACAGTCTCTCAGTATAAAGTTATGTAAAATAACCCCTTATATGCAACAAACGTCCCAGCTAACCGTTAATAGCATTCCACTTCCACCGTTCCGGTGCTGGAATGGGCACGCTCTTCAACCGGGCGACGCTTGGTTGGATATAGCGGCTCTCCAGGTTGCCCGTTCCGAATCACGTTGAGCCTCGGTCACCCGTTGAGCAAACGTTTACCAGCCTAGATGCTGGACGAAAACATGGATTCTCCAAGAGCCCAGACTCGGCAGTTGGCCCGGCTACGCGCGGCGCAAAGCGCTTTTCGAGCTTGTCTCTGGGGCCGGATGGTCTGGTGTGGGCTATGTTCTCTCATTCTGGGTGGGCTGCAGGCACAGGCGCAAACGCCCGCGACAACCGCGACAGTACGGGAAGAGATGCGGCAGGGGGCCGAAGCAATGACCTCGGGCAACTTCAGCGCCGCGATATCGGAGTACACAGCGGTCACGCGGGAAATGCCTGCTTTTGCCGAGGGGTACTTCAATCTTGGTTTGGCTCTGCACCAGGCGGGCCAGTTGGACGACGCACGAGCCGCGCTCGAAAAGGCGCTGCGTCTCAAGCCCGACCTGCGCGGCGCCAACCTGTTTCTAGGCATCATCGCCTATCGCGAGAATCGTTTCAAGGAAGCCAGTGACGATCTGCTGCGTGAAACGCGTCTGGATCCGCGCAGCGCCAAGGCTTTCATGTGGCTGGGTCTTTGCCGCCTGGCTCAGGACGATGCGCAAGGCGCGATCGCTCCACTCGATAAAGCCTACGCGCTGGATCCTTCCGATGCGGACATTCTCTATCATCGCGGGCGCGCCTATTTTCTGGTAGCCAACGCCTCTTACGCCGCCATGTTCAAGCTCAATTACGATTCCGTGCGCGTGCATCAGGTTCTGGCCGAAGCTTATGCGCAAGCCTATCGCAACCAGGAGGCGATTTTCGAGTTCGGAGTTGCGGTGAAGATGGCGCCCCATCAGCCGGGACTGCATGAAGAACTGGCCGATCAGTACTGGGTCATGGGGCAACTCGACAAGGCCGCCGACAGCTACCGGGAGGAGCTGCGGATCGACCCGTATGCCGATTCCTCCATGTACAAACTGGGCAGTTTGCTGGTCCTCAACCAGAACCCCGAGGAGGGCGTCAAGCTTCTGCGCGGCGCACTGCGGGCCGACCCTTCACTGAGCGACGCGCATTATTACCTCGCCAGCGGATTGATGAGTCTGGGCCAGGATCCGGATGCGATTCACGAATTCGAACTGGCGATTGCCGCCGATCCCGCCAACAACCGCGCCATGAGCGCCTATTACAAGTTGGCGCAGCTCTATCGCAAGCTGCATGACACGCCGAATGCGCAAGCTGCGATGCAGAACTTCCTGCGCATGAAAGCCCAGAGTAAGGCGCAGCAGGACCGCTACGATGCACAGGTTGTCCGCAAGCGAACAGAGCTCCCGGTGCCGGACCCGGAAAAGATTGCGATGTCTGATGAACCGGGGACCCAATGAATCAATTGCCAGGTGCGGCAGCCGCCTGCGCCGGGTTCAAGCCGCTCCGTTGGCGGGCGGCAAAAGAGCGGCCATGAAGTGAGGCATGTTCAAGAAACGCGGGAAACAAGAAACCGTTTGCTAAGGAGGCAGAAATGACGACAACTTCGATGCGCATTACAGCGGAGTACCCTTGGACAGTGAAGCGCGGATCCGCGTCGTTGGGAGCATGGCTGGCGGGCCTTGTCATGCTTCTTGGATTCACCGCTCCCGCCCTGGCCCAGCTCGATACGGGCGCCATCGCCGGAACCATCCTCGATCCAGCCGGCAGGGTGGTTGCGGGGGCAAGGGTGAGCATAAGCGGCGTAGATACGGGAACCGCCTACTCGACGCTCAGCTCATCCACTGGCTATTACACCTTCCCCTCCGTTCACACCGGAAGGTACGATCTTTCGGTAGCCGCGGCAGGGTTCAAGACGGCAGTTCGCCACGGAGTTGTGGTCTCGGTCGGCGCCAACACCGCGCAGGACATCACCCTCGCAATCGGTGCGGCATCTGAAACTGTGAGCGTGGCGGCCGACGCCCAAACCCTCGAAGCAGATACGTCGACTATCGATGATTCCATTCAGCCCGAGCAGGTGAATCAGCTCCCCTTGACGGTGGCCGGTTGGCGTTCGCTGGAAACCCTGGAAACCCTGGTGCCGGGCATTGTGTCCGTGGGCGTTGCCACCTCCGGCACTGATCCGATCAAGATTGATGGCGGTCAGGAGATGGGAACCGACTTCCTGGTCGACGGCATTACCACCAACCGCCAGGAGAACGGCTCGGGCAGCTTCGGCATTCTGTCGCCGTCTGTGGATGCGGTGAATGAATTCCAAGTGAGCATCGCCAGCCTGCCCATTGATGAAGGCAGGACCACCGGCGGCCTGGCTAACTTCAACACCAAGGGCGGCACCAACGACTACCACGGCACGGTTTACGAGTTCTACAAGAATGCTGGATTCGACGCCAACAGTTGGTTCAACAACGGCTTTATCGCCCAGCAGGGAAACACAAAAGCCGCACGACAACAATATAAGCGTCCGGCCGACACCAGGAACGACTACGGCGGCAACCTCGGCGGTCCCATTCGCATTCCGGGCCTTTATAACGGCAGGAAAAAGAGCTTCTTCTTCTTCAACTGGGAGCAGTGGCGCCAAACCTACGGCGGCACGATCACCAGCCAGTTGCCGACTCCAGCCGAGCTGGGAGCCGACGGCAAGGATTTCGACTTCTCGGCTCTGCTGGGAACAACCCCGCTCGGGACCTCCCCTTGCGGGGAAACCGTGTATCCGGGCGAAATCATGGACCCGCAGTATGACAACACAACCGTTCCCTGCCGTTACGCCGGGTTTGGGCAAACCGTGACCGGCAGCCCAGGAAGCTATGTGGTCTCAGGCGCCCCTACCAACAAGATTCCCATCAGCCGCGCCAGCTCGGTCGCCAAGAACATCGTGAGCACATATCTGATGCCGCTGGCGACGCAGGAGGTATCGGGAAGCAGCTCCTACAACTATGCCTATCGCAGCATAGGCACCATCGCCAACACCGCATACAGTATCCGCCTCGACCAGAATTTCGGCGTCAAGCACAAGATCTGGGCATTCTTCAATTCGCGCGAAAATACAGACTCGGGCGGCAACTCCAATATGCCGGTGCCGATTCAGACCTGCTGCGGGACGATCAATCAGTTAGGGAAACTCTCCCGCGGGGGCTGGGACTGGATTATCACCCCGACGTTGGTCAATTCGCTGACTGTGGGCGGAAACCGCTCCAATAACATCAATAAATCCAAAGCCTCGCAAATGGGAACGGATTGGGATCAGAAGCTGGGCATCGTCAACGGCTTCAGCAACGACTTCCCGGTCTTCGAGTTCTACAGCAATACATTCCCCCAGCTGGGGCAACAGGAAGACTCGACCGACGTCGACAATGTAGTCGCGCTCAACGACATTGTGCACTGGCAGCGCGGCGCGCACAGCTTCACGTTCGGCGGCGAAGGGCAGTATCACCAGTATTCGTGGGTCAGCAGAATCGGTGGCACCTGCGAAGGCAACGCCGGCTGCCTGCAATTCTGGCCCAACCAGACGGCCTCGGACGAAGACTTCTGGGGACAGGACGGCAACGCCTTCGGCGCCTTCCTGATCGGCGAGACCGGGGCGGCGAGCAACCTCAACGACCTGCATGCCCCACGCTGGATCACCCACTATGGGGCGATCTTTGCTGGAGACACGTGGAAAATCAAGCCGAACCTGACGGCGAATATCGGCTTGCGCTGGAGCTACGACACACCGCGTCGTGAAGCGGCCGGCGATACCGCGGTTTGGGATCCCACACTGCCTGACGCGGCGACCCAGGCCGGCACATATCCTCAGGCGTTGGGCGCGCTCGTCTTCGCCGGCAAGGGCTCGGGGCGCAACGGAAGCCGGAACGAAACCTGGGGCACGGTCTACAAGAAGGACTTTGAACCGCGTGTTGGCTTTGCCTGGGAGCCCGGCATCTTTTCCAGCAAGTTGGTGATTCGCGGCAGCAGCGGAATCTACTACGGTCCGCTGGTTTATGCCGACTACGGTCAGGGAACAGTGCAGGGATTCACCGTCCAGGGAAACCTGTTCACGGCCGATCCGTTGGACGGTGTTCCGCTCGACAGTGGCCTGGCAGCATTGGCCACGACCCCCGACCTCAACCCCAATCAACTGGATGGCACCACCATCAGTGCCGATTACGTGGCCAAAAGCAACGGACGTCCCGGAATGGTCGAGAACTGGGCGCTTGAAACCCAATATCAAATCGACCCCAATCTCTTTGTCACGCTGGGCTATCTAGGCATGCACGCCACCCACCTGCACGCAATGCTCAACTTCATGAATGACATGCCGGACAAGGACATGGCTCTGGGCGATTGGCTCAACTGGTGGGCTTATTACCCGCCCAACGCAGAAGGCGGATTCGGCGTCAACTCCGTTGAGCCCTACGCCAACTTCAGTTGCGCCGCGGGCTGCACATGGCCTATCAACGAACCAATATCGCAAGCCCTGCGCCCGTTCCCGCAGATTCAATACATCAACATGGACAGCTACCTGCAGAACCTGGGTCAGTCCACCTACGAGGCGCTCGAAGCTAAGGTGGAGCGGCGCTTCCACAACGGCCTGAACATTCTGGCCTCGTACACCTTCTCCAAGACGCTCACCGATGCTGACGTGATCCAGCCTTACTGGAGCACGCTGCAGAACGGTGGTGCCGTGCAGGATCCTGAAAACCTCCGAGCTGAAAAAGCCGTCAGCAGTGAGGACGTTCCCAATAACTTCGTCGTCAGCTACATCTATGAGCTACCTGTCGGCAGTGGCAAGCACTTCCTCGGCGACACACACGGCGTTGCGAGTGCATTGATTTCGCACTGGAGCGTAAGCGGCATTCAGCACTACCAGGGCGGCCAGCCCATCAGCATCTTCGGCGCCACCGGCATTCCCGGCAAGAACTCCAGCGTTCGCTTCGATCGCGTCGCGGGGCAGCCGGTGAAGAACAAGAACTACACCAACCCGCTGAACTTCAACTCAACCTCCAACGCTACGGCCTGCGCGACGGGCTACTTCAACTGCGCTGCGTTCTACGATCCCAACCTGTTCACCAACCGCGATCCCAGCGGAGTCGGGGCCTCGGGCGAAGGCAATCCGTGGCAATTCGGCACCATGCCTCGCAATTCGGCCGACATCCGATGGTCCGGCTACAACGACGAAGACTTCGGCATCTCAAAGCTGTTTCCCATCAACGAGCGAATTAAAGTGGATTTCCGCGGCCAGATGTTCGATGCCTTCAACCGCCATATCTTCACCCGGCCAGTCTCCAATCTCAACTCCGGCACGAACAACGTCGGCCAGATCGGCGGTTTGCAACTCGGGCCGAGAAATGTGCAGTTCGAGTTGAGGGTCACTTATTAACTTCGGCTCTTCGGGCGCGCTTTTATCGTCCGAAGACCTATTTGATATGGCGCGGCTTCCGGCAGCATTTCGGGCGCCGCGCCTTTCCGGTCCATCGCACCAAATTCATCGATCCGGGGCATAAGTCCCCTTCACCATAGAGGAGAGTTGTCGTGCGTTCTACCTTCCTGCTACTCGCCGCGCTTACCACGATCCTCGCGTCGCAGCTCAATTGCCAGGAGCCCCACGCGCTGCCTCTTCGCGGAGACTATCCCATCACTCACGATCCCTCCATAGCTCACGAGGGCAATACTTACTACGTTTTCGCCACAACCTCGAACGCGGCCGAAGGCCAGATGCCCATACGCTGCTCTCACGATCTGCTGGAGTGGAAGCGGTGCGGCTATGTATTCCCAAGCATTCCTGCCTGGATCCATGAGGCGAGCCCCGCCACAAGGGAGCTGTGGGCGCCCGACATTTCCTACTTTCAGGGAAAATATCACCTGTACTACGCCTACTCGGCCTTCGGTGTAAATACCTCCGGCATTGCTTTGGCAACCAATGAGACGCTGGACCCCCAGAGCCCGAAATACCGCTGGCAGGACGAAGGCCTGGTCCTCAAGTCGACCCGCGATGACAACTTCAACGCTATCGATCCCAATATCGTTTTCGACAAGAAAGGCCAGCCCTGGCTGAGTTTCGGCAGCTTCTGGGGGGGCATCAAGATGCGCCGGATCGATCCTGTGACCGGCAAGCCGTCAGACGCCGATCCCAAGCTTTACTCTCTCGCGGCCCGCGCCATGCCTGCGGTGCCCGACCCGCCCAAGCCCGGTCTGCCGGCTGACTGGCAGGCCATCGAGGCGCCGTTTGTCGTGCACCATGGGGACTTCTACTATCTATTCGTGTCCTTCGATCTGTGTTGCCGCGGCACGAAAAGCAGCTATCGAACCATGGTCGGACGGTCGCACCAGGTCACTGGACCTTATGTGGATGCCGACGGAAAGCCCATGCTCGAAGGGGGCGGCACGCAACTGCTGATGGCCAACAGCCGGTGGCTCGGTCCCGGTGGAGAGTCGATCCTGCAGCGGCCCGAAGGAGATGTTATCGTTTTCCACGCCTACGACGCCGTCACCGGCAAGCCGGCACTACAAATCTCAACTCTGACCTGGCAGAACGGCTGGCCACATGCGGCGCTCGGAACCACAGGGGAATCCAGATGATGTGTAACATCAACCGGCCGCGTCGCACTCTTGAGCGGGTGACGGCACTGCGTGGCCGTGCCTGGCTGGGATTTGCGCTCGCGGCAGGAGTCGGGTTCAGCGGCTGTGGAGGCGGCGGATCAAATTCCGGCGGCGGTGGTGGGGGAAACACAACAACGCCCGACATGGGCACGCTGACTGCGGTGAGCGACACCAACCAGTACACGCTGACCAATGACGCCAGCGGTATGGTGCTGGGCATCTCCGGGCAAAACCAGACCGCTGGCACGTATGTTGTGCAGGAGTCCGCCAGCACGACTACGGCCGACATCGACTGGCACTTCATGCCCATGAACAACGACGAGTACAACGTGGAGAACATGCTCACCCATCAAGTACTGGGCGTGAGCAATGCGTCTGCCTCCGCAGGCGCGCAGGTTCTGCAATGGGCCGACAATGGCACCAACGACCACTTGTGGGAGTTCTATTTGCTCGGCGATGGCAACTATCTCATCAAGAACGTCAACAGCGGCTATTACCTTGAAGATGCCAACTCCGGCACATCGGATCCGGCCACCATCGACCAGGGCATGCGGGCCACAACCGGAACCGGTTGCACTTGTCAGGAATGGAAGCTGACCTCGACCGGCACAGCGGCCTACCCTGCGCCCATGCCGGTCTCCGGAACCGGGATCTACGTGCACGATCCTTTCATGCTGCAGGATCCATCGACACACATCTACTGGCTCTATGGCACGCACCAGACGTTGGCCTATTCAACCGACCTCAGCACCTTCACCTACACCACCCTTTCCACCGCCTACGGGGCCTGCACTCAGGCCGAAGGAACCTACTGGCTGACCGACGACAATCATTGCCCCATCATCGGCCCTGACTTCTCTTCCTGGACCGGCCTGCAAACCCCGCCCTCTGACAATAACGGTAAAAATATTGACGTTTGGGCGCCCAGCTTGCTCTTCGCGAACGGCACGTATTACCAGTACTACGCAATTCCTTACGAGCCCTCCACCGGAGCCGAAGCGGTGATCGGCCTGGCCGCAAGCAATTCTCCCAATGGCCCTTGGACCGATAACGGCTACGTTGTAACTTCATGGACTGCAGCCACCAGTTCCGTCCCGTCACCCAACCCCTGGGGCTTCAGCGCAAGCACCACCTGGAACGCCATCGACCCGGCTTCCTTCGTGGATGCGGGCGGCAACTGGTGGCTCGTCTTCGGCTCCTGGTCTGACGGCATTCGCGTGCTGCAGCTTCAGACACCGTCAACCGCAACTTCCAATGCGACCATCGGCTTTCCAGTCTCCAGCAACACCAGCACCTGGACCAAGGTCGCTTATCGTTCGGTCGGCGAAGAGGGTCCCTACATCTATCCCTGGGTCGTCAATGGCACGCAGTACTACTACTATTTTGCGCCCATCAACGTGTGCTGCGCGGGAACCGCCAGCACCTATCGCGAAATTGTCGGCCGCTCCACCGCGCCGGTTGGACCTTTTGTCGACCGCGGCGGCATAGCGCTGACCTCTGGTGGAGGCACCATTCTGCTCAGCTCGCACAGCAACGTGTATGGGCCCGGGGGAGCCAGTGTCTTTACAGACACAGGCAGCGATGGCTCCAAGTCCCTGCCCACGATCGTCTACCACTACTACGACGGCAACAACAATGGAACGCCCACTCTGGGCATCAATCGCCTGGCATTTACCTCCGATGGCTGGCCATATGTGCAAGAAAAAGTATCATTCTGTATGATTGTTCTTTTTTTTGTTCTGGTCTTGACGGCGGCATCCGGATTATGTGCGCAAGAGCCGCCAGTCACGGGGAATGCGTCCTCGCAATCGAGCGCTGCGCTCCCGCAGAACCAGATGCAGCGCTCCTCAGGTGGGATGGCGAATGCCGGCCCTGAAGCAGCCGAATTCGACAGCCAGCACCGGCCAATCACTGCCGGCGGTTTCGTCAAGACAGGCCCCATCGTGTTTCACGATATTGCTGCGGCTGCCGGGCTTACCGCCTGGCATCACCAGGCAGGCACGCCCGCAAAGCGCCTGATTCTCGAGGTCAAGGGGCCGGGCGTGTGCCTGCTTGACTACGACAACGACGGTTGGCTCGACATTTATCTCGTGAACGGCTCTACCTATGACGCTCTCGACGGCAAAGCCACGCCGCCGCACGCGGCCCTCTTTCACAACAATCACGACGGTACCTTCACTGACGTGACGCGATCGGCTGGCATAGCCAACGACCGCTGGGGCTACGGCTGCGCAGTCGGCGATTACGATAATGACGGTTGGCCGGATCTTTACGTCACCAACTACGGCAAAAACCGCCTCTACCATAACAATCACGACGGCACATTTTCCGATGGTGCAGAGAAGGCCGGCGTTGCAGTCGGCACATGGTCAACAGGCGCCGCCTTCGGTGACTATGACGGCGATGGGCGCCTGGACCTCTTCGTCGCCGGGTACGTCCAGATCGATCTTGCCAATCCCCCGCTTTCCGGCACCAAAGCAGCCGGTTACACCTTCTGCCAATTTCGCGGCGTCCCTGTCATGTGCGGACCGCGTGGCCTTGAAGGCGAGCATGACCATCTCTTTCACAACAACGGCGACGGCACTTTCACCGACGCGAGCAAGAAACTCGGTGTGGACGATCCCAACGGATACTACGGCCTCGGCGCTCTGTTTGCCGACGTCAACAACGACGGCAAGCCCGACCTGCTCGTAGCCAACGACTCCACGCCCAACTACCTCTACATCAACAAGGGCGATGGCACGTTCGAGGACGACAGTTACATGAGCGGTTATGCTGTCAATGCGGACGGCCGGGAAGTGTCCAATATGGGCATCGCGGTTGGAGACTATGAGAACAATGGACACCTTTCGGTCGTGAATACCGATTTTGCCGACGATTACAATGTGCTATTCCAAAACGACGGGACCGGATTATTCACTGACGTCAGTTATCTTGCCGGGATCGCCGAGTCTTCCATACCGTTTGTCGGTTTCGCCGACGGATTTCTCGATTTCGACAACGACGGGTGGAAGGATCTGCTCATTATCAATGGCCACGTCTATCCCCAAGTGGACCAGCACCCGGAGTGGGGGCAAAGCTATGCTCAACGCCCGCTGCTCTACCACAACATGAAGAACGGAAAATTCGAACTGGTCCCAGCGGTGGAAGGGACCGGGCTCGCCAAGGTGATGGTGGGCCGCGGCGCCGCCTTCGGCGATCTCTTCAACGACGGCAAGATCGACGTGATCATCAACAACATGGACGGAGTCCCAGTGCTGCTGCGCAATGTGAATCCAGACCGCCACCACTGGGTCGAGCTAAAACTGATCGGCGGGCCCAAAAGCCCTCGCGATGCGGTAGGAGCGACGGTCTACCTCACCGCCGGCGGAATCCGCCAGCGCGGAGACGTACTGAGCGGCGGCAGCTATCTCTCCTCCAACGACATGCGCGTCCACTTCGGTCTGGCAGATGCAGCCAACGTCGACGCGGTAGAGATTCACTGGCCCTCCGGCGCAATGGAGAAGATACGGATTCCTGCCGTGGATCGGATTTACACCATTACTGAAGCCAAGGGCATTACCGGCGCGCTGTGCGGGGGCACGGTGTGCGAAGCGAGTCTCGCTGGCAGTGATCGGTGATGATCCTCGAATTGAATGACATTGCAAATCGCCGAAGACATCAATGCTGAGGATCCGACCGATTCTGACCTGCCCCCGATTTCTCAACCATTGATAACTGGAGTTTCCCGGTATTTGACCCGCCCCGAAAAACTGGGCCGAAGTAGGGTGGAGATTCCGGGCGACAGGCGAAGATTCGGCATACCGATTGCTGAACCGCGAACAGTTAAATCCCGAGGAGAGTACGCAGAAATCCTGTGCTCTAGGCGGGGTCTTGTTCTTGGGCTTCCTTGCCGGGCCGCCGCCAGCACAGTTTAGTCATCTCAATCCCCAAGGCACGTTCCCACCCGGCGGGCTGACTCCACCCATGAATGGTTGGGCGGAACGGACTTTCGTTTGCCTGCCACTTCATCCAGCGGCACCGGCTCCGTGTTGTCGCCGCGGGCGGCCACCATCACGCCAAACCTCCCCTCGTTGATCAAATCGGCGCAGGCGGTGCCGAGGCGCGTGGCGAGCATGCGATCCGCCGCACACGGCGTGCCGCCGCGCTGGACATGGCCAAGGATCGTCACACGGGATTCGAGGTGCGTGAGCTCCTCGAGCTGCCCGGCGAGGCGCATCGTGTTGCCCTGATGCCGAACATCAAGCGCGGCGATCTTGCGCTTGGCCTCGATCTTATCGTTTAAGGTTTTCGCGCGTTCCAGTTTCTTCTCGGCGCTGTCATAGATGCGCGCGTCGTCGCGGCTCATCGCGCCCTCGGCTACGGCCACAATGCTGAAGTTGCTCCCCCGCTTGCTCCGTTGGCGAATAGCATCGGCGATCTTCTCCGCGTCGTAAGGGATTTCGGGAATGAGGATCACGTCAGCGCCCCCCGCCAGTCCGGCGCCGAGCGTAAGCCAGCCGGCGCGATGACCCATGATCTCGGCCACGATGATGCGGTGGTGGCTGTGAGCGGTACTGTGCAGACGATCAATCGCCTCGGTAGCAATGTCCAAAGCGGTGGCGTAGCCAAAAGTGGCGTCGGTCATGACCACGTCGTTGTCAATGGTCTTGGGCAACGTAATGATATTGATGCCGGCCCGGTGCAGGCGCAGGGCGCTTTTCGCTGTGCCGCCTCCGCCAAGGCATACGACGCAATCGATTCCCCACTTCTTGAGATTGTCCCGGATAACGCCAGTCATGTCCTTCGTTTGTCCGTTAATCACCATGCGATGTGGCTTGTCGCGGCTGGTGCCGAGAATCGTGCCACCGATGGTGAGAATGCCGGAAAGAGCGGATCGATTCAGGTTGATCCGTTGGTTCTCGACCAAACCGCGAAAACCGTCGCGAAAACCTACGATCTCCCAGCCGTAGTATCCAAGCGCGGCTTTGCCGACGCCGCGGATGGCTGCGTTCAGGCCGGGGCTGTCGCCGCCAGCCGTGAGAATGCCGATGCGCTTAATTTTTGTGGCCATTAGAAACAAATATGGGCCACGGTGGAGCATTTGTCGAGCCAGGCCACTCACGTCGAAGGCACAGTTGCCTTCAAATGGATCTTTTCTCCATCCAGATCAACCTGTTCGACGGCGGCGCCGAGATCCGCAAACCCTTCGATGGTCGAGATCACCCCAGCGTATTTCTGTTTCAGTTGCTCCAAATCAGCTATTTCCTGTCTTCTTTTAGTCCACCTGGGCCACCCGCCCTCGGGATGACAAATGTTTCTTCAAGAAACTTCGGACACTAGAGCGGGTGGTGCTCGAGGTCGAGGGCGAGCTCGTGGCCGATGCCGGAGAAGTCCTGCTGGATTTCGCGGGCGCGGGCGAGGGCTACCTGCACGTTGGGCAGAACATTTTCAGGGCCAACGCGCTCGAGAAAGTCGGATCGGGCGAGGAGCTGAGAAGGTTGATCGCGTGCACCACACATGAGGAGCACTTTGCCGGCCTTGTGCAGACGCTCAGAGAAGCCTTCCAGAGCGTGGATGCCGGTGGCGTCGAGCGCCGTCATGTTGCGGAGGCGAAGAATGACGACGTCACCAAACTGGCCGAGGTGGCGGGTAGCTTCGGCAAGCTTTTCTGTGGTTCCGAAAAGGAAGGGCCCGTGGATGCGGAGGATGGTGACATTGGGGGGGATGTCCTTGTCCTGAAGGATGTGGGCCTGCCCGTCGCGGAGGTAGTCGCGCGTTACCGGAGCGACCGTAGTGGTTTCAGCGATGCGGTAGATGTAGAGCAGCGCGGCGAGCGCCATGCCCACGCCGACGGCGACGGTGAGATCGGCGAGGACGGTGAGAGCAAACGTCGCGAGCCAGACAGCGATGTCGGTGGCTGAGAGACGGAGAATGGAGCCGATTTCGCGCCACTCACCCATGTTGTAGGAAACGACGAACAGAACCGCAGCCAAGGTGGCGAGGGGCACGAAGCGAGCCAGAGGCGCGGCGACGATGAGAATCGTGAGCAACGTAAGCGCGTGTGTCATTCCGGCGATGGGGGTGAGTGCGCCGGAACGAATGTTGGTGGCGGTGCGGGCAATGGCGCCCGTGGCAGGGATTCCGCCGAAGAGGGGCGACGCGATGTTGGCGACGCCCTGGGCAACGAGCTCGACGTTGGAATCGTGGCGGTCGCCGCTCATGCCATCAGCAACGACGGCGGACAGCAGGCTTTCAACGGCCGCCAGCAGCGCCACCGTGAAAGCGGAGGGGAGCAGGGGAAGGATGTGCTCGGAGTGAAACGCGGGGAATGCGAAGTGCGGAAGACCTTGCGGAATGCCGCCGAAGCGGCTGCCGATGGTTTCGACAGGTAAATGGAAGAGAGCCGCAGCAGCGGTTGTGATCACAAGCGCAACGATGGAGCCGGGAACGCGGCGAGTGACGCGCGGCCAGAAGAGAATGATGGCGAGCGACGCAGCGGCGGCAGCGACAGTTCGCCAGTGGAGGGTTCCGGCGTAGCGGACGAGCATCTCGATACGGGGGAGGAATTCGCTGGGAACGGGCGGCGTGGTTAGCCCGAGGAAGTCCTTGATCTGGGTGGAAGCGATGAGGAGCGCGATGCCGTTGGTGAAGCCGATGGTGACGGGTCGGGGAATATATTTAACGGCCGCGCCGAGGCCGGTGAAGCCCATGATGAGCAGGAGTAGACCGGCCATGAGGCTGACGAGCGCGAGGCCCGAGACGCCGAACTTTGCGACAATGCCGGCGACGATGACCACAAAGGCACCTGTGGGGCCACCGATCTGGGTGCGCGAGCCACCGAGCGCGGAGATGAGGAATCCGGCGACGACAGCGGTGTAGAGGCCGGCCTGCGGAGAGACGCCGGAGGCAATGGCGAAGGCCATGGCCAAAGGCAACGCGACCAGACCTACTGTTACGCCGGCAACGAGGTCGTGCGAAAGCTGCGTTCCTGTATAACCTTGCAGACACTGAAGCGAGCGGGGAAGCCGCTTAAAAGAAGGATTCAAGGAAGAAGCCGCCTTTCAGAGAGGTTCAATGAGGGGTTTCGAGGGGTTTTTCCATTTCTTCCAACATTCCCTGAGATTCTTTGAGATGGGAATGGAAGTAGGCGCGCATCAGATTCAAGACCTCGACGATGGTGCGGTCACGGACGGAATAGAAGACCTGGTTACCCGCGCGGCGGTTCACGAGGATCTGCTTGGTGCGAAGGACGCCGAGGTGCTGCGAGACGTTGGCCTGCTCCATACCGAGCTTTTCGATGAGAGTCCCGGCGGAGAGCTCGCCCTCGCTCAAGAGTTCCAGAATGGCGATGCGGGTTGGATGGCCGAGGGCCTGGAAGATGTCAGCTTTGAAGCGGCGGAGTGAGTCCGGCATGATTGAATATTAGCATATTCGAATATTATAGGATGTAGGAACGCTGTCCTCGCCATTGAAGAGGAACTCTGGAAAGTCAAGGAAAAGATCTTCCGGCAACAAGGAACCACCTCGCGGCTTAAACGTAAGCCAGTGGTCTGTTTTGGTTTTATGCGTGCCGGGACTTTTTCAGCTTTGACTTGCCCGGCCATTCGCAGGTCGTATCGATCCCGCAAGAAGGCGAAGCAGCAATTCACTGCATTACGTTCGCCAATTGTGCTGAGTGCCGCTACCGTCGGCATGGCGTGTTTCTGTGAAGGATTGACGGAATCTAGATGGACAAGAGACTCCCCTGTGGGCTAGAAACTGGCGCACCTTCACCAACAAGTCCAGTCAAACCGGCTCAGCGTGTAGCTTCAAAAAGGAACCACGCTCGCCGTTCGGCCTCGTCGATCCAAACTTCGATAAGGCTCGTGCTGGCATAGTCATTGGCTTTATCAGTCACTTCATGCGCGGCGCGTAAGCTCGTAACCAAAGCTTTGTTATCCGCTTGAAGTTCGAGAAGCATCTCCTTAGGGCCAACGTATTCGTGATCATTATCAGCTAGCCGTTGCAGCCGGGCAATGTGTCCAATTGAGCGGATCGTAGTGCCGCCAATCTTACGCACGCGCTCGGCGATCACGTCGCTCATCTCGAATATCTGGGCAGCCTGCTCATCCAACAACAGGTGATGATCACGGAAGTGTGGACCGCTCATATGCCAGTGAAAATTCTTGGTCTTCAGATAAAGGGCAAAAACATCAGCCAGCAACGCGTTCAGAACGCTGGAAAGATTCTTGACTGTTTCAGGAGTAAAACCGTCGGGAGTGCAAAGTCTAGCAACTCCCAAATCAGATTCGTGAGTGTGTGTAGGCATCGAAGCACCTCTGCCGGGGAGAGGCCGCTGGGCGTCCGGAATGGAGTCGTCTGTGCTTCGTCCCCGTGCTGTCTTGGGACAGTTTCATTATAGTTCCGTTCGGAACCATTGAATCAATCGAACAAGTTGCTTTCGCTCCATTCAATCCGTCGATGTGAGAACCGGCTACCGGCGAGCCGGGCGGCTATGCCGCTGCCGCTTCATCCCCGTCATGCTTGTTCGACTTTCGTCTGAGGCAAAGAAAGTGCAAACAGAGCGCTTCATTCAGAGACTTCTTATCAGCGATCCCTGGCATTACCGGAGAGAAGCGCATAACAGTGGGCTTCCCAGCATAGGCATTTGACGTCCCTTTGAGCCAAGCCGACAACTGCATACAGGCTGGTCCAGCCTGCACGCCAGTAAAGTCAATGACTTTGATTCCTTGAGCGGCAGCTCCCTGATCGAATTCTCCTCAGTTATTGCTCGCAATCAACGATGCGATGAGCCGATTGCATTCATTGCGTTTCTGAATGATGGATGCACTTCGTTCATTCATTGAAAAGGTGAAGCCCCAGCTGATCGTCTTTCAGGAACTCTTTGACAAGAGGCTCAGAGGATCGCTCCATTTCCCCGGCTGTGCCGAAGAACAGAATCTTGCCTTGGTCCAGAAAGAGAACCTGATCGGCAAGTCTTTCCGCAAGTCGCGTGTCGTGGGTGACTACGATGCTGGTCAACTTCAATTGAGCCTTGAAGCGCGCAATCAGGTTGCCCAACCGCCGTGTCATCAGCGGATCTACCATCGTGGTGGGTTCATCGTAGAGCACTGCCTTCGGGTTCTCCGCGAGCGCTCTGGCAATCGCGACCGATCGTCTCATCCCGGTTGAAATATCCGCAGGAAACTGATTCCGGATCTCGCCTATCCCAACCATCCCCAAAAGAGAAGCCACCCTTTCGTTAATCTGCATCTCACTGAGCTCACCGCGTTCGCGCAACGCGAATGCAACATTTTCGCCAACCGAGAGCGAGTCAAAAAGTGCGCCGCTTTGAAATACCATTGTGACCTTCTTGCGAATGCGATCGAGCTGCTCTTCGGAAAAGTCAGTGATGTCCTCGCCTGCGACGATTACCCTTCCGGAGTCTGGCTTCAGAAATCCCATAAGGATTCGCAGACATACCGATTTACCGACCCCGCTGCGTCCCATAATGCATAGGGTCTCCCCACTCATGGCGGTAAAGCTCACACGGTCGAGTACCACGTTCGAGCCAAAGGATATCGATACTTGCTTGAATCCTAAGTAGGGCTGGAAACTCTCGCTGTTTCCGGATATGATCGCCTGCGATTCCTTATTGACCACACTGTTTCCCACAGAGTTCACCGCACGCTTCTGTGCCTCTCCTACATGTTTGCAGAAACCGGTGCCGATGGCACTCAATCCGGCGGCCACCACTGCTCCTTCCCGACCGGTGATGATCCATCCTACCAACGGGTAGCCACACAGAACAGCGGCCCTACGCCAGGCACCCCAAAGGAATGTTGCGCTGACCGACAAGCCCAACTATCCACCGAAGAAGGCGCGCAACCCGCTCCAATACCTCCCGCGCTCTTTCGAGTCGCAGTAACCCTCAACCTGCTCGCCGGAGAGAAAGTCTTTCGCCGTAATCGATAGCCTCTTCCCATCGCAGTCTGCCTTCTCAGGCTCCTTTATGGCGTCCTCTGCTAACCGAATCGGTGTCGTAAACTGCACCCACAGCGTTAGTACGGGCCTCTTCCTTGTTCATGAGCCCGTACTCACATGCTGTGCATCGGTTAGTGGTTCTTTACGCTGTCTCGAAAAGGCGAAGACAGTGTCGGGTAAGTCGCTTTGCATCGTCAGCCGCCCGTGCTTTTCGTGAGGTTCCCACGTCGCTTCCGGCATATCTTCTCTCGTCCTTTCGCTAAGCTCTCGGCCAAGGGAGGGACCGCGCTACCGAACGCTGATGTTTGGCGTTTGGCTAATTACAGCCGAGCAGACAGGTACTTGAGATGACACAGTATGGTCTGCCGGCGACGCGTATCCCTCCCGAATGAAGAACAACCCCGAGGTACTGGTCGCACTTCCCGCTTAGGCCGCGATCACGAGTTGGTCGTCGACACTCCACACGCCCGGGGCAGACCAGGCCGCTCTCTCAGCCTCATCGCGCTCCGCCCAGGAGCTGACGTTGCCTTTTTAGAGTCACTTTGTTGCCGCTGACTTCGTCATTGATGTGCTCGCCGTCCAGTTCTGCGGCGCGGCTCAGTGCGTTCTCGATGTTTCAATTCTCCTTTTTCGCCGAGGCCGAGGTCGCTCGAAACTGTCTTGGCGATCACGCACTCTTTGTCGGCGCGAACAATGCGGACCCGGACCCGCCTTTCCTTTCCGTCAGCGGATCATCGCTGCCACAGAATTCGTGCGCCTTCCAGTGGGATTGCAACACCATCGCAGCGCGGTATCACTCGCGCTGTATAGTCAGAAACCGGACGTGTCGCGGGCACCTGGGCGATATAAGCATAGCCGCTGTCAGCACCTGTCAATTGGCGGACGCGCGTCATCTCCTCTCGGATCGGACTACCGCCGTTGATCGCGTTGGCATACAACTCGACACGCACAGCATTCGGGTCGAGGCCATTGAGAAACACTTCGGCCTCAAAAATGTGCTGGACCCCATTGGTCTGTACCTTCACATCGCCAAAGCGAAGAGTGGCCCAGTTCTCTTTAAGAGCATGTTCCCAATTGGCGATGTTCTTGCCGGCTACGCCTTTGTCGGCAGCGCGCTTGCGGTACGCAGCTGCAGCCGGGAGGTAGTGTTGCTCGGTGTATTCGCCCACAGCGCGATTTGCGGAAAAGCGCGGCGTCAAGCTCGCCATGCTATTCCGCATCCGCGCTACCCAGGCTGCAGGGATACCTTGCGCGTCGCGGGCATAAAACTCGGGAATCACTTCTCGTTCGAGCAGGTCATAGAGTCCTTCGGCTTCGGCTCTGTCCCAGGCTGGATCGTCACCATGCTCCCGGCCGTCTCCCAACGCCCAGCCAACTTCGGGCGTGTAGGCCTCCGCCCACCAGCCATCCAACTCCGAGAGATTGATGCCGCCATTGACCAGCACCTTCATGCCGCTCGTACCGCACGCTTCCCAAGGCCGCCGCGGCGTGTTGATCCAGACGTCCACGCCCTGTACCAGTTGCTCGGTCAAGAGCATGTCATAGTCGCTGAGGAAGATCACATGGGGACGGGCCTCGGGCTGCCAAATGAAATGCATCCATTCCCGAATCATGTCCTGTCCAGCCTGGTCCGCAGGATGTGCCTTGCCAGCGATGATGAGTTGCACCGGCCGCTGCGGATCGGTCAAGAGGCGGAGCAGCCGTGCCGGATCGTGCAGCAGTAAGTTCGGTCGCTTGTAGGTTGCAAAGCGGCGTGCAAAGCCCAGCGTCAGGGCATTGGGATCAAAAAGATGCTTCGCCGCTTCGACCTCCTCGGACGGAGCGTGTCTTATCTCCATATCCAGCGTCAATCGATCTCGGACGTAGTCCACAAATGACTTGGTGGCGGCAGTCCGAAATTGCCAGAGCGTGGCATCAGAAATCTGTCGAATGTCCTTTTCCAGGTCCTTCGCCGTCCCCAGCCAGCGTTCCTTTCCACAGGCTGCAGTCCAAAGATCATCGGCAAGGGCCGAGTCCCAGGTGGGCACGTGGACTCCGTTGGTCACGTGTCCGATGGGGACTTCGTCCGCCGGCCAGCGCGGAAACAGCGGCTGAAAGAGGCGCCGGCTGACCTCCCCGTGCAAGCGGCTTACGCCATTCACCGCGCCACTCCCGCGGATGGCCAAATGCGCCATGTTAAAAGGCTCTGACGAGTCGGCCGGGTTCTGGCGGCCCAGTGCCAGCAAATCGTAAAACGCAATGCCGAGCTCCTTTTCGGCATACCCCCTCAAGTGTTGCTCGATGAGCGAAGGATCGAAACGGTCAAAGCCGACGGCCATGGCTGTGTGGGTGGTGAAGAGATTACCCGCCCGGGTAACCGCCAGCGCCACTTCGAAGGGCTGACCGGTCTCTTCCATGAAGTTGCGGGCACGTTCCAGAACGGCGAACGCCGCGTGCCCTTCATTCAGGTGGCAGACCTCCGGTTTGATGCCGAGAGCGCGGAGCAGCCGCCATCCGCCGATCCCGAGGAGCAACTCCTGTTCGAGGCGCAAATCCTGCCCGCCCCCGTACAGCTCGCTAGTAATCCCCCGGTCAACGGGGAGGTTCGCCGCGTCATTGCTGTCCAAAAGGTAAAGCTTCATCCTTCCCACCTGGACCTGCCAGGCGCGCAGCCAGACCGAGTATCCCGGCAACGCGATCTCCAGCCGTAACCA
>Ga0208034_1000079_pt1 | contig 97900 bp, 77 predicted proteins | sample June2015DPH_8_10_FD_184699 | JGI IMG/M metagenome (GOLD analysis project Ga0208034, IMG submission 184699) | Peatland microbial communities from SPRUCE experiment site at the Marcell Experimental Forest, Minnesota, USA - June2015DPH_8_100... | ecosystem: Environmental > Terrestrial > Soil >... | reverse complement strand
CGTGTATGAGCCTTCGCCGCGGCCGTATCCGGCACGGACACCGGAAGTGGAGTATCCGGATTCGATGCAGGTGGTGACGGTGCAAAGTCATGGCTGGTTCGGCTGGAAGAAACGGAGCATCTTTCTGAGCCAGGTGCTGTGGGGCGAACGCGTCGGACTGGAGCCCGTCGGCGATGGCTTGTTCACGGTCTACTTCGCTCACCTGCCGCTGATCGGCTTCGACGCTGGTCGCGGTAAGCTGGTTCCGCTGAGCAATCCCGGCTGGCAGAAGCACCCATTTTGGGGTCGAGGGCAAGCTTGCCCTCGACCCCAAGACAAAAACAAAAACCTTCCTGAGAAGGAAGAAGTGTCAGGAATGTGCCCGGTCTGAAATGTCAGGAATCTGCCCGGCCGTACAAGAATCTCAGAAGAGTTGGGGTTCGGCTCGGTATCATCTCGCCGTGAAGCAGCGAGTCTTTCTGACGAGGTCGACCGAATGATCGTGGTGATGATTAACAGGCTGAGGCGATGAGGCGAGCTTCTGGGTATTCCCTATTCCCTACTCCCTATTCCCTCTTCGCATGGGAATTCTGATTTGTTTCAGCACGAAGCGAAGTCTGAGACGCCGGAGCGCCGCTTCAGCATAGAGGCGCTCAGGCAGGGTCAAGGTGGCAGACCCAACGTGGAAGAGGACACGATCGACGGAGGTGAACTGATCGGAATAAGCGGTTAGGAAGGCGCGAAGAAGCGAGACGTCTTCGTCGGACGCGGTATTGGGATGCAAACAAATTGTCCAGACTCCGTTCGGCTTGTCGACGGGGCCCCAAAGCTGCTGCGGAATCCAGGTAAGACCGCCCCGTACGAATGGCACACGCGCAAAACCGTCTGACAGCAAATTGATTCCCTCGGCACGAAGCGCGCCGAGCGTGTGCCTGTCGAATCCGTGGCGCGGCGCGACAAAGATCCTGGGGTTGAGCCCGTGGCCGCGCAGAATGCGCAGGCCTGTTGCGATCCACTCGCGCTGCGTTTCGGCTGGCACGCCCGCAAATTCCGATGCGCGAGAAAGACCCAGCAGGCTGCGGCCGCGGCTCGAACAAAGGTGGCGATAACCGTGGAGGCCGATCATCGCGCCCGACGCCTCAAGCCTGCGCATTCGCTCCCAAAAACCAGCATCAGGTGGCGAAGCCTGCAACTCGGGATCGCGATTGTCGGGAACGATGGCGAGGATGGGCTGAAGCTGGAATTCGCCGATGAGAGATTTGAAGCGCCGCCAGGATTCTTTCGCAAACGTAGGACAGAGATCGTCGAGGCGGAGAAGGAATGCGGCCGGCGTGGGAATCATACCGCCCCCTCTGGGGCGATCGCGTGCCGGAGCAGCTTGCTGGCCCAGTACCAAAGGAAGATAAACGTGCTCACAGTCCACAGCGAAGTGGCGAGCGCGATCCCGGCGACGCCGAACCAGTGCATTAGCAGAAGGTTGAGCACGATATCGAGTGCGAGATTGAGAATGCCGCAGTAAAGAATCAGGTCAGTGCGGCGCATGGCGACGATGAACCGGTAGTGCACCCGGCTGACGACGTAGAACGGAATCTGGATCGCATACATGGCCAGCACCGAAGCGACGACTGCGGTGTCGCGCGGGCCGAACTGGCCGTGCTGGAGTGCAATGCGGACCAGCGGGCGCGCGCCGGCAATGAGCAACACCGCAATGGGGACGGAAACGAGTGCGGTCAGGCGGACCCAGGTGCGGAGAGTGTGGCGGCATCCGGCCCAGTCGTGGTGGGCGATCATGCGCGAAAAATAAGGCACGATGGCCGAGGAGATGGCCCCGGCGAGCAGCGTGAGCACCACGCTGACGAATCGGTTGGCGTAGACAAGCGCGGAGACGCTGCCGGCCACGAGCATCGCAGCCATGGCCTGATCGACGAGCAGGCCGCCCGACGAAACAACGCTTGATAGCAGTACCGGGCCGTACTGCCCCGCCACTTCGCGCGTGGCCTGGTTCATGCCGTGCCAGCGCAGGCGGAAGCGGTAGCCGCGCGCCTCCATCATCCACGCGACGATCACAGCGTGGACAAGTGATCCGGCCAGCGTGGAGTAGACCATAGCCCAGATGCCGTATCGCGCGCCAAAGCAGAGCGCGCCGACGAGGATTGATACGGAAATGACGGTGGGTGCCAGGGCGGGAAGCGCGAAGCGATCGAGCGTGTTGAGGACGGCTGTGCAATTGACGGCGATGCCGGTAATGACGACAACAGGCAGAAGCCCGTAGAAGAGCCGCACGGCGAGCGCGAGCTTGGCGGTCGCAAAATGCGAGGCGATGAGCGGAAAGAATCCGCGCGCCGTGAGCGCCATGACCGCGCAGGCTGCGCCGAGAAGCAGACACATCCAGAGCATGGAACTCGAAAGAAGTTGCTGGGCGCGCTCGCGGCCCTCCTGTTCCCTCACCCGCACCAGTGTGGGCACGAGCGCCTGGTTCATCGATTCGGAGACGAGATTGACGAGCAAGCTGGGGATGAGCGCTGCGGCGAGAAAGGCGTCCATCGCGTCGGAGCGGCCATAGACCGAGGCGATGGCTATTTCCTTGAACGTGGCGACGAGCTTGACGAAGATGCCTGCCGCGCCGATGGAGAGAGCGGCGCGAAAGATGCCGCTATTGATGCTGAAGGAGCGGGCCGACGCGGCAATGGGCGAAGTGATCGACATGGCGGCGAACGGTTTCTATGCCTCCGGTTGCGGGGTGAGTTGCGTCGCGGACGCGGAGGCTGGAAGCAGCGGGCGCGTGGAGAAGCACGAGGCCAGGCCACCGGGATCGTCTTTTGCGAGGCGGCCGGCGGCCACGACGACGGCGAGAAGCAGCCACGTGGTGCGGTTCTCTTCCACCGTGGCGGCGAGCGAAGTGACGGCCCAGACAACGAGCGAAGTGACCAGCGCGAATCGCAGCGAGCCGTGCGTCGCGAGCGCGGATCGCACGGCCAGCGCGACGAGCAGCAGCGCAAGGAACAACGCGACGAGCCCGCCGTCAACTGCGATCGACAGCGCCGTGTTGTGCGCCGTGTCGACGGGCCCGAGGCGCGCGGCGGTGACAAACGTTCCGGCGCCCGCGCCCACGAGGGGCGCATGCGCGAAGGCGCGCCAGCCTGCAGACCAGATGTTAAGGCGCTGGTTTAGGTCGCCGCTGCGCAATTGTTCCGGAATTGTTGCAAGGCGCGCAAGCGTTCCGCCAGGAACGATGAACCAGAGCGCAGCAAGAGACGGCGGCAAGATGAAGAACGCAGCAACCACCCGGCGGGAGCGGCCATGCGTGAGAAGAACGACGGAGCCGGCAATCGCGACCAGGGCAGCGAGAAAGCCCTCGCGCGACGCGGTGAGCAAAACAGCGACCAATCCCAGCGGGAAGAATCCGAGCGCCATCAAGCGCGGGGGACAGCGGCGTTCGCAGTTGACCAGGAGAGCCGCAAGGGGAAATCCAAGATCGAGGAAGCGTGCGACTTCGTTCGGATCCTGGCCGTAGGCGGCGAAGCGGATCTGGTTCGCGGCGATCACTTCAGCCGAGCGGAAGGCGGCGAGCGTAAGCGCCGCGAGCACCCATGAGCCCGCGACGGTGGCGCGCAGCAGCGCGCGGAGGCTGGCCGGAGTCCCAACAAATTCCCAGACCAGCCAGACGATCATCATTTCCTGAAAGTAGCCACGAATCTTTTCGAGTGTCGTGGCGGGATCGATGGTCCAGAAGTATGTGCAGCAGAGCCAAAGATAGAGCGCCAGTGTGATCCACCAGAACGCGTTGGGCGTGCGCATGCGGCCGGCTTGAAAGACGCCGGGAATGGCGGCGAAAAGCACAAGCAGACCGGCGATCCGCGCCACGTTGCCCAGGCTTCCGCCAAGATCTAGGGAGTACTCCCACGGAATGGCGAAGGCGAAGAGCAGGAGCAGGAACCACGCGACTCTTCTCATTGCTCAGTACCTCTGCGAGTAGACCAACGCGGAGTAAATAGTGACGCCGATGGTGGACTGAATGGCCGACTCCAGCGTGCGATTGACGAGATTTTTCGCGGCGGAATCGGGTACATAGAGGATGTCGCGGTCCTCGACGGGCTGGTCGGGGTCCTGGCCGCGAAACATGCGCTTCAGGTTCAGGGAGATCATCGTTCGGCCGCCCTTCTGCTCGCGAATGAGCACGGCTTTGCCGGCGGCATTCTGCGACGGGCCCCACGCGAGCGAGAGAGCCTGCACCACGGTGAGGCCCTGCACCGGATCGACCGGGAAACCGCCGGGGCGGACGACGTCGCCGACGACATACACGAGACCGGCGCGGCTCACCTGCACCGTATCGCCAGGACTGAGCTCGGGATTGTGATCGACGTTCGTATCGGTTCCGCTGGGGTCGAGAACAACGGTGTGCGGCGTCTTGGGATCGCTCTGGTGATAGACATTTACGAGCCGGCCGGCGTTGGGTGAAAGGCCCGAGGCGGCAGAGATCAGGTCGAGCAGTCGATGGTGGACGGTGTAGGGATAGACGCCCGGGCGCGCGACTTCGCCAAGAACGCTCACGTCCTGGCCGGCGTAAGAGGTGACGAGCACGGAGACGAGCGGATGAAGCAACATGCCCTTCGCGACGAGCCCAACCTCGATGGCGCGCGCAGCAGCCTGCTCATCCATCCCAAGGAGCTTGACTTCGCCGATCATGGGCAGTGTGACCGTACCCTCGGCAGCGACGCGGACCGTGGAGTGAAACTCCGGCGTGTGGTACTCGCTGATATCGAGAAAATCGCCGGGGCCAATGGGCGCAGGCATGGGTACGGAGGCCGGCGCCGCCGCAAGCGGCGTTGCGAGCGTGCCCGGCGCGGGGCCGGCGTTATCCCAGATCGTTGGCGCTTCCTTTGGGTTGGGCAGGCTTTTGGTCTCCTGCGTCTGCGGGAACGTGGCGACGCCGGTGGGCAGGCCTGAGGTGCTTGGCGTGGGCGCTTGTGCGCGCGCGGACGCGCCGGCCAAAAGCAATGCGACGACCACGGCGACAGTCGGCGACGCGCGCGGACTGAGTGACTCGCGCAGGAGCGCGGCTGCGACGGCGATCCATAGCCCAACGAAAAACGTGATCGCGAGATAGAGGGGCAGGTCGGGCGCGATGGGCTTGTCGGGCTGGCGAGCGTAGTCGACGACCGAGATGTTGGAAGAGCGCACTCCCGCGGCAAGGCCCGCTTCCTCCGCCTTCTCTTGCACGCGCAGGTACAGATCGTGGCTTGAATTGGCCTCCTGACGCATGACGGCGTATTGCGTGGCGGCCTGGCTCAACTTCATGCCTTCGCCGGTCGCCTGATCCAGGCTTTTGCGCAGCAGCTGCTCGCGGTCAAGCGCCGTTTGCCAGTTGCTGCGGAAGTGATCGACGAGTCTCGAGTCCTCGGCTTGTTTCTGGCGGTCCAGGTCCTGCAACTGACGGCTGATTTCGACGACGCGCGGGAAACTGGGGCCGTGTTCGGCGCTGAGCTGTGCCTGTTCCTGTTCCAGGTCGCTGCGATGGGCGCGAATCTGCTCCAGAAGCGTGGTGGCAAAGTTGGCGCTATCGGCCTGCAGTCGCGGATCGGAGGCGATCACCGTCTCGGGATCGCCCTGCGAGGCAGCGCGATACTCGGCCTCGGCGAGGATGCGGTCAGAAGTGGCCGCGACAAGCTGGCGGCTCAGCTCGTCAAGCTCAAGCAGCGCGGAGCTGTGCTCAGTTTCTCCCGACTCGCCATTGGCTAGAACCTCCGGCGCGCTCACGATCCCGTGCTGCGTTTCGAAAACGGCCAGCCGCTGCTGATCGCGATCGACCTGAGCCTTCAGATCCGTGAGCTGCGAGCCGAGCCAGCCGGAGGCTTGCGCGGTGGCCTGAATTTCGGATTCGCTTTCCTGCTCGCTGTAGGCGCGCATCAGCGCATTCGCCACCGCGGCTGAAAGAGCGGCATCGCGCGAACGAAAACGAATCTCGACGAGAAGTGCGCGCGGTATGGACTGCACATGGAGCCGACGCGAGAAGCGATCGAGAAGCCACGCCTGCGCGCCGGGCGACGGTTGGTCGGAATTGAAACGCGGAAAGCGGTTGGAAAAGTTACCGCAGAAGCCGGGGGCCTGATAGAGCTTGAGGCCCGCGATCACGCGCCAGGCGAGGCGATCGCTGCGTAGCACGCTGGCCAGAGTTTCAAGCGCAATGGGGGCCGAGAGAACCGACGAAGAGATTTGCTGCTCAACGCCATCGAGGCTAAGCGAAGAGACGGGCGCAGTGCGGAGCTCTACGCGTGCGACTGCCTCATATTGATTGGGAGCGATGAAGCAATAAAGGAGGCAAGCCAGCAGGAGCGCACCCTCTATAGTGGCGACGAAGCGGCGGCGCTGCCAGACGACTTGCCCCAGATCGCGCAACGACGTGGATGCAGCCCTCGGCATGCTGGTGGAGGATGAAGACGAAGATTCATCCAAATGGACCTCGTGAATCGACAGAACCTTGGTTTTCGGCAACGGAAGGCAACCTCAGTCGCGATGGGCCGCACGCAGAACACGAGCGCACCGCGGTCCGGCTTGATTTACGGCGAGGAACACGATGCTCGAGCGCGGCGGACCGCAGCGACAATTCGCCATGAGCTTCTCTTTCGCCCCACGCCCGGAGGCAAAAGCGATGGCCCTGGCGTTCAGAACGAAAAGCAATGCTGGGGAAAATCTCTGACAGTTTCGTTGATTGAGAGGAAATCGTCAATGATGTTCGAGGTGCCTTGCACACAAGCGTGATTGCCATCACAACCTGCGTCCAGCGAGCCGATGCCGGAGCGGACGTAGGGCCGATCCCACGTTCCAAAACCAAGGCTTGGGCACCCCGGTTAGTCGGTGGGTCAGGTTGCAGGCTGCGCGGCCCTGTACCACTCTACGGTGCGGCGAATCCCCTCGCGGAAGTCGACCTGAGGCTCGTAGCCAAGCAGCTCATTTGCCAGGCGAATGTCGGCGAGCGAATGACGGATATCGCCCGATCGCGGCTGTGCGTAGGCCGGCTCGCCTCGGTAGCCGGTGAGATCGCAGAGAATCTCAAAGACCTGGTTGAGCGTGACGGCGGAGCTGGTGGCGAGGTTCATCATGCGGCCGGAAACCTGCTCGGCAGGCGCGGACGCGGCCAGAAGATTGCCGTGAACGACATTCTCGATGAACGTAAAGTCGCGGCTCTGCTCGCCGTCGCCATGGATGGTTGGCTGCTCGCCGGCCAACATCTTGCGGCAAAAGATGGCCAGCACGCCGGAGTAGTGCGAGGTGGGGTCCTGGAAGGGGCCGAAGACGTTGAAGTAGCGCAGCGTCACGGTTTCAAGCCCGTAGACGCGCGTGAAGGCGCGCATGTAGTGCTCGCCGGCGAGCTTGGCCACGGCGTACGGGCTGATCGGATTCGGCAGCATTTCTTCGTGCTTGGGCAGAGTGGGAGTGTCGCCGTAGACCGACGAAGAGCCGGCGTAGATCACGCGGCGAATGCCTGCGGCACGCGCGGCGACAAGCACGTTCAGCGTGGCCTCAACGCAGTTACGATTTGTCGCGGCGGGATCGGCCACGGAACGCGGGACCGAGGCCAACGCCGCTTCGTGAAACACGATCTCCACGCCCGCGCACACCCTGGCGCACACGGCCGGATCGGCCAGGTCGCCCTCGATGAACTCCATCGCCTCAAGGCCGGCGAGATTGGCGCGCTTGCCGGTAATGAAGCTGTCGACGCCGCGGACCTGTTCGCCGCGCTTCAGAAGCTCCGCGGCGATCGAACGTCCGATGAATCCGGCGGCTCCCGTGACGAGATATCTGGCCAAGTTGATGCTCCGCACGACAAATGTTGCGCGCCTTCACCCGCAGGCTGCACACGCGACAACCGGTATCATAAGTGGCCGCTCGGCCCTTTGCGCAAGTGTGGGACCCGACAACAAGGCGGGTCCCAGGTAGTCGGCGAGTCGATAAATCCGATTTATGAGACCGGTTCTAGGATACTATCGGGAATCGTAGCTGCGTTTCATGACGACTGTCCTTATTCCAATTCTGGCCGAGCCAGGGCACTTTTCTCTCGCTGAGAGATTGGCCTTCTGCGCGCTGGCAGTAACGTCGGTTTGGGCGTTCTGGTGGCGATTCGGGCCGATTCTCGGCAAAATCCTTCACTCAAAAAAGGACGCGGACTTTCATCTCGCGCCAGTCGGCAGGCGCGTGCGCGATTTCGTTTGGGAGGTCGTGCTACAGGCAAAGGTGATCCGCGAGCGGCCGCTCCCCGGCGCGGCCCACGCGCTGGTCTTCTGGGCGTTCTGCGCCTTTGCGCTGGTCACGCTGAACCACTGTGCAGCGATGTTCGGGCTGGGTTTCCTCGATCCTGCAGGGCGCGTGGGGCGGTTCTATTTTGATTTTGCGGCGGTGTTCGCGGCGGCCTGCGCGGTGGGGATTTTCGGACTGTTTGTGCGGCGATTCTTTGCCCGACCCAGGTGGCTCGGTGAATTGTCGTGGGGATCGGGCCTCGTTGCGCTGCTCATCTTTGTGCTGATGGCTACGTACCTGGCGGCGTTCTTCGTGCCGGGCACGATTGTAGCGGGCCGCGCGCTCTGGTGGGCGCACACGCTTTCGCTGCTCGTGTTTCTGCCGGTGATTCCGCATACCAAGCATCTGCATTTGGTTCTGAGTCCGTTCACGGTATTTCTGTCGCGCGGCGGATTCGCGCGCATTCCCCCGCTTGCGGGCGATGAGGACTTTGGGCTCGTGGCAGGCAAGGATTTGACGCAGCTGGTGAGCCTGCAGGCTTACTCCTGCGTGGAATGCGGCCGCTGCATGGAGCATTGCCCGGCAAACAATACGGGAAAGCTGCTCAACCCCAAGGAAATTGTGCTTGGGCTTCGCGGATATCTGAATGAGTTCGGCCCCGCGTCGGACGAGCCGCTCTTGGGCAAGTACAACGCGCAGGAGGCGGCGTTCGAGTGCACCACGTGCGGCGCGTGCGAGTTCCAGTGTCCTGTAGGTATTGAGCACGTGCCGATCCTTGTGGGGCTCAGGCGCGGCGCGGTCAACACTGGCGCCTGGGACGACGATCACGGAGCCAAACTCTTTCTTGCACTCGAACGCGGCAGCAACGCGCTGGGCATGAGCGCGACGGAGCGCGACAAATTTATCGAGAAGATTGGGCTGCCCTTCTTCGACGGTACGCAGGAATATTGTTTGTGGCTCGGCTGCATGGGCGCGTACGATCCACGCGGCCGCGAGATTGTGCTGGCGCTGGTGCGCGTGATGCGGCACCTCGGCGTCACCTTCGGCGTGCTGCGCAAGGAGCGGTGTACGGGCGATCCGGTACGGCGGCTCGGCAACGATCTGCTCTTTCAGCAACTGGCAGAATCTAACCTTGAAGCACTGGCCCAGTCCAAAACCAAAAAGATCATCTCCATCTGCCCGCATTGCGTGCGCACCATTCAGGAGGACTGGAAGGAGTACGGCACACCGCCCGCAGTCGAGCATCACAGCGAGTTTCTGGCGCGTCATTTGGGTGAATTGAGCCTCTTATCAGGGCACGAGTTTACTCGTGCCGAAAACGACGACAAAAAAACCGGGGCTTTGGGCCCCGAGGATCCCGGGAAAGAGAAAATCGTATTCCACGATCCCTGCTACCTCGGCCGGTATCGCGGCCTTTATGACGAGCCGCGTCGCGTCGCAGCACTCGCCGGCGAGCTGGTCGAAGCGCCGCGCTCGCGCGAACACAGTTTCTGCTGCGGAGCCGGCGGCGGGTTGGCATTTCTGGGCGAAGAAAAGGGCGAGCGTGTGAGCCACGTGCGCGCGGCAGAGCTGACCGCGACAGGTGCAAAAGTGGTCGCCGCGGCCTGCCCCTTCTGCAATACGATGTTCCGGGATGCCTTCGCGGCAAAAGGCGACGGCTCCCCGGAGCTGATGGACATTGCCGAGATTGCGGCAAAAAAGTTGGCGAGTGGCGAGCGCCTTAGTTGATGGTAACGTTCCCGCAGCAATGCTTGTATTTCTTTCCGGAACCGCAATAGCAGGGCTCGTTGCGCCCGATCTTTATTTTTGTCTGCCTGGCGGTACCGGTTCCGCGCCGCGGCTCGCGAAGGCGGTGGGAACGGAAATAGTCGTGGAGCCGTTGAGTTGACACGCCGAGTCCCACACACACGTGCTCCCGGATTTTCGGGCTCGGCAGAGTTTTCCAGGTGCGCATTTCCGGGTCGGAATCGTTCTCATGGACTAGGGCCATGACAGCCAGCAGCATCGCGAACTTGTCGTCATCCTCAAAGATCTCCTGCCACTCATCGCGGCACATTCCGACTCCTCGCAGAAAACCGCGCGCCCAGCGGTTCCCTCTCGGAAGTTCTCTTGCCTCTTCTGCCCCCAGCAAAGGAACGAAGGTCAGATCCGGGGAATGCAATTCGCGGGCTATGAAGTTCCAGTGCCGCATTGCGAGGTTGAGAAACTCTTCGAGGTCTGCGGTGTCTGTAAAAGGAGCTTCACCGGTTCCCCAAATTTCAGACAGATACTCGCTAGGAAGAACAGTCACAGGCCCGCAGATCAGCGCCGCAAAGAATCCGTCCATCTCTTCAAGGTCCATGGCGTCCTCGCTGGGAAAGCGGCGGAGGACTGCCGCGAGCCGGTCGTATTCTTCGTCGGTAAGCGACTGGTCCAAAGCGGGCGGTTTCCGAAGGGAGCGTTGCGAATTCACATTTCAAGCATAATCGCCGAGGCGGTCTTGGAATGCTTCACATCTCCAGTCTCTCTGCAACTGGCGCACCCGCGAACCAGCTTCGTCTAGGATGAAAGCATGAAGATCATCGTAGCCATCAAACAAGTTCCCGACCGCGATACACCGGTCCGTATCGCCGCGGGTGGCAAATGGATTGACGAGGCCGACCTGCAGTGGGCGATGAACGAGCCTGACGCCTACGCCCTCGAAGAGGCATTGCAGCTCAAGGAAAAATCGGGTGCGGGCGAAGTGATCGTCATGAGCGCCGGCCCGCAGCGCGTGGGCTCTACGATCCGAGAAGCGCTCGCCAAAGGCGCCGACCGAGCGATCCATGTTATGTGCGACGATCTCGCCGGACGCGATGCCCTGGGTGTCGCCCGGCTGCTGGCCGCAGCCATCAAGCCCGAGAATCCCGATCTCGTGCTCACGGGTCTGCAGTCCGAAGACCTCGGCTGGGGCCAGAGCGGAGTCATTCTCGCCGAGTTGCTCGGGCTACCGCACTCAACGCTCATTCTGCAGGTTGAAAAGACCGATGCGGGCCTCAAAGTGAAGCGCGAGCTGGAAGAAGGTTGGTTCCAGTTCATTGAGATGCCCACGCCCGCGGTGCTCACCATCCAGTCGGGCGGAACGAAGCTGCGCTACGCCACGCTGATGGGGATCAAGAAAGCGAAAACGAAAGAACTGCGCACGGTGAGCGCCGCCGAACTCGGCGCGGATGCGGCTCCCGTCGTCGTGCTCGAGCAGATCGCGGCACCGAAAAAGCAAAAGTCCACGCAGATTCTGCAGGGCTCGCCGAAAGAAGCCGCTGCGGCGCTTGTCGAAAAGCTGAAAACGGAGGCGCGAGTGCTATGAGTGTTCTTCTGGTTTTGGAAGAGAGCCGCGGGAGAATCAACCGCCCAAGTTGGGAAGCCCTGGCTGCCGCTTTGCAGCTTGGCCCCGCGGAGGCCGTCACCGCCGTCGTGATCGGTGCGCAAACTGAAGCGCTGGCCGCCGAGGCTGCTCAAAAGCCTGTTGGAAAAGTCATTGGCGTCGAGCATCCATTACTCGCGCCGTACACCGCGGACGGGTTTTGTCTGGCTTTGCAACAACTCATCCAAAACGAGAGCCCCACGCAAGTGGTCTTTCCGCACACGTATCAGGTGCGCGACTACGCCCCCGCGCTTGCGTGCCGCTTTGGCCAGGTGTTGATCGGCGATGTCGTAGCGATCGAATCTGGCCCCGTGTTCGTCCGCCAGCTCATGCAGGGACGACTGAACGGCAGCTATCGCCGCTCTGGCGACGGACCGTGCTTCGTCTCCGTGCAAGCGGGAGCATTTCGTGCTGACACACTCGACGCGCAGCCGAGTTCCGGGCCCGCCCCGATCACGACCTTCACGCCAACGCTCGACGCCACGCAGATTCGCACCAAACCCGGCGAACCCTTTCGCGGTTCCGAGCAGACCGTCGACCTCGGCTCGGCGCAGCGCATCGTCAGCGTGGGGCGCGGCATCAAGGAAGCAGACAAGCTGCCGTTGGTGAAGGAACTCGCTTCGGCGCTCGGCGCGGAGCTCGGAGCCTCGCGGCCTATCTGCGACAACGGATGGCTGCCCATGGAGCGGCAGGTGGGCAGCTCCGGCCAGACCGTCGCGCCAAAGCTCTATCTCGCCGTCGGCATCTCGGGCGCAATCCAGCACCTCGTCGGCATGAAAGGTTCGCAGTGCATCGTCGCCATCAACAAGGATCCCGATGCGCCGATCTTTGAGGTGGCCGATTACGGAATTGTCGGTGACCTGTTTGAGGTGGTGCCCGCACTGACCGAGGCGGTGAAGGCAGCGCAGCAGTGAGCGCCGAATGAGCGACTCTCGCAAACCCATCGTCGTGGTCGGCAGCATCATGATGGACCTGGTGACGCGCACGCCGCGCATCCCCGCGATCGGCCAGACGCTGATCGGGACCGCATTCGAAACAAATCAGGGAGGCAAGGGGGCGAACCAGGCCGTGGCCGCGGCGCGCCTCGGCTATCCGGCGGCGATGGTGGCGAAAGTTGGCGACGACGCGTATGGACCCGCGCTCATCGCGAGCCTGCAACGCGCGGGCGTCGACACACGCGCGATGGCGCAGGTCGCCGGCTCCTCGGGTCTCGCGCCCATGTTCGTCGCCGACGACGGCCTGAACGCAATCGTCGTCGTTCCGGGCGCAAATCACAAGATGGATCGCGCGTCGGTGGACGATCACGCCGAGCTGATTCGCTCGGCTGGCATGGTCCTGTGCCAGCTCGAGATTCCCATGGACACGCTGAGTTACACGCTCGAATTCTGCGCGCGGGCCGGCGTACCGGTGATGCTCGATCCCGCGCCGGCGGCGGATTTTCCCCAAGCGATATGGCGCCATGTAGCCTGGTTCACGCCCAACGAGACCGAAGCTGCGCACTACGTTGGCGACGGAATCACTGCCGAAGAGACCGCGCAGCAGCTACTCGCCAAAGGGCTGCGCAGCGTGGCGCTCAAGCGTGGCGCGGAGGGAGCTTTTGTGGCCGTCGCCGGCAGCAAAGCCGATTGGGCCAAGCCGTTCAAGGTTGACGCCATCGACACTGTTGCCGCTGGCGACTGCTTTAACGGCGCGTTTGCCGTCGCGCTGCTTGAAGGACGAGACCCGTGGGCCGCGGCGCGATTTGCCAACGCGGCCGCGGCGATCTGCGTCACGCGCAAGGGAGCGGCGGCCTCGATGCCGTCGCGCGGCGAGGTGGATGCGCTGCTCGCGAAAAATTCCTGACCGGCGTGATCCAATCTCGCTCGAATCGATTCAAATAGAAGAGAACATCGAAGCTTCCGTCCTAATTCGAGGAGTGCGCTTGAGATTTCTCCCCACTTCCCTTCCCTTGCTGTTCGTCTTCGGAATGACCACCGCGGTCAACGCGCAAGGCAACTACGAGATTCAGGTGTACGGCTCTGACACGGTTGCGCCGCGCACGACGATGGTCGAGCTGCATTCGAACTTCACTGCCGATGGGCACCCGGCAATCGATGGCGTGGCGGCCACCAATCACGCCGAACACGAAACGGTCGAGATCACACAGGGGATCAACAAATGGTCCGAAGTTGGCTTTTACATCTTCACCAGCGAGCAGAGCGGGCTGGGCGCGGAATGGGTGGGCGATCACATCCGGCCGCGCGTGCGCGTCCCCGACAGTTGGCACTGGCCGGTGGGAGCGAGCCTCTCGATGGAGCTGGGCTACCAGCGCGCAAAGTTTTCGCCGGACACGTGGACCTGGGAGATCCGACCCATCGTCGACAAAACTTCGGGACGCTGGTACTGGGCCGTGAACCCTGCGCTCGAGCGCACCTGGCACGGGCCCGACGTCGATCTCGGCATCGATTTCTCGCCTGCGGTAAAAATCAGCTACGATTTCACGAAGGCGATCGCCGGCGGCATCGAATACTATGCCGATTACGGCAGCATCACCGGCATCGCCAGCCTGCACGACCAGCAACAGCAGATTTTCCCCGCCATCGACTTGAACGTATCGCCGAAATGGGAGATCAACTTTGGCGTGGGCGTGGGCCCCACCGCCGCCACCGATCACTGGATTGTGAAAGGCATCATCGGCCGGCGGTTCGATTGGGGCCCGAAAAAATCCGCGCGTTAGCTCACCCCTCAGCGTCCGACGCTATCGCCGGCAACCTCACCAAACGTGGCAGGCATTCACCGGCATCATGGGTTGGCCCGCCTTGCAGCCGAACGCTTTTCCAAACTCCGGCATATTCTCGACCACGCCATTGATGCGGAAAACGCGCGGCGAGTGCGGATCGGTCTGCACCATCGTGCGCGTCAGCTCGGGGCGCAGTTCGCCGCACCAATCCTGTCCATACGCGAGAAAGAACTGCTGGATCACGGAGACTCCGTCCTGCGTTGAGTCCACGTCGATGCCTTTGCGTTTTGCGTCGGCGAGGAACGCCATCAGGGCCAGCCGCAACCCGCCATTATCGGCCGTGTTCTCTCCCAGCGTCAGCTTCCCGTTCACCTTCACGTCATCCACCGCAACAAAATTCCCGTACTCATGCACTTCGCAGTCGGTCATGGCGTCGAATTTCTTGCGATCGTCCGCCGTCCACCAATCGGAGAGATTGCCGCTGCCGTCGAACTGGCTTCCCTGGTCATCGAAGCCGTGCGTCAACTCGTGACCAACGATGGCTCCAACGTGGCCGTAATTCTCCGCGTCGGTTGCCTTGGGATCGTAGAGTGGCGCCTGCAGAATGCCTGCCGGGAAATTGATGTCGTTCATCGAAGGGTCGTAGTAAGCATCCACTGTTGACGGGCTCATGAGCCACTCGCCGCGGTCGACCGGCTTACCGATCTTCCTCAGTTGCCGCTTGTTTTCGAACTCCGCCGCTCTGAAAGCGTTGCCCATGGCGTCGCCGCGGACGACCGTCAGCGTTGAGTAATCGCGCCAGTGATCGGGATAGCCGATTTTATCGGCAACCATGTGCAGCTTGGCCTCGGCTTTTTCCTTGGTCTCTGGGCTCATCCAGGCCTGCGTGTCAATCTCCTGGCCCATCGCGGCTTCAATGTCGTGAACCATCTGCAGCGTGAACGCCTTCTGCGCGGGCGTGAACTGTGAATCCACGTACACCTGGCCCAGAGCCTCGCCAAGCGCGCCGTCGGATGCCGCCACGCAGCGTTTCCAGCGCGCTTTTTGTACCTCCTGGCCAAGCAGTTTGTGTTGGAAGAAATCGAAATCCTCGTCGTCCATTTTTGCGGGCAGCGCCCACGGGGGAACGCTGTTGATGAGCTGCCAGCGCAGATAGGTCTTGATGGTTGCAAGATCGGTCGACTCGAGAATCGTCTGCAATCCTTTGAAGAAGTCCGGATTCGTCACGTTCAAATCCGCAATCCCCGGCGTGCCGGAACCGGCAAAGAACTGCGCCCAATCGATCTCCGGCGTAAGCTCGGCGAGGTTGGCCGCCTGCAACAGGTGGTACACCTTGTGCGGATCGCGGCGATCCGTAATGTCCATCGACACCTTGGCCAGCGCCGTTTCGAGCGCCATGATCTTGTCGGCATCGGCGGACGCCTGATCGGCCCTCTCGCCCATCAGGCCCAGCATGGCCGCAATGTGCGCTACATATTGCTTGCGCGTCTTCTCGGCGGCATCGCCGGTGCGGAAGTAGTAATCGCGTTCCGGCAGCCCCAGGCCACCTTGATCCACAAAAGCGATCTGCTTGCGCGCGTCTGCGAAATCCTGCTGCTCGCCAAATCCGAAAAATGCATAGTCGTTATCGTCCAACTGTTCGTGCGCCAGCAGCGCCGTCAGCCCCTTCTTGTCGCGCAACGCGGCGATGCGGTCAAGCTCCGGCTCGAGCGGCTTCAACCCCTTCGCATGGATCGCGTCCTCGTCCATGCACGTCGCGTAGAAGTCGCCGATCTTCTGCTCATTGGCGGTGTGCTGCGCGCTCTTGGCGGCAACATTGTCGAGCATTTGATGCAGTACCTGCTGCGTGTAGTCGAAAACAATGGCTCCGGTTCCGTATCCGGCCTTGTCCGGCGGAATGGGATAGAGCTTGCTGAAATTGCCGCAGGCGTACTGCGCAAAATTCACGCACGGATCGGCGCTCGAGTCGATCAGTTCCTTGTCGAGACCGGGCAGCAGCTTAACGGGTTTCTCTTGAGCCACTGGCGCTGCGCTCGTTGTCTGCGCACAAACGAGCCCCGCTTGCGCGGCAAGCGCAAGAACGCTCAGGAGCACGGGTACTCCCCATCGGCTGATTCGAATCATTGCAATCGTCTCCATAGAAACCGGGGATGCTGATGCCGCCGGACGCGTCCGGCTGAGACAGAATACGCCCTTCGCGCCAAAAGGTTCCTAAGATAGGGATGGACTGCGCAATGGGCGCGATGAATGGCTGATCTCGTCCAGCCGGGCGTTCGCGGAATTTGAGCCGCGCTCGCCCGGTAGATCAAGCCAACCTCAGGCCACCAGCGCCATCTCGCGGATGGTTTCCTTGCGCACGGTGAGTCTTTCGATCAGGTCCCTGCGCACTTCGTAGCCGCGGCCCGGCGTATCGGGAATCGTAATCTCGCCCTCAGAAGAAACTGTGACGGCGGGCTCGATGATGTCGTCGGCAAAGTAGCGCGCCGAGGCGGAGACGTCGCCGGGCAGCGTAAAGCCCTCGAGAGTCGACAGCGCGATATTGTGCGCCCGCCCAATGCCGGACTCGAGCATGCCGCCGCACCACACCGGAATGCCTCGCTCCATCGCAGCGTTGTGCACGGCGATGGCCTCGGAGAATCCACCCACGCGGCCCAGCTTCACGTTGATTATCTTGCAGGACTCCATTTCGATTGCCGCCAGCGCGTCGCGCCGGTTGCGGATCGATTCGTCCAGGCAGATGGGCGTGTTGAGCCGCTTTTGCAGCACGGAGTGGAAGTAGAAGTCGTCGTGCCAAAGCGGTTGCTCGATCATCAGCAGATCGAAGGCGTCAAAGGAGACCAGGTGATCTTCGTCGCGCAGGCGATAGGCGGAGTTGGCATCGCAACTGAGCAGGATTCCGGGCCAGCGGCTGCGGACTTGTTCGAAGACATCGACGTCCCAACCCGGTTTGCACTTGAGCTTGATGCGCTGATATCCGGCAGCCAGCTCCTTTTCGACGATCGAAAGCAGTTCGGGAATGGAAGACTGAATGCCGATGGAAACGCCGCACGTAATACTTTCGCGCACGCCACCGAGCAGATCGGAAAGCGAGATTCCTTCGCGCTGCGCTTCTAGATCCCAAATCGCATTTTCGAGGGCAGCCTTGGCCATTTGATTGCCGCGCACCGCCTTGAAGATGCGCGGACACTCGCCGCCGTGCTCCGGCGGCTCGGCCGCAAGCATGGGCGCCAGCTCATTGACGAGCACCTGCCAGGCCGTGTCTGTTGACTCGCCGGAAAAAAACGGGCGCTCGCCGGCCGTGCACTCGCCCCAGCCGGTCAGGCCTTCCGAATGGACCTCGGCGAGCACGATCCGCCGGTTGCGGGTAACGCCGAAGCTCGTCTCGAACGGACGCACAAGGGGAATATGCAGTTCGCGCAGAATGATCGCATCAATTCTCATAAGGTTTTGCATTCCTTTAAAAAATCGGAACCAAGGCTCGATTCCGCCTCAGCGAGGGCCCCTAGCTCGAAGATTCCATTTCCTTCTGCATCGCGAGAGAAGCCAAGTACAGCTAGTCCCCGCGAAAACGCCGTCTGAAACTTCTGCCGATTCTCCAACTGGACAGCAACGGCATAGTGACGGCTTGCTTCGCTGGCCTTCCATCGGCCGATGGGGTATGGAACGAGAATGCGTTCTTGAATTGAGAAAGCGGCCGCCGGGCGCCGATCCAGGATTGCCCCAACTCGAGGCGAATCCAGCTCCCATTCGGCCAAGAGGCGGTCCGTCGGGAGCCCACCCTGCAGTCGAGAAGAGGATACACCATAGAAATCCACGCGGTAGTCGCGGCAGACGGCGCCCAGCCTGTGGATATTGAGGAAAGCGTTTGTGATTTCCAGAGGATCGAAGGTCCACTCCATGTGGCGGATGCCGCGCGATAGCGCATCACGCCGTTGTTCCCATTTGAGTTGCACGCCAATGCCGCGATTCCGATGCGATTCTCGAACAGCCAGCATGTGGGAATGAATATATGGCGTCGGCCCATTCGGAGTTGCTTTCACGCCCGGCAAAGACATAGCGAAGCCGACAAGGGCTCTAGCCTGCGTCCCGGGCGATCCGGACGCGAGATCGTTGTCAAACGCTCCGAGCACCTGGCCGCCGATTTTCTGAGCAAGAAGAAATGTCTTGCGCGGAACGATGTCGTTCTCGTCGTAGCCCCAGGTCTCGATTTCGAGCTGGACGCACGCTTCCATCTCCTCGAATCCCGTGCAAGACCGAATATCGATCATGGCTGCGCCTGCGACGGCGGCTGTGCCGGATGGGCAGCACCGGACGCCTCGCCGCCCTTGAGCTTCTTTTTCGCCTCTTCCCACAAGGCTTCCAGCTCCGGCGGCGAAAGCTCCTCGAGCGGTCGCGTGGAGGCGCGCTCCATTTCAGCGAAGCGCCGGCGGAAACGCAGATTGCAATTGCGCAAAGCCATCTCTGCATCGACGCCCAGGTGGCGGCCGAGGCTGACCACGGTGAAGAGCAGATCGCCCAGCTCAGCCTCCACTGCGGGCTTTCGCGCCGGATCGTCCGATTCGGCCTCAGCCTTCAGCTCCGCCGTCTCCTCGTCCAGCTTGGGCATCAGCTCGCGCCAGCTTGGCCAGTCGAAGCCGAATTTCTGCGCCTTGGCGCCGAGCTTTGTCGCCTCAGCCAGTGCAGGCAGGGCACGAAGCACGCCGTCGAGACGCGAGGCAGTCTGGTCCCATTCAACGCCGGACCCGTCGCCGTCTACCTTGCCCGCCGGCTCCTCTGCAGCCTCCTCCGCAGCCTTGATCTCTTCCCAATTCCGCAGCACCGCCGCTGCCGAGCCTTCAACCGCGGCGTTCACGTTGGCCTTGTTTCCCGCTTCGCGTGATGCCTCGTCGCCAAAGACATGGGGATGGCGGCGAACCAGCTTGCGGTTCAGGTGATCGAGGACGTCCGCGATGGTAAAGCGTCCTTCGTTGGACGCCATTTCTGCGTAGAAGAGAACCTGCAGAAGCAGATCGCCCAGCTCTTCAGCCAGGTGAGCGAAATCACGTCGCTCAATCGCGTCGAAGACCTCGTACACCTCTTCGAGCGTGTATTTGCGGATGGAATCAAAGGATTGCTCGCGATCCCACGGGCAGCCGCCGGGAGCACGCAGCCGGGCCATGATGGCCACCGACTGCTGAAACAGCGCCGCCGCCCGCGCCGGATCGGTGGTGGCTGGCGGCGTGGGATCCTTCGCGCCCGAGCTCTCTGGCGGCAGATCCATCAGCACCCAGTTTACCGTGGGCGGTGTACCGGTTAGCGGAGCATCCGCCGTCCAATCAGGATTGAAGGCCACCTGATGAGATAGGCATCCGAAAGGGTATACTCTGTCTGCAATGATTCAGACGCTTGTAATTGTGTTTGCAGGACTTTTGGGCCTGGCCTTTGGTAGTTTTTTGAACGCTTGCGCGAGCCGTTGGCCCGAAGACGAAAAGGTGGCCGCGCCAGGTTCACACTGCCGCAGTTGCGGACGATCCCTCTCCTGGTGGGAAAACATCCCAGTACTGAGCTGGCTGGCGCTGCGCGGGCGTTGCCGAACCTGCAAAGCCTCCATTGGCTGGCGGTACCCGCTGGTGGAACTTGCCGTGGCCGCGCTGTGGGCCTATTGTGCCTGGCAGACGTTCGCTGCTGCTCCCGAACTGGCCTCAGGGACTCTTGACTATTTAGCGTGGTTTGCGCTCGCCACCGGTGTTGCGAAAATCATTTTCTTGTGGCTCCTCGTGGGCCTTGCCGTTCTTGACGCGGAAAATTTCTGGCTTCCGGATCGTCTCACCATCCCTGGCATCTTTCTGGGACTTGTCCTGGCGACGACACGATCGTCTCTGACAGCGTTTATGCAATTTGGCGGCGATATTTCATTCCTCAAGCACATGGTCGTGCCGGAAGTGATCCAATTCTGGTTTCTCGGCGCAGTCATTCCCGGCGGGGCGCTTCTGGTCATCCGATGGCTGTATCAGATGCTCCGCGGCCAGGAGGGCCTTGGATTGGGCGACGTGAAACTGTTGGCCATGCTGGGTGGATGGTTGGGCGTGAAGGGCGCCGGGATCTGCTTCGCAATTGGTGTCGCCATCAGCCTTGTTGTTGCGCTTATCCTCTATATGGTCCCGGCTGCCCGCGCCACAACCACCAAATGGAGCCTGATGAAGCTGCCGTTTGGGACGTTTTTGTGCGCGGGTGGGATCATCTGCGGTCTTTGGGGCAATTCTCTCCTGTCGGTTTATGAGCGGCTTTTTGGCATGTAAGAACACGAAGCTCGATGCGCTGAAGCGCGGGGGACTCTGTGGTTGCCGAATGCGCCTTCGAGCTGGACTCCGCAGTACTGCGAATTCGTCGATCAACAGCAGGACCAGACCAAGCCCCACAGCCTACTGGGCTGGCGGGGCCGCAGGCACAGTCGCTTTCGCATTGGCTATCTCAGGATCCTCCAGGGCCTTGCGCGCTTCCTTGCCGTGACGGCTGTCCGGATCGTATTCCATCACCTTGAGATAGTTGGCGCGCGCATCGGCAAAGTCGCCCAGATGGCGCTGGCTCTCAGCCAGGCCCCAGTACACATCGGGATTGTCGGGATCGAGAACCAACGCTGATTCAAACCGCGAGAGCGCGCCCTTCCAATTCTTGTTGTCGAGGTAGTAGTTGCCCACGTTTTCGTCTTCGGCCGCCGATTCATGGTGCTCGGCATCAACCACCTGCCCGTTTTTGTTCCGCTTCGCCCGCTGTGTATCGTCATCCGGCGGAGGAAGCAGATTCCCAAGTCCCGCCAGGCTCGAACTCGAGTCCTTTTCGTTCGCCTGCTCGGCGGCAGCCGCATCTTCAGGACTGCGCACAGGGTCCGCATCCGCGGCCGGCATCGGAATACGCCCGCTCGCTGATTCATCGTCGGCTCCCGGGATCGCGTCAGGTGAGTTTCGCGTCGGCATCACGGGGACGGAGTTCGTGTCCTCGGGAAATGGATTCGAGTTGTTCTGCTGCTGCGTGCGCGACGGCTGCTGAGCTGGAGCGGAATTCGGCTGATTCTGGCTTGAGCCTGGGGCTTTGCTGCCGTCCTGGCCCTGCGCGCAAAGCCGTGGTCCCGCTGCCACAAGGCAGGCCAAAGCGAACGCCATGCCAAAGACCAGTTTCATTTCCGTAGTCCCCAATGCTTAGGACGCGGCGCGGCGGTCGCCTTGATGCCGGCTACCGCCTTTGGTGCGATTCACGTCCATCAAAAGGATCGCACAAACACGGGGAGAATTTCATCCGCGCACGCGCATTCCCCCGCAGACAGCACTTGTTTCTTTTGACTCTGCAACGGGTCTATGGTCACAGCCAGAAACGCCTTGGCGGCAGCGCCGGAACGCGCATTCATGCGGTGAATATCCACGCCGCAGCGGACCGCCCCAAGCCGCTACAATCCCCTTTAGGCTGCTGGTTTCGCCGGGCGGCCTGCAAGGAGTCTCCCCGCCGATGGGCTACCAGGTTCTGGCCAGAAAATACCGCCCCCAACGCTTTGCCGACGTGGCCGGCCAGGACCACGTGACGCGCACCTTGCTGAACGCGCTCGAGCAGAACCGCATCGCCCACGGCTACATTTTTTCTGGGCATCGCGGCATCGGAAAAACGACCATCGCGCGCATCCTGGCGATGGCGTTGAATTGCCGGAACGAGGTTGGATCAGCGCAGCGGCCCACGCAGGAGCCGTGCGGCACATGCGACGCCTGCATCGAAATTCGTCAGGGCAACGCCGTGGACGTGATCGAGATCGACGCCGCCACCAACCGCGGCATCGACGAGATTCGCGAGCTACGCGACGCGGCCCGCTACGCTCCATCTCGCGACCGCTACAAAATCTACATTCTCGACGAAGCGCACCAGATCACCGAGGCCGCCTTCAACGCGCTGCTCAAGACCCTCGAAGAACCGCCGGCGCACGTCATCTTTATGATGGCGACCACCGAGCCCGAGAACATTCCGCAAACCATCCGCTCGCGCTGCCAGCACTTCAGCTTTCATGCGGTCAAGTTCGACGACATTCTGGCGCAGTTGAAGATGATTGCGGCCGAGGAGAAGGTGGCGACGGAGGAGGATGCACTGGCGCTGCTGGCCGAGGCCGGCGACGGATCCATGCGCGACGCGCTCTCCATCATGGACCAGGCGATCGCCTCGGCCCCTCTGAAAGACGGCCGCCCCGCGCTTTTGGCTGAGCAGATTCGCGAGCTGATGGGCTCGGTGCCGAACGCGGTCTTCGAGAGGCTGATGGAAGCCGTGGCCGCCGCCCAGAGCGCCGAGTTGATGGAGCAGGTGAACTTGCTGGTGAATTCCGGGCACAGCCCGCTTTCGCTCGCGCGGCAAATGGTCCGTTACCTGCGCAACGCGCTCATGTCGAAGATCGGCGGCGAAAAAACGGAGCTGCTGCAAATCTCCGCCGACGAGCGAGCACGGGCGGCGCGAACTGCGATGCTCTTCTCGGAAGAAGAGCTGACGCGGAACCTGCAGATCGTCCTGCGCACCTTCGACGATCTGAACTACCGCCAGGAGCAGCGCTTCCATCTGGAACTGGGACTGCTCAAGCTGATTCACGCGCAGCGGCTGCTGCCTATCGAGGAACTGCTCAGCAGCGTTGCAGCCGGATCCGCCACGCGAACCTCAGCGGTGCCCAGTCCGCAGCGGACCGGCCCCGGCAGCGCAACATCGCCCAGCACGGCGACGCCCAGTGCGACCTCGTCGGCTGCCATGCCGCCGCGCGAGCGAAGCCTCTGGACCGGCGGACCAGGAACCTCGACGGGGTCCAGTCCAAGAATGGAAGCACCAGTTGAGGAATCGCCTATAAGCCGATCATTCAGCAAAACAAATGAACTACCAATCGGCGTGCCAACGCCTTTCACTGCCGCCAGCCAGGCGACTGGATACGTCTCGGCGGCAACCATGACCGAAGGCGCGCTCGCCAAGGCTCCGCAGGCTGATGCGGTCGCATCCAATCCTCCCAGTGCAGAGCACTTGCGCGAGGCGATCGTCGCCGCGCTCGCAACTGCCGGGCATGCCTCCGCCGCCCAATTGCTGGGCGCGGGTACTTGGACCGCCGATACCGCCAGCGTGCATGTTGTGGTTCACGTGATGAGCAAGAAGATGCTCAGCCTGACCGTGAATGCCGCAGCCGAAAAGATCGTGCGGCAGGAATTGCACCAGTTGGGAGCTCCGGCGCGCTTTATCGTATCGGCCGGGGCGGGAATGGGCGCGACCGTTGTCACGCCGCCTGTTGTGGCGGCGGGGAGCGTGCAGGAGACGGCACTAGCGCATCCATTGGTAAAGCGGGCTCAGGAGATATTCAACGCCGAGGTCCGCAGCGTCGTCGACCTGCGGCATAAGTAACGCACAAAGAGGAGAAGTTCTGATGTTCAACCCGCTCAAAATCTCGGAGATGCTTTCGCAGGCCAACCAGATGCAGGAAGAGGTGCAGCGCAAGCTCGGCGAGACGGTTGTGGAGGCGTCGAGCGGCGGCGGCGCAGTGACCGCGACCATGAATGGTAAAAAAGAACTGCTCAAAATCCAGATCGATCCTGCCGCGGTCGCAAGCCTCAGCGGCGGCCAGGCCGATGCGGAGATGCTCCAGGATTTGATCGTCGGCGCGGTGAACGAGGCCGGCCGCAAGGCGGATGAAGCCATCAAGTCGAGCATGCAGGGAATGCTGGGCGGGCTCAAGCTTCCCGACCTCGGCGGCTGAAGAGCTTTGTATCAGGGCGCGGCTTTAGCCGTGCCGTAAACGCCAAACTTAAACTCGGGGCTTTACAGGCTGCGGAAAAAGTCTCAAGGTGGTCACTTTTTCTCCACAGGGGAGTGATTTAGAGAAGAGGTATGCGTGGAGACGATAAGTTGCAAACGGGGATGTTCAGTTACGTGACGATGGAGCAGCGGATCGCGGCGGATCATCCGGTGCGTTCGATTCGGGCGATGGTGGATCGGGCGTTGCAGCGGATGGGCCCGGAGTTGTCGAAGCTGTATTCGGCGACAGGGAGGCCGTCGATCGCGCCGGAGCGGCTGCTGCGAGCGCAGTTGCTGATGGTGCTGTACTCGATCCGTTCCGAGCGGCAACTGATGGAGCAGTTGAACTACAACCTGTTGTTCCGCTGGTTCGTGGGTTTGGAGATGGACGATCCGGTGTGGGACGTGACGGTATTCACCAAGAACCGGGAACGGTTGATCGCCGGGGCGGTGAGCCAGCAGTTGTTGCTAGCGGTGGTCGAACAGGCGCGGCAACAGCAGTTGCTGAGCGAGGAGCATTTCACGGTGGATGGAACGCTGATTCAGGCCTGGGCCGCGGCGCGCAGCTTCAAGGAGAAGAAGGAGCCCCCGCAACCGGGTTCGGGGACAGGCGACGGGGGCCGGGTGCTGTTGCGCGACAAGGTGGAGTCGACCACCGACCCGGATGCGCGGCTGTATCGTAAGGCGGCTGCCGATCGGAGTCTTCCCAGCTATCTGGGCCACGCGCTGATGGAGAACCGCAGCGGGCTGGTGATCGCAGCCGAGGCCAGCCTGGCGGGCACGGATGCGGAACGGGCTACAGCGCTGCGTTTGCTGGACCGCGCGGTGGCGCCCCGGCCCGGAGTGCAGCGCACGCTGGGCGCCGACACGCAATACCAGGCCGCGGAGTTCATCCAGGCCCTGCGCCAGCGATCCGTGGCGCCGCATGTGTCGGAATATGTGCAGGGCAACCTGGGCAAAAACCATCTTACCGAGCAGGAGAGGCTGGATCCGCAACGGGCCCTCAGCCAGCGCAAACGCAAGCTGATCGAGCGGGTATTTGGCTGGGGCAAGATGAACCGCCCGCTGCGGCAGGTGAAGCTGCGCGGGCTGCAGCGCGTGGACTGGTTCTATCGATTGACCATCGCCGCCTACAACCTGGTGCGGATGAGCCGGCTCATTCCGATTCAAGCCGTGGCCGCTTAGGGCCGACGTGTCTCCGCAGGCCACGCAAACGGCTCACGGAGGCAAAACAACCACCGCAACAGCAACGCCGAACAGGCTCAAAATGAGAAAACAGGCTTCGCAAAAACTCAATACCAACGCAAAGAAGCCTTTTTCCGCAGCCTGTTTAGCCCTGAGGGAACACAACGGAGGGAGCGTGGGCCTTTAGGCCCACGAAAACGAACCCCACAACCACCCGGCCTTTAGGCCCGGCGTTAAGAAAAGGCGGTCGCTTTGTCACGTTATGCCGAGCCGATGGCCCGGCTCATTGAGGAATTGAAGAAGCTGCCCGGGGTGGGCACCAAGAGCGCGCAGCGATACGCCTTCCATATTCTGCGCGCGAGCGACGAAGACGCCAGCGCGCTCGCCGACGCGGTGCGCGGGCTCAAGGTCAGTCTGCGCCTCTGCTCCATCTGCAACAACGTCACGGACGTCGATCCCTGCGTCTACTGCACCAGCCCCGCTCGCAACCAGCGCCTCGTTTGCGTGGTTGAGGAGCCCACCAACATCGCTGCCGTCGAGCGCTCGCAGACCTACCAGGGCGTGTACCACGTGCTGCACGGAACCCTCTCGCCGCTGCACGGCGTGGGCCCCGACCAGTTGCGCGCCGATACGTTGTTGCGCCGTGTGGAGCGCGGCGAAGTGGACGAAGTGATCCTGGCGACGAGTCCGACCCTCGAGGGCGAAGCCACGGCCGATTGGCTCGCGACCGCGTTGCGCGCATCTCCGGTCAGGATCACACGCATAGCCACCGGCGTACCCGCCGGCAGCGACATCGAATACGCCGACGAGGTCACGATGGCCCGCGCCATCGAAGGCCGCAGAACCATGTAGCGCCAGCCACAATCTTTGGGTGCCCCATCCTTCGCGAAGCGAAGGGTGAGAACTGATCCGGCCGATCCACAAACCCGGGTGCCCCGGGTCCGGATTCTCGGACCAGGGATCGCACCAACCTCAACCTTCAGTTTTCAATCCACCACGACACTTGGGTGCCCCATGTCTCGAATGCGCGCCAACTTCAACAGCATGAACGCCCTGAAAATCAAGCTTAGATTTTATGCTAATTCTGAGAGGTGCAATCAGCAGCAACTTTGTTTACTGCGAAGTAACTGCCGGATAGGCGACAACTCGGAAGCTGCGCCGATCTCGGGCTACAAGGGCGTGAAGAGGCCATCCGCTTTCGGACGGCCTCTGTCAAACTCAAACTCTTCAGCGGCTCAGCTTTGGCTTTGTGTTCCCAGTAGCCTAAACCGCAGCGCGAGTTATCGCTCTACCCCCAATGTCGCGCCGATTTAAAACCTGAAGATCCTGTCAAGTACAGGACGAGTCACAACTCGGCGTCCGTTGCTTGTGACCATCACCGGAGCCGGAGCCACAACGGCCGTCCTCACCTCATTGCCGTTATCGACAACCACAATCTGCAGAGTGAGAGTCGGACTACCCGATGAGGACAAAGTCATGGTGCCGGTGCAATCAGGGTTGATGGAGTAGTTCCCTGAACCTGCCCTGTCGGGAGCGGTAAAGCCGGTCACGGATCCGTGGATGTTATCTATCTGGGTCAAATTCCCGTTGCCATCGAAATGGGTCATGGCTGTTCCAATAACCGTCTCGATGGCTGCACCCGGGGTTGGAGCCGACGGCCTGGTTCCCGTCAAAGTAAATCCATAGTCGCCCTTCAGGGAGGCGTTCGTACAGGTTGTCTGGGGAGCATCTTGCGCCAAGGCGGCTGTTGCCGCCAAAAGCAGAATCATCATCGCGGTCTTCATTGACGTACCTCCTTCAGGTAGAGTGTTCGCTTTCATCAATTCCGCCAATGGACCGGGTCCGCAGAAGCTCTGGAGATTTCCTGTAGGATTATGTCGTTGATTCCGAGGTATTTCTCTATCTGTCCCATAGTAGAATTGGCCTGTTGTGGTATTGAAATTCGACCGCTACGAGCTCGATCCGGCTGCCTACGAGTTGCGCAGACGCGGAAGGCCGGTCCGGCTGGAGCGGTTACCTATGGAGTTGTTGCTGCTGCTTGTGGAGCGGCGCGGCGCTCTGGTCACGCGGGAAGAGATCGCCACGCAGCTCTGGGCCCCGGACCTTTTCCGCGACCTTGACAACGGGATACACACCGCGATTCGAAAGGTTCGTCAGGCCCTCAATGACTCCGCTGAGCGGCCAGCGTTTGTTCAGACTGTTTCCGGCAAAGGCTATCGCTTCGTGGCCCCCGTCGCGATCGTGACCGACCGGTCGCCCTCATCCGCAAACCAGAGCATCGCGGTCGCAGTGCTGCCATTTGAAAATCTCACTGGAGATGCGAGTCAGGAGTATTTGAGTGAAGGTCTGACGGAAGAAACCATCGCCGCTCTTGGCAACCTGGCTCCCGAACGGTTGACCGTCATCGCGCGGACGTCAGTGATGCGCTACAAACGCACCAGGAAAACAGTCGGGGAAATCGCGAGCGAACTCGGAGTCGATTATCTCCTCGAGAGTACATTCCGGCGCGATGAAAGGGCGGTTCGCATTACATCAAGACTGGTTCGCGCCCGCGATCAGGCGCAGGTGTGGAGCGGGAACTACGATCGCGATTGGCGATCTGTTCTGCAACTTCAGGAAGAGCTTGGAAAGGCCATTGCGCAGCACGTGGAGCTCAGGTTCACGGCAGAACGCTCGATCTCTCATGCCCGCCAAACAACCGCCGATCCTGATGCTTATGATCTGTACCTTCGCGGAAAACATTACTGGAATCAGATCCGGCCAACCGCCCTTCGCCGTGCCATTGAGTGCTTCGAGGCTGCTGTTTCAAAAGATCCTTCGTTTGCGCTCGCATGGTCGGGGCTGGCCGACACTTATGCGGTCCTGCCCGTCACCAGCGACGGTGACCCTGCCGAATTCTGGTCCAAGGCCCGGCACGCGGCCGACGAAGCGATGCGGCTGCAGGGCAAGCTAGCCGAATCATGCGCATCTTCAGGTGCCGTTAGCTTCTGGCTCGATTGGGATTGGAGCCGTGCTGAGCAGGAACTGAGAGGCGCGGTCTTGCTCAATCCGAGTTGTGTGTCGGGATACCGTTATCTGGCGCACGTGCTGTCCAATTTTGGACGACATAGCGAAGCGCTCGCGGTTATGGCAAATGCATGCCGGGTTGATCCGCTGTCACCTGCCTTGCATGCCATTTCAGGGCAATTGTTCTTCCAAGCGAGGCGGTTCGAAGAGGCAGAAGACCGGGCGCGACATTCACTCGCACTCAACACCGATTTCTGGCTTGCGCACCTCATCCTCGGCAAAGTCTATGAGCAGACGCATCGAGCCGCAGCAGCGCTGACCGAATTCGATACTGCTTTTCGCCTTTCCGAAGGTAACACCGAGGCGCTATCGCTCAAGGGCTATACGATGGCGCAAATGGGCCGGCGCACTGAAGCGGAGCAGGTGATGCGAACGTTGCTCGAAACCGCCCGAACGCGATTTGTGCCGCCGTACAATATCGCGTTGGTCTGTGCCGGGCTGGGTGATTCGGGTACCGCATATGAGTGGCTCGAAAAGGCTCGGCTTATTCGCGACGTTCACATGGTTTTCCTCACAGTCGAACCAAAGTGGGACACATTTCGTCGCCAGCCTTCATTTCAATCGCTGATGCAACGCTGCGGTCTCCCGGAGTTTGAGCCCAGCAACCGTCTGCAATCGCCGTCTCCGAAAGGGAGTACTTAGATTCTAACCCCTTTGGAATCAAAGGATTAGAGCACTTAATCAATAATTCGAGTTGTTGAAAACAAGTCACTTAGCCAGAAAACCACTCTACCCCCGGTGGGGTACTAGAAGATAAACAGGACGTGCTGACCGCCGTCAGAGCTGCTCTGCCTTCTTGGTCCCTGGGTCCCTTAGCCCCTCGTTCCCTGTTTCTGGCAAAAGAAAAGCGGGAATCGCTGGTTAGCCTTTCCTGCCAAGTTGGCTTGGGGAGCCGCCGCCAAAAACTATTTCGCTATCTGGTCGAGCGCGAGATTCAGATCCAGCACGTTCACACGTGGCTCGCCGAGAAAGCCGAGGTCCCGATGCGTGATGTGCAGTGCGATGAGCTGATCGATCTGCTGCACCGGGATGCCACGCGCCTTGGCCACGCGCCGCGCCTGGAAGTAAGCGTTGTCCGGAGTGATGTCTGGGTCGAGGCCCGAACTTGAATACGTGACCGCATCGATGGGCACGGGCTTGCCGGGATTCTCTGCCGCAAGCTTGTCGATGTCGGCCTGCTCGCGCTGAGCGAGCTTGGCGTTCGACTGCGCAAGGTTCGTGCCGCCCGAAGCAGTCGCGTCGTAGCCATTGCCCGCGGCCGAGGGACGCGGATGGAAGTACTTGTCGGCGGTGAAGCTCTGTGCGAGCAGCTCCGAACCGATCACCTGCCCATTGCGCACGATAAGGCTGCCTGCCGCCTGACGCGGAAAGAACACGTGCGACAGCCCGGTCATCAGCAGCGGATACGCCAATCCAAACAGCACCGCGGTCACCAGCGTGAATCGAATCGATGTTCCCCAAACCGAATGCGACACCGGGGCCTCCTGCGCATGCGGCTTGTGCAGTCCCGCATGGGTTCCAATCTCTTCGTGAATCGCCGCTGTTGAATGCACGTTCAATCTCCTTTGCGAACCGCGCGCGCCTAAGCCAAATGCATCGCCACCAGGCACAGGTCGATGGCCTTGATGCCGATGAACGGAATGATGATGCCGCCCACACCGTAGATCAACAGATTGTTGCGCAGCAGGATATCGGCCGCCTTGGGTTCGTACTTCACGCCTTTCAGCGCCAGCGGAATCAGCGCCACGATGATGACCGCGTTAAAGATGACCGCGGAGAGAATGGCCGATTGCGGCGAGTGCAGATACATGATGTTGAGCGCGTTCAGCACCGGAAAGACGCCGGCGAACATCGCCGGAATGATGGCGAAGTACTTGGCCACGTCGTTGGCGATCGAGAACGTGGTAAGTGCCCCGCGCGTCATCAGCAACTGTTTGCCGATCTCGACAATCTCAATCAGTTTCGTCGGATTGGAGTCGAGATCGACCATGTTGCCGGCTTCTTTCGCGGCCTGTGTGCCGGAGTTCATGGCCACGCCCACATCGGCCTGGGCCAGCGCGGGCGCGTCGTTGGTGCCGTCGCCGGTCATGGCTACGAGCTTGCCCTTGCCCTGCTCGCTCTTGATCAGGTCCATTTTGTCCTTGGGCTTGGCCTCGGCCAGAAAATCGTCCACGCCTGCCTCGCGCGCGATCACGGCAGCCGTGAGCGGGTTGTCGCCGGTGATCATGATGGAGCGAATTCCCATGGCGCGCAGCCGCGCCAGCCGCTCCTTCAGGCCGCCCTTCACAATGTCCTTCAAATAAATGACGCCCAGAGCCGAAGAGTTTTCCGCCACCACCAGCGGCGTGCCGCCGGCGCGGGCGATCTCTTCAACGTGCTCGCGAACCTTTTGCGGCAGCGCCGAACCCTGATCTTCAAGAAATCGCGCGATGGCGTCGACGGATCCTTTGCGGATGCGCGTCCCGGGCAGATTCACGCCGCTCATGCGCGTCTGCGCGGTGAATGGGACGAATTCGGCGTGCATGCCGGCAATGTCGCGGCCGCGTAAATTGTATTTCTCCTTGGCCAGCACCACGATCGACCGGCCCTCCGGCGTCTCGTCGCTGAGCGACGCGAGCTGCGCCGCATTGGCCAGCCGCTCGTGGCTTACGTCCGGCGCAGGCATGAACTCCGTCGCCTGGCGATTGCCCAGCGTGATGGTGCCTGTTTTGTCGAGCAGCAGCGTGTTCACATCGCCCGCAGCTTCCACGGCGCGCCCGCTCATGGCCAGCACGTTGTACTGCACTAGCCGGTCCATGCCGGCGATGCCGATGGCCGACAGCAGCCCGCCGATCGTCGTCGGTATGAGGCAGACAAGCAGCGACACGAGCACGAAGACCGTCTGCGGCGCGCTCGAGTAGATAGCGAACGGCTGCAGCGTGACGACGGCGAGCAGAAAAATTATCGTCAGGCCGGAGAGCAGAATGCTGAGGGCGATCTCATTAGGCGTTTTCTGGCGCGTGGCGCCCTCAACCAGCGCGATCATGCGATCGAGAAAAGTCTCGCCCGGATTGGACGTGATCCTGACCTTGATCCAGTCTGAAAGAACCTTGGTGCCGCCGGTGACGGCGGAACGATCGCCGCCCGCCTCGCGAATCACGGGAGCCGACTCGCCGGTGATCGCCGACTCGTCTACCGATGCCACGCCTTCGATCACTTCGCCGTCGCCGGCGATGTAGTGGCCGGCCTCGACATAGATAACGTCTCCTGCCCGCAGCAATCCGCTGATGACCTCTTCGAAAGTGCCGTCAGCCTTGTAGCGCTTGGCGATGGTCTCGCCCTTGGCTTTGCGCAGCGTGTCGGCCTGTGCCTTGCCGCGGCCCTCCGCCATGGCTTCGGCAAAGTTGGCAAACAGCACCGTGAACCACAGCCAGAGCGTGATCTGCAGGTTGAAGAAGAACGTCCCAGGGTGATGGCGGTAGTTCTCGATGAGCAGGAGGGAAGTCAGCACGCTGCCCACCTCCACCACAAACATCACCGGGTTCTTGACCATCCAGCGCGGATCGAGTTTGCGAATGCTGTCGATGATCGCCTGGCCCATGATCTGCGTGTTCCAAAGACTCGTTTTTTCAGCCATAAAAGTGTTTTGCCTTCTCCTGATGCGTTCGCTTCGCGGTTAGAAGACCTTCCCTGTCTGCAGCAGCAGGTGTTCCAGAATCGGTCCCAGGCTCAGCGCCGGGAAGAAGGTGAGCGCACCGACGATCACGACCGTGCCGACAAGCAGCACAGCGAACAACGGCGTGTTCACGGGGAAAGTGCCGGGTGACGGCGGAACGCTCTTCTTCTGGGCCAGGTTGCCGGCCAGCGCAAGCGCGGGAATCATCATGAGGAGGCGGCCGATGAGCATGTCCCATCCCATCGCGACGTTGTACCACCAGTTCGTTCCCAGGCCCGCAAACGCGGAGCCGTTGTTGCCGGCGCCGGAGACGAACGAGTAGAGGATCTCAGAGAAACCGTGCGGGCCGGGATTATTGGTTACGGAAAGCCCGACAGGCAGCAAAACAAAGATCGCGGTGAAGGTGAGAATGATAAACGGAAAGATGAGCGCGTAGAGCATTGCCATCTTCACGTCGTAGGACTCGATCTTCTTGCCCAGGTACTCGGGCGTGCGGCCCACCATGAGGCCGGCAATGAAGACCGCGAGTACGACAAAGACCAACATGCCATACATGCCAGAGCCAACACCGCCGAAGACCACCTCGCCAAGCATGATGTTCGCGAGCGGAATCATGCCGCCGAGCGGAGTGAAGCTATCGTGCATGCCGTTGACCGCGCCGCAACTGGCGTCGGTGGTGATGGTGGCGAACAGGGTGCTCTCGGCGATGCCGTTGCGCACTTCTTTGCCCTCCATGTTGCCGCCGGGATTTCCGGCGGTGCGCGCCTGCTGGGCTCCATGAACCATGTTGTACGGATGCGACTCGGCCCAGTAGCACGCCGCAAAGCCGACCGCGAAGAGAACATACATGGCGGCAAATACCGCCCAGCCGTGCCCGCGCGAGCCGGTCAAGCGGCCCAGCGCGTACGTCAATCCCGCACCGATGAGGAAGATCGAAATAATCTGAAGGTAATTCGACAGCGGGGTCGGGTTCTCATAAGGGTGGGCGCTGTTGGCGTTGAAGAAGCCACCCCCGTTGGTGCCCAGCATCTTGATGGCTTCCTGCGACGCCACGGGCCCCTGACCGATGGTTTGCGTTTGGGTGGGCTGTTCGAGTGGATGCGCGACTGTGTACGCGCTCAGGTTTTGCGGAACGCCCTGCCACACCAACAGCAATGCGTAAACGACGCAGATCGGAGTGAGGATGTAAAGCAGCGTCCGCGTCATATCGACCCAGAAGTTGCCGATGGTGGCGGAGCTGGTCCGCTTAATGCCGCGGATGAGCGCGATGGCCACCACGATGCCCGCCGCAGCCGACCAGAAGTTGTGTGTCGCCAGTCCCACCATCTCGGTGAGATAGCTCATCGTGCTTTCAGGCGTATAGAACTGCCAGTTTGTATTGGTGGTGAAGCTGGCTGCGGTGTTCCACGCCAGGTCAGGCCCCACGCCAGCCAATTTCTGCGGGTTCCACAAATGGATGACGTACTGCAGGCGCTCAAGAGCGTAGGTCAGCACCAGCGTCACGGCGGAGAAGCCCAGCATGGCGAAGGCGTACTCGCGCCAGTTCATCTCCCTGTCGGCTTTGACGCCGCAAAGCTTGTAGATGAGCCGTTCGAACGGACGCAGCACGGGATCGAGCCAGGTGCGCTCGCCCTCGACAACGTGCGTCATGTAGATACCTACCGGGCGCACCGTAGCAAGCAGAATCACCGAGTAGATGGCGAATTGCAGCCAGCCGTTTACTGACATGTCAGAATTTCTCCGGGAAAAGCATCGTCAGGGTGAGATAACCCAACAGCAAAATGGAGATGATGAGACCGACCGTGCTGATGATTTCAAAATGCATGGGCTACCTCAACTTTTGGCACGCCTTGACGTAGAGGAACGCCAGGGTGAAGAAAACCGCGGTGAACAGCATCATCACGACATCTTGCATTCAGGGTCTCCCTGTTTCATCCAGATCAGCGCCTGCGAAACTTCGCTTGGATTTCCGCGCGCTCTTCGACGGTCATCGTTTTCCGCGGGCATCGCGCTTTCCGGTCGCAATCCCGCACAGGGCCCGGCCAATCGGCCTGACCGAATTTGATTCTGTCGTTCGTCTGCTTTGAGAATCGAAAAGAATTTCTAAAGATTCCGTAAGGGCGGTTTTTCTCGCGCGGGAAGTCTTTGGGAATCAGCAGCGGCTGCAGCCGATGGCCCGCAATGCGATACGTGCGGCGCGTTACTCTTCGTTGCCGGTCCAGCCCTCGGGAATGAAGCGGTAACCCACCCATGGCTCTGTCTGGATGTACTGGCGGCCCGTTTCGGCTTCAAGTTTCTTGCGCAACTGGCCGACAAAGACGCGAAGGTACTCGGGCTGGTGCGCCGATTGCGAGCCCCACACTGCTGTGAGTAGGGCGCGATGGGTCATCACCTTGCCGGCGTTGCGCGCCAGGTGCAGCAGCAGATCGAATTCCTTTGGCGTAAGGTGAACAGCCTTGCCCTGCACGGTAATGGTGTGTGCGTTTACGTCGATCACAAAGTCGCCGGTTTCCGTTGCCGCCGTTGTGCGCTCCGGGGCGCGGCGCAGGTGAGCTCGCACGCGCGCCAGCAGTTCCTGGATGCTGAACGGCTTGGTCACGTAGTCGTCGGCGCCCGCGTCAAGCGCTTCAACCTTCGACCGTTCGTGCTCCCGAACCGACAGGACAAGCACCGGCGTTGCGCTTCGCAAGCGGATGGTCCGGCAGACCTCGACACCGCTCATGACCGGCATCATCAGGTCCGTGATCACCAGGTCCGGTGGCCACTCGCGGAACAGCCGCAGACCCTCTTCCGGATCGTTGGCCGTGCGAACATCGTAACCCTGCGCGGAAAGTGCGGCGCGCAGCACCCGCGTGATCTGCGATTCGTCGTCGATTACCAGAATTCTCCCCGGCATGTCTCTCTTCTTTCAACGAGAGCTTACATCATCGCCGCACTCCATTTCAGAAACGCGGGTGGGCGCGTATGATTCCCGAGGGGAAATCGATGGGCGTTCCGGCCTATGCACGACAGGCGCTCCGCTGGCTCGCGGCCACGGCGGTCGCGGCCCTGACCACGTTTTTGCTGGTCTGGCTGGGCGCCAACTCCACCACCGCGGGCATGGTGTTCCTGGTGCTGGTGGTGTGGTGGGCCACGCAGTCCGGAACCGTTCTCTCGGTTTACACCGCGGTTGTCTGTGCCATCTGCTTCGACTATTTTTTCCTCCCTCCGATACACACATTTCGCATCGAGGGCGCGCAGCAGTGGGTGGCGATGATTTCTTTCGCCATCAGCTGCGTGGTGGTGAGTCGCTTGTCAGAACGCGCGCGGCAGCAGACCCTTCAAGCGGAGCAGCGTCAGGCGGACGTGGGAAAGCTCTACGAGCTGAGCCAAGAAATGATGCTCTTCGAGGACGCCGACCGCCTGTTGCACGATCTACCTGGCGCCATCAACCGCATCTTTTCCCTCCAGGGAGTGATGCTCTACGTCTCCGACTACGACAGGTTCTACCCCTCGTCAGGCGATGCGTCGGCAAGCGTTCAGGCGCACACCAAGGCGGTTGCGCTGGGCCTGAGTCCCGCCGTGGCGGCCTTCGGCGGCTATCAGACAACTGCCCTGGTACTGGGATTGAAACCCGTGGGCGCACTGGCGTGGCAACCCGATGTGCTGTCACAGGAGGTCGCCACCGCCGTAAGCGCACAGGTCTCAATTGCTGTGGCGCGCTCCATTGCGATGGAGGCATCCACGCGCATCGAAGCCGCGCGCGAAGCAGACCGTTTGCGCACGGCGATGATCGATTCGTTGACCCACGAACTGCGCACTCCTCTCACGTCAATTCGTGCCGCGGCCACAACCCTGTTGCAGGGTGAGGGGCTCGACGAGGCCGCGCGCCTCGACATGGTGCGCATTATCGACGAGGAGGCGGCGCGGCTCGATGGACTGATCGGGGAGGCCGTGGAGATGGCGGAGATCGACGCCAACGTGGTGCAAGTAAAGATGTCTCCCCAGCATCCGCGCGCACTACTCGATCAGGCCGTGGAGCAATCGCGCAAGGCGCTCGGCACGCACAGAGTCACGATTTTGGCAGAGGATGGGCAAGCGGACGTGGACGAGACGGCGTGGTTCGATCCGCACCTACTGGGCCGAGTGCTGCGACACCTGCTTGAAAATTTTGCAGCACACACGCCGCCCGGCAGCCGCGTCACGCTCAGTTCCACGCGCACGGACGAACGCCTCGAGTTCTCGGTGGAAGACAACGGTCCCGGCATCGACGCGCGCGATCTACCTCTGATCTTCGAGAAGTTCTACCGCGGCAAGCAGGGGGCGGGCCGGCACAAGGGCACAGGAATGGGACTGGCGATCACACGCGCCATCCTGAAGGCCCACGGCGGAGGCATCGAGGCGTCAAACGTTCCAGGCAGCGGCGCGCGCTTCCGCTTCTGGGTGCCGCTCATCGAAAAAGAACCGAGCAGACGATAACCGCCGCGTATGGGCCCTCGGACTATCCCTCGCGCTGCACCATCACCTCGGCTCGTCGCTCCAATCGCACGCAATCTCGCAGCGCTTTTCGGAGCTCTCCGCCGCGCATTCCAGCACGCGCGCCACACGCCAGGCGTCGACGCCCGTGACCGGCGGAGGGGCCTTGCCGAGCAGCGCGTCGCGAATGCCCGCATAGAAAAGCCGATAGTCTCCAGGCAGTGCGGGAACGGGCCGGCTTACCGATCCGCCATCGATATCCACGTGCAGCACGCCCCAGTTGGTCGCGATCTCCTGGCCCCATGCCGGATCCCCAGTCCGAGTATCGATGCGCATGATGTTCTTTAGCGCGGCCTCTTGCGGATCGACGCCATTCTTCACGTAGCTGCCCTTGGTTCCGCGCAGCAGGAAGTGCGGCCCGGGCGCAAGCGAAAGGCTGTTCGCACCGAGCATCACCGAGACGCCGGGATAGCGCAGGCGAATCGTGAAGGCATCGTTCGCGCCGGGGCCATCTTTCTCGCGCACCACGTCGGCGCTCACCGCCTGCGGTTTACCGAAAAGCACCAGCGCCTGGTCAACGAGGTGCGGCCCCAGATCGAGCAGCGTACCGCCACCAGCCTCGGGGTTTTCCTTCCATAGCCGCTCGGTGAGCCGCGCAGGCCGCCAGCGATCGAGGCGCGATTCGAAGCTGACGAGACGCCCAACCGATTCTTCATCTATTAGTTTCTGAACCGTCAGAAAATCGCTGTCCCAGCGGCGGTTATGATATGGCGCAAGAAGAAGATTCTGCTTCTTCGCGAGCGCGATAAGCTCGGCAGCCTCGGCGGAAGTGAGGGTCATCGGTTTGTCGACGACCACGTTCTTCCCTGCCACGAGAATCCGTTTCGCGAACTCAAAGTGAGTTCCATTGGGCGTGGCGACAACGACGAGTCCGAGCGAATCGTCGGCCAGCAAGTCATCGAGCGAGCGGTGGATGGCGACGCCGGGATAGCGCTCCACGGCTTTGTTGGTCGTGCGCTCGAGGATCGCGGCCAGCTCCAGCCCGTCGACCGACGAGAGCAACGGCGCGTGAAAGACGCGGCCCGCAAAGCCGAAACCAATGAGACCGACACGAATCATGGAGATCTGCCTTTGACGAACTCCCAGGCGAACTGAGCTTAGCCTTCCAGCTTAAACCGCGTTTCCGCCAGCCGGTAAAGCTTGCGCCAGACCAGCCGATTCATGGTGACCACCATCAGCGAAATCATCATGGTGGCCAGCAGCAGCATGGCAAAGCGCCCGCTGTCGGTGGCAGCATCAATCTGCGCGCCCAGGCCGATGGTCTCGAGCGTCGCGCCTTTCACATGCGAGTATTCGGCCATCACGGAGGCGTTCCACGCGCCGCCCGAGGCCGTCACCATCCCCGTGATCAGATACGGAAAGATGCCGGGAAGGATCAGTTTCGTCCATCGCTGCCAGCGGCTGAAGTGATAAAGCGATGCCACCTCGCGCAGGTCCGACGGAATCGACATGGCGCCCGCAATGACATTGAAGAGGATGTACCACTGCGTGCCGAGCAGCATCAACACGATCGACCCGACACCCAACCCGCCGCCGATTTTCACCAAACCCATCAGCAAAATGGGAAAGAACGCCGTCGCAGGCACCGACGCCATGATCTGAGCCAACGGCTGCATAATACGCGCGAAGCGCGGATTGAGGCCGATGGCCACGCCGACAGGAATCGTCCATGCGGCGGAGAGGACGAGCGATGCGTTGACGCGAAAGAAAGTGGCACCGGCGCCCTCGAGCAGGATTTTCAGGTCAGCCCAGGTGACGGTCCTGAGCATGTAGATGGCTTGTACCGCCGCCCAGCAAACAGCCAAGCCTACTGCAAGCGCCAGCGCCCAAAGTGCCGGCGGCACCCTGCGCGGCTCTACCCGGTCGAGAGGTTTTACCACGCGGCACTCTTTCGTTTGCGCCATGTGGCGATAAACGGGCTCTTCCACGCGATTCCAGATCCGGCCGGGAAGATCCTGCAACAGCTTCGATCGACGAAGTAACGTCAGGATCGGCGAGGTAACATGCTCGGCAGATTCCACCTGCTCGAATTTGAACTTGTCACTCCACGCGATCAGTGGCCGCCAAACGAGCTGATCCGTCGCCACCACGATCAACACCACCGCCGTTATGCCCGCAAGCAGTGCGCGCACATCACCGTTGTTGGTCGCCGTCTGGATGTAACTGCCCAGGCCGGGCAACTGAAAGTTGCGGTCGCCCATGGTGAACATCTCGCAGAAAATCAGGGCAAACCAGCCGCCGGCAACGGAGACGATCGAGTTCCACACCAGGCCGATAGTCGAAAACGGGAGCTCCAGTTGCCAGAAGCGCTGCCAGCCCGAGTAGCGATAGATGCGCGAAGCCTCCAGCATCTCTCGCGGGATGGTTTTGAGCGACGAATAGAAGCTGAACGCCAGGTTCCACACCTGCCCGGTGAAGATGAGCAGAATCACGCCCATCTCGATGCCGAGCTGATGCCCGGGAATAAGCGACACCATGGCCAGCACCACGGGCGGCAGAAAACTGAGCACGGGAATCGACTGCAGGATGTCGAGAACGGCGACCATCCACGGCTCGACGCGCGGATTGTAGGCGGCAATATAGCCGTAGCTGACGGCAAAAGCCAGGCTGAGCAAATACGCAATCGCCATGCGCACGACGGAATAGAACGCGTACAGCGGTAGTGCGCCGATGGAACTCGAAATGGGCACGATGGGGATCGGTTTCTGGAACCAATAGACCCCGGTGCTGACGACGGCGAAAAACAGCGCCAGCGCGCAAGCTGCCACCCCGAGATCGATCAGGAACGGCGTTCTGCGAACAGTGACCAGCGATCGCGCGAAGGTGTGTGGAAGATTCACCTGGCATCCTCGCTGGGTGCAATCTCCTCTTCGAGGGCGTCGGGCAGCACGAAGCGGCGGCGCGCGGCATCGTAGTCGAGCAGCTCCGCGTACCGGCCCCAGGTCAGGGCCGTTTCCATCTGGCGCTGGCTCTCTTCCTCGCTGAACTGCTCGTCGAGCATGTCGAGGAAGAAGTCCTCAGGCACGGTGTGATCGCTTTTTGCGTCGAGTGCGCGCCGAATCTGGCGAAGCAGCAGAACATTGTCGACCGCTGCGTTGCGGAACAGCTCCTTCTGTCGCAGGATCTCTGAGTTGGCGAACTCCTCGCCGCTCGATGTGATCACCGCATCGCCTTCCTCCACCTTCAGGAAGCCCAGCATTTGCGCGGCGTCAACAATGGGCAGCAGGTCGTCGATTTCGAAGGCGAGGTCGTCGGCAAGGCGATACATATCGTCGCGCCCACCCTTGTCGAGCAGCAGCTCGAGTAACCCGGCGATGCCTCCGGGCCGGGCGTGCGGCAACATCTGGTACTTCATTTGGCGTTGGTCGCGAACTCGTGACCCTGCAAGCGGTCCCGGCGCCTCGGCCGGCACAGTATCTGGCCGCGTAAGCACTTTGTATATGTAGTCCACCAGTTGCATAAACGCTTCAGACTTACGATCGCGCGGCTGCGGCAGTTGAACCCGAAAATCGGTGCGGACATGGCCGGGGTTGCGGCCCAGCACAACAATGCGATCAGCCAGCAGCACCGCCTCTTCAATATTGTGCGTGACCAGAAAGACGGCCTTGGTCGGCATGGTCTTCTTCGTCCACAGTTCCAGCAGTTCGCTGCGCAGGTTCTCGGCCGTTAGCACGTCAAGCGCGGAGAACGGTTCGTCCATGAATAGAACTTCAGGCTCAACCACGAGTGCCCGTGCAAAGCCCACCCGCTGGCGCATGCCGCCGGAGAGTTCTTTGGGATACGCCGCCTCAAATCCGTCGAGGCCAACCACATCGAGCATCTTCACGCTGCGCTCGCGGCGTTCGGCAGGGTCTACTCCGCGCGCCTGCAGTGGCGCTTCAACGTTTTCAAGCACCGTGAGCCAGGGAAAAAGCGCAAAGCTCTGGAAGACGATGGAAACGTTGATCTCCGCCTCCGCGATCGGCTTGCTATGCCAGTAGACCTGGCCTGCAGTTGGTTTTGAGAGGCCAGTCAGCATGCGTAGCATGGTCGATTTGCCCGATCCCGAAGGGCCGAGCAGCGCCAGAATCTCGCCGGGAACGATGCTCAGATCCGTCGCCGAAATCACCTGGATGCGGTTCTGGCTCGGCTGCGCGTAGTACTTCTCGATCTTCTCCGCGCGAATAATCGCGTCCGCAGCGGTAGGCGCCTCGAGCGTCGAGTTGGCTGTGATGGTTTCCTGCATGTTCGGTTCTCCGGCCTGGGCGTTCGAGTCGAGCCGCTGCGTGCCGCTCTGTCAGTATAAGTTTGGAGATTTGCTTCTCAATGAATCGGCGATAATTGAGGAAGGACAGCCTCGGCGGCCGGCCGACACATCTCTTTCGGCCTCTCCGGCGAATGCACGGGCGCCGTGCATTACACTAGTAATTGGTAAAGCGTATCATTCTGGCCGTTGTGAAAGTGTAAAGCCGAGCAGGCCGCAATACACCGCGCCGGTTCCAAGTCAATCCGGATGATCTGCTGATCATTCCCTTCCCCGATCGCCCAGGAGACTATGCCCAACCCGACAAAACCAAAAGTGCTGGTGGCTGACGACGAGCGGGTCATTGCCGACACATTGGCCATGATCCTTAATCAGAGCGGATTCGATGCCCGCGCGGTCTACTCGGGCGAGAAGGCCCTGGAGCTTGCCGAGGCCTTGCGGCCTGACATGCTGATTTCCGACGTGATCATGGCTGACCTGAACGGAATCGATGCGGCCATCCGCATCCGCGCTCTGCTCCCGGAAATCAAGATTCTGCTCTTCTCCGGTCAGGCGGCCACGGCCGATCTGCTTGAAAAAGCGCGCGCCGACGGGTACGAGTTCGATATCCTCGCCAAGCCCGTACACCCACAGGATCTGCTGGCAAAGCTGCGCAGCTAGTCTCTCGCCCACGCGATTTCATAATGTGGCGCCGGTCTCCAGACCGGTTGTAGCGCCGGCGTCCCCGCCTGCACCCCGGTTACTCACTCCATCACTTGCTCTCGGCTCCCCAACCAGCGAAAGTACATAAAGTATGGCAAAGGCACTTCGCTCGACGCGCGTCTTAACTCCGGCCGGTCTTGGTCCGGCGTGCGTGATTGTGGACGGAGAGCGCATCTCGGCGGTGCGCGCCTGGGACGATCCGCCGCCGGATGCCGAGTTGACCGACTTCGGCGATGCCATACTCATGCCGGGCCTGGTGGACACCCACGTTCATATCAACGAGCCTGGCCGCACGGAGTGGGAGGGCTTTGAGACTGCGACGCACGCCGCGGCCGCGGGCGGCGTCACCACGCTCGTCGACATGCCGCTCAATTGCGTGCCCGAGACGATCGATGTGCCGGCTCTTGAAGCCAAGCGCGCCGCCGCTAAGGGAAAAACATGGGTCGACTGGGCCGCGTGGGGTGGCCTGGTGCACGGTATGGCCCGAGGCAACGCCGATGCGATCGAGCCGCTGGCGCGCGCGGGCGCCGCCGGATTCAAGTGCTTCCTCATTCACACAGGAATCGATGGCTTTGCCTGTGTCGATGAGGGTGATCTGCGGTTAGCGCTCGAGCGGCTGCGCGGAACGGGCCTGCCGTTGCTGGCTCACGCCGAGCTTTCCGGCCCGGTCGATGGCGCGCCGAAAAAACTGAACGCGGACGGCGCAAACTGGCGCAGGTATTCGACCTATCTGGCCTCGCGCCCCGACGCCGCAGAAGTCGACGCCATCGCTCTGCTGATCCGGCTGGCCGAAGAATTTCGAACGCAAATCCATATTGTGCATTTGTCCAGCGCGCAGGCGCTGCCGCTGCTGAATGACGCGCGGGATCGCGGCGTGCCCATCACGGTTGAAACGTGCGCGCACTATCTCTGGTTCGCAGCCGAAGAGATTCCCGATGGCGCGACGGAATTGAAATGTGCGCCGCCCATCCGCGATGCGGCCAATCGCGAACACTTGTGGAGGGCTCTGGAACTGGGTGAAATCGACATGGTCGCAACAGACCACTCGCCTTGCCCTCCGGAAATGAAACGCCGCGAAGAAGGCCGCTTTGGCCAGGCGTGGGGCGGAATTGCGAGCCTTGGACTGGCGCTGCCGGTCATTTGGACCGGAATGCAGCACCGCGGCATCCCGATTGATCGCCTCGCCAATTGGATGGCCACGGCGCCCGCGTGGCTGGCCGGTCTCGCTGGTCGGAAAGGCACAATCGCTCTCAGCGCGGATGCTGATGTAGTCGTCTTCGATCCCGATGCCGCCTGGACCGTGACGCCGGCCGACCTCCACTTCCGCCACAAGCTCTCGCCGTATCTCGGCGCGATACTCCGCGGGCGCGTGCGCGAAACCTGGCTTCGCGGCGAGTGCATTTATCGTGACAGCAAGTTTTCCGGCGCCGCGCGCGGCAAGGAACAGGTGCGTTCATGACAGAGATTTCGTTGCCGGACCGCGCCCGCCGCGTCATCGCTGAGTGCCGGCGCATCGCCGCCATGAGCGAGGAGCCCGGCCGCATCACCCGGCGCTTCCTTTCGCCACCTACCCGTGATGTTCACGCGCACTTGCGCCGCCGCATGGAATCGCTCGGCATGACGGTTTCGACCGACGCGGCCGGCAATCTGCGGGGGTTGTGGCAGCCGCCGGGCGCGCCTGCCGAGCGCCTCCTTCTCGGCTCGCATATCGACACTGTGCCCAACGCCGGCGCGTTCGATGGCGTTCTCGGCGTCGTGCTCGCCCTTGAGCTCGTCCAAAGCGCAAGGGAGCGCGAGCTCCCCATCGAGGTGATCGCGTTCTCTGAGGAAGAGGGTGTGCGCTTCGGCGTCCCGTTCATCGGCAGCCGCGCGGTTGCCGGCCGCTTCGATCCCGCGCTGCTTGCTCTGAAAGACGCGGACGGCACAACGCTCGAAGATGCCATTCGCGCCTTCGGGCTCGATCCGGCGCGGATCGGCGAGGCTGCGCTTGATCCCAATGCAATGGGCTTCGTCGAAATACATATCGAGCAGGGACCGCTGCTCGAATCAGAGGGGTTCTCCGTTGCGGCTGTCACAGGCATCGTGGGGCAAACTCGCCTTCGCTTCGACTTCTCAGGCCATGCGAATCATGCCGGCACGACGCCCATGAATCTGCGCCGCGACGCGCTCGCCGGAGCAGCCGAGTTCATCGCGTCGGTCGAATTGCTGGCCCGGCAAACCGGCGGCCTCGTCGCCACCGTCGGCAAAATCGATGTCGAACCGAACGCCGCGAACGTGATTGCGGGCGTGGCGCGAGTGAGTCTCGACGTGCGCCATGCTGATGATGCAACGCGCCAGGCTGCCGTTGAATCTCTCGTCGCTCAGGCGCAAACCATCGCAGACAAACGCGGACTCTCTCTCCAATGTGCGCACCAGATGGACCAGCCGGCAGTGCCCATGGATGAGCGACTGACGGCGCACCTTGCCGAGTCCATTCAGGCGGCCGGGTTTGCCGTGAAGCGCTTGCCCAGTGGCGCGGGCCACGACGCGATGGTGATGGCGGCGCGCGTGCCCACGGCCATGCTCTTCCTGCGCAGTCCGGGCGGTATCAGCCACCATCCCGATGAATCCGTGCTCGAAACGGATGTGGAAGCCGCGCTCCAGGTCGGTGCAAAATTTCTCGCGCGCCTGGCCACAGAGGTCAGATAAAATCGAAACTCTGATTTCTCCGGGTTCACTTTACTTTCCCTGGAACGAGGTCGCACGTGCACCATCTCGGATCAACACGCAGCAGCCGCAAATCGGATCATCTGCTGCAGACGCCTGACACATTTATCCGCTCGCCACTGCCCGGCGCCGACGGAGTAGAGTTCATCATCCATGCCGCTCCACAACTGGGCGCGCGCTTTACGCAAATGACTGCTGAGTTCGTTGCCGGCGGCGCGCTGCCGCCGGCGCCGGCACAGCGATTCCTTTATGTTCTGGATGGCAAACTTGAGCTTAAAGCCGGCGGCAAAAAATACACGCTCAAGCCGGGGGGATTCGCTTATCTTCCGCAAGACGTTCAGCACACGGTGCGCGCCACGGGAATTGCCCGCGCGGCGGTGATTGAGAAACCCTACGAAGCGGAGGCCGGCACGGCCGCGCCCAAGATCGTCGTCGGAGACGAAGCCGCCGTCACGGCTACGGCGCTGATGGGCGACTCTTCGGTGCGAGTGCGCGCCCTGATGCCCGACGGCCCGCCGTACGACTTCGCCGTGAACACCATGACCTACGACCCCGGCGCATCGCTCAGCCTGGTCGAGATTCACCTGATGGAGCACGGCCTGCTCATGCTCGACGGCGGCGGCATTTATCGCCTCGGCGATTCGTGGTATCCCGTACACGCAGGCGACTTTATCTGGATGCGCGCCTACTGCCCGCAGTGGTTCGGCGCCATCGGCAAGCGCCCCGCGAAATATCTAATTTACAAAGACTGGAACCGTCATCCTTTGGGAGCATCTGACGAATGACTGCCACGCGCCCCCAACTCTCGATTGACGGGCTGATGGCGGAGCTGATTGCTCTCGCGAAAATTTCCGAAGCGGAGCCGCCGGTCGTCACCCGCGTCGTCTTCGGCGAGGCAGACATGCGCGCGCGTGCCTACGTGAAACGTCTTTGCGAAGCCGCAGGACTCAAAGTCACCCACGACGCCATTGGCAACACCTTTGCGCGCTGGGAAGGCAGTGATCGAACTCTCGTTCCTGTCGGCACCGGCTCGCACATCGATGCCATTCCCAATGCCGGTCTCTATGACGGATGCGTTGGCGTGCTCGGCGGCCTTGAAGCCATTCGCGTTCTCAAAAAGCTCGGCTTCAAGCCGCGCCGCTCCATCGAACTCGTGATCTTCACCGCCGAAGAACCGACGAGATTCGGCATCGGTTGCCTGGGCAGCCGCATGATGGCCAGCGTACTCACTCCGCAACAGGCGCTCGCGCTGCGCGACAAGGAAGGCCGCGGCCTCGAGGAGTGGCGCGCGCAGGCTGGATTCTCAGGGCCGCTCGAGTCGGTTGCTGTGCCGCACGGCCGCTTTCACCAGTTTGTCGAGCTGCACATCGAGCAGGGGCCGTATCTCGAAGAAGAAGGCTTCGACATTGGACTTGTGACGCACATCGCCGCGCCAGCCAGCCAGCACATCGTAGTTGAAGGCGAGGGTGGCCATGCCGGCGGCAAGCTGATGCCCGGCCGCAAAGACGCGTTAGCTGCGGCTGCCGAGCTGATTCTCGCGCTCGAGTCCGCCGCCAAATCGACCGGCGCAATCGACACCGTGGGCACAGTCGGCGTTTGCGATGTCTTCCCCGGCGCGGTCAACAGCATTCCTTCGCGCGTCCACATCACCACCGACGTGCGCGATATCGACGGCGCGCGCCGCGACCGCGTTCTTACCATGCTCGCCTCAGCCGCAAAACAGATCGCTTCCCGCCGCGGCGTGAAGATCACGACCGAATTGCTCAACGCCGATCCGCCCACTACCTGCGATCCCACCATCTTGGCTGCCCTGGAGGCCTCAGCTATTGCGGCGGGAAAGAAATACAAGAAGATGGTCGCCCGAGCCTATCACGATTCTTCTTTCGTCTCGTGCATCGCACCCGTAGCCATGCTGTTCATCCCCTGCCGCGGCGGAGTCAGCCATCGGCCCGACGAGTACGCATCGCCCGAGTGGATCGGCAGCGGAGTGCACGTGCTTTCGCGCACGCTGGCCAAGCTGGCAAAATAGCAATTTATGATTGGCGGTCTGTTGACCGCCTCGCCGCACGTCAATCTCCTATTCCCTGTTCCCTGGTCCCTGATCCCTGCTGTATGCTATGCGTCAATCCGCTCGCTTATTCCGGCTGACGCAACCATGAGCACGAATGCGACAACCCGCATCGTTGGCGCCCCCGTTCCCCGCAAGGAAGGCGTGGACAAGCTCACGGGCCGCGCGTGCTACGTAGACGACATGGACTGCGAGGGAATGTGGCACGGCATCACCGTGCGCAGCGCGATTCCCCGCGGGCTTATTCGCTCCATTACGTTCGATCGCCGCATCGACTGGAGCGAGTTCACCGTCGTCACCCCGGCCGACATTCCCGGCGAGAATTGCATTCAGCTCATCGTCGCCGATCAGCCGTGCCTCGCGGATGGCAAGGTAAACCATTGCGAAGAGCCGATCGTGCTGCTCGCGCACCCTGACAAGCACAAACTTCGCGAAGCCGCCGCCGCGGTGCAGATCGAATACGATCCCCTGCCCCAGGTCTTCACCATCGAGGAAAGCGAGCGGCAGGACGTGATCGTGAGGGGCGCGGACAACCTGCTCAAGAGCTTTCTGCTCGAAAAAGGCGACGTGGACTCCGCTTGGACGGGCGCCGCGCACATCATCGAGGGCGAATACCGCACCGGCGCGCAGGAACATCTCTATATCGAGAATCAGGGGATGATCGCCGAGTACAGCGCGGAGAACGGCGTCACGGTGTGGGGCTCTCTGCAGTGCCCGTATTACGTCTTCAAGTCGCTGCGCGCGGTATTCGATCTGCCCGAAGATAAGGTGCGCGTGATTCAGACCGAAACCGGCGGCGCGTTTGGCGGCAAGGAAGACTACCCGTCAAACCTCGCCTGCCATGCGGCTCTTCTCGCCATGAAGAGCGGCCATCCAGTGAAGATGGTTTACGACCGCATCGAGGATCTAGCCGCAACCACCAAGCGCCATCCCGCACGCGTGCGCCATCGCACCGCGCTCGACCGCGAAGGCAAGCTCTTGGCGATGGAGATTCATCTCGACACCGACGGCGGCGCCTACGCCACGCTTTCATCCACCGTGCTCTCGCGCGCCACGCTGCACTCCACGGGCCCCTACCTCTGCCCCAACATTCGCGTGCATGCGCGCTCGTGGGCCACAAACCACGTTCCCTACGGCGCATTTCGCGGATTCGGCGCGCCGCAAGCGATCTTCGCCATGGAGCGCCACATGGACGAGATCGCAGCGGCTCTCGCTATCGATCCGGTGGAACTGCGCCGAAAAAACTTTCTACACCAGGGCGACACCAACGCGACCGAACAAGTGATGCGCGAGCCGATGATCCTCGACAAATTGCTCGATCGCGCGCTGAACGAAAGCGGCTACTACGCAAAGCGCGCGCAGTTCGCTCGCGAGAATCCGGGCAGCGCCATCAAGCGCGGTATGGGCATTGCCGCTTTCTATCACGGCTCTGGCTTTACCGGATCGGGCGAGGCGTATCTGAATTCGCTCGCCGGCATCGATACGACGCCCGATGGCAAAGTCCGCGTGCTCGTCTCGAACACTGAGTTCGGCCAGGGCACGAACACGGTCCTCACGCAGATTGCGGCAGAGGTGCTCGGCGTAGACTACGTCGATGTGACCATGGCCCCGCCCGACACAGGCATCGTTCCCAACAGCGGGCCGACAGTCGCCTCGCGGACTTCGATGGTCGTTGGCCGCCTGATTGAGCGCGCCAGTTTGCAATTGCTGGATCTTCTGCGCGAGCATGCGGGCCTCGGCGCAACCTTCACGCGCGAAGAATTCTTTGCGGCCTGTGAGCGTTACCGCGCCGCTAAGGGCACCGTCGAGTCGTTGTGCCGCTACGAGGCGCCGCCCGGCATCGAGTGGAACGATCAGACGTATCATGGCGAGGCGTACGGCGCTTACGCGTGGGCAATTTACGTGGCGCAGGTCGCCGTCGACACCATTACCTATTCCGCAGAGGTCGAGGATTTCTGGGCCGTGCAGGAAGCGGGCCGCCTCATCAACCCTGTGCTCGCCGCCGGGCAGATTGAGGGCGGCATTGCGCAGGCCGTTGGCTTCGCACTCTACGAAAAGGTTGTCCTCGAAGACGGCCGCATGGCCAACAACCAGATGACTAACTACATTATGCCCACCGCCGAAGATGTCCCGCCGATTCATGTGGTCTGCGAAGAGATTCCGTTCCGTTATGGAGGATTCGGCGCCAAGGGCATCGGCGAACTGCCGCACGACGGACCCGCGCCCGCAATTCTCAACGCCATTCGCGACGCGACGGGCGTGGCATTCAACGCGATTCCGCTGCTGCCCGAGGATTTGTATGCCGGGCTCGCCGCGGCCCAGCCGGTTGAGGAGCCGGCAGCGCGATGAGCAAGAACCGAAGCGCAACTTTGAGCGAGCGCTGGCCGCCAATCCACTTCGCAGTGAATGGCGCGAGCCGCACCGTGAACGTGCCGCCCATGAAGCGCCTGCTCGATGTGCTGCGTGAAGATCTGCATCTGACCGGAACCAAGGAAGGATGCGGCGAAGGCGAGTGCGGTTCCTGTTCCGTGCGGATGAACGGCGAACTTGTCAACAGTTGTCTCGTCCCCGTGCTTCAGGCAGAAGGCGCGGAGATTCAAACCGTCGAAGGCCTGGCGCTCGACGGAAAATTGCACCCGTTGCAGGAGGCGTTCCTCGAGCATGGCGGCGCGCAGTGCGGCATTTGCACGCCGGGCATGCTGATGGCTGCGGCGCAGCTCCTCGATCACAGTCCTCATCCCAGCGGGCCTGAGATTCGCGAGGCGCTGGCCGGCAATCTCTGCCGGTGCACGGGATTTGTGCGCATCTTTGAGTCGGTCGTGGCCGCCGCGGACGCAAACCCGGCCACGAACACGAGGAAGGAGCCGGTGCGCCATGCGCGGTAATGCGGAAGCGCACTCGCTCGTCGCGCCGGGCAAGCTGGACGCGGTGCTGGCGCTGCTGGCCGCCGAACCCGGCGCATGGACGCCCATCGCCGGCGGCACGGAGCTAATGGTCGCCTTCGCCGCGGGCCGGCTTGAAGCGCAAAAGCTCGTCAGCCTGTGGGGCATCCCCGATCTCCGCGCAGTTGCGGTCTCGCCTGAGAGCGTTGCCATCGGCGCAACCGCCACGTTTCTCGATCTACGCAGGCACGCGGTAATTGCCGCCGGTTTTCCGCTGCTCGCCAAAGCCGCAAGCTGGATCGGCTCCATCGCCAACCAGGGCCGCGCCACGTTGGGCGGCAATCTTGTGAACGGTTCGCCTGCCGCGGACTCCTCACCGGCGCTGCTCGCCTATGACGCCGAAATCGAGCTCATCTCCGCACGCGGCCGCCGCCGCGTTCCCTACTCCGAGTTCCACACCGGTTACAAGTGCAACGTGCTCGCGCCCGACGAATTGATGCACGCGATCCACCTGCCGCGGCGATTCGCGCGACACAAGCAATATCTGCGCAAGGTAGGAACGCGCCGCGCCATGGCAGTTGCCAAGGTCGCGCTGGGTGCGACCGCGCTCGTCGAGAATGGCGTGATCCGCGAGATTCGTCTCGGAGCAGCGAGCCTTGCTCCATTCCCCGTGCGTCTGTTGCAAGCTGAAGCAGCGCTGCTCGGCCAGCCTGTGTCCCACGAGACGGCGCGGGCTGCGCGGCGCGCGCTGCTGGCTGAGGTGAAGCCGATCGACGATATTCGCTCCACCGCCGAGTATCGCCGCCGCGTGGCCGCAAACCTTCTCGACGAGTTTCTGCTTGAGTTGCGCAACAAAGGAGCTCAGCCATGAATGCTACGCTAGCCGCGTGGAACGCAGCCGGCGAATCCGCTGCCATGGACGCAATGATCGCCTGCTGTGGCGCCAAGCGCTGGGCCAGGCAAATGGTTTCGCTGCGCCCCATTGCAGGCGTGGAACAATTGAGCGAAGCCGCGGATCGCGCGTGGGCCATGATGCAGGAACCGGATTGGCTCGAAGCGTTCGCCTGTCATCCGCGCATTGGCGAACGCAACCCGACAGCGCACGCAGGCGGGCAATCGGCCGCATGGTCGCGGCAGGAGCAGGCGACGGCGAGCGCGGCTGATGGAAGTGTGCTCGCCGAGCTTGCTGAAGGCAACCGGCTTTACGAAGAGCGCTTCGGGTTCACGTATATTGTGTGTGCAACGGGCAAGAGCGCCGGCGAGATGCTTTCCACCCTCAGGCGACGTCTCGCGAGCAACCGCGATGCGGAGTTGTGCGAGGCGGCGGAACAACAGCGGCAGATTATGCAAATTCGTTTAGGAAAGTGGTTAATCACATGAGCGTCATTTCTACTCACGTGTTGGACTCCGTGTTGGGCACACCTGCGGTGGGAATCAACGTGCGACTCGAGAAATTCGCGGGCGGCGATTGGATTGAAGTTGCTTCCGGCGCCACTGACGGCGACGGCCGCTGCGGCAATCTCAAACCCGATGCCGCCGCGGGAGCGTATCGGCTCACCTTCGACACCGGTGCCTATCTCAGCCGGAACGGCCGCGCCAGCATCTATCCTGAGATCGTCGTCGCCTTCACCTGCGACGGCGCCGCGCACTATCACCTGCCGCTTTTGCTCAGCGATAACAGCTACACCACCTATCGAGGAAGCTAGGAATGGCCAAACTGGGCGAGAATCGCTACGGAAAATCGCGCGTGCGTCTTTCGCGCATCACGCGCATCAAGGATTCGATCCACGGCGACCGGCACGAGTTCAACGAGTGGACCGTGCACGTCATGCTGCACGGGGACTTCGACTCGAGCTACACCGGCGCCGACAACTCGAAAGTTTTGCCGACCGACACGATGAAGAACACCGTGTACTATGTGGCGCGGGGATCGAAGGCGGCGACCATCGAAGAGTTCGCCTGCGAGTACGGCGACTATCTGCTCAATCACCACGCGCAGATCGCGAAGGTCAGCGTCGAAGTCGAAGAAAAGGCGTGGGAGAGGATGACCGTCGATGGCGCGCCCGATCCGACCACCTTCAAGATGGGCGGCCCGGAGCTTCAAACCGTCCACGCAGTGCGCGAGCGCGGCGGAGCTTGGATAATTACATCCGGCATCGAAGGGCTGACGATTCTGAAGACGACGAAATCCGCTTTCACTGGCTACGTTGTCGACGAACTCACCACGCTCAAGCCAGCCACTGACCGCATCCTGGGCACGCGCGCCACGGTCACGTGGGATTACGCTGCCGCCGCACCCGACTACGCGCAGGTTCGCGCGCGCATCGTCGCCGCGTTGCTCCGTGTCTTCGCCGCGCACTTGAGCATGAGCGTGCAGCACACGCTCTTCGACATGGGCAAGGCCGCGCTTGACGCCGCTCCTGAAATCGCGCGCATCCATCTCTCCATGCCCAACCTTCATCATCTACTCGCCGATCTGAGCCGCTTCGGCCAGGACAATCCCAACCACATCTTCATTCCCATCGACGAACCGCATGGTACGATCGAGGCCACCGTTGAGCGATAATCCCGGCCGGAGCCGCCCTTTGCTTTTTTGCTGTGGCGCCGTGGGAGCACGGCCACGACACCCATGCGGGTCAACCTCTAGAATCATCACGTGACCGTCATCTCGTGGACTCTTCGCAGTCTTCGCCGCGCGCTTGCTGACGGTGTCGCACAACCGGCCACGCTCGCCGAGACCGCTCTCGCGCACTCCAACAAGAATGCCGGCCGCAACACGTACATCTGGCAGGACGCCGCTTGGACGCGTGCGGAGGCAGCGAGAGTCGAAGCGATGCCGCGAGGCGTTGGCGGCCCATTCGGCGACGGTCGCTCCGCGCTTTGGGGCCTGCCCATCTCGGTCAAGGACTGCTTTGACCTCGCCGGGTCACCCACAACGTGCGGCGTGCATTTCTATCGCGACCGGAACGGAATCGCATCGCGTGACTCGTGGCTCGTCGAGCAACTGCGCGCTGCCGGCGCAGTCATCATCGGCAAAACCCACCTCCATCCTCTGGCCTACGGAATTACCGGCGAGAATCCCGAGTACGGCGATTGCGTGCAGCCTCGCGATTCCGGCGCGCTTACCGGTGGCTCTTCAAGCGGCGCCGTCGCCAGCGTGCAGGAGGGTTCAGCCGTGGCCGCCATCGGAACCGACACGGGCGGATCGGTCCGCGCTCCCGCCGCGCTCGCCGGGCTCGCAGGATATCGCGCCACGCTGGGCCGCGGCGATTGGCGCGGCGGCGCGCACTTGGCTGAATCGTTCGACACCATGGGCTGGCTCTTTCGCGATCTTCAAGACGCTCCGTATCTTGCAGCGCCGTTTGCTCCGGCCAAAACCGCCCAGCCGTCGCAATTCACGCGCTTCGCCTTCGTGCCAGACAGCTTTCTCCACGATTGCGAGCCTGCGATTGTCGCGCATTTCCATGGCGTGATTCGCACCTTGCAGGCGCTCGGGCTTGAAGCCCGCACCATTGATGTCGACTGGTGGGCCGATGCCGTCGACATCTTCGCGCCCATTCAGGCGTCAGAGGCTGCGAAACTTCACGCCGGCAACTTCGATCATTTCGAGCCGGCGATTCGCGACCGCCTCAAGTGGGGCGCGAGCATCCCGCCCGACGAACTCACCGCGCTCCGCCATCGCCACGCCGAGTTCCGCGCGCGCATGGACGCGCTTTTTGCAGCGCACGAACTGGTCCTGCTTCCCTCGACTGCCGTGGCGCGTCTTGCGGCCGGCGCCGATCACAGCCAGACGCGCAGCCGCTTCCTGCGCTATACGGCGCCCTTCAGCCTCGCCGGCGTGCCCACCGTTGCCATCCCGTGCGCGGAGGGCGGCATGCAGTTGGCTGCAGCCCGAGGCTCCGACGAGGCGCTCCTTGCCCTCGCCGCGGATGCAGCGCCGGTTTTGCAGTTTCCTCAGAAGCCCCATGATTTGAAGAACTTGAAGCCCAAAGGAGATCTTTCGGTTTAAGGACTATTGAACAACCTGATGCGAGGCGCGGGATTTAGCCCGCTCTTCCGACTAGACGACGGCGCCTGCGGATGTATACGCTCCAAGTTTTGCACACCAAATGGAATCCACGTTGGCTGAGGAAAGCGAGGTCGGTCAATGGCAACCACGGTGAAGTTCCGCATTGTGGCAGCGGTTGTGGTATTCACAATGCTGCTGGGAGTCTATTCTGCGAAGTTCTGGCCAGCGTCTGAGACGGGCACCAATTTTTTTATGTACTACACAGCCGCCTGTTTAGTCCGCAGCAATATGAGCATGCACATCTATGACGTAATTGATAGCAACACCAATCCACAGGACATATACGCGGTTCCAAACACAGTTTTTGCTCAGACGGCACATGCCCACGGAATCACTCGGATCACGCTCTATATTTACCCGCCCACACTTGCAGACCTGATCGTGCCTCTGACTCTGCTGTCAACTTCCGCTGCACTGATCGTTTGGAATACCCTTGACGTTCTAATGATCCTGGGATTGAGTGTGGTTTTGACTCGAACGCTCGATATGAAATTCCCGGGCTCAACCGTGGTGGTCGCTGCCGCTGTTTTGCTCTTTCGTCCAACCCTGAACAACTTTCATTGGGGGCAGGTTTCGATCGTCCTTGCGTTTCTCCTGACTGTCGGATTCGGCCTTTATGTGCAGGGCCATAAGAATATCGCCGCTCTTCTGTTTGCGCTGGCCATCGCAATCAAGTTGTTTCCGATAGTAATCATCATTCCTCTCATTGCCTGGCGCGACTGGAAGTGCCTTCGCACCTTGGCCGTTTGGGGAATTCTCCTGTGCCTGGGACTTTGGGCAATCAACGGCAGCTCTGCATTGAATCTCTACTTTCTGCATCAACTCCCGGCCATGTGGGGCGGACAGTTGGGAGGCAGCAGGTACGATGCAAACAGATCGATTGGAAACATCTTCTTTACCAATTTGGGCGGACCTCATCCCCTGGTCTCTTCGCGTGCATTGGTCTGGCTTGCTCGAGTGGCGTCCGCTCTGATCCTTTGCTATGCGGGTTGGCTAAGCCGGCTGAAGCCGGGCGAGAACTCAAACAATCGCCCGCAATTTGAAATTGGCATGATGTTTCTGCTCTTTGGCTGCTGCCTTTCACCATACTCATGGTTCTACAACTGGGCCGTCTGTGCCCCGGTTTTGGTCGTGTTCTGCAAGAGAGTATGGGACGGGAGGGCGGATCTGGTCGAAACAGGTCTCTTGATCGCGACCCTGCTGTCACTTTCGACCACAGAATTCAACATGGCGCTGGTCACGCCTCTTCTTGGAATCGCATTGGGACTTCTTGCGCTGTACCGCATACGGAATGAGCAGCACCCTCAAGAAAATATCAATCGAAGCAGTCAACTCAAGCCGGTTAATGCTTCGTAAGAACCGCCTTTCAACTCGCTTTGGGCGCAACCGTCTCTGATCTACCTGGTCATTTGTCCGGTGATTTGCATTGATGCGTTAGAAATGTATTGAGGCGTTAAAAACGCAAACCGGCATGGTTCTCCTCAATCGGTATTTGCGCTCAAATCGAAGATGAGACCTTAGAGGGATTTTTCGGTCAGGAACGGCTCAGCCTTCATGGTTCCGTCGCGCTGCTTCACCAGCATCTGTACCTTGCCCTCGGCCGCATCCAGCTCCTGCTTGCACGCCGCCGACAATCCCACGCCCTCTTCAAAGAGCTTCAGCGAGTCTTCGAGCGCCAGATCGCCTTTTTCCAGTTGCTCGACGATCGTTTCCAGCTTCTTGAGCGATTCTTCAAACGACGGCATGGCGTAATCATTGTATGACCTCGCAGCGGGAAAATGGAAGCCTCGTGCTATGCTTTGCGCGGGGTGCGCAACATGCGATTCGCGATCGTCTTCTTAGCAGCCTTATTCTCCATGGCTGCGGAAGCGCAGTCAGACATCTGGAAGCAAGTCAATCCGCTATACAACGGGCCGCGGCTGCAATCTGTGACTCCTGGCGACGCGCAGTTGCGGGCCATTGGCAAGCTTCTGCGCCAACCTGGCAAATCTGATATGTGGGGGTGCGAGGGGAACGATCTTGACGACATGATTCGAGGGTTGATATTCGAGGAGATCCCGCTTGCACAGGGCCAGCGCGTCTTCCTCGTAGAGGCAGGCGCGGGCTGCGCGCGTGGCGGGCAAGGAGCGAATGGCGCGATGTGGTTGATTCGCTTCGATGGTGAAAAGCCGGTACTGCTTGCTTCGCCAGACAATGATTTCAACGGCTGGCTCTATTCTATCCAGCCCACGGTGAGCCATGGCTATCATGATCTCGTCCTCGGCTGGCATTTGGGCGCGGATAACTACAATCTTTCCTACTTCCGTTTCGACGGCAAAGCCTACGTTGCAATCGGAAGGGCTAATGATAGCTTGGGCGAGATCACGCCAGACAAATGATGATTGCCGGTCGAGCGGCGTCTACGTTTTGCTCACGGCGCCCGTCGGCAGCGCGCCGACGATCACTTCCGCCGCGGCCTCGTAGTTGCCGAATGGTGCGCTCACCTGCACGCCTTCGACCAGCGGCCGCAACGCTGCCAGCATCTCCTGCGCAATCTTGATCCCCTCGGCACGCGCGGCTTCGGGCGTCGCTGCCTGCGCCATGCGCAGCATCACCTCCTCAGGCATCGCGACGCGCAGGTCGTTCTTCATATATTCCGCATTGCGCAAGCTGGTCAGCGGCCAAATGCCGGCGATCACCGGAATGCGGCGGTCCCCAATGCGATCTTTGGCGCGCTCCAGAAACTCCTCCAGCAGACGCAGGTCGAAGACCGCCTGCGTAATCACATACTCCGCGCCCGCCTCCACTTTATAGGCAAACCGCCGCAGCTCGTTTTCGAGATCGGGCACGCCCGGATTGGCCCCAACGCCGATGGTGAAGTTCGTGCTCCCGCCAACGGAGTTCGATCCGATATCGAGCCCGTGATTCAGCCGCCGCGCAATGTTCACCAAACCGATGGAATCCACGTCAAAGACCGCAGACGCATCAGGATAGTTTCCTTGTTTGGGCGGATCGCCCGTAACGCAGAGAATATTGTGCAGCCCGATCGACGCGGCTCCCAGCAAATCCGACTGGATCGACAGAATGTTGCGATCGCGGCAGGTGTAATGCAGAATCGTCTCCATCCCCGTGTGCTGCTGGATCTGGATGCAAAGGCTCTGCCCGCTCATGCGCGCCGAAGCCTGCGCCGCATCGTAAACGTCGATGGTGTCCACGCCCAGTCGCGCCATCAACGCCGCACCCTCGATCTCCCTCGAGCAGTCGATGCCCCGCGGTGGCACGAACTCCACCATGGTGATGAACTTCCCCTCCGCGATGAGCGCCCCCAGGCGCGAACGTTGCCCAAGAGGCGCAGGGGGCGTCTCCAGGCTCACCGCCGGCGCCGCGCCTTTCCCTTCCACGTGAGTCTGCTCATCCATCGCCCGAACGGCCTGCCGCATGGCGCGGATGTGATTCGGCGTGGTGCCGCAGCAGCCGCCCACAATCTGCGCCCCTGCCACGATGGCCTTGCGCGCAAAGCTGGCCATGTATTCCGGCGAGCACAGGTAGATGTTCCGCCCCTCCACGGCGCGCGGCATGCCGGCGTTGGGCATGGCCGCCAGCGGCAATGTCGTCGCCGAGCGCATGGCTTCAATCGCCGTCAGAACCGTAGCCGGGCCGGTGGAGCAGTTCACTCCAACCGCGTCTGCGCCCCACTCCGTCAGCAACGCCGCCGCCTGCGCCGCCGAGGAGCCGTCCAGGCACTCACCCTCGTCGTCCACCGTCACCATCACCAGCACGGGCAGTTCCGGTGCCACTGCCTTCGACGCTTCCAGCGCTTCGCGCGCCTCATTCAGCGCCGGCATGGTCTCAATAATCAGCAGGTCCACGCCGCTTTTTTTCAAAGCGCCAATCTGCTCGGCAAACGCTGCGCGCGCTTCATCCAGGCCGGTCTTGCCCAGCGGCTCCAGCCGGACACCCAGCGGTCCAACCGCGCCGGCAACCCATGCTTCGCCTGCCTGTTTCTCCTTCAGGCGGTCCGCGGCCTGCCGCGCCAGCTTTACGCCGGCCGCGTTGATCTCCTCCACCTTCGCGCCCAGCCCGTGCCGCGCCAGGCGAAAGCTGTTGGCGCCGAACGTATTCGTCTCAAGAATCTCCGCACCCGCCTGCAGATATTCCTCATGCACCGAAAGAACCAGATTGGGGTCGGAGAGATTGAGCTCGTCGAAGCAGCGGTTGATGGTCAAGCCGCGTGCGTTCAGCAGCGTGCCCATGGCGCCGTCGGCGAGCATGCGGCGGTCGGCGAAGATTTCGGCAATCCGCGTCATTCTGTTGTCATGCTACCGCATCGCCAGCCATGTTGTATCCCGGAGTTATCGCATTCCCGCAGCATTTCGAGCGGCGCGATGAACCGCGTAGCTTCCCCGCGCCGGCAAGCCTCGCGTCCCGCGCGCAACTCCCGCAATTGCACCTTGTTGCGCATCCGTCCGGCACGCCGGAAGGCCGGGTCGCTTTGTTATACTTCCCTAGTCATAGCCAGTGTGGAAACCGGTTTTGGCCAATGCTTTTTTGAGCCTCTCCGTGTCCAATTAGAGCCATTCATTCGTCGACGTTGCGGAACCATCCGCGCCACCGACCGAGGGTTGGAATTTTGAAGAACAGAAGTCTGTGGATCAGCGCCATCGCAGCCCTGGTAACAGCCGCCGCGCTGGCTGGTTGTGGCACCACCTACTACTTTGACGGCCGCATCCTGCCGCCCAGCAAGCTGGTCAATCGCGTCGTCATCGCCATTCAGAATCCCAACGTTGTTAACAAGGGTCAACTCGAAATCGTCGACGCTTTTTACGACACGCGCAGCGGCTTCAATGGCACGCCGGCTGGTTTTGCTATTCAGGGATACGGCGGCGCGCTGCCCATTACCATCCAGAACGAGCCGGAGGAGCAGTTTGGCGCGGTCTATGGCGCCGGTGACGGCAGCTTCTGGACCATCGACTATTCTAAGGAACAAACCGGCGGCTCTGTCGGCGGCCTCAACGGCTCGTCGTCCAGCATCTTTATTACGCGCAACAGGGCCTGGGTCTTTGCCGCCAGCCAGATTTCCCACGTGCTCACCGTGGCCCAACCGGGGTCTGGCGGCTCCATCCCACTCAACCTTCCCGGCATCTATCGCATCAGCGTGAATCCCGGCGGCAGTGTCGCGTTCGCATTTGTCCAGAACTCGAATTACGTCTACTACCCGCGGCAGATTTCTTCATCGCAAACCATCGCCTTCGCCGGTGGTCCGGGCAACTGGCCCAAGGCGGCCGTCGACTGCGAACCGCAGAACGCGCCCACGTGGTGCCTCTTCCAGATGCAAAGTCCAGACCAGGTTGATGCAACCGGCAACTACTACGGCGCTCCGCTCACCTTCGACCGTCCCGTCAAGGCCGTCTTCTCCTCTGACGGAAGCACCGCCTATATTTTGAGCTGCGGGCCCGAATGCGGAGGCTCCAAGGCATCCGTCTCTCTGGTGCCCATCGCACCCGCCATCTTCCTTCAGGGCCAGCAATCGGGACTGTTTCCGTGTAATCTTCCGTCGGTCGCGCCGTGTCCCGACTCCAACGCCGCACCGATGGTCAACATCCCCACGCCGGGCGGCGCCAGCAACGCCCTCGTCGATACCACCACCCTCTACGTTGTGGGCCAGCAGCCGCAGCTCATTTCGGGGCAAACGCTCTTCGCCGGCAATCTTACCGTCGTGAATTTGACCTCGAAAACCGCCGGCAGCGCTGTCGCCATCAGCGATGGTCAGCCCGGAGCGACTAGCCGCATTATCGAGGCCGACGACAATACGCTGTGGGTCGCCATGAACGGCTGTACCACGGGTGTCCGATACGCCACCAACCCGGCCAGTGGCTACGGCTGTTTGACCATGTACAACACCTCAACCCAGAAAGTTGTCCTGCTCGAGCCATATCTCGGCGACGCCACCGGCATCGCGGCGGTCACGGGTTTGCATAAGCTCTACGCGGCTGAGGGCGGCCAAGTCTACATTTACTCAACAAAAGATGGCACCTCGATCAACAACGAGTATGTGACGGTGACAGGCACGGCTTACGACGTGGCCTACATGGACGCCATCACCGACGGCGACAATACTGTTTACTGACTCCCATGCCTGACGATGCAGTCGATTTCCGGGCTGACATCCTCGCCATTGCCGCTCACCGCGACGACGTGGAACAGACCTGCGGAGGCACCCTTCTCCGCATGGCCGCGCGCGGCCTGCGCACGGCGATTCTCGATTTGACCCAGGGCGAAGCCGGAACCCGCGGCACAGCCGAGGAACGAGCGAGCGAAGCCGAAGAAGCTGCCCGCATCCTTGGCGTCGGCTGGCGGCAGGCGCTCAACCTGCCCGACGGCGCTATCGCCAACACCCTCGACAATCGCATCGCTATCGTCGGCGTCATCCGCCGGCTCCGGCCTCGCGTCGTCATCCTTCCCTACTGGCAGGCGCGCCACCCGGACCACGCGATCGTCGCGACCCTCGGCTACGAAGCCTGCTTTCTCTCGGGACTGAAGAAAGTTGACACAGGTGCCGATCCGCACCGCCCCTTCAAGATCGTTTACGCCAGCCTCTACGCCGATGTGCGCCCCAGCTTCATCGTCGATATCACGCCCTTCGTCGACCAGCGCCACCTTGCACTGATGGCCTACCGCTCGCAATACGCCAACCAATCCGCTGGTACTGGCCTCTTCGTTCCAGAAGAAGAGATTCGCGAGCGCACCTTTGCCGAAGCCCGCCACTACGGCCTCCTTGCCGGCGTGCGTTACGGCGAGCCCTTCGTGCAAAAGGAGGTCGGCCTCGTCGACGACCTCACCCTCCTGCCTGTGCAATCGCTCTAGAATGGATAGCGGCATTTCTCTAGAAAGGATCGATACCGGATTCCGATGATCACGATCAGTCGCCGTCGCTTTCTTTCCACCGCCGCTCTCACCCTTGCCGCCACTCGCCTTCGCGGGCACAGCCAAACGCCCGCGGTAGTCACGCTCCCGATCCCCGCCGAGGCAAACGGGCCGCACATGCCCGCTGATTTTGTCGGGCTCTCCTACGAGGTTCGCGAGCTTACCAATCCCGAGTTCTTCTCCGCGAAAAACACCGGCCTGATTCGCGCATTCCGGGAGTTTTCGTCGCACGGAGTTCTGCGCCTTGGCGGCAACACGGGTGAGTTTGGTTGGTGGAAACCCACGCCCGATGCGCCTGAGCCCGAGCATCCGAAAACCCGCGAAGTGGTAGGCGAACCCAAGGCAGACTATTATCCGGTGACCGCCGACGCTGTTCGCAATCTCGCGGCATTCCTCGAAGCAACCGGCTGGACCTGCCTCTACGGCATCAACATGGGGACGAACACTCCCGCCCGAGCCGCGGAGGAAGCCGCATTTGTCGCCAAAACGCTCGGGCCAAAATTGCAATATTTCCAGATCGGCAACGAGGTGAACCTGTTTTACCGCCACTTGCGCGATCCTCAGACCTGGTCCCCTCAGACCTATCTCGCGGAGTGGCTCACCCTTGTGCGAGCCATCGTTGCCCGCGTTCCTGCAGCTCGATTCGGAATGCCGGATGTCGATAGAGACACTTCATGGCTGCTGCCGATCGCCAAAGCGTGGGGTTCCGTCACGAATAAGCCGCATGTCATAACGCTTACGCATCATTACTACTTCGACGGGCCGCCGTCCAATCCCGAAGTCAACGTTCCCTACCTGCTCATGCCAATAACCATGACGAAGGTTCAAGCCATGGCCGACACCGCCGCGGCAGCAGCGGCCAGGATAGGAATTCGCGTCCGCATGACCGAAGGCAACACCTGCTATCGCGGCGGCAAGCCCGGTGTTTCCGACGTCTTCGCCGCCGCGCTCTGGTCTGCTGACTACTCCCTTCTTCTCGCCAGCAACAATTATTCCGGCATTAATTTGCACGGGGGCACCGGCCCGATTATCGCGAGCGGTCTTGGCGGAGTCATGTTCGGCGACGAGGTTCTCAAAGACGAGGACGCGGCGCCGGCAGAGATCGCCTCGCATCCGCACCCGTACTATTCGCCGATTGCCGCGTTCGGCTCGGAGTACGTCCTGGAGCCGGTTGCTTATGGCCTCATGTTCGCCGGCTCGTTCACGGGCGGCACTCTCATCCAGGCCGATCTCACATCGAAACTCCAGGCGGCCGGGGTCAATGCGGCAGCCTATGCTGCCAGGTTGGCGGACGGGAAAACATCGGTGATCGTCCTGAACAAGGACACGAAAAACGATCTCTCTCTGCGGCTGGATTTTGCGGTGAGCAAGTCCGGCGCCGTCTCGATCGAGACGCTGCACGCTCCATCCCTCGAGAGCCGCGAAGCGCACATCACGCGCGCTGCAAAGCCTGAACGCCTGCAGGATGGAAAAGTGACCGTGTCAGTGCCGCACGCATCGGGTCTTCGCATCACTCTAGTATGATGAGCGAGGAATAAGGCACACGTTCCGCGAGAGAACGGCGCCCTTGCCCTGTTTCTCCAACTGTCTTAGTCCTGTAGCCCATGGTCAGGCGTTGTCGATGCACGGTACATCGCGGCGCAAGAATGTACGCAACTCGATCGACACCCGTACCGGAGGCTGCGCATGCCACAAACCTGGAACCCTGAAACGTACGGCCGCGAGGCCGCATTCGTGCCCGCCCTGGGCGAAGGCGTTCTCGAGTGGCTCGCCGCCCAACCCGCCGAGCGCATCCTTGACCTCGGCTGCGGCGACGGGCAACTCACCCAAAAGATCGCTGCTGCAGGCGCCAGCGTTACCGGCATCGACGCCTCCGAGGAGATGGTGAACGCGGCACGCACACGCGGCGTGAAGGCCGATCACGGCCCAGCCGAGAAGCTCCCGTATCCCGATCACGTTTTCGAGGCCGTCTTTTCCAACGCCGTCTTGCACTGGGTCCGAGGGCAGGACGACATGTTCTCGCAGGTCCGCCGTGTTCTTCGTCCCGGCGGCCGCTTTGTGGCGGAGATGGGCGGGCACGGCAATATCGCGGCCATTCGCGTCGCTTTCGCCGCTGTCCTCGCGCGCCACGGCTTCGCCTCCTTTGGCGAGCGCGGCAACTACTATCCCACGCCCGAGGCGTACACGCTCCGTCTGGAGCGCCACGGATTTTCAGTCAAAAAGATCGTTCACTTCCCTCGTCCCACTCCGCTGCCCGCAAGCGGCATGGCCGGCTGGCTCAACACCTTCTGCCGCGGAGCGCTCGATAGTCTCCCCAAACATCTGCGGCCAACCGTCGTCGACGAAACGGTAGCGCTGCTCGCGCCTGCCCTCCGCGATCATCAAGGCCATTGGACCGCGGACTATGTTCGCCTGCGCTTTCATGCCATCGCCTGAGGCAGCGACGCTTACCTTGTCCACCAACTTGTCGCGTAAGTTATGGAGTAACTTACGATGAAATTCACATTTCTTTCTTCAAAGTTCTTGCATTTAAGTTTGACTTATGGCACACTGATGAACGCGTAGGAGAATGCCCGATGATCGTCAAAACGCAAAACTCGATGCGTAGGCCAGGTTGGCTCGAATTGAGCCCGACCGGCCGCCGGGCGCCTGCTTTTTATCTTCGGTAACCCGCTGCGGTTCCGATCCTGCGCAACCTGCATAAACATTGGGTTTTCCCGAGTGGCGTAGAAGCCAGTTACTCCGCCTCGACAACGCTATGCTGTCTTCGTTTGTACCCTCGGGGACATTCCGTGCGGGCTGTTTCGCTGTTTTCTTTTGGCACGGCACTAAGTGATGCCGCGTCTCGGGGAGGTCTTTGTCTAACTCCCGGCTTATAACTTCGCTGCACCGGTGGTGAAAGAGGAGAGTTACTTCGTCTGCCAACGAGCGGGGATAGACTCCCGCACTTTTTTCGCGTGTTTTCCGGTCATAACCTTAACCGGACGAAAAGTTCGTCCAAAACCAAAAGAAGGGCCGGTGGCGTAGGGCGCGGTTACTTCGCCTCTTAAGCCGGAGACGCGGGTTCGGTTCCCGCGGCGAGCCGAATGGCTCGAAAGCTCTGTGGTCAGAGCACCGCAAAAAGTCCGCATCCGCTTGTTCCCCGGCCAAATCGCAAAACCAGAGTGAAAGAGTTCCGGAGCCATAGTCTTCAAGTCGACGCGACCTGCAGGGAGCGTCGGCCCTCGCAGAGATAAGAAAGGACCCTGTAACTCTGGTTTTGCCGTCAACCTCCGGCGCGTCCGGATTAGAAACGAATTGCCATGGGCAAGATCAAAGTCAAAAACGGCACGCCGGTGGGGAACACTCATCTCTGTCGCGGTTGCACCCACGGCCAGTTCATCGTCGGTTATCGCGAGACCGATGTGCTGGTAGTCTGCACCTACTCTAACCCGGCGCGAGTGGTCCCCTTCCCCGTGTATGAGTGCACGGAATATTGGGATCGCAATCGTCCGAGCTACGACGAGATGACCAAGCTCGCACTAAACTTCAACGAAAGCCGACGAAAGCCAATTGCAGGTTTTTGCGATAGCGGATTCGCGCAACTTCCCGTGGTCGCTGGTGGTGATTGCGAAGACGACGAAGACGAGGCAGCCATTACGCGCTGACCTCAAACAAAACCAGAAAAAAACTGCCGGTGGCGAAGGATTCGGCTACTTCAGCCGGTAGAGCGCCGCAATGATCTTGCGGAGGGCGCAGGTTCGATTCCTGCCGTTCACTTGCGCTTCAAGGCGTGAGTGAACGTAGCTTGCCGCGTCCGACAATTCCCCGGCAGGTTATTCTTGGTTCACTCGGAAAGGGGGCGCACCATGCGCCTGAACATCTTCAAGCCCAAGCCGCGCCCGCGCACGCACGAGGGCGCCCGGGCCAGCGCGATCACGCCGGAGCAGGCTCTGCGCCGGTCGGTCCTCTCCTGCATGTTGTGGGAGGGCGAGTTCTACGAGGACGGCGTGCAGATCGCCGGCCGTATCCACGAGATGGTTCCCAAGGTCGCAGCCGAAAGGGTTGCCGCGTTGGCCGTGGAGGCTCGCGAGCGCATGAAGCTGCGCCACGCCCCGCTTCTGCTCGTGCGCGAGATGGCGCGGTACCCGACGCATCGCGGCCTTGTTGCCGACACGCTCGCGCGCGTCATTCAGCGCGCCGACGAGCTGAGCGAGTTCGTGGCCATCTACTGGGCCGGCGGGCGCCAGCCGCTTTCCGCGCAGGTCAAGAAGGGCCTGGCCGCGGCATTTGGCAAGTTCGACGAGTACGCGCTGGCCAAGTACGACCGCGCCGGCGCCATTCGGCTGCGCGACGTGCTCTTCCTGTGCCACGCTCGCCCCGCGAGTGAAGCTCAGGCTGCGTTGTGGAAGCGCCTCGTCGACAACGAGCTCGCCACTCCCGACACCTGGGAGGTGGCGCTTTCGGCCACGGGCCGCGGCGAGGGACCCGAAAACGCTCGCGACGTTGCCAAGAAGGACGTGTGGGAGCGCCTGCTCGCCGAGCGCAAGCTGGGCGCGCTGGCTCTCCTGCGCAACCTGCGCAACTTGCACCAGGCCGGAGCGAGCGAGGAGCTTGTACTCTCCGCGTTGGCTGAAATGAAAACGGATCGCGTGCTTCCCTTCCGTTTTCTGGCCGCCGCGCGCGTCGCCCCGCAGTGGGAGCAGCCGCTTGAGTTCGCCATGTTTCGTTCTCTCGAGGGGCGCGGCTCCACGCTGCGCGGGCACACGGTGCTGCTGGTCGACGTCTCCGGCTCCATGGAGGCGTCGCTCTCGCGCCGTTCTGAGATGCGCCGCACCGATGCAGCCTATGGGTTGGCAATTCTGCTTCGCGAAATCGCAGAGAAGGTAACTATCTGCACCTTCTCCGATCAAGCCAAGCTGGTGCCGTCGCGACGTGGCATGGCGCTGCGCGACGCGCTCGACGCAAGCCAGCCGCACTCGGGCACGTACCTGGGCAAGGCGCTCGAGTTCGTCACGGCCGAACTCCGCTCGGGCTACGACCGTCTGATCGTCATCACCGACGAGCAGTCGCACGACAACGTGCCCACGCCGCGCGGCAAGGGCTACGTCATCAACGTGGCTTCGAACCAGAACGGCGTCGGCTACGGCGCGTGGACGCATATCGACGGCTGGAGCGAGGCGGTGGTCGATTACATCGCCGAACTCGAAACCGCGGACGCAAAACCAGAGTAGATGCATCCCGGAGCCGCGGTCCCAGAGTCGACGCGACCAACAGGGAGCGGCGACCCTGAAGACAGCCAAACAGGGCACGAAAACTCTGGTTTTGCCGGCAGGCACCCTGGGCGCTTGACCTGGCCGCGAGCAACGATCAACTGCAACACAACTCGGGGAACAGGCCATTCAGGCCGCTCCCCGATTTTTCGCGCGTCACAGTAAGGGTTTCCCCATCCTTGCCCTCCGCGTAAGCGAGCGGCAGGATGGGAATTCACACGGGCCGAATTCCTCAGTCCGCTGCCAGCAGCTTCGTTCGGAATAGCAACCCCGCCACAATCCCGCCGATACTGGGAAACACGAGGAACAGCCATAGCTGGTGGATCGCCTGCCCCCCGGCAAACACTGCCGGCCCCAGGCTCCGCGCAGGATTTACGCTCACGCCCGTGATGTGGATGCCGAAAATGTGAATCGCCAGCAGCGTAATGCCGATGGCAAGGCCCGCAAACCCCGCCGGCGCGCTCTTCTGCGTCGAGCCGAGAATCACGATCACAAAGATCAGCGCGGCAAAGAACTCGAACAAAATGGCGGACTGAATGTTGTACCCGCCCTGATAGCCGGGCCCCCAACCATCTGCTCCCAGCCCATTCGCCGCGATCGTGTATGCGCCGCGCCCAACTGCAATCACCAGCAGTACCCACGCCGCAAGAATCGCGCCCACAAACTGCGCCACCCAATAGCCGATCATGTCTTTCAACGACATTCGCCCGGCGACCCAAACGCCCAGGCTCACAGCGGGGTTCACGTGCCCGCCCGAGACAGGGCCGATCCCGTAAATCGCCGCCACCTGCGCCAGCCCGAATGCGAACGCAATGCCCAGAATGCCGACCTTGTCGCCGGCAATGACCGCCGTTCCGCAACCGAATAGCACCAGAATGAATGTGCCCACAAGCTCTGCCAGGTACTTCTTCATAATTCCTCCTTGCTCAATTGCCAATTGTCATCGGCCCGCATCGTTCGCCTTGGCGTACGCCGGTTCTCCGCGCAGCCTCTACGCCACAATCGCGACCAGAGAAATCTCTTTGGCCACACAGGGAAAACCTCGCTGCAATTGCGCCACGCAGTCTTGCAGACCCGCCGCTACAGAGTCAAGAAAATTCGGTCACGAGGAACGGGAACAACTTACGTGGGATTTTCCGCTTTGTTTCCGCCCTCTCGGAGCCACAGAGGTAGCCGTGCGTACGCCGCCGCATATCCGATTGCGCCTCATGTTGTGCTAACGTTCAAGCGTGAGGGTTGAGGCGCGCAACAAGAGCAAAGCGAAGCAAGCCAGATCGGGCAGGCGCCCTTTGCCCGGGCTCGCGAAAAAAGACGGCCTCATCCGCCACCCCTTCGACCTCGAGTTCGGCGTCAGAACCAGCGGGCTCGTTGCCGGCCGCCACCTGGGCTCCGGGCATCGCAACGACCGCCACATCACGGCCTATTACGCCATCGCGCCATCGGTCTTTCGAGGCATCATCGTGCGCTGGCGCCAGTGCCGTCCGCAGGCGCCCATTGACGCCTACACGTTTATCGATCTTGGCGCAGGCATGGGTCGCGCCATGCTGCTGGCCGCGGAATATGAATTTCGCTCCGTGATCGGTGTTGAGCTGCATCCTTCGCTGGCGCGCATCGCGCGCAAAAATCTCGCCGTCTGGCGCTCCGCAGCCCGCACGCGCGTCCCCACGCGCTTGTATTGCCGCGACGGTTGCGACTTCCCGCTCCCGCAAGGCCCCTGCGTAGTCTTCCTCTTCAATCCCTTTGAAGCGCCTGTGCTGCGTCGGCTTCTGCGCAGTTGGAAGCAGACCCTAACCCAACGCGCGAGCTGCCTCGACATTCTCTACGTCAACAACGAGCACGACCGTGTGCTTAGAACCGAGCCGGAATTCGAGCGGCTCTTTCTCGGCCAGATCCGCCGCTCGCATGCCGATGCCGTCGCCGACAGCTCGATTCTCAAGCGCCAGCCCGACGCCGAATACGCCGCGCCCGGTTGGGAAGACTGCTCGATCTATCGCTGGACAGGAAAAGACAGCCAATAGCAAATAGGGCCTGGATTAAAGTTGTTGGCGCTTACCTTTCAGCTATCAGCTCTCATCTCGAACTAGTGGTCGCCTATTCTATTCCCTATTCCCTGCATTTCTACTCCCTACTGGCTACCGACTGCAGGTTGCTGGTTCTAGTAAGCGTTTTCCTCGTTGTCAAACCCCGCGCCACCGCATTACGATGACGGCGTTATGAAAAAGCCAGTTCGTCTCTTCGCCATTCTCGTTTCTGCTCTGCTGCCCACGGCCCTGCTCGCGCAGGCGCCGTCGCTCACCATCCAGGTGGATCACCCCACCGCCAAGGTCAGCCCCACGCTCTACGGCATCATGACCGAGGAGATCAACTACTCCTACGACGGCGGCCTCTACGGCGAACTCATTCGCGACCGCACGCCGGCCCGCGTCTGGGATGCCACCAGGGTCTGGCCCATGGTCGCGCGCGGCGACTCCATCGCGAACGTCTCCATCGACGAATCAGATGGCCCGAGCGAAGCACAGCCCCGCAGCCTCCGCGTCACCGTGACCAAGGCTTCGCCTGCCGCGCCTGCCGGAGTTGAGAACAACGGCTATTGGGGCATTCCTGTGCGTCCGCACACCGCGTACTCGGGATCCTTCTACGCCAGGTCCGACACGTCCGGCATTTCCGCTACCGTCACTCTCGAGAACGATCGGACCGGCCTCGCTGCCGCATCGGTCGTCGTCCCCAACCTCACCGAGAAATGGAAGCAATACAGCTACACACTCCGCACCGGCGACGTGCCCGCCTCGTCGAACAATCACCTCATTCTCACCATCGAGCAACCGGCCACAGTCTGGCTCGATCTGGTGTCGCTCTTTCCGCCCACCTACCACAATCGCCCCGGCGGCAATCGCGCCGACATCATGGATCTGCTGGCCGCCATGCAGCCAAAGTTTCTGCGCTTCCCCGGCGGCAACTACCTTGAGGGCGAGCACATCGCCGAACGCTTCGATTGGAAGAAGACTATCGGCCCGTGGGTCGACCGTCCCGGCCACATGAGCCCGTGGCGATATCACTCGACCGACGGCATGGGCCTGCTTGAGTTCCTGGAGTGGTGCGAAGACCTGCACATGCAGCCCGTGCTCGCCGTTTATGCGGGTTACTCGCTCTCTGGCGAGCATGTCGATTCCGGCCCCGCGCTGCAACCCTTCGTCGACGACGCGCTCGATGAAATCGAGTACGTAACCGGCGGACCCGAGACAAAGTGGGGCGCCGAGCGCATCAAAGACGGCCACCCCGCTCCGTTTCCGCTCCGCTACATTGAAGTCGGCAACGAAGACCAGTTCGACCACTCCGGCTCATACGATGGCCGCTTCAAGCAGTTCTACGACGCCATCAAGCAGCGCTACCCCGATCTCCAGATCATCGCCACCACGCCCGTCAAAAGCGTCAAACCCGACGTGCTCGACGAGCACTTTTACATGCCGGCTCAAGAAACCTTCAGTCAGGCGCATCACTACGATGCCTACGACCGCAACGGGCCGAAGATCTTCGTCGGCGAGTGGGCCACACGCGAAGGCGACCCGACTCCCGATCTCGACGCCGCTCTCGCTGACGCAGCCTGGCTCACCGGTCTCGAGCGAAACAGCGACCTCATCATCATGACCAGCTATGCGCCGTTTTTCGTCAACGTGAATGCCGGCGCCATGCAGTGGCCGGCCGATCTCATCGGCTACGACGCGCTCTCCAGTTACGGCTCGCCCAGCTACTTTACGCAGAAGATGTTCTCCACTCACCTGGGAACCGAAATTGTGCCCGCTGCGCTGGCCGGCACGCCGCCGCGCGTCTTCGTCTCCGCCACGCGCGATGACGCCGCGCGCAAGCTCTTCATCAAGGTGGTCAACGCGAATTCGACTCCACAGGCGCTCGCGATTGACCTCGAAGGCGTGAGCAAAGTCGCGAAGCAAGCCACTCTCATCACCATGAGCGGCAAGACGCCCAACGCAACCAACAGCATCAGCGATCCTGACTTGGTGGTTCCGGTGTCGCACACTGTTGCCGTCTCCGGCCCAAAGTTTACCGAGACCTTCGTGGCCTATTCGGTCAACGTGCTGGAGGTGAGCTACTAACAGCATCCACGGGACAGCCCGGCTATGTCTCAACTGCCCCGCGCTCTACGCACGGAAAGCCACGGCCAGCCGTAGAATTCAGTTGAGAAACTATTTTCCAACTGTAACCTCCGCGGTGTATAACTCTCTGGCGCGTCTCTTCCGGGTGAAAACTTCGTCCAAAAGTCCCCGCGCGGAGCGCCTTCCCCAAAGGAGCAAACCCCCATGTTGCGCCAAGCCCTCGCCGCGGTTGCCGTCTTTGCCATCCTCCCCATCGCCGCCCGCGCCGCCGATGACGCAAAGCAAAACCCGCCAAAGACCTGGGTCGACAAGGACACCGGCCATCGCGTCTGGCGGCTCAGCGACGAGCCCAACTCCGGCGGCTTCTACTTCAACGTCAACGCCTACACGCCCGACAAGAAGACCATGATCTTCACCGCGCCCGACGGAATCCATGGTCTCGATCTGGACACCATGAAGACGCGGCTTATCGTCCCCAATCCTCCGCGCCCGACGAATGCTCCTCCCGGGCCGGGTGGCTTTTTCCGCTTCGGCGTTCATGCTCTCGTCGCCGGATTCAAAACCAACAGCGTCTTCTACACCGAAACCGATCCCGCCACCAACATCACTTCGGTCTACAAGGCCGATGTTTACACCGGCCAAATCCGCAAGCTCATCGATCTCCCCACCCGCCACATGATCGTCTCCATCAATGCCGACGAGACGCTCGCCGCCGGAACCTTTGATGAAAGCAACCAGCCCAGAAGCGAGTACGGGCAGAACATGCCGCCGCGTCCACAATCCACCGGCGGCGGCGACAATCGCGTGGCCAGCGACGAGCAGGGCCCTCATTATCAGCCCCTCGACAAAGGCCAGATGATGGAGCGCCGCCTCGCCGCGCATCTCCCGCTCCAGCTCTTCACCATCCGCCTTGAGCCCGGCCCCAACGGCGAAAAGCCCGGCGACATCAAAATCCTTCTCCACTCCACCGACTGGGTGAATCACCTGCTCTTTTCACCCGCCGATCCCGAGCTGCTGATGTATTGCCACGAAGGCCCCTGGCACAAAGTCGACCGCATCTGGATGATCCACACCGACGGCACGCACAACACGCTCATCCACAAGCGCACCATGGCCATGGAAATCGCCGGTCACGAGTTCTGGGGACTCGACGGCGAAACCATCTGGTACGACTGGCAGTATCCCAAGGGCCAGGTCTTCTACCTCGCCAGCTACAACTTGAAAACCGGCAAGCGCACCGCGTATCACATGGAGCGCAACGAGTGGGGCATTCACTTCAACTTGACGCGCGATCTCGACCTCTTCTGCGACGACGGCGGCGACCCCGGCCAGGTGGCTCGCGCGACTGACGGCGAGTGGATCGAGCTCCTCCATCCGCAGATGATGAACATTACGCCTGACACGCTCAACGCGCCCGACTTCTGGCAGCCCGGCGTCTTCCACTCCGAGCAGCTCGTCAACATGTCGCACCACAATTATCGTGAAGAGCCCAACGTGCGCTTCTCGCCCGATAAAAAGCTCGTCATCTTCACCAGCAACATGTTTGGCCCCAGCTATGTTTTCGGCGCCGAGGTGGAGAAGGCCGTCGATCCGCCTGCCGCCGACGTGCAATCGACGCCCGACCTCGCGCGCCAGTTCAATCCCGCCGAACCCAAACCGACGCACGTGCCATAACGGGAACACCGAAACGTAACGCCGGCGTCCTGATGCCGACTGCGGTAAGAATTTGAGTTTGTCATCCTGAGCGGAGCGTGTTTGGGGCCCCGTATTCGCAGCGCGAATATGGGGTAAGCGGAGTCGAAGGATCTGCCCTGAAAATACCGATGCACCAGTAGCGCCGGCCTCCTGGCCGGCTGTCGTGTGGGCGTCCTCGCCCGCACATTGGTGCACATTGGCCGGATTTTCATGTTCTCCGGGTGCCGCACCGCGGCATGATCGACTGCGGTTGCTTTTCAAACGGGCTGTTCTCACCGGCCGGCCTCGTTGGGTCCCTGCCGCGCCCTTCCCTTCCCGCCGCCGCCCATTCCGTTTAAAGTAAATCCATTGTGATTATCGATCTGGCCCGCCGCGCCCACGATCACAACTGGGAGATGGACCCCATCACCCGTTCCCTGCTCGACACCGATTTCTACAAGCTCCTGATGCTCCAGTTCATCTGGAAGAATTTCCCCCGCACGCGCGCCACCTTCACCCTCATCAATCGCACCTCTTCGGTTCGCCTGGGCGAAATCGTCGGCATCGATCAACTGCGCGAGCAGCTTGAAGCCACGCGCCGTCTTCACTTCCACAAGTCCGAACTCGTCTGGCTCGCCGGCAATACGTTCTTCGGCCGCCGCGGCATCTTCGAGCCCGCGTTCCTCGATTGGCTCGAGCACGACTTCAGCCTCTCCGATTACGAGCTATCCGTCCGCGACGGTCAGCTTGAGCTGCGTTTCGAGGGCCTCTGGTCCGGCACTTCGATGTGGGAGATTTACGCGCTGGCCGATATCTGCGAGCTCAAAACGCGCGCCGCACTCAAGCAGTTATCCGAACTCGAGCTCGACATTCTCTACGCGCGCGCCAAAACCCGCCTCTGGGAAAAAATGGAGCGCCTGCGCGGCGTTCCCGACCTCAGCATCAGCGACTTCGGCACCCGCCGCCGGCACAGCTTTCTCTGGCACGAATACGTCGTCAACGCCATGCGCGACACGCTCGGCCCGAGCTTCAGCGGAACCTCCAACGCCTTCCTCGCCTACAAGCACGATCTCGAGGCCATCGGCACGAATGGCCACGAGCTGCCCATGGCCATGGCCGCGCTCGCTCGCGATGATGAGGAGTTGCACGCCTCGCAGTACGGCCTGCTCGAGCTGTGGCAGCAGAGCTACCAGGGCGAGCTGCTCATTCTGCTCCCTGACACCTTCGGCACCACGCAGTTCCTGCGCGGCGCTCCGGATTGGGTGGCCAACTGGACCGGGCAGCGCATCGACAGCAAGGACGCCTATGTGGCCGGCGACGAGTACATCGCGTGGCTCGAGCGTCATGGCCGCGATCCAAGACAGAAGCGCCTCATCGCCAGCGACGCGCTCGACGTTGAGCAAATCCTCGGCCTGCACGCCTATTTCGCCGGCAATCTCCTCAACGGCGCCGCACCCGATGACTTCCGCTCGGCCGCCGACTTCCACGATCCCAGCCGCTGGATTCCCCAGCGCCGCATCCGCTTCAGCGCCGGCTGGGGCACTCTACTCACCAACGACTTTCGCGGCTGCAATCCAAAGGGCAACGACGGATTCAATCCCGTTGGCGTGGTCTGCAAGCTCACCAACGTCGACGGCCGCCCCGCCGTTAAGCTCTCCGACAACTACTCCAAGGCCCTTGGCGATCCCAAAGAAGCCGAGCGCTATCGTCGCGTCTTCGGCGTAGCCGGTTTAGCCGACGCGCCCGTTCTCATCTAGATCGGTTCGCAAACATCACTGCCCGGCGGCCCGCCGATCCGGGCGCGCGCCCGTGCGCTTCAGACCCGCCACATGCGCCTCGCCCTGCCGAGACCAGCGACTGAGGAAATCCCCGCGGCGATTCAAATGTTTTTAACCTGAGCGTCAACAGGCCTTCACATCCGCTTCCTACAGTGAAGGCGTTTAACTCCTCTTTTTCACTCACATTCCCCTTGGAGGCTTTCAGTGAACACCAGGTCTATACGCAAGTGTCTTTGGGCAGCATCAATCCTCGTGTGCGTGTTGATTCTCGCTAGCCCTGGCCGCGTGCATGCGCAAAGCAATCTCGGCTCCATCCAGGGAACCGTAGTAGATCAAAGCGGCCAGCCGGCGCAGGGCGCCATCGTAGCCGTCGTGACTGAGTCCCAGGTGCAGCAGAAAGTCGTCACCGGCTCAGACGGCAAGTTCGTCGCAAATGGCTTACCGGCTGGCTCATACACTGTCGAGATTTCTGCGTCCGGCTTCTCCACCGACATCCGGCACGGCGTCGTCGTCACCGCCGGAGCGCCCACGATTCTTCAGTTCACGCTCAGCATCGCATCCGTCTCCGAGGAGGTGACTGTCGAGGCCGAGGGTGACAGTTCCGTTGCCGCGCAGCTCTCTCCCGTGAAATCGGTGCTCGATGCCGGCTCGGCACGCACTGAAATCACCAGCTCATACGTTCGCGAGTTCACTTCTCCCGTCACCGACTTTGCCGACATCATGCAGGCTGCGCCCGGCACAGTTAGTTGGAGTTCGAACGGCATTGGCATGGGGCAGGCGAAGATCTACTTCCGCGGTTTCAAAGATGACGATTACACCATGACCTGGGATGGTATCCCGTTCGAGGACGCCAACGATCCCAGCCATCACTCCTGGGCGTACGTGCCGGCGCCGGCCATTGGCTACGTCGACTTCGACCGCAGCCCCGGCACCGCTTCCGACATGGGGCCGGCTAACTATGGCGGATCGATCCACATGTTTTCGCCGCAACTATCTGACAGCATGTCCATGCAAGCCTCGGAGTCGTACGGCTCCTTCAATACCAACGAGTATCTGGGTGAGTTCAATTCCGGTCTCTTCGGCGGCGGTAATCCCAAGGCAAACTTCTGGTTTGAAGGCCATCACATGACCTCCGACGGCTATCAGACTTATAACTATCAGGTGCGCACGGCGGGCTCGTTGAAGTTCACTTATAAGTTCTCCGACAAGACTTATCTATCCGTGATCGGCACCGTGGTGCTTGTGGATAGCAACACTCCGAATAATGACGCCACGCGCGCGCAACTCGCGCAATTCGGAGATAACTTCCTCATGCAGTCCAACGTATTAAATGCCGACGGCTCCTACAACGGGCTGTACTATCGCTATTACTTCTACCATGTACCGACCGATTTCGAGATCGTCACTTTTACAAAGGATTTCGGACGCGGATGGCGGCTCGAATCGAAGCCCTACACCTACTCCTATTCAAACCACCAGCACTACAACAATAACCAGGTCGCCGGTTCCGTTGCTTCTCCCTCGGTCAGCTCCACCAGCGCCATCAACAAGATGAACCAGTACAACCGCATTGGAGAGATCACGCAGCTGAGCTACGCGTCGAAGTACGGAGTGTTCCGTACTGGCGCGTGGTATGAATACACGCCCGTCGACCGGTATCAGATCAAGAGCGATCCGCGGACCTGGATGGATTCGCCCCTCATCTCGAACCTCAAGTTCCACGAGAACTTCTGGATCAATTCCGTTCAGCCGTTCACCGAGTACCAGCTCGTTGCGATTCCCCGCTGGACCATCACAGCCGGCATCAAGGACGCGTATTACAACATGTCGCTGAAACAATGGGCAGATGGCAAAACCGTCGGTTCCCTGGGTTGCCCCAGCGGGTCCACTTCGCAATCCTGTCCGAATTCCGTGACTCATGATGCGGAATACAATAACTGGCTGCCGTCGTTCGAGGCGAATTATCGCATCCTTCATAACTGGTCGGCATATGGGCAATACGGCCGCGGAAGCATCATCCCCTTTAGCAGCGTCTTTGACGTATCCGGCGCGCAGGTTGCCGTCACTCCGCCTCCCACCATCGCCAACACCTATCAAGGCGGCACGGTGGTCAAGCTCAACTGCGTGAGCTTCGATGCCGACGCGTACCACATTCACTTTGTGAACCAATACTCGAGCTTTACGCCGAGTTCCGGGCCGGATGAGGGATTCAGTTATTACTACGCTACGCCGCCATCGGACACGAACGGCTTCGAGGGCGAAGGGAACATCGCGTTCGGTGCGGGCCTCAGCCTGTTCCTCAACGGCACGTTCGGCAGTGCGAAGTACGAGGCTGCCGCGGCGCAGGCTGCCACAGCCACCGCTCCGGCCACTCCCGCAAGCCCGGTGGCATGGGTTGCTCTGGCGCCGCAAGATACCGAGAGCCTGGGGTTCACCTATCAGAACAAGGGCTGGGACATGGGCTTCTTTAACAAGCGCGTGGGCACGCGCTGGGAAGACGATGGCGCGTACCACCAGACGGTTCCGCTTGATTCCTTCTGGATGAACAATCTCTTCCTGAACTACACCATCCGCAACGGCTCACGATTCGACAATTCAAAGCTCAAACTCAGCTTCAATAACCTGTTTGACTATCACGACGTGGTAGATATTTCGCCGGCCAATTCCGTGAGCGGGTCGCTGGTCCAGTACGCTCAGAGCCCGAACGACACATTGGAGTTGCTGCCTGGCCGCAGCATCATGGTCACGTTCCAGTTGGGCTTTTCTCCCAAGGAGCGCTAAGCGCGGAGCCCGCGCTCGGCTCTCCGCTGCTCAAATGCCGGTTGCCCCACCCTTGTCGCGCTTTTTTGCGAAAGGGCGGGATCCCACCGACCGGCTGGCTGCCTGCCAACTCCGCTAGTTTCCCTGTCTCTCCCGCGTGCCGCGCCAAGAGTAATCTGATCTCAGCGATGGCAACAGCGGCATCCCTTCACTCGAGTCAGTTGCGCCTTGAACTCGCCGCACGCAACCGCCTTTACGCCCGCGGCCGCGCGCACGTCGAGAGCTACGGCGGCGCGCCCGTGATAGTGTACGAGCCCGAGGGCAATCGCCATGGCAACTTCTTCGATGCGGCCTACAAGGCGATCCTCGCGCGTCCCGATTGGATGCGCCGCTTCGACAAGGTGCACGCGCAGGCCGCGCGATCGTTGCCCAGGCCGCAACTCGATCTCGCCCGCCGCTGGCGCGAGCTCGACTCCTCAATGAGCTCCGACGCGCTGCTCATGAATATCTTCTGCACCCCCGGCGTCGCGGAATCCGCCGCAGTCCGCAACGCGCTCGGCGTCGACGCTGGCTCATCGCCCATCTTCGGCTGGAAAGCGCGTGTCCCTCTCGCCAACGGCCGCTTCGATCGCACTGAAGTCGACATGCGCCTCGGTTCCCTGCTCGTCGAAGCCAAACTCACCGAAACCGGATTCCAGACGCGCACCGCGGCCATCGTCGAAGCCTATCGCGACCTCGACCTGGTCTTCGACCGCGATCGCCTTCCACGCACTGAGATTCCCACCTCGCGTTGGCTGCAGGCGAGCGAATTTCCCGAGAACGATTCGCAGGAATTCGAGAGCATCGTCGGCGATCCCGAGCTCATCGCTCACATCGACCCCAGCTTTCGCCCGCCCGGCGAGCCCGGTTACGCAAGCTATCAGCTCATTCGCAGTGTGTTGGCCGCCTACGCCACCGATTCAAGTTTCTGCGTCATCCACGACGATCGCCGCCCTGACCTTCGCGAGGAGTGGTTCCAGGTGATGGCCGCTGTCAAAAGCGCCGCGCTTCGCACGCGCCTCAAGGTCCTCACATGGCAGGAATTGGCCGCATTTCTTCATGCGCCACTTCAACAATTTCTCGGCGTTAAATACGGCATTGTCCCGCCCGGAAAAACGCCTTCACTGATCGGCAAGCCGCCCGAAATCTCCGACTAGGTCTCTGACCGCTTGATGTTGTACCGACTGTGGGTTTCCCAGGTCCCGTCCGCCGCGGCGGATGGGACCTGGGAAACCACAAATCAACGGAACGAATTCTTGCGGTCATATACTTGGATTGCCGCGCTATAGCCCCAGAATCTTCCGGTTCTTCTCCGCATCCGCCACTCCGCCTGCGAAATCGTCGAACGCACGATCCGTCACGCGAATGATCTGCCCGCACACGAACTTCGCGCCCTCCGCCGCGCCCTGCTCCGGATGCTTGATCGCGCACTCCCACTCCACCACCGCCCAGCCCGGATAGTCGTACTGCGCCATCTTCGTGAACACCTGCCGGAAATCCACCTGCCCATCGCCCAGCGAGCGAAATCTCCCCGGCCTGTCGATCCAATCCTGGTATCCGCCGTACACGCCCGCGCGCCCGCTCGGCCGGAACTCCGCGTCCTTTACGTGAAACGCCCGCACCCGTTCGTGATAGAGATCGAGAAAAGCCAGATAATCCATTTGCTGCAGCACCATGTGGCTTGGGTCGTAAAGAATGTTGGCGCGCGGGTGATTGCTGACCACCCCAAGAAAGCGCTCAAACGTCGCGCCGTCGTGCAAATCCTCGTTGGGATGCAATTCGAAGCACACATCCACGCCCGCATCCTCAAACGCATTCAGAATCGGCATCCATCGCTGTCCCAGTTCCTTGAACGCCTCATCGATAAGTCCCGCCGGCCGCTGCGGCCACGGATAAACGAACGGCCACGCCAGCGAGCCCGAGAATGTCGCATGCGCTGTCAGCCCCAGGTTGCGGCTCGCCTTCGCCGCCGACCACAGTTGCTCCACTGCCCACGCGGTCCGCGCCTTCACGTTCCCCGCGATCTCCGCCGGCGCAAACGCATCCAGCATCGTGTCGAACGCAGGATGGCTCGCGACCAGTTGCCCCTGCAAATGCGTCGAGAGTTCCGTGATGGCAAGCCCCGCTCCAGCAGCTACGCCCTTCACCTCATCGCAATATGCCTGGCTCTCCGCCGCGCGCTCCAGGTCGAAAAGCCTCCGATCCCAGCTCGGAATCTGGATGCCCACGTAGCCGCGGCCCGCCGCCCACTTCGCCATTCCCTCCAGCGTGTTGTAGGGCGCCTCATCGCCGGCAAACTGCGCCAGAAAAATCCCCGGTCCCTTGATCGTCTTCATCGCATTTCTCCGTCGTAGCGCCTCTCTGTCGTAACGCCGGTCTCTAAGCTCGGGCCCCCAACGAGCCTTCTTTCGGATCGTTGGGGTGGTAGACCGGCTGTCGCGCGGGCGTCCACGCCCGCGCTCTGTGCACAAAGCTTCGTTCCCCCGCCTCAAAGCTAGGAGCTAGAAGCTAGCAGCTAGTAGCTTCTTCTCAGAACTCCACCCATCCCTGCTTCCGGCTGCTCTCAATCGCGCGCTCGATAAACCGCATTCCGCGCACGCCCGCGCGAATTCCCGGCAGCGTCTCCGGCAGCGGATCTTTGCTTCCCTGCTTCCACGCAACCAGCGCATCCGCAAACTCCCGATACAGCACCGCGAACGCCTCCAGGTATCCTTCGGGATGCCCGGCCGGCGTGCGCGCCACCGCGGCGGCATCGCTGCCGAGATAGCTCGCCGCCGCGTGATAAGTTTCGTTCGGCCGGTCCAGCCACTTCACCATCAAGCGGTTCGGATCCTGCTGCCGCCACTCGAGCGATCCCTGTTCGCCATAAATGCGCAGAAGCAACTCATTCATCTCTCCCGCCGCCACCTGCGAGCACGCTAGCGTCCCCTCCGCGCCATTGTTCATCTTCACAAACGCGTTGCAATCGTCATCGAGCTTGCGTCCCTGCACCACTGTGCGCAGCTTCGCGTTGATCGCCGTCACTTCGAGACCGCTCACATATTCGAGCAGATGAAATGCGTGCGTGCCAATATCGCCAATCGCGCCGCCAGGCCCGCTCCGCGCCGGATCGGTCCTCCACTCCGCCTGCTTCTGCCCGCTCGCCTCAATCGGCCGGCTCAGCCATCCCTGAAAGTACTCGACGGCGACTTTGCGAATCCTCCCCAGCTTTCCTGCCGCGCACATCTGCCGCGCCTCACGCACCATCTGGTAACCAGCGTAGGTATGTGTCAGCGCATACGGCAGGCCCGCCTTCTTCACCGCGGCTTCGAGCTTCAGCGCCTCATCATATGTCGCTGTCGCCGGCTTGTCGCTCATCACTGGAATGCCCGCTTCAAGCGCCCCCGCGGCAATCGGCAAATGCAGATGATTCGGCGTCACGATGGCCACAAAGTCGATGCCGTCGTCCCGCCGCCTCTCGCCTTCGATCATCTGCCGGTAGTCGGGATACGCGCGCTTGGGATCGATGTGGAACCGCCCGCCCGCCTCGCGCGACCGCTCCGCCGACTGCGAGAACGCCCCCGCCACCAGCTCAATCTTTCCGTCCAGCTCGGCCGCGATGCGGTGCACCGGACCGATAAACGCACCCGGCCCCCCGCCCACCATCCCCATGCGCAGCTTGCGTTCTTTCGCCATCGCTTCCTTTGCTCCGTGCCGTCCTATTCCCTAAGCCCTGGTCCCTGTTTTTTCAGCTGTTCACGCCACTCGCCAAATACCCACCGTCCACGGCAATCACTTCGCCCGTCACGAATCCCGCCGCCTCCGACGCCAGAAAGATCGCCGGCCCCACCACTTCCTTTAAGGCCCCGAAGCGATGCATCGGCGTGCGCATCAGCTGTTCTTCGCCGCGCAGCGTTCCCTCCACCAGCGGTGCGCTCATATCGGTGGAAAACACGCCTGGCGCGATCGCGTTCACATTCACGCCGCTCTCCGCCAGCTCAATCGCCAGCGTCTTGGTCAGCGAGGCCACCGCGCTCTTGCTCGCCGCGTACGCCGCCAACTGATACGAGCCGCGAAACGCCGTCAGTGACGCCACATTAATAATCCGCCCATAGCGAGCGTCCGCCATGGTGCGCCCGAAGATCTGGCATGCGCGCATCGTTCCGGTCAGGTTCGTCTCGATAATCTTCGACCAGTCCGCCTCGTCCTCTTCGAGGGTGGGGATTTTTTTTGCCATTCCAGCGGCATTCACCAGGATGTCCACCTTGCCGAACTCTGCGATCACCTGATCGTGCAATCGCTGAATCGATGCCCGGTCCAGCACATCGCACACCACACGCAGCGTGCGCCGGCCCAGTGCCTCGATCTCCCTCGCCGTAGCATCCACCTGCGCCTTCCGCCGCGAGCTGGCCACCACATCCGCGCCCGCCCGCGCAAATCCAAGCGCAATCTCGTGCCCCAGGCCCGTCGTCCCGCCGGGAATCACCGCAACCCGTCCGCTCAAATCGAAAAGTTCCTGCCCCTTCAATTCGTCCTCCGCCCACCGCGTCTGCTCGGCCTCAACCGCCTTTTGTAACGCCGGCCTCCCGGCCGGCTGTCGTGCGGGCGTCCCCGCCCGCACTTTCTTCGAACAAATGCCACAACGGTTTCACTTGGAATTAGCCTAAATGATGCCTCCGCACACGGTCCGCGCCACCGCCCCACTCTGACCGCCCCCGCCACCGTGAGCTACAGTATTCATTGACCATGAACCCGCTCTCCATTCCAGACTCAACGCGCCGCTGGGACTGCCTCAGCCTCGGCGAAGTCATGCTCCGCCTCGATCCTGGCGAGGTCCGCATTCACACCGCTCGCCAATTCCACGTGTGGGAGGGCGGCGGCGAGTACAACGTAGCCCGCGGCCTCCGCCGCAGCTTCGGGCTGCGCACCGCCGTTGCCACCGCGCTCGCCGACAATCCCGTCGGCCGCCTCGTCGAAGACTTCATCCTTCAGGGCGGCGTCGACACCTCGCTCATTCGCTGGATCCCGTATGACGGCGTTGGCCGCACCGTCCGCAACGGCCTCAACTTTACTGAGCGCGGTTTCGGCGTGCGCGCGGCCGCCGGCTGCTCCGACCGCGGCAACACGGCCATCAGCCAGGCCAAACCTGGCGACTTCGATTGGGAGTCGATCTTTGGCCAGAAAAATGGCGCTCGCTGGCTGCACACCGGCGGCATCTTCGCCGCGCTCTCCGCTTCCACCGCCGAAGTCGCCGTCGAAGCTATGGACGCCGCCCGTAAATACTCCACTCCCATCTCCTACGACCTCAACTATCGCGAATCGCTCTGGAAAGCGATCGGCGGCAAGGCCAAAGCGCAGGAAGTCAATCGCGGCCTGATGCGCAAAGTCGACGTCCTGCTCGGCAACGAAGAAGATTTCTCTGCCAGGCTCGGCATCGCCATCAAAGGCGTCAGCGAAGACTTCGCCGAGTTGCCCATCGCCGCGTACGAAGAGATGCTGCGCGAGGTCGCCGCGGCGTATCCCAATCTCAAGCTCGTCGCCAGCACCCTGCGCACCGCACAAACCGCCAGCCGCAATGCCTGGGGTGCCATCGCACTGTACGAAGACACAATCACGCACGTCCCCCAGCGCGACATTGACATTTACGATCGCGTGGGCGGCGGCGACAGCTTCGCCTCCGGGCTCATCTACGGCATCCTCTCTAACAAGGGAATCGAATGGGCCGTCCAATGCGGTGTGGCTCACGGCGCGCTCGCCATGACCACGCCCGGCGACACCAGCATGGCCACTTTGGCCGAAGTCGAGCGCATCATGAAAGGGGGCTCGGCGCGCATCGCACGCTGACCTTAACGCTGACTTGCTGACTTGCTAAGTTGCTGACTTGCTGCTTTTCCTAACTCCGTCGGGTGCCCCCGGTCCCTCGCATTTGGGGACCGGGGATAGCACGAATGCTTGCTCGCTGTTGTTCTAACTCCGCTAACTCCGCTAGCCCCGCTAGCTCCGGATTTTCTGAGGTGCTCAATGCCCGAAACCACCCAGCAAACCATCGAGCGCGTCGGCCTCATTCCCGTTCTGCGCGCCAAAAGCGTCGCCCAGGGCCGTACCGTCGTCGACGCCATGATTGCGGGCGGAATCACCATCGTCGAAGTCACCATGACCGTCCCCGGCGCTATTGATCTGCTCAATGAACTCCGAAACCAGTACAGTCCGAAGGACCTCCTGCTCGGCTCCGGCACCGTCACCACTGCCGACCAGGCGCAAGCCACGATCGATGCCGGCGCGGAATTCGTCGTCAGCCCCAGTTTGCATCCTGAGGTGATTCACACAACCAAAGCCAATAAAAAAGTGTCGTGCCCCGGCGCACTCACGCCGACCGAGGCCATCACAGCCTGGAACGCCGGCGCCGACTACGTCAAGATCTTTCCCTGCTCCGCTGTCGGCGGTGCGAGCTATCTAAAAGCTCTGCTCGCGCCATTCCCGCATCTCAAGCTCATTCCCACGGGCGGCGTCACGCTGCAAACCGCCGAGAGCTTCATCAAGGCCGGCGCTCGCGCCCTCGGAGTGGGCAGCGACCTCGTCAATCTCGCCGCCGTCGACGCAGGCCACGCCGAAACCATCACTGAAACCGCCCGCGCTTATCTGAAAGTCCTCGCCGACGCGCGGAAAGCCTGACTCGCTGCTCGCCACGCAGATCGCTCTCCCGATCGGCACGGTGTTCATTTTTTCCGGGGCGACGTTGACGGATGCGTCGCGCGCGACTCGCTTCCTCTGTAAAGGCTTTCACCTTTCTACCCAATCCGCTGCGCCCGTGGCAAATCGATCCGCCAGCAGCACGCGGTGCGATTCTCCACTCGGTTCAGTTCGTACGAGCCTATAATCCCTGCGTAAGGCGGCGTCGCAAGCCAACGATTCTCACGAACGACGCCGCTCATTGCGATGCAACCTCCCGATGCCGTCTCCATCGAATCCGCGCGGCGCTTTTACGCCGAAGAATTGTGCCGTGTCAACCACATCGCCTCGCCGGCGATCCTCAGCGCCTTCTCCACCGTGCCCCGCGAGCGTTTCGTCGGTCCCGGCCCCTGGCTGATTCAAGGCTCAGGCACGCATTGGTTCACTGAAAGCGCTGACCCGCGCAATGTCTATCGCGATGCGCTCATCGTCCTCGACGCAGACAAGCGCCTCAACAACGGCCAACCCAGCCTCTGGGCGTCTTATCTCAGCCTGCTCGACGTCCGCCCCGGCGACCAAATCCTTCATCTCGGCTGCGGCACCGGCTATTACACCGCCATCCTCGCCGAGCTCACCGGCCCGCAAGGCAAAGTCACCGCCATCGAAATTGACGGCGGTCTCGCCGCCCGTGCGCTCGTTGCGCTCGAGCCATGGCCCAACGTCAGCGTCATTCACGCTGACGGCTCGTGCGGGCCTTTCGATCCCGCTGATATCGTCGTCGTCAGCGCCGGCGCCACGCACCCGCTTCCTGCCTGGCTCGCGGCCCTCAAGCCCCATGGCAAGCTGCTCTTCCCGCTCACTTCCTCGCGCGGCCCAGGAACCATGGCCTTCCTTACACGCAAAAGCGCCGATCGCTTCGCCGCGATGCTCGTGGGCTCGGTCTTTTTTGTCGACTTTTCTGGCGCGCGCGATCACGCCGCGAGCACCGAGCTAACCCACGCCCTCAAGCGCGACGAAGGCTCAAGCGTTCGCTCGTTGCGCTGCGATCCTCACGAGAAGAACGACACCTGCTGGCTGCACGGCAACGGCTGGTGCTTCTCGCGACTGCCAGCGCTCGTCGATATCAGCGCAGCCGCCGCCCCCAACACTTAAACATGGGTGCCCCTGGTCCCTCGCATTTGGGGACCAGGGATAGCTTGTCTACCGGCTATCGTCTATTGGCCCCATCCTAAACGTGACAGCGTTTAGGGTGGGAAACCACAAATCTGTCATCCCGAGCGGAGCGTACCTGGGGCCCCGAATTCGCAACGCGAATCCGGGGTAAGCGGAGCCGAGAGACCTGCATCTGCATTTGTTGTTGATGATCAGGCACGAACGTGGGTGCCCCCTGGTCCCTCGCATTTGGGGACCAGGGATAGCTTGTCTACCGGATATCGTCTACTGGCTACTGGCTACCGGCTGCTTCTTCACAGCACCCGCGCCAGCCACTTCCCCGTGTGCGAGTGTAAATTCGCCGCAATCTTTTCCGGCGGACCCTCCGCCACCACGCGCCCGCCGCCCTCGCCGCCCTCCGGGCCCAGGTCGATCACCCAATCCGCGCTCTTGATCACGTCCAGGTTGTGCTCAATCACGATCAGCGACCCGCCGCCGTCGATCAGCTTGCGGAACGCCGTCAGCAGCTTCGACACATCGTCAAAGTGCAATCCCGTCGTCGGCTCATCTAAAATGTAGAGAACGCGGCTCGCCTGCGAGGGCTTCGCCGTCGCATTCACCGCGCGCACTGACGCCAGGTGCGCCGCCAGCTTCACCCGCTGCGCCTCGCCGCCTGAGAGCGTAGTCGCCGACTGCCCCAGCCGCAAGTATCCCAGCCCGATCTCATCCAGCACTGCCAGCTTTTCCAGCAGCCGCGTCTGCCCGGCGAAGAATCGCAGCGCCTCTTTCACAGTCATCTGCAGCACATCGTGAATGTTCTTGCCCTTGTATCGCACCTCGAGAATCCTCGCCTGATAGCGCGTCCCGTTGCAGTCCTCGCAGGGCAGCTCCACGTCGGCCAGGAACTGCATCTCCACCGTCACCGTGCCGTCGCCCTCGCATGTGTTGCAGCGCCCGCCCGGCACGTTGAACGAGAAATGCCCCGGCGTCAGCGACAGCCGCTTCGCCTCAGGCTGCGCGGCAAACAACTCGCGCACCAGATCGAATCCCTTGATGTACGTGATCGGATTAGACCGCGGCGTGCGCCCGATCGGCGTCTGATCCACCAGCACTACATCGTTCAGTCGCTCCGTGCCCCTGAGCGAGCTGAACACGCCGGAAGGATCGCTGCCGTCCGTCTGCCCCAGCGCCCGCGCCACCGCGCGATACAGAACCTGGTGCACCAGCGTCGACTTGCCCGATCCTGAAACTCCTGTCACCGCCACCAGCAGCCCCAGCGGAATGTCCACATCCACCCCGTGCAGATTATTCGCGCGCGCTCCGCGCAGCACCAGCTTCTCGCGCCCCGGCGCGCGACGCCGCGTCGGCACCGGAATCGCAATCTTCCCGCTCAAATATCGTCCCGTCAGCGACGCCGGATTCGCCTCAATCTCTGCCAGCACGCCCTCGGCCAGCAGCTTGCCGCCAAATTCTCCTGCCCCCGGCCCCAGATCGAGCAAATGATCCGCAGCGCGCAAAATGTCCGCGTCGTGCTCCACCACCAGGATCGTGTTTCCCAGGTCTCGCAGCTCCTCGAGAATATGGATCAGCCGCGCCGTGTCGCGCGTGTGCAGCCCGATTGATGGCTCGTCCAGCACGTACAGCGCGCCCACCAGCCGCGACCCCAGCGATGTCGCCAGTTGGATCCGCTGCGCCTCGCCGCCGCTCAATGTCGATGCCAGCCGGTCCAGCGTCAGATACTCCAGTCCCACCGCCACCAGAAAACTCAGCCGCTGCCGCACCTCGGTCAGGATCGGCCCCGCAATCTCCTCTTGCATCGCCGAAAGCTTCAGCCCGTCGAAGAACTCCTTCGCCTGCGCAATCGTCAACGCCGACGACTGGCAAATGTTCTTGCCATCAATGCGTACCGCCCGCGCCTCCGCCCGCAGCCGCTGGCCGCGGCAATCCGGGCACTCTGCGTATCCACGATATTTCGAAAGCATCACGCGAACATGCAGCTTGTATTTCTTGCGCTCGAGCTGCGCAAAAAATCCATACACTCCCACGAATCCGTTTTTGCCGCGCAGCACCGTCTCGCGCGCTTGATCCGTCATCTCGCGCCACGGAACTTCCAGCGGCACGCCCAACTCCCCGGCACGCTTGCGCAGCTCACTGAACCACGGCCGGTACTTCGGCCGATTCCACGGATCGATCGCGCCTCCCGCCAGCGTCAGCCCCTGATCGGGAATTACAAGACCCAGGTCATAGTCCACCGTATTGCCGAATCCCTGGCACCGCGGGCACGCGCCAAACGGATTGTTAAAGCTGAACAGCCGCGGCTCCGGTTCACGCCCCGGCCGATGACACTTCGTGCACTCATACGCTCCGGAGAATCTCAGCCGCCTTCGCTCCGCAGTCTCGTCACGCGCGGCCTCCTCAAGAATCACCTCGCCCGCCTCGCGATACGCCGTCTCCACGGCATCCACAATGCGCGCACGATTCTCCGCGTTCACTTGAACGCGATCCAGCAGCACAAACACCGGCGCTGACAGATCCAGATCGATCAGCGACTCCGGCGTCGAAAACTCAAAGATTCTTCCCTGCTGCCACAGCCGGTTGAATCCGCTCGCGCGCAGATCGGCCAGCCGCGCTTTCATCGCCTCCACATGTGGCGAATCGCCGCCCTTCCCTGCGACCTTCGCTTTAGCCCCCGCTTTCGCTCCGCGACCCGCAGGCTTCGCCGGCTTCGCGTCCGTCTCCGCCGCAACCGGCGCCGCGCTCATGGCCGGGAACAGCACATTCAGCCGCGTTCCCTCGCCTAGCCCCAGGATCGTCTCGGTGGCCTCGTCCACCGAGTTGCGCTTCACTAGCCCGTCGCAATAAATGCAGTGCACCTCGCCGCACCGCGCCCACAGCAGGCGCATGTAATCGTAGATTTCCGTCGCCGTCGCCACCGTCGACCGCGGGTTCCGCGTCGTGTTTTTCTGCTTGATGGCGATGGCTGGTGCCAGCCCGTCGATTTCGTCCGCATCCGGCTTCTCAATCCGTTCCAGAAACTGCCGCGCGTAGGCCGAGAGCGATTCCACATACCGCCGCTGTCCCTCGGCATAAATGGTGTCGAAGGCCAGCGAACTCTTCCCCGAGCCCGACACGCCGCTGATCACCGTCAGCTTGCCATGCGGAATCTCGCACGAAAGATTTTTCAGGTTGTGTGTCCGCGCGCCGCGGATCGTGATGGCATCGTTCAATGGGAAGGCACCGGCCACCGTAAAACCAGAGTGGGTGTACCCCGTAGCCTCGACACCCGAGTCGGCGCGACCAACAGGCCGCGGCGACCTTGAATGCAGCGAATCAGAGCACTGCAACTCTGGTTTTGCGGTTAGATTTTTGGGCAGCGCCACAGTCGCCATCGCTGGCCTCTGGGCGCAACCGTCCATCTTTTATTATACGGTGCTCTCCGCGGCAGATCTTTTGCCGTTAGTGCTTCAGTTTGAATGTGTCTTGAAAGGGCACGAGTTTACTCGTACCAATAACGTCAGGAAAATCATCGTGGCTGTAGCCGCTGAGGGGATGCTTCTGCAAACTGACCCACGACCGTTTTTTCCTGCCTTGCCGCAGGCAGAGTCTCTGTTCCGCTACGCGCGACGGCTGGCTGTTCTACTCGCAAAAACAGCGGCAGATCTGGGGACCCTCATGCCGCCATCGCATTCATCTGCGTCCATCCGCGCCGCATCTCATCGTCCGGCTCGCGATCGAGAACGCTCGCTAGGCTCAACAACGCTGAAGATGCGCATGCCGGGCATCGTTCTGGACAGTTGCCCACGCAACTGCAGTTCGGGCACAGATACGCTGACGCCAAGGGAATGTACTGCATGGAGATGAATTTCATGGCTTCACCTCGATACTTATTTTTACGGTGTGGAACAGGCATGCGTTCCTCCGGCCTCCGCACGTTCCTGCACGCATTGTTCAGATGCGCCCCGGCCCGCCAAAGTTGCTCCCTCGGCAACCGTCTCACTTTCGTTCGGCCAGCAAACCATCGCACTTCTTCGCTTTGGCGACTCCGCCTGCCCGCAACCCATTAGCGCCCTCCGCAACCCGCTAACATCCGCTGCAACCCATTAAACTGTTCATTGAGGTTCTTCGTGCTTCGCTCTGCTCCCTTCGTCCTTCTTTTCGCCCTGCTTTCCAACCCAGCCATTTCCGCCCAGAATCCTTCATCGCCATCAGGCGCGCCGCCGTCCTCCAGCACCATCCCGCCGCAGCCTTCGCAGCCCACGGCTGAACCGCCGCCCATCTCCACCGACGTCGTCGCCGCCGAAGCCGCCATCGCCGCCTCAGACTGGAAGACCGCCGAGACCCGCCTCGATCCGTACCTCGCCGCCCACCCCACAGATGCCCGCGCTCTCTTCGACGCCGGTTACGCGGCCGACGCGCAGGGCCGCCTCGACGATGCCGCCGCTCTCTACCGGCGCGCCATCGCCTCCGATCCCAAATCGTTTGAGGCTCACATCTCTCTCGGCCTGCTTCTGGCCCGTCAAAACAAGCTGGCCGAAGCTCGCCCCGAACTCGTCGCCGCCACTAATCTTGATCCCGGCCAGGCCGATCCCGCGCTCAAGGCTCGCGCATGGCGCGCTCTGGCACGCATCGATCGCAACTCCGATCCCGCCACCGCCTCCAATGAACTGCTTCAGGCTCTCAAGGTCACGCCGGAGACGGCGCCCGACACGCTGCTCGCCGCCGAGCTCGCCGAAAAAACCGGCCAGGACGAAGCCGCCGCAGCCGCCTATCACCGCGTGCTTTCGACTGATCCTGGATCAGCCCCGGCCACCGCTGGCCTCGCCCATCTACTCATCCTGCAAAAGCGGTATCCCGATGCGGAGACGCTGCTTCGCGCTGCGCTCGCCAAAAACCCTGACGACCCCGCGCTCACCGTGCAGCTTGCCAACGTTCTTTTCGAACAGGACAAGCCCGAGGCCCTGCCGCTGCTCCAAAAGCTTCACGACGCCCACTCCGGCGACGCCACCATCACGCGCATGCTCGCTTCCGTGCTGGCCGACGCAGGAGACTACGCCGGCTCCGACCAGCTTTACATCCAACTGCTTGGCGCCGCGCCCGGCGACCCAACCCTGCTCGTCGCCCATGGCCAGAACCTCGTTCGCCAGGCTCGCCTCGATGAGGCCTTCGCGGTCTTCGACAAGGCCACCCAGGCCGATGCCGCCAGCGTCGACGCCTGGACCGGCCTGGCCTTTGCCGCCTCCAAAACAGGCCGTCCCGACGTCACCCTCCACGCTCTCACCATGCGGTCCCGCTACCTGCCCGACAACGCCTCCACCCTCTTCCTCTGGGCCACCGCGTACGACTCGCTTCACCAAAAACAGTTGGCCACCGACTACTATCACCGCTTTCTTTCGGCGTCGGCCGGCAAGTTCCCCAACCAGGAGTGGCAGGCCCGCCAGCGCCTCCAGGCCCTCCAGAAATAGGCTTTAGAGCCGTTCTCCAATTGGTTTGGCGCACAGCGGAGCCTCAGCCCTTAAGTGGCGTCGCCGCGGCGAACGCCACCTAGCACTCCACGGGAATCGGACAGCCGCCGCCCGCCGCAACACACTCCCGGGACCGGTGATTCCCATCCCGGCGCCTCCGCTGTTTTGGTTCCGGCGTTATCCACCGTATCAAAATCCTGCATCATACTTCTTGCGGATGGTCGTGAATTGTGACTACTATAGTCACAAACTGGGGGCAGAACCGCGCAACAGGAGCTTCCCCTATGCGTATTGTCGTTCCCATCGCCGCGTTCCTCGCATTCAGTTTCCCCGGCGGCTACCTCCGCGCCGCGTCCACAGTCGATCTCACACCCGACGAACAACGCCTCGACGCCCTTGAGGTCCGCGCCGAACAGGCCCAGCCGCGCGAGCAGTGCTTCCTCTACGCCGAGATCGTTCACCAGATGACCGAGCTCAGCATTCGTCAGTACGCGGCCGGCGACTTCAACAAGGCCACTGGCCTGCTCAGGGACATTCAGAAGTTCGCGAAAAAGATCCACCTCGCCGTGAGCGATAACGACAAGCGTCTCAAGAACGCCGAGCTCCTCCTCAACCAAACGGCCTTCCGCTTGAACGAGATGCTTCAGTCCACCAACGTTGAAGACCGTCCACTCGTGCAGCAAACCCTTGCCCAGGTCACCGACGCCAAGAACGCCGCCATGATGCAGGTCTTCCGCAAATAGCGTCCGCCGGCCGGCAATTACACAACGCCTCGCATCGACTACTGGCTACTGGCTACTCCCTATTCCCTATTCCCAATTCCCTTTTCCTCGCTCCCTGTTCCTCGTTCCCCGTCTTTATGTGCTTCAATAGAACCGCCGGAGGTATGCCGCCATGCGCACACTCGCTGCCATCCTCTTCGCTCTGATTGTTTGCGCCCCGCTCACCCTCGCGGCGCAGAAGCAGAAACGCGAGCCGCTCACTGACGCCCAACAGGAACTGATCGCCGAAGCCGGCATCGATCCCGTGGCCCGCGTCGGCCTTTACGTCAGGTTCATCAACGAGCGCTCCGACACGATCGCTGGCCTCATCAAGCGCGCCCATTCCGCCGCCCGTAGCCATCGCATCGACAGCGAGCTACAGGACTTCTCCGCGCTCATGGACGAGCTCGGCGACAACCTTGATGTCTACTCCGAGCGCAAAGCCGACGTCCGCAAATCCCTCAAAGCCCTCAACGACAGCATCGCGCACTGGCAGAGCGTCCTGCACGAGCTGCCCAGCGAGCCCGGTTTCGAATTGTCGCTCAAGGATGCGCTCGGAAGCGCCGGCGAACTTGCCGAGCAGGCCAAGCAGCTCACTACCGACCAGGAAGCCTACTTCAAAGCCCATCCCGACGAGAAGGGCCAGGACCGCTACGAACCGAAGTAAAACAGGGATCAGAGATCAGGGATCAGGGATCAGTAAGAGCGATGATCGAACGTCGAGACCTTAGGCCATCTGTCGAACTCCGCGACAAGCTTTCCAAAAAGATCGCCACCGAGTCCTTCTGATCTCTGATCCCTGATCTCTGATCCCTGATCTCTATTCCCTATTCCCTATTCCCTATTCCCTCTTCCCTATTCCCTACTCCCTTCTCCCTCCTGGCTATTCCCCATCCTGCTATCCTTCCGTTGGTGCCCACAGCCGTCCTCCCCATTTTTGCGCTCGAGTACCGCGCCCTTCGCCCGCGCGCTCCCATGCCGCCCATGCACGTGCGCTTCCGGCGTTTCACATCTCTCAATACCACCATCCGTCTCCGCAATGGCGAGCTCTTTGTCTCGCTCTCCGATCTGCTCGAGGGCGCGCCCGAATCCGTCCTTCACGCCATCGCGCACATCCTTCTCGCCAAGCTCTATCGCAAGCCCGTCGACCGCGCGCACAACCTGCGCTACAAGCGCTTCGCCTCGTCGGCCTCCGTCACGCGCCAAACTGAGCTCATCCGCACGGCGCGCGGCAGCAAGCGCTACTTCGGCCCTGAGGGCCGCTACTTCCACCTCGACGAAGTTTTCGACTCGCTCAACATGCGCTTCTTCGGTGGGCTCCTTGGCCGCCCCGATCTCACATGGAGCGAACACCACGCCAAGCGCTCGCTCGGCCACTACGACGCCGCGCACAACACCATCGTCGTCAGCCGCGTCTTCGACCGTCCCTCCAGCCCGCGCTACGCCATCGAGTACTTGCTCTACCACGAGATGCTGCACCTCAAGTACCCCATCAAGGCTCGCGGCCTGCGCCGCTGCATCCACTCGCCCGAATTTAAGGCCGAAGAAGCCCGCTTCCCGCAACTGGCTGAAGCTCGAGCCTTCATCAAGCGCCTGTAGCGGGTCGTCCCACCATCTCCGGCACTTCGCATCTCATCATCCTGGCCGCGCGGCCTGCACCCGGCAGCTTCCGGCCGCAACAATCTTGCATCCCGTCGCGCATTTTAATGCGGAATAAAAAGCAGAAGCGGGCGCCAATAACGCGTTGAACATTGTGAATCTGGGCACGCCGAACGGCGTCCTGCTTTCACCGCTCTTCAACCAGACGCAGTCCCTCGCCGGCGGCCAGTTCGGCAGCCCGACCCCCGGAACCCGCACCATCTTCATCCAGGCGAATTTATCCTTTTAGCAAGCTGGCAGAGCGTATCTATATCTGTTGGCTATTGGCTACAAGCTATTGGCTACTGGCTATTCTCTATTCCCCGCCTTCCACATCGTCTTCGCATCCTTCAGCGCCCCGGTCAGGCTTGCCACCTTCTCCACATTGTGGCTCTTGCACCATGACTCCAATCCCTTCGCGAGCCGCTCCGTCGCGCGCGGATCCGCATAGCTCGCCGTGCCCACCTCGACCGCTGTCGCGCCCGCCAGCATGAACTCCACCGCGTCCTCAGGCGTAACAATCCCGCCCATTCCCACGATCGGAATCTCTACTGCGCGCGCCGCCTCGTACACCATGCGCACGGCGATGGGCTTGATGGCCGGCCCCGACAAGCCTCCCGTCACGTTGCTCAATCGCGGCCGCCGTTCCTCCACGTCAATTGACATGGCCAGAAACGTATTCACCAAGCTCACCGCATCCGCGCCGGCATCGGCACACACACGGGCCATAAGCGCGATCGAGGTCACGTTAGGCGAGAGCTTCACGATCAACGGCTGAATCGCGACCCGCTTCGTCCGGTCCACCAGCTCCTCCAGCGAGTACGGATCGGCGCCAAAACTCATTCCGCCGGCGTGCACGTTGGGGCACGACGCATTCAGCTCATACGCCGCGATCCCCTCCGCATCGTTCAACCGGTCGACGACTCCGATGTACTCGTTCACCGTCGTCCCGAAGACATTCACGATCACCTTGCATTGCGGGTACCGGCTCATCTGCGGCAGCTTCCGCTTGACGAACTCCTCCACGCCCACGTTCTGCAGGCCGATCGCGTTCAGCATCCCCGCCGCGGTCTGCACCAGGCGCGGCTGCGCGTGCCCCGCCATCGGCTCCAGCGAGATCCCCTTGGTCACGATCGCGCCCAGCCGCTCCAGCGACACGATCTCTTCAAATTCGATGCCGTAGCCAAACGTGCCGCTAGCGGCGATGACCGGGTTGGTCAGTTCCAGTCCGGCGACCGAAACTCTCATGTCGGGTTTCATTGGGCGCCTGTCTTCCTTTCATGCGGCCCTGTGGAGGGCATCGTCTCGCGAGTCAGCTGTGCAGCTCTCCGATTCATCATAATTGGAGTGCGTCACGCGACCCGCGCGCAAAAAGGCCCCGCGGTCCGCGCCGCAGGGCCTTCGTCTTTGTTTTTGCTTTTCCCTGCTCCCTAATCCCTATTCCCTGTTTCCTTCCGCCCACGCCCCTTGATCAGGTCAAGGATTGGCTGAATCACCAGCGCCCCGGCGATGCACGCCGCCGCGATCCACCAACTCACGATCCCGGCAGCCATGAAATGCGCGTAGCCTGCCACCATCAGCGGCCAAAAGAGCGCGAGCCCCGTCACCATCCCCGGCGAGTATCGCCTGGTCCGGATCGCGCCGCGCACGTGGAAAATTGCATTCCAGCTCATGAAGGTCGCGAACACGAGCCAGCTTGCGACCCCTGCACCGTACCCTCCCCGATAATCGAACGCCCCCAGCACGACGAGAAACGCGAAGATCCCTGGGTACGTGTTCACCTTCACATAGAACGATCCCGCCGTCTCGGTAAACTGCGGCCGGAACACGTTGTCCCACGCGATAAATCCGCCGGGCAAGATGAACTCCTCGGTCACGTGCAAGCCAAACGCAATGGGAAGCAGGCAGAGCAGCAGAATCCCCACAGTGTCGCTTACAATCCTCAGGCGGATGAGGGAAAACAAGAGCGTCAGCGAAGCAGCTTCCAGCAGCACGACGACTACGCTTAGTCGTCTTCGAACATCGGCCTCTTTCGCCGTCATCATCTTTCTCTTTCGTGCCGCGTCTTACCGCGCCTCAAAGCACTGCACAGTATACGCCGGCGTCCGCGCGCAAAAAGGCCCTCCGGCACTCGCCGCAGGGCCTCTGTCTTTGCTCTTGCCTTTGCCTTTGCTTTTCCTATTCCCTAATCCCTGTTCCCTGCCTCTACGCCGTCACCGCTTCGGTCGCGTTCACCTTTACCGGCGTCAGCCAGCCGAACTTGTCCGGCTTCAGCCCGTTCGCGATGCCGAAGAACTCGTCCGCGATCGTCTTCGTAATCTCGCCCGGCTTGCCGTCGCCAATCACGATGCGGTCGATCGACCGGATCGGCGAAACCTCCGCAGCCGTACCCGTAAAGAACACCTCGTCGGAAATGTACAGGAGTTCGCGTGGAATCGACTGCTCTGTCACCGTGAATCCCAGGTGGCGCACAATCGTCAGCACGCTATCGCGCGTAATTCCTGAAAGCGCCGAGTTCGCCAGCGGCGGCGTATACAGCACTCCGTTGCGCACGATGAAAACGTTCTCGCCCGAGCCCTCGCTCACCAGCCCGTTCACGTCCAGCGCAATCCCTTCCTGGTAGCCATTCGCCACGGCCTCCATCTTGATGAGCTGCGAGTTCATGTAGTTCGCGCCCGCCTTCGCCAGCGCCGGCATCGTGTTCGGGGCCAGCCGGTTCCAGCTCGAGATGCACACATCCGCGCCGCCGTGGGCGTCAAGGTACTTACCCCACGGATAATTCGCGATATACACCTCGATCGGCGAACCCTTGGGATTCACGCCGATCTCACCATATCCGCGCAGCACGATCGGCCGGATGTAGCACGGCGCCACTCCGTTTGCTTCAATCGTCTCCACCACGCCCGCACACAGCTCTTCGAGCGTGAACGGAATCTCCATCCGGTAGATCTTGGCCGAATCAAGCAGTCGCTGCATGTGCTCCGGCAGCCTGAACACCGCCGACCCTTGCGGCTGCCCGTAGCAGCGGATTCCCTCAAACACCGCCGACCCGTAGTGAACCACGTGGCTCATCACATGGATCGTCGCCTTTTCCCAAGGAATCAAATTGCCGTTGTGCCAGATTTTCTCAGTCGTTTGAATGGGCATGGGGATTCAGACTCTCCTCGGTCTCGAAAACGTGCGCACTTCTTATGAGGTTGTCATGCTTTGGCCCTCGCTGGCAAGCACAAGGGTTATGAATTCGTTAACCCCCAACTCCCTATTGGCTACTGGCTATTCCTTATTCCCTATTCCCCACTCCCTATTCCGTGTTCTTAGAGTATGCTGTTAGCACTTTCGGGACTCTGCGTTTTTGCCTCTCGCACGATGGAGGTGCTGTGTGGATTCGGGATGCCTCGGCCTCGTTTTCCGTCGCCTTTCCTTGCTCGTCGCCATTCTTTTCCTTGCCGTTCCATCGTTCTCCGCCGCCACAGCCTCCGTCGATCCGGGGCTCGTCAAAGGCACCATCGGCGACTCAGTCCTCGTTCTCAACGGCCCCTGGAAGTTTCACCCCGGCGACAACATGGATTGGGCCGATTCAGGCTTCGACGACTCCGGATGGGGCTCGCTCGATCTCACGCCTCCAGCAGGCTCCTATGATCCCATCACCGGTTCCGGCGGCTTTGTTCCCGGCTGGACCGTAAGCGGATATCCGAAGCTGACTGGTTTTGCTTGGTATCGCCTGCGCGTCCAGCTGGAAAACGTGAGCTCCGGCGCCGGCACGGCTCCGCTGGCCCTCACCATGCCGATCAATTTCGACGACGCCTACCAGGTCTACGTGAATGGCCGCCAGATCGGGGAGTTTGGGCACTTCAGGGCACACAGCGCGAGTTTTTATAACGCCCAGCCGCGAATGTTCGAACTGCCCATGAACGCCTCCGCGAGCACCATGACCATTGCGATCCGTTTTTGGATGGATCCCTACACGCCGCTGCTCAGCCAGGATGCAGGCGGGTTGCATGGGCCGCCGCTTCTGGGCGAATCGTCGGCCATCAACGCCATGCTGCGCCTCGAATGGGACGACGTGAATCGCACGGAAATCGGCAACCTTCTCTCGACCGCCCTTCTGCTGCTCGCTACGCTATTTGGGTTCGCACTCTTTTGGCTCGATCGCAACGAGAGAGCGTACTTGTGGCTGGGTCTGGCCTGCGGGGCTGGTTTCGTGCACACCGGCATGATCGTCCTGGGTTATTACTTGGTAATCCTGCCCATGGACATCGAAACAATCTTCCTCGATATCATCCTGACTCCGCTGCAGCTCGGTCTCTGGGCCTTGTTCTGGGCCTATTGGTTTGGGTTGAAGAACGTCAGGGGAATTGCGCGCATCGCGTGGGCTTTGACCGCTCTGCTGACGATTGGCATGGCGATGATTCGACCGCCCCTTTTCGGCATGTTGATTCCCCTTGAATCGATTGCCTGGCTGCTTCCGGCGACGCTGGTGCTCAAACTGGCGCTCGGAGCGCTTTTGCTCTGGATCACCTATCGCGGCATGCGCGACCGCCCGGCAGATGGATGGCTGGCGCTCGCTCCAATTGTCCTCACCTGCGTCTGGGCCTATCAGGAGGAACTCATGGTCCTCCACATGCCCATGATCGTGCGCTTCCTTGGAATGACATTTACCGTGGGCATCATTGCGACTCTGCTGATGCTGGCTATCATCTCCATCCTTATGATGCGCCGCTTCATCAGCGGCCAGCGCGAGAGCGTCCAGCTTCGCCATGAAATCGAGCAGGCGCGCCAGGTGCAGCACGTGCTCATACCCGAGGCCATGCCCACCATTCCCGGCTTTGCTGTGGAGAGCGAATACCGCCCGGCGCAGCAGGTCGGCGGCGATTTCTTCCAGATCGTTCCCACGCGCAACGGCGGCGTTCTCGCCGTCATCGGCGACGTCAGCGGCAAAGGCACGCCCGCTGCCATGACCGTCAGCCTTCTGGTGGGCACAGTCAGAACGCTCGCGCAGTACACCGAGAAACCCGGTGAGATTCTCACCTCACTGAACGAGCGCATGCGGGGCCGCAGCCAGGGCGGATTCACCACCTGCCTTGTTCTCAGTGCCGATCCTGATGGAACGGTAACCTTCGCCGATGCCGGCCATCTCTCTCCCTACGTTCAGGGCAAGGAAGTCCCCGTCGAAAACGGCCTGCCGCTCGGCCTAAGCGCTCGCTCCACCTATGTCGAATCCAGATTCTGCCTCGCCACAGGGGAGCGGCTCACCTTGCTCACCGATGGAATCGTCGAGGCGCGCAACAGTTCGGGCGAGCTCTTCGGATTTAACCGAACCGCTGAAATCGCCGGCGAGTCCGCCTCGACCATTGTTCATGCCGCTCAGGAGTTCGGGCAGGAGGACGACATCACCGTCGTGACCCTCACTCGCCTTGCCGCCTGACCGCCGCACAACAACGACGCTGAGATTTCCAGCGCGCCGCCCTTTCCACTTCCTCCTCGCTGTTCCCTGTTCCCTGACCCCTCATCCCTGACCCCTGATCCCTGTCTTTCCGTGACGCCCAACACGGCACTCGCCCGGCCCCCGCTGCTATCGTCCATCCTCGTGCACCCCGAAGAATTCACCTATCCTCCTTACACCATCCCGCTGGTTGAGGCCTACGACGGCCTCTTCGAATCCGTCTTTATCGTCCTGCACCCCTTCGTCCGCGTCCCCGCCGCGCTCGCCTGGAGCGCCACACGTAACTACCCCCTCGACGCACAAATTCTCTCCCATGGCGTCAAGTGCCCATGGTCTCAGGTCGCCGAGTACACGGGCCTCACCTCCTGCGCGCGTATCAACCGCGCCCTCCTCACCTCTATTGGCTCTTTGAACAGCGACCTCGCTGACCCCGCCGCCGCAGGCGCTCTCCAGGCATTCCTCCAGGCGCAGCCCATCTGGATGCCCGTCGAAGGCCGCTTCGAGCCGCTTCTCCGCGCCGGCCTCCTTCGCGCCTTCGCGTTGGCCAATGCACCGGAGCTACTCTTTGTCCCCGAGTTCCCGGCCACCAATCCAGTCGCCACTCTCCCCATCCCCGGCCTCCGCGACGGTTCCATTCCATTCCCTTCGCGCGGAACCCTCCTCGCACCCGATCATTCCTTCCTCTTCACCGTCGATTGGGACAGCTTCTTCACCCTTTTTTACGGACCGCGCGCCTTCATGACCCGCGCCGCGGCCGCGCTCAACCTCGAAGGCTTCTTCGCTACACCCAACACCGAGCACGCCTGGTTCAACTATTCCTTCGGTTGCGCCACCGTTACCCTCTCGCCCGAGCACTGGCAAACCACCTGACAAATCCGGCCGCGACCCCTGCCCAGCATTACAGGTCGGTGCCCCACCCTTCGCCTTTTCTCTGGCGAAGCGTGGGATAGCACCAACCCAACCAAACGGCTGTCATTCCGTCGATAAACCGGAAGGCGTTGTCAAGGCAAAGGACGGCGTGCGACTGCGATAAGCAGCTCGAGCGAGCCATGGGTTTGGAGACCTGGGCTTGCACGCGTCCTCTGCGAATCAACCTTCGGTGGA